>Ga0209369_1000008_pt1 | contig 648193 bp, 603 predicted proteins | sample EBPBio142010_DNA_FD_185865 | JGI IMG/M metagenome (GOLD analysis project Ga0209369, IMG submission 185865) | Wastewater treatment Type I Accumulibacter community from EBPR Bioreactor in Madison, WI, USA - Reactor 1_10/4/2010_ DNA (SPAdes)... | ecosystem: Engineered > Bioreactor > EBPR >... | reverse complement strand
TGTGTTTCGGCGTGCAAGTTTGACCCCATGAGGCGGGGGATCGGCGTCCAACTTTGACCCCCTTGAGCCGGTTTCGGTGAGACTGCCCGTCCTGGTTTCGGATGGGCGGGCGGGGGATGAAGGGCGTGGATACGATTGCGCGGATCCGGCGCGAGTTTTCGATCCGCGGGAAGACGATCAAGGAGATCGCCCGCGAGCTGCACGTCTCTCGGAACACGGTGCGCAAGGTGCTGCGCTCTGGCGCGACGTCGTTCGAGTATGAGCGGAAGGTTCAGCCGCAGCCGAAGATAGGGCCCTGGCGCCCTGAGCTGGATCGGCTGCTGATGGCGAACGACGGCACGCCTGCCCGCGAGCGCCTGACGCTGATCCGTCTTTTCGAAGAGCTGCGGGATCTCGGCTACGAGGGCGGATACGATGCCGTTCGTCGATATGCGCGAGGCTGGCGCCGCGAGCAATCCGCCGTCACAGCCGACGCCTATGTGCCTTTGAGCTTCGCGCCCGGCGAGGCCTACCAGTTCGACTGGAGCCACGAGATCGTCGTCATCAATGGCGCCACGACCCAGGTGAAGGTGGCGCATGTCCGGCTTTGTCACTCGCGCATGCTGTTCGTGCGGGCCTATCCACGCGAGAGCCAAGAGATGGTCTTCGACGCCCATGACCGCGCCTTCGCCTTCTTCAAGGGCGCCTGCACGCGCGGCATCTACGACAACATGAAGACCGCGGTGGAGACGATCTTCGTCGGCAAGGAGCGGGCCTATAACCGCCGCTTCCAGCAGATGTGCAGCCACTATCTGGTCGACCCTGTCGCCTGCACGCCAGCCTCGGGCTGGGAGAAGGGGCAGGTCGAGAACCAGGTCGGGCTCGTGCGGGAGCGCTTCTTCGCCCCGCGCCTGCGGGTCAAGAACTACGACGAGTTGAACGCCTGGCTGCTGGATCAGGTGCTTCGCTACGCCAAGGCCCACCGCCATCCGGAGCAACGTGACCGTACGATCTGGGAGATGTTCGAAGCCGAGCGCCCGAGCCTGGTGCCTTACGCGGGGCGGTTCGACGGCTTCCACTCACTGCCAGCCTCGGTGTCGAAGACCTGTCTCGTGCGCTTCGACAACAACAAGTACTCGGTCATCGCGAGTGCGGTCGGGCGCCCCGTCGAGATCCGCGCCTATGCCGATCGGATCGAGCTGCGCCAGGACGGGCGTATCGTCGGCGAGCATCCCCGCTGCTATGGCCGCGACCAGACCATCTACGATCCCTGGCACTATGTCCCGGTACTGGCTCGCAAGCCGGGCGCCCTGCGCAACGGAGCGCCCTTCAAGGACTGGGTCTTGCCCGGTGCGATCGACCGGGTCCGGCGCAAGCTCGCGGCCGTTCAAGACGGCGACAAGCAGATGGTCGAGATCCTCACGGCGGTGCTGAGTGACGGATTGTCCGCCGTCGAAGCCGCCTGCGCGGAGGCATTGAAGCAAGGCGTCCATTCCGCCGACGTGATCATCAACATCCTGGCCCGGCGCCGCGAGCCGGCGGCAGCGATCACGATCATGATGCCCGATGCCTTGCGCCTGCGCCATGAGCCCACCGCCGATTGTGCCCGCTACGACAGCCTCAGGAGAGCCGTGTGATGGAACGCTCGGAGATTCTCGCCACCATGGGCGAGCTCAAGCTCTACGGCATGAAGACCGCTTTCGACGAGATCATCGCCTCGGCGGTGAAGCGCCAGCACGAGCCGCAGCGCGTCGTCGGCGACCTGCTCGCCGCCGAGATCGCCGAGAAGCAGGCCCGTTCGATCAAGTATCAGATCACCATCGCCAAGCTACCGCTCGCCAAGGATGTCGCCGACTTCGCCTTCGACGGAACCCCGATCAACGAGACCCTCGTCCATGATCTCGCCGGCGGCAACTTCCTGGCGCACCAGCGCAATGTTGTCCTCGTCGGCGGGACTGGGACCGGCAAGACCCATCTCGCCATCGCGATCGCCCGGGCATGCATCCGTGCCGGTGCTCGAGGCCGCTTCTTCAACGTCGTCGATCTCGTCAACAAGCTCGAGGCCGAAGCCCGCGCCGGCCGCCAGGGCCGCATGGCCGATTATCTCGCACGCATGGACTTCATCGTCCTCGACGAACTCGGCTATCTGCCCTTTGCCCAGTCCGGCGGACAACTGCTCTTCCACCTGGTCAGCAGGCTCTACGAGCAGAGCTCCGTCATCGTCACCACGAACCTCGCCTTCGGCGAATGGCCGTCCGTCTTCGGCGACGCCAAGATGACCACCGCGCTCCTCGACAGGCTCACCCATCACTGCGACATCGTCGAGACCGGCAACGAGAGTTGGCGCTTCAAGAACAGGCTCTGAGTTCGCAGCACACCACCGATCCGGAGCCGGCGCGGCTGCGCAATCCAGACCAGCTCCGCCGCGCCGCCTCCTCGCCGCGAAGCATGTTCAAGGGGTCAACATTGGACGCCGATCGGGGGGCAACTTTGCGGGCCGTTTGACACCGCGAGGATGCCGAGCGGGTGGAACGGGAGATCGAGGCCATCCACCGGAAGGTGTCGGAAATCCGAAGTGGGCGTGAAGCGGGCTTCAGCGTTGCATCAATTCCGGCATTCGCGACGACGGTGCTGCCGCGGGCGATAGTAGAGTTGCGTCGGGTTCGTCCGAAATCGACATTGAAAGTCGAGGTTTGGCGCACCGAACGAATAATCGCCGAATTGGATGCCGGTCGCGTCGACATCGGGCTTATTCACTCGTCGAGCGAGAACGTACCGTCCGGGTTTAAGATCATCGCCAGCTCACCGCTGAAATGCGTCTTGCCCCCCGGCCATCGCCTCTGCAACGCAGATGTTGTAAAGGCAAAGGATCTGCGCAACGAACGTCTGATTGCCTATCACAACTCGCTCGAGTTCGCGGACATGTTCTGGCGGATGATCGAGAGTTTGGATCCGATGCCGGAAATCGTTGTTGAAGCAAGCCAATCCGCTTTGGTGAGAGATTTGGTGCGCTATCGCGTGGGCATCACTTTGCTCGACGGGTTCACGGCCTCCGACACGATGCTCAACGACATGGTGGTGAAACCGTTCGAACCCCATCTCCCATTTCATCTTGCGATGGCGAGCCGAGGCAGCCGCCTGAGTGCGGATGCTCGAGATTTTCTGTCGATCTTGACCGGCACTGCAACGGAAATAGCCGCCGGACGCTGAAGAGGCGTGTACCTTTCAGATCGCAACCACCGCCTCGTCGGCGACGTCATCCTGGCCCTGCTGGGTTCAAGCCCGATTGTCGTCAGGGGGCTCCCGCCAGCTCTTGAGATCGGCGTGTTGCAGCATCGATGGCGGCGAGGAACAACGCGTTCAACGCTTCATCCTTTTCGAGGACTCGAAGCGCTGCGTCAGTCGTACCCTGAGGACTGCGCACAGCCTGCTTAAGTTCCGATAAGGGAGCCTTCGACGTCGCGATCATTTCGGCGGCCCCGCGGATGGTCTCCGTAGTGAGAGAAAGCGCGAGATCGTGGCTGAGGCCTACTGCGACGGCCGCCTTTACAAAGGCTTCGGCCACGGCGAAGACGTAAGCCGGGCCACTGCCGGATACAGCCGTTACCGCGTTCAGAAGATCCTCGCGGTCGACCCAATAAGTCGCGCCAACCGATCCGAATATCGCTTCGCAAAGAGCTCGATCGGCTCCTGTAATCCTGGCCGATGCAAACAGGCCGGTGACACCTTTCGAAATCAATGCAGGTGTATTCGGCATGGCGCGGATGATGCGCGCCCGAGGCAACATGCTTTGCAATTCGTGCGTCGTGATTCCGGCTGCAACGGAAATGACGAGCCCGCCGGTCCCGGCATGGCTCGCCAGTGGCGGCAGGGCCATCGGTATCGCTTGAGGCTTCAATGCCACGATCAGTACGCTTGGCGTCGCGTCCGGATAGGACTGCAAGCTCTCAATAACCTCGATGGATGTCGTTTCACCAATCAAGGCCTTTGCGCGCGCAGTCGATGGGGCGACCGCGACAACCCGCGCCGCCGGATTTCGCGCCTGATAGCCCACCGCCAGTGCTGCTCCCATGCTGCCGCAGCCGAGAAGCAGGAGATCGATTTCGGAGTTCATGCATTAACCCGGGAGGAGCCAACTGCCGTTGCTTGGAGCGGCGCAGCGCGGTTATGGGGAGTTATGAGCTAGCTCTTGTTCTCGGCCTTTGACGAAGGAGGCGAGGCAAAGAATTTGCCGCCCCTGGCCCAGTTCGTGCCGTCGATCTCGATGAACATGACGTCGACCGACTCGGCAGGGCATTTCAAGATCTCCGCAGTCAGCGCGGTCACTTGCTCGACATATGCGGCCTTCTGGTCGGCAGACCGGCCTGGGGAGAGTTCAACGCGAACCGTAGGCATGACTTCGCTCCGATTGAATGAATTTTGCTAGCGTGCCGGATCAATGAGCGTGGCCGCGCGACAGGGCCGCTTCGAGATGGCGGCTATAGAGTGACATGCCGAAGCAGACCGCGAAGTAGAATGCGGCGCCGGCGACATAGGCTTCCGTCGAGAAGCCCAGCCAGGCGGGGTCGGACAGGCTCGCCTTGAAAGTCCCGAGCAGGTCGAAGACACCGATCACCAGCACCAGGCTGGTATCCTTGAAGATCATGATGAAGGTGTTGACCTGGGCGGGGATGACGGCCTTCAGCGCTTGCGGGAGGACGACGAGGCGAAGCGCCTGCCAGCGTGTCAGTGCCAGCGACGAGGCGCCTTCCGACTGGCCCTTAGGTACCGATTGCAATCCCGCGCGGAAGATCTCGGCGAGATAGGCCGAACCGAAGATCGTGAAGCCGACCTGTGCGCGGACGAGCACTTCGAGCTCGATGCCTTCCGGCAGAAACAGCGGTACCATGATCGAGGCCAGGAACAGGATGGAGATCAACGGCACGCCTCGGATGAGCTCGATCCAGGCGATCGAGAGCAGGCGGACAACGCGCATCTCCGACAGGCGGCCGAGCGCAAGGATGAGACCGAGCGGGTAGGCCGTCGCGAGCGCGACGACGGCGAGCCAGACCGTGACCACGAGTCCGCTCCAAGTGCGCAATGGCGCCGGGGTCAGGCCGAAGATGCCGCCGTGCAGGAAGAGCGCCGCGAAGACGAGCACCCCGACCCAGGCCAGAAGTAGCGTCCGCCCCCAGAAGGCGCGGTAGAGGCTGGCCGCAATCATCCCGGCGATCAGGCAGAGGACGAACACCACGCGCCAATGCGCGGCCGCGGGCACGAAGCCGAAGATGAAGAAGTCGAGCTTGTCGGCGATGAAGGCCCAGCAAGCCCCTGATGCTGCGCGGCATGCCGCGGAATCGCCCCGGAAGACGGCATCGGCCCAGCCCCAGGCATAGAGCTTCATGGCGAGCCAGAAGGTCAGGGCAGCGCAGGCTGCCGTGATCGCGATATTCGTCCAGCCGGAGAAGAGGGGCTTCAAGCCTTCCGGCAGCCAACCGGGCAGGGGGCGGTTCGAGGTCGCGGCATCCATCTCAGCGCTCCTTCGCCAGGAAGGCTGTGTTCAGACGATTCATCAGCGCCGAGATCAGGAGATTGATGGTCAGATAGCAGCCCATGAAGATGAAGATCACCTCCAGCGCCTGACCCGTCTGGTTGATCACGGTGTTGGAGATGTTGATCAGGTCGGGGAAGCCGATCGCCACGGCGAGCGACGAGTTCTTGGTCAGATTGATGTACTGGCTCGCGAGCGGGGGAATGATCGTGCGCATCGCCTGCGGCAGGATCACCAGCCGCATGATCCGTCGCGCGGGCAAGCCCAGCGAGCGGGCCGCCTCCCACTGTCCCTTCGAGACGCTCTGGATGCCACCGCGAACGATCTCGGTGACGAAGGCGGTTGTGTAGAAGACGAGGCCGAAGAGCAGCGCCACGAATTCCGGGCTGAATTCCTGCCCCCCGGTGAAATTGAAGCCCTGGAGTTCCGGCACATCCACGGCGATCGGATTGGAGGCCAGTTGGGTGGCTGCCAGCGGCGCCAGAATCAGGAGGGCCAGCGCCCAGGGAAGGATGTGTGGCCTTTGGCCGGTTCGTTCCTGGACGCGGCGTGCCCACCTGCGCAGGCCGATCCAGACCAGGACGGCGACACCGATGCCAAGCGTAGCGAAGAGCAGGCCGTCATTGGGAACGAGAGACGGCAGCCTCAAGCCGCGGTTCGACAGGAACACGCCGGGGACGGGCGATATCGCCTGCCGAGGACCGCTGAGGCGAGTGCAGAGCGAATACCAGAAGAAGAGTTGCAGCAGCAGCGGAACGTTCCGGCCGATCTCGACATAGACGCCGACGAGGCGCGACAGGAACGGGTTCGGTGACAGCCGCAATACACCGAAGAGCACCCCGAGAATGGTCGTGAGCAGGCAACCGGCGATCGCGATGACGATCGTGTTAGAAAGCCCCGCCAGGAGTGCCTGGGCGTAGCTGTCCGCCGGCGAGTAGGGAATAACGGTTTCGCCGATGGCGAAGTTAGCGGTCTTGTTGAGGAACGCGAAGCCGACCTCCAGACCGCGCCGGGCGATGTTGCCCGACGCGTTCCACCAGAGGGCGAAGCCGATTGTGGCGACGCAGGCCACCAACGCCGTCTGGAAGACCACCTTCCGGACGCCGATATCGTTCCACAGACTGGCGAGACTACGCGATCTGGCTGGAGCAATGGGTGTCATGATGGTGGCCGGGTTTGATTAGCGGGACGGCGGGGTGTAGAGGGCACCGCCCTGCGTATAGAGCCGGTTCAGGCCCCGCGGGATGGCAAGAGGAGTCTTCTCGCCGAGATACTTCTCGTAGAGCTCGCCGTAGTTCCCGATCTTCTTGATGATGTTGTAAGCGTACTTCTCGTCCACGCCGAGTGCAGCGCCGAGGCCGGGCTCGACACCGAGGAAGCGCCGGATTTCAGGATCCGTGCTCTTCGTCATCTCATCGACATTGGCCTGGGTGATGCCGAGTTCCTCGGCGTTGACGAGTGTGTTGAAGCTCCATGCGACGATATCGCGAAACTCCTCGTCGCCCTGTCGGATGGCGATCCCGAGCGGCTCCTTCGACAGGCGATCGGGCAGGATGATGTGGTCGGTCGGATTTGCCAGCGTCGAGCGCTGCGCCGCGAGCGTAGTCGCATCGGAGGTCAGTGCATCGCAGCGTCCGTCCGCATAGGCTCGGGTCAGCTCATCGCGAGACTGGATGACGACCGGCGTGAACTTCATGTTGTTCTTGCGGAAGAAATCCGTCAGCGCCAGTTCAGTCGTCGTTCCCGGCTGGACGCAGACGGTGGCACCGTTCAGTTCCTTACCGGATTTCACGTTGAGCTTCTTGGGCACGAGGATGCCCTGGCCGTCCATGAAGCTGAGCGCCGGGAAATTGAACTTGAGCTGCGTGTCGCGCGTCAGGACGAAGGTCGTGTTGTTGGTGAGGACGTCGACCTCGCCCGACTGAAGCGCAGGAAAACGAGTCTGCGTGGTCAGGGCCGAGATCTCGATCTTGTCCGGATCGCCGAAGATGGTGGTGGCGATGGCGCGGCAGAGGTCGACGTTGAAGCCGACCCATTTTCCACCCGGGCCGGGTACGCCGAAACCGGGGTTCGACGGTCCTTGGACTGCACACTTGAGCGCGCCCCGAGATTTGATGGCATCGAGCGTCGAACCGGCATGAGCCGGCGCGATCAAGGCCAAGGACGCGGCTCCGAGCAGCGCGGCGGTCAGATGTTTCATGATGCTCTCTCCTTGAAGCATACAGTTGGGCAGGTGGATCAGCGTTCGGCGGTGCGGGTTGCACGCCTTGCGGCGGCAACGAGGGATTTCTGCGTCTGACTGATGTGTTCTTCGAGCAGGCCAACGGCCCGGTCGATCTCGCTGGCTCGGCAGAGCGCGACGAGTTCGCGATGCTCCTGCATCGGTCGTTCTTTCCCTGCGGCAAGCGATACCTGCGCTCGAGAGAAGCGCCCGATATGCCCCCAGGTCGATCGGATCATCGAAAGCAGGCGAGGTCGTCGGCAGGGCTCGTAAAGCGTAAAATGGAAGAGCTCGTTGTGATCGCTCCACTTCATCGGCGTCGTGGCATCGTCGTAGGAGCGCAGGATTTCATCCAAATGCTCGAAGTCTTCGATTGCCATGTTCGGAATGGCGAGCTTCAGGGCCCGGCATTCCAGCCCGATCCTTATGTCGAGAAGTTCCTGGACTTCATCGAGGGACAGCCGAGTCACCACCGCGCCCTTGTTGGCGACAATGGTCACCAGCCCTTCGGCCTCCAGTTGCCGCAGCGCCTCCCGCACGGGGATGCGGCTGGTGCCGAAGCGGGCCGCGAGCTCGTCCTGGCGCAGTTGCTCGCCGGCCTCGAAGGTTCCGTCGAATATGGCCTGCCGTAAGCCATCCCGGACCATGTCCGGCGCCGAGAGCTTGTCGGAACTCGTCAGCGTCATCTCAGGCCTCCCCGGGAATCGATGTCTTGTCCATCATAGGACGCCGCGGCTTGATAGAGCGGCCAGTTCGGACATCAGAGCCGGGTCCTCGTACCGGAAGAGGCTGAGCGGCCGGGCATATGCGGGAAGGTCGCCCCCCGCTGCCCAGGCGGCGCAGATCGAACCGGTCGCGCACGCGGCCATGGTACCGAAACCTGACAGGGCTCCTGCCATGAAGGCGCCCGGGGTCTTCATCGGTCCAATGAGCGGCCAGTTTTCGGCGGTCATGGTGTAGTAGCCGCCATAGTGATGCGCGCCGCGGGGCAGGCGGCCGATGTAGGCCGCGAGCTTTGGGTGGAGGCGGCTCGCGGCGCGGATCACCGAATCCGGAAACTGAGGGTCGGTTGGATCCTCCGCGTGCGGATCGGAGGGGCGCTCGTTGTAGGCCCAGCCCAACTTGACCCATTTGCCATCTTCGGCACCATCGGGCCTGCAATGGATGCCGCCCGGCATCGGCTCGAGCAGTTTCGCGGCCTCGGGATCCTCCGACAAGATTTCCCTCTCTTCGTCGGACCAGGCGATCGTCTGCCCGTCGAGGTCGATCGTGAACGGCATGTTGCGCGGGATCGCCTGCTCGCGGTCCTCGAAGGCAATCTTCTGCTGGAACACACAGGTGACCGGGAGGTTCTCGCCGAGCATCGTAGCGATGTCTGCGAAGAACGGTCCGGCGGCGTTCACCAGCCTGTTCGCATGCAGGACGAAGTTCCCTTCCGTGGTCCCGACATTCAGCGCGAAGGGCGTCGTTCCCTCGATCGCCGTTACCTCACCACGGATCAGGCGCCCACCGGCTTCCCGAATCGCTTCAAGCATGTACTGACCGAGCTGCTGACCGCTGATCGATCCGGCGCGGCGGATATGGAGGACGGTGCGGATATCGTCCGCCCAACTCGGGAAGGTTGTTCGGATCAGGCCGGGATCGCAGAGAACGTCGACACCTTGCGGGGCCTGATCCCACCGTGCCGAAACCGGGGGAGCGTAGGAAGCGGCGGAACCTTTCTCATGAACCCGGATGGGTTGATCGGGGCTTGCCCCATAACCGCGATGCAGGTCGTCGATCAGGTCGGCAGGCAGAGACCGGCGCGTCACGAGCGCATAGCCGCGACGCGTCATGTTGATCCGGTCGCCGGTCTCGCGGGCGATGGCTTCCATCAGGTCGATGCTGTGGTCAGTGTAGGCCGTCATGACGGGATGCGGCCACCAGTTGCGATAGTTCTCGCCGGATTGAGCCGAGGTCAGGCTCATCGGATCGCGTGGATCGATCAGGGTGACGTTTGCGATCCCCTGTTGCTTCACGAGGTAATAAGCGCAAGCGATGCCGATGATGCCGGCACCAACCACTGCAACTTCCGTTGAACGTTCCGCCTTTGTGACCACTTCAGATCCCTCGATACAGACTTGCCTGGCGCAGATGCGAACCGTCTGCGCCTACAGGATTCCCAGTTCCCGATAGGGTTCGTTGTTGGCGACCCGGGCCCAGCCGAGTCGCGTCAAATCGATCGTTTGATAGGAGCCTTCCACGATCAGCTCGCTGACCGCGCGCCCGACTCCAGGAGCGTGCATCAGGCCGTGCCCCGAAAAGCCGGCAGCCATGATGAAATTCTCGCAGCCGCCCGTCCAAGGCCCGATGATGCCATTGCCGTCGAGATCGTTCTGGTCATAGAGGCCGGGCATGACATTCTTCTCGCGCGTCCGCTCGAAGCCGGGAAAGCGATGGGCGAGGGCAGGCCAGACGACACGCTCGAAATAGCCGTGGTCGGTTTCGAAGTTGAACCCGCGCGGCTCGTCGCCGTCGGGAACGCCGCCGGTAAAGCCCTTCCCCTCGGGCCGGAACGCGAGGCGGCTCAAGTCCTTGACGTAAGGCAGCGGCTCAAAGCTGTGCTCGGACTCGAAATAGTGCTCGAAGCGTCTCATCGGTGAGATCGGCGCCGCCATCCCGATCATCCGGCAGACCTCGCCAGCCCACGCGCCAGCGGCGTTCACTACCCAGTCGGTTGCGATTTGCGCTCCGCTTTCGAGTTCGACGGAGCGAATGCGGTCGTCATGTCTGTCAAACCCGACGACCCGATCGGCGACGAAAGAGGCTCCCAATTGCCTGGCTTTGCGGCGAAACCCTTGCAGCACGCTGTTCGGATCGAGCCACCCGTCATCGACCGAATGAGCTGCCAGAGCGAGATCATCGACGCGCATCGACGGGAAGCGGTCCTTGATCTCCGACGCAGTTAAAACGTCCAGATTGACGCCCAACCGAGATTGAGCCCTGGCGTTGCGCTCCAGAGTTTCGGCGCCGTCCTCGCCCACGATGAAGAGATAGCCCCCTCGGTGGTACCCGATCGCAGCAGGCTCGCCATCGACAGCCATCTCATCGGCGAAGCGCTCGAAGAACGGGATGCTGAAATTCGAGAGCGCGATGTTCTCGGGACCCGAGAACAAGCGCCGGACACCCCCTGATGCCCGCGGGGTAGATGCTTTGGCATAGGTCGGATCGGGCTCGATAACCGCGACGCTCGGAGGATTCGCAAGCTTGCGGAGGAAGTAAGCGACGCTTGCCCCGATCGCTCCACCACCGATGACGACGACGTCGCTGCGTTCCACTGCCGATCTCCGCTTTCCGAGATCGGATAACATGGAAGAAGAATTTATACAATCTCTGTTTTGAGATATCCAATCGAGTTAAGCGTAGCTGTCCTCGATGGCTTTCCTGCTGCTTCGGCTGATTGGCGTCGGTCGACAGAAGGGAAATGTGCCGAGAGGCGACCCCGCCCGAGGAGGCCCGGGACAGACGGCTCGGAGAACCGCCATCACAGGAGTCCTTCGCTGCTCGAGGTGCGACTGTGTCAGTCATCGCCGTCCACGCGCAGACAGCGATGACACAGCATGGAGCGGTCCAAGCACACACTGCTTGGCAAATTCGGGCGAATTCGCCTGCCCTTTCCCGGAGCCGCCAAGGAAGGATCCCGGATTGAGCCTTGCGTGTTACGTGCTGGCTTTTGTGAGCTCGGCGTCGAGTTCCGGGAGGAGGGTGAAGAGGTCGCCGACGAGGCCGTAGTCGGCGATCTGGAAGATCGGGGCCTCCTCGTCCTTGTTGATGGCGACGATGACCTTCGAGTCCTTCATGCCGGCGAGATGCTGGATCGCGCCGGAGATGCCGACGGCGATGTAGAGCTCGGGGGCGACGACCTTGCCGGTCTGGCCGACCTGCCAGTCGTTCGGGGCGTAGCCCGCATCGACCGCGGCGCGCGAGGCCCCCATGGCGGCACCGAGCTTGTCGGCGACGGGTTCGATCACCTTGCTGAAGTTCTCGGCGGAGGCCAGCGCGCGCCCGCCCGAGATGATGATCTTGGCCGAGGCCAGCTCAGGACGGTCCGACTTCGCGACCTCCTCGCCCTTGAAGGAGGAGGTGCCAGGGTTCTCGGCCGCCGAGACGTTCACGACCGGAGCCGAGCCGCCTTCGCCCGCCGCCGCGAATGAGGCGGTGCGGATGGTGAGCAGCTTCTTCGCGTCGGTCGACTGCACCGTTTGGATGGCGTTACCGGCATAGACCGGGCGCTCGAAGGTGTCGGGCGAGACGATTCCGCTGACATCCGAGACCTGCATAACGTCGAGCAGGGCGGCGACGCGCGGCAGCACATTCTTGCCGGTGGTGGTCGAGGGCGCGACGATGGCGTCGTAAGCCCCGGCGAGCTTGACGATCAGCGCCGCCAGCGGCTCGGCCAGCGCGTGGCCGTAAGCCGCGTCATCAGCGAGTAGCACCTTCTCGACGCCGGCAAGTTTGGCGGCGGCATCGGCCGCGCCCTTGGCGCCCTGGCCGGCGACGAGGATGTGGACTGGGCCGCCGAGCTTGGCGGCGGCGGTCAGCGCCTTGGCGGTGGCGTCCTTGATGGAGGCGTTGTCGTGTTCGGCGATAAGCAGCGTGGTCATCAGATCACCCCGGCGGTCTTGAGCTTGGAAACGAGTTCGGCGGCGTTCGCCACCTTGACGCCCGCGGAGCGTCCGGCGGGCTCTGCCGTCTTCAGAACCTTGAGGCGGGGCGCGACATCGACGCCGAGCGCCTCCGCCGTGGTCTCGTCGAGCGGCTTCTTCTTCGCCTTCATGATGTTGGGCAGCGAGGCATAGCGCGGCTCGTTGAGGCGCAGATCCGAGGTAACGACCGCCGGGAGCTTGAGCGAAACCGTCTGCAGGCCGCCATCGACCTCGCGGGTGACGTCGACCGAATCCGCTGATAGCTCGACCTTCGAGGCAAACGTGCCCTGGCCCCAGCCGAGGAGGGCAGCGAGCATCTGGCCGGTCTGGTTGCAATCGTCGTCGATCGCCTGCTTGCCGAGCACGACGAGGCCGGGGCCTTCCTGTTCGACGACCTTCTTCAGCAGCTTGGCGACGGCCAGCGGCTCGACCAGCCCATCGACCTTCACCAGGATGCCGCGATCGGCGCCCATGGCCAGACCCGTGCGGATCGTCTCGGCGGCCTGCGCCGGGCCGATCGAGACGACGACCACCTCGGTCGCCTTGCCGGCTTCCTTCAGGCGCAGCGCCTCTTCGACCGCGATCTCGTCGAACGGATTCATCGACATCTTCACGTTCGCCAGCTCGACGCCGGAACCGTCCGCCTTCACGCGGATCTTCACGTTGTAATCAACCACCCGCTTGACGGGCACCAAGATCTTCATGGGATCACTCCTGATAGAAAGGTGTATCGGCCGTCGGCGTACCCAGAGCATTCTTCCCGAGTGTCCGACCAGCATGGCAATGAGGCCGTCGTCGTGTTTCTCGAAATGGTTGGCCTAGGCGGTCGTCAATCTGAGCAGAGCATCCCCGGATCCGATCGTCGCTAGGGTCTCAGCGGACGAGTGTCCGTGAACGTTCACCTGCTACCCGGGCACATGGAAGGTCACTCCCAGGTTGCCTCGGCTATAAGGCAAAGGGATCCGTTATGATCGGCTGTCCAGAGCTTTAGGCTAGCTCCTTCATCGGTAGCATGAAGTTCAAAGGTATTGTTGTCGAACAGCGGCGACAAACCGCGGAAGCTGAAGCGCTTCGGCGGAGCACTCCGGAGTTCGGCCGCGTAGTTACAGAGGAGAGCTGCCTGCATGGGGCCATGCACGATCAGCCCGGGATACCCTTCGATCTCCGTCACATATCGTCGATCATAATGGATACGGTGGCCGTTGAATGTTAGGGCCGAGTAGCGGAAGAGCAGTGTGGCATCGGCCTTGATCTCGCGCCGATGAGTTCCCGGCTCGGCCACCTGGGGCTGCTTCGAGGCACCTTCTGGACCTTCGAGGTCGCGGTAGACGATGTCCTGCCGCTCCTCCAGCACGGGGACGCCATTCGCCTCGATCCGGTGTTCGACCGTTACGAAGCAGAGCAACCCGGAACGGCCCTCCTTGAGCACTACATCAGTGATACGCGAAACGCGCTTCACTGCATCGCCGACCCTGAGATCGCCATGGAAAACGAAGGCTCCGCCCGCCCACATCCGGCGGGGCAGCGGCACAGGCGGCAGGAAGCCGCCTCGGGCGGGATGACCGTCCGCCCCGAGCGCGGCAGTGGGCGCGGCTGGCTGCGCCAGGCAGAAATGGATCAGTCGCGGGACGATCGAGCCGAGCTCCGGCGCTGCGCCGGGATAGTCGAAGGTGGCGTGATACTTCCGGGCGAGATCCTCGCTGACGATGTCCGTGCCAACATCTTCCCGACCAATCCAACCGCGAAGATGATCGACGTCGACCTTGGCCGATGTCCCGCTCACGATAAGGTTCCTTTCCCGGCCTCAGTTGAGTGCCGCGTGTTGGCCGATGGCGGGAACCGGTCCGTAGTCCCGCTCGGTATCCACGATGATTGGAGCCGGCGCTGGAAAGGCGACCGGTCCGGCCTCCGTCTCCACGGTGATGCGGCGCAGATGTGGATGGGTCGCGAGCGACGCCATGTCGTTGACCGCAGCGAAGGCGACGTCGGCGCGCAGCAGCGCATTCCTCGCCTGCGCTTCGTCGAACCCGGCGAAGGCAGCGGCGACGACCGCGTCGGTCTCGGCGCGATTACGCACGCGGCCGACGTTGCGGGCGAAGCGTTCGTCGCTTGTCAGAGCGGGCTGGGCCAGGAACTCGGCGCAGAATTTCGCCCATTCCCGGTCGCTCTGGATCGAGATCAGAATCTGTTTTCCATCGCGCGTGGTGAAGACGCCATAGGGCGCGATCGAGGGATGGGCGAGGCCGAGGCGCTTGGGAGCCTTGCCACCCTCCTGATGCAGCAACGGCACGGTCAGCCAATCGGCCATGACGTCGAACATCGAGATGCGGATATCGGCGCCTTCGCCGTTGATGCCGCGGGCGATCAGCGCTTCCAGGATCGCGGCATGCGCGGTCGCCCCGGTGGCGATGTCTACGATCGAGATACCGACGCGCGCCGGTTCCTCGGGACCACCGGTGATCGAAGACAGACCAGACTCGGCCTGGATCAGAAGGTCATAAGCCTTGCGTTCGGCGAGGGGCCCGGTCTCGCCATACCCGCTGATCGAGCAGCAGATCAGTCGTGGATGGCACTTGCGTAGCGCTTCGGGTCCGAAGCCGAGACGGGCGAGGGCTCCCGGCTTCAGATTCTGGACGAGAACGTCGGCCCGGGCGAGCAGTTCGTTCAGAATCTCCTTTCCCTGCGGCGAGGCGAGATCAACGACGAGAGACTCCTTGCCGCGATTCAGCCAGACGAAATAGCTGCTCTGACCCTTTGCGACGTCGTCGTAGCCACGCGCGAAATCGCCCTCCGGCCTCTCGATCTTGATGACGCGCGCTCCGGCATCGGCTAGACGGGAGGTGCAGAACGGGGCCGCCACCGCCTGCTCGATCGCGACGACGAGGAGACCCGCCAATGGGTTATTGCGAGCGGATGACATCGAGGGCTATCCCGCGGCTGATCGAAGCTATCTTGATGGTTCAGGGATTACGCTGAACGCCTGAGCGAGCGAGCACGCCGGGCTTCAGACGCTCGTTCGGGCCGTAGTCGTGAGCCGGATGGAAGAATAGGTGTGGAGTCTGGCCGATCGTGTTCAGCCGCTCTCGGTACGCCTCCAACTGCGCCTTTCGGGATCCATCGTCGATGCGCCCGGGCATGTACGCGACATAGGGAGGCAGCACGTCAAAACCGGTGTAGCGGAGCAGGCCGTTGTGAACCGGCCAAAGCACCGAGAGGATGTCACCATCGATACCGTCGGGAGCGTAGGTATCGGCCGACGTTCCGGTCGTTGCCGCCACCATCGCCAGTTTCCCTTTGAACATACCGGTGTCGTACTTGCGGCCGGTCGTATAGGCGAAGCCCCGGGCGAAGACGCGATCGGCCCAGCCCTTCATGATGGCGGGCATGCCGAACCACCAAACCGGGAATTGCAGGATCAACATGTCGGCCCGCGTGAGCTTGGCTTGCTCAGCTGCGATGTCGGCGGCGATGGTCCCGGTTTCCATCGCATGGGTCTGTTCCCGGGCGATGCTGAGACGGTTCGGGTCGGAGCGCTCGCCGGTGAAATCGCCCAAGCCCGTCACCGGTTGGAAGCTCATGGCGTAGAGATCCGAGACCTCGACCGAATGGCCCGCCTCGGTCAGCGCCTGCACTGCGAGATCGCGCATAGCGCCATTGAAGGATGTGGGCTCGGGGTGGGCGTAGACGATGAGCACGTTCATAGGCTGGCCTCAGTAGCTGCGCGGCATGCCGAGGACATGCTCGGCGAGATAGGACAGGATCAGGTTCGTGGAGATCGGCGCGACCTGATAGAGCCGCGTCTCCCTGAACTTGCGCTCGACATCGTATTCCTCGGCGAAGCCGAAGCCGCCATGGGTCTGGATACAGGCATTGGCCGCCTCGAAGGAGGCGTCCGCCGCCAGCATCTTGGCCATGTTGGCCTCGGCGCCCGGATTGGCCCCGGCCTCGTAGAGCCGGATCGCCTCGCGCACCATCAATTCGGCGGCGCGCATGTTGGCGTAGGCCTTGGCGATCGGAAACTGGATGCCCTGGTTCTGGCCGATGGGGCGGCCGAAGACATGGCGCTCCTTGGCATAGGTCGAGGCCTTGTCGATGAACCACTTGGCGTCGCCGACGCACTCGGACGCAATCAGGATGCGCTCGGCATTCATGCCGGAGAGGATGTAGCGGAAGCCTTTGCCTTCCTCACCGACGAGGTTGGCGGCCGGGACTTTCACATTGTCGAAGAAGACCTCGGTGGTGGCATGATTCATCATCGTGCGGATCGGCCGGATGGTCAGCCCGTCCTTCAGCGCCTCGCGCATGTCGAGAATGAAGACCGAGAGCCCATCGGTGCGCTTGGCGACCTGATCGCGCGGCGTGGTGCGGGCGAGCAGCAGCATCAGATCGGACTGCGCGGCACGGCTCGTCCAGATCTTCTGGCCGTTGACGATGTAGTGGTCGCCCTCGAGGCGGGCCGTCGTCCTGAGCGCGGTCGCGTCGGTGCCGCTGGTCGGCTCGGTGACGCCGAAAGCCTGGAGGCGCAGTTCGCCGGAAGCGACCTTTGGCAGGTAGCGCTGCTTCTGATCCTCGGTGCCGTGGCGCAGCACGGTGCCCATCACATACATCTGGGCGTGACAGGCGGCGCCGTTGCAGCCCTGGCGCTGGATTTCCTCCATGATCACGGCCGCCGCCGAGAGCGTGAGGCCCGCGCCACCATACTCCTCGGGGATCAGTGCAGAGAGGAAGCCGCTTTCCGTCAGCGCCGTCACGAACTCCGTCGGATAGGTCATCTCGCGGTCGAGCTTGCGCCAGTATTCGCCCGGGAAATCCGCGCAGAGCTTCGCGACCGCGTCCCGGATGTCGGCATGGGTTTCGGCAGCTTGGCTCATAATCGATGTTGCTCCTCGAACAGCGCCTGTAGGTAGCTGTCGCGATGGCATATCGACAACGAAAAGCTGGCGAGAACAGCTATGCCGAATTTCTATCGCTTCTTAGAATCTTCGCCGGGAGCGTCCTCTTCCAGGATGCGGCCTGACCAGACACCTTCCGCAACCAACGTCTTGATCGTGGCCGAGATGGCCTGACCGGCGAAGCGGGCAAGACGAGGCGTTGGCCTGTCCATCGGATAGGACATGATCAGGCGACGCATCGGTACCGGATTGACGAGCGGAGCGGCACAAAGGCGACCCTCCTGCAACTCCTCATGGATTGGTGCCAACGGCAGTACGGTGACGCCGTGCCCGCTTCGGACGAGCGCCTTCAGTGTGGAGAAGTTGTCGGCCTCGACCTTGATGTCGAGAAATATTCCGCACTCTCCCGCGCATCGTTCGACGATCGATCTCAGGCCGTGCCCGCGGCTCGGCAGCAGAAGACGTTCATGCTCGAGTTGCGCGAAGTCGACGCTTTGGTCCAGGGACAATCCAGCATTCGATGGCCCGATCAGAAAGAGCGTTTCCTCGAGCAAAGGCTGAATGCGCAGCGTTCGGGAGGATTTCGGGTCATAGAGGATGGCGGCGTCGAGTTCCCCGCGATGGAGCCAGTCAAGAAGGTAGCCGGTGTAGGCGCTCACGATCCGCAGCGTCGCTTCCGGGTGTGCCTCATGGAAGGCGGCAACCAGCGGCTCGGACAGAATGTCCGAGGCCGTCGGCGGCATGCCGATCGAAACGTGGCCGCGCAGTTGCGCATTCTCGTCCGCTACGACCGCCCTGATCTCCTCGAGCTCTGCCATGATCCGTTGAGCGTGCCGCAGAACGTCCTGCCCCTGTTCGGTGACGGTCATGCCGCGGCCGTGCCGGTCGAAGAGCCGCGCGCCGAGCTCGTCTTCCAGCAATCGGATCTGACGGCTGAGCGCTGGCTGGGCGATATGAAGACGGTCAGCAGCCTTCGAAAGGCTGCCGAGTTCGGCGACATGGATCAGCGTCTTTAGCTGGGAAATGTCCATAGATATAGAATTCCGCTATATCTGATCGTCAAAAAGGGTCGAGGTCATAGGGGATTCAGCAAGGCTATAAGGGCGCAGATATCGGATCGTTTCGCAAGGAGGCGCGCCTTGGCTGCCGCTGACGTCATCCCCTCGCTGAGGGCCGAGAAGGCCCGCGACATGTCCATCGATTGGCCCGCCGAGCTCTACGACACGTTGAAGGCCGCCGGTGTCGAGCAGATGTCCTACGTACCGGACGCTGGCCATTCGACGCTGATCAAGCTGTTCAGTGCGGATCCCGACGTCACGACGAATGTCCTGACTACCGAGGAAGAAGGCATCGCGATCGCTGCCGGTGCCTGGCTCGGTGGGCAGCGCAGTGTCGTCCTGATGCAGTCGTCGGGTGCCGGAAACTGCATCAACATGTTGTCACTGCCGGTTCAGGCGCGCTTTCCGCTGTTGTTGCTGGTGACGATGCGGGGGGAGTGGGCCGAATTCAACCCCTGGCAGGTGCCGATGGGGCAGGCCACGCAAGCCGCGCTCGAGGCGATCGGAATTACCGTTCTGCGTGCCGAAACCGGCGAGGACCTCGTCGAGACCGTGGCCCAGGCAGCCACGATGGCCTTCGAGGCTGACCAGCAGATCGCCGTGCTGATCGGTCAGCGCCTGCTCGGCAAGAAGAAGTGGTGAGCCTCATGAGCCTTCCGACGATGGACCGCCGCGACGCGGTCAAGAAGCTTCTCGATGCGCGCGATGGCGCCTTGGTCGTGACCGGTCTCGGTTCGCCCAGCTATGACGTCCACGCTGCCGGAGATCGCGACGACAATTACTACCTCTGGGGTGCGATGGGCGGAGCCGCCCTGGTGGGCCTCGGGCTTGCCCAGGCTCAGCCGAAGAAGCGGGTGATGGTCATCACCGGCGATGGCGAGCAACTGATGGCGTTTGGTGCTCTGGCGACGATCTCTGTCGCCCGCCCGCGGAACCTCGACGTCATCGTGCTCGACAACCAGCATTTCGGCGAGACGGGAATGCAGTCGAGCCACACCGGAAGGGGCATTGCCTTCGACAAGGTCGCGGCTGCCTGCGGCTTCGACAAGGCGCGGGAACTCCGTTCGTTGGAAGAGGTCGATGCGCTCTGCGAGGAGTTGCGCGAGCCCGCCGGGGGACCGCGTCTCTATGTTCTCAAGATCGCCGCCGAGAACCTGCCGCGTTCGCTGCCGCCGCGCGATGCCGTTTTCATCAAGAACCGTTTCCGCGGCCACCTCGGGCTTGCCGCCGGGTAGCGGTCCGCTCCGCGCATCTCGGACTGCCGATTTCGATGAGTTCACGCGTTCAAAAAAAGGGGAGCGAACCATGCGAATGAGAATGTTCTGCTTATTGGCTGCTGCGGCTTTCGCAGGCACGGGCGTGGCCCATGCCCAGAAGCGCGATGAGACGGTCAAGATCGGTGTCCTGAACGACCAGACGGGCATCTACGCCGACCTTGCCGGGCCGGGTTCCGTCTGGGCCGCCCGGAAGGCCGTGGAGGATTTCGGCGCCGCTGCTAAGGGAATGAAGGTCGAGGTCGTTTCTGCCGATCACCAGAACAAGCCGGACATCGGTTCGAACATTCTGCGCCGGTGGTTCGACGTCGAGAACGTCGATGTCGTCGTCGATGTGCCGACCTCTTCCGTCGCGCTCGCCGTCAACACGATCACGAAGGAAAAGAACAAGGTCTTCCTGGTCTCAACGGGGGCGACGACCGATCTGACGGGCAAGGCCTGCACGCCCAATACGGTTCACTGGACCTACGATACGTACGCGCTGGCCAACGGTACGGGCGCGGCGGCGGTCAAGACCGGTGGCGACAGTTGGTTCTTCCTTACGGCGGACTATGCTTTCGGCCATGCCCTGGAGCAGGACACCGCGGCCGTCGTGCAGAAGTTCGGCGGCAAGGTCCTCGGGAAGGTGCGCCATCCTTTCCCCGGGCAGGACTTCTCCTCGTTCTTGCTTCAGGCCCAGGCTTCGAAGGCCAAGGTCATCGGCCTGGCCAATGGAGGTGGCGACACGATCAATTCGATCAAACAGGCAGCCGAGTTCGGGATCACCGCGGGTGGTCAGAACCTGGCTGGCCTTCTCATGTTCATCACCGATGTCCATGCATTGGGCCTCGCGACCGCCCAGGGGCTGATCCTCACCGAAGCCTGGTACTGGGACATGAGCGATGCCAACCGGGCGTTTGCGAAGGAATTCGCGGCGGCCCATGGCGGCAAGTATCCGACAATGGCCCATGCCGGGGTGTATTCCTCCGTGATCCATTACCTCAAGGCCGTGGAGGCGCTGAAGAGCAGCGCGGACGGCGCGAAGGTCGTGGCGAAGATGAAGGAAATGCCGACGGACGATAAGCTCTTCGGCAAAGGCTCGATCCGCGCCGACGGCCGCCACCTTCACGATATGTATCTCTTCGAGGTCAAGAAGCCCGCAGAGAGCAAGGCCCCCTGGGACTATTACAAGCTGCGCTCCGTCATCCCCGCTGCCGAGGCCTGGCGTCCGCTCGCGGATGGTGGCTGCCCGCTGGTGAAGTGAAACGACACGCATCCCGGGGCCAAGCCCCGCAGCCGTCCCGGGAAGCAAATGCAGAAGATCGCCTGAGGTGCCGATGACCGTGCTAACCAGCTTCGCCAATACTATAGGCGGCAACGTCCAGCCGATCGGCGCGACGTTCGAGAGCTTCGACCCTTACACGGGCAAGCCCTGGGCACTGATTCCGCGCGACGGGAAAGCCGAGGTCGATCAGGCCGTCGCCGCGGCCAAGGCCGCCTTCAGGTCCAAGGAATGGGCCGGATTGACTCCCTCGGCCCGCGGCAAGCTGCTTGTGCGCCTGGCGGACTTGATCGCAGAGAACGCTGAGCGCTTGGCGGCGATCGAAACGCGAGACAACGGGAAGCTGATCTCGGAGATGTCGGCGCAACTGCGCTACATCCCGGAATGGTATCGGTATTTCGGCGGACTAGCCGACAAGATCGAAGGGGCGGTCCTGCCCATCGACAAGCCGGGAATGTTTGCCTTCACTCGGCGCGAACCCATCGGCGTGATCGCGGCGATCGTGCCTTGGAATTCTCCTCTCATGCTTTTGACCTGGAAGCTCGCGCCGCTGCTGGCAGCCGGCAACACCGTGGTCATCAAGCCATCGGAGCACACCTCGGCCGCGACGCTGGAGTTCGTGAAGCTCTTCGCGCAAGCCGGCTTTCCTGCGGGCGTCGTGAACACGGTGACCGGGATGCCGATGGAGGTGGGGCCAGCGCTGGTCTCCCATCCCGATATCGCCAAGATCGCATTCACCGGAGGAGAGCCCGGCGGAATTGCGGTCTATCGCGCCGCTGCCGAAGGATTGAAGACGGTCACGCTGGAGCTTGGCGGCAAATCGGCGAACATCGTTTTCGCCGACGCCAATATCGACAGCGCCGTGAATGGCGCGATTTCCGGCATCTTTGCCGCAAGCGGACAGACCTGCATCGCGGGGTCGCGACTGCTCGTCCATCGCAGCATTCATGATCGTGTCGTCGATGGTGTGGTCAAGCTGGCTGCCAGCGCTCGCATCGGCAATCCGGCTCTGCCCGAGACACAAGTGGGCCCGATCACTACCCAGGCGCAGCGCGAAAAGGTGCTTGGCTATCTGGATATCGCCCGCGGCGAAGGCGCCGAATGCGTGCTGGGTGGAGGGAAGCCGCGAGGTGCCGAATTGTCGGACGGGTGGTTCGTCGAACCCAGCATCTTCACCGGCGTTAGCAACCAGATGCGGATCGCCCGCGAAGAAGTATTCGGTCCGATCCTCTCCGTCATTCCTTTCGATGACGAGGATGAGGCTTTCGCGATCGCCAACGACAGCCCCTATGGCCTGGCGGCGGGCATCTGGACGGCGGATATCGGGCGTGCTCTTCGCGGCGCGGCAGCCATGGAAGCTGGAACGGTCTGGATCAATAGCTACCGCGCCGTCAGCTATATGGCGCCGTTCGGCGGGTACAAGCGCAGCGGCATCGGCCGTGAGAGCGGGCAGGAAGCTGTGGATGCCTATCTTCAGACCAAGACGGTCTGGATCGATACTCTGGGCGTGACCGCGAACCCGTTCGTGATCCGTTAGGGAGGTATCGGTGACGCTTCAGAACGGATCCGTGGTCATCATCGGCGGAGCTATCGTCGGGAGCTCGATCGCTTATTTCCTGCGACAGACGGGTTATGCGGGATCGATCACCGTCGTCGAACGAGACCCGACCTATCAGCGATCTTCGACGGCTCTGTCGGCCGCCTCAATCAGAACCCAGTTCGGGACGCCTGTGAACGTCCAGATGAGCCTGTTCGGAGCGGAATTCTTTCGCTCCATCAAAACTCGCTTCGGTCCGGACGCGGATATCGGCTTCCTGGAGCGGGGCTATCTTATCCTTGGCGGGCCCGAAGCGGTTGCCGGGCGACGCGCCAGCGTCGAGATGCAGCAGGGCGAGGGGGCGGCCGTCGCGGCGCTCGACCGCGCAGATTTGCAGGCCCGGTTTCCGTGGTTGAACCTCGACGGCATCGGTATTGCTACCACCGCCAGTCGGCATGAGGGCTGGTTCGATGCCTGGTCGCTGCTTTCCATGATGCGGCAGGCCGCCCGGGAACTGGGCGTCACCTATGTCACCGCCCAGGCCGAGAGACTGACGGTTTCGGGTGGGAGGGTGACCGCCGTCGAACTTTCCGACGGCACATCGATAGCCGCGGACTGGTGCGTCAACGCGGCAGGACCGTCTTCCGCCGCGATCGTCAGGGATCTAGGAATTGCGCTGCCGGTTTCGCCGCGCAAGCGGACTATCTTCAGCATCAAGGCTCCGCTTGAAGGTGCGGGCTTCCCGATGCTCCTAGATACCTCCGGCGCCTGGATCCGCCCGGAAGGTGAGGGTTTCATCTGCGGCATCGCGCCTGAAGACGATGACGACCCGGACGCGACCGGCGATTTCGAGCCGCATCACGAGTTTCTCGAAGATGTCGTCTGGCCTGCGTTGGCGCATCGTGTTCCAGCATTGGAACAGCTTCGCGTCGAGCGATCCTGGGCCGGGCATTACGAAGTCAACGCGCTCGATCACAACGGCATCATCGGCCCGCATGACGAGATCGAGAACCTGATCTTCGCGACGGGTTTCTCCGGCCATGGCGTGATGCACGCTCCGGCCACGGGCAGAGGGGTCGCCGAATTCATCACCCGGGGCGAATTCAGCACGATCGATCTGTCGCCGTTGGGCTATGCGCGCATCCGTTCCGGTACGCCGCTTCGCGAAACCGCGGTCTTTTAGCAGGGAGTCGAACATGAAACTGGCTGGCAGGATCGCCGTCATCACCGGGGCCGCGCGCGGGATCGGTCGCGCGAGTGCGGAGCGCCTTCTGGCCGAGGGGGCGAAGGTCGTCATCGCCGATGTCGACAAGGCACGGCTCGAGGAGACGGCCGCCGCCATCGGCACTGCCGACAACGTCCTTGCCGTGGTCACAGACGTCAGCCGGAAGGATGAGGTCGACGCCTTGGTCGCTGCGGCGGTAAAGCGCTTCGGGCGGCTCGACATCATGGTCAACAACGCGGGCATCTGCCCGATCGTGCCCTTCCTCGATGTGACCGAGGACACCTACGACCGCGTCCTCAGCGTCAATCTGAAGGGCGCCTTCCTCGGCACGCAGGCAGCGGGCCGTCAGATGATCACCCAGGGACAGGGCGGCGTCATCATCAACATGTCGTCGATCAATTCGGGGCTCGCCAATCCGAATGTCGCGCCCTACGCGATTTCAAAGGGCGGCATGAACCAAGTCACCGGCACCGCCGCCGTAGCCTTCGCGCCCCATAGAATCCGCGTGGTTGGCGTCGGCCCGGGAACCATCATGAGCGAGATGGTGGCCGGCGATTTCCTCAACAGCGCGGGACACAAGGCGATCATGATGCGCACCCCGATGGGGCGGTACGGCCAGCCGGAGGAGATCGCCTCGGTCGTGGCGTTCCTGGCAAGCGACGACGCTTCCTTCATCACGGGTGAGACGATCTATCCCGATGGCGGTCGGCGCGTGCTGAACTACGTCATGCCCGAGCAGGACCCGGCTCAATGAGCATTTTCGACAAGCTGCATCACATCTGCATCGTGGTCGCCGATATCGACAAGACACAGGCCTACTACGAGTCGATCGGGATCGGACCCTGGCAGGAATATCCGCCGCTGTCGGCCTACGCCGAGCTCGAAGTCCCCAATGAGGCGGCCTTCAGCAGCCTGCGATTCAAATTCGTCAATCTGAGCAACTTTCAGCTCCAATTGTGCCAGCCCGGCCCCGAGGACGGGCCGCAGCGACGCTTCCTCGACACGAAAGGCGAGGGCGTCTTCCATGTGGGCTTCGACGTTCCCGATTGCGATGCCGCCGAGAAGGAGGGTGCGGCCTCCGGCCTTTCCTCGCTGATGCGCGGTCGTCGCTCGGACCGCAGCGGCTTCACCTTCTTCGACACGGCCGAGAGAGCAGGCGTGGTGCTCGAGATCAGGTCGAGCCCCGCCCCAAGGCCAAAAGGCTGAGCGATCCATGATGACACGCAGCATCGATCTCAATTCCGATCTCGGCGAGGGCTTCGGCCCCTGGCGCATGGGCGACGATGCGGCGATCCTGCGCCTGGTCACCAGTGCCAACATCGCATGCGGTGGGCATGCCGGTGATCCGGCGACCATGGTCGACACCCTTGCGCTGGCGCGCGAGCGCGGCGTGGTCGCCGGTGCCCATCCCGGATTCGCCGATCGCGAAGGTTTCGGGCGTCGCCTGATCCCGCTGACGACGCGGGAGGTTGAGCAACTCGTGGCGACGCAGGTCGGCGCCCTCATGGGAGCGGCGGCGCTGGCGGGAACGGCGGTGCGCTTCGTCAAACCGCATGGCGCTCTTGGCAACTGGGCGGCCGATGAGCGGTCCGTGGCGGACGCGGTCGTGCGGGCGACGCGAGCGCTATCCAGCGATCTGGCCATCCTCGCCATTTCGGGAACCGAGTTGGAGGTAGCCGCGCGCGAGGCCGGGATCACCGTCTTCAGCGAGATCTTTGCCGACCGCGGTTATCTCACGAACGGCAGGCTGGTGCCTCGGAAGCACCAGGGCGCGTTGATCCACGATGAGGATGCTGCGGCGCGCCGACTGGTTGAGTTCCTTCGAACCGGGCTGATGCCGACGGTCGATGGCGAGCCGATCAGGCTGGAGGCGCATTCCATCTGCGTACATGGTGATAGTGCAGGGGCCTTGGCCATGGCCAGCCATGTTCGGATCGCGCTCGAGGCGGCTGGATTCCGCGTCGCCCCGTTTCTGGGCAATGCAGCCCCGGTGAGGCTTGCACCTTGAACTCCGTCCCGGACTCAGGCTTTCCGCGCTATCGCCCAGCGGGCGAGAGGGCCCTTTTGGTTGAGTTCGGAGAGGTGATCGACAAGGCTATCCATAACAACGTTCTCATGCTGGACGAGCGCTTGGCGGCCGAACCCGTCGAGGGCTTTGTAGAGGCCGTTCCGGCTTATGCCAGTCTCCTCATCGTTTTCGATCCCCTGATCACCGATCACGGCACGATCAAGCGTGCCGTCGCCGACCGGTTGGCTCAGGCTGCCTTCAGGGTGCGCAGAAGCGTCGTTCGCGAGGTTCTGGTCTGCTACGACCCGGATTTCGCACCGGATCTCCAGCGCGTCGCCGAGATGACCGGCCTGACTGAGGAGCAGGTCATCGCTGCCCATCTGGCTGGCGACTACAGCGTTTTCATGTACGGGTTCGCCCCCGGTTACGCGTACCTTGCCGGTGTTCCGGAAGCGATCCAGATGCCGCGCAAGCAGGCCGCCGTTCGCGACGTGCCCGCCGGTAGCGTCCTGATTGCCGGTCCGCAATGCCTGGTCACGACCCTGATCATGCCGACCGGTTGGTGGATCATCGGTCGGTCCTCGACACGGATCCTGGACTCGCGCGCGAAGGACCGCCCATTCCTGTTCGATGTCGGCGATGGCGTGCGCTTCCGACGCGTCGCGCGCGAAGATTTCGAAAGGGCAGCATCATGAGCGATGCCGTCCTCTCGGTGGTCACGGTCGGCCCGCATGTCTCGATCCAGGATGCGGGGCGCACGAAATTCATGCGCTTCGGCGTTCCGGCTTCCGGTCCCATGGACCGTTCGTCCTTCGCTACCGCTAATATCGCGCTCGGCAATGAGGCTCGGTCACCGGGCATCGAAATCTCAATGGGTGGACTTGTTCTCGAATGCCTTGCCGGTGTCGTCACCTTTGCCATCGCCGGCGGCGGCTTCATCGTCGAGCATGGCTCGACCCGAACTAGTTCGTGGACGATCGCATCCATCCGCGCCGGTGAGCGGCTATCAATTCGCCCCGGCCCGTGGGGGAGCTGGACCTATCTGGCTTTCGCCGGTCGCCTCGAAAGTGAGAGCTGGCTGGGCAGCGCCTCGACGCATGCGCTATCGGGTTTCGGGGGCGGGCGTCTCAAAGCCGGACAGAAGCTGAGCGTGATCGACGCGGTCAGGCGGGAGGAACGCGAAGGCGAGATTCCGTGCCCGGTGACGGCACGGCCACGGTCTGAAGTCCATGTGGTGATGGGGCCTCAGGACCGCTTCTTCGATGCCGGCAGTATCGCGACCTTCCTGTCTGAACCTTATGCGTTGAGCGATGCCTACGACCGTATGGGCGTTCGTTTGAGGGGCCATGCGCTTCCGCCCAAGGGACCGCTCGACATGCCTTCGGAGGCGATCCTGCGCGGTTCCGTGCAGGTGTCGGGCGATGGCGTTCCCACGGTCCTGCTCGCCGACCATCAAACCACCGGCGGCTATCCCAAGATCGCTACGGTCGTCGACTCGGATCTGGATGCCTTCGTGCAACTGCGCGCGCGGGACAGGGTGACTTTCCTTGCGCTGACTGCCGAACAGGCAGTTGAGCGAGCTCGAAGCCGTGCCGTCGCTGCCGCACGTTACCGCGAGGTGATCTCGAAGCCGCGGGGAAGTCTGTCTCAGCGCCTGATGGGAGAGAACCTCGTCAGCGGGGTGGTCGATGCCCATGGGCGGGCGGAGAATCTCGACGAGGCGACAATCGATCAATCAATCGACGACAGTACCGGGGCACATCGATGACACCGGCTTCCTTGGAATTCGTGGTCCCTCTGTTCGTCCCGGGAAACCGGCCCGAGCGTTTTGAGAAGGCTGCGGGAGCCGGGGGCGACGCGATCATCGTCGATCTCGAAGATGCCGTGGCGCCCGATGCGAAGGACCGCGCGCGGGGTGCCCTCCGGTCCGACTTCGGCACGCAGCCGATCCTGTTGCGCATCAACGGTGTCGGAACGCCATGGCATGACGCCGACGTTCGGGCGCTATCCGAGCACGACTTCGCATCGGTGATCGTGCCCAAGGCCGAGGCTTCCGCGGCATTCGAAGCGCTTTGTGCGGCATCGCCCATTCCGGTAATCGCTTTGGTGGAGAGCGCGCGCGGGCTTTCTGACGCACGTCGTATCGCAACCATCAGGAACGTTGCCCGGATCGCCTTCGGTTCGATCGATTTTTGTGCCGATCTCGGCTGCGCCCATAATCGTGACGCTTTGCTCTCGGCCCGCGCGGAACTTGTCCTGGCTTCGCGCATCGCCCAGCTGGCTGCCCCGATCGACGGCGTCACGACCACGATCGACGATGCGTCCGTCATCACCGGAGACGCGCGTTACGCGCGCGATCTCGGCTTCGGCGGCAAGCTGTGCATCCATCCGCGCCAGATAGATGCGATCAGGACGGGCTTTGAGCCGGATGAGGCTGAAATTCTCTGGGCTCGAAAAGTCCTGGCCAGTGGCGATGGAGCTGCGGCGGTCGACGGAGCGATGGTCGATGAGCCCGTCCGGATCCGGGCCCGAGCCATTCTGAAGAGGGCATTACCGGAAGCGCCCTTGGCCGGTCTCCGCGCACCGAAATGAATCTATCGAAGTAGCCGTGCCTCGGAGCTGCGAGAAGAGGAGCAATGGAATGGCGAATGCGAACTTCAGCAAACTTCATCACGTCTGCATCGTGGTGCACGATATCGAAAAGACGATCAAGTACTATGAATCGATCGGCATTGGCCCATGGAACGACTATCCGCCGCTTACTCAATTCACCGACTTGAACGTTCCCAATGTCGAGGCCTTCGGACAAGCGATCTACAAATGGATTGATCTCGACAATATCCAGATCCAACTCTGTCAGCCGAGCAAACTGGACAATCAGCAGCGCAGGTTCCTCGACAAGCACGGAGAGGGCGTCTTTCATCTCGGATTTGAGGTGCCCGACTGCGATGCTGGCGAGGTGGCCGCGAAAGCGGAAGGAATGTCGGTTCTGATGAGCGGACGTCGCCCTGATCGAAGCGGCTTTACCTATTTCGATACCGCCAAAGAAGCCGGCGGGGTCGTGCTCGAGATCCGCGCCAGCCCGCCCAAGCCCTAGGGGAACCGCAAGAGGCTATTTAAGAATACCGTCAGCCTTGGAAGTGGTTCCTATCCATCGCCCTGGGCTGACGATGCAAGGGCATATCCCTCTGGCTCAGCCGAAGCGCCTATCGCTGGTCTGAATCCGAACGTCTGGGTCGCAGACGGAGTGGCGAGTGACCCAGAAAGCAATTCTTCCGATGCGACGACCCAATCAGGCGAGGTAGTAGAGGAATTCGCCGCCGATTGCTGGCAGCCGGTGACGAAGAAAACGGCTAGGGTTGCGTCATGAAGATGGCATCCACCCAGATTGACTTGTTCGATGACGAGCCCGGCTATCGGCAGACACCGCGCCCGGCTCCGAGGAAGCGCCGATCCGATACCGTTCCTCCGTCAAATGATGACGACGACCTTGCCCGAAGGCTGGAAGAGACTGGGCGCTTCAGGGTTCTGCGCAGGCTCGTGCCCCGGCCGATCATTCCTCGGGAACAGAGCAAATTCCCGAACCTAGCTCTGCTGGTCGATACCGAAACCACCGGTCTGCTCCATACCCGGGACGAGATCATCGAAGTCAGTGCAGTCGCCTTCACCTATGACGACGAGGGAGCGGTCGGCGACGTTGTGGGCATCTACAGCGGCCTGCGTCAGCCCTCGGATCCGATCCCAGCGGAGATTACGCGGCTGACGGGCATCACCGACGAGATGGTCGCCGGTCTTGAGATCGATGTTGCAGCGCTGGATGCTCTGATCGAACCTGCTGATCTCGTGATCGCCCACAATGCCGCATTCGACCGGCCATTCTGCGAAAAGCTCTCGCCGGCCTTCGTATCGAAAGCCTGGGCGTGTTCGGTCAAGGAGATTCCGTGGGCGGATCTTGGCTTCGAGGGAAACAAGCTCGGATATCTCGTTGGCCAATCTGGCCTGTTTCATGAGGGGCATCGCGCCACGGATGATTGCAATGCTTTGTTGGAGGTGCTGGCGATGCCCGCCGGGGAGGGTGGCGCGCCACCGTTCTCGCAGCTCTTGCGATCAAGCGAGCGTAGCCGTGTCCGCATCTATGCGGAGAACGCGCCGTTCGACATGAAGGACCACCTCAAAGGCAGGGGCTATCGCTGGTCGGATGGAAGCGACGGCAGGCCGAGGGCCTGGTGGATCGAGATCGATGACGAGCTCGAAGGGGAGGAGCTACGCTATCTCCGCACCGAGATTTATGGCTGGGAGGACGCAGAACCACTGATCCAGCGGCTTACGGCACTCGATCGATATCGCGCCTAGCCGGCGCCAATTCGAGCAGGGTGCCCGGGCGTGAATTTTGCTTCGGAGCTTGACTCCTTGAAGGTGATCGTTCTCATAATGTTCTCATTCTTGAGGACGCATCCATGCCCCCAGTCGTTCTGAAACAGGCTGCTCCAAAGCCTATGGAACAACAGATCGATTCCGTACTGGCGGAGTTCGACGACGATGCCCGGGCTGCCATCGGGGCCTTGCTTCACAACCGTGACGAGCTCTTGCGAGATGCCGATCGGGCGGCCTCACTGGGCTTCCTCCGCGGCAGGTTCTCGGAAGGAGCGCGGCCGGTTCGGGAATTGAAGGCATGAACGCCATCGCCCCGATCAGCTATCTCGACGCGCTCAATCCGGCTCAGCGGCGCGCGGTGATCCATGGTGTTGGCGCGGTGGCGTCATCGCCCTTGCTCGTCATCGCGGGGGCGGGGTCTGGCAAGACCAACACGCTTGCACACCGCGTCGCCCATCTCATGGTCAGCGGCGCGGATCCGCGGCGGATTCTGCTGATGACCTTCTCGCGCCGGGCTGCTTCCGAGATGGCAAAGCGCGTCGAGCGGATCGCCCGGAAGGTGCTTGGCGATGGCGCTGGCGTCCTGGCCGACGCCCTGACCTGGGCTGGCACCTTCCATGGCATCGGCGCGCGGCTCCTGCGCGACTATGCCGAGCAGCTCGGTCTCGATCCCGCTTTCACGATCCATGACCGGGAGGACTCGGCCGACCAGATGAACCTGGTCCGGCACGAGCTCGGCTTCTCCAAGACGGAATCGCGGTTTCCGACGAAGGGCACCTGCCTGGCGATTTATTCGCGCTGCGTGAATGCCGAGCTGCCGATCGAAGAGGTTCTGCGCCTGTCCTACCCTTGGTGCGCTACCTGGGCGGCTGAGCTGAAAGAGCTTTTCGCGGCCTATGTCGAAGCCAAGCAGAGCCAGAACGTCCTCGATTACGACGATTTGCTGCTCTACTGGGCGCAGGCCGTGACTGATCCCGATATCGCGGCGGACATCGGCGGCCGCTTCGACCATGTCATGGTCGACGAGTACCAGGACACGAACCGGCTCCAATCCTCGATCCTGCTCGCGCTGAAGCCCGACGGCCGTGGCCTGACCGTCGTCGGCGACGATGCCCAGTCGATCTATTCGTTTCGCGCCGCAACAGTCCGCAACATCCTCGACTTCCCGGCAGCCTTCGTGCCGCCGGCCGAGGTCATCACGCTGGATCAAAACTACCGCTCGACCAGCGCCATTCTATCGGCTGCGAATGCCGTCATCGATCTGGCCGCCGAGCGGTTCACCAAAAACCTCTGGACCGATCGTGCGACCGGATCGCCGCCGCAGCTCGTCCATGTTCGAGATGAGGCCGATCAGGCGCGTTTCATCGCCGAGAAGATTCTGGAGAACCGCGAGGGTGGCTCGACGCTGAAGCAGCAGGCGGTGCTGTTCCGAGCGTCGCATCACAGCGGCCCACTCGAAATCGAGCTCACACGCCGGAACATTCCGTTCGTCAAGTTCGGAGGACTGAAGTTCCTCGACAGCGCCCATATCAAGGATCTTCTGGCGCTGCTGCGGTTCGTCGAGAACCCGCGCGACAAGGTCTCTGGCTTCCGGGTGCTGCAGCTTCTACCTGGCGTTGGCCCGACATCCGCGCAGCGCGTCCTTGAGCATGTTGCGCAGGCCTCAGCACCTCTTGAAGCCCTTGAGAACGCGCCGGCCCCGCCGCGCTCCGGCGACGATTGGTCGCCGTTCGTAGCGGCGGTCAGCGAGCTGCGCGGCGGCACGGCAGGTTGGCCGGCCGAGATCGAACGCGCTCGCCGCTGGTACGAGCCTCACCTGGAGCGCATCCATGAGGATGCGAGCACAAGGCAGGCCGATCTCGTGCAGCTCGAACAGATTGCAGGCGGGTACCCGTCACGCGAGCGCTTCCTGACCGAATTGACGCTCGATCCGCCGGACGCAACCAGCGACCAGGCCGGGGTGCCTCATCTCGACGAGGATTATCTGATCCTGTCGACGATCCACTCGGCCAAGGGCCAGGAATGGAAGTCGGTCTTCGTTATGAACACGGTAGACGGCTGCATCCCGATCGACCTTGGCGCCGGCGCTCGCGACGAGATCGAGGAGGAGCGCCGGCTGCTCTATGTCGCGATGACGCGTGCAAAGGACGATCTGCATCTCGTCGTGCCGCAGCGCTTCTTCACACACGGACAGTCGGCGACGGGTGACCGACACGTCTATGCCAACCGCACCCGCTTCATTCCTAATGCGCTGCTCGGCCAGTTCGAGCGGATGGCTTGGCCCATCGCCGCCGCGGAAGCCTCGCGGGCACCGTCTGGTGGCCCGAAGGTCGATGTCAGGGCAAAGATGCGGGGCATGTGGCGATGATCGGACACTGGCCGCATCAGGTCGAAATCAAGCTGGACAGGACGACCGCGTATTTCCTCGACACGGCGCTGATCGAGGCCAAGCTTCAGGAGCAACATATCATCGACGACACGGCTATCGCGCGAGCCAAGCCCGGCGAAGTCTGGCGTCCTCTAGAGGATCGAGATTGATGGCCGTGCCGACGGAGCTGCCGGAAATCGATCTCGATGTGGCCGACGTGAAGCGCATCGCGCTGACGACGGATTCGCAGGGCGAGACAGAGATCAGTTTCCAGATGGCCAGGGGCTAGGTGATGACGGGCATCTGCGTTTTCGGTGTCCGTGACAAATGCAGCGCGTGTCGCTGCGCATCGGAATAATGGCGGCTTCCGGCGATCAAACGCGTCGGGAAGCTGAAGATTAGCCTAGTAAGGTCGGCTACGTCCCCGCTTCAAGGCGTCAAGAAAGCGAGTGACTCGCTCCCGAATTTCCGAGTGATGGGTGCTGTTCAACGCTTGTTCTGCAAGGCTCTGGAGTCGATCCAGATCAATAATCTTGCTCCAAGAGCTGACACTTACGTGCTCGTAATTACCGCTTGTCGACCGGACCAAGCTGATCGGTATCTCCAGTAGCGCATTAAATCCATCACGTTCTGTCATCGCGGCGGACGTGAACTGGGTAATCTCATCAGAGGCAGATTCCAGCGCCCCCCACCAAAACCAGAGTATCCGCGCCGAGTCTGCCTGTTGCCAGATCTTGCCGCTGTGAGCGTATTGACGGACCCGGTCCAGAAGGAGGTTTCGAACGCTATTCGTTTGGGCGCCAAAAAATTCAATTTTTGCGTTGGCGGTTGCGCCCTCGCTGTTGACGTCTCCAGTTAGCTCTCGAACAATCTCGCTCAAAAGTGAAAGGTCGTCCGCGCTCCGGATCGCATTCACCAGAAGCTTTGCGCGCTCCTCCTTATCCAGCCTTTCGAGTGCTTCAGCTGCGAGCCTACGGAGGCGATCCATATTCGAGAACAGAATAAGATCGCCGGCGGCATCTTCGCTCCGAATTAGCGAAGGACTGTGCGAAACGATGCCATCAAGCCAAACTTGAGTGAGCGGTTTCCCCTGCCGGAAGGCGGCATCGAGCGCATCGAGAAACGTGCGACGAAGCCGCGGGCGTTCCGTTTCGTCTGCCAAATTCAACTTTGCGCTCAATCCCGCAAAGACCTCATCAGGGCTTTCGGCGCTTCCAATGTTCCTCATCTCGGAACGCCCCCAACTTGTGGGTTGAGGGTCGAGCCGGAAGTAGCTCTGCGCAAACTCCCTCCGTGCTAGGCGACGCTGTGTAACTTGCCGGCCATCGCTCTCAACGAGGCTCCGAACGCGGCCAAGTGCTTCAGAGACCTTTGGAAATAAGATCCCTAGCGCCTCGCGTGCGGCTTCCGATTGCTTAGCGTCTCTCAGCCAAGACTCGATTTCAGTTTTCAAGCGGGGCTCGTCCGCCATCTTCAGCTCACTAATTCAGGAAGGCTTCGCCTAATTTCGTCATAGACGGACTCCTCAAATAGACGCAGGGTCTCAATTATGAGGAGATCGACCGGATCCGTTAAATCGGATAGTCCGGAAACTGCTATCGAATAGGCGTTAATAAGTCGAACGACATCCCGCGGCGTTCGTAAATAATGGCGAATAACGTTGTACCAAGCGGCGCCAAGGCGATCCTGCTCATCGGCTTCGAGATCCGGAAGCAAATCACTGAGATCCCGATTGAACATAGATAATATCTGATCTTCATCCAGAAGCGGCAAATTAACGGTGTATTGAACTATTTTACCAAGAAAATCGTCACCATTTACGCCGAGGTTCCGCCCGATCAAGCCGGACAACCGTGCTCGATCGTAGCTCAATATATAAACTACATTCGGCAAATCTCCGAGGCTTTTGACGAGAGAGACCATTTCGGTCGCTTCTGCAGGCGTTAAACGATCAAGGTCGTCAACGATAATTACAAGTTTCCTGTCTTTAAGCTTCCCGAGCGTTGATTTCAGGCGCTCTCGCACGTCATCGAGTGTGGGGCCCGTGGTCATCTTCTTGGCCAGCTTGTTCGCAACTTCGGTGCCAGCTGCGAGAATGCTCCCAACCGGCCCGCCGGTAACTGCGTCGACACCTGCCCCCGCTAACGATCCAAACTCCGATAACCGCGCCAACAAAGCTGAGAAGGCCTCACGAACTTCGTCGCCGAGCTTTTCCCCGGCTGCTCGCGCAATGTCACTTAACAACGCGCTGGCGAGCTCGGCTCGTCCAGCAATCAGCCAAGGCGAAAACCGCACAACTAGGTTATATGGCTCGTTTTCGGCCGCCCGTTTCAGCCGCCAGTACCGGAATCCCTTGTTCGCGAGATCTTCGGATCCGAACCAGTGCTCAAACTCCCGTTCCCTGTGGCTTCGTTCCCATAGGGCGAGATTGAGATTTCGCTCCTCCAATGCTTTAAATTTGGAGGCCACGGGATCGAATGCCTCGGACATTTCTTCGAGGTCAGCCAAGCTGCATGCTTCGTCTCCCGCATGCCGGGCCATATCGGAGTGGCGCAAGAAGCGCGAAATTAGCTCAATTACGCTCGATTTTCCTGCTCCCCATTCGCCAATGAGACCGATGACAAAGCCGTCCTCGCATACCGTCAGCCTGTCCACAGATCGGGCAAGAAGGCGTGCAAACTCGGCCCGGCCCAACACATCATTCCGTGGATGACTAATGGGTTTATCGCTGTGCTTCATCAAGTTCGGCCGGATTGTCGCAGTCTTTCTGCGCGTAAATATTAATCGCCACTAAAGAAAGCTGTCCGCCTAATTTTCCAACGATCAACGGCAAACTGCTCTCTCCATCAAATGCGGACATTGCTGCTGCTGAGAACCGGCTACGGGCGCCGATGTCCTACCGAACCCGCGCGGATTCTCTCCGAGCGCCACGTGCATCGGGGCCATAATTTGGAGAGCCGCGCTGCCAACCGCTTTGCCGCACTAGTTTGCTGCCATTGTCGCGGCCTCGAACCTTTCCAAAAGGATACGTCCAACCCCTGGCGATCGTATGCAGACGCCAATTTCCTGGCGGGGATTGTCGTCGGTCGCATCGGCAGAAAGCCAGTTTTGGCTTGTAATGACAGCAACGTCGTCGTCCCATGCAAGGAATTTTGCGTGCAGGCGCGGCCGATGGACTGGGCGAATGCGAATTCCGACTTTGGCAGCCTCGCTTGTAATCCTAGCGATGTCGGTAGCTGTAATCGCGCCGCTGTCCTCCCCAAAGAAGAGCCTCGCATCCAGCTCGCGAGCTCGCTTCGACGCCGCAAAAACGGGTGCCAGTATCAAATTGTTCGCCGCTCCGGCGAATCTGTGACTGGCAATGACGAGGGTCTTATCTGCGGTATCTCTAGCTTCACGGACGATTTCAGCATGATCCGAGCCCAACAGCACGTTGACGCTCGCCCTTCCTTCGTTCGGCGATTTCTGGCTCCGCAGATGGACGGCCTGAGCGACAAGCTCACTGGTCAAGTTCGTCCAATGGCCATTCCCGCCACGTGAAAGCTCAGCGACTTGGTCAATGACGTCCGCAACGAGTTGGATGTCACGCAGGCGTACAGAAACCTCGAAGCTCGAAAACCCGCTGTATAGCCAGTTGCACGATCCGACCAATGCAATCATTTTTTCCGGCGTGCCTTCGTCGGCAAGCATGATTTTGGCGTGAGAGCCGGTCGAAAATGGGTGAACCGTCAGGCCTTCCAGCCCTTCGGATTCAAGTTCGGCCCGGAGTTGCTGCACGACCTTCGCGGTTGAGCGCCGCTCGTCGGCATTCTTGTCCTGCCCCCAAAGAATGTCGATCTTAACCCCGAGCGCAGCTGCCTTCCTGAGATCAGGTAGAAGCGCTGCAAAGCGCTGGGCGGAGATAAAGGTCGAGTGGATCAGCAACCGGTGGCGCGCTCGGCTTATCGCGCCCTTCAAGGCGGTCTCGTGCTCGCTGCCCCCGGTGACGAGGTCATTCGCAGTGAAAGAGACCTTGCGGGTCGGCGAGGTGACCTGCGCGCTGTCCGATCCGGTCAATGACACTGGTGTATACGTGCGTTGAGCGCCGCCAGCTGACTTTGACGACATAACGGCTGCAGCACGTTTGATCTCGTGGACCAGCTTCGGTGGTGTGCGTGGGCTCAGGCCCTCTGGTAGACCATCTCTGACCGGAACGAGCGCCCAACGCTTTGCTAGGCGGCTTCCGTACGGGTCCATTGCGACAAACTTCTCATCGGCCTGAAACAGTGCATCGACAAGGGGACGGACCTCTTCGATCAGCTGCCTTGCAGGCCGTTCGATGCGGACGATCGCTTCGCCTTGCTCCACGCGCTTATCGACGACGTGCTCGTGAACGAACGGCAACTCCCGACTCCGAAACAGCGTTCCGGTGATCTGATCTATGACAAATGTCATATTTCGACTCAGACGCCGCGGAGCCGTCGGCAATTGATCGTAGTCTTTGACTATCCGTCCTTCCGCAGTGATCTGGAACTGAACGGCGGTCGCGGACTGCAACATCTCGACCCATCCCGCGCGCATGAGCCGGATGAGCGCTTCAATGATCACCCGCTCTGGAATGGCGGCTCGTGCGTGGAGCGCCTGCACGGAGGTGAGGCCACGTTCAAGCTCATGCAGCAGCAGTTGCTCCAGGACGGTCCAAGGCCGGCCTTTGTCGAAGTGGAATTTGCGACGCCCTTGAAGGACGGGAATAGCAACCTTGATAAGGCTCATTTGCCACCAACCAAACGTTCTGCAGTGATGATGACCGCCTTGCCGCGCTGCCGCTGCGTTTCCAGAGCCTCGAGGAAACGCCCGAGAAACGCGGCTTCTTGCAGACCCTCAGTCCCGGCGTTGGACGCAATTGTCGAACGCATAAACTCCAGTGAGCCGACCACGAAGAGGCACGATTTTGCTCGACTGAGGAGAACGTTCATTCGCCGAGGATCGCTCAGAAAGCCGAGCGCCCTGCGGAGGGATGCATGGTGGTTGTTCCGCACCAGCGAAACCATGACTACGTCGGCCTCGTTCCCTTGGAAAGAGTCGACCGTCCCGCAGTAGTGGTCCGCAGCGACGGCCGGCGTAAGGTTCGATAGAATCGAGAAGCTGTCACGGTTGTCGTCGATCGCCGCCTTCAACCGACGGACTTGTTCGCTGTAGGGCGACAGAATCGCCAACGTTGGAGGCTTTTCAAGACCCTCGCGCACCTTCAAAAGCGATAGAACCTGCCGAACTGCGTCAACCTCGGCCGGATTGTGCCACCGTGGCCGACGCTCAGCGTCGCCGCCTTTCATGCCGACTGTCGACTGGACCCACGGCATGTCGATAAAAATCAGCGGTGCATTCGGGAGCCGCTTGCTATCTGTCGACGATACGGGCGGAGGCGCACTCGTAATCCAAGCTGCTGCCTCTGCATGCGTTTTGAGCTCGTTGTCGTAGAAGCAGTGCGACACGACTTCGGCGAGAGCAGGGTGCATTCTGTGTTGTAAGGTCAGCCGCTGAGCGAGCCGTCTTGCCTTGGGCTTGCTTTTGTGAACCTTGAACTCGTCCTCGATCATGCGTTCGAACAAAAGGATCTGGCCCAACGCCAATGAGCAGAGCGCGGGAAAATCCTTCTGGTCGGTATCGACCTCGTCCAGAACGTCTTCTGTCGCAACATCGCGGAGAGTTCGCCCGATGAACTCGGCACCCACATCTAGCGCTTGCGCGACCGCCGGAGGGTTCGCAAGCAGTTGCACCATGCGTTCAGAACCGAACGGAGCGAGCTGTTTATGGTCGCCAATCATCAAGCGGCGGTACGATAAGAGAAGAGGGGCAAGCAGTTCGCCGCCGGTTGCCTTTCCGGCCTCCTCGACCATCACCCAATCGAATTGGCCGCGCTCGTCGAGAAGGCGCTCAAGCTCCGCTGAATTCGTTGTCGCGAACAGCAGATTCGCTCCTCGAACCAAAAGCGACTCCATCGCCTGGCGACCTTGGGTTACGTTCGAGCGCTCTTCCTTAGGCCGGCCGCTGGCATTCGCCTGCATATCTCTCAGTTGCTTTTGGAAGCGCGGAGGGGCGTCAGCCACGAGCGGACTTGCCGCAAGCTTCGCGATCAACCCCTCCGTTTGACGAACGACCTCGAAATTGCCCGCGTCATCCTTGCTGTCTTTGGATTGGCTCCGGACGATTACGGGATCGCGCGGATGGCCTTTTAGAGCTTCTGCCAACTCATCCATCAAGTGATTGACAGCAGCATTGCTCTGCGCCGTCAGGAGCAATCGTGCAGAGCTGTTGTCCGACAGGGTATCGAGGACCAGATCTTTCACGAGCCGGGTCTTTCCGACTCCGGGCGGACCTTGGATCAAGAACAGCGGAATTGTCGAAATAATCGCGGCAAGTGCGGTTCGCTTGGACTCATCGAGCGCCGCAAACCGCTCGTCCGATTTTGCGACCTCATGCGAATCCAGAATTCTCGACCGCGGATCGTCGAGCATGCGCAGCAACTCGGAATGGTCGGCGAGCGCTCGGAGCGCCCTAAGCCGACGTCTCAGCTGAATGTCACGCCCGACGAAGTCCGCCGGTACCAGCGCGGCGTCCCGAAGAGTCGCCGGTCTTTCTGAGCCGACAAAGATGTAGATCGGCTGCGAGGCGGCCGGGTGTTCCTTTCGGCTGAACTTCCAGGAGGTATCCGAGGGTTCTCGGTCTCCGATCTGGCGGGCCTCCGTCAGCACCCAATCTTCGATCCGAGCGTCGCCCAACATCACATCTTCGAAGCGTTTCGCCGGTGGCTTCAGTCCAAGTGCGACCGAAAGAGCGTCACGTTCCGGATCAGGTCGAGGCACCAAGGCGATCGAAATTTCTTCACCGTCAGCGTTGGCGGCGGCATCGGAGACCGCGGATTCTAGAACGTCGACGGGATACACGTCAGCGGCCGCGTAAAGGGCTTCAAGAAACTGGGTAAGCGCCAATGCTTGATGAACCCGTTTCGCCCTATCGGGCTTTTCCTGCTCTGCATCGAGCTCTCGCCGCAGTTGGTCCCAGCTCGATAGCTTACCTCTCAGCCTCGGGAATCTGGCCCCCGCCTCTCTTTGCTCCATGATTTCGAAAGAGCGGGCCTCAAGCGGGATCTGGCCCAAAATATTGATCGCAGCCGCCTCGTTGGCCTCAGCTCGTTCGCAATACGCCATCTCCCACGTACCGGGCATGCCCGGCTTCTGGATGTATTGCGACAGGGAATAGGTGAGCAGTGTGCCAGCAAGGGTTAATCGGAAGGCCAGTCCCTCATTCTTGATCGCTAATAGAAGAGGAGCATCTCCCAGATCGGCACGGACGAACTCGACCATGGCTTCGGTGTCGTTCACTTCGATGTCATTGCCCGAAGCCTCGCGGATGCGCTGGGCAAATGCTCCCGCGAAGCGAAAGACAAGGTGGAATTTCGATTCCCGGCCTGCGGCGCTAGCGCCGAGTTCACGAAGAATCTCCTGAATGCGCTGGCGAACAATTTCACCGTCCAGCCGGTCCAATCTTTCGATCCGGACTAGCTGTCGCAACAACCTGACTTCGGCCGCAGAGAGATGGTCCGCCACGTCCGATGGCACGATCCGCAGGTCAAGGACTCGCTTAACATCTGCGCCAAGCAACCCAGCCGACAACTCTCCAAACGCCCGCCAATCTTCGACGAAGGAAGCAGGGGCGCCAGTTTTTGTGCGCGTCGCGCTCGGGGCGTTAGCGGCGCCCGCGAGTCTAAGAGACCATTCGAACCCGGTCAGCTGAAAGTCGGGCTCACTGCCGCCGGACGCGAGGATTGACCATTGGTCAATATTCCGATGTAGAAGCCCCTGATCGTGAAGTACCTCTAGGGCGGACGCGATCCGCGAGAGATTCTGCCAGAGAAGCAGACGGTTGCGGGTGATGCGCGGATTTTTCAGCCAGTGACCTGCCTGGGCGGTCTGGAGAAGCGCAGTAAGCGGTTCGCGTTGGCCAAGATCGAGCACGAGATAGAATCCCGCATCGTCGAAGCCAGACTGCAGCAGAGTAGCAATCGAAGTCGACGCGCCGGGATAGCCGCCGAGCCGATAGAGATGGCGGACTTCGTGCTGCCACAGCTCGCGAAGATCGTCCTGGCCGTCTCCCGTTGTGCGGGGCCACGATTTGATCAGGACGTGATTTCCGCTCTCGTCTACACCGAGCGTGAGAGCGGGGCGTCCCGACTTCCTGTCCGCTTTCTGGAGATCACGGTCATCGGTCTTGTACGCAGCTAGAAACGCGCCTTTGCGACGCGATTTACTTGCCATATGACATCCCCCCAGGCGCAGACGTATTTGATGCTTCGGCATGCGAACAAAACGCAGCAGTGAAATTCGATCATCAACCTTCAGAGCAACATGTCGATAGGCAAAAAGTCAGTGATGTCAGCTAGGCAAAGCCCTTGATTCTAATTCTCAAACGAGGTTGCCCTTCGGTACAACGTGAGCTACTACGATTTGTCGGGGGCTCTAAACCCTCGGAGTGGGGGGCAGAGACGATCATTAAGCCTCGGTTCTCAAACAGCCGTTGGCTAGCCGCTCTTCTTGAATGTCTCTGGGATGCCGAACTGGGTTAGCGCTGGCGATGACGGTTTCCCTATTGACGGATTCGGCAACCCGAGTCGCCGAAGGGGCTGATGCAAGTCACCGAACACTTGGCGCTGGCACTATCGCTGGCTGGCCGTCCACAGGCTCCACTGGCCAGTTTCTCAGAGTGCCGACATAGGCCTCCTGCCGCTTCGAGATGCCCTATTGAAGGCCGACCCGTGGCTCGCTGACGGGATGGCGATCGCTGGGCGCCTTGCGCAATCCGGGATATCCGACGATCTCCGCCTCTCCGACTTCCTCGCAGTGTCGGCGGGTTGCGCCTGTTCATTGCGGCGAAACGCGGGAAGTGCCGGACCAACGTCACCGACGAAGGCCTGCGCCATGTCCGCGACTGGCTGAGGGCGGCGATTGCGGCTGACGAACCGTGGATATCCCGCATCTACGAGCACGGGATCCCGCTCAGGCTCTTCACGCTGATGACCATGGAGGATTGCTTCCGCGAACCCGAAGGCGGGTTGGATTTGCCGCTGCCTGATGCGACGTGATGCCGTCGAAAGCTGGCGTGCCTTCGGTGCGTCTTCAGGCGACATCCGGCAAGGTGGGCTGGAGGGACTCGTGCAGCTCATGTCCACGCCGACCGATGATCACTGCGACCACCTCGGGAGTGAGACCGCAAATCGCCTCGCGAGTGAGATGCCCGGCACGGAATAGTGCCAGAATTTCCCCGCGCGACAGTGGGAATCCGAGCGCGCTCAATGGGACGGCAGCCGCCGGCAGACCGAGGTCAAGCCGGGTCAGCAACAGGGCTGCAGCCTCCCGCTCCTCGGCTCGCTCCAGTACGATGGCGGCGATCCGAAGTGCCGACTCGAGCAGGAAACGCGACCCGTCGGCGTAGCCACGAATGTCGCCATGCCCCAGCCGGACGAAAGCATTCGATGAATACCGCTCCTCGATCTCCCCCGTCGGCTCGCCCGCGATCCAGTCGCCGATGATGAGTGCGCGCTTGCATCGTGCGTAATACGCAACATCGCTTTCGGCCCGATGCTGTAAGGTGCGGCCCACGCCGGACCCGAACCGGTCGAAGGCGTCCCGCTGCCACCGCGGTTCGCCGCCACGTTGCTGGGGCGTGTAGTCGTCGTCGCGTTCCGGTAAGCACTCGACCAGGACGAGCAGCGCTTCTAGCGTTGCGTCGACCGGGTCGAGGCGACGCAACAGCTCGACCAGCCGCATCGATGATTCCAGCGTCAGGGGCGATTCCCCGCAAGCGCGTCCGAGCATGGTCAGCCGAAGGCCCTCGTCGTCCTCGTCGATTAAGCCTTCGGCGACCATGCGATCCAGCAAGCGCTCGAGCGTGGGGATCATGCGATCGCGCCACGCCGGATTCCGCAAGGCGGCGAGATAGCCCCCATAGGTGTTCGCGATCAGATCGACGACCGCCTCACGCGGAACGTCTCTGACCTGGGTGAGAAGGCGGATGACCCAGGTGCCGGGCGCGTTCGGGTCAAACGATGAGCGGATGACCTCCGGCTGTCCCTGCACGTAGCGCCGGAAAAGCTGGCTACGCTCCATGGCGGTATCGGCGAGCAGGATCGCCTTGCCCTCGGACTCGAAGCCGAGGCGGCCGGCCCGCCCCGCCATGTTCTTGTACTGAGCGACGGTGTATGGCTGCGGCTCCCGGCCCGGGAACTCGGTTTCGGCGATGATGACGGTGGATGCGGGCGTGTTGACGCCCGCCGCAACGGTGCTCGTAGCCACCAGTGCCTGGATCCCGCCATTCCCGCGGCGGAAACCACGTTCGACCGCGACGCGTTCGTCACGGGTTAGGTCGCCGTTGTGGAACGCCACGCCGCCTTCGAGCGATCGACGAAGGCTCTCGGACATGCGGGACGGATCGCCTTCCGGCAGCACATCGATAACCTCCCGTGCGACCGGTAGCCCGAGTTCCGCCGCAAGGTAATTCGCGCAGCCGCTGGCCGGACCGCGCGCATTGCGGAACACAATCACTTTCTCGCCCGCAGCTACGAGTTGCCGAACGAGCGGCACGATCACGTCCTGCGACGATGGTTTCGCGCCGCGCTGGCGGATGGCGAAACGATCAAGCAGTTGAACGGTCTCCGGACCGTTCCTACCTTGCCGCATGAGTGCTCCGCTGCGATCGAGCACACCTTCAACCAGAGGCACGGGGCGGCGGTCGGTCTGCAAGAGCTCGCAACCCAGCCAGCGGTCGAATTCGTTGGCGTGGCCGATGACCGCACTCAACGTGATCAATTGCGGGAACACCCCTCGTCGACGCGCGCTCACCAGGTTGGTCAGCAGCAACTCGACCGCCATGCCGCGGCCCGGTTCGGTGATGAACTGCGCCTCGTCGAGCACCACCAACCCGATCCGGTCGAGCAGGTGAGGCGACGCCACGGACAGGCTCAGGAACTTCTCGTAAGTGAAGAAGGCGATGTCGTACTTGCCGCGCAGGACGGTAGCGACCTGATCCTGCCAGTCGCCCGAACAGCGCGCGATGCGCAGCCCTAGGCGATCGCCGTACATCGCCGAGAAATCCTCAAACTTCTCGTTCACGAGCGCCTTGTATGGCAGGAGGAACACTGCCTTGCGGCCCTCCGCGATTGCCTTGAGCGCTGCCAGTTCGCCGATGAACGTCTTGCCCGCACTGGTCGGCGCGACCACCATGATGGAGTTACCGTCGAGCGCGCCCTTCTCGTTGACGGCCTCAATCTGAAGCGCGTTGAGGCCTTGCGGAAAGCGCTCGTGCCACGCGTCCACGGCCTCCCGTGGCAGCCCTGCCGCCGACAGCTCCCGAATGTCGCCACTCGTCCGGAAATGAACGAGCTCCGGAAATGCCGCACGATAGCGTGCGCCGATCCTGCCGGGGGGTAGGACGACATCCCCTTCGGTCTGGCCGAACATCGTCGGCGACTGGACGTAGCCAAACCTCCCGGCATTCGCGGTGACGAGCCGCGTGACGCGATCGACGAGTTCGAGCACGCCGAGAGGGGCATCCGCTTCGAGCAGCACGTCGATCACGGCCTTGGTGAAGAGGCCATGCCGCGACTTTGGGTCCTCCAGCGCCTCCTGCTCCGCGGAGGAGGCGGCGAACAGGATGCGCCCTTTCCCGGCCACGTCGAGAAGTGGGAAACCAACCGCATCACGCGGAACCAGCCCGGCGTCGATCACGCGTGCCGGGGCGCCGCCGCTGAAGCAGCAATCCAGCAGCAGGATCACCGTGCGCGCCCTGGTCTCCCTGAAACGCCGCGCAAGTTCGTCCATGCCGAAGGTCGTGCCCGGAAGGTCGGCGACGCTGGTATCGTTCAGGACCAATCGATGATCCTGCGTGCCGTGCCCGGCGAAGCCGAGGATCACGACGTCGTTCTCCGTCGCGCTTCCCAGGGTCGCGTCAAGGGCGCTTCGCAACGCAGACAATGTCGCGGCATCGTCGGTGACCAGCGGCGCATCGAGGTCGGCGATGGAGTCCGACAACACCGCCCACAAGGCGGTGGCATCGCGCGTGGCTCCGGTCAGGTCCCCGATGGACGGGTCGACGTGCCGATCGACTCCGAAGAAGGCGCCCAGGATCATGCGTTCAAACCCGAATCGCCGGCACCGACGTGATGCCGGAGCGTTCGGCCTTGTCGAGCGCAGCGGAGGGAAAAGTGTCGCGCGAGACGACCTGCTTGCTTCCAACCTTTTCGAACCAGACGCACCAGACCGCCGGCCCCTTAATCGGCCAGTGCTCGCCGACCTGCTCGACCGTCATGAACGGGCCGCCCGATTTAAGCTGAACCGTATCGCCTGCTGCGAACTCCATGGCGCCGTCCTTTCTCGCGCATACAAACTCGGTCCGCGCAGTTGCCTTGATCCGATCCCGTTTTGTTCGTCTTGGCTTTTGGCGGCGAACCGAAGCTCGCCGCCGGTAATTCGTTCAGATAGGGGGGCGACTGAATCGTCGAACCCCGATGACCGTCACCTGTGTCCCAGTGTTTGCCTTGCGGTCCACAACTCAGCGGGTGAGTGATGCGGCAGCCGGTTGTCGATCTAGACCTCGCCGCTGGTTAGCGGCGACGCACTTATGCAGGTGAGGCACTCTTTCGATCACATTGAGGCGCGCTTTGGGTCTAAGCGGCCATCCTTCGGGAGCGACTTCATCAGAGAGGAGCGATTGGAGTGATCAACTGCACCCGGTCGTCGAGCCGCAGGTGTTGCACTTCAGGCAGGTTCCGTTGCGGACCAGCGTGAAGTTGCCGCACTCGCCGCAGGAGTCGCCGACATAGCCCTTCATGATCGCCTCGGCCCGGCGCTCCGACTGGCTCGGCTGCGCGGCCGGGGCCGCGAAGCCGAGCTTGGCCATATCCGCCTCGCCATAAGCCTCGGGCTCCTCCTTCAGCGCGGTCGCGCCTGCCGTGGCGAGAGCCGTCACAGTGGAGGACGAGCGGGCAACCGCATCGTTCGCCGCGTGGTTCCCTTGGCCGCCGCCCTGAATGGCGAGCAGGTTGATCGGCTTGCCGCGGCGGAAGCCGGTGGAGGCGAGGGGAGTCGTCACGATCGGGGTCGCATCCGGCGCCTTGTCCTGGCCGACGCCGCTGCCCAACACGTCATGGCCGATCTCGCTGGGATCGACATGGGCGAGGTCGTTGCGGCCGAGATAGGAGATCGCCAGCTCGCGGAAGACGTAGTCGAGGATCGAGGTCGCGTTCTTGATCGACTGGTTGCCGGCGACGAAGCCCGAGGGCTCGAAGCGCGTGAAGGTGAAGGCCTCCACGTACTCCTCCAGCGGCACGCCATATTGCAGGCCGAGCGAGACCGCGATGGCGAAGTTGTTCATCATCGCCCGGAAGGCCGCGCCCTCCTTGTGCATGTCGATGAAGATCTCGCCGAGGCGCCCGTCCGAATACTCGCCGGTATGGACATAGACCTTGTGCCCGCCGACGGTGGCCTTCTGGATGTAGCCGGTGCGGCGATCCGGCATCTTCTCGCGCTCGCGCTTGCGCTCGATGCGCTCGACGATGCGCTCGACGATCTTCTCCGAGATCTGCGTGGCACGCGCCGCCATCGGCGCCGCGACCAGCGTCTCGACGGCGTCGTCCGCCTCGTCATCATCGTCCGAGATCAGCGCCGAGTTCAGCGGCTGCGAGAGCTTGGAGCCGTCGCGGTAGAGGGCGTTCGCCTTCAGCGCCAGCTTCCAGGAGAGCATATAGGCGCTCTTGCAGTCCTCGACCGTCGCCTCGTTCGGCATGTTGATGGTCTTGGAGATCGCACCCGAGATGAAGGGCTGCGCCGCAGCCATCATGCGGATATGGCTCTCGACCGAGAGATAGCGCTTGCCGATGCGGCCGCAGGGGTTGGCGCAATCGAAGACGTTGTAGTGCTCGGTCTTCAGGTGCGGAGCGCCTTCCAGGGTCATCGCGCCGCAGACATGGACGTTGGCGGCCTCGATCTCGGCCTTGGAGAAGCCGAGGAAGGGCAGCAGCTCGAACGACATGTCGTTCAGCTTCTCGGCCGGGACCTTGAGCGTGCCAGTGAGGAAGTCCTCGCCCAGCGTCCACTTGTTGAAGACGAACTTGATGTCGAAGGCGCTCTTCAAGCCCTTCTCGACCGCCTCGATCTTCTCGTCGGTGAAACCCTTGGCCTTGAGCGAGCCTGGGTTGATGCCCGGCGCCTGCTTCATCGAGCCATGGCCGACGGCATAGGCCTCGATCTCGGCGATATCGGCCTCGCGATAGCCGAGCGCACGGAGCGCATCCGGCACGGCGCGGTTGATGATCTTGAAATAGCCGCCGCCGGCGAGCTTCTTGAACTTCACCAGGGCGAAGTCGGGCTCGATGCCGGTGGTGTCGCAATCCATGACGAGGCCGATCGTGCCGGTCGGCGCGATCACGGTCGCCTGGGCGTTGCGGTAGCCGTAGCGCTTGCCCTGCTCGAGAGCCTCGTCCCAGACGATGCGCGAGCGCTCCGCCATGGTGACGGCCGAGCCGCCGAGGCGGGCCAGCGTCGCATGGTCGAGCGGGACCGGGGTGACGCTCAGGCCCTCATAGCCATCGGCGAGGCCGTGTGCCGCGGTGCGGTGGTTGCGGATGACGCGCAGCATGTGGCTGGCGTTCTTCTTGTAGCCGGGGAAGGGGCCGAGCTCTCCCGCCATCTCGGCCGAGGTCGCATAGGCGACGCCGGTCATGATCGCGGTGAGGGCACCAGCGAGAGCGCGGCCCTCGTCGGAGTCGTAGCCGAGGCCCATGGTCATCAGCAGGCCGCCGATATTGGCATAACCGAGGCCGAGCGTGCGGTACTCGTAGGAGAGTTCGGCGATCTCGCGGCTCGGGAACTGCGCCATCGTCACCGAGATCTCGAGCACGACGGTCCAGAGCCGGCAGAGATGCTCATAGGCCGCGACGTCGAAGCTCTTGGTTTCGGTATCGTAGAACTGCAGCAGGTTGGCCGAGGCCAGGTTGCAGGCGGTGTCGTCGAGGAACATGTACTCGGAGCACGGGTTGGACGCCCGGATCCGGCCGGAAGCCGGGCAGGTGTGCCAGTCGTTCATCGTCGAGTTGAAGTGCAGGCCGGGATCGGCCGAGGCCCAGGCGGCGTAGCCGATCTTCTCCCAGAGGTCGCGGGCCTTCAGGGTCTTGAGGACCTTGCCGGTGGTGCGGCCGGTCAGGTTCCAGTCGCTATCCGTTTCTACCGCGCGCAAAAAATCGTCGGTCAGCGAGACCGAGTTGTTCGAGTTCTGACCGGAGACGGTGAGATAGGCGTCGGAATCCCAGTCGGTGTCATAGGTGTCGAAGGAGATGTCCTTGTAGCCCTGCTTGGCGAACTGGATGACACGCTTGATGTAGTTGTCCGGCACCAGCGCCTTGCGGGCGAGCTTGACCTCGCGCTTGAGCGCCGGGTTCTGCTCGGGATCGAAGCAGCTATCGCCGTCGCCCTCGCAGTTCACACAGGCCTTGAGCACGGCCTTCATGTGCTTCTTGACGGTCTTGGAGCCGGTGACGAGAGCGGCGACCTTCTGCTCTTCCTTCACCTTCCAGTCGATATAGGCCTCGATATCCGGATGGTCGGCATCGACCACGACCATCTTGGCGGCGCGGCGGGTGGTGCCGCCCGACTTGATCGCGCCGGCGGCGCGGTCGCCGATCTTGAGGAAGGACATCAGGCCCGAGGACTTGCCGCCGCCGGCGAGCTTCTCGCCTTCGCCGCGCAGCATCGAGAAGTTCGAGCCGGTGCCGGAGCCGTATTTGAACAGGCGGGCTTCACGGACCCAGAGGTCCATGATGCCGCCCTCGTTGACGAGGTCATCCTGCACGCCCTGGATGAAGCAGGCATGCGGCTGCGGGTGCTCGTAGCTCGACTTCGACTTCACCAGCTTGCCGGTCTTGAAGTCGACGTAGAAATGGCCCTGGCTGGGGCCGTCGATGCCATAGGCCCAGTGCAGGCCGGTGTTGAACCATTGCGGCGAGTTCGGCGCGACGCGCTGGGTAGCGAGCATGAAGCGCAGCTCGTCATGGAATGCAGCCGCATCCTCTTCCGAGGTGAAGTAGCCGCCCTTCCAGCCCCAATAGGTCCAGCAACCCGCAAGGCGATCAAAAACCTGCTTGGAAGAGATCTCGGAGCCGTAGCGCTCGCCTTCCGGCAGCTCGGCGAGAGCGGCTTCGTCGGCGACCGAACGCCAGAGGAAGGAGGGAATGTCGTTCTCCTCGAACTTCTTCAGGCGCGCCGGCACGCCGGCCTTGCGGAAATACTTCTGCGCGAGCACGTCGCTCGCGACCTGCGACCAGGTCTCGGGAACCTCGATGCCTTCGAGCCGGAAGACGACGGAGCCGTCCGGGTTCTTGATCTCGCTGACGGCCGATCGGAACGGGATCGCGGCATAGGGCGACTGTCCGGCGGTGGTATAGCGGCGCTCGATGCGCATGATCTTCGTCCCTTGATCTGCCGCGGGCAGATGCCCCGCGCGGCCGGTTGATCACCGGCTCCTGATGTCAGCCCAACTCGGTTTGATGCCCTGTGGGATCTCGGCGGTGTAGCCCCGCCGATGGTCCCGGACGCGCCCAAAATGCCCGCGCAAATCCGTTCGCTTCCGCTGTTGATGGCGGATGCGGCGGCAGGCCCGGAACACACTGGAAAACTAGGGTTTCGCAGTCATCCAGAGGGGGTGCCGCCGGCCGTCATGCGATGGTCAAAATCTAGTGCAGATACCCGTCGTGCGTCAAGGAATAGTGCCCTGTGATCCCTGTGGACACGACATCTGGTAGGGATATGTGGGTTATGGGGATAAGTTGCAAGGCGCCCGCTAAGCCTCGGAAATTACCGGGGAATCGGATACGCATTGGCAAGATTGCCACAGTGCGGGACGAAGCGCAGTCCATAAAATCCCCGCTATTCATGGTTGACGCGAGCTGAATCCGGTGCGCGTCGGGGCCTGGCGCGAGCACCGCTTTCAAAGCCGCCCGGAAGTGGCTGATCTCGGGCGACTTCCCGGAGAATGCTCCCTGAGAAGGCCATTCCGAATCGCGGCCGAATCGTGGCGGGCGACTCAAGGCGCACAGATTTAGCGATCCGCTTAAAGTGACGTTAGGTCGGTCGGGCTATGCCGGTTGCAGCGTGATCCATCCGGGACAACCCATGCACCGCTACGCCTTCTGCCTGCTCCCTCTGGTCCTGGCCGGTTGCACCGATAGCGAGCCGCTGGCCCCGGCCTTCGCGGGCGAGTGGGCGTCCCGGGCGTCCCGGGCGCGCGGCTGCGGCTCGGCGGCGCGGATCACCATCAACAAAACAGGCATCTCCGCTCCCGGGATGCCCGTGGATGGGCTCACCTTCACGAAGGCGACTGTCTCCGGCGCCACCGCGCATGTCGTCATGGAGCTGAGCGCGGGCGTGCGATTGATTGCGGGGGCGCCTGACCCCAAGAAGCCGCGCGATCGCGACGATCCGCGCGACATGGAGATTCTGGCGACGCTGATCGCGTCAGGCCGGCTAGTCAACGCGACCAACGTGATGTTTCGGGACAAGCAAACCCGCCAGCTCAGGGCCGCCGATCCCGACGTCCTGGCCGTCATGAGCCTGACACGCTGCGACAAACGCGAAACATCGGGCAGTTTCAGCTCGGTCGGGCTATCGCGGGCTGGACAGTAGGCGGTGCGGGGGCCATAAGTCGCGCGATTATTTTGCATCGCGCGCACGGACTTGAGGACGATGAAGGACTGGCTGCTGCAGATCTTCACCTGGTGGAACGGCCAGACGATCGGCACGCGTTTCCACACCTGGCGCCATGGCGAGCTGGTGGGCGAGGACGAGTTCGGCAATGTCTATTACCGCACCAAGGGTGGCGTGAAGGACAAGGCGCTCGGCTTCCAGCGGCGCTGGGTGATCTACAAGGGCGACGCGGAGGCTTCCAAGGTGCCGCCGGGCTGGAACGGCTGGCTGCATCACACCGTCGATGTCGCGCCCTCCGAGGAAAGCTACCAGCCGCGCGAATGGCAGCAACCGCACCAGCAGAACTGGACCGGCACGGCGCTGGCCTATCGCCCGCAAGGCTCAACCCTGGCCGAGGGCGAGCGCCCGGCCGCGACCGGCGACTACGAGGCCTGGACGCCCGGCCGCTAAGGCTTCCGGCGTAGCGCTCCGATGCGCATCGCCATCCAGACATTCGGTACGCGTGGCGACGTTCAGCCCTATGTCGCCCTTGCGCGTGGCCTGATTGCGCGCGGGCACGACGTCCAGTTGGCTGCGCCCGAACAGTTTTCCGATCTGGCGTCGCGTCTGAGAGTCCCCTTTGCCCCGCTACCGGGGGCGCTGCTCGACCTGCTCGACAGTGACGCTGGGAAGGCTGCGGTCGCTGCCGGTCGCGGTTTTTCTGCCGGCCTCGCGTTGCTCGGCAAGATCAAGCCGGCGATGACCCGGCTGATGGACGCTGAATGGGAGGCTCTACGTGAGTTCGGACCTCGTCTGATCCTGCATCACCCCAAGTCGCTCGTGAGCCCGGTCATTGCCGCCAGATTGGGGGCACGAAGCCTGCTTGCCTCGCCTTTGCCGGGCTTTACGCCTACATCTGCCTTCCCAAGTCCCATTCTGCCGGTCAGGCTGCCAAGCCTGTTAAACAAGCCCAGCCACATGTTGATGGCCGCTGCTCCGGCCCTCCTGTTCGGACGGATGCTGGCGCGGTGGCGACGCGAGCGGCTGGGGCAGCAAAGACGCTATCCAGACCCCTCGATCGGCGTGCTCTATGCCTATAGCCGCCACGTGATTCCGGTTCCGTCCGATTGGGATCCGAAGCGTGTGCACGTCTGCGGTTACTGGTTCCTCGATGAGCCCGAGAGCGGGGTGTCGCCGGCGCTTGCTTCCTTCCTCACGGCCGGGACACCTCCGATCTATGTCGGATTTGGGAGCATGCCGGGAGATCGGCCACGGGAACTGGCTGAAGCAATCGTCGCTGGTCTGCGGCTGGCGGGTATGCGCGGCATTCTCGTCCGTGGTGGCGGGGCACTCGACCTGCCGGAACATGGTGACGACATGCTTGTGATCGATGCGGCGCCTCACGATAAGTTGCTTCCGCACGTTGCCGGAGCGCTGCACCATGGCGGTGCGGGCACGACGGGAGCGAGCTTGCGGGCAGGGGTGCCGATGGCTATCCGGCCATTCTTCGGCGATCAGCCATTCTGGGCTGACCGGATTGCGGCCTTGGGAGCGGGGCCCGGAGCTCTGCCGCGACAGTTGACACCCGATGTCGTGGCGGCCGCCGCAAAAGCACTGCAGGCGCCGGAAGTGCGAAAGCGCGCCGCTGAGCTCGGGAAAGTGATCCGCGCCGAGCAAGGGGTCGAGGCTGCGGTCATCGATATCGAAGAGCGCATGAGCTGTTGACGAAGCAGAGCGCCCTTTTTCCGCTGCCTTTGCCGTGTTACTGCGCGCCATCGCGGTTCTTCCGCGCTGTCGAAGAGATTCGCGCCCGCATGCCGTCGTTCTTTCGTTTCCCGATCCTGGCAGGCCTCGCCTCGAGCGCGCTGGCGACATTGGCCGCCACAGGCCCGGCGCACGCTGATCGCATCCGCAACCCGACCGCGGTCTTCGCCGGGCTCGACAAGATCACCGGCCGCATCATCTCCTTCGAGGTGGCGATCGACGAGACCGTGCAGTTCGGCGCCCTCCAGTTGACGCCGCGCGTCTGCTGGACGCGGCCGCCGACCGAGGCGCCGCAGACCGACGCCTTCGTCGAGGTCGACGAGGTCACGGTCAAGAACGAGTACCGGCGCATCTTCACCGGCTGGATGTATGCGGCGAGCCCTGGCCTGCACGGCGTCGAGCATGCGATCTACGATGCCTGGCTGACCGATTGCAAAGGCGGCACCGAACTCGTCGTCGATCCGAAGGAGCCGGAAGCGCCGCCGATCGAGGACCCGCGCCGGCCGCGCACGCCCAATCAGCCGCTGCCCGGACAGCAAGCCGCTCCGCCGCCGCCCGGCGGGCGCATCGATGTCGAGCCGCCGCGCGGCGTGCCTGTGCAGCCGCAGCGGCCGAGCCAGCGCTTCTTCCCGACCAATCCCGCCCCCGGCCGCGACCCGTACATGGGCGGCAACTGATCCGGCAGGCCGATGCCGGGCGCTCAGATGCGAGCGAGCGCCTCGCGGCCGGCCATTGGCATTGCGGTGGGCCAGGCCTGCCAGTCGCCCCGGTGCTGCAATGCCTCGTCGAGCAGGCGGCGGTAGCTGTCGCGCGCGATCTCGATTGTGCCGAACTGGGCGAGATGGCCGGTCTGGAACTGGGTATCCAATAGCCGGTAGCCGCCCTGCCTGAGGCGGGCGACGAGATGGACCAGTGCCACCTTCGAGGCATCGGTCTCGCGGTGGAACATGCTCTCGCCGAAGAAGGCGCCGCCCAGGGAAAGCCCGTAGAGGCCGCCGACCAGCCGGCCCTCACGCCAGCACTCGACCGTGTGGACGTGGCCGAGCGTGAAGAGCTCCCCGAAGATCTCGCGGATGCGCGTATTGATCCAGGTCTCGGTCCGGTCCGGCTTGGCCTCGGCACAGGCTGCGATGACGGCATCGAAGGCCGTGTCGACCCGGATCTCGAAACGGTCCGAGCGCACGGTGCGGGCGAGCCGCGCCGAGAGATGGAAGCGGTCGAGCGGGATGATGCCGCGCAGTTCCGGCTCGACCCAGAACAGGCTGGGGTCGTCGGCGCTCTCAGCCATCGGGAAGATGCCGGCGGCATAGGCGCGCAGCATGATCTCCGGCGTGATCGCAGGGGAACGGACGGGCACGGAACGAGCCTTCATGACCGGATGGGAGCGTGAGGCGGGCTTTGAGTCAAACGGAAGCGGTGAGGGTTGATCGTACTTGCGAGGAGCGAGGCGACGAAGCAATCCAGGGGGCTGGTGAGACGTTCGACCCAGTTCCCCTGGATTGCTTCGCTGCGTTCGCAATGACGGCTGGTGCCGAGGTTGCGCACGGGAACCTCCGCGTCATCCCGGACAAGCGGCGGAGCCGCGCCGATCCGGGATCCATCGTAGGATGGTGCGCTCTACGATGGATTCCGGGTCAAGCCCGGAATGACGGCGAGGTTCAGTGCGAACTTGAGGCTCCCGCTGCAGGCGCGATGGCTTCAGATCAAGCCTGAAGCCATGGCCGCAAGAGGCTGATGGATCAGCCTTCCGTCGGCTCGGCGCCCGGCGTTTCGTTGCCAATCTCGCCGTCCTCGTCACCTTCGCCGTCGTCGTTGATGCACTCGACCGAGACGACCTTCTCGTCCTTGGCGGTGTTGAACACCGTCACGCCTTGCGTCGAGCGTCCGGCGATGCGGATGCGGTTGTCCGGGCCCGCATCGACGGGCACGCGGATGAGCTGGCCGCCATCCGTGACCAGCATGAGCTGGTCGCTATCGAGGGCCGGGAAGGAGGCCACGAGCTTGCCGTTGCGGTCGTTGACGACCATGGCGACGATGCCCTTGCCGCCGCGCCCGGTGACCCGGTACTCGAAGGACGAGGTGCGCTTGCCGTAGCCGCGTTCCGAGATGGTCAGGATGAACTGCTCGGCTGCACCCATCGCGGCGTATTTCTCCTGGCCGAGCTCGATATCGCCGGCGCTTTCCTCCGCATCGGCCTCGGTCGCCGCCGTGGTCTCCGCACCGTCCTCGGCCTCGCCGGTCAGCGCCCTGCGGGCGGCCGCGGCGCGCTTGAGATAGGCGGCGCGCTCATCCGGCGTCGCATCGAGATGGTGCAGAATCGCGAGCGAGATCACCTCGTCACCCTTGGCCAGATTGATGCCGCGCACGCCGGTCGAATCGCGGCCCTTGAAGACGCGCACCTCCGGCACCGCGAAGCGGATGCACTGGCCGTCGGCCGTGGTCAGCAGCACGTCGTCGTTCTCGGTGCAAATCTGCACGTCGACGATGTGGTCGCCCTCGTCGAGCTTCATCGCGATCTTGCCGGCGCGATTGACGTTGACGAAGTCGGAGAGCTTGTTGCGACGCACCCCGCCCGAGGCGGTGGCGAACATCACGTCGAGCGTCTCCCAGCTCGCCTCGTCCTCCGGCAGCGGCATGATCGTGGTGATGCGCTCGCCGGCCTCGATTGGCAGCATGTTGACCAGCGCCTTGCCGCGGGCATTCGGCGCCGAGAGCGGCAGGCGCCAGACCTTTTCCTTGTAGACTTGGCCTTCCGAGGAGAAGAACAGCACCGGGGTATGGGTGTTGGCGACGAAGAGCCGCGCGACGAAATCCTCGTCCTTGGTCGCCATGCCGGAGCGACCCTTGCCGCCGCGGCGCTGCGCCCGATAGGTCGAGAGCGGCACGCGCTTGATGTAGCCGCCATGGCTGACGGTGACGACCATGTCCTCGCGGGCGATCAGATCCTCGTCGTCGAGGTCGGAGCCCCAATCCTGGATCTCGGTGCGGCGCGGCGTGGCGAAAGCGGCCTTCACCTCGGCGAGTTCGGTCTTGACGATCGTCTGGATGCGAAGGCGCGAGCGCAGGATCTCGAGATAGTCGGCGATTTCCTTGGCGAGCTTCTCCAGCTCGTCGCCGATCTCGTCGCGACCCAGAGCGGTCAGGCGCGACAGGCGCAGTTCGAGGATCGCCTTGGCCTGCGCGTCCGAAAGCCGGTAGGTGCCGTCGGGATTCATCGGGTGGCGCGGATCGTCGACGAGCGCGATCAGCGGGGCGATGTCGTCGGCCGGCCAGTCGCGCGCCATCAGCGATTCATGCGCCGCGGCAGGCGTCGGCGCCGTGCGGATCAGGCGGATGACCTCGTCGATATTGGCGACGGCGGTGGCCAGGCCGCAGAGCACATGGGCGCGCTCACGAGCCTTGTTCAGCAGGTAGCGCGTCCGCCGCGAGACCACTTCCTCACGGAACTCGACGAAGGCCGAGATGAAGTCCTTGAGGTTGAGCACCTCGGGCCGCCCGTTGTTCAACGCCACCATGTTGGCGCCGAAGGAGGTCTGCAGCGGGGTGAAGCGATAGAGCTGGTTCAGCACGACATCGGCGACGGCGTCGCGCTTGACCTCGATGACGACGCGCACGCCTTCGCGGCTCGATTCGTCGCGCAGGTCGGAGATACCCTCGATGCGCTTCTCGCGCACGAGATCGGCGATCTTCTCGACCATCGAGGCCTTGTTCACCTGGTACGGAATCTCGGTGACGATGATCGCCTCGCGCTCCTTGCGGAGCTCCTCGATATGCGTCTTCGCGCGCATCACGATCGAGCCGCGGCCGACATGGTAGGCCGCATGGATGCCGCTGCGGCCCATGATCGAGGCGCCAGTCGGGAAGTCGGGGCCGGGGATGATCTCGATCAGGTCATCGATCGAGATCTCGGGATCGTCGATATAGGCGACGCAGGCATCGATGACCTCGCCGAGGTTATGCGGCGGGATGTTGGTCGCCATGCCGACGGCAATGCCGCCCGCGCCATTGACGAGCAGGTTGGGGAAGGTCGCCGGGAGGACCTTCGGTTCCAGGCGGCTGTCGTCGTAGGTGGGCTGGAAATCGACCGTGTCCCGGTCGAGGTCGTTGAGCAGGGGCATGGCCGGCTTGGCCAGCCGGCTTTCGGTGTAACGCATGGCCGCCGGAGGGTCGCCATCCATCGAGCCGAAATTGCCCTGGCCGTCGACGAGCGGCACGCTCATCGAGAAAAGCTGGGCCATGCGGACGAGCGCGTCATAGATCGCCTGGTCGCCATGCGGATGGTACTGACCCATGACCGCGCCGACGATGTTCGCCGATTTGACGTGTTTCTTCTCCGGCGTCTGGCCGTTCTCCCACATCGAATAGAGGATGCGGCGGTGGACCGGCTTCAGGCCGTCGCGGACATCGGGCAGAGCGCGGCTCACGATCACGCTCATGGCGTAATCGAGATAGCTCTTCTTCATCTCGTCGGTGATCGCGATCGGCTTGATGTCGCCGCCGAGATCCGGGGCTCCGTCGCGCTTGTCGTCGGTATCGTCGCTCAAGGGGAAATGTCCCGATTCCTGCTGGTTTTTCAGCCTTCTGGCTAGCCGATTCCGGCAGGAGAAGCCAGCAAAAGCGGGCGCTGTCCAAGTAAAAAATATCTGAGCGAATTCAGCATCTTACGGGATGTTTCAGGCGGTGCTGCTGCGGCTTGCCACATTCCTGCCTCGGTCGGGGTCGGCAGAGGGCGGATTTGCCGCGCTAGCCCTTGGCGATCTGTGGCGCGAAGCGCCGAAACGCGGCTTCGATTGCATCGACATCGCCGGATATTGAATGGAGCGGGAGGCGGGCGCCCCACCGTGTCGCAGCCCATGTCGCAAGCGGATTATGGGTCAGCGGTTCGTAGAGGCGCGGTGTTTCGATCCAGACCAGCAGATCTGCGCTCTCGTCGCTACATTTGAAGGCGTATCGGTTTACAGCTGACCACGGAATGGGTTGACGGAAAGCGTGTGGCATGGCCAGGCCGGCATCATCGAAAGAGAGATAAACCGAGCGATCAAGCTTCCCAAACGCCTTGTACAGGGCCAATAGCAGAAAAACTGTTCCAAAGAAGATGCAGCTGAAGATCGTAGCCCATCCTGCATACGCTCTCGCGATGTACCAGACGATGGCGGTGCCAAAGGCAAGATAGAACAGCGCTTCCCAGCGGCTCTCATTGCCGCGAAACTCAATACGGTTTGACGTTTTGGTCTCTGCCTGCACGTCAAACACACTCATCCCGTCTGGCTCGTTGTAGCAACCTAGCATATCGTCGCGCCATGTTCGTCGAATTCGCCACCGCAGCCCTGGTCACCATGCTGGTGACGCTCGACCCTCCGGGTCTCGCGCCGATCTTCCTGTCGCTGACGCGCGGGATGTCGGAAGGCGAGCGCAAGCAGGTCGCGATCCGCGCCTCGATCATCGCCTTCTGCATCATGGCCTTCTTCGCCGTGGCCGGCGACATCGTGCTGAAGGCGCTCGGCGTCTCGCTGCCGGCCTTCCGCATCGCGGGCGGGCTCCTGCTGTTCTGGATCGCCTTCGAGATGGTGTTCGAGCGCCGCACCGAGCGCAAGCAGCAGACGGCGGACACCGCGATCACGCAGGATCACATCCGCAACGTCGCGGCCTTTCCGCTGGCGATCCCGCTGATGGCGGGGCCGGGGGCGCTGACCGCGATGATCCTGCTCGCCGGCCGCGCCCATGGCGATCCGCTGCTGCTGGCGACGCTCGCGGTGATCTGCGGGCTGGTCGTGCTGTCCTGTCTTTTGGTCTTCCTGTCGGCGACGCCGATCGCGAAGCTGCTCGGCGTCACCGGCAACATCGTGCTGACGCGCCTGCTCGGGGTGATCCTGGCGGCGCTGGCCGTGCAGTTCGTGATCGACGGGATCAAGGCTGCGGCGCAGGCGGGGTAGGGGCGGCGATTGGAAAGGCCGCTTTCGGCCCATTTCGGAAGTTGGCAGCTAGGACCGAACCACCGAGGTGAGGTTCAAATTCCAGCTTTCTTTGCCGATCAATCTCATGATCTGACGGTTATTGAACAAGAAATAGAACCGAGATTGGCTGAGGCAGGACACGCACTCCCCATAACATCCCTCTGTTACATATACGGATCCAGCCCCTTTAAGCTCGGAAACGAATGAGTAGTCTCCAGGCCAAGTGTCTCTGGCCTCGGGGTTAGGGTACCAGTCCATTACATCACCAATGCGATATTCTCGGTTACACAGGCGATCATTTCCGTCATAGCCGCCAAAATCGGCACAGGTCGAGCATCTTGCACGATGCTCTTGAGCCGAACGGCAAGTATCGCAGATCGACGAGAACAATATGTAATCGGTAGCGCTCACACGCTTCTCCCGCATTTGCGCCGCAAGTTATTGCTGCGGCAAAGTCACTGCAACAACGCGTCCGCTCTCCACCCGTTGCGGACCTCTTAGCGCAATGCGCAGCAATCAGCGCTTCGGCGCTATCGTGCCGATCGTCTTCAAGCGCACCGACCTGACCCAGCCGCTGACGTCGTTGCCGGTCCGGGGACTGAGATACATCACCGACGACCAGCCATCCGGTGTCTGCGCATAGGCGATGACTTCGTCCTTCGGGATGATGAAGACGCCCCTCAGCGGGCAGGCGCTGTCCGGCGCCGAATGGAATTGCAGGCGGCCGTTGCCGGTCACGACCTGACTCAGCGGCGGCGAGAGGGCGGGAGCCCGGTCCGAGCCGGCCTGCTGCTCGGTGCGAGCGGCCTCTGCGGCGTGGGACATAAGCGCCCATGCGAGGAGCATGGCTGGCCCCGTCATCCTCATGGCGTGCTCTTCCGCGCTGTAGGCCGGTTTCGCGAGCACGCTAGAGCATGCCGGCGTGCAACTGAACCGCGCCGTCATCCCGGACAAGCTGCCCAGCAGCGCCGATCCGGGATCCATCGTAGAGTTCCGGAACTCTACGATGGAACCCGGGGCAAGCCCGGGATGACGACGAGGTTCCGAGGTCAGGGCGATGCCGGGAGCAGCCCGCTAGGCTTGCGATTGCCGCGGAGGCCTCTTGCGATTCATATAAGTCGATGCTTATGTAATTTCCATGATCGAGAACGAGATCTTCAAGGCGCTGGCCGATCCGACGCGGCGCGCCATCCTCGACAAGCTGGCGGCGGGCAGCCTGAACGCCAGCGCGTTGCGCGAGGGCATGGCGATCAGCCAGCCGGCGATGTCGCAGCATCTTGCGGTCCTGCGTGGGGCGGGGCTCGTCAGCGAGGAGCGGCAGGGGCGCTTCGTCAACTACCGGGTCGATCCGGAGGGGCTGGCGCTGGTCGCGCAATGGCTGACGAAATACCGTGCCTTCTGGCCGGCGCGGATCGACGATCTCAGGACCTTGCTCAAGGAGATGGATCAATGAGCGGCGACGATGGCCAGGCGACGATCGATCCTCTCGTCTTCGAATTCCGGTTCGACGAGCCGCCCGAGAAGCTCTGGCGCGCCCTCAGCACGCCCGGCCTGCGCGAGCGCTGGCTGCCCGATGCGGAGCTGGCCGATCCCGAGCCGAGCGTCGTCACGCCGGGGGAGGCGCTGCGCTACCGGATGCGCGACAGCGCGCCGCCCTTTCTCGAAAGCGTCGTCACCTTCCACATCGACGCCAGCGAGGCCGGCGGAAGCAGCCTGCAGGTGATCCATGAACTGACCGATCGCCGCGTCGGGCTGGATCTGATCCCGGCTAACAGCAATGCGCCGCCGCTGATGTGTGCCGCCGCCTGAGGCGGCGCGAAAACCACCATCCATTTCCCTAAAGACTTTGGAGTTCGCCGATGCGCGAAGCGATGCAACTCGTCCCTATGGTCGTCGAGCAGTCGAGCCGCGGAGAGCGCTCGTTCGATATCTACTCGCGGCTGCTGCGCGAGCGGATCATCTTCCTGAACGGCGAGGTCAACGACGCGATGAGCGCGCTGGTCTGCGCGCAGTTGCTGTTCCTGGAGGCGGAGAACCCGAAGAAGCCGATCCATCTCTACATCAACTCGCCGGGCGGTGTGGTGACCAGCGGCTTCGCGATGTACGACACGATGCGCTACATCCGCTCGCCGGTGCATACGCTGTGCATGGGCACGGCGCGCTCGATGGGTTCGTTCCTGCTGATGGCGGGGGAGCCGGGCGAGCGCGGGGCGCTGCCCAATGCCAGCCTGCATGTCCACCAGCCGCTCGGCGGCTTCCAGGGGCAGGCCTCCGACATCTTCATCCATGCAGAGGAGATGCGACAGACCAAGCATCGTCTGACCCGGCTCTACGCCGAGCATTGCGGGCGCAGCTACGAGGAGGTCGAGCGGACGCTCGACCGCGACCGCTTCATGACGGCGGAAGAGGCGCTGGAATGGGGTTTGATCGACCGGATCGCCCATCGGATGGAGGAGCCGGCCGCGGCGTGAGCCCTACACGCGAGGTCATCCCGGATCGGCGCCGCTGACGCGGCTTGCCCGGGATGACCGTTCGGGTGAACGAGGGCGTCCGGCTACTTCTCCAGGAATGCCCGGATCGCGCCTTCCGCCTGCTTCATCGACACCACGCCATCGAGATGGCCGCGGGTGCCGTCGATGGTGGCGTGGGTGATGTCGCGTCCGGCCGCCTTCGCCGCCTTCACCGTCGTCGCGACCATGTCGGGCGTGAAGACGAGGTCCTTCGGCTGGGTGATCAGCAGCATCGGCGCCTTGATCTTCGCCATGCCGTCGGCAAGCGAGGCGCCGCCCGCCGCGAAGAGCTGGTTCGCCTTGACGAGATAGAGGAAATGGTTGGCGTCCGAGAGCTTGGCGCGGGCCATGCCGGCATTGTCGAGCACGCTCTGGACCTGGAACTTGCTGGCGAGAGCCTTGGCGGGATCATCGCCCTCCTTGGCCGGGCGGCGGCCGAAGGTGGCGTTGGCCCAGTCCTGGTGATTGGCCTGCAGGGTCACCGCCGTCAGCGCCTTGGCGAGGCCGGCGAGAGGCGGGGCCTTGCCGTAGTAGTCGCCATTGTTCCAGTTGGGATCGACGAGGATGGGCGCGGCCCAGACGTCGAGCCAGGCGATCAGCATCGCGTCGGCCTCGCCGGCGCCGATAACCGGCATGGCCTTGGCGACCATCTCGGGATGGCTCGCCGCCCATTCGAAGGTCTGGAGCGAACCCATCGAGGGACCGGCGACGAGCGCGAGCTTCTTGATCCCGAGGCTTTCGACCAGCGCCTTCTGCACCTCGACGAAATCGCGGACCGTGACGATGGGGAAGTCGAGGCCGTAGGGCTTGCCGGTATCGGGATTGGTCGAGGCCGGGCCGGTCGTCGTGGTCTTGGGGTCGCCGGTGTTGAGGTTCACCAGAGTGTCCGAGGACAGGACGAAATACTTGTTGGTGTCGATCGCCTTGCCCGGGCCGACGATCGCGTCCCAGTAGCCCGGCGCCGGATCGTTGGCCGCATATTTGCCGGCAGCGTGCGAATTGCCCGAGAAAAAGTGGCAGATCAGAATGGCGTTGGATTTGTCGGCGTTGAGTGTGCCGTAGCTCTCCCAGCCGACGCGGACATTCTTCAACGTGCGCCCGCTCTGGGTGGTGAAGCTCGGGAGCTCGAAGACCTTCTTTTCGACCGCCAGATCCTGCGCCTCGGCCATGCCTGCCGTCATCCACCCTGCGAGCGCGAGAGCGCCCATGATCCACATCTTCATCGCCGCATCCTTCCCGCTGCCGCAACAAGCTCCGTCCGCATCAGAGCGGATTTCCGATGATTGCGAAAGTGGGGAGTCAGCGCGTGAGCAGCGTCGGAACGAGGGAGGCGCCGGCCGGGCTCACGAGGGCCTCGGTCTCGATCTCGAAGGCCGGAGCATCGACCGGGCCCTTGAGCAGGAAGGGCAGCTTCGTCGCGCCGTTCGGGGAGGCGAGCAGCGCGGTCATGTCGAGGGTGCGGGTGCGCAGCGCGGCGCTGCCGGCAAGGTTGAAGCGGTAGTTCGCGCCGATCATCTGCGCCTCGGTCAGGGCGAGCAGGCCGCCGGCGATACCCGCATTGGCGCTGAAGCTCTCGTAGGGTGTCTTGCCCTGCCGCCAGTCACGCAGCGCCTGGATCGGGCTGCGCTCGGCGCGGCGGAGCAACTCGCCGAAGGCGACGCCGCCGATCTCGCCCTGCCGGGCCGCCAGATTGATCCGGCCGGTGAACGACCCCAGCAACTCGTCGAAAGTGCGGCCGACGCCGTCCAGGGCGAGCTGGAGGTTGCCGGTGCCGCTCAGGCGGCCCAGCTGCGGCAGGTCGGATGCAGCCTGGCCGATATTCACCTTGTCGAGCCCGGCCTGAAGCTTGATGTCGACACCGGCAGGGGTAGCGACAGCCAGCAGACGGCTCTTGACGCTGCCGCCATAGGCGCCGGCGCGCAGCAGCCCGGTCTCGAAACGCCCCCTCTTGACGAGCAGATAGGTCGCGACGTCGTTGAGCCTCGCACCTTTCAGGCGGGCGGCATCGACGGAGATGCGCAGGTCGATATCGCGCGCGGTCCAGGCTTCCAGGTCGAAGGGGGTCGTGTCCGCGACATCGACGGCTGGCACCGGCAGGCGATCGACGATGCGGCCGAGATCGAGCGTCGCGCCGGCAAGCGTGCCCGACAACGCGAAGCGCCCTCCGGCCTCGGCGAGTTTGATCGCGCCGTCGAGGCGCTCGCCATCGAGATTGACGATGGCGTTGCTGAACGAGACTTCGCGCGGCTTCACCTGGATATCGGCCGAGATGGCGACGGCGCCGAGCGCCGATCCCAGGCGCGATTCCTCGCCGAACCAGCCGAGCAGCTTCGGCAGCGAAGGGGTGGAAAGGACGAGGGGGCCGCTGATCACCGGCTCGCCGGGGCCGGAGCGGGTGCCGTCGAAACGCAGCTTCAGCAACGAGGACGTCGCCGACAGGGCCGCCTTGGCGTTGCCCCCGACCATGGGCCAGAGCAGGTTCACCTCGGTCGGGACGCCGCGCCAGTTGAGCTGGCCGGACAGGGCGAGAGGTTCGTTCCGGCTGCGCTCGTCGATCACGAGGTCGAGATTGCGCACGACGCTCTGGATCGCGCCGTTCGCCCGCAGGAAGACGGAGCCCGCGCTGATGACGATTTTGCTCTGGCTTTGCAGTCGTTCGAGTTCCGCGAGCGCGGGAGTGAGCCATTCGGCGATGCCGTCGCTGCCGGCGGGACCGGCGATGTCGATCCGGGGCGCGATCAGATCGACCCGATCGAAGCTGATCCGCCCGCTGAACAGCGGTAGCAGGCGCAGATGCGCCTTGATCCGCACGGCCTCGCCGGCGAGCGCGCCGTCGCGCTGAGCGAAGGCGACCTGGGACAGGCTGATACGCGGCAGGGGCAGCAGGGCGATCTCGGCGCGCTCGATCGTCTTGACGACGAAACCGGTTCGCTCCTCGATCGCCTTGATGGCGCCGCGCTGGACACGCCCGAGGGCGACATCCCAGGACTGCAAGCCCAGGAGGCCGATGGCGACGACGAGGCTGAAAGCGATGATCGCAGCGCGTCTGGTCATGGACTTCCGAATCGGCACCGGGCCGAAAGTCAGCCAGCCCCCTGGCGGCACAGGGTTTAGGCCGATGCGGAGGGCTTGTCGAGGTTGGAAAGCCAGCTATCCCGCCCGATCTGTGCCGGTTTTCGCCAGGATGAAGGCCGGATAGAGGCCAGCGAGGATGATCAGCAGAGCCGCCAGCGCCCCGTCCTCGAAGACGCCGCGCGAGGCATGGCCGTAGACGACGGTCGCCAGCGTGTCGATGTTGAGGGGACGCAGCAGCAGCGTCGCCGGAAGCTCCTTGAGACAGTCGACGAAGACAAGCAGCGCGGCGGCGGCAATGGCGGGGCGCGCCAACGGCCAGTGAATCCGCCGCAGCACTTCCGGTCCGGCGGCACCGAGCGCGCGGGCGGCGTCGTCGATCCGCGGCGAGACGCGCGACAGACCGCTCTCGACGCCGGAGACGCCGATGGCGAGGAAGCGCACGGTATAGGCGATGACCAGTGCCGCGCCGGAGCCGATCAGGATGAGGCCCGGCTTGAGGCCGAACAGGGCGGACGCGACATCGGCCAGCAGATTGTCGAGGGCGGCGAGCGGGATGAGCAGGCCGAGCGCCAGCACGGTGCCGGGCACGGCATAGCCGAGGCTGGCGATGCGGGCGAGGGGCTTCAGCCAGCTCTCGCGGCCGCTGCGGCCCGCGGTCGCGATCCCGAGCCCGAGCGCCACGACCAGCACCGCGGCGAGGCCGGAGAGCAGGAGCGCGTTGCCGAGCAGGCGCAGCAGTGCCGTGTCGAACTGCTGGAGCAGGCCGCGCTGCAGGATTTCGACGACGAGATAGCCGACCGGCAGGACGGCGCCGAACAGCACGGGCAGGAGGCAGGCGAGGGCGGCCAGCATCGCCCTGCGCCCATGGAGCGGCCGGCGCGTTACCGGCCGGGGCTGGCGCACCGGCAGGGCGAAGCGCCTCTGCCCGCGCAGTTTCCTCTCGATGAGAATCAGCGCGAAGACCATCAGCAGCATGACGCAGGCGATCTGGGCGGCGCCGGGCAGCGAACCGCGATTGACCCAGGTCGTGTAGATCGAGAGCGTCAGCGAGCGGACGCCGAGATATTCGGTGGCGCCGATATCGTTCAACGTCTCAAGCAGGACGAGGGTGAGGCCCGCGGCGAGCGCCGGGCGCGCGAGCGGCAGGCCGATGCGCCAGAACAGGCGGCCGGGCGCGGCTCCGAGGTTGCGGGCAGCCTCGACGATGCTGGCACCCTGCACGCTGAACAGCGCGCGCGTGCTGAGATAGACATAAGGGTAGAGGACGACCGCCATGATCGCGATCGCGCCTGGCAGGTTGCGCGGATCGGGAAACCAGTAGTCACGCAGCGAGCGCCAGCCGGTCGCGGCGCGCAGAGCGCTCTGGAGCGGCCCCTGGAAACCGAGGAATTCGACGTAGATATAGGCCGTGAGATAGGTCGGCAGCGCCAGAGGCAGCACCAGCAGCCATTCGAGCGAACGCCGTCCCGGAAAATCGTATTGCGTCACCAGCCAGGCGGTGCCGACGCCGATGATGGCACAGGCCGTGCCGACGCTGGCGAGGAGCAGGCTCGTCTGGACGAGGGCGGTGGGCAGGACGTTGGTGGCGAGATGAGGCCAGATCTCGGCAGCCTGCCGGGAGGAGAAGGCCGTCGCGACGAGCGCGAGCAGCGGCAGCAGCACGAGCGCCGCGCCGGCCATGGACGCATAGGCGAAACGGGTCGACGGCCGCCATCGGAATGGCGGCCGTCGCATAGCGTGGAGCGGGTGGCTCAGGCTCAATTGTCGAAGCCGACCTTGTCGACCAGGTTGGCCGCGGCCTTGCGCTGCTTGGCGACCTCGGAGAGCGGCAGCTTGTCCGGCGTCACCGCGCCGAGCAGCTTGACGGCAGAGGAGTCGGCGACGGCCGCGTTGACCGGGAACTCGAAATTGCCGTTCGCATAGAGCGCCTGGGCCTTGTCGCCGAGCATGTACTCGACCAGCTTGACGGCGTTCTCCTTGTTCGGGGCGTTCTTGGCGAGCGCTGCGGCCGAGACGTTCACATGGGTGCCACCGCCGGCGAAGGTGGTCTTGAGCGGCTTGATCGCGTCGAACCAGCCCTTCTGCTCGTTCTTCGCCTCGCTCATCAGGCCGATATAGTAGGTGTTGATGATGGCGATGTCGCAGAGGCCGGACTGGATGTCGCGGGCCACGTCGCGGTCGCCGCCGCCGGGCTTGCGGGCAGCGTTGGCGCGCACGGCCTTCAGGTAAGTCTCGGTCTTCTCGGCGCCGTGATGGGCGAGATAGGCCGCGAAGAGCGCGTTGTTATAGGGGTGCTGGCCGGCGCGGATGCAGAACTTGCCCTTCCACTTGGGATCGGCGAGGTCCTCATAGGTGATCGCGTCCTGCTTGACGCGCTCCTTCGAGACGACGACGACGCGGGCGCGCTTGGTCAGCGTGACCCAGTTGTTGTCGGGGCGAAGCTGGGCCGGGACGGTCTTGTCGACGAGGTCGGACTTGATCGGCTGGGTGATGCCGGCATCGACCGCGGCGTTGATCTCGCCGACATCGACCATCAGCATGACGTCGGCCGGGCTGTTGGCGCCTTCGGCGCGGATGCGCTCCTGCAGGCCGTCCTTCAGGAAGACCGCGTTGACCTTGATGCCGGTGTCCTTGGTGAAGGCTTCCAGCACGGGGTTGAGCAGGGCGGGCTCACGGGTCGTGTACAGGTTCACGCCCTGCGCGAAGGCCGGGGCAGCGAGCAGGCAGGAGGACAGCGCCAGGGCGTGGAGATAGGTCTTTGCGATCATTCTTCTGCTCCGTCGGTGGGCGCGGTCAGCGCGATGGGCGAGCGATAGAACGCCGCCTGCGGAGCGTCAATGAAGTATTCCTTTGATATCAATGCCTTATAGGAATTCTAGCCTGTTTCGTATTTTGATAAATTCTAATAAATGAGGCACTGCCTTGGAAAGACGAGGGGATTTCGGACGTGCCCCGGTCGCGGGTCTTTCGGGTGAGACGACCTGTCGCGGCGGAATCCGGCGATCTCTTGTCGAACGTGGACGGCGCGCCGGCTCCCAGGATGTGCCAGCCATTGTCATTCCGGGGCGCTCCGTAGGAGCGAACCCGGAGCCCGCGACTGGGTGGAGCATTCTATGCCAGGACCTGCAGGTCTCAGCCGGTCGTGGCTTCCGGGTTCTTCGCTGCGCGAAGCCCCGGAATGACAAGGGGCGTTGACAGTCTGGAAGGCCTAGCGCGACGGCAGCGAGAGCGGAATCAGGCGGACCGGCTCGCGTGTCGTCGGAGCGACCGTACCGCGCAGGACCGCGTCGCTGATGACCGTATCGTCCTGCAACTGCGCCTCGCGGACCCGCATCTGGCGCCGGACGCTGCGAGCCTGCGCTTCCATCCGGGAAATGCCGACCTGCTCGTCGATCTGCCGGCGCTGGGTCTTGCTGAGCTCAGAGGCCGTGCGGAAATCGCGGAAGTCGCGCCGGCTATAGGGCCAGCTCGAACTGCCGGCGAAGGTCGAGACCTTGCCGTCGAGCACGACGCTGTCGCCCGGCCGCAAGGTGATGTCGCGCAGCAGCGAAATCCGCCGCTCGCCGACCTGGACGATGGCCGGGCGGCAGGCCGGATCGGACGCCTTCTCGTGGCTGAAAGCCATGGGCAAGGCGCCGTAGCGCTTGCCGTCGGCGGCCACGGCGTCGGCGATGCTGGTCCCGCCGGCAGCCATCCTGAAGACCTTCACCGGAACGCCCGGGTTCATCGCCGTGCAAAGCGATTCATGGGCCTTCATGTCGCCGGCCGAGCGGAGATAGCCGATGGGGGCGTGGAAGCCGTCGCAGAGGCGCACGCAGAAGGTCTGGGCGCGGTCCGCCGCGCCGGAGACCGCGTCGAGCGAGGCGTTGGTCGCGCCGGCTGGCCTGCGCTGCCTGTCGGCGGTCTTCTGGGTCGATTTCCGGAAGGGGTTCAGCTCGATCGGCGGATGCGCGAGGCGGCCATCCGGCAGTGCCTGCATGAGCGGTAGCCGCCAGCCATTGCCGGTAGGCGCATAGGCATTGGCCTGCGGGGCATAGCGGGTCGAGCTGTAGGTCGCGTTCTGCACGCGCCCCTGTTGCCGCCGGGCCGCTTCCTGGATCAGGAAATCGCGCGCGCTGCCCTCGCTCTCGGCCTGGACCATCGAAGCCGTCAGCACCATGCCGCCGGAGCCGAGCGTGATCCCGAGCGCGGCAAGCGCCAGCAGGCGCGCGGAGGGGCTGCGGCCTGCGATCTTCACTTTGCCGGAAGCGGCAGCCAGAACCTCGCCGTCGCGGGCAAAAACCCGCGCCGGGACTTCACGGACACGCAACATCGCGTCACTCCAAACTACGCTTGTCCACCGTCCGCCGCCATTGGGGGTGTAGTTTACTTTTCGTTAAGCTTCAACGCTTCCGGGCGTGTGCTCACCGGAAACGGACGGAATGCTTAACGGGAGCGAGGAGCGTGGTTTCCGCTCAGAGCACGGAGATCAGGACGCCGAGCCACATGAAGAACAGCGCGATGACGCCGATGCCGTAGACGGCGCCGCGCCGAGGCAGCCTGTTGGAGCCGATATGGATGAAGGTGTGGACGACGCGGGTGGCGACATAGAGCCAGGCGAGAAGCGCCATGGCATAGCCGGTGGCGCCGGTCTCCATGGCGACCATCACGACCGCGAAGAAGACCACCGGCGTTTCGAACTGGTTGGAGAAGTTCGCTGCGGCGAGCCGCGCCGGGACTGGATAGCGCTCGGTCGACACCGACACGTCCGAAGGCCGGACGGCGCCGCTGGTGAAGGCGGTCTTGCGGCGCAAAGCCAGGATGACGCCGACGACAAAGATCCAGAGAATCATCGCCAGCGTCGGGTAGATCAGCTTGAGAGTCATGGTTACGCGTCGCCCCGTGTCGGCACCGGCCCGGATCAGTCAGGCCAGTGCTGCACGAAGTTCCCGTGGACTCAAGAGCGGGTCGGATAGTTCGGGCTCTCGCGCACGATGGTCACGTCATGGACATGGCTCTCGCGAAGGCCGGCGCTGGTGATGCGGATGAAGCGGGCCTTGTTGCGGTAATCCTCAAGGTCTTTGCCGCCGACATAGCCCATGGCGGCGCGCAGGCCGCCGGCGAGCTGGTGCAGCACGTTCGAGACCGGGCCCTTGTAGGCGACCTGGCCCTCGATGCCCTCCGGCACGAGCTTCAGCGAATCCTTGATATCCTGCTGGAAGTAGCGATCGGCCGAGCCGCGCGCCATCGCGCCGACCGAGCCCATACCGCGATAGGCCTTGTAGGAGCGGCCCTGGTACAGGAACGTCTCGCCGGGGGTCTCGTCGGTGCCGGCCAGCAGCGAGCCGACCATGGCGCAGGAGGCGCCGGCGGCCAGCGCCTTGGCGAGGTCGCCGGAATACTTGATGCCGCCATCGGCGATGACCGGCACGCCGGCCTTCGCGCCGGCCGAGGCCGCATCCATGATCGCGGTGAGCTGCGGTACGCCGACGCCCGCGACGATGCGGGTCGTGCAGATCGAGCCCGGGCCGATGCCGACCTTGATGGCGTCGGCGCCGGCATCGATCAGCGCCTGGGCGCCGCCGGCGGTGGCGATGTTGCCGGCGATGACCTGGACCGAGTTCGAGAGCTTCTTAACCCGGCTGACGGCTTCCAGCACCTTGGCGGAATGACCATGGGCGGTGTCGACGACGATGAGGTCGACGCCGGCATCGATCAGCATCTCCGAGCGCTCGAAGCCCTGGTCGCCGGTCGTGGTCGCCGCTGCGGCGAGGAGGCGGCCATGCGTATCCTTGGCGGCGTTCGGATGGGCGACCTGCTTCTCCATGTCCTTCACGGTGATCAGGCCGATGCAGCGATAGTGATCGTCGACGACGAGCAGCTTCTCGATGCGGAACTGGTGGAGCAGGCGGCGCGCCTCCTCGGGGTTGACGCCCTCGCGCACCGTGATCAGGCGCTCCTTGGTCATCAGCTCGGAGACCGGCTGGGCCGGGTTCTGAGCGAAGCGCACGTCGCGGTTGGTGAGGATGCCGACGAGCTTGCCCTTATGGCCCTGCGGCCCGCGCTCGACGACCGGGATGCCCGAAATGCCGTTGTTCTTCATCAGTGCCAGCGCGTCGGCCAGCGTCTCGTCGGGGTGGATCGTGATCGGGTTGGCGATCATCCCCGATTCGAATTTCTTGACGAGGCGGACCTGTGCGGCCTGCTGATCGGCGTCGAGATTGCGATGGATAACGCCCAGCCCTCCGGCCTGCGCCATGGCGATCGCCATGCGCGCCTCGGTGACCGTATCCATCGCCGAAGCGATGATCGGGAGGTTGAGCGAGATCGTCTTGGTAAGCCTGGTGCGGATATCGACATCCGCAGGCATGACCTCGGACGCGCCCGGCTCGAGCAGCACATCGTCGAAGGTGAAGCCGTCGCGGATCAGGCCGTCGAGGGAAAGCGTCATCGTCAACTCCGAGACCGGGCGGGGCCGGCTTTTCGAGGGGGGCAGGGCGACAGGCCCGGTGCCGAGTTGACGAGGCCCGTTAGCATGGCCGCGACGAGGCCGCTAGTGCTCGGTGGGGGATTCTTTTGCAGTGCGGAAACGGCGTCGGCGCATGGCGGCGCCGCTTCCGTTGCGTCGTCGACGTCAGCGGGTACGGCCGGCGACGGTGGGCACCTCGGGCGCGAAGCCGAAGCAGCCGATCCGGGCAATGCTCTGGTCGCCCGCATCGGCCATGCGCTGGCAGGTCTGCAGACGCAGGCACATGTCATAACGCAGCCCTTCTCCGCCGCTGCCCGGTATCGTCTTGAACTGGCAGCCGGCCTGCCAGCTGGTCATGTCGGCCGCGGTTGCGGCAGGGGCCCAGCTCAGGCTCGCAGCGAAGGCGAGGCCGAGTACGGTCAGGCCGGGCGACAGGCGGCGAGCAGCGGCGAGAACAGGTGGTATATCGATCATGGCGCTTCTCCGGAGAATAAACGGCGCGCGCCCCCCCCGGCGACGGCCCGGCGCGACCGGGCTCCAGAGAGATGGGGGCGCCGCAGCACCCGAAGGAGTGAGGTCAGTGCATGGCAGCATTGCGCTTGCCGCCGGGTATAATCCTGGCGCATGGCGGAAGCGCGCGGGCAGCGGGCAAATCCGGCGGCAAGCCGCGATTTCGTTCTCGTCACTCCGTGCACATCGCATTAATAGCCGAGCTTATGATTTCAAACGCGCCTAATTCGACGGGTGCGGAAGGTCCGAAGCCCTAAGGTCCGAAGCCTTGCAGCGCTCCAAACTCCTGCCCCTGATCGTCTCCTGCGCGCTGTTCATGGAGAACACCGACTCGACGGTGATCGCGACCTCGCTGCCGGTGATCGCGAAAGCACTGGGCGAGGACCCGATCGCGCTCAAGCTGGCACTGACCTCCTATCTCGTCAGCCTCGCCGTCTTCATCCCGATCTCCGGCTGGATGGCGGATCGCTTCGGCGCCCGCACGATCTTCCGCTCGGCGCTCTGCGTCTTCATGCTGGGCTCGCTGCTCTGCGCGGTCTCGAACTCGCTCGGCGCTTTCGTCGGGGCGCGTTTCATCCAGGGCATGGGCGGGGCGATGATGGTGCCGGTCGGGCGCCTCGTCATCCTGCGCAGCGTCAGCAAATCCGAGATTGTCGGCGCGCTCGCCTATCTGACGATTCCGGCATTGGTCGGCCCCGTCGTGGGGCCACCGCTCGGCGGCTTCATCACCACCTATTTCGACTGGCGCTGGATCTTCCTGATCAACATCCCGATCGGCCTCGTCGGAATCGTGCTGGCGAGCCTGTTCTTCGAGGATATCCGGGAGGAGGACGTTCCGCCCCTCGATATCCGCGGTTTCCTGCTCTCCTCCTGCGGCTTCGCCAGCCTGATGCTCGGGCTCAACACGGGCGGGCGCCATCTGGTCCCGGAGATCGTGTCCTATGCCTGCGTGCTGGGCGGCGCTGCGGCGCTGGTGGCCTACTGGTTTCATGCGCAGCGCGTGCCTTACCCGGTGCTCAACCTGTCGCTGTTCCGGATTCCGACCTTCCGGACCGGCGTGATCGGCGGCTCGGTCTTCCGGACCGGCATCGGCGCGATTCCCTTCCTGTTGCCGTTGATGCTGCAGCTCGGTTTCGGACTGGATGCGCTGCAGTCCGGCCTGATCACCTTCGTCTCGGCCGCCGGCGCGCTGATCATGAAGACGCTGGCGAGGACCATCCTGGCCCGTTTCGGCTTCCGGCGGGTCCTGACCGTCAATGCCGTGATCGGTGCGGCCTTCCTCGCGGCTTCCGGGCTGTTCACGCCGACGACGCCGCACGCGATCATCCTCTCCGTGTTGCTGGTCGGCGGCTGCTTCCGCTCGCTGCAATTCACCGGCATCAACGCGCTGAGCTATGCCGACGTCTCCAACCGCGAGATGTCGAGCGCGACCTCGATGTCGAGCGTCGCCCAACAGCTTTCGCTCAGCATCGGCGTAACGATCGGCGCCTTCGCTCTGGAGACGACCCATTTCCTGCACGGCGGCAAGACACTCGGGGCCGGAGATTTCTGGCCGGCCTTCCTGATCGTCGGCCTGATCTCGGCCTCGTCGGTGTTCTGGATGATTCAGCTTGCGCCGGATGCCGGCGCGGAGGTTTCCGGCCATGTGCCGGTCAGTGCGCGCAAGGTCACCGCCGAGGCGATCGCGGAGCAGAAGCCGCTCGACTAGGGCCTCCCGGCCCGCTTCAGGTGGCCCCGGCTTGCCAGAGCCACCGGCTTGCCGCAGGGTCAGGGCATGCAGGCTGAGCCCGCGCCCTCGAACGAGACGCGCTACACGCTCTGCGTCGGCGACGGCGCGGCCCGGCTCAAGCTCGCCGAAACCGAATTGACGCTCAGCGGCGACGGCATCGCCTATGAACTCGATGGCAGGTCGGGCCTGCGGCCCTTCGCCAAGCTGACGAGCGTGCGCCTGCAGGCGGTCAATGGCGGCCCGCGATCGCCCTGGGAGGCGCTGGCAGAGCTGACCTTCTCGGCCGGACGGCCGCTCTTCGTGCATTCCAGCAGCCCCTGGGGCGTGGACGATCCGCAGCGGGACAGCGCCTTCGTCGCGTTCATCGAGGATCTGCATCGCCGCCTCGTTGCCGGCGGGCATGGCCATGTCGCCTTCCGGCGCGGCATCCCCGATGGGCGCCACCGCGGCCTGATCGTCGTCGCGCTCATCGCCGTCGTGATCTTCGGCGGTGCCGGGCTGATGGTGCTCTATATCGGCTTGAGCGGCCGGGCCGGCTTCCTCGAAGTGGCTGGGCCCCTTTTCGGCCTCGGCGGCTTCGGCTTCTGGATCTGGAACTCGGTCGTCCGGAGCGCGCCGGGGACCTACGACCCGCGCCACCTGCCGCGCGACGTCTTTCCGGAGTGACGACGACCTAGAACCCGCAGGCGAGGCACTCGGCGCCATCGGCCGTGCTGTACTCCGCCTTCCAGTAATGCGGGTCGTTCAGCACAGCATGGATGATGCCGGCCGGTACCGGATAGCGTTTCCCGAACGGGCGGGCCAGCTGGACGAAGAGCCGGCAATCGGGCGGCCAGTCGCCAACGCTCAGCACGAAATTTCCCCGCGCGAGTTCTGCATCAAGAATTGCCTGAAGTGCCGGGACCATGCGTGGAATAGGCTGTGCCACGGCCTCACCGTTGTCGGTCAGGCGTCGTCGCCTTCAGTCCGCGGCTGGCGGCGGTAGCCGGTCGCCAGCACGTAAAGCTCGGAGGAATCGGCGCGGCTCGCCGCCGGCTTGACGTTGCGCACCGTGGTGAAGTCGCGCTTCAGCGTGGCGAGAAGCTCGGCGCTGTCGCCACCCTGGAACAGCTTGGCGAGGAAGAAACCGCCCGGCGCCAGCACGTCATGCGCGAATTCGATCGCGGCCTCGGCGAGTGCGATGATCTTGAGATGGTCGGTCTTCTTGTGGCCGGTGGTGTTGGCGGCCATGTCCGACATCACGCCGTCGGCGCGGCCGCCGAGGCGCTCGGTCAGCAGGGCAGGCGCCTCATCGGCCATGAAATCGAGCTGGATCAGGTCGACGCCGGGAATGGGATCGACCGGCAACAGATCGATACCGACGATATATCCCTTGCCCTGTTCCAGCCCGATGCGCTTGGCCGCGATCTGGCACCAACCGCCCGGCGCGCAGCCGAGATCGACCAGCCGCTGTCCGGGTTTCAGGAACTTGTAGCGGTCGTCCATCTCCTCGAGCTTGAACGCCGCGCGCGAGCGATAGCCCATCTCCCGGGCCCGCTTCACATAGGGGTCGTTGAGCTGGCGTTCGAGCCAAAGCTGCGAGGAATGCTTGAGCTTGCCGGCCTTCTTGACCTTGACGCGCATGTCGCGCGCGCCGGCAGGCTTGCCGCCTCCGCCGGTCTTGGCCGTGCCCCCCTTGCCTCCGGATTGTCCGCTGCTCATCGCCTCAAAAGCCTATTTCCGCCGCCACCAGGCACGGTCCTCATGCATCATGCGCAGCAGGATGCCCTCGCGCAGGCCGCGATCGGCGATGCGCACGCGCTCGCTCGGGAACGCGCGGCGGATCGCCTCGAAGATCGCGCAGCCGGCCAGCACCAGATCGGCGCGCTCGCGACCGATGCAGGCATTCGCCGCCCGGGCGGCATAGTCCATCTCGATCAAGCGGTCGATCACCGTGAGGATATCGCGCTGATGCATCCACAGCCCGTCGACCTCGCGCCGGTCATAGCGCGGCAGGTCGAGATGGATGCCGGCGACCGTCGTGACCGTGCCGGAGGTGCCGAGCAGGTGGAAGCTGCGGGCGTCCTTGGCTCCGGCTGCCTTCTTCGCGAAGGGCGCAAGTGCCTGCGCGCAATCCTCGACCATCTGCTCGAACAATTCGCGGCTGACCTCGATGCCGCCGTAGCGCTCGGCGACCGTCACGACGCCGATCGGCAGCGAGGCCCATTCGCGGATGCGGGCGGCAGGGTCGCGCGCCTCGCTGCGGCCGCCGAGCCAGACGATCTCGGTCGAGCCGCCGCCGATATCGAAGACGATGACGCTTTCCGCCGCCGGATCGGCCAAGGCGGCGCAGCCGGAGACGGCAAGCGCGGCTTCCGTCCTCTGGTCGATGACCTCCAGTGCGAGTTCCGCTTCGGCCGCGACGCGGCGGATGAAGTCGAGCCCGTTGGTGGCGGCGCGGCAGGCCTCCGTCGTGACGAGGCGGGCGCGGGTAACGCCGCGATTTGCCATCTTGCCGCGGCAAATCTTCAGCGCCTCGACGGCGCGGTCCATCGCGGCATCGGCGAGCCGGCTGCTCGCGGCCAGGCCTTCGCCGAGGCGCACGATGCGGGAGAAGGCATCGACGACGCGGAAGCCATGCTGCGCCGGACGCGCGATCAGCAGGCGGCAATTATTGGTGCCGAGATCGAGCGCGGCGTAGGTCGCGCCCGGCGGGCGCGGGGCGGGGACCTGTTCGAAGCTCATGATGGGCGCCGCAACCGGGATCGCGCCGTTCCGTTGCGGATCGACGTCATGTCTCTGTGGCCGCGCCATAGGCGCGACATCCCGTTGTTGCCGGTCCTCGACCGCCACCGATTCAACCTCTCAACCTGTCCGACACCCGGGGCGCGGACAGGGGCCGCGACCCGGCGCGGCCCTGCTTCATAATGAGCTAACTACAGGGCAAGCGACATGCCAAGCAGAACCTTGCCCGGCGGGAGACTTGTCGGACATTCGCATGGGGCGCGCTTGCGCGGGGGGCGGGTCATCGGCCAGTCTCCGCCGACCAATGAGACGGGCAGGGAACCGACATGGCCGCCAGACATATCCTCGCCATCGATCAGGGCACGACCTCCTCGCGGGCGATCCTGTTTGATGCGTCGCTCGGCGTGGTGGCCAGCGCCCAGCGCGAGTTTCCTCAGCATTTTCCGGCCTCGGGCTGGGTCGAGCACGAGCCGGAGGATATCTGGGACAGCGTGCTCGCGACGGCCCGCGAGGCCATCGCCAAGGGCGGCCTGAGCGCGGCCGACATCGCCGGCATCGGCATCACCAACCAGCGCGAGACGACGCTGATCTGGGACCGCCGGACGGGGCGGGCGATCCACCGCGCCATCGTCTGGCAGGACCGGCGCACGGCAAAGGCCTGTGCGAATCTCGTCGCCGCCGGCCATGAGGACCTCGTCGCGGAGCGCACCGGTCTGCGCATCGACCCCTATTTCTCCGCCACCAAGATCGCCTGGCTGCTCGACAATGTGCCGGGAGCGCGGCGCCGGGCGGAAGCCGGGGAACTCGCCTTCGGAACGATCGATTGTTTCCTGCTCTGGCGGCTGACCGGCGGAGCCGTGCATGCGACCGACGCGACCAACGCCGCCCGCACCATGCTGTTCGATATCGGCCGCGGCGTCTGGGATTCGGACCTGCTCGACCTGTTCGGAATCCCCGCGGCGCTGCTGCCGCAGGTGCGCGACTGCGCCGCGCATTTCGGCGATACCGCGCCGGACCTGTTCGGCGGGGCGATCCCGGTGCGTGGCATCGCCGGGGATCAGCAGGCGGCGACGATCGGGCAGGCCTGTTTCTCGCCCGGCATGGTGAAATCGACCTATGGCACCGGCTGCTTCGCGCTGCTGAACACCGGCGACACGCCGGTGCGCTCGAAGCACCGCCTGCTCAGCACCGTCGCCTATCAGCTCGGCGGCAAGCGCACCTATGCGCTGGAGGGCTCGATCTTCATCGCCGGCGCGGCGGTGCAATGGCTGCGCGACGGGCTCGGCATCATCGAGAAGGCAAGCGAGACCGGGCCGTTGGCAGAGGCCGCCGATCCCGAGCAGCACGTCTATCTGGTGCCGGCCTTCGTTGGCCTGGGCGCTCCGCATTGGGACGCGCATGCGCGCGGCGCCATGTTCGGCCTCACTCGCAACTCCGGCCCGCGCGAATTCGCGCAGGCGGCGCTGGAAAGCGTCTGCTACCAGACGCTCGACCTCGTCGAGGCGATGCGGGCCGATTGGCCGGATGCCGGCGCCGGCAAGCAGTCGGTGCTGCGGGTCGATGGCGGCATGGTCGCTTCCGACTGGACGATGCAGCGCCTCGCCGACATCCTCGACCTGCCGGTCGACCGGCCGAATGTGCTGGAAACGACGGCCTTGGGCGCCGCCTATCTCGCCGGGCTCGATGCCGGCCTGCTGCCGGAGCCCGATCGCTTCGCCGATCTATGGCGGCTGGAGCGGCGCTTCTCGCCGGCCATGGCGGCGAGCGAGCGCAAGCGCAAGGTCACCGGCTGGCGCGACAGCGTGAGGCGGACGCTGAGCTCAACCTGAGAAGGGTAGCCAGCGTCGCTCGGCCGAAGAGGCTACCGCGCATTCGATGAAGCGCACGCCGCGTGCGCCGTCCTTGACCGTCGGGTAATCCGCATCGAGCGGATCGGCCGTCGTGCCGGCCTTGCGGGCGCGGATATCGGCGAAAACGCCGCGATAGATATTGGCGAAGGCCTCGATGAAGCCTTCCGGGTGGCCTGCGGGGATGCGCCCGGCGCGGCGGGCCGACTCGCAGAGCCAGGGCGAGGCGCGCGTGAAGATCTCGGTCGGCCCCTCGCGGCGGTGATGGACGAGCCGGTTCGGTTCCTCCTGCCGCCATTCCAGCGTGCCGTTCTCTCCGGAGACGCGCAGGCGCAGGTCGTTCTCGAGCCCGGCATTGATCTGCGAGGCGACGAGGACGCCGCGTGCGCCGCCCTTGAAGCGCAGCAGCATGCTGGCATCGTCGTCGAGCGACCGGCCGGGCACGAGCGCGCCGAGATCGGCGACCAGCTCCTCGATCTGAAGCCCCGTCACGGCCGAGACGAGGTTCTCGGCATGGGAGCCGATATCGCCGAGCGCGCCGGCGATGCCGCTACGGGCCGGGTCGGTGCGCCAGCTCGCCTGCTTGTTGCCGGTCGCTTCCAATGCGGTTGCGAGCCAGCCCTGATTGTACTCGACCACGACCTTGCGTATGCGGCCGATCGCGCCGGATCGCACCATCTCGCGCGCCTGCCGGACCATCGGGTAGCCCGTGTAGTTGTAGGTGACGCCGAAGACCGTGCCCTGGCTGGCGACCGTCTCGACCAGCGTCGTGGCCTGTGCACCGGTATGGGTCAGCGGCTTGTCGCAGACGACGTGGAAGCCGGCTTCCGCAAAGGCCTGCGCGATCGGGAAATGCGTGTCGGTCGGCGTGACGATGACGACGAGATCGACGCGTTCCGCGACAGGGCGGGCGAGCTCGGCTTCGAGAAAGGCCTGCCAGCTTGCGTGATTATGCGCGTCGGCAAGACCCAAGGCGCGGCCGGATTCCCGGGCGCGTTCCGGTGTCGAGGAGAGGGCGCCCGCGACCAGTTCCGCCTGCCCGTCGAGCGCGATGGCGTGGCGGTGCACGGCGCCGATGAAGGCATCGCGGCCGCCGCCGATCATGGCATAGCGCAGTTTGCGCGCGTATTCGTCGTTCATCGGATGACCTGACATTCTAGGCGGTATGGGCAATGGCTGGGTCGCTCGATATCGGAACCACCTTTGTCATTCCGGGGGCTTCGCATAGCGAAGAACCCGGAACCCACGACTGGGCGAGTCTCTGACGATGTGGCATGGAACGTCTCGCCCAGTCGTGGCTTCCGGGTTTGCGCCTGCGGCGCGCTCCCGGAATGACAACAGACTAGGACAGGCGCCGGTCGAGCGTATCGGCGATCCGCTCGACGAGCGCGGCATGATCCGCCAGCAGCTCCTGCAGCGGCCCGATCGGGCGGAAGGCGCGCGAATCCTGCGCTTCCTCGCCCTCGCTCTCCCATGTCTGGATCGCTTCGTCGGCGGCCGTCAGCCAGGATTCCGGCAATGCGCCGTCGAGGGGCGTGCCGGCTTCCAGGGCGAGACGCTCCGCAATCCGACGGCGGAGCGTGTCTCGGGCGGCCCGAAGCGCATCGAGTTCGTCGGTATGGCGCATGGAACGCTGCCGGCCGCTCAGTGCACGGTGGCGAGGTCGTCGTCGTCCGGGTCGATCAGGCGGTCGAGCCCGAGCTGCTCGACGCCGTCGGTGAACTCGGCGAAGGCGTCCGCATCGGTGGCAAAGGCGTCCTGCCAGACGGTCGAGCCGCCTTGCTCGTCGATGAGCTCGAGGGTCCAGCCGTCCGTGCCCTGGATCTTGTAGATCTCGACCCGAACGGTCAGGCCGTCATGGGTGAAGGACTGCGACAGGGGCGAGCGGATGATGTCGGGGAATTCGGTCATGGCGGCAGTCTAGCAGCTTCATCGCGGGGGCGCAGCCGTTGCTGGCCGCGCCCCCGTCATTCACTCGGTGGCGGTCGCGCCGACCGGCTCGGCGCGGCGCAAGCGCCGGACGAGGCGCACGACGCCGACATAGAGAAGCGGCACGAAGAACACGCCGATCACGGTCGCGGCGATCATGCCGCCCATCACGCCGATGCCGATCGCGTTCTGGCTGCCGGAGCCCGCACCGGTCGCGACCGCGAGCGGGGTCACGCCCAGCACGAAGGCGAGCGAGGTCATCAGGATCGGCCGCAGGCGCTGGCGCGCCGCTTCCAGCGTCGCCTCGACGAGGCTCTTGCCATGGGCTTCCTGCTCGATGGCGAACTCGACGATTAGGATCGCGTTCTTGGCCGCGAGGCCTATCGTCGTCAGCAGGCCGACCTTGAAGTAGACGTCGTTGGTCTGGCCGAAGAGCGTCGCCGCAAGCAGGGCGCCGAAGATGCCGATCGGCACCGACAGCATGACCGCGAACGGAATCGACCAGCTCTCGTAGAGCGCCGCAAGGCAGAGGAAGACGACCAGCATCGAGAGGGCGTAGAGCGCGACCGCCTGGCTGCCGGAGAGCCGTTCCTGGAAGGACAGGCCGGTCCATTCATGGCCGAAGCCGGTCGGCAGTTGCGTGATCAGCCGGTCGATCTCATCCATCGCCGCGCCGGAGCTGACCCCGGCAGAGGCCGCACCCTGCATCTGGATTGCCGCTGACCCGTTGTAGCGCTCAAGCCGCGGCGAACCGTAGGTCCAGCGCCCCGAGGCGAAGGCCGTGAACGGCACCATCTCGCCCCCCTGGTTGCGGACATACCAACGTCCGATATCGCCGGGCTGCATACGGAAGGGCGCATCCGACTGGACATAGACGGATTTCACGCGGCCGCGGTCGATGAAGTCATTGACATAGGCCGAGCCCCAGGCGGTCGACAGCGTGTTGTTGATCGCGGCCAGCGGCAAGGTCAGCGCGCTCGCCTTCTCCTGGTCGATCTCGACGGAGTATTGGGGGGTGTCCTCCTGCCCGTTCGGGCGCGTGCCGGTGAGCAGCTTGCTTTGAGCGGCAAGGCCCAGCAGCTGGTTGCGGGCTTCCATCAGCCGGGCATGGCCGGCACCGGCGATGTCCTGCAAATAGAAGTCGAAACCGGCGGTATTGCCGAAGCCCTGGATCGCCGGGGGGGCCAGCGCGTAGACCGTGCCATCCTTGATCGAGCGGAAGGCGCCCATGGCGCGGCCGGCGATGGCCTGGGCCGTTGCCTGCTTGCCGGTGCGTTCCGCGAAGGGCTTCAGGCGGACGAAGGCGAGGCCGACATTCTGGCCCTGGCCGGCGAAGCTGAAGCCGGCGACGGTCAGCACGCCCTCGACCAGATCCTTCTCCTTTTCGAGATAGTGCTTCTGCACCTGGTCGAGCACGCGCAGCGTCCGGTCCTGCGTGGCGCCGACAGGAAGCTGCACGACGGTCAGCAGGATGCCCTGGTCCTCGTCGGGCAGGAAGGAGGAGGGCATGCGGGCGAAGAGCCAGGCCATGCCGCCGCCGATCAGCAGGAAGACCATCAGGAAGCGTATGGGCCGCGCGATCATCCCGGCGACGCCGGAGCGGTAACCGTTGGTGGTGCGTTCGAAATTGCGGTTGAACCAGCCGAAGAAGCCCTTGCGCGGGCCATGATCGCCGTGCGGCTTGAGCAGCGTGGCGCACAGCGCAGGGGTGAGCACCAGCGCCACCACGACCGACAGGGCCATCGCGGTGACGATCGTGATCGAGAACTGGCGATAGATGATGCCGACCGAGCCGCCGAAGAAGGCCATCGGCACGAACACGGCGGAAAGCACGGTGGCGATGCCGACCAACGCGCCGGTGATCTCGCCCATCGACTTGATCGTCGCTTCCTTGGGCGAGAGCTTCTCCTCCTGCATCACGCGCTCGACATTCTCGACGACGACGATGGCGTCGTCGACGAGCAGGCCGATGGCGAGCACCATCGCGAACATGGTGAGCGTATTGATCGAGTAGCCGGCGAGCGCCAGCACGCCGAAGGTGCCGAGCAGCACGACCGGTACCGCCAGCATCGGGATGAAGGTCGCGCGCAGGTTCTGCAGGAAGACGTACATCACGATGAAGACGAGGATGATCGCCTCGAACAGCGTGTGCACGACCTTCTCGATCGAGAGCGTCACGAAGGGCGTGGTGTCGTAGGGGTAGGTGACCTCGACGCCTTCCGGCAGCGTCTGCTTCAGGCGCTCGATCGTCGCGGTCACGGCCTTGGCGGTGTCGATCGCGTTGGCGCCGGTGGCGAGGCTGATGGCGAGGCCGGTCGTCGGCTTGCCGTTGTAGAACGAGACGGTGTCGTAGCTCTTGGCGCCGAGCTCGACGCGGGCGACGTCATTCAGCCGGACAATCGAGCCGGAGGCACCGCTCTTGAGGATGATGTTCTCGAACTGCGAGACCGTCTGCAATCGGGAGAGCGCGGTCACGGTGGCGTTGAGCTGCTGGCCGCTAACCTGGGGCAGGCCGCCGAGCTGGCCGGCCGACACCTGCGTGTTCTGTGCCTCGATGGCGACGGCGATGTCGCTCGGCATCAGCGCGTATTTGCGCAGCTTGTCGGGGTCGAGCCAGATGCGCATGGCGTAGCCGGCGCCGAAGAGCTGGGTCGTGCCGACGCCCTCGACACGCTTCAGCGTGTCGTTGAGGGTGGAGTCGACATAGTCGGCGAGATCGGTCGTCGACATCCGCCCGTCCTTGGAGACGAAGGCGACGACCATCAGGAAGCCGGTGGAGGCCTTGGCGACCGAGATGCCGGTGCTCTGAACCACGGCTGGCAGCTGGCGCGTGACGAGCTGCAGCTTGTTCTGCACCTGCATCTGCGCGACGTCGGGATCGGCCTGGCTGTTGAAGGTCAGGGTGATCTGGGCGTTGCCGGTCGAGGTCGAGGTCGCCGTCATGTATTGCAGGTTGTCGAGTCCGGTCATGCCTTGCTCGATGACCTTGGTCACCGAGTTCTCGACGGTTTGCGCGTCGGCGCCGGGATAGTTGGCGCTGATCTGGACGGTCGTCGGCGCGATCTGCGGATATTGCGAGATCGGCAGGCTGCGCAGGGCCAGCAGACCGGCCAGCATGATGACGATGGCGACGACCCAGGCGAAGATCGGGCGTTCGATGAAGAAGCGCGACATGGTGTCAGTTCTTCGCCGTGCTGCCGCCGGCCGGAAGCTCGGCTCGGCGATTGGCTGACTTCAGCTCGCCAGTTGCTTCATCGACGCTGACCTCGTTCACGGTCACGCTCTGGCCCTGACGCACGAGCTGGCCGCCCTCGACGATGATGCGCTCGCCATCCTTCACGCCGCTGTCGACCAGCCAGTTATTACCGATATGGCGGCGCGTGGTCAGCACGCGCTCCTCGACCTTGCCCTCGGCCGAGACGAACTTCGCCGTCGCCTCGCCCTTGGTGTTGCGCCCGACGGCGCGCTGCGGCAGCAGGAAATTGTTCTCGGCGATCCCTTCCTGGATCTCGGCGCGGACGAACATGCCGGGCAGCAGCAGCCGCTCCGGATTGGGGAATTCGGCGCGGACGCTGAAGGTGCCGGTGGTCTCGTTGATGTTCGCCTCGGCGAATTCGAGCTTCCCGGACTGCGCATAGGCGTCGCCGGTGTCGAGCTTGAGCTTCACCGCGACATTGGGGCCGGTGAACTTCAACCGGCCCGAGGCGATGTCGTTGCGGAACTTCAGCAGATTGGTGCTCGACTGGGTGACGTCGACATTGATCGGATCGAGCTTGCGGATCGTAGTCAGGATGGCCGCCTGGTTGGCGGTGACCAGCGCGCCCTGGGTCAGCGCCGACTTGTCGACGCGGCCGTCGATCGGCGCGGTGACCTTGGTGTAGGCGAGGTTGATCCTGGCCGCCTCGACATTGGCCTTGGCGGCCGCGACATCGGCCTGAGCCTGGCCGAGCGTGGCAGCGGCGTCATCGGCATCCTGCTTGCTGCCGGCATTGCGCTGGAGCAGCTCGCGATAGCGATCGGCCCGCACCTGCGCGTTGGCGACGGCGGCCTCCGCCTTGTGCTGGGCGGCGACAGCGCTGTCGAGGGCGGCCTGATAGGGGGCTGGGTCGATCTCGTAGAGCACGTCCCCGGCCTTGACCTCGCTGCCCTCACGGAACAGCCGCGACTTGATGATGCCATTCACTTGCGGCCGGATCTCGGCGATCAGGCTTGCCGAGACGCGGCCCGGCAGCTCCGCCGTGATCGCCACGGGCTGCGGATGCAGCGTGACGACACTGACCTGGAACTGTGGCTGCGGCGGGGGCGCTGCCGCCTTCTCGGAATTGCAGGCGGCCAGCACCGCTGCGAGCAGCAGAGCGCTCGGCAGGGCATGGCGGGAAGAGGAGGGGGCGCGCTCGGCCGGCATGCAGGCTCTCTTTTTGGAAACTGGCGGGTTTCTTATCTCTTGATTTCCGAGGCTGTCAAACCCAAGAATGCGGCGCGATGGTGGGCGCAGTGATGACAAGCGAAAAAACGAGCGAAAAATCCGCATCGATCCGGGGGCGCGGGCGCCCCAAGACGCGTTCCGACGATGCCGAGCGTCAGCGGATCGTGCACTCCGCCCGCGATCTGTTCCTTGATGTCGGCTATGGCGGCACGACGATGGATGCGGTGGCGGCGCGCTGCGGCGTCTCGAAGCGCACGCTCTACCAGTTGTTCCCGGCCAAGACCGATCTGTTCCGGGTGATGGTGGCCGATCACCGGCGCTCGATGCTGGCGCTGCCGCGCCCTGCCGGCGAGGACCTGCCGCTGCAGGAGACGCTTGCCGCGATCTTCCGTCTCGACATCGACGATATCGACAATCGTGATCGATTGGCCTTCATCAGGCTTGTCCTTGCCGATTCGGATCGGTTCAGCGAGATCGGCGAAATGATCGAGCAGGAGGGCGCGGAGCCCGCGCGGCGCCTCCTCCAGGACTGGCTCTCCGCCCAGCAGGCGCAAGGCGTGCTTCGCGGCTTTCCGGCCGATGCGCTGGCCCGCATGCTGATGGACATGATCTTCTCGGTACTGATCAAGCGCTTTCCCGGCGACCGGCTGCTGACGGTCGAGGAGCGGATGCGGCACGCGCGGCTTTGCCTAGCGGTGTTCCTGGAGGGGGCGGCGGCGTAGGCTAGGTGATCGGCTGGATTGCGACGCATGAAACGAGCTGAGGCTCGCTGAAGCGCGCCCGCCCATGTATTCGCGAATGATGAGTTTCGGCTTGGCCGAGCCACGCGGGAGTGGCTGGGGGACTAGGATTCGAACCTAGACAACCAGAGTCAGAGTCTGGGGTCCTACCGTTAGACGATCCCCCAACGACAGGGCGCTTGGTGCCGCGCCGCGTTGGTGAGCCGGGGTCTAATCAATGCGATCCGGCTTGGCAAGAGCAGAATTCATCGTCGATGCGAAACGCTTCACAGAAACGTCGTCATCCCCAATCGCAACGCTGTCCGTGCCCGCTCGTTCCTGCCTCGAATGGCGATCGCGCGGCGGCTCTGCGCCGAACACATGCAGGTTCGCTTGCGCGGCACCGCCCTCTTCGGAGAACATCGCAGCATGAATCAGCATGACGCCGCCGCCGCGCTCTCCGTCTGGGTTGCGCTCGAAAGCCCCACCAGCCATCCCGCCGGGCTCAACGGCATGATGGACCTCGTCCAGAAGGAGGTCGCAGGGCTGCCGATCGCGGTCGAGCGCGTTCCCGGCCGCGACGGGCTCGGCGACATGGTCGTGCTGCGCGCCGGTCTCGACAATGGCCAGCCGGGTGTCGCGGTGATGTCGCATCTCGACACCGTTCATCCGGTCGGCACCAGCTCCAGGGAGCTGCCTGTCAGGATCGAGGGCGACCGGCTCTATGGCCCCGGTGTCTACGACATGAAGGGTGGTGCCTGGCTCGCCCTGCAGGCCTTCAAGCAGGTCGCGGTCGCAGGCTCGGCCAAGCGGCCGATGGTCTTCCTGTTCACGCCCGACGAGGAGATCGGCTCGCCGACCAGCCGGGTCCTGATCGAGGAGATCGGGCGCGGGTCCAAGGCCGTACTCGTCACCGAACCGGCGCGCTCGGGCGGCAAGATCGTCACTGCGCGCAAGGGCGTCGGCCACTTCGATGTCAGGCTGGAAGGCCGGCCGGCTCATGCCGGCTCCAAGCATGCCGACGGGCGCAGCGCGATCCGCGAGGCGGCGCACCAGATCCTCGCGATCGAGGGCATGACCGATTATGCGCGCGGCATCACCACCAGCGTTGCGCTGATCGGCGGCGGTACGGCGGCGAACGTCATTCCGCAGCATGCCTGGTTCAGCGTCGATTGCCGCGTCACCACGCTGGCCGACGGCGCGATGATGGAGAACCGGATCCTCAGCCTAAAGCCGCATGATCCGGATGTCATACTGCGCATCACCGGTGGCATGAACCGGCCGCCCTACGAGAAGTCGGACGCGGTGGCCGATCTGTTCGAGCTGGCGCGCAAGGTCGCGGCCGATGCCGGCTTCGACCTGCAGGATTGTCCGATGACGGGCGGCGGCTCGGACGGCAATTTCACCGCGGCGCTCGGCGTGCCGACCCTCGACGGGCTCGGCATCGACGGCGACGGCGCGCATACGCTGCAGGAGTACGGGCTGATCTCCTCGATCGCGCCGCGTCAGGCGCTGATGAAGGGCCTGCTCGAGACGATTTGAGGCGCCGCGTTGTGCTCTCTGCTTTCAAAGGAAATGCGAGTCATCCCGGACGACCGCAGGGAGACCCAGGATTCATTCCTGAATCTCCCCCGGAAGCGCTCCGGAACGGATCCCGGATTTCCGCTTCGCTGCGTCCGGGATGACCCGCGGATTTCATTGAAGAAACGACAAACCAAAAAGCCCCTCGCATCGCGAGGGGCTTTCTGATTTCGGGAGCAGCCGAAGCCTCAGGCTTCCGGCTCGCCCATGCCGCCGGCGGCGAGGAATTTCTCGAGCCAGTGGATGTTGTAGTCGCCGTTGAGGATGTCCTGGTTGCGCACCAGCGTGCGGAACAGCGGCAGCGTCGTGTCGACGCCGTCGACGACGAACTCGTCGAGCGAGCGGCGCAGGCGCATCAGGCATTCGTCGCGGTTGCGGCCGTGGACGATCAGCTTGCCGACGAGCGAGTCGTAATGCGGCGGGATCGTGTAGCCCTGATAGGCGGCCGAATCGACGCGCACGCCGAGGCCGCCCGGCGTATGGAACGACGCGATCTTGCCGGGCGAGGGGCGGAAGGTCGCGTGATGCTCGGCATTGACCCGGCACTCGATGGCATGGCCTTCGATGACGATGTCGGACTGCTTGAGCGAGAGCGGCGCGCCCGCGGCGATGCGGATCTGCTCGTTGACGAGGTCGATCCCGGTGATCATCTCGGTGACCGGATGCTCGACCTGGATGCGGGTGTTCATCTCGATGAAGTAGAACTCGCCATCCTCGTAGAGGAACTCGATCGTGCCGGCGCCGCGATACTGCAGCTCGCGCATCGCCTTGGCGCAGATCTCGCCGATCCGGTCGCGCTCGCCGGCATTGAGGGCGGGCGAGGGGCCTTCTTCCCAGACCTTCTGGTGGCGGCGCTGCAGCGAGCAGTCGCGCTCGCCAAGATGGATGGCGTTGCCGCGGCCGTCGCCGAGTACCTGGATCTCGATATGGCGCGGCTTTTCGAGGTATTTCTCGATATAGACCGCGTCATCGCCGAAATTGGCCTTGGCCTCGCTGCGGGCGGTGGCGAGCAGGACGGCGATCTCGTCCTCGGTGCGCACCACCTTCATGCCCTTGCCGCCGCCGCCGGAGGCGGCCTTGATGATCACGGGCAGGCCGATCTCGCGGATGATGCGCAGCGCCTCGGCCTCGTCGGCGACGCCGCCCTCGGAGCCCGGCACGCAGGGGATGCCGAGGCGCTTGGCGGTGCGCTTGGCCTCGATCTTGTCGCCCATCGAGCGGATATGCTCGGCCTTGGGGCCGATGAAGGTGATGTTGTGCCGGTCGAGGATATCGGCGAAGCGGGCATTCTCGGAGAGGAAGCCGTAGCCGGGATGGACCGCATCGGCGCCAGTGATCTCGCAGGCCGCGATCAGGGCGGGGATGTTGAGATAGCTGTCGCGGGCCGGCGGCGGCCCGATGCAGACGCTCTCGTCGGCGAGGCGCACATGCATGGCGTTGGCGTCGGCCGTGGAATGCACCGCGACGGTCGCGATGCCGAGTTCCTTGGCGGCGCGCAGCACGCGCAGCGCGATCTCTCCACGATTGGCGATCAGGATCTTGTCGAACATCTTGAAATCCAAATCGGCGGCGCGCGGCGCCACGCTCACTCGATCACCAGCAGCGGCTCGCCGTATTCCACCGGCTGGCCGTCCTCGACCATGATGGCCGTGACCTTGCCGGCGCGGGGCGCGACGATGTCGTTGAAGGTCTTCATCGCCTCGACGAGCAGGATACGCTCGCCCTGCTTCACGACGCTGCCGATCTCGACGAAGGGCTTGGCGTCGGGCGAGGGGCGGCGATAGGCGGTGCCGACCATCGGGGAGGGTACGGCGCCGGGATGGGCGGCGGTCGGCTTGGCCTCGACCGGAGCGGCAGCCGCAGCGGCGACCGGAGCCGGCATCGCGACCATCGGCGCGGCGGCGGGTACCTGCACGGTCGTCGAGATGTTGCGGGCGACGCGGACGCGCAGATCGCCCTTCTCGACCTCGATCTCGGTGAGATCGGTCTGGTTCAGGAGCTCTGCAAGCTCGCGGACAAGTTCGGGGTCGATCGGGCTCTTGGTCGCCATGGCGGGTATCACCGTCTTCTTCGGATATTCGGATGGAGGCGGCGGCTCTGGCCGTGCTCCCGTTCTAAAAAAAAGGTTCAGGCGGCTTTCGCCGCCCGCTTTTCCAGCAGCGGCACGATTGCGTCGAGAGCGAGATCATAGCTCGCGACGCCGAAGCCGCAGATCACGCCGACGCAGACCGGCGCCATATAGGAATGGTGCCGGAATTCCTCGCGCGCATGTACGTTGGAGATATGGACCTCGATCGCCAGCGCATCGAGGCCCTTGATCGCGTCGCGCAGGGCCACCGAGGTGTGGGTATAGGCGCCCGCGTTGATGATGACGCCGGCACCGGCCAGGCCCGCCTGCTGGATGAAGGTGACGAGCTCGCCTTCGAAATTGGTCTGGCGGAAGGTGAGGTCGATGCCCGCGGCTTCAGCCTTGCGGCGCAGGCGTTCCTCGACGCCGGCCAGCGTGACCGCGCCATAGGTTCCGGGCTCGCGGGTGCCGAGCAGGTTGAGATTGGGTCCGTTCAGGACGTGGACGGCGACCATAGGTGGCGTTGATTCCGGCACCGCGCGCGGGCGGCAGGAGCCGCCCTCATAAACGTTGCGGGCCGGCAGGGGAAGCCTGAAGCACCCTGCCGGCCCGATGGATGGTGTTGGAACGTGTGGTCAGCCGGCGCAATCGGTCTTGCCGCAGCGGCGCACGGAATCGATCTTCGCCTTGAGGGCGGCCTGGCCGACCGCGCCGAAGACGATCTCGTCGCCGATGATGAAGGCCGGCGTGCCGGTGAGGCCGAGGCGGTCGCCAAGGGCGACGGTATCGGCGATCGCGGCCTTGGTGGCGGGTGCCTCCATGTCCTTCTTCAGCTGGGCGACATCGGCGCCGGCTTCCTTGGCGACCTCGAGCGCCTTGGCGGCGTTGATCTTGCCCTTCACGGCCATCAGCTTGTTGTGGAACTCGAAATATTTCGGGCCCTGAAGCTGGTTCTTGGCGGCGATGGCGACGCGGCTGGCCTCGACCGAATCAGGTCCGAGGATCGGGAAATCCTTGAGCACGACGCGCAGCTTGGGATCAGCCTTGGAGAGCGCGGTGACGTCCTCCATCGCCCTTTTGCAGTAGCCGCAATTGTAATCCATGAACTCGACGAGGGTGATGTCGCCGTCGGGATTACCGATGATGACGGACGTCGCCGGATCGGTGATGCGGGCCTTCTCGGCAGCGACCGCGTTGCGCTGGGCATCGGCCTGGGCGACCGTGTTGCGGCGCTCCAGCTCGATCAGGGCGTCCTGAATGATCTCGGGATTCTTCAGCAGCGTCTCGCGGATGAGGTCCGTGACGGCCTTGCGCTGCTCGGGCGAGAGCGGCTGGCCCTGCGCCATCGCCGGTGCGGCGGAAGCCGCGAGCCAGAGGCTCAGCGCGACGGCAGCTGGCCGCAGGCAGGCACGCGCCATGCTGATGAGGGTCGGGAAAGCCATCTCGTCATCCTTTCAAAGCCGCCGGGCGGAAAACCGCGACTGAAGCAGCGCTTCCAGCCGCGAGGTTGTGGTTGTTCGGGGGACGAAGGTCAAATCACAGCTCTGCCAATGGATGCGGCCGATGGTTGCAGGGCGCCTTCGGCTCGGCTACGCGAGCGGGCCTCCTCGCGAAACCGGACAAGCCGATGCAGAAGCCCCTGATTGCGCCCGCCGCCTTGCCCGCTCTGGCCGAGCGGGCCGAGCGCGTCGCCCCCTTCATCGTCATGGACGTGATGAACCAGGCGGCGGCGATCGAGCGCCGCGGCGGCTCGGTCGTGCATATGGAGGTCGGGCAACCCTCGGCGCCGACGCCGGCCTCGATCCGCGCCGCGGCAGCCAAGGCGCTGGAGCATGGCCGGATCGGGTACACGCAGGCGCTGGGCACGGATTCGCTGAGGGAACGCATCGCGCGGCATTATCAGGATGCTTATGGCGTCCAGGTGGCGGCCGAGCGAGTCGTGGTGACGACAGGTTCCTCCGGCGGCTTCATCCTCGCCTTCCTCGCCTGCTTCCATCCGGGCTCGCGGATCGCGATCACGGCGCCGGGCTATCCGGCTTACCGCAATATCCTGATTGCGCTCGGGCTGGAGCCGGTCGCGATCGAGGTCGGCCCCGAGACGCGCTTCGCGCTGACGCCGGATCTGATCGAGCGCGCCCATCGCGAGAAGCCGCTGGCCGGCGTGCTGACCATGAGCCCGGCGAACCCGACCGGCGTGGTGATGACGCCGGAGGCCATCGCCGATGTCGCCGCCTGCTGCCGCAAGCTCGAGCTCTGGTACATCTCGGACGAGATCTATCACGGCCTGACCTACGAGACCCCGGCGACGACGGCGCTCGCCGCCGATCCGGACGCGATCATCGTCAACTCCTTCTCCAAGTACTACTGCATGACCGGCTGGCGGGTCGGTTGGCTCGTGGTGCCGCAGCGGCTGGTGCGCACGATCGAGCGGTTGCAGCAGAATTTCTCGATCTCGGTGCCCTATCTCAGCCAGGTGGCGGGCGAGGCGGCATTTGAGGCGACGGCGGAATGCGAGGCGATCAAGGCGGGCTATGCGCAAAACCGCGCCTTCCTGCTGAAGGCGCTGCCGGAGATCGGTCTCGGCGATTTCCTGCCCGTGGACGGCGCCTTCTACATCTATCTCGACATCGGCCGATACTCGAACGATTCCATGGCCTTCTGCCGCAGCGTTCTCGAAGAAGCCGGCGTCGCGATCACGCCCGGGCTCGATTTCGACGAGGCGCGCGGCGCGCGCACGATCAGGCTTTCCTTCGCTGGTTCGCTCAGTGAATGCGAGGATGCCGTGACGCGGATCGGCGCCTGGATGAAGAAGCGCTGACGAACGCTTTGCCCGGCCATGCGAATGGCTTGCAAGATTTAGCGAAACCTCAGCATTCTGCATCCTTGGGATAGCACGGAGGCCTGCCATGAACGTCGCTCCACTGGACGGAATCGTCCCGCGGCGTAGGATTGTCCGGTCAGCGGTGCTCTTCGGCTGGCTGGCGCTCGCCTTCGCCTGTCTCTCGCCGGTTACGCCTGCCATCGCCGAGGGCTCATCCTCCGTGGTTCTCAACCTGCGTGGCGACGAAGCGCCCGAGGCGATCCGCAAGATGGTCGATGCCCTGTCCGCTCCCGGGCGGCAGGTCGAGATCAGGGTCGGCGGTGCGACCGCAGCCCCCGTTGCGGCAACACCGGCGGAGCCCGCCGGGAAGGCAAGGCCCGCCGCGGCTCAGCCCGCGCCCGCTCTGTCGATGGCGGATGAGGAAGGCTTCCAGACCCAGATCAACACGCTGATCGACCAGTTCGTCGAAGGGCTCGACCAGGGCGGCAGCGCGATTCCCAGCATCATTCAGCTGCCGGATGATTGGGCGCAGGTCTGGCAGCGCAACCTGAACGGGCGCAGCGGACCATCGGCCGGCTGGCGCACCCTCGGCATTCTCTGCCTCGCGCTGGCTGTAGCCTTCGCCTTCCGGTTGGCCGGCGAGCGCTGGTTCGCCCGGCGGCGGCAGCCGAAAGGGCCGGAGTTCACGCCGCGGCTGATCGCCTCCGGCTGGGGTCTGCTGCAGGATATCCTGACGGTCATCGTGGCCCTGATCACGGTACGCATCGCGCGCAATGCTTGGTTGCCGGAGAGCGACCTCGCAATGTTCGCCCTGACGACGGGCGCCAATGGCGCCGCGATCGGCGCCCTCTATATCGCGACCGGGCGCTTCCTGTTCGCTCCGGGCATGCCTGAGCGACGGATCATGCCGCTGCCGCGGGCTGAGCGACACTACCGGGCTCTAGCGATCTATGCCGTAGCGACGCCACTGGCGGTGATCAGCATTCTTCTGGCGCATCGTGTCGGTTCCGGCCCGTTGCCGGCGACAGGCCTGATCGTGCTTAGCAGCACGGCGCTGACGCTGTTCAAGCTGTGGTTCTTCAAAGACGTACGCCGCGATCTTTCCACATTGATTCTGACCAGCTCTGCCCATCCCGGGCCATTGCGCCGGCTGATCGCGGCCAGTGCGGCCTGGTTCTACATGGGGGTGATGGTCATCCTTTGGATGGTCACCTGCGCGGCGGCGATGATGCGCAATGGCGGGCGCTGGGCCGAGGCTGCGGCGCTGACGGAGGTCGCGATCGTCGTCATCCCGATCCTGGTCGTCGGCGTGTCGAGCCTGCTCAGCTGTCATGCGGCAAGGCGCGAGGCGGTCGAGGGGGCGACACCTTTGTCGCTCGCTGGCGGGGCGGCCTTGCGCGCGGCGGCGGTCGGCGTGATCTGGGCGGCCGGATTCTTCGTGCTGTCCCGCATCTGGGCCGGGCTCCTGCTCGGCGTCACCTCGAGCCAGTTTGCCCAGGTGATGCGGCAGACCGCTGGCGTCGCCGTCTTCGCCTTCGCCGGCTGGGTCGCGCTCGTCTTCCTGCATGCCTTCTTCGACGCCTATGCGCCGCGGCGGCGCGTCGTCGGACCCGGCGACGAGGATGTTGCGCATGAGGAGAGCGTGCCAAGCCGGCTGGCGACGGTGCTGCCGGTCCTGCGCGGCGTCGTTCTGGGCGCGGTGCTCGGCCTCACCATCCTCATCGTGCTGTCGCGGCTGGGCGTCGATATCGGCCCGCTGCTCGCTGGCTTCGGCATCCTCGGCCTTGCCCTCTCCTTCGGCTCGCAGGCATTGGTGCGCGATATCGTCTCCGGCGTGTTCTTCATGCTGGAAGACGCCTTCCGCGTCGGCGAGTATGTCGATACCGGCCGGCTCAAGGGCACGGTCGAGAAGATTTCGCTGCGCTCGATGCAGTTGCGCCACCAGAGCGGCCAGATCCACACCGTGCCTTTCGGCCAGGTTCAGTCGCTGACCAATGCCAGCCGCGACTGGGCGACGATCAAATTCAACGTCCGCCTCGACCATTCCGCCGATATCGAGCAGGCCCGCAAGGCGATCAAGAAGACCGGCATCGCGCTGATGGAGGACCCCGAATACGGGCCGCATTTCATCGCCCCGCTTAAGATGCAGGGCGTCGCCGACATCACCGACAGCGCCATCGTGATCCGGTTGAAGTTCACCGGCAAGCCGAACCAGTCCTCGATGCTGCAGCGTGAGTCGCTGAAGCGGGTCTATCGCGCCCTCAACGACGCGCATGTGCCCTTCGCCTCGAACGCCGTCACGGTGCGCGGCGGCGAGGGCGGTTCGCAGAGCCAGGCGGCCGCCGCGATCAAGGCCCTACCGCCGCCAATCCCGCTTGTGCCGACTGCTGGGTGAGACGAGACCGCCTTCGCGAGGTGATGGACCGGCCCGGCCTGCCTGATTTCACCAGGGTTTGCCCTTACGGAAGGTGTCCCAGATCAGGCTGCCGAACAGATGCAGCAGCGCCGGAGGATCGGCCTGCTTCGGTCCAAAAAATAGCAGTGCAAAGCCAATGATGGCGAGCAGGGCGCCGGCGATGGCAAACAGGCGGGCCGCGGCGGTGAAGGCTGCAACCTCTGCCTGCCGGCCGGCGCGCTCGGCGGGGTTCTGCGCGCGTTCGGCTTGAAAATGCCGGGCGTAGAGTTCGGGCGTCGTTTGGTGGCCGACGGGGCGGTCGCCTTCGAGTTCGACCCGGAGCGCCACGAACAGCACCAGCAGTCCGAGCAAGCCCACTCCGAGCCAGCCGATGGCGCTCCAGGCGAAATAGGCGATCCCGATCAAGCCGATGGCAGCCAGCACGATCATGACCATGTGCTCGCGATTGCGTGGCGGCGGCATCGGCTCCTGCCTCGGGGCATACACTCTTCGGTGGGGTGATCCTGACCGGTTTGCCGGTCGCTGAAAAGGAAAAGCCCGCTGCGGATCGCAGCGGGCCTCGTCATTGTCGGATCTGGGCGGCTCGATCAGGAGCGACCAGCGAGCCTGTTCCACCAGCCGCCACGCTTGGGGCGATTCGGGTCCGGCTCGGTCAGCACGACCGCGACGGGCTCCTCGGCCGGGGCCGGAGCGGGGGCCGGGGCGGGCTCGGCCGGAGCCGCTGCGGCCTCGGGGGCAGCAGCCGGAACCTCGGCCTTCGCCTCGGCCGGCGCCGGAGCGGCTTCCATGGCGGCGGCCTCGCCACCTTCGGTGATCGGCACGACCTTCTTGCGCGAGCGGCTGCGCTTGGGCTTCTCGGCCTCAGCGGGAGCAGCCTCTGCCGCGACCGTCTCGGCCTTGGCTTCGGTCTCCTTGGCGGCCTCGGCCTTCGGCTTGCGGGCGCGGCTGCGCTTCGGCTTGGCGGTCTCGGCGGCAGGCGCCTCGACGACCGGCTCCGGAGCAGCTTCGGCGACTGGCTCGACCGCGGCCGGGGTCACGGCTTCATCGCCGTCTTCCTCGCCCTCGTCGCCTTCGTCATCGCCCTGCGCGCCTTCGAGCTGCTGGCCCTGATCGTCACGCTCGCCACCACGCCGACGGCGCCGACGACGGCGGCGGCGACGGCCGTTCTCGCCCTCGCCACGTTCGGCCTGGGCCTCGTCGGCGGCAGTTTCGGTGCCGCCGGTCTCGGCGTCGAGGGCGGCCGCTTCCGCGGCAGCGTCAAGCGCCTCGTCGTCGACATCCGACGCGATCGCCTCGGCCTTGAAGCTGGTCGGAATGATCCGGCCTTCATTGCCGACGAACTCGCCGCGCTCGACCTCGAAATAGCGGGTGCCGAGCAGGTTGACGTCGGTCGAGATCGTGATCGCGATGGCGAAGCGGGTCTCGAGATCGGTGAGATGGGCGCGCTTCTGGTTGAGGACGTAGAGCGCGACCTCCGGCCGGGTGCGGACGGTGAGGTTATGCGAGGCGCTCTTGATCAGAGTCTCCTCCAGCGCGCGCAGGATCTGCAGCGCGACCGACGGGGTCGAGCGGATCATGCCGGCGCCGGCGCAGTGCGGGCAGGGCACCGAGGACGATTCGAGCACGCCGGTGCGGATGCGCTGACGCGACATCTCCAGCAGGCCGAAGGCCGAGATGCGGCCGACCTGGATGCGGGCGCGGTCGTCCTTCAGGCACTCCTTCAGCTTCTTCTCGACGGCGCGGTTGTTCCGGTTCTCCTCCATGTCGATGAAATCGATCACGATGAGGCCGGCGAGGTCGCGCAGGCGCAGCTGGCGGGAGATTTCCTCCGCCGCTTCGAGATTGGTCTTGAGGGCGGTATCCTCGATATTGTGCTCGCGGGTCGAACGGCCCGAATTGATGTCGATCGCGACCAGCGCTTCCGTCTGGTTGATGACGAGGTAGCCGCCCGATTTCAGCGTGACCGTGTTCGAGAACATCGCGTCGAGCTGGCTCTCCACGCCGAACGCAGCGAAGAGCGGGGTCTGCTCGCGATAGGGCTTCACGCTCTTGGCATGGCTCGGCATGAGCATGCGCATGAAGTCCTTGGCCTCGCGATAGGCGCTCTCGCCGGCGACGTGAACCTCGTCGATGTCCTTGTTGTAGAGGTCGCGGATCGAGCGCTTGACGAGGTTGCCCTCCTCATAGACCAGCGCCGGGGCGACCGAGGCCAGCGTCAGCTCGCGCACGCTCTCCCACATGCGCATGAGATATTCGTAGTCGCGCCGGATCTCGACCTTGGTGCGCGAGGCGCCGGCCGTGCGCAGGATCAGGCCCATCCCCTCCGGGACCTCCAGCTCCTGGGCGATCTCCTTCAGGCGCTTGCGGTCCTCGGCATTGGTGATCTTGCGCGAGATGCCGCCGCCCTTGCCGGTGTTCGGCATCAGCACCGAATAGCGGCCGGCGAGCGAGAGATAGGTGGTGAGCGCCGCACCCTTGTTGCCGCGCTCTTCCTTGACGACCTGGACCAGGATGATCTGGCGGCGCTTGATCACCTCCTGGATCTTGTACTGGCGGCGAGACTGGCGCTGCGGGCGCTCCGGCATGTCGTCGAGGGCGTCGCCGCCGCCGAGCTGCTCGGGAGCCTCCTCGGCGTCCTCGTCACCGTTCTCATCGTCGCCATCGTCCTCGGACGGCTTGCGAGCCTCAGCCGCAGCGCTCTCCGGCGCTTCGGCCGAAACGACGGTCTCCTCGACCGAGGCGGTTGCCTCGACGGTCTCGAAGGTCAGCGGCGCGGCGTTGGGGGCGGCGTCCTCGGCGGTCGACTCGGCGACGTCGGGGGCGAAGAACTGTCCGAAGGCGGGCGCGCCCTCGTTGACCATTGCGGCTTCCTTGCCGTCGGTCTCGACCTGGACGTCCTCGCTGGTCGCCTCGACCTCGGCCGAGACGGTCTCGTCGGCGGCGGCCTTCTTGGCGCGGTTGTCACGGTCACCACGGCGACCACGGTCGCGGCGGCCGCGCTTTTCGCGCTTCTCCTCGTCGCGCTCCTCGTCACGCTCGGCGCGGGCTTCGTCCTCGAGCAGCGCCTGCCGGTCGGCGACCGGGATCTGGTAGTAGTCGGGATGGATCTCGGAGAAGGCGAGGAAGCCGTGGCGGTTGCCGCCATACTCGACGAAGGCCGCCTGGAGCGAGGGCTCCACGCGGGTCACCTTGGCGAGATAGATATTGCCGCGGAGCGGCTTTCGGCTTGCAGATTCGAAATCAAACTCTTCGACGCGGGATCCGCGGACCACCACGACCCGGGTCTCCTCCGGGTGGGTGGCATCGATAAGCATCTTGTTGGCCATAAGAAATTTCCATTGGCGCGGCCGCCGACCGGGGCTGCGCGGCTACGGATGCGAATCCGCCGCCGCGGGCAGGGGCGCCGCGAGAAGGCCGGAGAAAGCCGGCATGTTGCAGGAGGGAGGAAGAAGCGGTCGAGACAGGAAGGCGGCTCGGAACAGCCACTCGGGCGGCAAGCCCGGCGCGGTTCCGCAGGTTCGGACGGTTCACCGATGGTGCTAGCGGCGTCTTATGCCCCGTCATCTGTCCTGACCTGCGATGCTCCGGCCAGGCAGCCAGGCGCATCGCGTTTGCACGCTCGCAAGACAGGGCAGGGCGCAGAAAACACGCAATCCCGATGCCAACCGTCTGCGGACGATCCGTTGCGGTCGTCTTGTTGCCGTCGCTCCGAGGGGGAGCGGCAGCCCAACCTGCTTCGGACGCCGACGGATCGCACGATCCGGATGTGTCTCTCGGGCAGGCTGACAAGCAACCTGTTCCATTACAGACAGGTGATGGTGATTTGCAAGTCACATGACGGCGGCATTGCACCCCGCCCCCGGCAGGGCGGTTCACGGTCTCGGGAAGAGATGGTAACGGGCTGTTAGGATTTCAGCTCCGTTATGGTTAAACCCTCGTAATAAGAGACGGGATTTTTCAGCTGTTCTCGTGCCTCCACCGTGCCGATTCGAGCCGTTGCGATGCGCCGTGGCAATTGCGGGCGCTGCGGAGCGCGCTGGCGGTCGCTTGCCTGCTGGTCGCCGCCGCCATGCCGGTATCGGCGCAGACGAAGGCCGAGCCGCGGCCGCAGAGCGAATATCCGGTCGCAACCGACGCCCGCATCGAGCAGAGCGGCGAGACCGTTCGCCTCACGATGACGCTGTCCTCGTCGGTTGCGGTCGATGCCTGGGTGCAGGCCGGGCCGGACCGCATCATCGTCGAACTGCCTTCGACCAATTTCCAGATCCAACCCGCCGCCAAACGTAGTGCCGGCTTCGTGAGCGGCTATCGCTTCGGCCTGTTCACCGCCGACAAGGCCCGAATCATCATCGATCTGTCCCATCCCGCGACCATCGCCAGGGCGGAGGTGAAGACGGTGCGAGGCGGCTTCGGCGAGCTGACGATCGAATTGAAGAAGGCGGCGCGGGCGGATTTCCTCGCCGAGGCCGGCAAGGTGCTCAAGCCGGCGCCCGCCGCTCCCGCTCCCGCGCCCGCCAAGGCGGCTGGCGAGACCCGCCGCACCATCGTGATCGATCCCGGCCATGGCGGCATCGACCCGGGCGCGACCGTCGCCGCCATCGCCGAGAAAACGGTGGTGCTGGCCTTCGGCAAGGCGCTCAAGGACCAGCTTGAAGCCAACGGCCGCTACCGGGTCGTCATGACCCGTGACGACGACCGTTTCGTCTCGCTCAGCGATCGCGTGCAGATCGGACGCGGAGAGCAGGCCGATCTGTTCATCTCGATCCATGCCGATTCGCTGACACAGGCCCAGGAGGTGCGGGGCGCCACCGTCTATACCCGCTCCGAGCGCGCGACCGACGCGGAGGCCGCCCGGCTCGCGGCCAAGGAGAACGAGGCCGATGCCGTCGCCGGTCTGGAGACCAGCGAGGAGTTGCAGGATGTCGCCGGCATCCTGATGGATCTCGCCCGGCGCGAGACGCGGACCTTCACCGGGGTTTTCGCGCGCAATCTGGTCGAGAAGCTCGGCGGCTCGATCAAGATGCACAAGATTCCGCTGCGTTCGGCGCGTTTCTGGGTGCTGAGCGCGCCGGATGTGCCGTCGGTTCTGATCGAGCTCGGCTACATGTCGAGCCCGAAGGATGCCGAATTGCTGAACTCGCCGGAATGGCGCGGCAAGGCCGTGGCGGCGGTTTCGGCCGCGATCGACGATTATGTCGCCCGCGAGCGGGCCTCGGTCGGCAAGGCGGCGGAAAGCCGGAACTAGGCAGCCACGGTTGCGCCGGAGGCGCATCGGCGGCAGGGATGGGGCAACGGTCGAATCGTCGGCGCATGCCTATGGGTAGCGCAAAGTCAGCGGATGATGCGGAATGTGGTCGGCAGGCCACGGTTCCGCCATCTCCGTCATGTTATAGCTATGATTTGCGAAGCGCCCTGATCTGGCGCCAGCCGATGGCAGTTACGGGGTCCAGGGCCTGAGATGCGGTTCATTCTGCGAATCTTCGGATGGTTGTTCGCCGCTGGCGCGATCGCTTTCGTGATCGGCGCCGCCATCGCGGGCGGCTTGATCTGGCACTACTCGCGCGACCTCCCGGACTACGCCCAGCTGCGGAACTACGAGCCGCCGGTGATGACCCGCGTCCATGCGGGCGACGGCAGCCTGATCGCCGAATATGCGCGCGAACGGCGCCTCTACCTGCCGATCCAGGCCGTGCCGAAGCTCGTGGTCGACGCCTATCTCTCGGCCGAGGACAAGAATTTCTACAAGCATGTCGGTGTCGATCCGGAAGGCCTGGTTCGCGCCGCGATCTCCAATTTCCGCAATCGCGGTGCGAATCGCCGTCCGCAGGGCGCCTCGACCATCACCCAGCAGGTCGCGAAGAACTTCTTCCTGAGCCCGGAGCAGTCGATCGAGCGCAAGATCCGCGAGGCGCTCGTCGCGCTGAAGCTTGAATCGACCTACTCGAAGGACAAGATTCTCGAGCTCTACCTGAACGAGATCTATCTCGGCGCGCCGGCGCCGGGGCAGGGCAGCTACGGCATCGCCGCGGCGGCGCTGAACTATTTCGGCAAGTCGGTGCACGAGATCAACCTGCAGGAAGCGGCCTATCTCGCGGCCCTGCCGAAGGCGCCGACCGACCTCCACCCCTTCCGCAATCGCGACCGCGCGATCGAGCGCCGCAACTACGTCATCGACCGCATGGTCGAGAATGGCTACGTCAAGCGCGAGGCGGGCGAGAACGCCAAGAAGCAGCCGCTCGGCGTCAATCCGCGCACGGTCTCGCCGAACCAGATCGCCGCCGGCTATTTCGCCGAGGAGATCCGGCGCGAGTTGCAGGACCGCTATGGCGAGAAGAAGCTGCTGGAAGGCGGCCTCTCGGTCCGTGCCACGGTCGATCCCAAGACGCAGCTGATGGCGCGCAAGGCGCTGGTCGACGGTCTCGTGCGCTTCGACGAGGCGCGCGGCTGGCGCGGTGCCATCCAGAAGATCGATCTCGGCGGCAAGGAGTGGGGCACCGTCGTCGGCGAACTGCCGGTGCTGGGCGACGTCGCGCCGTGGCGGCTGGCGGTGGTGCTCGAGGTCAGCGGCGACAGCGCCAGGCTCGGCCTGCATCCGCTGCGCGACAATGCCGGCCATCTCAACAAGGAGCGGCAGATTCTGACGCTCGCCGCCGACGGCATCAAATGGACCCGCCGCGCCCGCGTCTCGCAGGCCGTCTCGGTCGGCGACATCGTCTATGTCGAGCCGATGGACAGCCGGCCGGGCTTCGCGCGGCTGCGGCAATTGCCGGAGGTCAACGGCGCCATCGTCGCGATGGATCCGTTCTCGGGCCGCGTGCTCGCGATGGTCGGCGGCTTCAGCCACGATCAGTCGGAGTTCAACCGCGCGACGCAGGCGCTGCGTCAGCCCGGCTCCTCGTTCAAGCCCTTCGTCTACGCGACCGCGCTCGACAACGGCTACACCCCCTCCAGCATCATCCTGGATGCGCCGATCGAGGTCGATCAGGGCCCGGGCCTCGGGATGTGGCGGCCGGAGAACTACGACGGCAAGTCGACCGGCCCGCGCACGCTGCGCTACGGCATCCAGTTCTCGAAGAACCTGATGACGGTGCGGCTCGCCAAGGATGTCGGCATGCCGCTGATCGCGGAGTATTCCCGCCGCTTCGGCATCTATGACGATCTCCAGCCGGTGCTGTCGATGTCGCTCGGTGCCGGCGAGACGACCGTGATGCGCATGACCGCAGCCTATTCGATGCTGGTCAATGGTGGCAAGCGCATCCGCCCGACCTTGATCGACCGTATCCAGGACCGCTCGGGCTCGACGATCTTCCGGCACGACCAGCGGGTCTGCGAGGGCTGCAACGCCGAGAAATGGGCGAACCAGCCCGAACCGCGCCTGGTCGACAACCGCGAGCAGGTGCTGGACCCGCTGACCGCCTATCAGATGGTCTCGATCCTCGAAGGCGTGGTCAATGCCGGCACGGCGACGGTGGTCAAATCCGTCGGCAAGCCGCTCGCCGGCAAGACCGGCACGACCAACGATGCCAAGGACGTCTGGTTCGTCGGCTTCTCGCCGGACCTCGCCGTCGGTGTCTACATGGGCTTCGACAAGCCGAAGTCGCTCGGCACCTCGGCGACGGCCGGCCAGTATGCCGCGCCGATCTTCCGCGACTTCATGAGTGTCGCGCTGAAGGAGAAGCCGGCGACGCCGTTCCGTGTTCCGGCCGGCATCAAGCTGATCCGCGTCGACCCCCGCAGCGGCATGCGTGCCGGCGGCGAGGGCGGCATCCTCGAAGCCTTCAAGCCGGGCACCGCGCCGCCGGACAGCTATTCGGTGATCGGCGCCGCCGGCGATGGCAGCGCGCCACTCAACGTCGGCCCGGGCGGCGGCGGTCGCGCCGTCGGTTCCGGTACCGGCGGGCTCTACTGAGCGCCGCATCAGCGATCTCAGGCGCCCGGAGTTCATCTCCGGGCGCTGTCTTTTGAGGGCTATGTTCCCGCTGTGGCGGCCGGATGATGCCGCGGGCGTTTACAGCCGGCGCGTTCGCCCCTATCTCAGCCCCCAAGCTCAGTTCACAAGGACGTTCAGACGGAATCATGCGCCCCGAAATCCAGACGCAGCTCGATAACGCCAAGCAGTCGATTGGACTGCTGAGGAGGCATCTTTGACTGGGATCAAGCCCAGCGCCGCCTAGCGGAACTCAACGCCCTCTCGGAGGGCCCCGATTTCTGGAACGATGCCGAAACCGCGCAGAAGCTCATGCGCGAGCGCACCTCGCTGGAAACCCAGATCGAGGGCATCATCAAGCTCGAACGTGAGCTCGATGATGCGCTGACGCTGATCGAGCTCGGCGAAATGGAAGGCGATGACGCCACCGTCACCGAGGGCGAGCAGGCGATCAAGGCCGTGCAGGACGAGGCGGCGCGCCTCCAGGTCGAGACCTTGCTCTCCGGCGAGGCCGACATGCTCGACACCTATGTCGAGATCCATCCCGGCGCAGGCGGCACCGAGAGCCAGGACTGGGCCGAGATGCTGCTGCGCATGTATCGGCGCTGGGGCGAGCGGCGGAAGTTCAAGGTCGAGACGCTCGAATACCAGGACGGCGACACGGCCGGCATCAAGTCGGCGACGCTCCAGTTCAAGGGCCATAACGCCTATGGCTGGCTGAAGACCGAATCGGGGGTGCACCGGCTGGTGCGCATCTCGCCCTTTGACTCGAATGCCCGGCGGCAGACCTCCTTTGCGTCGATCTGGGTCTATCCCGTCGTCGACGACCGCATCGTTATCGACATCAACGAATCGGACTGCCGCATCGACACATATCGCGCGCAGGGAGCCGGCGGCCAGCACATCAACACGACCGACTCGGCGGTGCGCATCACGCATATCCCGACCGGCATCGCGGTGTCCTGCCAGCAGGAGCGCTCGCAGCACAAGAACCGGGCCAAGGCCTGGGACATGCTGCGCGCGCGCCTCTACGAGGTCGAGCTGAAGAAGCGCGAGGACAAGGCGAATGCCGAGCAGGCCTCCAAGACCGATATCGGCTGGGGCCACCAGATCCGCTCCTACGTGCTGCAGCCCTACCAGCTGGTGAAGGACCTGCGCACGGGCGTCAGCTCGACGGCGCCGTCCGAGGTGCTCGACGGCGATCTCGACGCCTTCATGGAAGCGTCGCTGGCACAGCGCGTCTACGGGACGCAGGTCGACGTCGAGGACATCGACTGATTTCGGGCTCCAAGCCGGACTGCAAATAAAAAAGGCCGCGCTCGAAGTGCGGCCTTTTTCGTTTCGGGGCGTTCTCTCAGAGCGCGTTCGCGAGCAGCTTGCCGCCGGCGCGCAGGAAGCGGGTCGGGTCGACCGGCTCGTCGTTGATCCGGGTTTCGTAATGCAGATGCGGGCCGGTCGAGCGGCCTGTCGAGCCGACCCGGCCGACCACGGTGCCGGCCTTGACCATCTGGCCGCTCGTGACCGAGATCGCCGACATATGGGCGTAGCGGGTGGTCAGGCCATTGGCATGCTCGACCTCGACCATGTTGCCGTAGCCGCCATTGTACTCGGCGACCACGACCTTGCCCGGCGCGGTCGCCATGATCGAGGAGCCGGTCTCGGCCCGGAAATCGACGCCGGTATGCATCGCAAGGCTGCGGGTGAACGGGTCGGTGCGGTAGCCGTAATTCGAGGAAAAGTCGTGGTCGCCTGCCATCGGCCGGGCGAGCGGCAACTGATCGATCACCCCGCGCAGGCGCATGACCGCCGCCAGGCGCGGCTGGAGGGCGTTGAGGGTGGCCGCGAAGGGGCCTTCCGACGGATCGAGCTTCACCGGCACGAACGGTCCGCCCATGCCACCGGTCGCGGAGGCCGGAGCAGCGAGGCGCTCGAGATCGAGCCCGGTTTCGGCGAGTGCGCTGCGCAGGCGCTTCTGGGCGGCCGCGACACGCTCGTCCATGTCCTTCAAGGCCGAGAGCTGGGCGTCCGAGCTTCTTGCCATGGCGCCGTCGAGCCTGGTCAGCGCAGCATCAACGCGCTTGGCCGGCGGTTCGGCCGGCGGGGTTTCACCGGACTGCCAGCCGCCGGCCGTGCCGCCATCGGCGCCGCGCAGCGAGGGCGTCTCGGGCGCCGGCGTCGGCTTGTTCGGCAGGATCGGGGCGAAGCTGGTCACGCCGGAGGCGCGGATCGGCTCGCCGGGTTTGATGACCTGCGAGCGCAGCGGCAGCTTCGCTGCCGGGATCAAGCCGCTGGATTGGAGTGTGTCGGTGAGCGCTGCGACCAGGGACTGGCGCGATTCGAGCTCGGCCTGCCGGCTGGCGAGTTCATCGACGCGCGACTCGACCCCATCCTGATCGAGCAGGGCGCGGCTGGCGTAGCGGTCGATATCAGCCCGCAGCGCGGAAATCCGATCCTCATAGGCATATTGGCGCGAGGTCTCGCGGGCGATCAGCCTGGCGGCGAGATCGTCGCGGCTGAGAATGTACCAGCCGGCGCCGCCGCTGCAGGCCGTGCTCAAGGCCAGCCAGGCTAGTCCCGCGAGCATGGTGGAGCGGCGCACCGTATAGGTCTTGTGGACGACGAGGCCGACGGTCGAGAGGGCGGGGGCTGTCTGGGACTGATGATTCATACGCGGTACCGGTAATCACGCTGCCGATACCGCCATCAGACATTGTTAGGGTTAATCTTTCGCAAATCCCGACCGGTGCAACGCCTCTGCAATGCTTCAAAACGTCAAAGCGCCTGCGCTGCCGCAAGCACCTCCTCGGCATGGCCGGCAACCTTCACCTTGCGCCAGATCCTGGCAAGGCGCCCCTCGGCATCGATCAGGAAGGTCGAGCGTTCGACCCCCATATACTTGCGGCCATAGAGGCTCTTCTCGACCCAGATGCCATAGGCGTTCGTCAGCGCTTGCGCTTCATCTGCGAGCAGGGGGAAATCGAGCTCGTACTTGCGCTTGAAATTGCCGTGCTTCTTGGCCGAATCGGGCGAAACACCGATGATTTCCGTGCCGCAGGCCGTGAATTCCCGGCGCAGGCGATTGAAGGCGATCGCCTCCTCGGTGCAGGCCGGGGTGTTGTCCTTGGGATAGGCATAGAGCACGACCTTGCGACCGCGCAGCGCGCTCAGGCTGATCTCGCCCTCGCCGTCGCGGGGCAGCGTGAAGTCCGGCGCCGGATCGCCTTCCTGCAAAGCCATGGCCATTGCCTTCCTTTCGTCGCCTTCTCACTGCATGGAGCGCTCGACCCGGCATGGCGGGGCGGCTCGTGGCAGCAGCCAGCGAAACGTCGGATACCTCCGTTTCCGGATTGCCGAATCGCTTCGTCTGACCGCATCGACATGCATGCCGCCTTCAGGGATTGCGGCAAGGGGCGATCGGCCACACCCTGACACGAGCCGGCACAGGCGCCGAAGAGGACCACGCGGATTTTGGCCGACCACGAAGCAAAGGCTGCGGCTGCCGGGCAAGACGATGTTTCGCCCGCGGGCGAAGCCTGTGATGTCGCGGCCGTGAAGCGGCGCGCCAAGGCCGGGCTCGCCCTGGTCTGCGTCGCCGTCACTGTCGCCCTTGTGGTGCTGGCCGGTGCGGCGGCGACGCTGCTGGCCACCGGCATCGTTCCCCTCTCGGGTTTCGAGGGACGCATCACCGCCGCCATCGAGGAAAGGCTCGGTCCTGACTGGAAAGTCACGGCCGCCGCTGCCGAGCTCGGCCGTATCGACGGACGTTCCCAGCTTCGGGTCCGGCAGGTTTCGTTCCAGCATGTCAGCGGCGCCGTGATCCGGGCGCCCGAAGCCGTCCTCGGCTATGCGCCGATGGCGCTGCTTACGGGCGATATCCGGCTCGTCTCCGTCGATCTGCGCGGCGTCAATGTCCGGCTTGGCGTCACCAAGGACGGCGCGCTGGTGGTCAATGCCGATTCGGCGCCGGCCGAGGCTCCCCCCCAGCCGACCGTGCCGGATGCCGCGCAATGGAACGCCTTCACCGGCATCATGAGCGCGATCTCGACGCTGGCGCGCGGCGACGGCCTCCTCGGCGCCCTCGAGGAAGCCGGCATCAACGGCGCGCGGTTGTCGCTCGTCGACCCGGACGGGCGCCAGAAGGCCGGGCTGGAAGATGTCGAGATCAGGCTGACCCGCATCGCCGAGCGTGGCACGCGGATGACGATGAAGGGGCGGACCGGCCAGCGCTGGAAGGAATTGGCGGTCGATATGTCGACCGAGCCCGACGGCACGCAGCGCGCCGATATCGATATCCTGCGCTTTGAGCCCGCCGAGGTGGTCGCGCTCGCCTTCGGAACCGGCGGCGTCATGGTTGAGGGCCTGCCGATGCAGGGCCGTGCGACGCTTCGGCAATCCCCGGACGGCAAGAAGTCCATCACGGCGCGGATCGCGGTTCGCTCCGGCACGCTGCGCTTCCCGGAAAGCCCGGTCTCTCCCTTCGCGGTGGATTCGGCCGATCTCGAGCTGGCGAGCGGCGCCGACCTGTCCGAGCTCAATATCGTGCGCAGCGAGATCAAGGCCGGGGCCACGCAGTTTTCGGCAACGGGCTCGTTGCGGGAGGATGATGGCGGCTGGCGGATCGCGCTCGACGGCAAGGGCCAGCTCGCCGGGATCGACGCCGATCCGCTGGTCCAGATCGACAGCCTGAAGGCGGCGCTGAAGCTGGACTCGGCCAATAGCGCCGTGACCATCGATTCGTTGTCCCTGCGCGGGCCGGTCGCGTCCGTCGACATGTCGGCCCTGGTCCAGCGGGTGAACGGTTCTCCGCTGCAGCGCTTCGCGATCAAGGCGACGAATTCCGATTCCCGCGCGCTCCTCGCGATCTGGCCGAGCTTCACCTCGCCCCAGGTGCACGACACGCTGCGGCGCCAGCTCGCCGCAGGGCGGCTCAAGTCGCTGTCGGTCGATCTCGACCTGGCGCCGGAGGATCATGCCCGCCTGCTCAAGGGCGAGGGCATGCCGGATGCCTCGCTCTCGGTGATGATCGATGCCGACCGGGTCCGATACCTGCCCGATCCGGGACTTCCGCCCCTGACGGACGCGACCGTGACCGGGCGCGTCGGCGGGCGCACCGTCCAGCTCGCCATCGGCAAGGCCACGGCCGAACTCGGCGGCGGCCGCCAGCTCCAGCTGAGCGAGGGCAGCTTCGCCATGCCCGATTACCATCAGCACCGTGCGCAGGCCCGGATCGGCTTCCGCTCGCTCGGCTCGATGGATGCACTGGCGGCGCTGTTCGCCTTCCCGTCCCTGAAGGATTTCACCCCCGGCAAGATCGACCCGGCGGCGATCAAGGGCACGAACGACCTGAAGGTCGGCATCGCCCTCCCGCTCGCCGACGACCTGAAGCCGGACGAGGTCACTGTCACCGCCACGGGCACGCTTGCGAATGTCGCTTCCGATACGCTGCTGGGCACGGAGAAGCTTGAAGCCGGTGCCTTCGCCGTCAATGTCGACCGCAACGGGCTGCTACTGCGGGGCGATGCGCGCGTCGGCGGCGACAAGGCGCAGGTCGAACTCAAGCAGAACAGCAAGGGCCAGGGCGAGGCGACGCTGCAGCTCGCGCTCGATGCGGCCGCGCGGCAGCGGCGCGGCTTCGGGAGCGACAGCGGCATTTCCGGGACATTGCCGGTGAGGGTGGTCAAGCCGCTCGGCAAGGGCACGGAGCAGCCGCCGCGCGTCGAGATCGACCTGGCCAAGGTCGCCCTCGATGGCGTCGTGCCGGGCCTGAGCAAGCCGGCGGGACGACCCGGCAAGGTCTCGTTCGCCTATGTCGCCGACCCGGAAGGGCCCGATCTCGAGGATTTTTCATTCGAGGCCGGCTCTGCCCTGATCAAGGGACGCATGGAGCTGAACAAGCAGAACGGGCTGGACAGCGCGAGCTTCTCGCAGTTCCGACTCTCACCCGGCGACAACCTGAAGGTCGATGCGAAGCGGGACAGCAATGTCGTCAAGCTGACGGTGCGCGGCGCGGTTGCGGATCTGCGGCCCTTCATCAAGGACCTGCAAAGCCCGGGCTCATCGGGCAAGGGCGACAAACCCGGAGCCAAGGGCGGCGACTACGACGTCGATCTCGACGTGCCGATCCTGACCGGATTCAACAACGAGGCTATCACCAACGGCACGCTGAAATTCGCCAAGCGCGGCGGCGACATCCGCTCGGCCAACTTCCAGGGGCGGATCGGCCGGGCCGATGTCTCGGCCCGGCAAGGCCGGCAGGGTGAGGGCGGGAAGCTGATCGTCCAGTCGGAAAACGGGGGCTCGCTGCTGCGCTTCCTCGACCTCTACAACAAGGCTCATGGCGGCGATCTCGTGCTGACATTGGGGCCGGGGGAGAGCCAGAGCGGCGATCTGCTGTTCCGCAATTTCCTGGTCCGGGACGAACCGGCGCTGCGCCGCGTTGTCAGCTCGCAGCCGGCGAGCACCTTTGCCGGCGACAGTGCGGCTGAGCCGCGCATCGATGTCAGCGAAGTCGCCTTCACCAAGCTCAAGGCCGAGTTCACCCGCTCTGCCAGCCGGCTCGATGTCTCCGAGATGGTGATCTGGGGCCAGCAGGTTGGTTTCACGCTGCAGGGCCATGTCGATTACGGTCGCGACCGCGTCGATATCGGCGGGACCTTCGTGCCGGGCTACGCTTTCAACAACGCCTTCGCGCAGGTGCCGGTGGTCGGGGCGCTGCTTGGCGGCGGCAGCCAGTATGGCGGGCTCTTCGCCGTGAATTTCCGGATATCAGGCGCGGCAAGCGCCCCGACCATGTCGATCAATCCGCTTTCGGCGCTGGCGCCCGGCATCCTGCGCCGCTTCGTCGATCCGCTCGGCGGCGCCCCGGCACAGAAGCCGGTCCAGCCCCGGCAGACGCAGCCGCGCTGAGGCGCGTGTCTTCCCGCACGCGCTGCGGCACGAAGTGCTGCTGCGCAGATGCGGGACCGTCCGCAGGAAAGGCGCCTTCTCGTCGCGCGGTCCCGTGTCTGCGGCGCATCGCTGCGCGCTGCACCGCGCACGGGATGACAGGTGGAGAACTTACTCCGGCCGCAGCAGGATGTGCTTCTTCTTGCCGAAGGAGAGCTTGATCACGCCTTCCGAGGTGAGATCGCCGAGGCCGAGCGAGGCGCGCTCGTCGGTCACGACCACATCGTTGACGCGCAGGCCCCCGGCCTTGACCTGCCGGCGGGCCTCGCCGGTCGAGGGCACCAGCCCCGCCTTGACGAAGGCGGTGAGCACGCCGACGCCGGGCTCGATCTCGGCCCGCGCGATCGCGACGCTCGGCAGGTCGGCGGCAAGCCCGCCTTCCTCGAAGGTCTTGCGCGCCGTCTCGGCCGCAGCCTCGGCCGCCTCACGGCCATGCACGATTGCCGTGATCTCGGTGGCGAGGATCTTCTTGGCCTCGTTCAGCTCAGCACCGCCGAGGGCTGCGAGCCGGGCGATCTCGTCCAGCGGCAGGCGCGTGAACACCTTGAGGAAGCGGCCGACATCGGCGTCCTCGGTGTTGCGGAAATACTGCCAGAAATCATAGGGGCTGAAGACGTCGGCATTGAGCCAGACCGCGCCATTGGCGGTCTTGCCCATCTTGGCGCCCGACGAGGTCGTCAGCAGCGGCGTGGTCAGGCAGTAGAGCTGCGGCCCGCCCATCCGGTGCGAGAGATCGACGCCGTTGATGATGTTGCCCCACTGGTCGGAGCCGCCCATCTGCAGGCGGCAGCCATAACGCCGGTTGAGCTCCGTGAAGTCGTAGCCCTGCATGATCATGTAGTTGAATTCGAGGAAGGACAGCGACTGCTCGCGATCGAGCCTGAGCTTCACCGAATCGAAGGAGAGCATGCGGTTGACCGAGAAATGCCGGCCGACATCGCGCAGGAACTCGACATAGTTCAGCTTCAGCAGCCAATCGGCATTATTGGCCATCATTGCGTCCGTCGGCCCGTCGCCATAGCGCAGGATGCGGCCGAAGACGCGCTTGATGCTCTCGATATTGGTGGCGATCTCCTCGACCGTGAGCAGCTTGCGCTGGTCGTCGCGGAAGGAGGGGTCGCCCACCATGGAGGTGCCGCCGCCCATCAGGGTGATCGGGCGGTGCCCGGTCTCCTGGAACCAGTAGAGCATCGTCAGCGAGATCAGGTTGCCGATGTGGATGCTGGTGGCGGTCGCGTCATAGCCGACATAGGCCGTCTGGGTTCCCTGCCGGCACAGAGCATCGAGGCCTTCCGCGTCGGAGACCTGATGGATGAGGCCGCGCTCGTCGAGGACGCGCAGGAAATCGGACTTGTAGGTGGTCATGGCGGGGCTCGATGACTTTTCAGTTTTGCCGTCATGGTCGGGCTTGTCCCGACCATCCACGTCTTCCCCTTGGAGGGGTGGGGTTGAAGACGTGGATGCTCGCCACAAGGGCGAGCATGACGCGGTTGTTATTCGCAAGGCGGCGCTCAGACCTGCTCCTGCTCGGTCTTGAGGATTTCGGGGCCGACCTTGGCGTCGAGATAGGCGCCGACCTGGCTCATCAGCACATCGACCTTGCCGTCGAAGAAGTGGTTGGCGCCGTCCACGACCGTATGCTCGATCTGGATGCCCTTCTGGGTCTTCACCTTCTCGATCACCGCCATCACCTCCTTGACCGGGGCGACGCGATCTTCCGAGCCATGGACGAACAGGCCGGAGGACGGGCAGGGTGCCAGGAACGAGAAGTCGTAGCGGTTGGCCATCGCCGCGATCGAGAGGAAGCCCTCGATCTCCGGGCGGCGCATCAGGAGCTGCATGCCGATCCAGGCGCCGAAGGAGACACCGGAGATCCAGCAGCTCTTGGCCTCGGGGTTCAGCGCCTGCATCCAGTCGAGCGCGGCAGCCGCATCCGAAAGCTCGCCCGCGCCATGGTCGAAATGGCCCTGGCTGCGGCCGACGCCGCGGAAATTGAAGCGCAGCGCCGAGAAGCCGCGGTTCACGAAAGTGTAGAACAGGTTGTAGACGATCTGGTTGTTCATCGTCCCGCCGAATTGCGGGTGCGGGTGCAGGATGATCGCGAGCGGCGCACCCCGCTTCTTGGCGGGCTGGTAGCGACCCTCGATCCGGCCTGCGGGCCCGTTGAAGATAACCTCTGGCATCGTCTCACCGCTTCTTGGGCAGCGCCGGCGCGGGCGGGCAGAAAGCGGGCGCATGCCTGCTCGAAACCCGGCCACCCTTGACGGCGCCACCATGCGCGCCCTAGATGAAGGGCGCTTAGAATAGTTCTAACAGCCGTGAACAAGTCGAGAACAAAACGGTGGATCGCAAGAGCGAACCGCGTTTCGACCGTTCCGGCCGGTTCGGATGGGCGGCTATAGCACGGCGTACAGGTGCGATTTCAAGCATTTCGTATCAGTGGGCGCCGATGACGAGGATGGAGCAGGCAGGATCGTGACGGCGGGACGCGCCTATCTCGACCATAATGCCACGACCCCGGTGCGACCGGAGGTGGTGGAAGCGGTCGCGCATGCGCTGACGCTGCCCGGCAATCCGTCCTCCGTCCATGGCGAAGGACGTGCCGCGCGCGCCGCCATGGAGCGGGCGCGCGAGCAGGTCGCAAGGCTCGTCGGCGCCAAGGCTTCCAACGTCGTCTTCACCAGCGGCGGCACGGAAGCGAATGTCGCGGTGCTCTCGCCCGGCCTGATGGATTGCGACGGCGGGCGCGACTGTGTGCGGACACCCGCGACGCTGCTGCTCCACAGCGCGACCGAGCATGCCTGCGTGCGCGAGGGGCATCGTTTCCCGGCTGCCGCCGTCGAGGCGATCCCGGTCGATGCGAACGGGCTGGTCGATCTCGCCTGGCTCGATGCGCGGCTGACGCGCTTCGTCACCGAAAATCCCGGCGCCCGCGCACTCGTCTCGATCCATCTCGCCAATAACGAGACCGGTGTGATCCAGCCTGTCGCCGAGGCGGCAGCGATCGTGCACCGCCATGGCGGCCTCATGCATAGCGACGCCGTGCAGGCGGCTGGCAAGATCGCCATCGATATCGCTGCGCTTGGCGCCGACGTGCTGACGCTCTCGGCGCACAAGATCGGCGGGCCGAAGGGCATCGGCGCGATCGTCTTCCGCACCGGCGCGCTCGAGCTCGCGGACAAGCCGATGCGCGGCGGCGGGCAGGAGCGCGGCTGGCGCGCCGGAACCGAAAACCTGCCGGGAATCATCGGCTTCGGCGCGGCGGCTGAGATTGCCGGGAAGGCTCTGACTGGGGAGGCCATACGGATTTCTGGCCTACGCGATCGTCTGGAGGCAGGGCTTGCAGCACTGTCGCCGGAAACCGCGATCTTCGCTCAGGCCGCGCCACGACTGCCCAATACCAGCGCCTTCGCGACGCCCGGCCTCAAGGCCGAGACCGTTCTGATCAAGCTCGACCTCGCCGGGGCGGCGCTCTCGTCCGGCTCGGCCTGCTCGTCCGGCAAGGTCAAGCGCTCGCATGTGCTCGATGCGATGAAAATCGACCCCGCCATGAGTGCAGGGGTCTTGCGGGCCTCGCTCGGATGGACCACCTCCGAGGCGGATATCGATCTCTTTCTCGCGGCCTACGAAAAGCTCGTGACCGCGCAACCCGATCGGAGCGCCAAGGCTGCCGCCTGAAGCGTTCCGCAACACGAAGACCAAACCGGCGGGCCTTGAACCCGCACTGGAGACTGAGAAATGGCAGCGGTCCAGGAGACCATCGAGCAGGTCAAGTCGATCGACGTGACCGAGTACAAATACGGCTTCGTCACGGAGCTGGAGGTCGACAAGCCGGCCAAGGGCCTCACCGAGGACACGGTCCGCTACATCTCGGCGCGCAAGAACGAGCCGGAATGGATGCTGGAATGGCGCCTCGACGCCTTCCGCCGCTGGAAGACCATGACCGAGCCGACCTGGTCGCGCGTCAACTATCCGCCGATCGACTATCAGGACCTCTACTATTACGCGGCGCCGAAGAAGGGCGCCTCGCCGAAGTCGCTCGACGAGGTCGATCCGGCCATTCTCGAGACCTACAAGAAGCTCGGCATCCCGCTGCGCGAGCAGGAAATCCTGGCCGGCGTCGCCCCTGAGAACCGTGTCGCGGTCGATGCCGTCTTTGACTCCGTCTCTGTGGTCACGACCTTCAAGAAGGAGCTGGCTGCAGCCGGCGTGATCTTCTGCTCGATCTCCGAGGCGATCCAGGAGCATCCCGAGCTGGTCAAGAAGTACCTCGCGACGGTCGTGCCGGTGACGGACAACTATTTCGCGACGCTGAACAGCGCGGTCTTCACCGACGGCTCCTTCGTCTACATCCCTAAGGGCGTGCGCTGCCCGATGGAGCTGTCGACCTATTTCCGCATCAACGAGCAGAATACCGGCCAGTTCGAGCGCACGCTGATCATCGCCGACGAGGGCGCCTATGTCAGCTATCTCGAAGGCTGCACGGCGCCGAAGCGCGACGAGAACCAACTCCACGCCGCGGTGGTCGAGCTGATCGCGCTGGACGATGCCGAGATCAAGTATTCGACCGTGCAGAACTGGTTCCCCGGCGATGCCGAGGGCAAGGGCGGCATCTACAACTTCGTGACCAAGCGCGGCGACTGCCGCGGCAAGAACTCGAAGATCTCGTGGACGCAGGTCGAGACTGGTTCGGCGATCACCTGGAAGTATCCGTCCTGCATCCTGCGCGGCGACGGCTCGCGCGGGGAGTTCTACTCGATCGCGGTGTCGAACGGCATGCAGCAGGTCGATAGCGGCACCAAGATGCTGCATCTCGGCAAGAACACGACCTCGAAGATCATCGCCAAGGGCATCGCCGCCGGCAAGTCGGACTCGACCTATCGCGGTATCGTCTCGGCCCATCGCAAGGCGACGGGCGCGCGCAACTTCACCAATTGCGACTCGCTGCTGATCGGCGACCAGTGCGGCGCGCACACCATCCCCTATATCGAGGCCAAGACCGCGACCGCGATCTTCGAGCATGAGGCGACCACGTCGAAGATCGGCGAGGACCAGATGTTCTACTGCCAGCAGCGCGGCCTCTCCGAGGAGGAGGCGGTGGCGCTGATCGTCAACGGCTTCGTCAAGGAGGTGCTGCAGCAGCTCCCGATGGAATTCGCGGTCGAAGCGCAGAAGCTGATCACGATCTCGCTCGAGGGCTCGGTTGGATAAGGGCGGTCTTCCCGCACGCGCTGCGGCACAGGGTGCCGCTGCGCAGATGCGGGACCGTCATCGGAATAATCACTGGACATAACGGTCCCGGGTCTGCGGCGCAGCACTTCGTGCCGCACCGCGCACGGGATGACACAGGAACGAAACGATGCTCGAAATTCGCAATCTGGTCGTCAAGATCGCCGACGAGGACAAGCAGATCCTCAACGGCCTGAACCTCACCGTGAACGACGGCGAGGTCGCTGCCATCATGGGGCCGAACGGCTCCGGCAAGTCGACGCTGTCTTATGTCATCGCCGGCAAGGAGGACTATGAGGTTCTCGACGGCGAGATCCTGCTCAATGGCGAGAACGTGCTGGAGATGGAGGCCGATGTCCGCGCCGCCGCCGGTATCTTCCTCGCCTTCCAGTACCCGCTGGAAATCCCCGGCGTCGCCACCATGACCTTCCTGAAGGCGGCCATGAACGCGCAGCGCAAGGCGCGCGGCCAGGACGAGCTTTTGACCCCGGACTTCATCAAGCAGGTCAACGCCGCCGCCGACAAGCTCGGCATCGCCAAGGACATGCTGCGCCGCCCGCTCAATGTCGGCTTCTCCGGCGGTGAGAAGAAGCGCATGGAAATCCTTCAGATGGCGCTGCTTTCGCCGTCCATGTGCATCCTCGACGAGACCGATTCCGGCCTCGATATCGACGCGCTGCGGATCGTCGCCGAGGGCGTCAATGCGCTCCGCGACAAGAACCGCGGCTTCCTCGTCATCACCCACTATCAGCGCCTGCTGGACCATATCGTGCCGGACACCGTCCACGTCATGTCGAAGGGCAGGATCGTGAAGACCGGCGGCAAGGAGCTGGCGCTCGAGCTCGAGAAGTCGGGCTATGCGGCCTATGGGGAGGCGGCGTAATGGCCATCGTCACCCCGCTGAAGACGGCTGCCGAACAGCAGCTCGTTCAGCAATATGCCGACAGCAAGGCCGAGCTACCGGGCGGCCCGGCCGTGCGCAAGCTGCGCGAGGACGCCTTCGCCGGCTTCGAGGCCAAGGGCCTGCCGCATCGCCGGCTCGAATCCTGGCGCTATACCGACCTGCGCACGCTGCTGCGCGAGGCGCGCCCGTTGGCCGGCGGCGCTGCCGTCACGGCGGCGGTCAAGGCTCGCCTTGCCGCACTGAAGCTCGATGGCCTGCGCCTCGTGCTGGTCGACGGCATCTTCGCGCCGGAACTCTCGACGCTCGATGCGATCCCCGAGGGCGTCTCAGTGCAGTCGCTCGCCGAAGCGCTGGTGTCGCCGCGCGAGGACCTGACTCGCATCCTGGCCGGCCCCTCGGTCGGTCATGACGATATGGGCCTCGCGCTCAACACCGCGCTGATGCGCGACGGCGTCTTCGTCGAGATCACTGAGGGCGTCGAACTGGAACAGCGGATCGTCATCGTTGCGCTCGCCTCGGGTGAAGAAGAGCGTGCGGTGTTCCATCGCTCGGTCGTACTCGCCGGCAAGGGCGCCAAGGGCACCATCGTCGAGGTCAGCGAAGCCGCCGGCGATGCCGCGCAGCAGATCAACGGCGCTATCGTCTTCGAGACCGGCGACGAGAGCGAAGTCCAGCATATCCGCATCGTCACCCGCCAGCAGGCGGCGACGGTCGAGGTGCAGAGCCTGCTCGCCACGGTCGGTGCTCACGCGAAGTTCGATTCCTTCGCGCTGATCTGCAATGCCGGCACGGTGCGCCAGCAGCATTTCGTCCGCTATGCCGGCGAACATACCGAAATCGGCCTGCGCGGCGTCAACCTGATCAACAAGGCGCAGCATTCCGACGTCACGCTGATCGTCGATCACGAGGTGCCGCACGGCACCAGCCGCGAGCTGTTCAAGACGATCGCGGGCGGCGAGGCGACCGGCGTGTTCCAGGGCAAGGTCATCGTGCGCAAATACGCGCAGAAGACCGATGGCGGCATGAAGAGCAACGCACTGCTGCTCAACGACGGCGCCTCGATGTACAACAAACCCGAACTCGAGATCTTCGCCGACGACGTGGTCTGCGGCCATGGCGCGACGGTCGCGCAGATCGACGGCGAGCAGCTCTTCTATTTGATGGCGCGCGGCCTGCCGCGCCCGCAGGCCGAGGCGCTGGTGCTGCAGGCTTTCGCCGGCGAGGCGGTCGAGTTCGTCACGGATGAGGATGTACGCGATCTCGTGATCGGCGAGGTCGAGTCGTGGCTGAAGGCCCGCGAGGCCGCTTCCGAGGTGAGCACCGTCTGATGCCCTACATCAATCTCCAGATCACCAAGGGCGCGTCGCGTCAGCAGAAGGCGCAGATCGTGAAGGAATTCACGGAAACGCTCGTCAAGGTGCTCGGCAAGAACCCGCAGAACACCCATGTCGTGATCCAGGAGATCGAGCGCGAGGATTGGGGCCATGGCGGCGAACTGGTCGCCGACAAGGCTCCGGTTTCCGGAAAGGCCTGAGCCGATGAACGCGCTGGCGAAGCCCTATGACGTGCAGGCGATCCGCAAGGATTTCGCAATCCTGAGCCGGGAGGTCTATGGCAAGCCGCTGGTCTATCTCGACAACGCCGCCTCCGCGCAGAAGCCGGAAGCGGTGATCGAGGCGATGACGCGGCTGATGCGGGAGGACTATGCCAATGTCCATCGCGGCCTGCACTATCTCGCCAACGCCTCGACGGAAGCCTATGAGGCGGCTCGCGAAAGCGCGCGCCGCTTCCTGAACGCGGCGCATCTGGAGGAGATCGTGTTCACGCGCTCCTCCACCGGCGCGCTCAACACCGTGGCCTCGTCGCTTGGGCGTCACCTGAAGATCCAGGAAGGCGACGAGATCATCCTCTCGATCCTGGAGCACCATTCCAACATCGTGCCCTGGCACTATTGGCGCGAGCGCCATGGTGCCGTGATCAAATGGGCTCCGATCGACGAGGACGGTAATTTCCTCATCGAGGAATTCGAGAAGCTGATCTCGCCCCGCACCAAGGTGGTGTCGCTGACCCAGATGTCGAACGCGATCGGCACGATTATCCCGATCTCCGAGGTCGCCGCGATCTGCCGCTCCTATGGCATTCTGCTGGTGGTCGACGGCAGTCAGGGCGCCGTCCACATGCCGGTCGACGTGCAGGCGCTGGGTTGCGACTTCTACGTCTTCACCGGCCACAAGACCTATGGGCCGACCGGCTCGGGCATCCTCTGGGGCAAGAAGGAATGGCTCGACAAGCTGCCGCCTTACGAGGGGGGCGGCGAGATGATCGTCACCGTCAGCGAAGACAGCGTGACCTATAACGATCCGCCGCATCGCTTCGAATCCGGCACGCCGGCGATCGTCGAGGCGGTGGGCTTGGGCGCCGCGCTCGACTACATGATGGCGCTCGGCCGCGAGAATATCGCAGCCCATGAGGCGAAGCTCGGCGCCTATGCGATGGAGCGGCTCGGCGAGATGAATTCGATCCGCATCTTCGGCAAGGCGCGGGAGAAGGGCGCGATCGTCGCCTTCGAGATGAAGGGCGCCCATGCCCATGACGTCGCGACGGTGATCGACCGCGCCGGTGTCGCAGTGAGGGCGGGAACCCATTGCGCCATGCCGCTTTTGGCACGATATGGAGTGACATCGACCTGCCGCGCCTCTTTCGGGCTCTACAACACGCTCGAAGAGGTGGACAAGCTGGTCGATGCCCTGCGGAAGGCCGAGAGCCTCTTCGCCTGACCGGGATTGAATGAGATGACCGACAGCGTCGCTGAAGACATCAAGCCGAACGCTCCTGCCATGGGCACGGGCACCGCGCTGCCGCCGGAGGAGATCGACCGGCTGACGGACGATATCGTGGCAGCCTTGAAAACCGTCTACGACCCTGAGATTCCCTCCGATATCTACGAGCTCGGCCTGATCTACCGCGTCGACATCGCCGACGACCGGCAGATCACGATCGACATGACGCTGACCGCGCCGGGCTGCCCGGTGGCCGGCGAGATGCCGGGTTGGGTCGAGAACGCGGTGAGCACGGTACCGGGCGTTGCCGGCGTCACCGTCAACATGACCTTCGATCCGCCCTGGGACCAGTCGCGGATGTCCGACGAGGCCCGCGTCGCGCTCGACATGTGGTGAGCGCGACGCCGGCCGCGTTGATGGATCGCATCTCATCGCTTCATTAGTGCTGAGCTCGCTTGGCTGGCAGGAATAGGCGCGTCATCCGCCGCCGGAGCCTGCCATGCCCAACTTTCCCTACGAGACCGTCGACGTCTTCACCGACCGCCCCTTCGGCGGCAACCAGCTCGCCGTCTTCACCGATGCGCTCGGGCTGTCCGACGCGCAGATGCAGTCGCTCGCGGCCGAGATGAACTATAGCGAGACGACCTTTGTTCTGCCGCCGGACGATCCGGCCAATGATGCGCGGGTCCGCATCTTCCATCGCACGGCCGAGATGCCCTTCGCCGGCCATCCGAATGTCGGCACGGCCTGCGTGCTGGCTCGGCACGGCCGCGACCGCAACGGCGTGCTGCGCTTCGAGCAGATGGCCGGGCTGGTCGAGATCGCGGTCGAGCGCGATGCCGCCGGGGCCGTGACGGGTGCCGTCATCGCCGCGCCGCAGGCGCTGTCGCTCGGCATCGAATTGCCGGCCGAGGGCATCGCGGCCTGTGCCGGCGTCGCGGCTTCCGACATCGTCACCAGCGGCCACAAGCCGGTGCAGGCCTCGCTTGGCGTGAAATTCGTGCTGGCGCAGGTCGCCCCGGCCGCGCTGACTGGCGCGACGCCCGACATCACGGCCTTCCGCAAGCTGGAAGGGCAGAATCCCGAATTGCAGGGGCGGCTTTCGCTGTTCCTCTATGCCCGCGACGGCAATGCCATCCGGGCGAGGATGTTCGCTCCGCTGGCCGGCACCTGGGAAGACCCGGCCACCGGCAGCGCCAGCGCCACGCTCGGCGCCCTGCTGCTGTCGCTCGATGGCGGGGACGAGGCTGCCTACAGCATCACGCAGGGTGTCGAGATGGGGCGCCGGAGCCTGTTGAACGTTACATCGCGCCGCGCCGCCGACGGGGTCCGCTCGCGGGTCGGCGGCGGCTGCGTGCCGATGTTCCGCGGCGAGGCGCTGCTATAGGCGCTACCCTTGTCATTCCGGGGCGCGCCGCAGGCGCGAACCCGGAACCCACGACGGGGTGCAACGCTTTGACCAGGCCGATCGGGCAAGGGCTCACCCGGTCGTGGGTTCCGGGTTCTTCGCTCTGCGAAGCCCCGGAATGACAGGGGGCGTTCAGACCGCGAATGGGCCTGCAACCACCCCTGCCGCCTAACCCAGCCCCAGCTCCGCCCGTACCCGCTTCGTCAGCCCGGCGGCGGCGAGGCGGTGGCTCTCCGCGAGATAGTCGCGCAGGGCATCGTCCGGCATGCTTTCGCCGGTCAACCACTGGATCCATTTCATGCCGCGCGAGGCGAGATAGGGCGCGGGCCTGAGGCCCGGCTGCTCGCTCAGGATGTCGAAGCCCATTGGCGAGCATTTGAAGGACACGGCCATTTCGCCATCCTCCTGCTGCCGGCCGATGGCGAAGACCTTGCCGCCGACCTTCCAGACATCGGCGCCGCCCCATTGCACGACATGGCTCGTGGCGGGGAGGCTCGCGCAGAAGGCGTTGTAGGCTTCGGGGGACATGCTCTCAGTAGCTCTCGGCGTCGAGGCCGTGCTGCCTGGCGGCGGCCACGATCTGCGACCAGGTTTCGTCGTCGAGCGGAATGCCGGCTTCCTGCCGCTCGATCCTGACCTTGCGCTCCTTGTCGCCGGGCGCGAGCACCGGATTGGCCGGGTCCATCGACTTCGCTGCGCGAACGAAGGCGAGGTAGCTTTCGGTGCGGCTGCGGCGCAATTCGGCATCAGGTTCCAGGCGGGCCGGATCGATGATCACGCCGAAGAGCGAGTTGATCACCCAGCTCTTCTGCGGCTTCTGGTCGATGCGCGCGGCGCCCATCAACCCGGCCGAGAGCAATTCGGCGATCAGCGAGAGGCCGGCGCCCTTGTGGTCGCCGAAGGGCAGCAGCGCCCCGAGCGGATGGTCGGGGCTGGCGAAGACATGGGCGGGATCGGTGGTCGGGCGGCCCTCGCCGTCGATGATGTAGCCGGGCGGCACCTGCTCGCCCTTGTTGAGCGCGACGCGGGCCTTGCCATGCGCCATGCGGCTGGTGGCGAAGTCGAGGATCAGTGGATCGCCGCCGGGCACGGGAATGCCGATCGCGTGGGGATTGGTGCCGAAACGGGCTTCCTTGGCGGCATAGGGTGCAACGATCGGCGGGCGGCCGGCGACATTGACCCAGAAGAACGAGATCAACCCGGCTTCTGCCGCGACCTCGGCATAATGGCCGATTCGGCCGATATGATGGGAATCGAGCAGGTTGACGATGGCGACACCGCCGCTCTGCGCCATCGTGATCGCCCGGTCGACGGCGTTGCGGGCGTTCGGCTGGCCCAATGCGATCTTGCCGTCGATGATCAGGAAGGGCGCGGCGTCGACGCGCGTCTGCGGCTGCGAGGTCGGGCTGAGATTGCCGTCCGCCAGCGACTGGAAGTAGAGCGGCAGCATGCCGACGCCGTGGCTGTCATGGCCGCTGAGATTGGCGAGGACGAGATGATCGGCGGTCTCCTGCGCTTCGGCATCGGTCCAGCCGGCCTTCACGACCATGTCGCGGACGAGAGCATGCAACGATTCGGGGCGATGCAGACGATGCGCCATGGGATTCCTGCCGTTTGGAAGAGGTCTTGTTGGGAGAGGTCGTGGAGCCTCGGGGATTCTTAAGCGCCAGAGTGCATGTGCCGGATCGTTCCGCAATGCGTGGGGTGGGCAGGGGGCGGATACGAGGCGCATGGCATGCTGCCGGCATCTCGACGAAAGCCCTGTCGATCCCTATGTTGTCGGGAACTATCTTGCTTCACCGGGCCTTGAACCCGGTCGAGGAGGGAAACAGATGTTTTCGATACCGGGCCTCAAGGTCATTTCGCTGACCGACGCCGCGGCGGCCCGCATCCGCGAGATCATGGCGCAATCCTCTGGTGGAGATGCGCCGGCGCTCGGCCTCAGGGTCGGCGTCAAGAAGGGCGGCTGCGCCGGCATGGAATACACCTTCGAGATCGCGCGCGCGGTCAACAAGGGCGACGAGGTCGTGACCGACAAGGATGCGACGGTGGTCGTCGATGCCAAGGCGGTGCTGTTCCTCCTCGGCACCGAGCTCGACTTCAGGACCGACCGGTTTTCCTCGACCTTCGTCTTCAACAATCCCAATCAGGTCTCGGCCTGCGGCTGCGGCGAATCCGTCGAGATCAAGCCGCGCAGCGAGAGCGTACTGGCGGCGCCCTGAACAGCGCTGCCTGCCTCAGGCGACGCGGCTCGTCGTCTCCACGACATCTTCGGTGACGGTGCGGTTGCGGCCGTCGCGCTTGGCCTGCATCAGGGCCTGGTCGGCCCGGTCGACCAAGGAGCCGGCCGTGTCGCCGCGACGATAGCTGGCGACGCCGAGCGAGATGGTGATGCGGCCGAGATTTTCATTCGTCGAGCGCTTGATCAGTTCGCGGGTGAGCAGCGCCTGACGCACCGTCTCGGCCCCGAATTTGCCGGCGATCAGGTCTGCCTCGGGCAGGATGATGGCGAATTCCTCGCCGCCGAAGCGGGTGATGACCGCCTTGTCCTTGAACTTGTCCTTCATCGTGCGCGCGACGAGGCGCAGCACCTGGTCGCCGGTCAAATGGCCATGGGCATCGTTGAAGCGCTTGAAGAAGTCGATATCAGCCATGACCAGCGCGAAGGGCTCGCGGCGCAGCGTCGCCTGATCGATCGACTTCTGCAGCATCTCCTCGAAATGGCGGCGATTGGCGAGCCCGGTGAGCGGATCGGTCAGGGCCTCGGCGCGGGTCGATTCCAGGGCTTCGCGCAGGTTACGGATCTCGTTGGAGCTGTTGCGCAATTCCGCCTCGAGCTGCGCCTTGCGCGTGACTTCCTCGCGGGTCGACATCACCAGAGCCTCGACCCATTCGCGCAGCTTGTGACGGTCCGTCGGCGGCGGCACATCCTCGGACATCGCGCAGAGACGGCCGTGATAGAGCTCGCTGGAGCCAAGCGCCTTGTCGACCAGACCCATCATGGCGTCGATCTCGCCGAGCACCTGCAGGCTCGTGCGCTCGGCCTGGCGCGAGAAGCGCTCGGTCGAGATGAAGCGTTCGTAGAGGCTGTCGATATCGGCAGCGCTGACCTGACCGTCACTGCCGGTAAGGATCGCGCTCATCGCGACGCTGACGGCCGGCATCTCGCCGCTCAGATGGGCGTACCAGACCTCGAAGGCGCGCGGATAGCTCGGCGAGCCATGCTGTCGCATCGCCGCGACGACGCGCTCGGCGAGATCATCAGTGCGGGCGGGAACCGAAACCAGGTCGTCCATGCCTTCGCCATCCGGTATGAAGCCGGTTCGCGGCCTTTGGCCACGTCAGCTTCGATTGACACAATCGAAGCGGGACATCCTGTCCGTATATACGGCGGCATGCGCCCGTTCGCCGCGATGGTCATTCCATCGCTGCGAAGGGCAATCTAGGTCGATGTCGTTAAAAACGAGTTGATGCTGTTACGTTATCCGACGCGTGCCGGACGCAGCAGGAAGGCCGGGACGTGATCGCCCAGACCCTTCACCTGCGGGCCGTCATCGTCGTCGCGGGTGCGGGGCGCCCGGGAACGTCGGGGTTCGTCCTGATTCCGCGCTGCGGGCGGGGGCGCTGCCGTCTCGGAATCGGGCCGGATCGGCACGCGGCGCGGCTTGCGCTGGGTGTCGGCCACGCTCTCATCCGCATCCGCACGCGAGGCGCCGGACTCTGCGCGTCCACCGCGCTCGGGACGGCCGCGACCGCCGCGCGACGAGGAGCGCTTGTCGTCCCGGCGGCCACTGCGACGCTCGTCGCGCGGCTCGCCCGGAGGCAGCCCGTCGAGGCCGGGGCCTTCGAAGGCGATGGTCTGGCCGGTCAGCTTCTCCACTGCGGAGACGAGCTTGTCGTCATGGCGCGTGACGATGGTGAAGGCGGAGCCGAGTCGCCCGGCGCGGCCGGTGCGGCCGATGCGGTGGACATAGTCCTCGGCATGGGTCGGCACGTCGAAATTGAAGACATGGCTGACGGCGGGGATGTCGAGGCCGCGCGCCGCGACATCGGAGGCGACGAGGATCGGATTCTCGCCGGTGCGGAACGATTCCAGCGCCGCCATGCGGGCATACTGATCCATGTCGCCATGGAGCGCGACGGCGGGGAAGCCGTGACGCTGCAGCGACTTGTGCAGCGTCGCGACATCGCGCTTGCGGTTGCAGAAGACGATCGCGTTCTGCAGGTCGGTGGCGCCCTTGATCAGCTTGCGCAGCGTCTCGCGCTTCTCGAAATCCTGCGGATTGGAGGCGATCAGCCGCTGGGTAATCGTCGCGGCCGCAGTGGCCGGGCGGGAAACCTCGACGCGGACCGGATTGTGCAGGAACTGCTCGGATATGCGGGTGATCTCGGGCGGCATGGTCGCGGTGAAGAACAGCGTCTGCCGGGTGAAGGGAACAAGTTTGCAGACACGCTCGATGTCCGGGATGAAGCCCATGTCGAGCATGCGGTCGGCCTCGTCGATGACGAGGAGCTCGACGCCGGTGAGCAGGAGCTTGCCGCGCTCGACATGATCGAGCAGGCGGCCGGGCGTCGCGATTAGCACGTCGACGCCGCGGGTGATCTTGGCATCCTGGTCGCCAAAGGAGACGCCGCCGATCAGCAATGCGACCGAGAGCTTCTGATTCACGCCGTAGCGGACGAAGTTCTCCTCGACCTGGGCGGCGAGCTCGCGCGTCGGCTCCAGGATCAGGGTGCGCGGCATCCGGGCCCGGGCGCGGCCGGTTTCCAGGATGGTCAGCATCGGCAGCGTGAAGGCCGCGGTCTTGCCCGTGCCGGTCTGGGCGATGCCCAGAACGTCCTTGCGGGCAAGGACATGCGGAATGGCCTGGGCCTGGATGGGGGTCGGCGTGTTATAGCCTGCGGCCGTGACGGCCGTCAGAACCTTTTCACTCAAGCCGAGTTCGGCAAATGACATCGCGTATGCTGCTTCTTCTGGGTCGGTGAAACGCGGCGGGATGACCTGCTCAACCACCACGTTGGCGCGACGACAGTTCCTGCGCGCCTTCGGACCCGTGTGGAATGCAAAGAAAACGCGGCAAAGTCAATCATCTAGCCTCGAAAGGACTGCTTTAACCTCATGAAGGAGCCGCTTGTTCTCGTTCCCGGCCTGAGTTGCAACGCTGCGCTCTACGCTCCGCAATGGCCCGCGCTTGCCGATGGACGCCCGATCCTCGTCGCTGATCACGCCCGTGACGAAACGCTTTCAGCTATCGCTCAGCGCCTGCTTGCGGCCGCTCCGCCGCGTTTTGCGCTCTGCGGCCTGTCTATGGGCGGCTATGTCGCGTTCGAGGTCCTGCGGCAGGCGCCGGAGCGCGTGACACGGCTTGCTGTGCTCGACACTAGCGCCAGGCCGGCGACCCCCGAGACCAATATCCCGCGCGAGCAGATGATCGCGCTGGCCGAGAAGGGCGCTTTCGACAACGTCACCACGCTGCTCTGGCAGAAGCTGGTTGCGCCGGCGCGCCTGGCGGACGAGCCATTGCGCCTGCTGGTGCGCCGGATGGCCGACGAGGTCGGGGGCGACGGTTTCGTGCGCCAGCAGAAGGCGATCATGCAACGGCCGGATTCAAGGCCGGTGCTGGCGGGGCTATCGATCCCGGTGCTGGTGCTGGTCGGAGCGGAGGATGAGATCACGCCCGTCGCCGAGGCGCGTGACATAGCCGGTCTCGTTGGTGCTCGTGCGCAGCTCGCGATCGTTCCCGACTGCGGCCATCTGTCGACGCTGGAAGCGCCGGAGGCTGTAACGGCGGAATTGCTGCGCTGGCTCGGCTGAGGCGATTGTCATTCCGGGGCGCGCCGCAAACGCGAGCCCGGAACCCACGGCTGGGCGGTCAGCACACAACCGGGGATTTGAAGTCTCACCCGGTCGTAGTTTCCGGGTTCTTCGCTCCGCGAAGCCCCGGAATGACAAAGGTGGTTCTGATCAGCGGGGCAGGGCGCAGGGGTCGAGCTTCGTTGCGTTCGCCGACTGGGTGATCGAGCCCGTGATCATCGGGTCGATCGCTTGGCGCTTCGAGGCGGCGAGGCTGACCTGGGCCATACGCTCCTTGTCGAGCGAGGCGGTCTGGCTCGACAGGAAGTTCGCGGCAATGACCGACAGGAAGGCGATGGCCGCTCCTGCCTTGGCGATGTCGGCGGCGATGGTGCCGCGATTGTTCTTCCAGAACATCTCGATCAGGCGCATGGCGCACTCTCCGCGGCCCGTGAGGTCACGAGCTTTGCGTCAGCATGCGCCCCCAGCAGTAAAAGGATGGTTAGCCAAGTCTTGCCGATTTCCTGACGACTTTAAGGATCGTCGGTCTTCTCGGCGGTTCGGCCTGCCAGGAGGGCCTGGCGCTCCTTGAAGAGCTTGCGCAGGGCCGTCAGCACGGCGGCGACGCCCGGCCTGCGGCGCGAGACCTCGTGCGAGACGAGGAAGATGTCGTCGCCGGTCTGCTCGGGCGGCGGCGCCAGACGGCGCAAGGTCGGATCGGCATCGCCCATGAAGCATGGCGCCATCGAGAGCGCACCGGACGAGCGGATGCTTTCGTAGCGTGCGGCGGAATCGCCGACGCGGGCCGCGATCGGACGGCCGGCGGCATAGGCCATGATGTGATCGTCGATCCGTGAGGAGGTTTCGCGGTTGACCGAGATGATCGGCGCGCTCGCGGGATCGATGTCGCGACGGACATAGAGCGCCTGCATCAGGCGCCCGACCTTCTGGGCGTAGTGGCCGGGTTCGCCCGGAACCCTCGTCATGCGCAGCGCGATATCGGCTTCGCCGCGCGCCAGATCGAGCCGGTTGCGCGTGCTGATGATGACGATCTCGACGCCGCCGGCCGCTTGCGAGATTGCCGTGGCGTTCATCGTCAGCAGCAGGCTGATCGAGGTGGTGGCGGTGATGCGGACCGGCGCATCGGCTTGCGGGCGGGCTGCATCGGCGCGGATTGCGAAGCGTCTTGCGGCGGCCTCGACGAGGGCAGCCTCGGAGGCCAGCTCCATGCCGACGGCGGTCGGTGCGAGCCGGTTTGCCTCACGAGTGAACAGTTGCAGGCCGAGTGCGGTTTCCAGGCCCTTCAGCCGGCGCGCGACGGTCGCTTCGCTCAGTTCGAGCTGTGCCGCCGCCACGGCCATCGACCCACCGACGGCGATGGCGTTGAAGATCCGGATGTCGTCCCAGGACGCCTGTCCGGCTGACGATGCCAGTTCACCGTCGCGTCGAGATGGAGGGGAAGCAGGCTCGCCCATGCCGTCAGCGGCCAGTCCCAGGGGGTGCGGTGTCGGCGGTCATGGCGGTCCGGGGTGTGATGAGGGTTCGACATGCGCGAACCCTGCCGGGAAACGTTGTGCCGGGCAGCCCGCCGGGCTTGAGCCCCAGCCCTGCAAACATGCAGGGCTCGGCGCTCACAGGTCGATCAGTTCGCCGGCAAAGGCGGCGCGTTCCTGGATGAAGATGAAGCGCGCTTCCGGCTTGTTGCCCATCAGGCGCTCGACCGTGTCGGCGGTCTCTTCCTTGGCCTCATGGTCCACCATGACCTTGAGCAGGATGCGCTTGCTCGGGTCCATCGTGGTTTCCTTGAGCTGGGCCGGCATCATTTCGCCAAGGCCCTTGAAGCGCGAGATCTCCGGCTTCTTGCCCTTGAAGACGGTCTCGATCAGCTCGTCCTTATGGGCGTCGTTGCGGGCATAGACGCTCTTGCCGCCGTGCTGGAGCCGGTAGAGCGGCGGCACGGCGAGATAGAGATGCCCCTTCTCGATCAGGCGCGGCATCTGGCGCCAGAAGAAGGTGACCAGCAGCGAGGCGATATGGGCGCCGTCGACATCGGCGTCGGTCATGACGATGACCTTCTCGTAGCGCAGGTCGTCCTCGCGGAACTGGGTGCCGATGCCGCAGCCGAGCGCCAGGATCAGGTCGGCGAGCTGCTGGTTGGCATTGAGCTTCTCGCGCGTCGCATTGGCGACGTTGAGGATCTTGCCGCGCAAGGGGAGAATCGCCTGGTTGGCGCGATTGCGTGCCTGCTTGGCCGAGCCGCCGGCCGAGTCGCCCTCGACGATGAAGAGCTCGGAGCCGGCCGCGCCGGCATTCGAGCAATCGGCCAGCTTGCCGGGCAGGCGCAGCTTGCGCGTCGCGGTCTTGCGCGAGACTTCCTTTTCGAGGCGCCGGCGCAGGCGCTCCTCGGCCCGGTCGACCGACCAGTCGAGCAGGCGCAGGGCCTGCTGCGGTGCGGCCGCGAGCCAATGGTCGAAGGCGTCGCGCATCGCGTTTTCGACGATGCGATGCGCCTCCTGCGTCGCGAGCTTGTCCTTGGTCTGGCCCTGGAATTCCGGCTCGCGGATGAAGACAGAGAGCATCGCGGCGCAGGTCGCCATGACGTCGTCGGACGTCACCTGCGCCATGCGCTTGGACTGGCCGATGCGCTCGGCATGGTCGCGCAGGCCGCGCAGCAGGGCGATACGCAGGCCCTGTTCATGTGTGCCGCCCTCAGGGGTCGGGATCGTGTTGCAATAAGAGGAGGAGAAGCCGTCCTCGCCGGTCGCGAGCCAGGCCACCGCCCATTCCAGCGAGCCGTGGCTGCCTTCCTTGGTGATCTTGCCGGAGAAGATCGGCTCGGCGACGAGGTCCTTGCCCTCGATCTCGCGGCCGAGATAGTCGCGCAAGCCGCCGGGGAAACGGAACACGGCCTCGGCGGCGACATCGCCTTCCGGCTTCAGCAGCGATGGCGCGCAGGTCCAGCGGATCTCGACGCCGCCGAAGAGATAGGCCTTGGAGCGCGCCATGCGGAACAGGCGGGCGGGGGAGAAATGTGCGCCCTCGCCGAAGATCTGTGCGTCAGGATGGAAGCGCACCCGCGTGCCGCGCCGGTTGGCGACGGCGCCGACGGTCTCCAGCGGTCCCTGTGGCAGGCCGCGCGAGAAAATCTGGCGGTAGAGAGTCTTGCCCCGCGCGACCTCGACCTCGAGCCGGTCCGACAGGGCGTTGACCACGGAAACGCCGACGCCGTGCAGGCCGCCCGAGGTCTCGTAGGCCTTGGAATCAAATTTTCCGCCGGCGTGGAGCGTCGTCATGATGACTTCGAGCGCCGACTTGCCGGGGAATTTCGGGTGCGGGTCCACGGGAATGCCACGACCGTTATCCGTCACCGCGATCGAACCGTCCTCGAACAATTCGACATCGATGAAGGTGGCGTGGCCCGCGACCGCCTCGTCCATCGCGTTGTCGATCACCTCGGCGAAGAGGTGATGCAGGGCGCGCTCGTCGGTGCCGCCGATATACATGCCCGGCCGGCGGCGGACCGGCTCCAGTCCTTCGAGGACCTCGATCGCCGAAGCGTCGTAGCCGGCCTCCGACAGGGTGCCGTTGCGGGGAGGGGCGGCCGGTGCCGGCGCTGCCTTGGGCGTCGTGGCGGGCGGGCGCGCTCCCGGCTGCGGGCTCGCCGCGTCGGGCCGCTCCGGCTCCGAACCGAAAAGATCGCCGTTATCCGCCATTGCCAACCGATTCTTCCTGATTCGCGACTGTGAACTCTAGCGCATCGTGCGCCGCCATGCCCTGTCAGGGGCAGCTTATAGACACCTCATCCGTGGATCGAAACCGCCTTGCGGGCCTGGGGGCGCATTCCCGTCACATCCCTGTCGTCGAGATCGGGAAGAGCGAGGTGGAACGGGTCCGTTCAGGCCACGTTAACCATCGGAGCGGAGGATGATCAGCACGATCTGGCCTATGCGGATTTCCGCAATGCGCTATGATCGGCCGGAAGGGGAGAAGGCCGTGGCGTCGCGTCAGTCAGTGCCGGTTGCGGGTGTCGCGGGTTTGCAGCGTGCTGCACGCCTCGCCGGCGAATCCTTCGGTCATGAGGATGTGATCGGAGCGCCCTTGGCGGCGACCGATCCGCAGTCCTCCCGCTGGCTCTGGTGGCTGGCTGCGGTTGCGGCCTCGGCGGGCCTCGCGGTTCTGCATTTCTCCTGAGGGCTGAGGGAATAGCCGGCGAGATAAAGACGGCACCGCTCCTCCAGCGCGGAAATATCAACCTTTTTGCCCTAGGCCTGCGGTCGGAGGGCAATCCGATGTGCTGCGCCATCGCGGGGGATTTCAAGGCGGTCAATAGCGGCGCGCGGCTGCGCGCCGTGGCTGGCTTGGGCTGAACAGGGCATCGCGCCGGTGGGCCAGATCGTCGCTCTCGGAGCCTATGTCTACCAGGCCGTGCTGGCGCTCGGGCTGCTGCTGCTCATCTCGCGCATCCTGCCGGCGCAGGACTTCACTCACTATTCGCTCTTCGTCACGATCAGCCAGTTCGTCAGCATCGCCGTCTTCGAATGGATACGGTTCTCCTGCAGCCGGTTCTACCCCGGCGCCGACGAGGCGGCGCAGCGCTCGGTGATCCTCTATGCCTTCGCCGCCTGTGCCGGGCTTTGCCTGCTGGCGGGCGGAAGCATTCTCGCGTCGGGTATCATCTCCGCGGGCATCGCCGTCGGCGGCGCCTTGGTGGCGGTCTTCCAGGGCGGCACCGAGCTGCATCTGACGATGCTGCGCTTTCGGCAGGACTTTCGGCTGTTCTCGATCCTGCAAGCCGCCCGCGCGTCGCTGCTGGCGATCGGGACGGTCGGCGGAGCCGTGCTTGCCCCGACTTTGTCCGGCGCGGTGGCCGGCATGCTGGCCGGTGGCCTCGCCTATGTCGTGCTGGCGCGGCTTGCCGGCGGCCCGCTGGCCCAGGGGCTCCGGCGCCCCCAGCGCCATCTCGTGACGAAATACCTGGCCTATGGAGGCGCCTCGGCCGGCGCCTCGGTGGCGAGCCTGCTGGCGCCGCTCGGGCTCAAGACATTGATCACGGCCATGATCGGCAGCCAGAGTGCGGCGGGCGCGCTGCTGGCGCTCGACCTGTTGCAGCGGCCCTTCATCCTGGTCGTCTCGGCGCTGCATGCGATCCGCTACCCTGAATTGGTCGCGAGCTATGACCGGGAGCCGGGTTCGCAGGCATTCCGCGAGCGCCTCGGCGGCTATTACGGGCAATTGGCGAATTGCTCGCTCGTGGCGGCGGCCGTGATCCTGTGCCTGCTGGCGCCGGCTGCCGCCTGGCTGGTCAAGGCCGAGCTGCGCGAGGCCTTCCTGCTCGCCGCGCCGGCCGTGACGATCCTCGCGCTGCTGCGGGCCTGGGTCCAGAACCTGCTGCCGACGCCGGCGCATCTGGCGCAGCGCCTGCGGCCGATCATCGGGCTCGCCGTTGCTGACGCCATCCTGCTCAACCTGAGCGCGCTCGCCGGCTGGACCCTGTCCGGCGGCTCGCTGGCCGGGCTGCTCTATAGCGGTGCCGCCGGAGCGGCCGTCGCCGTCATGCTCGGGACGCCGCTCTTCCTGTCGATGCCGTTCCGCTGGCCGCGATTCACGCTCGGCAGCGCTCTCGCCGCGCTCGCCGTCGCGGGGATCGCCAATGGCGGCACCCCGCAGACGTCGCTGCCGGTGTCTCTGGCGGTCTTCCTGCTGTGCATCCCGCCGACGGTCGCAACCGTCACCGCATTGCTCCAGCGCCAGGACGCGTCGCCGAAGATGTCCTGACGGACGCGGTCAGCGCTGCGGCACCGCCATCTCCGACAGGGTCGAGAGCAGCGCCTCGGCGCTCTTGTCCCAGGAAAAGCGGGCGAGATTGGCCCGGCCCTTCTCGACCAGCCCGGTCGTGTCGCCGCCGGCGTCCATGATCCCGCGCATGGCGTCTTCGAGGCTCGCCCGATTGCGCGGATCGAAATAGAGCGCCGCCTCGCCGCAGGCCTCGCGCACCGCGGGGATATCCGCCGCCAGGACCGGGCAGTCCTGCGTCATCGCTTCGAGCGGCGGGATGCCGAAGCCCTCGTAGAGGCTCGGAAAGACGAATGCACGGGCGCGGCGTTCGAGCGCGACGATCTCGGCATCGCTCAGGCGCCCGGTGAAGATCAAGTTATCTGCGCTTGCCGGCGCATCGGCCTTGAACACGCCGCTCCTGTCGAGCGCGCCCGCGATGACGAGCTTCCAGCCGCGATCGCCGAGGGCATCGAAGGCGCGGATGGCGAAATCGACATTCTTGTTGGGCTTCAGGGTGCCCAGCATGAAGAAGAAGTTCGTGCCCTCCAGCCCGAGGCGCTGCAGGACGGTTTCGTCCGGAATGAGCCCGGAGAAATGGTCGGTGGCGTTGTGGATCACCGCGATCTTGTCCGGCCGGACCCGGAAAATCGTGCCCAGCTCGCCGCGCGAGAACCGGGAGACGGTGGCGATGCGCGCGGTGCGCGTCAGCCCGAAGCCGAGCGCCTTATGGGTAGCGCGATAGGCCCGGCTGAAGGCTTCCGGATGCCGGAAGATGGTGACGTCATGGATGACGACGAGCTGGCGGCGGTGGAGCAAGGGGCCGCTGCCGCCGAAGCCGACGAGGATGTCTCCCGCCGCCCGGCGCGCGAGCGCGGTCTGTTCCCAGAGATGGCCGGAGAACGGCCCGAAGCGCTCCAGCGCGATATGCCGGAACTCATGGGTCTGGGGGACGTCCATGGGCGCGAGCAGGCGCCAGCGCGCATTCTTCAGCCGATCGGGAAGCGCGCCTGCGCCGATCCGCTGGTCGAGTGCCCTGGTCAGTTCCAACGCAAAGCGCTGCACGCCGGTCAGCGGCTGGCCGAGAAACCGCCCGTTGATCGAGATCGTCTGCACATCCTGGGTCTGCAAGTTCGGGGCACCGTCATCCAGCCGTTCTCCGCCGAACCTGCCCGATCACGCATGAAGGCGAGGTTACCCAGCGCCACGGGGCCGCACCCAATAAAAAAAAGCCGGGGCGTTGCCACCCCGGCCATGATCGTCCTGCGGATGTCGGCCGGTGCTTGCGCAGCCGGCCGGAAATCCCTCAGTAGGAGTAATACATCGCGAACTCGACCGGGTGCGGCGTCATCTCGAAGCGCGCAACATCCTGCATCTTGAGCTCGATATAGCTCTCGATGAAGTCGTCGGAGAAGACGCCGCCGGCCTTGAGGTAGGCGTTGTCCTTCTTGAGCGCTTCCAGCGCCTCGCGCAGCGAACCGCAGACGGTCGGGATCTTCTTCAGCTCGCGCGGCGGCAGGTCGTAGAGGTCCTTGTCCATCGCCGGGCCGGGATCGATCTTGTTCACGATGCCGTCGAGGCCGGCCATCATCAGGGCCGAGAAGGCGAGATAGGGGTTCGCCATCGGATCGGGGAAGCGGACCTCGACGCGCTTGGCCTTCGGCGAGGTCGTCCACGGAATACGGCAGGAGGCCGAGCGGTTGCGCGCGGAATAGGCGAGCAGCACCGGGGCCTCATAGCCCGGGACGAGGCGCTTGTAGGAGTTGGTCGAGGGATTGGTGAAGGCGTTCAGCGACTTGGCGTGCTTGATGATGCCGCCGATATACCAGAGGCACTCCTGCGACAGGTCGGCATACTTGTTGCCGGCGAAGAGCGGCTTGCCGTTCTTCCAGATCGACTGGTGGACGTGCATGCCCGAGCCGTTGTCGCCATAAACCGGCTTCGGCATGAAGGTCGCGGTCTTGCCGTAGCTCTGGGCGACGTTGTGGATGCAGTACTTGTAGGTCTGCAGCAGGTCAGCGGTCTTCACCAGCGTATCGAACTTCATGCCGAGCTCGTGCTGGGCCGAGGCGACCTCGTGGTGGTGCTTCTCGACGGCGACGCCCATCGAGGCCATGGCCGCGAGCATCTCGCCGCGCATGTCCTGCGCCATGTCCTGCGGCGGAACCGGGAAGTAGCCGCCCTTGGTGGCGATGCGGTGGCCGAGATTGCCGCCCTCGTAATCGGTCATGCCGTTGGTCGGCAGTTCGGCCGCGTCGAGCTTGAAGCCGGTGTTGTACGGGTCGGCCGCGATCTTGACGTCGTCGAAGATGAAGAACTCGGCCTCGGGGCCGACATAGACGGTGTCACCGATGCCGGTCGACTTGAGATAGGCCTCGGCCTTCTTGGCGATGCCCCGCGGATCGCGGCTATAGGGCTCGCCGGTGGCGGGCTCGAGCACGTCGCAGTTGATGACCATGGTCGCGGCCGAGAAGAACGGGTCCATCACGGCGGTCGTCGGATCCGGCATCAGCAGCATGTCGGACTCGTTGATCGCCTTCCAGCCGGCGATCGACGAGCCGTCGAACATCGTGCCCTCGGCGAAGATGTCCTCGTCGATGATGCTGACGTCGAAGGTCCAGTGCTGCCACTTGCCGCGCGGGTCGGTGAAGCGGAAGTCGACGTATTTGACGTCGTTGTCCTTGATCGCCTTGAGGACATCCTTGGCGCTTTTCATTTCAGCAATTCCTCTTGCCAGCCATGTTCACATTCACGCTGCCGCACCCGGCTCCAATCCGGCCTGCGGCTCGTTATTCGATGAGGAGGGAGAAGTCCTCAGATCGCGTCCGCGCCGGTCTCGCCGGTGCGGATGCGGATCACCCCCTCGATGGTCGATACAAAAATCTTGCCATCTCCGATCCGGCCGGTCTGGGCGGCCTTCATGATGGCCTCGATGGCGCGATCCAGCATGTCGTCGGCGAGCACGATCTCGATCTTCACCTTCGGCAGGAAGTCGACGACGTATTCGGCGCCGCGATAGAGCTCGGTATGGCCCTTCTGGCGGCCGAAGCCCTTGGCTTCCAGGACCGTGATGCCCTGCAGCCCGACTTCCTGGAGAGCCTCCTTCACCTCGTCCAGCTTGAAGGGCTTGATGATCGCTTCGATCTTCTTCATGCGCCGACCGGCCTCCCTTGCGTCTCGAGCTCCGGCCGGGGCCGGACTGTAACTGATGGCGCCCTTGGGCGCGGGACAAAGCCCCGCGGCCTCGGACGCCTGCAACCCTGCTTCTGCTCATAGCATTGGCGCCGACGCCCCGCCATGCGGCAGCGCCCGCTGGGGCGCCCGACGAAAAGGCAATAAACAGCACAAAAAATGAGCATCTGCGTATCTGTTGATCATAAGCGGCATTCCGTCGCAACTTGCGGCCTGCCGGGCGCCGCCCGAAGATGCGGCATGGACGACAAGAGCGCCGGCATGACGGGCAAGGCGGAACTCGCCCTGCTGACCACGCAGCAGATGGCGGCGGCCGATCGCGTCGCGATCGCGGCCGGCACGCCCGGCATCGTGCTGATGGAGCGCGCGGGCCGCGCGGTGGCGGATGCCGTGCTCGGGCGAGCAGGGGCAGGCGGTGCCGTCACGCTTTTGTGCGGGCTCGGCAACAATGGCGGCGACGGCCTTGTCGCGGCGCGCCTCCTGCGCGAGCGGGGGCTGACGGTTCGTGTCGTCCTGCCGGGGGGCGCAGACGGCTTCAAGGGCGACGCCGCCCTCGCGTTGCAAGGCTGGGCCGGTCCGGTCGAGCCTCTAAGTGGGTTCAACGCCGCGCAGAGCGATATCGTCGTCGATGCCCTGTTCGGCGCCGGCCTGACGCGCCCGCTATCCGGCGTTTTTGCCGAAGCGGCGGCACTGCTCAACGATATGGGGCGTCCGGTCATCGCCGTCGACATACCGAGCGGTGTGTCCGGTGATACCGGCAGGGCGGACGGCATCGCCGTCAAGGCGAGCGAGACCGTCACCTTCTTCCGGTTGAAGCCGGGGCATCTGCTCCAGCCGGGGCGATCGCTCTGCGGCCCGGTGACGGTCGCCGATATCGGCATTCCCACCCGGACGGCGCTCGAAGCCGTCGGTTCGACGGCTTTCCGCAACGATCTCGCGCTCTGGCGTCGCGCCTGGCCGGCGCATGCGGCCGAGGCGCATAAATTCCGGCGCGGTGCCGTTGCGGTATTGGCGGGCGGCGTCGCGGGTGTCGGAGCGCCGCGGCTGAGTGCGCGAGCGGCGCTGCGGATCGGGGCCGGGCTGGCAACCATTCTGTGCGAGCCCGAGGCCTTGCCGGTCCATGCGGCGCGCGGGCCGGATGCCCTGATGCAGCGAGCGGTGGCCGATCGCGGGGCACTGGAGGCGTTCCTCCGGGAACGACGGGTGTCGGCCGTCCTGGTCGGGCCGGCTCTCGGTCTCGACCGACGCGCGGAGGATCTGATGCGCGCCGTGATCGGGAGCGACCTGCCGGCCGTGCTCGATGCCGATGCCCTGACGGCGCTTGCCGGCTTTAGCAATGGCGGTGCGGTCCTTCTCCGCGATCGCGGCGGTGAGACCGTGCTGACGCCGCATGAAGGCGAATTCCAGCGCCTGTTCGGCAAGGCGCCGACAATCGCCTCGGAGGCGTCGAAGCTCGAGCGCGCCCGCAAGGCCGCGGCACTGTCAGGGGCTGTCGTCGTCTACAAGGGGAGCGATACGGTCATCGCCGCCCCCGACGGGTGCGCCGCGATCAACGAGACGGGATCGGCCGCGCTGGCGACGGCAGGGTCCGGCGACGTGCTGGCCGGGCTGATCGCCGGCCTCCTGGCTCAGGGCATGCCCGCGTTCGAGGCGAGCTGCGCGGCCGTCTGGCTGCATGGTCTCGCCGGTGAGCGGCTCGGAATGGGGCTGATCGCCGACGATCTGCCGGAGGCGATCCCGTCGCTGCTGCGGAACATCCTCGCGGCCTGACGCCTGTCAGCGGAACTACCCCAGGCAGACGGAAGAGCCCGCCCCGCTTTCGCGGGGCGGTCACGCCATGAGTATGGGCCGTCAGGTGCCCGAGTACGTTACGCTCGGCGCGGATTTGAGCTGGTCCTTGGTCATCGTGATCTTGCCGTGGTCCGGATACATGGCCGGCGCCCTCCGGGCCGCTGCAGCCGGCGGCGGGGAGGCCATGCCGCCGCCCGTGCTGCCGGCGCTGCCGGACGGAGCGGGCGCCGGAGCCGGTGGCGCGATCGGCTGGTCGCTCCAGTTCACCTGATCGAACGGAACCGCGACATCCTTCGAGCCGATGCCGAGGAAGCCGCCGACACCGATCGTGACCATCTCGGCCTTGCCGGTCTTGTCGACGATCACCTCGGTGACGTCGCCGACCTTCTTGTCGTCGGGGCCGTAGATGTCGACGCCGATCAGCTTGCTGGCGCGCCACTTGCCCTTGCCTGCCAGATTGGTCTCGGCCGCAGTGCTGGCGGTCGTCTGTATCGCGGTCGGTGCGGCGGGTGCCGAGGAGGGCGGCGTCGGCGCGCTGGTCTGTGCCACGGCAGCCGTGGCGAGCATTGCGACACCAACCGTGGACAACATGAAGTGATGATGCCTGATCATGTCTTCCTCCAGAGTGCTTCCGCTTAAAGCGGCTCGCATCGACAACAGTTCAGAGGCAAATTTGTTCAGATTGGAGATCCGCTAATTCCGACTATCGGCCGATTTCTTTGGGGTGTCCGCTCAAGCGAATGGCGGGACTCGTTGTTCCGGCGGATTGATCTTTGCCTTGTCGGATATTTGCTAGCTAGGCGGGGCTGTGCTCCAATGCCGTATCCATGGAAACGCCGCCGCCGCGGGCGCTGTTCCGCCCTCGGTTTTACGAGGTGCTCTGATGTCGGCAGTCCCTGTCACGCTTTCCGTCGACGAGCGCACGCTGGCCGTGCTCGACCGTCATATCGAGCTCCATCGACAAGGGCATTCGCGCGCCGATGTCATCGCGGAGATTCTGGCCATATGGGCAGCCAATCCGGAACGCGTCGTGGAGCCGGATGAGGGCCTGCGCCCCGAAGAGCTCAATGCGAGCAATGATTCCTGAAGCCGGGGCCGAGCCTTCGCATCAGTCGTCGGCGTCGTCGCGCCGCAGCTCGAAGGCGAGCATGGCTTCGGCGAGCGCGTGCAGTTCGCGCTCCTTGTCCGTGCCGTCCGGCATCGCGTTCAGCTCTTTCACGCGCTGCTGCGCGCGATCGTAGTCTTCCTCGGTGTGGATCACGATGGGCAGCTTCACGGGGAGCGATCTCCTCAGTGGCGAGATGGGGCATGGACCGGCCGGCACGCCGCCCTCTCGAGACGTTAGAGCCAATCCGGCGTCGAGCCGAACGCCGGGCCTCGCGAATCGGTTCCTCACGCTGCAGGTCGTTGCACGACCGCGTGCCGTCATGTCGTGAGTCTCTGGGGAGCGGAGAGGAAATGTCGACTTAAGCCTTCGGCAAGGGCGGGGCGGGCATGATGAGCGCTCCCCATCAGGATGCAAGGTGTCGAGAGGGCAGGCGATGCGAGGTTTTCTGTTTCCGGCCTGCCTGGCGGCGGCGATGGCTGCGGCCGGCGGGCCGGCATCCGCCTTCTGGCAGCGCTCGCAGGTCTCGGCCTGTTCGGATGCCACGACCGATGCGGAGCGCCAGCGTCTGCGCTGCTGGGAGCTGAACGCCTATGCCGATCCCGGCTGGCCCGCGCTTGGCGGCGCCGGCGGCGCTTACCTGATGCCTGCACCGGCGATCCGCCCGGGTCACGGACACAAGGGCGGTGGCGTGACCCGACGGCTCGGGTGAAAGATGTGAGGAAGAGAGCCGGTCACGACCAATCTACACGGAACGTGTTGACCGGCGTCGCTCGGCTCCGTATTCAGCGGCCCGGTGAGGGCGGGTAGCTCAGTGGTAGAGCACGTGACTTTTAATCATGTGGTCGTGGGTTCGATCCCCACCCCGCTCACCAGCGCCAGCAACCAGCCTACGTGATTTCAGGGCGGCCGCCGATCAGGTCGTCAGGTTGCGTTAACTTCGCGGAAACCAAACCGTCCTAGCGTTTTCGGCATGGTTATTCGCCGCGGTCTCCGCTCGATCTTCGTGACATTGGCCCTCTACCTCGTGTCGGGGGCGGCGGTGGCCTATTTCATGTTCCATGCCCAGCATGGCGCGCGCGGCCTCGAAGCGCGCGGCGCGATCCGGGAGTCGCTGCGCGACATGGAGGGCGAGCTCGCCAGCCTGACGGCCGAGCGCAAATCCTGGGAGCAGAGGCTCGCCTTGGTGCGCAGCGAGGCTGTCGATCGCGACCTCCTCGAAGAGAACGCCCGCGCGATCCTCGGCCGGACCCATAAAAACGACGTCGTCATCATGGGGCGCTGAGTTGCGATAGCCGGACGCCCGCGCGGGGGTCAGGCTCGCGTGACGGCCCGGCGTGTCGCTTCGGCCTAGATCAGCCTGAAAGGCGGGTTCCGTCTTTCGGCCCGCGCGTTCCAAAAAACGCTACGCTTTAGTCTCGGACGTATCGATTAACTTAATTCCAGTTAAAATAGCGTTGCCATTGTTTTTCAGTGGGTTATGGCATGTTGCATTGCGAGATAGCGTGCTCGCCAAGGTTTTTCCGATCCTCTACAACAATAGTCGGATGACCTTGGAGGACCGCCTATGGCTGTTGCTGCGCGTAAGTCGAAAGCTCCCGCTCAACCCAAAGCCGCTGCAAAGCCGGCAAAGGCCCGCGCGGGCAAGGAAGGCGCCGGCAAGGTCGAGGGAGCCCTCAGCAACACCGCGACCTTCACCAAGGACGAAGATCTCCATGCCTATCGCGAGATGCTGCTGATCCGGCGTTTCGAGGAGAAGGCCGGTCAGATGTACGGCATGGGCCTGATCGGCGGCTTCTGCCATCTCTATATCGGCCAGGAAGCCGTCGTGATCGGCATGCAGATGGCCTCCAAGGATGGCGATCAGGTCATCACCGGCTATCGCGACCACGGCCATATGTTGGCCTGCGGCATGGAATCGCGTGGCGTTATGGCGGAACTGACCGGCCGGCGCGGCGGCTATTCGCGCGGCAAGGGCGGCTCGATGCACATGTTCAGCCGCGAGAAGAATTTCTATGGCGGCCATGGCATCGTCGGCGGGCAGGTATCGCTCGGCACCGGGCTCGCCTTCGCCGATTGGTATCGCGGCGACAACACGGTCTCGATGACCTATTTCGGCGACGGCGCTGCCAACCAGGGCCAGGTCTACGAGAGCTTCAACATGGCCGAGCTCTGGAAGCTGCCGGTCGTGTTCGTGATCGAGAACAACCGCTACGCCATGGGCACCTCGGTCAACCGGGCCTCGGCGCAGACCGACTTCTCCCGCCGCGGCGTCTCCTTCAACATTCCCGGCGAGCAGGTCGACGGCATGGATGTCCGCGCCGTACGCGAGGCTGGCCTTCGCGCGATCGAGCATGCCCGCTCCGGCAAGGGTCCGTATATCCTGGAGATGCAGACCTATCGCTATCGCGGGCATTCGATGTCCGACCCGGCGAAGTACCGCTCCAAGGACGAAGTCCAGCGCATGCGCGAGGAGCACGATCCGATCGAGCAGGTCCGCGCACGCCTGATCCGCGACTTCAAGATCGGCGAGGACGAGCTCAAGGCGATCGACGCCAAGGTGCGCGAGATCGTCAACGACGCCGCCGAGTTTGCGACCCATGATCCCGAGCCGGATCCGTCGGAGCTCTACACCGACATCCTGCTGGAAGCCCCGCGGAGCTGATCGCTCCGCGCCTGCCGGCCTTCATCCTTTTCCCCGCGTCTTAGAATCCGGGTGCGTTCATGCCGATCGACATTCTCATGCCTGCGCTTTCTCCCACCATGGAGGAAGGAAAACTGGCCAAGTGGCTGAAGAAGGAGGGCGATCAGGTCAAGGCCGGCGACATCATCGCCGAGATCGAGACCGACAAGGCGACCATGGAGGTCGAGGCGGTCGATGAGGGCGTGCTCGCCAAGATCCTCGTCGCCGACGGCACCGAGAACGTCGCCGTGAACACGCCGATCGGCGTGATCGCCGCCGAGGGCGAGGATGTTGCGGCCGCGGCCAGCGGCGGCGGCAAGGCTGCTGCGCCCGAGAAAGCGCCAGCTGCTCCCGCCGCCGCGGCGGGGCCTGCTCCGGTTGCCGCGGCTCCGGCCGCCAGCGTTCCCGCTCAGGCGAAATCCTACGATTCCTCGTCGGAATTCCCGGCCGGCGCCGAGCTGGTCAGCACCACGGTCCGCGAAGCGCTGCGCGACGCGATGGCCGAGGAGATGCGCCGCGACAAGGACGTCTTCGTGATGGGCGAGGAGGTCGCCGAGTACCAGGGCGCCTACAAGGTCACGCAAGGGCTGCTGCAGGAATTCGGACCCAAGCGCGTCATCGACACGCCGATCACCGAGCACGGTTTCGCCGGCATCGGCGTCGGCGCGGCGCTCTCCGGCCTGAAGCCGATCGTCGAGTTCATGACCTTCAATTTCGCCATGCAGGCGATCGACCACATCATCAACTCGGCTGCCAAGACGCTCTACATGTCCGGCGGCCAGATGGGTGCGCCGATCGTGTTCCGTGGTCCGAACGGCGCGGCGGCCCGCGTCGGCGCCCAGCACAGCCATGACTACGCGGCGTGGTACTCGAACGTACCGGGCCTGAAGGTCGTCATGCCCTACAGCGCCTCCGACGCGAAGGGCCTGCTGAAGAGCGCGATCCGCGATCCCAACCCGGTGATCTTCCTCGAGAACGAGATCATGTACGGCAAGTCCTTCGACGTGCCGAAGGGCGATGACTTCCTGATCCCGATCGGCAAGGCGAAGGTGGTGCGTCCGGGCACGGACGTGACGATCGTCTCCTTCGGCATCGGCATGACCTATGCGCTCGGCGCCGCCGAGGCGCTGGCCAAGGAGGGCATCGAGGCCGAGGTCATCGACCTCAGGACGATCCGCCCGATGGATATCGAGACCGTCATCGCCTCGGTGCAGAAGACCAATCGCTGCGTCGCGGTCGAGGAAGGCTTCCCGCAGTCCGGCGTCACGGCCGAGATCGGCATGAAGATCATGGAGGCGGCCTTCGATTACCTCGACGCTCCCGTCGCCCGCGTCACCGGCAAGGACGTGCCGATGCCCTACGCGGCCAATCTCGAGAAGCTCGCTTTGCCGAATGTCGGCGAGGTCATCGCGGCGGCCAAGGCCGTCTGCTATCGCTGAGAGGGGCTGACCGATGCCGACGAACATCCTGATGCCCGCTCTGTCTCCGACGATGGAGAAGGGCAATCTCGCCAAGTGGCTGAAGAAGGAAGGCGACACGATCAAGTCCGGCGACATCATCGCCGAGATCGAGACCGACAAGGCCACGATGGAGGTCGAGGCGGTCGATGAGGGCGTGCTCGCCAAGATCGTGGTGCCGGAAGGCACCGCCGATGTCGCGGTCAACGAGGTGATCGGCGTGATCGCCGGCGAGGGCGAGGATGCCAAGAGCATCTCCGCCCCGGCCACCGGTGGTGCTGCGCCCGCCAAGGCCGAGGCTCCCAAGGCTGAAGCGCCGGCCGCTGCCGCGTCTCCCGCTCCGGCTGCGGCCGCTCCCGCTGCGGCTCCGGCCTCCGCTGGTGGCAGCCGTGCCTTTGCCTCGCCGCTCGCCCGCCGTATCGCCAAGGACGCCGGGCTCGACCTGAATGCGATCAAGGGCTCCGGCCCGCATGGCCGCATCGTCGAGAAGGATGTCGAGGCTGCCAAGGCCGGCGGTGGTGCCAAGGCTGCTCCGGCTGCGGCTGCCGCCGGGGCTCCGGCCGCCAAGCCTGCCGCCGCGCCGCTCGCAAGCGGTCCCTCCGACGAGCAGGTCAAGAAGCTGTTCGAGCCGGGCTCCTACGAGGAAGTCCCGCATGACGGCATGCGCAAGACGATCGCGCGCCGCCTGACCGAGGCCAAACAGACCGTCCCGCATTTCTACGTCACCGTGGATTGCGAGCTCGACGCGCTCTTGAAGCTGCGCGGGGAGCTCAATGCCGCGGCGCCGGAGAAGGACGGCAAGCCGGCCTACAAGCTCTCGGTCAACGACATGGTGATCAAGGCGCTGGCGCTGGCGCTCCGGGCCGTGCCGGACGCGAACGTGTCCTGGACCGACAACACCATGCTCAAGCACAAGCATGCCGATGTCGGCGTCGCCGTCTCGATCCCCGGTGGCCTGATCACGCCGATCATCCGCGATGCCTGCCACAAGAGCCTGTCGCAGATCTCCAACGAGATGAAGGACATGGCGGCGCGCGCCAAGGCCCGCAAGCTGAAGCCCGAGGAGTATCAGGGCGGCACGACGGCGGTCTCCAATCTCGGCATGTTCGGGGTCAAGGACTTTGCCGCGATCGTCAATCCGCCGCATGCGACGATCCTGGCGGTCGGCGCCGGCGAGCAGCGCGTCATCGTCAAGGGCGGCCAGCCGGCCGTCGCGACGGTGATGTCGGTGACGCTCTCGACCGACCACCGCGCCGTCGACGGCGCGCTCGGTGCCGAGCTTCTCGCGGCGTTCAAGGGCTATATCGAGAAGCCCATGGCGATGCTGGTCTGAGCGGCGGGAGAGACACCATGGCTGACTACGACATCATCGTCATCGGCTCCGGCCCCGGCGGCTATATCGCCGCGATCCGGGCGGCACAGCTCGGCTTCAAGACCGCGGTCGTCGAGCGCGAGCATCTCGCCGGCATCTGCTCGAACTGGGGCTGTATCCCGACCAAGGCGCTGCTGCGCTCGGCCGAGATCCTGCATTACGGCCAGCACGCCAAGGATTACGGCCTGACGCTGGAAGGCTCGTTCAAGGCGGATCTGGACGCGATCGTGAAGCGTTCGCGCGGCATCGCCGCGCGGATGAATAACGGCGTCCAGTTCCTGATGAAGAAGAACAAGGTCGACGTGATCTGGGGCGAGGCCAAGCTGACCAAGCCCGGCACGATCACCGTCGCGCCGACGAAGAAGCCGGCGATGCAGCCGCAGACGCCACCGCCGAAGAACGCCAAGGGCGAAGGCACCTATACCGCCGACCACATCATCGTCGCGACCGGCGCCCGGCCGCGCGCGCTGCCCGGCATCGAGCCGGACGGCAAGCTGATCTGGACCTATTTCGAGTCGATGGTGCCGGCGAAGATGCCGAAATCGCTGCTCGTGATGGGCTCCGGCGCCATCGGCATCGAGTTCGCCTCGTTCTACCGGACGATGGGCGTCGAGGTGACCGTGGTCGAGGTGCTGCCGCAGGTCGTTCCCGTGGAGGATGCCGAGATCGGCGCCTTCGCGCGAAAAGCCTTCGAGAAGCAGGGCATGAAGATCCTCACAGGCGCCAAGGTGACGAAGGTCGAGAAGGGGGCGGACTCCGTCACCGCCCATATCGAGGACGAGAAGGGCGGCAAGCAGACGATTACGGCGGATCGGATGATCTCGGCCGTCGGCGTCGTCGGCAATATCGAGAATCTCGGCCTCGAAGCGCTCGGCGTGAAGACCGATCGCGGCTGCATCGTCATCGACGATGTCTGCCGGACGAACGTCAAGGGCGTCTATGCGATCGGCGACGTTGCCGGCCCGCCGATGCTGGCCCACAAGGCCGAGCATGAGGCGGTGATCTGCGTCGAGGCGATCAAGGGCCTGCATCCGCACCCGATGGACAAGCTGATGATCCCAGGCTGCACCTATTGCCACCCGCAGATCGCCAGCGTCGGCCTGACCGAGGCGAAAGCCAAGGCCGCCGGTCACGAGATCAAGGTTGGCCGCTTCAACTTCGTCGCCAACGGCAAGGCCGTGGCGCTCGGCGAAGACAGCGGCATGGCCAAGACGATCTTCGATGCCAAGACCGGCAAGCTGCTCGGCGCCCATCTCGTCGGCCCGGAAGTGACCGAGCTGATCCAGGGCTTCGTCGTCGCCATGAACCTGGAGACGACCGAGGAAGAGTTGATGCACACGATCTTCCCGCATCCGACCCTGTCGGAGGTGATGAAGGAAAGCGTGCTCGACGCCTACGGCAAGGTGCTGAACGCCTGAGCCTGTGCTTTCAGGCGCCGGCTTGGAGCCACATGACTGTCATTCCGGGGCGCGCCGCAGGCGCGAACCCGGAACCCGCGACCGGGTCGGACATCTTGTGCCTTGCTGCAGCCGGCTTACCCCGTCGTGGGTTCCGGGTTCTTCGCTCCGCGAAGCCCCGGAATGACAAGCCACGCCGCCCGAAAATGACGGCCGGTGTCTAGTGCCGACGCTTGGCGTCCGCTTGCCCGCGCTCCATACTGCGCCGATGCCGCCACGCACCCGCAAATCCGCCAAGCCCGATCGCGTCGTCCGCGACGACGAGATCGAGATCCTGCCGCCGCGCCGGACGCTGCCGCTCGACTGGAGCGTCATCGTGCCGACCGTGGCCTTCGGAACGTTCACGGGCTTCGCGGCCAGCCTGATCGTCGGTGGCGGCGGCGTGATCCGCCATGCCGTCGTCGGCTTGCTCGGCATGCTGGTCGGGCAGGGCATCGTGCGCCTGACCGGCTGGCGGCTGAACACCGGCTATAGTCTCCTCGACGATGCCGGCATGGCGGTGCTCGGCGCCATCCTCGTCATCCTGCTGGCGCGCTTCATAGCCTGAGATAGCATCGAGGGCGGAACCGGCGGCGGCCGAAGCCGTTGGGTACCCGCGCATCCGCGCATGGCTAGGGGGATATCCGCGATGGAAAGCTTTGCCGCCACCATGGCCCAGCCGGGCTATGGCTTCTTCATGACGCTGCTGATCGGCGTCCTCGCCGGCTGGATCGCCGAGCGCCTGACCTCGTCCGATCACGGCCTCTTCACCAATATGCTGGTCGGCGTCGCCGGCTCCTTCGTCGGTGCCAAGGTTGCGGAACTCCTGGCGATTCCGGTCTTCGGATTCTGGCGGACGCTGGTCGCGGCGGTGGCCGGCGCGATTATCGTCATCGTGATCTGGAACGCGGCCCGCGGTCGCAGGTGAAGCACTGTTGCCCGGGCCGGGAGTTGCGGCAGAGCGCTTTGGGGATTAGCTAGAGGAAGCCGGCTTGGCCGGCTCCTGCTGTTGAAGCCCGGACCCTGTTATGGCGCTTGTTCTCGACCTGCTGAACCGCGATCCGCGGCCCAATGCCGGCAATCCGAAGGCGCAAGCCACGGAAGTCCGCCACCCCGAGAAGCAGAAGCGGCCGGAGAACCCGGTCCTGCGCAAGCCGGACTGGATTCGGGTCAAGGCGCCGGGCTCGCCGAAATGGGCCGAGACCAAGGCGATCGTGAAGGCCGAGAAGCTGGTCACGGTCTGCGAGGAGGCCGGCTGCCCCAATATCGGCGAGTGCTGGGAAAAGAAGCACGCCACCTTCATGATCATGGGCGACACCTGCACGCGGGCCTGCGCCTTCTGCAACGTGAAGACCGGCGTGCCGCAGCCGCTCGATCTCGAAGAGCCGCGCAAGATCGCCGAGGCCGTCACCAAGCTCGGGCTCGAGCATGTCGTGATCACCTCGGTCGACCGCGACGATCTCAAGGACGGCGGCGCCGAGCATTTCGCCCAGGTCATTCGCGCGATCCGCAAGGCTTCGCCTAGCACGACCATCGAGATTCTGACGCCGGATTTCCTGCGTAAGCCGGGCGCGCTCGAAGTGGTCGTGGCGGCCAAGCCCGACGTCTTCAACCACAATCTCGAGACCGTGCCGGGCAAGTACCTGAAGGTGCGGCCGGGCGCGCGCTATTTCCATTCGCTGCGCCTACTGCAGCGGGTGAAGGAGCTCGACCCGACCATCTTCACCAAGTCCGGCATCATGGTCGGCCTGGGCGAGGAGCGGAACGAGGTGCTCCAGCTGATGGACGACCTGCGCTCGGCCGAGGTCGATTTCATGACGATCGGCCAGTACCTCGCGCCGTCGCGCAAGCACCACGCCGTGATCCGCTTCGTCACCCCCGACGAGTTCAAGAGCTTCGAGACCATCGCCTATGCCAAGGGCTTCCTGATGGTGTCCTCGACGCCGCTGACCCGCTCCTCGCATCATGCCGGCGAGGATTTCGCCAAGCTGCGTGCCGCGCGCGATGCCCAGATCGGTATCGGCCATAACAGCCGCGGCTGAGAAGGCACGTCCTCGATGCCGATGTTCAACAGCAGCCGCCGGGTGAAGCACTCGCCCGAGCAGATGTTCGCGCTCGTGGCGGATGTCGAGACATATCCGCAGTTCCTACCGCTCTGCGAAGGGCTCACCGTGCGCCGGCGCACGCCGCGCGAGGGCGGCGGCGAGGTGCTTCTGGCCGACATGACCGTGGGCTACAAGGCGATCCGCGAGACCTTCACCAGCCGCGTCACGCTCGATCCGGACAATCTCAAGATTCTCGTCGAGTATGTCGACGGGCCGTTCCGCTATCTGGAGAACCGCTGGACCTTCAAGCCGCACGAGGCGGGCTGCGAGATCGGGTTCTTCATCTCCTACGAATTCGCCAGCCGGATGCTCGGGCTGCTGATGGGCGCAATGTTCGACAAGGCCTTCCGCAAATTCGCGGAAGCCTTCGAGAAGCGCGCCGAACTCGTTTACGGGCGTAATGCCCCTACGGCAGTGACGGGGTCTTAAGCCCTGCGTGGCATGGTTCGGCCATCAGCCGAGGACATGCCCATGGATGCATCCGCAGCGCAGACGGTCGATCGCCTTCACGCGCGCCGCGTGGCGGCGACGCTTCCCGTCTATATCGCGACGATCTTCGTCTCGGCCTTCCTGCTGTTCGGCATCCAGCCGATGTTCGCCAAGATGGTGCTGCCGAAGCTCGGCGGCTCGCCGGGCGTCTGGTCGGTCGCCATGGTATTCTTCCAGGCCGTGCTGCTCGCGGGCTATGGCTATGCGCATCTGCTCGTCAGCCGCCTTTCCCTGCGCCGGGCCGCGCTGATCCATCTGGCGCTGATGATGACGGTCCTGGCGATCAGCCTGCCGATCCATATCGCCGCCGGCTTCGAAAGGCCGCCGCAGGAGGGGGAGGTCACTTGGCTGATCGGCCTGTTCGCGGCCTCGGTCGGCTTGCCCTTCTTCGCCGTCTCCGCCAATGGCCCCCTGCTTCAGGCCTGGTTCGCCCGGTCGGGTCATAGCCACGCCGCCGACCCCTATTTCCTTTACGCTGCATCCAACATCGGCAGTTTCCTGGCTCTGATCGCCTATCCCTTGGTCGTCGAGCCCATGTTGCCGCTCGCCATGCAGGCCAGCGCCTGGGCGTGGGGCTTCGCGCTGCTGCTCGCCGGGATCGCCGGTTGTGCCGGGCTCGCCATCGGTACGGGCCGGATGGACGCTCCCACGCCGGCCGCTGCCACGCCGGCCGTGCCCGTCACCCATACGCAGCGCTTCGGCTGGGTCGCCCTCGCCTTCGTGCCGTCGGGGTTGCTGGTCGCGGTTACCGCGCATGTTTCCACCGACGTCGCCGCCGTGCCGCTGCTCTGGGTGGTGCCTCTGGCGCTGTTCCTCCTGACTTTCGTCATTGTCTTCCAGCGCCGGCCGATCCTGCCGCATCGCTGGATGCTGCGCCTGCAGATCGTCCTGATGCTCGGCGTGCTTGTTGCCTTTCCGTTCAAGTCGTGGGTCGGCTGGGGCCTCTCGCTGGCGCTGCATCTTGGGCTGTTCTTCGTAACGGCCATGGTGGCGCATGGCGAGCTGGTGAAGCGGCGCCCGGATGCTTCGCGCCTCACCGAATTCTATCTGTGGATGTCGTTCGGTGGCGTGCTTGGCGGGCTGTTCTGCGGCCTGCTGGCGCCGATGCTGTTCAATGAGGTCATCGAGTACCCGATTCTGGTGATGGCGGGATTGCTTTGCCGTCCTGAAGTCATCGCGGGCCGCGCGAAGGGCGCCATGAAGCTCTATCTCGTCTCGGCGACCGCAAGCGTGATGATTTTCCTTGTGATCAGCGACTGGCAGCGCACCGATTCGATCCGCTCCTTCTTCGGCATCAACCGCGTTTCCGAAACCGAGGATGGGCGCTTCCGCAAGCTCACGCACGGGACTACCGTCCACGGCGTGCAGCGCCTCCGCAATGACGACGGCAGCATGGTCACCAGCCGCCCCGAGCCGTTGAGCTACTACTTCACCGGCGGAGCCATCGCGGACGGTATCGATGCGGTACGGCGTGCGCGCGGCGGACGGTTGGGCAAGGTCGCCTCGGTCGGCGTCGGCACGGGCTCGCTCGCCTGCCAGATCCGCCCCGGTGAAGACTGGAGCTTCTACGAGATCGATGCCCGTGTGGTTTCGCTCGCGACCGATCCGGCGCGCTTCTCCTTCATCAGTCAATGCGCTCCGCATGCGCCGTTCGTGATCGGCGATGCGAGGCTGACGCTCACCGATGCAGCCCCCGGCTCGCTCGACCTGATCGTCGTCGATGCGTTCTCGTCGGACGCGATTCCGATTCACCTGCTGACGCGCGAGGCGATCGGGCTCTACCTGTCCAAGCTGACACCCAACGGTGCGCTGCTGTTCCACATCTCCAACCGAAACATGGACCTAGCTCCCGTGGTCGCGGCGACGGCAGGCGAGCATGGGCTCGTCACCTGGATCAGCCAGTATCGTCAGACACAGGAGCTGGCGGATCAGCACAAGTTCTTGTCCCTGGTCGCGGTGGTCGCGCGCGATCAGGCCGATCTTCGCTTCGCGGCAGGCGAGCGTTGGCGGGTGGAGCAAGGGGGCGGGACGCGGCCCTGGCGCGACGATTACGCAGACGTCATCGGCGCGATCTGGCGCAAGCTCTCGCGCTGAACGAGGTCAACCGGCGGCGTCACGCAGCAGCCCAAGCGCGACGATGACGGAAAGCCGCCGGATCTGGTCGCGCGGCAGGGGGCCGAAGCGCATTTCGCGATGGGCTGTGCCCGTTGGCCCGGCGCAGGCAAAATGGACCAGGCCGACAGGCTTGCGGTCCGTGCCGCCACCGGGGCCGGCGACGCCGGTAATGGCAACGGCCAGGTCCGCGGAAAGCCGTGTGCGACCTCCCGCGGCCATCGCGCGAGCAACCTCTTCGCTGACGGCGCCGTGAGCCTCGATCAGGGCGGCAGGCACGCCGGCCAGCGCCGTCTTGGCGCCGTTGGAATAGGTCACCAGCCCGCCATCGACGACATCCGAGGAGCCGGCGATCGCGGTCAGGGCGCCCGAGACCAGCCCTCCCGTGCAGGATTCGACCGTGGCCACGCTGAGGCCACGGTCGCGGCAAGCTGCCAGGACCGTTTCGGCCAGCGCGGTGATCTCCGCATCGAACATGGCTACTCCTCCTCGGGCAGGCGGATCGTTGCCGTCCCAAATGCTACGAGGCCCTCGCGCCGGCCGGTGAAGCCCATGCGCTCCGAGGTCGTCGCTTTGATTGCGACCTTGCCGACCGGCAGGCCGGCAATCGCCGCGATCTCGGCGCGGATGGCCTCACGATGCGGGCCGATCTTCGGGGCCTCGCAGACGACGGTCAGGTCGAGGAAGTCGATCCGTCCGCCGCGTTCGCGCACCCGTGCCGCGGCGAAGGCGAGGAACTGGGCCGAGGCTGCGCCGCGCCATTGCGGATCGCTCGGCGGAAAATGCGTGCCGATATCGCCGTCGGCGAGCGCGCCGAGCAGGGCATCGGTCAGCGCGTGGAGCGCGACGTCACCGTCGGAATGGGCGATGACGCCCTGGTCGTGACCGATCCGGACGCCGCCGAGCCAGACATGGTCGCCCGGTCCGAAGGCATGGACATCGTAGCCGGTGCCGACCCGTGTCACGAGCGCCTTGCCCGGTTGCGCGGAGGCCCGCAGGAAATCCGCGGCATGGGTCAATTTCACATTGGCCGGGTCGCCCTGGAAGGTCGAGACCGGATGGCCGGCCCATTCCATGAGGGCGGCATCGTCGGTGAAGCCATCGAGCAGGGCCGCTTCGGCGGCCTCATGGGCCTCCAGCAGGGGCCTGAAGCGGAAGGCCTGCGGCGTCTGGACGGTGACGAGCTGGTCGCGCGGCGGGGTCTCGGCGACATGGCCGTCGGCGCTGGTGCGCTTCACCGTATCGGTGACGGGCAAAGCGGGGATCGCGGCGATGCCGCCGGCAGCGAGCCGGTGGATCGCGGCGCTGATCTGGGCCCGCGAGACGAAAGGCCGAGCCGCGTCATGGACGAGCACGATGCCGTCGAAGCCCTCGCGCGACAGCGCGAGCAAGCCGCGTCGCACCGAGGCCTGACGCGTTGTACCGCCGAGCGTCGGCGTCGCGAGACGGGAGCCGTCGATGCCGGCCATGGCATTGGCGTAGCGCGCCTCGTCGCCTTCGCCGATGACGACGGCGATGCGCTCGATCGCCGGCTCCGCCAGGAAGGGCGTGAGCGCATGAGCGAGGACGGGGCGGCCGTCGACCAGCCGGTACTGCTTCGGCTCGCCATCGCCGGCCCGCAGGCCGCGGCCGGCCGCGACGAGCAGGGCTGCAACCGGCGGAAGCGCATCGGATTGACGGAGCACGGCGCTGGATCCTGTCTGCAAGCGGGTCATGGGCGCATGCCATAACCAATTCCGCTGCGATGGGGCAGGGGGGTGTGACGCTGCTGCATTGCAGCATTCCGCCTAAGCGCTTGCGCTCACGCAGCATTGTCCAATAAATATGCATATTGAGAATTGCCTTAAAAGCAGGCTGACCCTTTGGACATTGCAGATATCCCGATCGCCTCCCGCGCCTTCCTGGCGCCGATGTCTGGCGTGACCGACATCGTCATGCGTCGCCTGGCGGCGCGCAGCCGCGCCGGGATTGTCGTGTCGGAGATGGTCGCATCCGATGAATTCGTGCGCGGCAGCGAGGAAGCGCGCATCCGGGCCGAGGGCGAGGGCGTCTCGCCGCATGTTGTCCAGCTCGCAGGCTGCGACCCGTACTGGATGGGTGAGGCGGCGCGGCTGGCCGAGGCCAATGGCGCCGATATCGTCGACATCAACATGGGCTGCCCGGCCAAGAAAGTAACGGGCGGCTGGGCCGGCTCCGCCCTGATGCGCGATCTCGACCATGCGATCGCGCTGGTCGAGGCCGCCGTTGCCGCGACCAGCGTGCCGGTGACGGTCAAGATGCGCCTCGGCTGGGACGATGCCTCCCGCAATGCTCCCGAACTTGCCCGTCGGGCGGTCGATGCGGGCGCGAGAATGATTACGGTTCACGGCCGGACGCGCCAGCAATTCTACAAGGGCACGGCCGACTGGCGGGCGATCGCGGCGGTGCGCGCCGCCGGCGATTTCCCATTGGTGGCCAATGGCGACATCCACGATGTCGCGGATGCACGGGCCTGCCTCGAGCAGTCGGGTGCCGATTTCGTGATGGTGGGGCGTGCTGCGCTCGGCCGGCCCTGGCTGGTCGGCGCGATCGGCGCGGCGCTCGACGGGCGCGCGTTCCTGCCGCTCACTCTGGCCGAGAAGCTCGTGCTGGCCTGCGAGCACTATGAGGGCCTGTTGTCCCTGATGGGCGTGGCGCATGGCGTGCGCCATGCCCGCAAGCATCTGGCGGCCTACGCGGATGACGCCGTCGCCGATGGCTGCGAGCCCGATGCGGAGCTGCGCCGCAGCCTTCTGACATCTGACGAGCCCAAGCAGGTCCTGGCCGCACTGGCCGGCCTGTTTTCGACCGATCGCAATCGCGAAGCGGCTTGACGCGACAAGGAGCAGCCGATGACCGCGATGTTTGCCGACAAGGGGCTTGGAAGCCGCAGCACCTACCTGCTCGACCCGATCGAGGTCCAGGCGCTGAACGTGCTGCCGATGCCGGTGCTGGTGATCGGCGAGAGCCATGTCGTGCTCTATGCGAATACGGCAGCGGAGGATTTCTTCCAGTCCAGCGCCGCCCTGCTCAAGCGCCAGCGCATCGACGACCTCGTCGCCTTCGGCTCGCCCGTGCTGGGGGTGATCGAGGAGGTGCAGCGCCGCGGCGCCAGCGTCAGCGAGTACCGCCTCGATCTCGGCACGCCGCGCCTCGGCACCGATCACATCGTCGACGTCTTTGCCTCTCCCTTGCCCAGTCAGGGCGACGCCGTCGTGCTGATGCTGCAAGAACGGACAATTGCCGAAAAAATGGACAGGCAATTGACGCATCGCGGGGCAGCGCGCTCGATCACCGCGCTCGGCGCGATGCTGGCCCACGAGATCAAGAACCCGCTTTCCGGTATCCGCGGGGCGGCGCAACTACTCGAAGGCTCGATCGGCGACGAGGATCGGATGCTGACGCAGCTGATCTGCGACGAGACCGACCGGATCGTGAAGCTGGTCGAGCGTGTCGAATTGTTCGGCGACGAGCGGCCGAGCGAGCGCGACGCGGTCAATGTCCATGACGTGCTCGACCATGTGAAGCGCCTCGCCCAATCCGGCTTCGCCCGGCACATCCGCTTCACGGAAGCCTACGATCCGTCGCTGCCGCCGGTGGCCGGCAATCGCGACCAGCTTGTCCAGGTACTGCTGAACCTCATCAAGAATGCCGCCGAAGCCATCGGCGAGGGCGCGATCGACGGCGAGATCACGCTGACGACGGCCTATCGCCCGGGTATCCGCCTGCAGGTGCCGGGATCGACGGAGCGTATCGCGCTGCCGCTCGAGATCGGGGTGCGCGACAACGGGCCGGGCGTGCCTACCGATCTGGTGCAGCACCTGTTCGATCCCTTCGTCACGACCAAGGCCCAGGGAAGTGGCCTTGGACTTGCACTTGTCGCCAAGGTGATCGGCGATCACGGCGGAATCGTCGAGTGCGAGTCCGTTCCGCGCCGGACGCATTTCAGGATCCTCCTGCCCCTGCACCAGCTCAGGTCGGGGCGGGCAACGTAAAGGCCTCAAGCAACACATGCCGACCGGTCACATCCTCGTCGCCGACGACGACGCCGCGATCCGCACCGTCCTGAACCAGGCGCTGGCCCGGGCGGGCTATGAAGTCAGGACCACGGGCCAGGCTGCCACGCTCTGGACCTGGGCTGCCCAGGGGCTGGGCGACCTGATCATCACCGATGTCGTGATGCCCGACGGCAATGCCTTCGACCTGCTGCCGCGCATCAAGCGGGTGCGGCCGGAGCTGCCGATCATCGTGATGAGCGCTCAGAACACCTTCATGACGGCGATCAAGGCGTCGGAACGCGGCGCCTACGAGTATCTGCCGAAGCCCTTCGACCTGAAGGAGCTCGTCGCCATCGTCGGCCGCGCCATGTCGCGCCCGCGCGGCGAGGCGGTGCGCGGCCATGCGGCCGAGCCCGAGGATATCCCGCTGATCGGCCGCTCGCCGGCGATGCAGGATGTCTATCGGGCGCTCGCGCGCCTGATGCCGATCGATCTGACCGTGATGATCAACGGCGAATCCGGCACCGGCAAGGAGCTGGTGGCGCGGGCGCTGCACGATTACGGCAAGCGCAAGAACGGGCCCTTCGTCGCGATCAATATGGCGGCGATCCCCAAGGACCTGATCGAATCCGAGCTGTTCGGCCATGAGAAGGGCGCCTTCACCGGGGCGCTGACGCGCTCGTCCGGCCGCTTCGAGCAGGCCGAGGGCGGCACGCTCTTCCTCGACGAGATCGGCGATATGCCGATGGAGGCGCAGACCCGCCTGCTGCGCGTGCTCCAGCAGGGCGAATACACCACGGTCGGCGGGCGCACCCCGATCAAGACCAATGTCCGCATCGTCGCCGCGACCAACAAGGACCTGCGCATCTCGATCGCGCAGGGGCTGTTCCGCGAGGACCTGTTCTTCCGGCTGAACGTCGTGCCGATCCGCTTGCCGCCCCTGCGCGAGCGAATCGAGGACATCCCCGATCTCGTCCGCCACTTCTTCACGCTGGTCGAGAAGGAGGGGCTGCCGCGCAAGCAGGTTGATTCGGAAGCGATGGACGTGATGCGGCAGTATCGCTGGCCGGGTAACGTCCGCGAGCTGGAAAATCTCGTGCGGCGCCTGGCCGCGCTCTACCCGCAGGAAACGATCACCGCGCCGATCATCGAGGCCGAATTGCAGCCGGCGGCGGTGGGGGCAGGATACACCGGCAGCCCTGCCGTTTCCGAGCGCGCCGAGACCCTGTCCGGCTCGGTCGAGCGCCATCTCGGCCAGTATTTCGGCGGTTTCGGCGACAATATCCCGCCGCCGGGCTTGTATCACCGCATCCTGCGCGAGATCGAGCCGCCCCTGATCGCCGCGGCGCTCGCCGCCACGCGCGGCAACCAGATCCGAGCCGCGGAGCTGCTCGGGCTCAACCGCAACACGCTGCGCAAGAAGATTCGCGAACTCGACATGCAGGTGGTCCGCTCGCCGCGCTGAAACGCGGCATCACCGCCTTGTGAATGTCATATTTTGACAACACCGTTGCGGCGGCGCATCAGTGGCGCCCCGCAGGCGTGATCGGTGCGCGATCCCTGCCATTTCGGAGTTGTCGGAAAACGTGTCTGCGTCGGTCAACGAAGCCAGGATGATGCCGCGCAGCGAGGAGAAATCCCGTCGCGTATCGGGCTGGGTCGGCGGGATCGTTGTCGCGCTGGCTTTGATCTCGGCGCTGCTCACCTTCCTCGTGCTGTCGGGTGCGACGCCGATCGTGCCCGTGCACGAGGTCGTCGTCGGCGTGTTCGTGCTGAACGCGCTGCTGATCCTGGTGCTGATCGTCATCGTCGCCATCGAGGCCGCCGTGCTGATCCGCGCCCGCAAGGCGGGAGCGGCTGCGGCGGGCCTTCATGTCCGCATCGTCGGCCTGTTCAGCATCATCGCCGCCCTGCCGGCCGTGCTCGTCGCGATCATCGCCACCATTACGATCGAGCGCGGGCTGGAGCCGTGGTTCTCCGACCGGATGCGCGATGCCGTCTTCAAGTCGGTCGAGGTCGCGGATGCCTATGCCGCCAGCCAGTGCCGCTCGCTCGGGCGCGAAATCCGTGTGCTCGCCGACGATCTGAGCCGGGCCAAGCCCGCCTTCGATGTCGACCGCAAATGGTTCGAGAACTTCCTGACGACGCGCGCGACAGCGCTGGGGCTCCCCGTCGCCACGATCATGCAGCCGCCGGACAAGGTGGTCGTGCGTGCCAATATCAACGTGCTGCGCGATCCGCCCATGCCGGATCAGGCAGCCTTCGACGATGCCAAGTCCGCGCCGGAGCCGATCTGCGTCATCCCCCGGACGGGTACCGTCTTCGGTGCCGTGGTGAAGCTTCCGGCCTATGAGAACAGCTTCCTGCATGTCGCGCGCGAGGTCGATCCGCTCGCCGTCGAGTTCCCTTCGGTCGCGCGCGGGGCGGCTGTCGAATATCTCTCGATCGATGCGCGCCGAAAGGGCGTGCAGATCGCCTTCGCCTCGATGTACGGGCTGATCGCGCTGATCCTGCTGCTTTCGGCGATCTGGCTGGGCCTGAGCTTCGCCAACGGGCTCGTCGCACCGATCCGGCGGATGATCGATGCGACGGACCAGGTCTCGAGCGGGAATTTCTACGTCCAGGTGCCGATCCGACGATCCGAGGGCGATCTCGCCCATCTCGGCGAGACCTTCAACAAGATGACGGCGGAGCTGCGCCGCCAGCGCGACAGCCTGGTCACGGCGAGCGAGGTCATCGACCGGCGCCGGCGCTTCACCGAGACGGTCCTGTCCGGTGTCTCTTCCGGCGTCCTCAGCCTCGACAGCGACGGGCATGTCACGACGATCAACCGCTCGGCCGAGAATCTGCTCGGGACCGGCGGGCGCCTGCTCGGCAAGCCGATCGGCGAGATCGCGCCCGAAGTGGCCGGTTTCGTCACGGAAGCCCTGCAGAACCGGCAGCGCCAGAGTTCCGGCCAGGTCGCCTTCACCCGCGCCGGCCAGGACCGGATGGTCAATATCCGCGCGGTCAGGGAAGGCGAGGGGATCGGCGCCGGGCTCGTCGTGACGCTCGACGACATCACCGACCTCGTCTCGGCCCAGCGCACCGCCGCCTGGGCCGATGTCGCCCGCCGAATCGCGCATGAGATCAAGAACCCGCTGACGCCGATCCAGCTCTCGGCCGAGCGCATCAAGCGCCGGTTCGGGCGGGTCATCACCGAAGGCAAGGACGTCTTCGACCAGTGCACCGATACGATCGTGCGGCAGGTCGAGGACATCAGGCGCATGGTCGACGAATTCTCCTCCTTCGCCCGCATGCCGAAGCCGTCGCTCGCCCGCGAGGACATCGTCGAGACGGTTCGCCAGATCGTCTTCCTCTGGCGCGTCGGCAATCCCGAGACAACGATCGCGGAGACCCTACCGGCGGATGCCGTTCCGGCGCGTTTCGACCGACGGCTGATTTCGCAGGCTTTGACCAATGTCATCAAGAACGCGACCGAGGCGATCGAGGCCGTGCCGGCCGAAGAGCGCGGACAGGGCCGGATCGATGTCCAGATGGCACGGCTCGACGACGGCCGGATCGTCATCGACGTCATCGACAACGGCAAGGGCCTGCCGGCGGATCAGCGCCAGAAGCTGCTCGAGCCCTACATGACGACGCGCGAGGGCGGGACGGGCCTGGGCCTCGCCATCGTCGGCAAGATCCTGGAAGACCATGGCGGCGGTATCGAATTGCTCGACCGCCCGGATGCTGCCAGCGGTGCGCGAGGCGCGCGCATCCGGCTCTGGTTCCCCGAAGCGGGGCCGGCGCAGGACGCTGAGGGCAGCGATGCGGTCGGCCAGCCGGAAAATGGCTCTCGCAACACAGATGATGGGAAGAATGGGATACGCCTATGAGCGCTGACATCCTGGTAGTGGACGACGAAGTCGATATCCGCGATCTGGTCGCCGGCTTGCTGGAAGACGAGGGCTACCGGACCCGCAAGGCGGGCTCCGCCGACGAGGCGCTGGCCGCGATCGCGTCGCGCCGGCCGAATCTCGTCTTCCTCGACATCTGGCTGCAGGGCAGCCGGCTCGACGGCCTGCAGGTCCTGGAGCTGATCAAGGAAAACCACCCTGATCTCGCGGTGGTGATGATCTCCGGCCATGGCAACATCGAGACGGCGGTCTCGGCGATCAAGAGCGGCGCCTATGACTTTATCGAGAAGCCGTTCAAGGCCGACCGACTGGTGCTGGTTGCCGAACGGGCGCTCGAAGCCTCGCGCCTGCGTCGCGAGGTCCGCGACCTCAAGACCCGTTCGGTCCAGGCGGACCGCATCGTCGGCCGCACGACTGTCGTGAACCAGCTTCGCCAGACCATCGAGCGCGTCGCGCCGACCAATGCGCGCGTGCTGATCACCGGCGAGCCGGGCTGCGGCAAGGAACTGGCGGCGCGCACGCTGCACGAAGCCTCGACCCGGTCGAGCGGGCCCTTCGTCGTCATCAATGCGGCGACGATCACGCCCGAGACGATGGAGGAGGAACTGTTCGGCGTCGAGGGCGGCGACGGGCGCTCGCGCCGGATCGGCGCGCTCGAGGAAGCGCATGGCGGCTCGCTCTACATCGACGAGATCGGCGACATGCCGCGCGAGACGCAGAACCGCATCCTGCGCGTGCTGGTCGATCAGAACTTCCAGCGTGTCGGCGGCGCGACGCGGGTCCATGTCGACGTCCGCGTCATCTCCTCGTCGAGCCGGGATCTCGCACAGCTCATCACCGATGGGCATTTCCGCGAGGACCTCTATCACCGCCTCAGCGTCGTGCCGATCAAGGTGCCGCCGCTGTCGGAGCGGCGCGAGGACGTGCCGGAGCTGATCGAGTTCTTCATGGATCAGATCTCGGTCGCGAGCGGCCTGCCAAAGCGCCAGATCGGCAGCGACGCCATGGCCGTGCTGCAATCGCATGAATGGCCGGGCAACATCCGCGAGCTGCGCAACAACGTCGAACGACTGATGATCCTGACCAAGGGCGACCCGACGGCCGAGGTGACGATCGAGATGCTGCCGGCCGAAGTCGGCGCGATGGTGCCGACGACGCCGTCCGGCTCCGGCGGCGAGCGCCTGATGAGCCTGCCGCTGCGCGACGCGCGCGAGATCTTCGAGCGCGAATACCTGATCGCGCAGATCGCCCGCTTCTCCGGCAATATCTCGCGCACGGCCGAGTTCATCGGCATGGAACGCTCGGCGCTGCACCGGAAACTGAAGTCGCTCGGCGTCGGCTGAAGGCGCGTCGATATACGTCGGCAGCCGCTAGCAGCCACCTTTGTCATTCCGGGGCTTCGCGGAGCGAAGAACCCGGAACCCACGACTGGGCGAGCCGCTTGCAACTGAACACCGCAGTCTCATCCAGTCGTGGGTTCCGGGCTCGACCCTGCGGGCCGCCCCGGAATGACAAGCGGCGAATCTAAAGTTTGGCGGCGCCAAGCGCGCCACGCATGACCGTTTGCGCGCTACGCAGGCGGCATGCATCTAAAGTCGGCATTGCTGCACTTGCGTTGTGGGCGAAGACGACGATCTAATGAAGCATCGGTGTTCCGACGCCGGTGGAATACGCCGCCGGCCTGAAACGGAACGAATTGGATCGCTGGATTTAATCCGATCGGCGATCCCAACAACAGGGACTACCCATGGCCGCCGAGCGGGCACAGAACCTCCAGGACACTTTCCTCAACCATGTGCGCAAGCAGAAGATTCCGCTGACGATCTTCCTCGTCAACGGTGTCAAGCTGCAGGGCGTCGTCACTTGGTTCGACAATTTCTGCGTGCTGCTGCGCCGTGACGGTCATTCGCAGCTGGTCTACAAGCACGCGATCTCGACCATCATGCCCGGCCATCCGGTGCAGCTGTTCGAGCCCGAGGAAACGGACAAGAACTGATTTGGCTGCAAGCCATAAGGACGACAAGGATCGGGCGGCCACGCGTGTCACAGGCGCGAAGCCGCTCGACGAGATCGAACGCGACATCGCGGCGAATACGCGCGCCTATGTCGTGGGGCCCTATCTGCAGAAGCGCGGCATTGCCGTCGACGCCAACCAGCGTTCCTTCGCGGCGCGGCTGGACGAGGCTGTCGGGCTCGCGGCCGCGATCGACCTGACAGTCGTCGAGCCGGTGCAGGTGCTGCTGACTGCGCTGCGCCCCGCGACCTATCTCGGCAAGGGCAAGGTCGAGGAGCTGGCCGAGCGCATCAAGATCGAGGAGATCGGGCTTGTCGTGATGGATTGCGCCCTGTCGCCGGTCCAGCAGCGCAATCTCGAGAAGGCCTTCGGTTGCAAGGTCATCGACCGCACCGGCCTGATCCTCGAAATCTTCGGCCGACGGGCGCGCACCAAGGAAGGCGCGCTGCAGGTCGAGCTTGCGCATCTCAATTACCAGAAGAGCCGCCTGGTGCGGTCCTGGACCCACCTCGAACGTCAGCGCGGCGGCTTCGGCTTCCTCGGCGGCCCCGGCGAGACCCAGATCGAGGCCGACCGGCGCATCATCCAGGAGCGGATGACTAAGATCGAGCGCGATCTTGAGAGCGTGAAGCGCACGCGCTCGCTGCATCGCGCCAGCCGAAAACGCGTGCCTTATCCGATCGTTGCGCTGGTCGGCTACACCAATGCCGGCAAGTCGACGCTGTTCAACCGGCTGACCTCGGCCGAGGTGCTGGCGCAGGACATGCTCTTTGCCACGCTCGATCCGACGGCGCGCGCGATCAAGCTGCCGCATGGCGCGCGGATCATGCTCTCCGACACGGTCGGCTTCATCTCCGACCTGCCGACGCAACTCGTCGCCGCCTTCCGCGCCACGCTGGAGGACGCGATCGAGGCCGACGTGCTGCTGCATGTCCGCGACGTCGCGCATGAGGATACGCAGGCGCAGGCCGCCGACGTGCAGGCGATCCTGCGCGATCTCGGCATCAACCCGGACGATGGCCAGCGCGTCATCGAGGTCTGGAACAAGGCCGACCTGCTCGATCCCGCCGAGCGCGAGCGCCAGCTCGGCATCGCGACGCTCCGGCCCGACGGGTCGCGCCCGGTTCTGGTCTCGGCCCTGACGGGCGAGGGAATCGAGCGGCTGACGCGTTCGATCGAGACCCGCATCGCGCATAGCCGCCCGGTCTACACGCTGGAGCTCGCTCCCGGAGACGGCAAGTCGCTGGCCTGGCTGCATGCCAATGGCGAAATCCTCCAGCGCGAGGACGGCGAGGATGGCGGGCTGAAGCTCGTCGTGCGGCTGCCGCCCGAGCGTGAAGGGGCGTTCACGGCGCGCTTTCCCGAGGCTCTGCGGCAGGGATAAGCCCTGCCGCGGCTAGCCGGCGGCCTTCTCCCGCTTCTTCACCGCCTGCCAGAGCGCTTCCATCTCGTCGAGACTGGCATCCTTCGCGGTCCGGCCCTCGGTCTCCAGGGCTTCCTCGATGCCCTTGAAACGGCGTTCGAACTTGGCGTTGGCGGCGGCGAGGCAGCCTTCCGGGTCGGCATCGACATGGCGGGCGAGATTGGCGACGACGAAGAGCAGGTCGCCGATCTCCTCCTGGATTGCGGCCTTGTCGCCGCCGGCCAGCGCCTCGTCGATCTCGGCCGTTTCCTCACGGATCTTGTCGAGCACGAGGCGGGCATCGTTCCAGTCGAAGCCGACAGTGGAGGCGCGGGCCTGCAACTTCCAGGCGCGGGTGAGGGAGGGCAGGGTGTGCGGCACGCCGGCCAGGACGCCGCGCTCCTCGGTCTGCGGCGGCAGTCCGGCCGCCTCGCGCGCAGCCGCCTTGGCCGCCTTCTCCTCCGCCTTGATCCGGTGCCAGAGCACCTTCACTTCGGTGGGCGAGAGATCGCGCGCATCGCCGAAGACATGCGGGTGCCGGCGGATCAGCTTGGTGGTGATGGCCTCGACCACGTCGGGAAAGGCGAAGGAGCCCTCCTCCTGCGCCATGCGGGCGTGGAACACCACCTGCAGGAGAAGATCGCCAAGCTCGTCCTTGAGGTCGAGTTTGTCGCCGCGGGCGATCGCATCGGCGACCTCATAGGCCTCCTCGACCGTATAGGGGGAGACCGAGGCGAAATCCTGCTCCAGATCCCAGGGGCAGCCGGTCTCCGGCGTGCGCAGCGCAGCCATGATTTCGATCAGGCCGGCGATCTCGCGAGAAGGCTTCAACGCTGCATGTCTCCGTGAATGCGGGCGGAGCCTTGCGCGAACAAGCGGGAACCGGTTTTTCGCTGAGGCAATGCGCAAAACTTTGATAATCCTCCTCCCATGATTCAAGCCACCCCGTCCATCGCGATCGACGAGAGCGAGATCGAGGAGAGTTTCGTGCGCGCCTCCGGTCCGGGCGGTCAGCACGTCAACAAGGTCTCGAGCGCGGTGCAGATCCGCTTCGACGTGCGCCGCTCTCCGTCCCTGCCGAATGATGTCGCGATCCGGCTGATGAAGCTCGCCGGCAGCAAGCTGACGCAGGACGGCATTATCGTCATCGTCGCGCAGACGCATCGCAGCCAGAAGCGCAATCGCGAAGAAGCGGTGGAGCGCCTGTTGGAGCTGATCCGCGCGGCTGCCGTGCGCCCGCAGGTCCGGCGCGCGACGAAGCCGACCAAAGCCTCGAAGGAACGCCGGCTCGCGTCCAAGGAGAAGCGCTCTGGCGTCAAGGCCGGCCGGCAGAAGCCGTTTTCCGACTAGCATGGCGGATCGAGAGGACACGCGAGGGCAGGGCGCGCGCCCCGCTCGCATGCCGCGGCGCATCACCCCGGATTATCTCCAGCGCGCGGCGATGCATTACCTCGAACGTTACTCCGCGCCGGCTGCGCAACTGCGCCGGGTGCTGGCGCGCAAGATCGCGCTGAGCTGCTGCCATCATGGCGAAGACCCGGCGGCGCATGCGGCTGCGCTCGATGATGTCGTCTCGCGTTGCATCAGTTCCGGGCTGGTTGACGACCAGCGTTTCGCCGAGGCGAGGGCTGCAACGCTCAGGCGCCGGGGCCGATCGGCGCGGGCCGTCGCGGCCACGCTCAGCGCGAAGGGCGTGGGCCGCGAGCTCGCGGCACGGGCCAGCAGCGTCGGCGACGAGGAGGAGTTGACGGCTGCCCGGAAAGCCGCGCGGCGCAAGCGGCTTGGCCCATGGTCGCGCGGTGACCGGGCAGCCCGCCGCCAGAAGGACCTCGCAGCCATGGCGCGAGCCGGCTTCTCGATCACCGTAGCCCGTGCCGTGATCGACGGTGCAGCAGACGAAGATGCGAACGGCGGCGCGCTGACCTGACAGCGGCGTCCGCGCGGCGTTTCAGGTCGGGATGCAACGTTGTTTCGTCGCATCCCAGACCCCGTCCTGACAGGGCACGGTTGCGAAGTCTGTGAGGAGGCCCACCGCCAGCAGCGCAGCAAGGGCGGCAAGCCCCACTGCCAGGCCGATGACGACGAGCCTCATCATGCTCCATCCCTCTCGCATCGGCGCACGAATTCGAGCCGATGCGACACGGGAAGAACGATCACAGCCGCCGGTCTTACTCCAGCTTGACCTGCGCCTCCTTGACGACCTTGCCCCAGCGCTCGACTTCGGCGGTGACGAACTTGCCGAAATCCTCGCCGCTCAGGGTCGGCATCGGCGAGCCGCTCTTCTTCCAGACGGCCTCGATGGCTGGCATCTTGAGGGTCTTCTGCACCTCGCTGCGCATCTTCGTCACGATCTCCGGGGGCGTGCCCTTGGGCGCCCAGAGGGCATACCAGGTCGAGACCTCGAAGCCCTCCAGCCCTGCCTCCTTGGCTGTCGGCACATCGGGCACCGCTTCAGAGCGGGTCGGCGCGGCGACCGCGAGCGCCCGCAATGCGCCGCTCTGGATCTGGGCGGCCGATGAGCCGAGGCCGTCGAACAGCAGATCGACCTGGCCGGCGACCGTGTCCTGCAAGGCGGGGCCTGCGCCGCGATAGGGCACATGGGTCAGCTTCGTCTTGGTCGAGATCTGGAAGAGTTCGCCGGCGAGGTGATGCGTCGTGCCGTTGCCGGCCGAGGCATAGTTCAGCTTCTCCGGGTTCTTCCGGGCGAAATCGACCAGTTCGGCCACCGTCTTGGCCTGGACCTTGCCGGGATGGACGACGATGACCTGCGGCGGCTGGGCGATGACCGCGATCGGGATGAAGTCGGTCAGGATGCTGTAGTCGAGCTTCGGATAGAGCGCCGGCGCGATGGCATGATGCGCCGCTCCGACGAAGAAGGTGTAGCCGTCGGGCTTGGCCTTCGCCGCGGCCGAGGCGCCGACCGTGCCGCCGGCTCCGCCGCGATTCTCGATGATGATGCGCTGGCCGAGCTGCTGGTCGAGCTGGGCGGCGAGCGGCCGGGCGAAGGCATCGGTGCCGCCGCCGGCCGGGAAGGGCACGATGAAGGTGATCGGCCGGGCTGGCCAGGTCTCTGCCAGTGCCGGCGCCGCCGCCAGCAGCGCGAAGGCGGCGGTCGCGAGGATCAAGTCTCGTTTCGTCGTCATTGTGAATGCGTCTCCCTTGATGCGGCGCTTGTCGGCCCCTGCCTTCGTGGCGTGCAGGGTTCAGGAGAACAGGAAGGAGAATCCGGTCGCGCCGCTACGCGGGGATATGCCGGGCGCGGCCGATGCAACCCGAATGCGTGAAAGCATCCTCCGGCCCGTGGCGGGGCCGGAGGCAGGTTCGGTTCGGAGGCCGGGCTTTGCGCCAGCCTCCGAAGCATGGACGGCGATCAGCTGCGATACCAGCTCGCCAGGTTCCAGGTCGTCACCTCCCAGCCGGAGATGTCGGGCGTCAGGTTGTTGATGGCAGCGCCGACGACCGTGCGCGACAGGACCGGCAGGATGACGTTGGCCTCGCAGAAGATCTCGTTGACCTTGATCAAGAGCGCGGCGCGCTTGACCGGGTCGAGTTCCTTCTGGGCGGCCTTGTAGGCCTTGTCGGCTTCAGGGTCGGACCAGCGCGAGACGTTCCGGCCGAGCCACTTGTTTTCCTTGCTGGCGATTTCCCAGGAGACGAGCTGGTTGAGGAAGCGCTCCGGATCGGGCTGCGGCTGCGTCGTGGTGTACATTTCCATGTCGCAGTACAGCTTGGTGTAGGTGTCGGGGTTGGCGACATCAGACGAGAAATACACCGATGCGGTGACCGACTTCAGCTCGAGCTCGATGCCGGCGCGCTGGCAGGCTTGCTTGATGATGGCCTGGGTCTTCTGGCGCGGAGCGTTGATCGAGGTCTGGAAGACATACTTGAGCTTCTTGCCGTCCTTCTCGCGGATGCCGTCGGCGCCCTTCTTCCAGCCGGCATCGTCGAGGATCTTGTTGGCCTTCTCGATGTTGAACTCGTACTTGAGCTTGGTCGACTTGAACTGCTTGGGTTCGTTGACGAAGCTCGCGGTCGCGACGCCGCCACGGCCGTAGATGAACTTCTCGATCGAGTCGCGATCGATCAGGAGGTTCATCGCCTGGCGCACCGCCGGGTCGCTGAGCGAGGGGTGCTTGGTCTTGACGCTCGAGCGCTCGCCATCGACCTCGGTCCACGGGTCGGTCGTGTTCAGGATGATGAACTCGACGTCGCCGCCCTTGACCGCCACGACCTTGCCGCGGCCGCCGGCTTCCATGCGCTTGAGGACCTCGTCCTCGACCTGCAGGTTCCAGGCATAGTCGTATTCGCCGGTCTGCAGGACGGCGCGCGCCGCCGAGACCGCGTCACCGCCGCCCTTGACCTCGAGCGTGTCGAACTGCGGCTTGTTCTTGACGTGGTAGTTCTCGTTGCGCGCGGCCAGTACGATGTCGCCAGGCTTGAAGTCGACGAACTTGTAGGCGCCGGTGCCGACGGGCTTCAGGTTAGCCGGGGCCTCGCGCGACTTCGCGCCCTTGTACTCGCCGAAATGGTGCTTCGGGATGATCATGCCGGCGACACCGACGAAGGGATCGGCCCAGAACGGGGTCGCTTCCTTGAAGATCACCTTGATGGTGTGGCTGTCGATCTTCTCGACCTTGATATTGGCATAGGAGCCGGTGGTGTAGGCGGCGGTCGCCGGATCGGAGGCATATTCCCAGGTGAAGACGGCATCATCGGCTGTGAACGGCTTGCCGTCATGCCATTGCACGCCCTTCTTCAGCTTCCAGACCACTTCCTTGCCATCGGCGGAAAGACCGCCATTGGCCTTGCTCGGGATTTCCGCGGCGAGCTGCGGAATGAGGTTGCCTTCCTTGTCCCAGCCGGCCAGCGGCTCGAAGAAGATGCGCGAGGCGATCTGGTCCTTGGTGCCCGAGGCGAAGTGCGGGTTCAGCAGCGTCGGAGCCTGCCAGAGCAGGATCTTGAGCGGCCCGCCGCCGCCGGCCTTGGTCGGCTTGTAGCCGTCGGCCGGCTGGGCCATCGCAACGTCGTTCCAGGCGAGGATCTGGGTCGCCATCGGCGCCGTGATACCTACGGCCGCCATCTTCTGGATGAAGGATCGTCGCGACAACGAGCCGTCCCTCACACCCGCGACGAGGCCGCGGATTTCCTGTTCCTTCATGGGTTTCCCTCCACTTTTCGGCAAATTGGTGCCCCGGCATTCGTTGCCGTGTTTTCGTTGGCGCGTCAGCAATGCATGGCCGGGCGCGGGCGTCCAGTCGGCGAATGGCCGGAGCATGCCGGCAATGCCGGCAATGCGTATCGTCATCCGGCAGGGATCGCTGCATCCCAAGATGTCCCGGAGTGACGCGTTGCCGGCGCAAGCAGTCGATCCGATGCAGAGAATGCGCGGATGTGCGCAATTTTACGCTCCGGATTGAATGCAATTTGAGGGTTCCGGCCCGATGGTCTTCCCGCGAACAGTTGGCTGCGGGGTTTGATGTTCACGCGATACTTAACGTTCGTCTTCCTGGTGGGGTTGAGCGCGCTGTTCTTCACCAGCGGACGCTCGGCACCGATAGGCGGCGAGAGCCGGAAGGATCCGCTCAACAGCATCGCCACGGCAGAGCGGGGGGCGGCTCCCGATTCTGCCGGTCCGGTGCCGGGTCGGGCAGGGGCCGAGACCGTCGATCTCGACAGCATCGATGGCGCGTCGTTCGGCGGCTACGATCACAATGGCAGCGTGATGTGGTCCGCGCTGGCCGGCGGTTTGATCGTCTATGCCGAGCCGAAGGCATCGATTCGGGATGTGGTTAAGCCGGGCAGCGTGCTCTTCCGCGGCGGCCCCTTCCTGCAAGGCGGGCGCCTCGAAGGCACCGCCTACGCCTTCAAGAAGGGCTGCGCGCCGGCGCCTTATGCGGTGCGCGGCGGTTACTCGCGTGACAACACCACGATCACGCTACGCGGCGCGGGGCCAATCAGGCAGGGCTGCGAAGTCGTTGGCTATTCGGAGAGAAGCCCGCACGCGGTGTTGAAGTTCACCAGCATGATGAGCCCGTGACGCTGTCGCGAGGGCGCGATCATCATGCTTCCGCTGTGGCCGGAATCCGAGGAGATGGCGGAAGCGGTGTCCGTCCAATACCACTCCGCCACAGGTCGGTTCAGGCGAAGGATGTAACCGAATGCTACAGGTTCGCATCGCTTGAGGCCGTCTTGACCCGTCTCAGCCCGCGCAGCGTGTTGGGATGGAAACTGGGGCCGGAGATGGCGCGCGCGATCAAATGAGCTGTCGGTCCGGAAGGTTGACGCGGTTAGCCGATATGCCGGATGCCCGCTTGGATGAATGCTCTCTTTTCTGAGCTGGGCGGTGAGTAAAAAAGGTCAGGGACAATACGCCGCCACTGGCAACGTGGCGGCGCGGTGTTTTTCTCGCTCGCGAAGACTCAGCTTCCCGACCGGCTGGCGAGCTGCGGCACGAACATGTCACTCCACCTCGCGGGCTTGACCTTGATCGAGCCGGCCTTGTGCATGAACTCGGCGAACTTCATCACGCCCTCGGGGGTCGCGGTGAAGCGCGAGTCCTTGTCCTCGATCATCTGCTGCACCTCGGCGGCGTCGATCTTCACCTTCGAGGCCTTGGCGAAGATTTCGGCGGCCAGCTTCTTGTCCTTGTCGATCAGTGCGTTGGCGTCGTCCATCGCGTCGATGAAGGCCTGGGTCATCTTCGGGTTGGCGTCGACGAATTTTTTCGGCGCGAAGGTGACGTCGAGCGTCAGGTTGCCGAGATAGTCGACCGAGTTGAGCACGCGATGGATGCCGGGGCTCTTGGCCTCGATGTACTGGAAGGGCGGCGAGGTGAAATGCGCCTTGATCTCGGTCTTGCCGCCGACGAGTGCGGCCAGCGCCTCGGGATGGGGCAGGCTCACTGTCATCGGGTCCATCTTGGCGTAAGCAGCATCGCCGAATTCCTTGGCCGCGATCATCTGCAGCACGACGGCGGCGAGCGAGGTCTTGATGCCGGGGAGCGCGATCTTGTCGGTCGCGCCGAAGTCCTTCAGCGACTTCAGCTCCGGCTTGTTCGACATCAGCCAGAGCGAGGTCGAACTCATGCCGGAGACGCCGACGACCTCGACGCCCGGAATGCCCTTGGCCTTGGCCCAGAGGGTGATGAAACCCGGTGCGCCGGTGCCGGCGAAATCGAGCGTGCCGGCCATCATCGCGTCGTTGATGACGTTGCCACCGTCGAGCATCAGCCAGGTCACCTTGATGTCGCCGAGGCCAGCGGCCTTGGCGCGCTTCTCCAGGAACTGCTGATCCTGCATCACGAAGAGCGGCAGGTAGAGGATGCCGAAGCCCTTGGAGATGCGGACCTCGCTGACCTCGGCGCGGGCCGGGGCGGTGGCGAGTGCTGCGCTGAGCGCGGCGACCGTGAAGGCGGTGCGCAGGAATGTCTTGAATGCCATGGGTGTTCTCCTCCGATTGGTGGCCGTTCGGCCTTCTGGATTCAGTTTCAGTGCTGCATGCCCCAGCGGCGGATCGTCTTGCGCTCGATGGTGGCGAAGATGACGTTCTCGACGAAGAGGCCGATCAGGATCACGGTGAAGAGACCGGCGAAGACATTCGCCGTCTCGAGCTGATTGCGGTTCTCGAAGATGAACCAGCCGAGACCGCCGGAACCCGAGGAGACGCCGAAGACGAGCTCGGCGGCGATCAGGGTGCGCCAGGCGAAGGCCCAGCCGACCTTGAGCCCGGTCAGGATCGCCGGGAAGGCGGCCGGGATCAGGATGAGCCGCACCAGCTTCAGGCCACGCAAGCCGTAGTTCTGACCGACCATGCGCAACGTGTTCGAGACCGAGCGGAAGCCGGCATGGGTGTTGAGCGCGATCGCCCAGAGCACGGAATGGACGAGCACGAAGATCACGCTGCCGGTGCCCAGCCCGAACCAGATCAGGGCGAGCGGCAGGAGCGCGATCGCCGGCAGCGGGTTGAACATCGAGGTCAGGGTTTCCAGGAGGTCCGCGCCGATGCGCGAGCCGATGGCGAGCGTCGTCAGAAGCGCGGCGAGAACGATGCCGATGCCGTAACCGATGACGAGGGTCTGCAGCGAGACCAGCATGCGCTGCGGGATGACACCGTTGGCGATGTTCTCGAAGAAGGCCTGGACGGTCTGGCCGAAGGTCGGGAACAGCAGGGGATTGCCGAGCCAGCGACCATAGGCCTCCCAGGCGAGGGCAAGCACGGCGAGGATCAGGCCCTTGCGGACGAAGCCCAGGCGATAAACCCGCTCGGCCCAACTGAGCGTCTTGGCGACGACGGGCGCGTCGCTCGAATTGACGTCGCGGATGACTTCCGGGCGGAAGCTGACGAGGTCGGTCATGTCGGTCTCCTCCGGTTCAATGATGCGCGAAGAGCATGTCGTTGATGCGGGTTTCGAGCGCAGCCTGCTTGCCGGTGCCCATCTCCTCGGGCGGCACGCTGTTGAGCTCGGCCTTGACCTCGCCGGGATGCGGCGAGAGCAGCAGTATGCGGGTGCCGATGCGGATGGCTTCCTCGATCGAGTGGGTGACGAAGAGCACGGTGAATCTGGTATCGTCCCAGAGCCGCAGCAATTCGTCCTGCATCTTGCGGCGGGTGAGGGCATCGAGCGCCGCGAAGGGCTCGTCCATCAGCAGAACGTCGGGCTCCATCGCCATGCCGCGGGCAATCGCAACGCGCTGCTTCATGCCGCCGGACAGCATATGCGGATAGCTGTCGATGAACTTCGAGAGGCCGACCTTGTCGATATAGGAGCGGGCGCGCTCCTCGGCCTCGGCCTGCGTGGCGCGGCCCGAGGCCGTCAGCGCGAAGACGACGTTCTCGCGTACCGTCTTCCAGGGCAGGAGCTGGTCGAATTCCTGGAACACCATCATCCGATCCGGACCCGGTCCGGAGACCTTGCGGCCCTTCAGGCTGATCTCGCCCTCGACCGGCGTGAGGTAGCCGCCGATTGCCTTGAGCAGGGTCGACTTGCCGCAGCCGGAGGGGCCGAGCAGCACGAAACGGTCGGATGGATAGACGTCGAACGAGACGCGCCGCGTCGCGGTCACCACCACGTCGGGCGTCTTGTATTGCAGCGTCACGCCCTCGACCGAGAGGAGCGGAGTCGCAGTTGCAGCGTCGAACGGGGCCAGCATGCACCCTCCCTTGTTTCGTTCCTCGATCGCCACATTCGGGGTGACGATCTATCCCTTTGTTTCGCATCGGATTTCCCGAAAAGTGCCGCCCACTTTCCGGTCCGATGCTTGAGCGCACTTATGGGCGCTTGAGAGATGGGATAGCCTGCCAAGCTGACGTGAACCTGACCGGGCCGTTGCGGCGTCCGGATGAACGAAAGGGCTGATCCGCTTGCGCGTGCTGGTCGTCGAGGACACCGCCGATATCGCCGAGGCCGTGGTGATGCGGCTGGAGAAGATCGGCCACGCGGTCGACTGGGAACAGGACGGCATCATGGCGTCCGAGCTGCTGGCGGTGCAGGCCTATGACCTCGTCGTGCTCGATCTCAGCCTGCCCGGCCAGGACGGCCTGGCCGTGCTCCGGCAGATGCGGGCGCGGCGGCTGAAGACGCCGGTGCTGGTGCTGACGGCGCGCTCGGCGGTGGACGAGCGGATCGGCGCGCTCGATCTCGGCGCCGACGACTACCTGATCAAGCCCTTCGATTATGGCGAGCTGGAAGCCCGGGCGCGGGCACTGCTGCGACGCAGCGCAGGCCAATCCGACAACCTGCTGCGCGTCGGGCCGCTCGTCATCGACCGGGCCGGACGCGTCGCCAGCGTCAACGACCGGCCGCTCAACCTGACGCGGCGCGAATTGACCGTGCTCGAAATCCTAGCCGCCCGTCCCGATCGGATCGTGCCCAAGGAGGAACTGGTCGAGCAGCTCTTCAACTTCGACCAGGAAGCGAGCCCCAACGCGGTCGAGCAGTTCGTGGCGCGCTTGCGTCGCAAGCTGGCCGATGCCTCGGTGGAGATCAGGACCCTGCGCGGACTGGGGTATCAGCTTGCGGTTGTCTGAACTGCGCCTGTCGCTGCGCTTCCGCATCATCGCCGTGCTGACGGTGGTGCTCGCGGCCGGCGCGGTCGTGCTCGGCGCAGCCGCCTGGCATTCCTCCTCGCTCGCCGCCCAGCATGCCTATGACCGGTTGCTGCGCGGCGGTGCGGTGCAGATCGCCGAGAACGTCTATATTCAGGGCGGTGTCGTGACCGTCGATCCCCCGGTGTCCACGATCGCGACACTCGCCGATTACGACCTCGTCTTCTACAAGGTGGTCGATCCGCGCGGCATCGTGGTTGCCGGCTATGAGGATCTCGCCTCTGGCGCTGATCCTGTCGATATCAAGGCGGGCGTCGTCCTCGAAGACGGCCTCTATCAGGGCCAGCCGGTCCGCATCGCGACGCTCGCCCGGCAAATCGACCTGCCCGGAACCAATAACTGGGCGACGATCGTCGTCGCCCAGACGACGGAGGCGCGCCGTGCGCTGGCGCGCGATTTGACGCTGAAGGCGCTCGGGGTCATCGCCGTGATGAGCGTTCTGGCCTTGCTCGCAGCCGCCTATGCCGTGACGCTGGCGCTGAAGCCGCTGACCCGCATCGAGCGCGAGATCGCCGCGCGCCGCCCCGATGATCTCCGTCCGATCGAGGCCGAGCCGCCGGTGGAAGTCCGCAATCTCGTCGAGGCCATCGATGATTTCATGCGCCGCCTCTCCGAGCGAATGGCCATCATGCAGCGCTTCATCGCCGATGCCGCGCACCAGATCCGTACGCCGCTGGCCGCGCTCGATGCCCAGGTCGAGATCCTGATCGGCACGCCGGCTTCGCGGCGCAAGGTCGATACCGTCAAGCGCATCCACGAGCGCACGGCGGAGCTCGGGCGCCTCACCGGGCAGCTGCTCGACCATGCGATGGTGCTCCACCGCAGAGACGCGGCCAGGGCTGCACCGGTCGACCTGAACGCGTTGGCCAAAGCCGTGCTGGCCAAAGCCGTGCCGCTTTCGCTGCCGCGCGAGATCGATATCGCCTTTGTGCCAGCCGAGGCATCGCCGATGGTGAACGGCGATGCCGTCAGCCTGCGCGAAGCTCTCAGCAATCTCATCGACAACGCCCTGACGCACGGCGCCCATAGCCGCCTGATCGTTACGGTCGACGCTGACGAAACGAAAGCCTGGGTCGAGGTGGCGGACGATGGCGACGGCTTTTCCGCCTCGCCGGCAGAGCTGATCCAGCCCTTCGTCAAGGGCGCCGCCTCTCGCGGCTCAGGCCTGGGCCTCGCAATCGCGGCGGAGGTCGCGATGGTGCATGAAGGCGAACTTGCCGTAGCGCGGGAAAGCGGCACGACCCGAGTCAGGCTCGTTCTCGCGCGTTGAGCAGCGCTCCCAGCGTCACGCCGAGCGCAATCTGCAGCGGCGCCCCGCCGGCCCCGAAGGGCTAACGAGTCGCACCGCCAAACTGATTGCAATTTGCAATCAGTTTGTTTATCGAGATCCCACGAGTTGACCGAGGAAGCGATCGATGAGTTTTGAAATCGCGCATGGGACATTCGTTTTCGAACGGCGCTGCGAAGCTCCCGTGGAGCAGGTTTTTGCAGCGCTCGCCGACCCCGCTATCCGCGCAGCCTGGAGCGCGCCGTCCGACGGCGCAGCGTTTATCTATGATGAGGCTAATTTCCGCGAGGGTGGCGAGGACCAGTTCCGCTGCGGCTCAAAAGAGAACCCGCAATATACAGGGCGAACGACCTATATCTCGATCGTTCCGGGCGAACTCGTGGTCAGCAGCGAGGTCGTCGAAGCGGGCGGGCGAAAGCTGGCGTCCAGTCTGATTACGACGGAACTGAAGGCCAATACCCACGCGACGATGGTCACGGTGACTGTGCAGGTGACGTCCCTTTCCGGCGACGACATGATCGCGGGAGCCGAGATCGGCTATAACGCCGCGCTCGACAATCTGGTCGAGCACATGCTCGCCCCCGCGGGCGGCCGGGCTCAGGATCGATCGAGCGGAACCGGGAACTGACCGGGCCGGCGTTACTGCTGAAAATAGACGACCATCCTGAGATGCCGGTACTCGTCCACGATCAGCATCTCGTGCTGGAAGCACGATAAGGTTCCGCCCAGATTGAGGATAGCGCCAATGCCACGGGCGTAGCTTTCCAGGCCCGGCCGCTCGAACCACTTGCGGAAATCCGGGGAAAGCCGCTTCAACTCGTCTACCAGCGCCAGCATCGCCGGATCGTCAGGAGCGCCCGCCAGATCATAGCGGAACTGCGCGAGCAGTTTTGGCGCTTCATCGCGCCAATCGGGAAGGCGGCGGCGGAACTCCGGATCGGCGAAAACGAGGCGCATCATATTGCGGTCGGGCTGCTCGCGGCCGGCAAAGCCGAACACATCGTCCGCGGCGGCATTCCAGGCGACGACGTCCCAGCGCAGGTTGACCACGTAGGCCGGCCGCATGGCGAGATCATCCAGCAGATTCTGAATCAGCGGACCGACGGATGGCCATTGGTAGGCTTCAGGGGGCGGCGGCCGCCTGTGCGCGAGCAGGAAGAGGTGTCCGCACTCGGCGTCGTCCAGCTTCAATGCTTTGGCCACCTTGAGCAGAAAACTCTCGGAGACCTGGATATCGCGCCCCTGTTCGAACCATGTGTACCAGGTCAGCCCGACCCCTGCGAGCGCGGCCACCTCCTCGCGCCGGAGGCCCGGGGTGCGGCGTTGGCCGGTCGAGGGCAAGCCAGCATCGGCTGGCGCAAGCTTTTTCCGGCGGCGCATCAGGAAGTCGGAGAGGTCGGTTCGCGTGCGCGCGAATGTGCGGTGAGCCAAAGCTATCGCCTCTGGTAACAGGATAATTCCTTATATTGTAACAGGATCGTTTCGCCTCGAAAGTCCATGCTCGACAAGGAGCCAGCATGACCTTTCAGGACGAACCCGATCTTTCCTTTTCCGCGAGAGCCATTGAAGCACCTCCTTCGCCGGCCTTGAAAGCAGGCGCGCGCGAATGGATGGGGCTCGCGCTATTGGCGCTGCCGACCATTCTGCTCGGCCTGGATCTGACGCTTCTTCATCTGGCGCTTCCGGCGCTTGCCACCGATCTGCAGCCGAGCAGCACACAGGCTCTCTGGATCATGGATGCCTACGGCTTCCTGATTGCTGGCTTCCTGATCACCATGGGCACGCTCGGCGACCGCATCGGGCGCCGCAAGCTCCTGATGATCGGGGCGATCGCCTTCGCCGTGGCCTCGACACTCGCGGCCTTCTCCACGAGTGCCGCCATGCTGATCGCCGCCCGGGCGCTGCTCGGAATGGCCGGCGCAACCCTGATGCCATCGACGCTGGCGCTCATCACGAACATGTTCGTCGATCCAAGGCAGCGTGCGCTCGGCTTTGGCATATGGGCGACCATGTTCGCGCTCGGCATGGCGCTGGGGCCGGTCGTCGGCGGCGTTCTTCTGGAGCACTTCTGGTGGGGCGCGGCTTTTCTCATCGCCGTGCCTGTTGTCGTCCTGCTGGTGCTGCTGTCCCCCATCCTTCTGCCGGAGTACCGAGCGCCGCATGCCGGCAGACTTGACCTGGCAAGCGTCGGCCTTTCGCTCGCCGCCATGCTGCCGGTGGTCTATGGCATCAAGCAGATCGCCAAGGACGATTTCGGATTTCAGCCGGTCGGGGCGATTGCGACGGGTCTCGTCTTTGCCGCGCTGTTCGTGCGCCGGCAGCGGCGGCTCGCCGACCCGCTGCTCGATGTTGCGCTGTTCGCCAACAGGGGCTTCAGCGTTGCGCTCGTCGTGCTGCTGTTCGGGCTCGTCGCGGTCGGCGGCACGATGCTGCTGGTCACCCAGTATCTGCAGCTCGTCGCTGGATTTTCTCCGCTTGTTGCGGGGCTCTGGATGGGGCCGCCGGCGCTCGCCATGGTCGCGGCGGGCGTAACGGCGCCGTTGATCGCTCGGCATGTTCGCCCCGGCTTCGTGGTGGCGGGCGCACTGGGCTTGTCGGTGGCGGGCTATGTGATGCTGGCTTTGCTCGATAGCAGCGCCTCCGGCACCGCCATCGTCGTCACCGGCTTTTCGCTGACCTATCTCGGGCTTGGCACGATAGCCGCGCTGGGAACGGACCTCGTGGTCGGATCAGCCCCCGCTGAAAAGGCTGGCTCGGCTTCGGCGATGTCCGAGACGGTGCAGGATCTCGGCATATCGCTGGGCATCGCCATACTTGGCAGCCTTGCAGCCGCCATCTATCGCCAGACGATGCACAACCGCATACCGGAAGGTCTTGGCCCGGACGTGCGCGGGGCCGTCAGCGACAGCTTGTGGGCAGCGACGTCGGTCGCTTCGCAACTGCCTCCCGGGCTTCTGGAAACGGCGCGAACAGCATTCACCGCGGGGTTCAGCAGCGCGGCGATGTTCAGCGCCGGGAGTGTCGCTATTCTCGCCGTTCTGGCCGCCGTTTCATTGCGGCGCATTGGTGTCATCGAAGGCGGCGGATAGCACCATTTCCAGGCGCCGATCGCCGGCCGATGGCTAGAGCCGCGGAACCGCCGCGAGCAGGCGGCGCGTATAGGCATGCTGCGGAGCGTCGAATATCGCGTCTGCCGGCCCTGTCTCGACGATGACGCCATCCTTCATCACGGCGATCCGGTCGCTCATGTGCCGGATCACGCCCAGGTCATGGGAGATGAAGAGCATCGCCAGCCCGAGCCCATGCTGAAGGTCGATCAGCAGATCGAGCACCTGCGCCTGCGTGGTCACGTCGAGCGCGGAGACCGGCTCGTCGCAGATCAGCAGATCGGGCTCGCTCGCCAGCGCCTGCGCGATCGAGACGCGCTGCCGCTGGCCGCCCGACAATGTCGCCGGCCGCCGGTCGAGGACCTCCGGCGGCAGGTTGACGAGCCGCAGCAGCTCTTCGACACGCGCTTGCCGGTCGCCCTTGCCGAGGGCGGTGTGAAGGCGCAGTGGCTGCTCGACGATCCGCCGGACGGTATAGCGCGGATCGAAGGAATTCAGCGGGTCCTGCACGATCGTCTGGATATGCTGGCGCAGCGGCCGGCGCTGGCGTTCGGACAGGTTGCTCCAGGCCAGGCCGCGGAATAAAGCTTCGCCCTGGTCGGGCTTTCGCAATGCGAGCGCTACCTTGCCGATCGTGGTCTTGCCCGAGCCCGATTCTCCGACGATGCCGAGGGTCTCGCCGGGAAACACCGTCAACGAGACACCGTCGGCCGCGTTAGTCACACTACGATCCGGGCGGGTGAACCGCACTGCGATATCGCGCAGCGCCAGGATCGGCTCTCCTCCCTCGGGCGGCTGCGGCTTCTCTGGCCGGGCCCCTTGCGTCGACAGCCAGCGTCCGCGCGTCGCCGCGCTCGGCACCGCTGACAGAAGGCGCTGCGTATAGGCATGGCGCGGCTTCCGCAGGACCTCCCGCGCCGGGCCTGTCTCGACCAGCTCGCCGTTCTGCATGACCGCGATACGGTCGGCGAGCTGCGCGGCCACCGCCAGATCATGCGTGATCAGCAGGATGCCATGCCCGGCCCTGGCGAGCGCCTGGAAGACGCCGAGGACCTGCTGCTGGACCGTGACGTCGAGCGCCGTGGTCGGCTCGTCGGCGATCAGCAGCCGCGGCCTTGCCGCCAGCGCCGAGGCGATGAGCGCTCGTTGCCGCAGCCCGCCCGAAAGCTCGTGGGGGTATTGCGCAGCCCGGACAGCCGGGTCGGGAATGCCGACACGCGCGAGCAGGGTTTCGACCTCCGCGCCGATCGCCGTGCGCGGAACCAGTCCGTGGGTCAGGAGCGGCTCGCCGACCTCCCTGCCGATGGTGCGGAGCGGATCGAGCGAGACCAGGGCGTCCTGCAGCACGAAGCCGATCTCCCGGCCCCGGATCTTCGACCATTGCCGCTCCGTGAGACCATTCAGGGAATGGGTCTCGCCATCATGGCCCGAGAGGCGCAGTGTCCGGGCGCGCTGCTCTGCGCCCGGGCCTGCCAGCCCGACCAACGCGCGGGCGGTGACCGATTTTCCCGAGCCGGACTCGCCGACGATCGCGAGGATCTCTCCGGCACCGATGGTGAAGGAGATGCCGCGCACGACCTCCCGCGGACCCTGCCGGTCCGGGAAGCTGACATGCAGATCCTCGACGTCGAGGATGGTGGAGCGGGCAACTGGTGCGGCCCGCACCAGGTCATGTCGCCCGACAAGCTGGACGTTCATGGCTGGCCTCCCTGTGAAAGCAGGAGCTGCAGGCGGCGCCCCAGGATCGTGATGGCGATGACCGAGGCTGCAACGACCGTTGCCGGCAGGAAGCTGATCCAGGGTGCGGTATCGAGGAAGTTGCGCCCATCGGCCAGAAGCGCGCCCCATTCGGCGGCGGGCGGCACCACGCCGAGCCCGATGAAGCTCAGGGCCGACGCCGAAAGCACGGCATTGCCGACGCCGATGGTGGCCAGGACGACGAGCGGCCGTATGGCATTCGGCACGACATGCCGGCTGATGATCGCCGGCGTGGCTTCGCCGAGCGAGACGGCATGCTCGACATAGCCGGACTGCCAGACGCGCAGCACTTGCGAGCGCACCAGCCGGGCATAGCCCGCGATGCTGGAAAGCCCGACGGCGAGGAGGGTGTTGGTCGGTCCCCGGCCGAGCACCGCGATGATCAGCAGGGCGAGCAGGATTTCCGGGAAGGCCAGCAGGATATCGATGAGCCGCACGAGCAGGCGCTGCAGCATGGGCGGGGCCAGGCCCGCAGCCGTGCCCAGGAATACGCCGCCGGCGCAGCCGATCAGCGTTGCGCCGAGGCCGATGCCCAGCGATTGCGAGGTGCCGTGGATGACGCGGGTGAAAACGTCCCGGCCGAGCTGGTCGGTGCCGAACCAGTGGGGGAGGCCGGGCGGCAGCAGGATCGCATCAGTATCGACGGCGTCAGGTGCCAATGCGGTGAACCAGTGTGGCGCCGCGGCAGCAGCCACGAGAAGCAGCACGAAGGCCAGGGGGGCGATGAGAGCCGGTGCGCGCCAGGCATGCCCGGCACGCCCGCCGCCGTTACGAACACGCGCGACGATGTCGAGGGCAAGGCTCATCGCGCGGTCCTCCGCAGCCGTGGGTCGATCAGCAGGTAGAGGGCGTCGACCGCCAGGTTGATCAGTACCGAGACGAGAGCCGACAGCATCACCAGCCCGAGCAGCAGGGGCATGTCGCGCGTCTTGATCGCCTGCAAGGTGATCTGGCCGATACCGGCCCTTCCGAACACGGTCTCGGTGAGGATCGAGCCGGCCAGCACGCCGGCGAAGAGTGTGCCGGTCAGCGTGGAGACCGCCAGCGCGGCATGGCGCAGCGCGTGGCGCAGGCGTAGCTGCGTCTCGCTGACGCCGCGTGTCCGCACGGTCAAGGCGAAAGGCTGGAGCAGGGCTTCTTCCAGCCCGTCGCGCAGAACCTGCCCCAGCAGGGCCGCGAGCGGCAGGCTCAGCGCGATGGCGGGAAGCACGAGGGCAGGGAAGCCTTCGCCGCCGATGACCGGGAACCAGCCGAGATAGAAGCTGAAGACCGTCAGCAGCAGGAGGCCGACCCAATAGACCGGCGTGCTCAGCACGGCGAGTTCGAGGCCGGCGAGGACGGTTCTGACCCCTTTGCGCCGCCCGGCCGTGGCCAGCGCATTGACGAAGGCGAGCCCGAGCGCGAGCGCCATCGCGGTGCCTGCGAGCTGGAGCGTCGGCCCGGCCGCCTCGCCGATGACCTCGAAGACCGGCTGGCGATACTGATAGCTGTCGCCGAAATCACCGAGCAGGGCCTGGCCGATATAGCGCAGGTATTGCACGGGCAGCGGCTGGTCGAGGCCGAACTGCCGGATCAGCGCCTCCCGCTCGGCCGCGTCGACGACGTTCTCGCCGCCGGTGAGGACCGCGACGGGGTCGCCGGGGATCGCCTTGACGGCGACGAAGGTGATCGTGGCCGCGCCCCAGAGCACGGCGACGATCACCCCGAGGCGCCTGAACCCCGCGGGCAGGGCGTTAGCGAGCCAGCCAGGCATCGTAGAGATTCGGCTTCGCATTCGTCGCCCAGCTGATACCCTGCAGCTTCTTCGAGGCGCCGAGCTGATAGGCGACGACATAGAGCGGCACGGCATAGGCCTGGCCGATGATCTCGGCCTGGGCCTGGGCGTAAAGGCGCTGCCGCTCGTCACCGGAGGCGCCGATCGCCCTGGTCAGGATTTCGTCGAGGCTCTTTACCCGCGCATTGTTGGCCCCATTCGGCGGGATATAGGCCGAATGGAAGACGGTCCGCAGGATGTCCGGCTCGGCCCGGACATAGTAGAGCGAGGTGAGATCATAGTCGTTCGCGGCCGTGCGGGCGGTGTATCCGCCGGCATCGACGGGATCGAGCTTGAGGTCGAAGCCTGCCTTCTTGACGGAGAACTGGACCGCCTGGGCCACGGTCAGGTCCGAGGTGCTCCACGCGGCGGCGTCGTAGACGAAGCGGAGGCTCAGGCGCTCGCCGCCTTTCGAGCGGATGCCGTCGCCGTCCTTTGCGGTCCAGCCGGCCTTGTCGAGCAGCTTCGCGGCTTTCTGGAGGTCGAAGCCCCAACTGCTCGCGATCTTCGGGTCGTAATAGAGCGTCGAGGGGCCGAAGATGTTATCGGCCGCCTTGAGGCTGCCGAAATAGGCGGCCTTGACCGCATTCGGCGCATCGATCGCGCTCTGGAAGGCCTGTCGCACCCGGCTGTCGGCGAAGGGGCCCTTGCTCGTGTTCAGGAACAGCGAGCGGTTCACGCCAGGGTTTTCGCGCGTCACGACCTGGAGGCGGCTATCGGCCTGGACAGAGCGGAAATTCGCCGGCGGCACCTCGTCGATCGCCTGCACCTGTCCGCTGGCGAGCGCACCGAGGCGAACCGAGGATTCCGGCAGATAGCGGAACACGATGGCATCGAGATGGGCCGGGCCCTGATGCGCGGCATAGCCCGGTCCCCAGTTGTAGTCGGCCCGTCGGGTGAGCCGGCTGCCGCTGCCCTTGGTGTAGTTTTCGAGCAGGAAGGGGCCGGAGCCGACGACGGTGTTGGTCGTGCTCTTGGCCTCGCGCAGATAGGTCGGCGACTGGATGCCGAGATAGGGCAGGCTCAAGCCCTGCAGCAATGGCGCGAAGGGCTGCTTGTAGGAGATCACCACCGTCGCGGCGTCGGGCGCGGCGATGCCGGCCACCGGACCGAGCAGGGATTTCGCATAGCTCGAGGTCGTCTTGGGATCGAGGATCCGCTCGAAATTGAACTTGACCGCCGCCGCATCGAGAGGCGTGCCGTCGCTGAAGGTCACGCCGCGGCGAAGATGGAAGGTGTAGACCGTATTGTCGGCATTCACCTCCCAGCGTTCCGCCAGCCAGGGCGTGAAGCTGTTATCCTCGGCTTGCCCGACGAGGGAATCGACGAGGTTGCGGGTGATCAGCGCCGTGATCGAACTGCCGGTGATCGAGGGATCGATGATCGCGGTGTCGCTCGCCAGGCCGAAGGTCAGCGTGCCTCCGGCGACGGGCTTTCCGCCCGCCTGGTTGTCGGTGGCGAGGGCAGGGGCTCCGGCCGCGAGAAGGGCGATGGCTGCAATCGCCGCCCGCAGATGAAGGCGCCGCACCGTGGCTGCTTCTTGGACGGCTTCTTGATGCTGTGGCTGGAGCATGCGGCGGGACGGGGAGAGTTCGGCCTGGTTCATGGAAGTACCTCGGGATGAATGGGGGCATCGGCGCGGGCCAGCGATGGCCGCGGCCTGAAGCCTTTGGTGTGTCGGAAATCGATGGTCGGTCGGGGCGCGCGGCGGCGCCGCTGCGCTATTCGCGGCTGCGGCGGCGAGGCTCGCCGGTGCGCGTCCAGTGCAGGAACGCCGACAGGCGCAACAGGGCGTGAACGATGATATTGAATGGGATGATCATGGGCCTTCCTCAAGCAAAGGAGCCCACGGCAATGCGCGTGGTGCTTTTAGCATTGTTGACGCGGTGCAAGCTGCTCCAACAAATCCCGCGATCGGCATGCTTTGAGCCATGTCGACGGTAGTAATCATCGTTTGGCGCCGGCTCACCGTCAATCGAATGTCTTTTCAAATACATTCGGGAACGGGCAAGATTTCGCTTTCGCCGAAGCCGTGAAGGGGTGGTTCGATCTCCGCGGCGATGGAGAGGACTGCGCCGCGCGAAAGCCGGCTGGCCTCAGGCGCTCCGGGCCAGCGAGACAGCCGATGGCAGGGGAGGAAGCTCCAGGTTCGAGCGGAAATCGTCTCCGACATAGTCGGTATCGATCAGCGCGCGCCGGCGCAGCTCCGGCAGCAGGCCGTTCAGGAGAAGGTCCTCCTGATCGGGATTGCCGAGCCCGTGGAGGGTCAGGATATCCAGCACGCCGGCCCGGAAGCGCTCCTCGATCGCATCGGCCAATTGTTCGGGCGTGCCTGCGACCGACCAATGCCCGGTCTCCTGCGCCTCGATGATCAGTTCGCGAAGTGTCAGACCCTGCTTCGCGTAGCGGCTGAAGATCTCGACGCGCCCCCGGCGCCTGTTGGTGCTGGTGACGTCGGGCAGCAGGTTGTCGGGCAAGGGCTTGTCGAGCGGCAGGTCCGAGAGGTCGATATCGCCGCCGAGCATGTCGGCGAGCTTGAGGCGGCCGAGGTCGTAATCGATGCGCTCGTGCTTCTCCTTCAGGCGCCGGGCGACATCGGCGTCGGATTCGCCGATGACCGAATGGAACGAGTTCATCACGAAGGGCAGGTTGTCGCCGCGCCCGAAGCTCTTGGCGCGGCGGCGCAGCTCGGTCACGAAGGCAATCGCGCCGTCCAGCTTCGGCTGCGAGGTGTAGACCACCTCGGCAAAGCGCGCGCCGACATTGATGCCCGCTTCGGATTGGCCGGCCTGGAACTGCACGGGGCGGCCCTGCGGCGGAGGCGGCACGTTGAGCGGTCCCTGAACGGCGAAGTGCCGGCCGCGATAGTCGATGCGATGGAATTTCGCGGGATCGAGCGCGAGCGCGCCGGAGGCCTTGCGGGTGACGGCATCCCTTTCATTCGCATCATACAAGGCATTCACGACCTCGATGAATTCTGCGGCGCGGGCATAGCGCTCCTCGGGGCTGAGCAGGCCTGCCCCGAAATTCTCCTCACCAACCGAGGAGGTGACGGCGTTCCATCCGGCGCGGCCGCCGCTGGCATGATCGAGCGTGCCGATCAGGCGCGCCAGGTTGTAGGGATGGTGAAAGGTCGTCGAAACCGTCGCGACGAGGCCGATATGCGACGTGACCTGGCTCAGCGCGGCGAGCGCGATGAGCGGGTCCTGCACTCCGGCTGTGCCGGCGAGCCCGGCCGGATCGATCTGCAGCAGGTCGGCGGTGAAGAGCCCGGTGATCTTCTCTGCCTCGGCCCTGCGAGCCAATTCGGCGGCGCGCCTTGCGCCGACAGCGGGGTTGGCGTCGTTTGCGGCGGTGATGACGTTGGAGGCGCCCATCAGGGTCTTGAGGCGGCGAGGGGATGACGACATGGCGATGTCCTTCTTCTGGAATGCGATCGGCTGCGCAGGCCGCCTCGGTTCAGGAGTTTTCGGTGCTGCTCAGTGCGCGGGGAGCGCCGGTGCCGCCGCCCGCTCGTCGCGCAGCAGAGGCAGCAGATTTAGGCCCTGGCGCTCGATCTCCGCGAGATAGGGCGTGTCGGACAGGATGAATTGGGTGATGCCGAGATCGCGATATTTCTTCAGCGATCTCGCGACATCCGCGGCCGAACCGACGAGCCAGGTCGCGCCCGCGCCGCCGCCGCCGACCTTGCCCGGCGCGGTATAGAGATTGTCGTCCAGCACCTCGCCGCGAGCAGCCAGGTCGAGCAGGCGCCGCTGGCCGACTGCGACGAAATTCTGGTGGTCGTGCCAGCCCGCACCGTTGTTCCCCGCCATAGCCGCGACCTTGGCCTCGGCATCGGCCCAGGCCTGCTCTGTCGTGTCGCGGACCAGCGTCGTGATGCGCAGCCCGAACTCGAGCGGCGCGAGCTCCCGGCCGAGCGCGTCGCTCAGCGAGCGGAGGCGCGCTATCCGCTGCGCGATCTCGGCGAGCGGCTCGCCCCAGAAGAGCTGGACATCGGCCTCCGTCGCGGCGACGCGCTCCGCAGCTTCCGACGCGCCGCCGAAATAGAGCCTGGGGTGAGCCCTGCCGTTTCCCGGCTGCAGGCGCGGTTGAACGGTCGCGTTCGAGACCGAGCAATGCGCGCCGCTAAAGCTGACCTTCTCCTGGGTCCAGAGCCGGCGGACGAGCTGCATGAACTCGCGGGTTCGCGCGTAGCGCTGGGCCTGGTCGCCTTCCGCATCGCCATAGGCGGCGAGGTCGTCCTGCCCCGACACGATGTTGATGCGGACGCGCCCGCCGCTCAGGTGGTCGAGCGTCGCAGCGGCCGAGGCCAGATTGGCAGGCCGCCAATAGCCGGGGCGGATCGCGATCAGCGGCTCGAACGTCCTGGTGCGCGCGGCGAGCGAGGCGGCGACGGTAAACGTGTCCGGCCGCCCCCAGCCCGTGCCGATCAGGGCACCCTTCCATCCGAAGCGCTCCAGCGCCAGCGCATGGCTGGTCAAGGCATCGAGGCTGTTGTGATCACCCGTGGCGGAATCGCCACGATGACCGGGCTTCACGTCGTTCGGAATGTACCAGAGGAATTCGCAAGCATCTGTCATTGGGGCTGGAGCTTGATTGAATTGGTCAATGGACACAGCTTACGGGAATAGTGATTTATGCTGAAAGGGGAGAGGTTTCTTTATTTATTTGCAGGAGTGGTTGTTTAATCTGTTTGCATTGTTTCTTGGAGATAGCGGTTTTTATGCGGATTATTCTCTTGTAGGGCCGGCGACGAGGGCGACGACCAGCATGAACAGTATCGTCGGGATCGCCAGCATGGCGTCGATCACGCGCATGATCAGCAGGTCGACCCGCCCACCCGCCACGCCGGCCAGCCGGCTCCGGCCTGTTGCCGCTGGTCGTCGTCATCGCGGCGACCAACGGGGTGAGCTGCGCCCGGATCGTGCGGGCCGATGTGCTCGGCATCAAGGAGATGGACTATGTTGCGGCAGCGCGAGCCAGCGGCGCAAGCCCGCTCGGGCTGATCCTGCGCCATATCCTGCCCAACATCCTGTCGTCCTTCGTCGTGGTCTCCACCCTGAATGTCGGCACCGTCATCCTCGCCGAATCCTCGCTGAGCTTCCTTGGCTTCGGCATCCAGCCGCCTGACATCTCCTGGGGCCAGATGCTGAGCGAGGGCCGGCAATATCTGGCGACCAGTTGGTGGGTCGCGACCTTCCCCGGCATCGCGATCACGTTGACCGTGCTTGGCGTCATCCTGCTCGGTGACTGGCTGCGCGACCATCTCGATCCGCGACTGGCGTAAGCCTGCTCGATCACAAGGGTGAGCATTTCTCGGCCCGGGGACCGCTCAACGTCTCCCGGCCGCCGCAGGGGAATCCGCTGATCGTGCAGGCCGGTTCCTCGCGCGACGGCATCGGGCTCGCCGCGACGCAGGCCGATCTCGCCTTCACCGCGCAGGACACGATCGAGGACGCGCTCATCTATCGCGCGGCCCTGAAGGAAGCAGCCGAGGCCGGCGGCCGCTCCGGCTACCTCAAGGTTCTGCCGGGCGTCATGCCGATCGTTGGCCGGACGGATGCCGAGGCGCGCGAGAAATTCGCGGCCTTGCAGGAGCATACCGACATCGCCGCCGGCATCCGCCAGCTCTCGGGGCGCTGGGGCTACGATCTCTCGAGCCATCCGCTCGACGGGCCGGTGCCGGAGCCGGGCGAGCGCATCCATGGCGAGAGCCGGGTGCGGCTGCTCCTGAACAAGGCGCGAGCCGAGAACTACACCCTGCGCGAGCTTGCGGCGCTCGCCATCGCCTCCCATGGCCACCGCATCATCATGGGCTCGCCGGAGACGATCGCCACCGACCTGCAATCCTGGTTCGAGCAGGGCGCGGCCGACGGCTTCAACCTGATCCCGGCCTCGATGCCGGACGGGCTCGACGATTTCGTCGACTGCGTGGTTCCCGTCCTCCAGGATCGCGGGCTGTTCCGCCGGCACTACGCGGAAACGACGCTGCGCGAGCGCTTCGGGCTCAGCATCCCCCAGCTCGGGGCCTTCGCGAGCTGAGCGGCACGGTCGCCGCGGCGGCGTTGACAGGCATTTTTTATCTCCGAATTCAGTGCGTCGTAGAAATATAAAACAAGATAACGCCTCGATTTGGGTCGATATGCTTATTTTATTACAAGTATTGATTATGATTATGGCTTGGGCGCGAATGTCATGGGCGAATTCATTGCTCAACGACAATCGGTGGTATTTCGTCATGCCTGATCTGATCGTAAGATCATCTCCGCTCGATCCCAGAGCGGAGGCCCTGCTCGAAGGCCTCATCGCCGAGTATGACGGCCGCTACGGCGTCAACAGCCGGCCGGGCGGTGCGCGCTCCGAGATTCTGCGCTATCCGGCCGAAGCCTTCGCGCCACCGCTCGGCGATTTCCTGCTGCTGCGGCGCGGCGACGAGACGATCGCCGGCGGCGCCTTCATGAGCCATGACGACGAGACCGCCGAACTCAAGCGCATCTGGACCCGCAACGATCTGCGGCGCCAGGGATTGGCGCGAACCATCGTGATTGCGCTGGAGGAGGCTGCGGCCGATCTCGGCTATACGCGCGCCTATCTCACCACCGGCTTCCGGCAGCCGGAGGCGACGGCACTCTATCTGTCTCTCGGCTATCGGCCGCTCTTCGACGTGACCGCCGACCCGGCACTCTACCGGTCGCTGCCCTTCGAGAAGCATATCGGCGCGAAGGCCGGCGTTGCCGCAAGCACGCCCGCCTATCCGCCGGCGGCCTCGCTGGAGGAAGCGACGGCCCGCGTCGGCCTGATCAAAGCCGCGCAGGAAGCCAGGATCGCGGCGCGGCTGGCCAACAATCGCGCGGCAGCGGCCTGACAAGCACGATCCGTTTCCAGCGGCAGGGCCTGCAATCAGGCGAGGCTTGCGAACCATCCATCGAACGACTGGACGCAGCCGCATTTTTCAGCCTGCCTCGAGAGCGCGTCATGGCACCGAGAAACGACAATTTCGCCGCTCTGGTCGGCAATACGCCGCTGCTCGAACTCGGCCGATTTGCCGAGGAGTTGAAGCTCGGCGCGCGAATCCTTGCCAAGATCGAGTATCTGAACCCGGCCGGCAGCATCAAGGACAGGACGGCATGGGGCCTGATCCGCGACGCCGAGGAGAGCGGCCAACTCAAGCCCGGCCAGCAGATCGTCGATATCACGAGCGGAAATACCGGGATCGGACTCGCCGCACTCGCAGCCGCGCGTGGCTATCCGGCTGCGCGCCGGGGCTCGCACATTCTCATCATTGGAAATGAGCTGGTCCGGCGCGGTGCGCATGCCCGGCTTTGTCGCACGCTGCATCGACGGCATCGTGACGCCGGGAAACGGCAAGCCCTTGCGGCTATGGCTCGGACATGACGGGCATGGCCCGCGCGTTCAGGTCCAGGTCGACGGCGCCAATGAACAATGCCTCGTCGAGGATCCCGGCCCCCTGGCGGCAGCGCTGGCGGAGTTGACCGGCAGCTCTTCGCCGCCCTCGCAGCCTTTGGTCGATGCCGATGGCTGGCTGCGGCGCGCCTTCAGGACCGACGGCGATGCATCGCGGGACGTTTTCGCATCCGAGTTGGCCCTCATTCGCGAGCGCCCGCTGGATGCCTCCTCGCTGCACCACTGACAGGCTGCCCGACCAAGCCGGGAGCTCGCCGACTTGCGCATCTGCGAGGTCCTTTTCATGAACGAAGGTCGTACGACCTCTTCGTTCTCCGGATCACCCGAACAAAAAAATCCTGTTCGGCTTCCGCAAATCGGCTCGTGGCGAAATCATGGCAAAGCTTTCAATCTCAAGGAGATCTCGCCATGTCCGCCCTGTCCCTGCTGCGCAGGAGCGCCCTTTCGCTCGCAGCGGCCCTGCTACTGGGCGGTGCCGCGTTCGCCAATTCCGGCCCGCTCGTCACCACCGACTGGCTGGAGAAGAACCTGAGCGATCCAAAGGTGCGGATCGTCGAGGTCAGCGTCGAGCCCGGCCTCTACGAGCGCGGTCATATCCCCGGCGCGCAGAACATCGTCTGGCATACCGACCTTGTCGACACGGTCGAGCGCGACATCGCCAAGCCCGAGAAGTTCCAGGCGCTTGCCCGCAAGCTCGGCCTCGACAAGGACGTCACCATTGTTCTCTACGGCGACAGCAACAACTGGTTTGCCGCCTGGGGCGCCTGGGTGTTCGACATCTACGGCCTGCGCGACAACGTGAAGCTGCTTGATGGCGGCCGCAAGAAATGGGAGCTGGAGAAGCGCCCGGTCTCGACCAATCCGCTGGCGATCAAGGCTTCCGCCTTCACCGTAGCCGAGCCCAACCGCAAGCTGCGTGCCCGGCTCGCCGACGTCGTCGCGACCGTCGAGCAGAAGTCCGAGGCGCGCGTCCTCGACATCCGCTCGGTGGACGAGTTCTCCGGCAAGATCATCGCACCGGCCGGCTTCCAGGAACTGGCGCTACGGGCCGGCCATATTCCCGGTTCGGTCAACGTGCCCTGGGCGCAGGCGGTCAACCAGGCCGACGGCACGCTGAAATCGCCGGAAGAGCTGAAGAAGCTCTACGCCAATGTCGGCATCGACGGCTCGAAGCCTGTGATCACCACCTGCCGCATCGGCGAGCGCTCCAGCCACACCTGGTTCATCCTCTCGCGCGTGCTCGGCTATCAGGTCGCGAATTATGACGGCTCCTGGACCGAGTACGGCAACACCGTCGGCCTGCCGGTCAGCAACCCCGCCGGCACCGTCTGGGGCGGCAAGTAAGCCGTCGCCGCGCCGATGAGCCTATCCGACGAAAGCGGCGCGCTGGATTACCACCGCGCCCGTGAAACGGCCATGGCGGCTCCGGCTGCCGTGGCTGATCCCGTTTCGGGGCCACCCTTGGGCGCCCTGATCGCGCTCGGCCTTGCCGCCTTGCTCGCATTGGCGATCGTCGGCATCGGCCGCTATGGCGACCCGGCACCGCAGCTGCAGTTGTCGCTGATCCTCGGCGCCGCCTTCGGCTTCGTGATCCAGCGCTCGCGCTTCTGCTTCCTCTGCATCTGGCGCGACTGGCTGGACTGGCGCGATCCGCGCGGCCTGCTCGGCATCGTCACGGCGCTCGCCGTGGGCATCGCCGGCTACACGCTGATCTTCGGCGCCTGGCTGCCGGACCCGTCGGGCACGCGCCTGCCGCCGACGGCCCATATCGGGCCGGTCAGTCTCGCGCTCGTGCTTGCGGGTCTGGCCTTCGGCACGGGTATGGCGCTTTCCGGCTCCTGCCTCAGCGCCCATCTCTATCGCCTCGGCGAGGGCTCGCCGACCGCGCCCTTCGCCCTGGTCGGCGCCGTCGGCGGGTTCATACTGGGCTTCCAGAGCTGGAACGGGCTCTATCTCTGGACGATCGCGGGAGCGCCGGTGCCGTGGCTGCCGCGCCATCTCGGCTATGGCGGCGCACTGATCGCATCCCTTGCCGTTCTGGCCGCACTGGCCTGGTTTCTCCTGCGCAAGGGCAGCTTTCCCCTACAGCCGCAGCCCTCGCGCGATCCTCTCGTCGCCATCTTCCGGCAGCGCTGGCCGGCCTGGCTGGGCGGCCTGCTTGTCGGTCTGATCGGGGTTGCCGCCTATCTGCGCCTGTCCCCGCTTGGAGTGACGGCCGAGATCGGATCGCGCTCGCGTCAGCTCGCGGAGACGTTCGAGCTTCTACCCTCGCGCCTCGAGGGCCTCGACAGCTTCCGCGGCTGCGCCACGGTTATCCGCGACGCCCTGATGACGCCGAACGGTCTTTTCATTGGAGGCCTTGTCGCAGCCGCGCTGATCGCGGCGCTGGCTGCGGGCGAGTTCAAGCCGCGCTGGCCGACGCTCGATCAGGCGCTACGCGGATTGACCGGGGGCCTCTTGCTCAGCTGGGGCACCGTCATTGGCCTTGGTTGCACCGTCGGCACGCTGCTCTCAGGCATCTCGGCCAGCGCGCTTTCGGGCTGGGTCTTCGCGCTGGCACTCGGCGTCGGCGCTACGGCCACACTCAGGCTCGGGCGCCGGGCCGGATTACCGCTTTAAATCCAAAAGACTCAGCCAATGGTGCCGTTGCTCGTCAGCGGCCTTGGTCGCCGTGGCCTGGCCGAGGGCCGGCTACAGCCGGCCCAGTTAGATCCAAGCTTGTCTCAACAGATCCTGATGCGCAGCAGCAGGCCTACGGAGCCATCACGCTACGTCAAGGTTTAGGCTGCCATCGAACGCCCGCCGCACCGCCAATGGAGCGGATCACGGCTGGGATGAGTTCTTACCGTAGGACGGCGATAAAAGGACGAGCCGCCTGTCAAAGTGTGTCGTTAGCGATGATGAGCTGGCCAATCAACGCAGGTAGTGGATGTGCGGCCTTAGATGATGCGGGGATGTCTCGACGCGCGCCTCGACCGAGAAGACATCGCGCAGGAGAGCCTCGGTGATCACGGCATCCGGAGCACCGGACGCCACGATCTTGCCCTTCTGCATGACGATGACCGCATCGCAGAACATGGCGGCGTGATTGAGATCATGCAGGGCGACGACGCTGGTGATCGGCAGGCTTGCGACGAGCTTCAGCACGCCGATCTGGTGCTGGATATCGAGGTGGTTCGTCGGTTCGTCCAGGATCAGCTCGGTCGGCGTCTGCGCAAGCGCCCTGGCGATATGCGTGCGCTGCTTCTCGCCGCCGGACAGGCTCTGCCAGCGGTCGCCGCGCCGGTCCTGCAGGCCGGCGCGCAGGAGCGCCTCATCCACGGCGCGGTCGTCGGCATGGGTCCAGCGCGATAGCCAGGAGCGGTGCGGGAAACGGCCGAGGCGGACGATATCGGCGATGCGGAGATTGGCGCTTGTGGTCGCGTGCTGCTCGACGAAGGCGACGCGGCGCGCCACGGCCTTTGCGCCGAGCGATGCAAGCTCGCTTCCGTCCAGCAGCACGCGGCCCGATTGCGGGTGCTTCAGGCCAGTCAGCAGGCGCAGGAGCGAGGTCTTGCCGGAGCCGTTGGGACCGAGCAGACCGAGCATCCGGCCGGGCTCCGCGGAGAAGGAGACGCCGTCGACGATCGTCTTGCTTCCGATTCGCCAGATCAGGTTCTCTGCCGTGATGCTCATGAGGCGCGCTGCAAGCGGTAGAGGATAATCGAGAAGAACGGCACGCCGACGAGCGCCGTGACGACGCCGATCGGCAGCACCTGCTGCGGGATCAGAGCGCGCGAAGCGACATCCGCCAGCACCATGAAGACCGCACCGATCAGCATGCAGGCCGGCAGGAGCCGGACATGAAGGGGGCCGACCAGGGCACGCGCCGTATGCGGCACGATCAGGCCGACGAACCCGATGGAGCCGACCATGCTGACGATGGTCGCGGTCATCAGGGCCGTGAGGGCGAAGAGCACGATCCGCGCCCGGTCGACATTGACGCCGAGCGAGGCGGCCGTCTCGTCGCCGAAGGCGAAGGTGTCGAGCGTCCTGGCATAGCAGAGGCAGGCGACGAGCCCGATGCTGACGACGACGGAAACCAGCATGAATTCCGGCCAGCGCACCCCGCCGAAGCTGCCGAGCAGCCAGAACATCACGTCGCGCGCCTGCTGGGCGTTACCGGACGTGGTGACGATGTAGGAGGTCGTGGCGTTGAAGAGCTGCGAGGCCGCTACGCCGGCCAGGATCGTGCGATCCGCGCCGCCGCGCGTGCCGTTCGAAAGCAGCGCGACGAAACAGAACGCCGCAAAGGCTCCGAGGAAGGCGCCTCCCGACAGCGACAGGACGCCGCCGCCCAGACCCAGGATGATGATGGCGACCGCTCCCGTCGATGCTCCTGCCGAGATGCCGAGCACATAGGGCTCCGCCAGCGGGTTGCGCAGCAGCGACTGCATGATCGCGCCCGATAAGGCGAGGCCGGCGCCGCAGAAGGCCGCGACCAGTGCGCGGCTCAGGCGGTAGTCCCAGATCACCGTCTCATAGACGCGATCGATCTCGACGGAGGTCCAGCCGAGCCGGTTGGTGACCGCGGTGAAGGTCGTGCCGAGCGGGATCGGCAGATCGCCGATGCCGACGCTGAGCCCGATGGCAAGGCCGATTGCAGCGAGCGATGCCAGCATCAGGCCGGCAAAGACCGCCTTGCCTTCGAGGGCGCCGTTCCCGGAGATCACTTGAGCTGGCCGAGCGCTTTCAATTGCTGCGCCACCTGCTCGGCGCCATAGATCGTGCGGACGGTCGGGTTCATCGCCTGGCCGTCCATGATCACGATCGCCTTGTTCCTGACGGCCGCTAGCTGGCTGACCGCCGGGTCCGTGGTCAGGAACTTGATCTTGGCCTCCGGCTTGTCGAGTTCCCAGCGGTTACGATCGAGGCTGGCGACGACAATCACGTCCGGCTTCGCGGCGATGATGCCTTCCCAGCCCAGCGTCGGCCACTCGGCCTCGGCGCCGATGGCATTGCGCCCGCCGAGCAGGTCAGCGATGAAGCCGGAGGCACCGTTCTTGCCGCCGAGATAGGCATCGGCGGAGGGGGAGGGGCTGGAGAACCAGAAGACATAGGAGAGCTTCTTGTCGCCCGGTGTCACGCCGGCACGGAGCGCAGCCTCGCGCGCCTTGAAATCGGCGATCAGGGCCTGGCCGCGATCCGCGACATCGAAGATCCGCGAGAGCTCGTCGATCTCCTGATAGAGCACATCCATGCTCCAGAGCTGTGCACGGCTGCCATAGGCGTCCTTGCTGCCTTTCGTCTCCAGGCAGGTGCTCGGCGAGAGATAGCTGGGAACGCCAACGCGCTCGAAATCCTCGCGCTTGGCGACCTTGCTGCTCGGGCCGAGCAGCGTGGGCAGGGCTGCGGCGACGAAATCGGGCCGCTCGGCGAGCATGCTCTCGAAGGTGGGGAACTCCCCGGTCAGGAGCTTCACCTTGGCATTGGCTTCGGCGAGCTGCGGCAGGACCTTGCTCGGCCAGAAGGCCGTGCCCACCATCCGGTCCTGCAGTCCGAGCAGCAGCATGATCTCGGCGCTGTTCTGGCCGAGCCCGATGGCGCGTTGCGGCGCTTTCTGGAAAGTGACCTTCGCCCCGCAATTATCGAGCGTCAGGGGGTAACTCGTTGGAGCCGCTGCAAGCGGATTCGTCAGAGCACCTGCGGCGCAAACCGCAAGCGCGACCAGAAGCGATTTGAAGTGGCTCACGCGCAATATCCGGGAAATGTTGTCTGTGCGGTGTGCTCTTAATGATCTCGCGCGGAAAGGACCAGTCGAGGAGCAAACATTATAAGTATTCTAAATTATCGAGTCGCTTTACTTCGGTGCACGCTGGCTATCGACAGTTATCATTTCGGCCCCGGCCGCCTGAATGCCAGGCGACGGTTGCGGCCGTGGCCGGAGCGCCTCGTCGAGCGCAGCCAGTTCCTCGGCCATTCGGGCCCGAAGCCATAGCGCCACCCGTTCGACCGTGGGATCGAGAGGTCTTGATCGCGGCGCGATCAGGCTGTGGTGCTGCCCCGTGCGGATGATCAGGTCAGACGCGGGAACCAGAGTTCCCTTCAGCAAGGCGCTTGAGACCACGCTGAGCCAACCGAGAGCGACGCCTTCCCCGTTCAGCGCGGCCTGCAGGATGACGGAGTAATCCGTGAATTCGTGCCAGACGCCTTTCGAGCTGCTGCGACGGACGACATTGCCCCATTCCCGCGCCCATTTGGGCATCTCATGGTCGGTGAGCCACAAGAAGACATGCCCTGATCCGTCCCCCGTGTGATCGAGCGTGCCGCGTGCTTTCAGATAAGCCGGGCTGCAGACGGGGAAGATGATCTCCGGCGCGAAGAGCCAGCGATGATAGCGCGGGTCGTCGTCTTCGATGATGCGCGTCGCCAGATCGACATTGTCGGGAATGCCGCGCAGGACGCCTGGGATAAGGTCGAAGCGGATATCGATCTCTGGAAAAGCCGCATGGAATTCGCCCAGCCGCGGCAACAGCCAATGGGCCACAAACGAGCTCGACATGGACAGCGTGACGATCGGCTTTGTCGCAGTCTGCCTCTGCCGGATCGCCTGGATTGAATCGGCGATGCGCCCGACAGCCTCGCCGACGACGCCGAAGAGGTCCCTGCCATCGGCGGTCAGTTCGAGCCCGCGCGCCCGCCGCTCGAAGAGCCGGGCGCCCACCGCAGCTTCCAGCTCGGCGACGCTGCGGCTGATCGAGGGCTGGCTGACGTTGAATTCCACGGCCGCGGCCGTGAAGCTGCCGGTGCGAGCCGCGGCCTCGAAAACCAGAAGTCCGCGCGCGGAGGGAACAAGGCGGGAGAGCTGAGCCATACGCCCAGCGTATGCTTCTTCCAAGGTTTTTCAATCTGGTCCGGGTCCAGATTTGCCGCCACGATCGCTGGGCCTGCCCGACCCTAACGCGTTCTCGTGCTCGCAAAGCAGAAGACACTAGTCGTCCCGCTCCGGTTCGACCACAGGGAAGCCATTCGATGAGCGCAACGGTTGCCATACCGGATCGGCCCCTTGGCTCGCCGCGCGACCCGCTTCTCGAACCGTTCGCCATCAAGAAGCTCAGGCTTCGCAACCGTATCGTCAGCACCAGCCACGCTTCGATGCTGGACGATGGCGGCCTGCCGCTCGAACGATACCAGCGCTATCACGAGGAAAAGGCCCGTGGCGGCCTTGCCATGACGATGATCGGCGGCTCGGCGATGACATCGCCGGATTCAAGCTGGGGCGGCGGCCAGCTCGACCTTTCCAGTGACCGGATCATTCCGCATCTCACGGCACTATCGGACGGCATTCACGGGCATGGTGCAGCCGTAATGTGCCAGGTGTCGCATCTCGGCCGCCGCGCGACCTCCTATGCCTCGAACTGGCTTCCGGTGCTGGCGCCGTCGCGTGTCAGGGAAACGCGCAACCGCAATTTCCCGAAGGAGATGGACGATGCGGATATCGCGCGCATCATCCGGGATTATGCCGATGCCGCGTTGCGCTGCATGGAAGGCGGGCTCGACGGTATCGAGACGGTGACCGGCGGGCATCTCATCGGCCAGTTCCTGTCACCGCGCACCAACAAGCGCACCGACGGTTTCGGCGGCTCGCCGGAGAACCGGGCACGCTTCGGGCTCATGGTTCACGAGGCGATCCGCCGACGCGTCGGCGACGAGGCGATCGTCGGCATCCGCTTCGTCATCGACGAGGGCGTGGCCGATGGTTCGGATTTCGAGGATTGCCTGCAACTCGCAGGGATTTTCGAGCGCGAAGGCCATATCGACTATTTCAACTGCATCTACGGCCGCATGGACACGGATCTGGCGCTGGCCGAGGACAACATGCCCGGCCTATTCCAGCGCAACGCGCCCTATCTCGCTTCGGTGGCGCAGTTCCGTCGGGAGACGAAGCTGCCCCTGATCCATGCCGGCGGCATTCGCGATGTCGCGACGGCGCGCCACACCATCCGCGAGGGCGTCGTCGACCTGATCGGCATGACCCGCGCCCATATCGCCGACCCGCATCTGGTCGAGAAGATCAGGCGCGGGGAAGAGGAGCGGATCCGCCCTTGCGTCGGGGCTTCCTACTGCCTCTACAAGAAGGTCAACTGCATCCACAACGCCGCCAGCGGGCGCGAAACCGTGCTCGGCCATGAGGTCGCGCCGGCCTCGCGGCGGCTGAAGGCCGTGGTGGTCGGCGGCGGGCCAGCGGGCCTCGAAGCCGCCCGTGTCTGCGCCGAGCGTGGGCATTCGGTCGTGCTGTTCGAGGCTGCGGCGAAGCTCGGTGGGCAATTGCTCGTTGCCACCGCTGCCGAGGAGCGTCGCGATCTGATCGGCATCGTCGACTGGCGCGTCGCGGAGCTGGAGCGGCTCGACGTTGATATCCGGGTGAACTGCTATGCGGAGGCGGACACCGTTCGCGCCGAGGCGCCGGATCTCGTGATCGTCGCCACTGGCGGCATTCCGGATACGGACTGGTTCGAAGGCTCGGAGCTGTGCGACAGCGTCTGGGACGTGCTGACCGGCACGGTACCGGGCAAGAGCGATATGCTCGTCTATGACGGTACCGGCCGCCAGGCCGCAGCATCCTGCGCGTTGCAGCTCGCCCGGCAAGGGCGGTCGGTCTGTCTGGCTACGCCCGACGACGCACTTGCGGTCGAGATGTCCTATATCGACAAGTCGAGCTTCCGGAAGCGCTTCGCCGAACTCGGCATCCGCTCGCTCGTCGATGTCAGGCTGGAGAAGGTCGAGCGCCGGGGCAACATCTTGCAGGCCACGTTCCGCAATGAGTTGACCGGCGCTGTAAGCCAGGTCGAGGCCAGTCAGATCGTCGTGGAATACGGCACCCTGCCGGTTGCCGAGATCTATCAAGAATTGCGGCATCTCTCGGCCAATGATGGCGTGACCGATATCGCTTTCATGCTGGGGAGCGAGGAGGCGACAGCGCCCGCGTCGGGGAGCTTCCTCTTGCACCGAATCGGCGACGCCGTGGCGAGCCGCGATCTCTATTCGGCGATCTACGAGGCCTACCGACTCTGCTCCAAGCTTTGAGCCGTCGGCGCGATCAAGCGGCGGCGGGGCTTCGGCCGCTTTCCGCGTTGGCGAAGCGCTCGATCCGGAAGTCGTGGAGCGGGATATCCGTCGTGCCCGTCGCGATCAGTTCGGCCATCGTGTCGCCGACGCCCGGGCCGATCTGGAAGCCGTGCCCGCTGAAGCCGAAGGCGTGAAACAATCCCGGCGTCGTGCCGGACGGGCCCATGATCGGCAGCATGTCTGCCAGATAACCTTCGCAGCCCGACCAGGTGCGGATCACCGAGACGTTCTCCAGCGCGGGTAGGAGCTGCCTGAGAGCGCGGAGCTGCGCCGGCAGCCGTGCGGGATCGGCCTTGGCGTGGCCGGGATCGAGGGGCACGTCGACACGTTCGGCCGCGCCGCCGAAGACGATGTTGCCGCGCTCGACCTGACGGAAATAGGCGTCCGTCCCGTGACGGCGGGTCCAGATGCCGACGACCGGCAGGATGCGATGCGGCAGGGGCTCGGTGACGCCCATCTGCGGGCCGCGCGGGGTGAGGGGCACCGGCTCGCCGAATTGTGCGGCGATCCGCATCCCCCAGGCGCCGGCAGTGTTGAGCAGCTTGCCGGCCTCGAACACGCCTTTGGAGGTCGTCACGCGGAAGCCGGCTTCACTGCTGTCGATGCTGCCGACCTCGCATTCCTCGACGATCTCCGCGCCGGCTCGCCGAGCTGCGTCGGCGAAGGCCGGCGCGATCAGGCGGGGATTGCCGGAGCCGTCCTGTGGGGAAAAGGAGGCGGCGATCGCTCCGGGGCCGAGGCCGGGAAAGCGCGCCCGGATTTCGTTGGCGCCGAGTTCCTCGAGTTCGAGGCCCCAGGGCCGCGCGGCATCGGCATAGGCGCGCATATCCGCCAGCGCGTCCTCTTCGAAGATCAGCCGGAGATGGCCGGTGGAGCGGAACTCCACGTCGCGGCCGAGCAGGCGCTCCGCATCGCCCCAGAGTGCGCGCGAGCGATGCGCCAGCGGCAATTGCGTGAGGTGGCGCCCGGTCCGGCGGATATTGCCGAAGGAGGCGACGGTGGCGCCCGTTCCGACGCGGTTGCGTTCGATCAGCGTGACCTTCAGGCCGCGCCGTCTCAGGAAGAAGGTCGCGGCGGTCCCCATCAGGCCACCGCCGAGCACGATCACATCCATGTCCAGCCTCTTGCCGCAGAGGCGGCATATCTCCATGCGATCGAACCTGACGTGGGCATGCAGAGCCGTCAAAGACGCGATGGCCGGCAGGCCATAAGTCCAGCCTATGGTCCTGCCCCGCATGTCTCTTGGACCGCGTCGCGGCTTCCATGCCAGCTTCCAGCCACCAGCAAGAGGAGCGGACATGGACGGCGGAACTGTGCCGAGTGCGGACTGGAAGGTCGGCGTCGATATCGGCGGCACCTTCATCGACTTCTGCGCGCTCGAGACGCGTTCGGGCCAGGTCGCGTCGTTGAAGGTCTTGACGACGCCGGACGATCCGGGCGCCGAATTGATGACGGGCCTCTCGCTGCTGGCCGAGCGCGAAGGCCTCGATCCGACGGCGGTCACCCGCTTTGTCCATGGCACGACGGTCGGCGTGAACACGATCATCCAGCGCAAGGGGGCGCCGCTGGCGCTCTTCACCAATGCCGGCTTCGAGGACGTGATCGAGCTGGCGCGGCTGCGCATGCCCGAGACCTATTCGCTGTTCTGCTGCCGGCCCGAGCAGCTCATCACCCGCGACCGGGTGTTCGGCATCCCGGCCCGGATGCGCTCGGACGGGCGCGAGACGGTGAAGCCCGATCTCGAGGCTGTCGCGGCCGCCATCGCTTCGGCCAGGGCGCGCGGAGCCGTCGGCATCGTCATCGCCTTCCTGCACGCCTGGCGCGACGGTGCGCAGGAAGAGGCGGTGAAGGCGGAGATCGCGCGGCTGGCTCCGGACCTCTTCGTGTTCACCTCGGCCGAGGTCTGGCCGGTGATCCGCGAATACGAGCGGACGACGACGGCGATCCTCAACGCCTATGTGCATCCGCGCATCGCCGGCTACCTGACGGCGCTGGAGCAGCGGCTGGCGGATCGTGGCGTGCCGGCCCGCGCGCTGCTCACCAAGTCGAATGGCGGCGTGATGAATGCTGCCGAAGGCAAGCGCGCTTGCGTCTCCATGCTGCTGTCCGGCACGGCTTCGGGCGTGATCGGCGCGACCTGGTTCGCACGGCAGGCCGGCGAGAAGCGCGTACTGACGCTCGATATCGGCGGCACCTCGGCCGATTTCGCCCTCATTATCGACGGCGAGCCTCAATATGGCACCGGCGAGATGATCGGTGAGTTCCCGCTCTACATTCCCTCCGTCTCGGTCAGCTCGATCGGCATCGGCGGCGGCTCGATCGCGACCGTCGACGGGCAGGGCGTGCTGCGGGTCGGGCCGGAATCGGCCGGCTCGACGCCTGGACCGGCCTGCTACGGGCGCGGCGGCGAGCAGGCGACCGTCACCGATGCCATGGTGGTTTGCGGTTGGCTCGGCCATAGCGAGATGGCCTATGGCCAGCTGAAGATGGATGCCGGCCTTGCCCGCGCCGCCGTCGGGCGCCTGGCCGAGAAGCTCGGCCGGTCCCTCGACGATACCGCGCAGGCGATCCTCGACATCGCCGTCTCCGAAATGTTCGTCGAGGTCGAGAAGCTGTCGTCGCGGGCCGGCGTCGATCTCAAGGACTTCACCCTGATGCCGTTCGGCGGCGGCGGCCCGATGCTCGGCGCCTTCCTTGCGCGAGAGCTTGGCATGAACCGGTTGCTGGCGCCGCGCCGGCCGGGCGTCGTCTCGGCGCTTGGCGGGCTCGTCGCCGATCTGCGCGGTGATTTCGTCCGCACGCTCTTCGCGGAGCTCACGGCTTCGGTGCTGCCACAGTTGAAGGCGGCTGCTGCGGCCATGGTCCAGGAAGGGCGCAACTGGCTGGCGGCCCAGGGCCATGTCGGCCCGGCCGATCTCAGGTTCTCGGCGGATATGCGCTATGTCGGCCAGAGCTACGAAATCGAGGTTCCCCTGCAGCCGGCCTGGCTCGAAGCCGGTGACCCGGCCGCCATTGCCCGCGAGTTTCACCAGACACATCAGCGCATCTACGACTTCGACGACCCTGATGGCCGCATCGAGATCGTCAACCTGCGCCTCTCCGCCATAGGCGCTGGCCCTGCACTCTCTTTTCCGGAAATGGCGGAGACCGATGCAGTCGCGCTTCCCGAACGCGAGCTGACGATCCACACGGACGGCGACCGAAAGCCCGTCGGCCTCTACCGCCGCGCCGACCTGCCGCCCGGCAGCCGCTTCGCCGGCCCGGCCGTCGTCGCCCAGGAGGACACGACGGTCGCCATTCCTGCCGGCGCCACGGCGCGGATCGATGGCCATCTCAACCTTCATCTGACCTTCGTGGAGTGATGCCGATGTTCGACCGGATGAAGCTTCAGGTGCTCGCCAACCATGCGCGCGCCGCCGCCGAGAACATGGCGCATACGCTGCACCGCACGGCCCATTCCGCCTTCGTCAAGGAAACGGAGGATTTCACGGTGATGCTGATCAGCCGCAGCGGCGACACCTTCGCCGTGCCGATGGAGCTGGGCGCGACCTGGTATCCCGGCCTGTCATGGGCGCCGGCGCTGGCGATGGTCGATGATTACAAGCCGGGCGACGTCGCCTTCACCAACGATCCTTATTCCTGCTTCGTCGCCACCCACGCACCCGACACGCATCTCTGGAAGCCGGTCTTCCACGAGGGTGAGATCGTCGCCTGGACGGGCGGCCATATCCACAACACCGACATGGGCGGCGCGGTGCCCGCCTCGCTGTCGCGGGCGCTGACCGAGATCCATCAGGAAGGCATCCGCTTCCCGCCGATGAAGCTCGTCAACGAAGGCGTCTTCGATGAGCAGATCCTCAGGATCATGACGACCAATGTCCGTAAGCCGGACCTGAACATTGGCGACATCAAGGCGCTGGTCGGCGCGCTCAACACCGGCGAGCGCAAGGTGCTCTCGATGATCGAGAAGTTCGGGCGCGAGGGGTTCCTCGGCGGCGTCGAGGCGCTGCTCGACCAGGCCGAGGCGCAGGCGCGCGAGGTGCTGCGCGGCATGCCGGACGGCACCTGGGAGTTCGCAGATTATGCTGACGAGGACTCGGTCGAGGCCAATCCCTGCCGCCTGAAGCTCAAGCTCACCATCCGCGGTGACGAGGCGGTACTGGATTTCACCGGCTCCGACCCGCAGCTTGCCTCCTCGCTCAACGTCCCGAGCGGCGGCAATCCGCGGCATACGATCCTGCTCGTGGGCGTCTATTACGTCCTCTACACGCTGAACCCGAAGATCCTGCTCAATACCGGGCTGACGCGCCCGTTCACCTGCATCGCACCGGAGGGAACGGTGCTGAACCCGATCTTCCCGGCGGCGGTCGGAATGCGCTCGCTGACTTGCGCGCGGTTGCGCTCGGTCATCTTCGGGGCGTTCTCGCAGGCCGTGCCGGAGCGGCTGCCGGCGGCGCCCGCCGGCAACAACTGCATCGTCAACGTGATGACGACGGATGAGCGCACGAGCCGGACCGTGATCGCCGCGGTCAACCCGGTGGTGGGCGGCGGCGGCGGCATGCCGCATCGCGACGGCACCAACGGCTCCGGTGCCGATGCGGCCTATCTCAAGAACACGCCGATCGAGATCACCGAGACCGAGACGCCGGTGGAGTTCGTCAAATATGGGCTGGCCAAGGACAGCGGTGGCGCCGGGCGCTGGCGCGGCGGGCTCGCCACAGACATGGCCTTCCGCGTGTTCGCGCCGGACAGCCGCATAACCGCCCGGAATCGCGACCGCAGCTTCTTCCGACCCTGGGGCGTGCTGGGCGGCAGGGCGGCCGGGCTGTCGGACATGGTGGTCAATCCGGGCCAGCCTGAGGAGCGGCGGCTCGGCAATATCGACACCGCCGTCCTGCAGCCCGGTGACGTGCTCGAGATCCGTTCGGCCGGCGGCGGGGGGCGAGGGCATCCCTTCGATAGGGAAGCCTGGCGCGTCGCGGAGGATGTCGTGCGCGGCTATGTCTCTCTGGAGGCGGCGGAACGAGAGTACGGCGTCGTCATGCAGGGCGAAGCGTTGGACGAGGCCGCGACGAAGGCGCGGCGCACCGAGCGCTCGCCGGTATCCGGTCATTTCCATTTCGGCCCGGAGCGCGAGGGCTACGAAGCCCAATGGACGCGGGACGCCTATGACAGGCTGACGGCCTTGCTTGCCGGCCTCCCGATCCATTGGCGCTTCTTCGCCAAGACGGAGATCTTCCGCCGCATGAAGGGCAGGGCCGGCGCGCGTGGTGTGGATGAGGCATTTGCCGCGGCCAAGCTGCGGTTCCCAGAGATGCCGGAGCCAAGACCGGCCCATGCCGAGGCGGCCGAGTGAACACGGCCGCGAGCACCGGGGCCGGCCGTCTGGTCCGATTGGCCGAGGTCGATCGTGCGCCGCTGCGCTTCTTCCTCGATGGAGCCGAGCGGCATGCACTGACCGGCGACACCGTGCTCAGCGCCGTGCTCTCGGTCGCGCCGGCTTTGCGCCGCTCCGAATTCGGGCCTGAAGCCCGTGCCGGCTTCTGCCTGATGGGAGCCTGCCAGGATTGCTGGATCTGGCAGGAGAACGGCCCACGGCTGCGGGCCTGCTCGACGCCGTTGATCGAAGGCATGCGGCTCCTGTCCGACGCGCCGGAAGAGTGGCCATGAGCCAAGGAAAGGGGTCACGGGTCGTTGTCGTCGGGGCAGGGCCTGCCGGCATCCGGGCGGCCGAAACGCTGGTGGCCGGGGGCCTCACGCCCTTCGTCATCGACGAGGGTGAGCGTGCCGGCGGCCAGATCTATCGCCGGCCGCCGCAGGGCTTCACGCGTCCGGTCGAGGACCTCTACGGTTCGGAAGCCGCGAAGGCCGTCGCGCTGCACCGGACCTTCGATGCCATGGCGGCGGCCGGCCGCCTCGTTCATCATCCCCGCAGCTCCGTCGTCGCTATCGCGGACGGGCGATTGCAGATCATCGGCGAGGCAGGGGCACACTGGATTTCCTATGACCGGCTGATCCTCGCGACCGGCGCGATGGATCGCGTCATGCCAGTGCCGGGCTGGGAGAACGCCGGCGTCTACGGGCTCGGCGCGATGCAGATCGCGTTGAAGGCGCAAGGAGCCGCCTTGGGGCGGCGCATCGTGCTGGCAGGGTCGGGGCCACTGCTCACCTTGCTCGCGGTGCAATTGCTGAAAGCCGGCGGGCAGGTCGCGGCGGTGCTCGATACCGCATCCATACGCGAGCAATTGCGCGGCTTCTCCGGTCTCTCGGCGCGGCCGCTCTTTGCCCTGCGCGGGCTGATGATGCGCCGGCGTCTGACCGGGATCTATCATGCCGGCATCCGGCTGGATCGTATCGAGGCGGATGAGCGTGGCCCGGCCGTCGTGCTGTGGCGTGATCAAGCGGGTCGAAGCCAGCGCACAACCTGCGATGCGGTCGGGCTCGGCTGGCATCTGCGGGCTGAGACCCGTCTCGCGGACCTGGCGGGCTGCGCCTTCGCCTATGACGAGACCTGGCGGCAATGGCTTCCGCAAGCCGACGCCATGGGGCGGGCGGGATCTGGCGTCTATCTTGCCGGAGATGGGCTCAGGATTCTCGGCGCCGACGGAGCCGAGATCGCGGGGCGGCTCGCCGCCGCGGCTTGTCTGCAGGATCTTGGTCTGCAGGCGCCGGACATGGCGGCTGACAGGCGCAAGCTGGCCCGGTTCGGCCGCTTCGCGAATGGCGTCGCGGCGGCCTTTCCCTGGCCGGCCGATACGGTGGCCGGATTGCTCGACGAGACGGTGGTCTGCCGCTGCGAGGGCGTAACGGCCGGTGAATTACGCAAGACCGTTGATTTTGGTGGCGGCGAGGTCAATCGCGCCAAGTCGCTAGGACGTGCCGGGATGGGGCGCTGCCAGGGCCGCTATTGCGAACTGGCCGCAGCGGAGATCGTTGCCGGCAGCGCGGGTTATGCCTGTGCGGCTGCGGCGGGCCGGCTACGCGGTCAGGCGCCGGTGAGGCCAGCCCCGATCTCCGCTCTGATTCAGGACGCGGCTACAGGCGGATAGCGCTGCGTGCTCAGGTGCCGCTTGAGCGATTGAGGTCCCGGCAAGCAGCACGCAGGCAATCGCGCATCAATTCATGGCTGGCAGAAAGCGGTCGGTCATTGCTGGTGAGGATGGCGACCGGCACTTCGATCCGTGGCTCGAACGGCCGGGTGACGACGCCGTTGAACTGTTCCCAGGGCAGGAGGCTGTCGACGATGGCGATGCCGAGACCATCCCGCACATAGGGCAGCGCCGTGATCGACAGGTCGATCTCGATTGCCGGTGCATAGGCGAAATCCTCGGCCTCGGCCGATGCTGCCAGCAACCGTCCCGGCAAGGTGTCGGCGCGATAGGATATCAGCGTCTCGTCGCTGATATCGGCGAAACGGACCCGGTCGAGCCCGGCCAGCCGGTGTCCGGCCGAAACGACGCAGACCAGTGTGGCGCGCCCGACCGTCTCGGCATGGATGCCGGCATGGGGCAGGTTGTTCATGGCGATGCCGAGGGACACTTCGCCATTGCGCAGCATCTCGACGATGGAGGTCTGGGAGGCGATCAGCGAGCGCACCACGATCTCGGGGTGGGCTTCGCGGAACGCTGTCAGGGCGCGCGGCACGATCGACATGGAAGGCGGCGCAGAGGCGGCGAGCCGAACGAGCCCGGTGCGGCCATGGCGCATGTCGACCGTCCGGCGCCGCAGTGCATCGAGCTCGCCGAAAATGTGCTCGGCCTGGGAGTAGAGCTCCTCCGCCTCCTGCGTCGGTACCAGCCGTCCGCGCACGCGGTTGAACAGCTTGAAGCCGAGTTGGTCCTCGGCATGAAGCAGGATCTGGCTCAGGGCGGGCTGCGAGATATTGAGCATCGCAGCCGCGCCGGTGACGGTGCCGCAGCGCATCAGCGTGCAGAAGACTTCGAGTTGGCGCGCCCGCATCTGTCGTCCCATCAACGGCGATAGCGCAGACATCGCCGCCGGCGGCGCCGATGTCCAGCCTCGAGCGCCGCTGGGCTTTCTCCCGCTCTATCGCTGGTCCCAGCGATCCCGCATTTCGTAGAAGAGCACGGCCAGCGGCAGGAACCACGGCTTGCCATAGTAAAGCGGACGGCTGCGGAAGGGCAGGTCGGCATAGGCGCTGGGTGCACCCGTGCCGCCCAGCATCGTTGCGCGATCTTGTGGCCGAACCAGCCCGCGCGCGATGCCGGTGCCGTTGTAGCCGCAAGCGTAGAAGACGTCCTCCTGCTCGCCCAGATGAGGCAGCTTGTCGAAGGTGAAGCCGGTCTGGCCGGGCCAGTAATGTGTGATTGGCGTCCGTTCCAGCTCGGGGAAGACCTGCAGCATCTGCTTGCGCAGATGCGCTGCATTGGCGTGGCGACATTCTCGCCGTTCACCTTGAGGACGCGCCCGCCGAAGAGAATCAGGGTTCCGTTGGGCGAGGGGCGATAATAGGTCACGACACGCTGGCTGCCCGCCAGCATGCGCCGCTTCGGCATGAGGCGATCCATCACGGCGGCCGGGAGCTGGCCGGTCGCGATCAGCGCGCTGCGGATGGGAATGATCCGCCGCTGCAGAAAGGGCAGGAGCGCTCCGGCATAGCCGTTGGTCGCGACGAGCAGCTGCTTCGTCGCGGTCTTCCGCTCGCCGACCGAGATCGACCCCGACGGCGCGGGGCGAGCGTGCTGCAGGGCAAGGAAGCTCTCCTCGACGATGGCGCGTGCCTTGTCCGGGCCATAGGCCATCGCGGTGTCGAAGGTGGCCCACCCCGGACCGAGCATGCCGCCATTGCGGGAGGAGGCGCCCCAGCCGGGGGCTTCCGCGTCCAGCACGGTGACCTGCTTGCCGGCGCGCGCCAGGGTTAGGGCGGCGTTGAGCCCGGTGAAGCCTGCGCCGACGATGGTGACCTCGCTTTGCGCCGGCAGTTCGGCTGCGGGCTGTGGCGCGGGCCTCGCGGCCTCCCACCAATAGGGCGTGTCGACCGCGTCGTCGCTGAAGAACGGACCGGACAGGCGTGCCATGCGCGTAACCCTCAGGACGGCTGGATGCGCCGCAGGAAATCCTGTGTTCGCGGATTCTGCGGACGGCTCAGCACAGCCTCGGGCGAGCCTTGCTCGACGAGAACGCCGCCATCAAGGAACAGCACGCGATCCGCGACCTCGCGGGCAAATCCCATCTCAGGGGTGACGACGACCATCGTCATGCCTTCGTCGGCCAGCGACCGCATGACGGCGAGGACCTCACCGACGAGCTCGGGGTCGAGCGCCGATGTCGGTTCGTCGAACAGGATGGCGTCGGGCTTCATGCCGAGCGCTCGCGCGATCGCGACGCGCTGCTGCTGGCTGCCGGAGAGCTGGGCCGGATAGGCATCATCCCCTGGATGGTGTTGGTCTTCGCGTCGAGGAAGGTGAAGGGCGTGCCGGTGGGCGTCGAGCCGACCTTGTAGACCGTCTGCGCCTGGGCCGTCGCGGCCGCGACCATCATGCCGAGCGCCGCAACCGTTGTCTTGAACCCGATCATCCCATTCCCCTTTTTGCTGCGTGGACGCCCGGTTGTCCGCGCCGGGCCATGCAGCATCCGTACATGCTCGAGAGAACGACCAGACGAGTTCGTGTCGGACCCATAGGACGGACTTATGCGGTCCGATGCGGGCAGAGACCCTCCTAGAATTCCGCCACCTTGCCGAAGGCGGAGCCTTCCAGTCGCTCGGGCCGATAAGACTTGGGGTCGACGATCGGCTTCGCGCCGGTGACGATATCCGCGATCATGTGGCCGGCGCCGGGGCCAATGCCGAAGCCGTGGCCGCTGAAGCCGGCTGCGAGGATGAAGCCGGGTAGCCCGGCAAGCTCGCCGATGGCGGGCACGCCGTCCGGCGTCGAGTCGATATAGCCGGCCCAGTGCGCCGCGACCGGCACGGATTTGAGGCCCGGCAGCAGCGCCTGGGCACGCGCATGGGTCTCGGCGATCTGGCGCGGATCGGGCGTCGGGTCGAGGATGCGCCTCGCCTCCATCGGCGTCGGCGCGTCGAGCTTCCAGCGCGCAAGCGTCTCGTGGCCGGATTTCCAGCCTTCGAGCCCGCCGATGGCGAGGCTGCGCCAGCGCCTCAGGAACATCGGCACGAACTGGGATGCGAAGCGCAGTTGCTGCGGCGTGGGGTCGACGCGGGCCCCACCGCTGATCGCCAGCGTGTAGCCGCCATCGCTCCGACGCGTCACCGAGACCGCGGCCGTATGCAGCGCATCCGGCAGGCCGACTGCGCCGGGCGCAACGGATAAAATCGACGACCGTACAGAGGATTGTGGGAAACGAATGCCGTACTGGTTGAGGAAGGAGGAGGCCCAGGCGCCGCCGGCATGAATGACCGTCGTCGTGCGGATCGTGCCTTTCTCGGTCACGACGGCCGAGACGCGTCCGCCTGTCGTCTCGAGGCCGCGAGCGGCACAGAACTGATGCACGCTGCCGCCGGCCTTGAGGATGCCGCGTGCGATCATTGGCGCAGCGCGAGCGGGGTCGGCGGTGCCGTCGGTCGGCGAGAATACGCCGCCCTTCCAGCGCTTGCCGGTGGCGCTGCCACGGGTCGAGGCGTCCTCAGTCGAGAGCATATGGGTGACCACGCCTTCGCCGGCGGCGAAGTCCCGCCAATTCGCCCAGGCGGAAAGCTGTGCATCGTCGTCGCTCAGATAGAGCAGGCCACAGCGCCGGAAGCCGAGATCCTCGCCGATCTCTTCGGCGAAGCGATCCCACAACGCGAGGCTTTCGGTCGCCATCGGCAGCTCGCGGGCATCGCGATTCTGCTGCCGGCACCAGCCCCAGTTGCGGCTCGACTGCTCGGCGCCGATGCGGCCCTTCTCGATCAGCGCGACCTTCAGGCCGCGGCGCGCGAGATAGAAGCCGGCGCAGACGCCGACGATGCCGCCGCCGATGACGACGACATCGGCACTTTCGGGCAGGGCGGGGCTGGTTTCGATCTCGAATAGTGGCGCCGGCATTACGGTCTCCTTGCGGAGGCCAGACTATCTGCCGGTCGGCGGGCATGTGCGCCGCAGATCCGATCGCTGCGGCATTTTCTTCGGTTTAGGCAGGCCAATTCTGCCATCGGCTGCGCCCGGCACCTGTTAGACACTGCGCATCGTTCGCGGCATGATCTGCTGCGGAGCGCCGGGCCGGAAGGCGCGGCATGGCCATCAGTCGATCGAGGGGAACACCCATGAAGCTTGACCAGATCGACATCAAGATCCTCTACGAGCTGCAGAAGAACGGCCGGATCACCAATGTCGAGCTGGCCGAGCTGGTGAATCTGTCGCCGAGCCCCTGCCTGATGCGCGTCAAGAAGCTGCAGCAGGACGGCTACATCACCGGCTATTCCGCCCGCATCAATGTCGGCAAGCTCGGCCAGACGCTCACGGTCTTCACCGAGGTGACGCTCAAGAACCACCGGCAGATCGATTTCGCGCGCTTCCTGGCCGCCATCGAAAAGCTCGACCAGGTGATCGAGTGCCATCTGGTCTCGGGTGGCTACGACTATCTGGTCAAGTTCGTGACCAGCGGCATCATCGAGTACCAGATGCTGATGGAGCGGCTGATCGACCTCGATATCGGCATCGACAAGTATTTCAGCTTCGTCGTGCTGAAGTCGCCGATCGTGAAGCCGCATATGCCGCTGACCAGCCTGTTCCCGGTCACGACAACGACCTGAAGCAGGCTCAGCGTTTCGAGAAGGCGGCGACGAGTTCCGGATCGCGCTCGAGCTTGTCGAGCCAGCTCGGGTCGAGCTTGGGCACCGACGACATCAGCAGGCGCGCATAGGGGTGGCCGCCGGCTCTGCCGACCTGATCTGCCGGCAGCTGCTCGACCTTCACGCCGCGATACATGACCGCGACCTCGTCGCAGATCGCCTGCACCGTCGTCAGGTCGTGGCTGATGAAGAGGTAGGACAGGCCGAGCTCGCGCTGCAGGTCCTTGAGCAGCTCGATGATGGCCGCGGCGACCACGGTGTCGAGCGCGGAGGTGATCTCGTCGCAGAGGATGAGTTCGGGATCGGCGGCGAGCGCGCGTGCCAGGTTCACGCGCTGCTTCTGCCCGCCTGACAATTCGCTCGGCAGCCGGTGCTTCAACGCACGAGGCAGATGCACCAGCTCGAGCAGCCGGTCGATGCGTGCATCGCGGGCGGCGCCGCGCAGGCCGTGGTAGAAGGTGAGGGGGCGGCCGAGGATGTCCTCGATCGACTTGGCCGGGTTGAGCGCGGTATCGGCCGACTGGAACACGATCTGCAGCTTGCGCAACTCGTCGGCGCTGCGGTCCTGCGCGCGCGGCGCCATCGGCTTGCCGTTGAAGGCGATCGTGCCGGAAGAGGGCGGGATGATGCCGGCGATGGAGCGGGCGAGCGTCGATTTTCCGCAGCCGGATTCGCCGATGATGCCGAGATTGCGCCCGCGCTCCAGCTTGAAGCTGACCTTGTCAACCGCCAGGATCAGCGGCGTCCCGTCGGCCTGCAGCTTGCCGTAGCCGGCGCTGATGGACGAGAGTTCCAGCACGGGACGCGAAGCCGGGCCTTCCGGGTTCGCCGCCTGTGCGGGGATGCGCCCCGGCGGCGCGAAGGCTGCGAGCAGTTCCTGCGTGTAGGGGTGGTTCGGCGCCGACAGTATCTGTGCGGTGGCGCCGATTTCCTGGATGACCCCGCCCTTCAGGACGACGATGCGGTCGGCGATCTGCGCGACGACGGCCAGATCGTGCGAGACATAGACGCCGGCCATCCGGCTCTGGCGCATCACGGATTTGAAGGCGCGCAGAACCTCGATCTGCGTGGTGACGTCCAGCGCCGTCGTCGGCTCGTCGAAGATCACCACCTTCGGGTCGCCGATCAGAGCCATGGCCGCCGAGAGGCGCTGGAGCTGGCCGCCGGACACCTGGTGCGGATAGCGCCCGCCGATCGTCTCGGGCGAGGGCAGGGAGAGCGCACGGAACAGATCCACCGCCTTGGCTTCGGCCTGTGCGCGCGGCATCAGTTCGTGGATGCGGGTGATCTCGATCACTTGGTCCATGATGCGCTGCGCCGGATTGAAGGCAGCCGCCGCGCTCTGCGGCACGTAGGAGACCGCGACGCCACGGACCTTTGCCCGGTCCTTCTCCGATAGTGCGGCCATGTCGCGGCCGTCGACGCTGACGCTGCCGCCCGTGATACGGCAGCCCGCACGGGTGTAGCCGAGCAGGGTCAGCGCGATCGTGGTCTTGCCCGAGCCACTCTCGCCGATCAGCGCGACGATCTCGCCGGGCGCGATCGCGAAGCTCACGCCCTTGATGATCTCGACGCGGCGGCCGGCATCGGTGGTCGCCTCGACCTCGAGGTCCCGGATTTCGACAAGAGGGCTCATCATTCGCTCCGGTCGCGGATCTTCTGCGGCAGGTTGTCGATCAGCATGTTCACCGCGATCGTCAGGCTGGCGATGGCGAAGGAGGGCGCCATCACGGCCGGCGCGCCGAAGGGCAGGCCGCCGATGTTCTCGCGCACCAGCGAGCCCCAATCGGCTTCCGGTGGCTGCACGCCGAGGCCGAGAAAGGACAGGCCCGACAAGAGCAGTACGATGAAGACGAAGCGCAGGCCGACATCGGCCAGCACCGGCCCGATGATGTTGGGCAGGATTTCCGCGCGGATCAGATAGCTCAGCTTTTCGCCGCGGATCCGCGCCACGGTGACGAAATCCGTGGTGTTGACGTTGACCGCGAGCGCCCGGGCGAAGCGGTAGGAGCCGGGCGTATAGATGATGCCGAGGATCAGCATCAGCACGGGGATCGAGGAGCCGACGCCGGCAACGGCAACGAGAGCGAACAGCTTGCTGGGAATGGAGCTCAACGCGTCGACGAAGCGGCTCAGCGCCGCATCGAACCAGCCGCCGGTGACGGCCGCCGCCATGCCGAGCGTGACGCCGATGGTGCAGGCGATCAGCGTGGCTGCCAGCGATATGCCGACGGTGTAGCGCGCGCCGAAGAGGATGCGCGAGAGCATGTCGCGCCCGAGATAATCCGTCCCGAGCGGAAACTGCAGGCTCATCGGGCCGAAATAGTCGGTGTCGACGATGTCGCTGATGCCATGGGGCGTGACATAGGGCGCGAGGATCGCGATCAGCGCCCAGGCGAGAATGATGACGAGGCTGATCCAGCCCGTGAGATTGAACCGATACCCGGCCCGGCGCGGGCTGACGGTTGTCGCGTTGGTTGCGTCGATGGCCATGGTCAGCGCAATTTCGGGTTCGACAGGATGGCGATGATGTCCGCCGTCGTGATCAGCAGCAGGTAGACGACGCAGAAGATCATCGCGCAGCTCTGGATGAGCGGCAGGTCTCGCGTCGCCACGGCGTCGACCATCAGCTTGGCGATGCCGGGATAATTGAAGATCGTCTCGACGATGATGACGCCGCCAAGCAGATAGGAGAGCGACAGCGCGACGGCGTTGACGATGGGGCCGAGTGCGTTGGGTAGCGCATGGCGGAGCACGACCCGCGGGCGGGAGGCGCCCTTGAGCTGCGCCATCTCGACATAGGGCGTGTTCAACGCCTCGACCACGGCGGCGCGCGACATGCGGATCATCTGGGCGGAGATCACGAAGCTCAGCGTGAAGACGGGCATCGCATAGATGCGCAGCATCTCGCTGAAGGAGGTGATGTTGCGTGCGAAGGAGAGGGCGGGCAGCCATTTCAGCCAGACGGCGAAAATGAGCACGCCGGCGGTCGCGATCATGAATTCCGGCACCGAGATCACCGTGATCGTCGCCATCGTGACCGAGCGGTCGTAGAGCGAGCCACGCAGCATGGCGGAGGTGATACCGAGCGCGAGCGCGATCGGGACCGAGAACAGCGCGGTCGCCGCCGCCAGTTGCAGCGAGTTGCCAAGGCGCCCGGCAATCAGCTCCGCGATCGGCCGGTTATTGGCGTAGGAGATGCCGAGATCGCCGGTCAGCATGCCGCCGAGCCAGCGGAAGAAGCGCAGGATCGCCGGATCGTTGAGGTGCATCGCCGCGCGAAGCCCGGCCACGGCTTCCGGCGTCGCGGCCTGCCCCAGCAGCACCTCGGCGACATCGCCCGGCAGGATCTGGGTGGCGCAGAACACCACGAAGGAGACGATCAGCAGCGTCAGCAGCGCGACGAGCAGCCGTCCGCCCAGCAGGGACAACAGGTGAAGGTTCATCGACGCTCCCGCAGCAGACACCTCCCATTGGAGTGTGACACGAATTGCGGGCCGGACGCACGCGCCCGGCCCGCAGGAGAAGCAGGGCTCAGCGGTCGAGCCAGACGTACTCGGCGAAGGCGTAGCCCATCATCCCGCCGAGCGGGTTCGGCAGCAGGCCCTTGAGCTTGCTCGAGATGGCATCGACATTCGAGATGTAGACCGGGATCGCGGTGCCGGCCTCATTGGCGACCATAACCTGCATGTCGTCATAGATGCGCTTGCGCTGGGCCTCGTCGAGCGAGCCGCGCGCCTCCAGCAGCATCTTGTCGAACTTCTCGGACTTGTACTGGCTCTCGTTCCACGGTGCCGTCGAGGCGTAGAGCAGCGAGAACAGGATGTCCGGGGTCGGCCGCGGGTTGATGTTGCCGAAATGGACCGGGGCCTTCAGCCAGTAGTTCGACCAGTATCCGTCCGAGGGAACGCGCTGGATGTCGAACTTCATGCCGATGGCATTGCCGGCCTGCTGGACGAGCACCGCCATGTCGACCGAGGAGCCGGCGGCATCGGAGGCGACGATCGGGATCGACTGGCCGAGGACGCCGGCCTTCTGGAAGAGAGACTTGGCCCGCTCGGGATCGAACGCCTTCGGTTTCAGATCCTTGTTGTGATAGCGGTTCATCGGCGGGATCGGCTGGTCGTTGGCGACCTCGGCGAGGCCGCGCAGCGCCGATTTCTGGATCTGCTCGCGGTTGAGCAGGTATTTCATGCCCTCCACGAAATCGGCCTTGTTGCCGGGCGCCATGTCCATGCGCATGTTGAGGTTCGTGTAGTTGCCGGTGGTGGTCTTCGACAGCACGACGCCCGGCTGGCTCTCGACCAGGCGCATCGAGCGCGGATTGATGGCGGCGGCGAGCTGGATATCGCCCGAGAGCAGCGCATTGACGCGCGCGGTGTCGTCGGTGATCGCGAAGAACTCGAAGGAGTCGAGGTTCGCGCCGCCGGACTTGAAGTAGTTCTTGTTCCTGACCGCGATCGAACGAACGCCGGGTTCGAAGCTTTCGCAGGTGAAGGCACCGGTGCCGTTCGCCTTGGCGAAGTTCGTGGTGCCGTCGGCGATGATCATGAAATGGTGCGTCGACAGGATGGTCGGCAGGTCGCCGTTCGGCGCCGCGAGCGTGATCTCGACGGTCAGCGGATCGACCGCCTTGAACTCGGTCATCTGCTTGGCGAGCGAGTTCGACTTCGAGCCGACGGCCGGATCGAGATGGCGCTTCAACGAGAAGATGACGTCGGCCGAGGTCAGCGGCTTGCCGTCATGGAAGGTGACGCCCTTCTTGAGCGTGACGGTCCAGACCTTGGCATCCTTGGTCTCGAACTTGTCGGCGAGCTCCATCTGCAGCTTGCCGTCCCCGTCCAGGAAGGTCAGGCGATTATAGAAGGCGCAGCAGCGGACATAGTCCGTCGACAGTGAGGCCTTGGCCGGATCGAGCGTGTCGGCGGTCGAGGAGGACCAGCCGGCTGCCTTCAGGTTGCCGCCCTTCACGGGAGCCTGCGCGAGCGCGGAAGTGGCGCGCGCCAGCACGAGGCTGCTGGCGGAGGCGGCAAGGCCACCGGCCATCAGCATCTGCAGGAGGTCGCGGCGGCTGGCGCCGCGGCGGATCGCGTTCTCGACGATGGTGTCGTCGGCATTCGTCCAGCTGGAAGAAATCTTGTCGGTCATGCTCATTCCCCTCTTTATGATTTGCGCCGTTGTTCCGGCGTTGGTCTTCTTCGCTACGGGTTCCTTCAGGCGACCAGGCTGGCCTCCACGGCGTTGGCGAGCGCGCCCATCGAGGTGAAGTGGAAGTCGGGTTCGGTGAAGCGTTCCGGCTCGATCGTGCCGCCATAGCCGGGCTGGGCGTGGCGCCGCTGGATCCAGCAATTGGTCAGGCCGAGCTTCCGCGAGATTCCGATGTCGTGATACTGGCTCTGGGCGACATGCAGGATCTGCCCGCGCGAACCGCCATTCTTCTCGACGAAGGCGAAGACCTGCTCGAAGAAGGCGGGGTCGGGCTTTTCCGTGCCGGTGTCGTCGACGGTGAAGCCGGCATAGAACGGGTTGCCGAGCGCGCGGGAGAAATGCTCGAAGGCCCAGCGTTGGGCGTTGGTCATGGCAATCAGCTTGTAGCGCTTCGACAAGCGCGCAAGCGCCTCGGCGCTGTCGGGGAACGGGCGCCAGTCCTTGACGGCGTCGCGCAGGCGCTGGCCGTGGCTCTCGCCCGTCGGAAGGCCGAGTTTGGGAGCGATCACGCCGTAGACCCGGACGAGATCGTTCGGAAAGTGCTGGACGTCAGGCATGTAGCGGGCGGCGCGGTAAAGGTTCAGCGCCTCTTCCCCATCGAACGCAACACCGGCTTCGCGAGCGATGTCCGCGAGGCTGCAGACGAGGCCACCCTCGAAATCGATCAGCGTGCCCACGACGTCGAACGTCATATAACGGAAGTCGCCGAAACTCTTAGCCATCGTCTCTCCGCTTCCCCCGCCGGTCGCAGGCGGGAATCCGTGGTCTTCTGCGAGCGCCGTTTCATCGTCACCGGGCTGCTCGGCCGCTGGTCGTGACGGTTGCGCTCTGTTCCCTTCGGCCGGTCTTCGTCGGCCATGAGGGAGTTTCCCACTACTGGCTCGCCGGATACGCTGAATGTCGAAAAAAGCGCGGCACAAAATTCCGAATTCGCAGCCTTCGCGGAATCTCGGCTTCGGGGAGCGGGCGCGGGATTGACCCAGCGTCCACCCCTCCTTCACAGGGCCTCTCGGCGTCACGCCATCGCGGCGCGCACGTCCGGGTCGGCCAATGTCTCGTCGAGCGTCGCGCGGGTCCGTTCGACGATCGCGTCGATCTCGGCATCGGTGCAGCACAGCGGCGGGGCATAGCCCAGCACGCCGTTGCCGAAGGCGCGGATGACGAGACCCTTGTCCCAGGCGCGGTCGAAAATGCGCTGGGCCGGTGCGGCCGCGGCCGGCAGCGGCGTCTTCCTGGCCTTGTCGGTGACGAGTTCGACGGCGGCCAGCAGGCCACGGCCACGCACCTCGCCAACGAGGGGATGGTCCCGGAGGCTTTCCAGCCCGGCCATCAGGCGCGCGCCGGCCTTGCGACCATTGTCGAGCAGACCGTTCTCATAGAGACGCAGCACCTCGAGGCCGACAGCGGCGCTGACCGGGTGGGCGGAATAGGTGTAGCCGTGGCCGACAGCCGCCGCACCCGAGCCGTCCGCGATGACGTCGTAGACCTTCTGCGACATCAGCACGGCGCCCATCGGCACATAGCCCGAGGTCAGCCCCTTCGCGACGGTCATCAGGTCGGGGATGATATCCTCGTCCTCGCAGGCGAAGAGCGGGCCGGTACGCCCGAAACCGGTGATCACTTCGTCGGCGACGAAGAGGATGTCGAGTTCGCGGCAGAGCTCGCGCATCGCCTTGACCCAGCCGGGCGGCGGGACGAGCACGCCGCCGGAGCCCTGGATCGGCTCGCAATAGAAGGCTGCGACGCGATCGGCGCCGCCGAGGGCTTCGACCTTGCTCCTGAGCGCCGCCATCGAGGCGGCGATGACGGCGTCCGGCGCGGATCCAACCGGATTGCGGTAGGTGTAATGCGACGGAATCTTGTGCTGCCAGTCATAGGGGACGCCGAAGCCGGCATGGAAGACGGGCAGGGCGGTCAGGCCGGCACCGACGGTCGAGGAGCCGTGATAGCCCTGCTCCATCGAGATGAACTGATCCTTCTGCGGCTTGCCGCGAGCCTGCTGGTAGTAGCGGATGAAGCGGACCGTGCTGTCGATCGCATCGGAACCGCCCAGCGTGAAGTAGACGCGGTTGAGGTCGCCCGGCGAACGCTCGGCGAGCTCGGCCGCGAGCCGGATCGCGGGCTCGGAGCCGAGCCCGAAATAACCCGTCGCATAGGCCAGCTCGCGCATCTGGTTCGCCGCCGCCTCGACGATGCTGTCATGGCCGTAGCCGGCATTCACGCACCAGAGCCCGGCGAAGCCGTCGATGAGCTGCTTGCCGGACGCGTCGGTGATGGTCGCGCCCTTCGCCGAGCGCAGCACGCGCACGCCGGCCTTCTCATGGCCGCGATAGGAGGCGACCGGGTGGATCCAGTGTTCGCGATCGAGTTCGATCAGGGAATTGCTCAACATGGCGGTTCTCCAGCTTATCCGAGCGCCTGACTGGCGAGAGCGAAGGGTTTGGCGGGGCCGAGCGGCTGCCGGCCCTTCTCATTGCGACGCATGACGATTCCGCCGCCTGCGCCCGCGAGGCCGCGAGCGGAAAGCCATGGCGAAAGCGCGGGCCATTCGGCCGTGTCGACGCGCAGGAAAGCGCCGGGCCGGCTGGCGATAAGGAAGCTCAGCAGGCTCTGCGCCTGTTCCAAGGTATTCGCGACGACCGGGCCGATCACCTCGCCGCGGCCGAACGGGCGCAGTGCCGCGTAGCCGACGACCTGGCCGGCTTCGCGAAGGACGACCATCCGCCCGGCTTCGACCAGGAGCCTGAGCAGAGGCCGGCGATCCATCCCCAGTGCCTGCAGATCGAGCGCGGCGACCGAGGGGAAGCTCTCGGGACCAACCCAATCCAGTTCGACGGCGCCGTTCGCCGCATCCGCAGGCAGCGGCGTGGGAATGCCCTGGTGCTGACGGATCTCGTGGGTCGCGCTGAAACCCAGTTTCTCATAGAGAGGCAGGCCGTCAGCTGTCGCGGTGAGGCGGCATTCGCGCGCACCGCAGGCTGCCAGGGCTGCATCCATCAGCTTCCGGCCGAGGCCGCGTCCGCGCATGCTGGCCGCGACGATCACCATGTTGATGGTTGCGCGGTCGTCTCCGAACGGCGTCAGAAGCGCCGTGCCGACCACGGCATCGCCCTGGAGCGCGACGAAGCCGTGGCTGAGGGCCAGGAGCATCGCCCAGTCCTCGCGCCTGTGAGGCCAGCCCGCTTCGCGCGAGAGCAGAACGGCTCCATCGAGATGGCGTTCGTCGAAGGCGACGAGATCGATCGTTTCCTGGTCCATGATGCTTCGCTTCGTATCCGTTGCATCATGGATAGGGTGCGTGCCGGCGCAGTTGCTCCTGAGGAACGGCCCGATGCGATATCTTCGGCCGTAGGAACGCATGGCGACCGCATGGAATGCCACGACGGGCGGGAAGGAGCCGGTGATCGGGAGGCGAGGCGGGTCTCCTGCCGCGAGACGGGCGGAACTCTCTGCCACAGCCTCATCGGCAGACGGCAGTTTCTGCTTCCCGCCACAGGCAATGCGGTGCTCGCGCCGTTCTGGCCCCAGCTATGATCCTCGCCAACGGACACAACCGTTTCGCCACAAGGGATTTCCGCGGATGACCGTCATCAAGCCCAAATTCGTGACCTTCGACTGCCATGGCACGCTGATCTATTTCGCGATGGATAAGGCCGCGCGCACCTTGTACGGCGACACGCTCGACGAGCCGGCGATGCGGACCTTCATCACGAATTTCTCGGCCTATCGGCTCGACGAGATCCTCGGCGACTGGAAGCCCTATGAGGAGGTCGTCTACAATTCGCTTGAGCGGACCTGCCGCCGGAACGGCGTCGCCTTCCGCCCCGAGGATGCGCGCTGGGTCTACGAGCAGGTGCCGACCTGGGGGCCGCATGCGGACGTGCCGGAAGGCCTTGCCAAGGTGGCGAAGGAAATCCCGCTCGTCATTCTCTCCAATGCGGATAACGACCAGATTCCGCATAACGTCGCCCGGCTCGGCGCGCCCTTCCATGCGGTGTACACGGCCGAGCAGGCCCGGTCCTACAAGCCGCGGATGAAGGGCTTCGAGTACATGTTCGACATGCTGGGCTGCGGCCCGGAAGACGTCTGCCACGTCTCGTCCTCGTTCCGCTATGACCTGATGACGGCGCATGACCTCGGGATCAGGAACAAGGTCTGGGTCAATCGCGGGCACGAACCGGCGAACCCCTATTACGGCTACACTGAAATCAAGGACATCTCGGGCCTGCCCGGCGTGTTCGGGCTCTGAGGCCCCGGCCGATGCAGTTCAAATCCTATTGGCATGACACGGCCAGCAGTTTCACCGGCGCCGCCAAGGGGCCGGTCGAAGGCTCCTATGACGTGGCCGTCGTCGGCGGCGGTTTCACCGGTCTCGCCGCCGCGCGCCAGCTCGCCATGGCCGGTGCGAAAGTCGTGGTGCTGGAGGCGGAAAGCGTCGGCTACGGAGCTTCGGGCCGCAATGGCGGCCATCTCAACAACGGCCTCGCCCATAGCTTCATCGCGGCCAAGGCCGCGCTGGGCAGCGAACGCGCCGTTGCCCTCTACAAGGCCTTCGACGATTCCGTCGACACGATCGAGCGGATCGTCACGGAGGAGGGTATCGACTGCTCCTTCCGGCGAGCCGGCAAGCTCAAGCTCGCTTCCAAGCCCGAGCATGTCGCCTCGCTCAGCCGCAATTTCGAGGCTCTGCATCGCGAGGCCGATCCCGACACGGCCATGTTGAGCCGGGCCGAGCTCGTGGGCGAGGTCGGTTCCGAGGCGTTCCATGGCGCGATGCTCTCGAAGAAAAGCGCCATGATGCATATGGGCCGCTTCGTGACCGGGTTGGCCACGGCGGCCGCCCGGCACGGCGCGGTGATCCATGAGCACGCACCCGTGACCGAGCGGCGGCAGGAGGGGGGACGCCACGTCCTCCAGACACCGCTCGGAAGCGTCTCGGCGAAGGACGTTCTGGTGGCGACGGGGGCCTATACCTCCGGGCCGTTCTCCTGGTTCCGGCGCCGGATCATCGCGGTCGGCTCGTTCCTGATCGCGACGCGGCCGTTGAACGAGGCCGAGGTCGCTGCGACCCTGCCCGGCAACCGGACGGCCGTGACCTCGCTCAATATCGGCAACTATTTCCGCCTGGCGCCGGACAACCGGCTGATCTTCGGCGGGCGGGCGCGCTTCTCCGCCACGTCCGACCAGACCTCCGACGCGAAGAGCGGTGCCATCCTGCGCGCGAGCCTTGCCGGCATCTTTCCGCAGCTCAAGGATGTCGATATCGACTATTGCTGGGGTGGGCTGGTCGACATGACCAAGGACCGCTATCCCCGCGCCGGCTACGAGGACGGTGTCTGGTATGCGATGGGATATTCCGGCCACGGCGCGCAAATGTCGACGCATCTCGGCATGATCATGGCCGACGCGATCCTTGGCCGTCCCAATCGCAATCCGCTCGAGGGCCTTGCCTGGCCGGCCGTGCCCGGCCATTTCGGCAAGCCCTGGTTCCTGCCGCTGGTCGGGCTCTACTACAAGGCGCTCGACCGCATTCAGTAACCCGTCGGCTTTGCCGTGAAACGTTGGAAGGCGCCGGATGTGTTCCGGCGCCTTTTGCTGTGCGGGTCAGCCGAGCCCGCCGATATGGAAGGCCTTGACCTCGAGATATTCCTCGATGCCGAGCCGCGAGCCTTCGCGGCCGAGGCCCGATTGCTTGACGCCGCCGAAGGGCGCGACCTCCATCGAGATCGCGCCGGTGTTGAGCCCGACCATTCCGAATTCGAGCGCCTCGCCGACACGCCAGGAGCGCCGCATGTCCTGCGTGAAGAAATAGGCGGCGAGCCCGAAGGGCGTGCCATTGGCGATGCGGATCGCCTCGTCCTCGCTGCCGAAACGGAACAGCGGCGCGACCGGGCCGAAGGTCTCCTCACCGGCAAGCTGCATCTCGATGGTGGCATCGCCCAGCACGAGAGGCGTCGCATATTGGGCGCCCTTCGGCATGTCGGCCGCGGCGGCGAGGCGCCGGGCGCCCTTGGACAGAGCGTCGTCGACATGGCGCTCGATCTTCTCGATCGAGGCAGTGTTGATCATCGGCCCGATATCGACGCCGGCATCGGTGCCGGGGCCGACCTTCATCGCCGCGACGCGGGCCGCAAGCTTGTCGGCGAAGCGATCATAGATGCCGTCCTGCACGAGGATGCGGTTGGCGCATACGCAGGTCTGGCCGCCATTGCGGAACTTGGAGACGAGCACGCCCTCGATCGCGAGGTCGAGATCGGCATCGTCGAAGACGATGAAGGGGGCATTGCCGCCGAGCTCTAGGCTGAGCCGCTTGATGCCGTCGGCAGCCTGCCGCATCAGCAGGGCGCCCACCCGTGTCGAGCCGGTGAAGGAGATCTTGCGGACGGTCGGATTGCCGGTGAGCTCGGCGCCGATCGCGGCGGGCATGCCGGTGACGATATTGATCACGCCGGCCGGGATGCCGGCCCGTTCGGCCAGGACGCCAAGCGCCAGCGCCGAGAACGGCGTCAGTTCCGACGGCTTGATCACGACGGTGCAGCCGGCCGCCAGCGCCGGCGCCACCTTGCGGGTGATCATGGCGTTCGGAAAGTTCCAGGGCGTGACGATGCCGCAGACGCCGACCGGCTCCTTCATCACGATGATGCGCCTGTCGGCGGTCGGGGCGGGGATCGTCGTGCCGTCGATCCGGCGGGCTTCCTCGGCGAACCATTTGACGAAGGACGCGCCGTAGCGGATTTCGCCGCGCGCCTCCGCCAGCGGCTTGCCTTGCTCGTGCGTCAGGATCAGCGCGAGATCCTCGACATGCTCCAGCATCAATGCATGCCAAGCCTCCAGCAGAGCGGCGCGCTCGGCATTCGGCCTAGTACGCCAGGCGCCGAAGGCCGCGGCTGCGGCTTCGACCGCGGCGCGCGTATCGGTGCCGTCGGCATCCGGCACGGAGCCGATGGCAGCTTGCGTCGCCGGATCGACCACGTCGAGCGTGCGGCCTGAGGCGGCGGCCTGCCAGTTGCCGCCGACGAGGCAGGCCTGGCGCAGCAGGGTGGGGTCACGAAGGGCTTGAATGGCCATGATTGCGGTCTCCGTCAGCCGAGTGCCGCAAGCACGGCGGCGGTGATGTCCTGGGTCTTGTGCTTGCCCGGCTCGGTGCCGATGCCGCGGGCCGTGGCGGCTTCGATCGCCGTCATCACGGCCTTTGCCGCGCCGGGCTCGCCGAGATGGTCCAGCATCATCGCGCCCGACCAGATCGCAGCGATCGGGTTGGCGATGCCGAGATGCGCGATGTCGGGCGCCGAGCCATGCACGGGCTCGAACATCGAGGGCGCGTTGCGTTCCGGGTTGATGTTGGCGGAAGCGGCGAAGCCGAGGCCGCCCTGGATGGCGGCGCCAAGGTCGGTCAGGATGTCGCCGAACAGGTTGGAAGCGACGACCACGTCGAGGCTCTCCGGCGCCATCACCATGCGCGCGGCCATGGCGTCGATATGGTAGTTGGCGACCTCGACATCCGGATATTCGGCGGCGAGCCTTGCGGTGATCTCGTCCCAGAACACCATCGAGTACTTTTGGGCGTTCGACTTGGTCACCGAGGCGAGCTTGCCGCGCCGCTTGCGCGCCTGCTCGAAGCCGAAGCGCAGGATGCGCTCGACGCCCTTGCGCGTGAAGATCGAGGTTTCGACCGCGACCTCGTCGGTCGTGCCGTTATGGACGCGCCCGCCGGCGCCGGCATATTCGCCCTCGGTATTCTCGCGGATGCAGAGGATATCGAAGGCGCTGGCACGCAGCGGCCCCGTGACGCCCGGCAGCAGGCGGTGCGGGCGAATATTGGCGTACTGCACGAAGGCCTTGCGGATCGGCAGCAGGAGCCCGTGCAGCGAGACCGAATCCGGTACGCGCTTCGGCCAGCCGACCGCGCCGAGCAGGATCGCGTCGAAGCCGCGCAAGGTCTCGATGCCATCGGCCGGCATCATCGCGCCGGTCTTCTCGTAGAAGTCGCAGGACCAGGGGAATGTCGTCCCTTCGAGCCTGAAGCCGCCACCATGTGCGGCGCTGCCGAGCACCTCCCAGGCGGCCTCGGTGACGGCGGTTCCGATGCCGTCACCCGGGATCAGGGCGATCTTGTAGGATTTCACGGGGGGCTCCTCAAAGGGCGATCAGGACGCTTTTCGATTTGCGGTTCGCCAGATAGGCCTCGCGGCCGAGATCCTTGCCGAGGCCGGACTGCTTGTAGCCGCCGGTCGGCAGGATGTGGTCGCGCGAGCGGCCGTAGCGATTGACCCAGACCGTGCCGGCCTGCAGGCGATTGACGGCCCGCAGCGCTCGCGACAGGTCGCGCGTGTAGAGACCCGCACAGAGCCCGTAGGTCGGGTGATCGGCGAGCCCTAGCCCTTCCTCTTCCTCGCGGAAGGTCTGGACAGTCAGGACCGGCCCGAAGATTTCCTCCGTCACGGCAGGCGAGGTGGCGTCGACCCCTTCAAGCACCGTCGGCGCATAGAAATAGCCCGCGTGGTCGAAGCGGCTGCCGCCGAGCCGGCAAGAGGCCCCGCGCGCCACCGCCGCATCCACGATGCTTTCCATGCGGCCGATCTGCCGCTCCGAGATGATCGGCGAATAGGCGCTCGCCGCATCCCAGGTTGCGCCCGGACGAGCCGCGCTCATCCGTTCGACGATGAGCGCGACCAGTTCCTCCGCGACGCTCTCCGCCACGATCAGGCGCGAGCCGGCGACGCAGGCCTGGCCGGCATTGCCAAGGATGCTGCGGGCGATGGCGGCGGCTGCCTGCGGCAGACCAGCATCGGCGAAGACGAGCTGCGGGCTTTTTCCTCCGAGCTCCAACGTCATCGGCTTGATGCCGGTACGGGCGATGTTCTCCATGATGGCGGCGCCGGCGGCGGTCGATCCGGTGAAGCTGACCTTGGCAATATCGGGATGCCCGGTGATCGCGGTGCCGGTCGTGCGGCCATCGCCGAGCACGATGTTGATCAGGCCCGCCGGCAGCCCCGCCCGAACCGATAGTTGCGCCAGGTAAAGCGTCGCGAACGGGGTCATCTCGGAGGGCTTGAGCACGACGGCATTGCCGGCCGCGAGCGCGGGGCCAAGCTTCCAGCCGGCCATGTTGATCGGGAAATTCCAGGGCGTGATGGCGCCGACGACGCCGTAGGGCTCGGTCGCGATCATGCCGAAGCTGTCGGTGCCGGTCGGAACGAGATCGCCGCCCTCCTTGTCGGCGAATTCGGCGAAGAAGCGGATCTGCTCGACTGTGACGGGGACGTCGCCCGCCATCAGCTCGGAGATCGGGCGGGTCGAGGCGATCGCTTCCAGCCGCGCCAGCACTTCTGCTTCCGCCTCGATGAGATCGGCCCAGCGGTGGAGAGCGCGGGCACGCTCGCGCGGTGCCAGGCGCGCCCAGCCGCTGCTCGCGAGCGCCTGCTTGGCGGCCGCCACAGCGCGGTCGACGAGGTCCGCATCGGCGACGGGGCAGGCGGCAAAGGCGACCGCGTCAGAGGGACGATGCAGATCGATGCCGTCGCTGGCGTCGACCCATTCGCCGGCGATGAAATGGCCGCGCGGCAGCGTGACCGAAGCGGGATCGAAACTCAGCGACAAGGGCGCATCTCCGGATGGTGGTCGCCCGAGCCTAGTTCCGCCCGGTCCGAAGTTTGCGCCTGTGAGGGCCGTTCGACCGACCGGAAATCCTGTTTGCAGGGCTCCGGGCGGCCGATTCTTCGGCGGGCTCGGATCAACCGACGATCACGTAGATCTTGCGGACGGTCTCGATCGTCTTCCAGACGCCGACGAAGCCGGGCTTCATCACGAAGCTGTCGCCGGCGCGGAAGGTGCGCGGCGGCTGGCCTTCCTCGGTCAGTTCGATCACGCCCGAGAGGATGTAGCAGAACTCCACCGTCTCGCCCTTGATCGAGCGGGTTTCGCCGGGTGTCGCTTCCCAGACGCCAGTGCGCACGGGCTCGCTGCGGGACTGGTCCTGGGCCCAGGTCTTGAACGAGGGATCGCCGGAGATCAGGCGGTCAGCGGTAGCCTTGGCGTGCTTGGGCTCGCCGGTGGGTGCAAGGTCGAGCTTGATGAGAAGGGACATGGAAAGCCTTTCGTTCGGGGATGAAGCGATTCAGTAGCCGCGGCTGCGATCGACGAGACCGATCGGCGGCAGGCCGGAGCGGTGACGGCGCAGGTTCTCGATGACGGCCTTGGCCGCCGGCGTGGCCTCGACCTTGCTGGCGATGTGAGGCGTCAGGATCACCTTGGGATGGCTCCACAGGCGGTGATCGGCCGGCAGCGGCTCGGGCTCGGTGACATCGAGAACGGCGCCCGAGAGGTGACCGCTGTCGAGGGCGTCGAGAAGGGCGGCATGGTCGAGATGCTGGCCGCGACCGACATGCACGAGGCCGGCGCCGGCAGGCAGTTGCGCGAAGAGCCCGGCATTCAGAATGCCTGATGTTTCCGGGGTCAGCGGCAGCAGGCAGATCAACATGTCGGTTTCGGCAAGCAGGGCGGAGAGGCCGGCCTCTCCGTGCAGGCAGCGAATCCCGTCGATCATTCGCGGCGAGCGGCTCCAGCCGGATATCGGGAAGCCGAAGGGCTTCAGGCGCTCGATCACCGCCGATCCCATCATGCCGAGCCCCAGCACGCCGATCCGCCTGTCCGGCGCGGATACGAGATCGTAGGGTTCCCAATGCGCCGCTCTCTGCTGGGCGATATAGAGCGGCCATTGCCGGTGCAGCGCGAGCACGCCGAGCGTGACGTATTCCTGCATCATCCGGGTGATGCCCTCGTCGACCATGCGAACGACGAGAACCTCGGCCGGCAAGCCATCCGTGTTCAGCTGGTCGATGCCGGCCCCGATCGAGAACAGGATCTCCAGATTGGAGAAGCGTTCGAGATTCTCCGGGGCTGTCCAGGTGATCAGGTAGCGGATATCGGCGGGATCGTAGGGATCGCTGCTTCTGATGAAGCGGATATCGGGCAGATCCTCGGCAAAACGCGCTGCGAAAATCCGCGCCCGCTCGTCAGTCGAATTGAAAAGGAAGGTCAAGGCGAGCTCCGTGAGGCCGGGAGATCAGGGTGTTTCCTGCTCGAACTGCACGCAGAGCCGTTCGAGCATGCCGACGCAGTCCGCGAGTTCGCCGCGCGTGATGTATTCGTTCGGCTTGTGGGCACGGGCGATGTCGCCCGGTCCGCAGATGATCGCGTCGATCCCAGCAGCCTGATAGAGACCGGCCTCGGTGCCGTAGCTGACCGCCGCCAGGGGCGTTTCGCCCGTGACCCGGCTGATCAACGCGGCGATCGGCGCAGTTGAGGGAAGCGACAGCGCGGGATAGCCGGCAATCGGCTGCCAGTTCGTCCCGAAGCCCTCCGTCTTCAGGCCTTCGAGCGCCTCGCGAACCGGTTCGAGCAAGGCTGCCGGCGCAACGCCGGCGATGGCGCGAGCCTCGATCTCGACGATGCAGCTTTCCGGGATGATGTTCAGCGCGTCGCCGCCGCGGATCGTGCCGATCTGGACGGTGGAGCAGGGCGGTTCGAAGACGGGGTCGAGCGGGCCCATACTCAATTTTGCCGCCGTGCCTTCTGCGGCCGCGATCACCCGCGCCATCGCATGGATGGCGTTGAGGCCGAGATCGGGCCGGGAGGAATGGCCGGACCGGCCGTGAATCTCGGCACGTGCGGCAGCCTTGCCCTTATGAGCGAGGATCGGCCGAAGTCCGCTCGGCTCGCCGATGACGGCCGCAACGGGGAGGGCACACAGCGAAGGCAGCGCTTCGAGGAGATGGGGAACGCCGCGACAGCCAGCCTCCTCGTCATAGGAGAAGGCGAGATGGATCGGCCGGCAGGGCTTCAGGGTAACAAGGCTGGGGACGATCGCGAGCGCCGCGGCGAGAAAGCCCTTCATGTCGCTCGTGCCGCGGCCGAGCAGCTTGTCGCCGTCCAGGCGCAACTGGAACGGATCAGTGCTCCATTGCGGTTCCTGTGCCGGGACGACGTCCATATGGCCGGACAGGACCAGGCCGGGAACGTCGCGCGGGCCGATCGTCGCGAAAAGGTTCACCCGGTCGCCTTCGGGGCCGATGAGGAGATGCGCTTCGATGCCGAAATCGCCGAGATACTGCCCGATCCAGCCCGCGATCATGGCGTTGGGCTGCCCCACCACGGAGGGGAACCTTATTAGGGTCTTCAGGATCTCTTCCGGCGTCACGGGCGGCTCCGGTTCCAGCTGCGTCGCGACAGGATAAGGGCGTCGCGCCGGTGATCGGATCGTTTCGCCGCCGTCTGGCGCAGTTCCCTGCTGAAATGCGCGGGAAGAACGGTGCTTCCTGTTGCAGGATTGGTTTACAACCTATCGGTAACCCGGCCGGAGCCCATGGCCGGGCAGAGCCGTGAACACGGCGGAGGCCGCGCTTTGGAGACGATCGCTCGACTGCATATCGACACGTTCGAGCTCACCTTGTGCGACATCAAGCAGGTCGATCCCAAGCTGCTGCACGCGCTTTCCGTCTCGGTCGGATGGCCGCATCGGGACAGCGACTGGCAGATGCTGCTCGAGCTCGGACAGGGGCTCGCCGCCGTCGACGAGATCGGGCGGGTGGTCGGGACCGTGATGTGGCTGCGTTATGATGCGGATTTCGCCATGATCTGCATGCTCATCACGCTGCCTCGCCTGCAGGAGCAGGGGGCGGGGAGCTGGCTCATGGAAAAGGCGCATGAGCTGAACAAAGGAGCCGTCTTCGGCCTCAACGCGACGCGAGAGGCAAAGCGACTCTATCGCTCGCTCGGATATGGTTACGAGCAGAAGATTCTGCGATGCCAGGGAGAAGCAACGCCGGAGGCGCTGATTCCCGGAATGACGGCATCTTCGGCGAAGGTGGACGGCGCGATTCGCCCTCTCGCCGCCGAGGATCACGGCAGCCTTCTGAGGCTCGATCAGGCCGCGACCGGCCATGACCGCTCTGCCGTCTTTCAGGCCCTATTGCCTGCGTCGCGGGGGCAGGTCCTCGTCCGCAATGACGAGATCGTCGCCTTCGCCTTGTGCCGGCCCTTCGGCCGGGGGCACGTCGTCGGCCCGATCATTGCCGCGAGCGAGGATGATGCAATCGCCGTCTCGCGTCCCCATGTCGAGGCTCATGCGGGGAGCTTTCTGCGTGCCGACACTCCGGCCAGCAATACCGTCTTCACGAACTTCCTGGTCGGGAGCGGCATGCAAATCCACGACAGCGCCACGTCGATGGGGCTGGGGTGGCCACCGTTTACGCCGAGATCGGCGACCGGCCCGCGCCGAATAGCGCTTGCCAGCCAAGCAATCGGCTAAAGCCGTCGAAGCGGAGAGGACCGCCCCCGGTGCGTGGCCGCGAAATTTCGCTTCCGAGTGATCGCCAATGTCCGCGTGGGGCGCAAATCCGAATCGCTTACCTCCGGAGGAGCCAGAGGCCGACACAACAAGGGGGTTGTGAGCGGCAACAAATGTTAGGGTGGAAGCCGGCGCCTTAAGCGCTCCAGAGTTCAAGTTCTATTTAAAAATCAATAAGATGCCGCAAAAGCAATGGCGGAAGGGGTGGGATTCGAACCCACGGTGGGCTTGCGCCCACGGCGGTTTTCAAGACCGCTGCCTTAAACCACTCGGCCACCCTTCCGGCGAGCGTTCAATGCCGGTCGATGAGGCGATTTGCAAGCGGAAGATGCAGGTTCGCGCGAGCAAGGCGAGGGCGCTGCCCTGATGTGCGAGCTGTGACGGCGCGCCGCGGATGAGCCGGATTCGGGGCCTCTTCGAGCCCTGCATGGACCGTGTCCTGATGGCCACGCTGCCCAGAAAAATGGCGGCCGCGATCGCCTCGGCGTTGACATGTGCCCTTTTTCAAACGCTCCTGTCGCCGCCCAACGGCGCAGGGATGGTCTATTCATTAGTCCGCTTTCCGGCGGATTTTAGCGACTTAACGATCCCTTAATGGAATTGGCCGAAAACTCGGCTCTGCTGCCTATGGCGGCGAGCCGACAGAATGGTTTTTGGCGCAGAAAGCGGAATTGGCGGAATGACTCAAGACGCTCGCTTTTCGGCCCGGGAGCCTGCTTCCACCATGTCCGGACCGATGCCTGCGTCTTCTTCCATGCCTGCCGTCGTCCGTATGGGATGCGTCGTTCTCGTCGGGCTGTTCGCGGCCAACTGCGCCGGCAACCAGGTTGCCGGTCGCCGCTCCAAGGAAATCGGCGCCTTCCCGCAATCGAAATACGGCGCCGCCAGCCAGCGCGTGGTGGCCGAGGGCGAAGAGGTGCCGAAGGGTGGCGGACGCCAGCTCGTCGGCAAGACCTATTCCGTGGCCGGCAAGCGCTATACCCCGTTCGAGAAGCCGGTCGGCTTCACCCAGGTCGGCACGGCCTCCTGGTATGGCGAGGCCTTCCATGGCCGGCGTACCGCCAATGGCGAAGTCTATGACCGCCACAGCGTCTCGGCCGCACATCCGACGATGCCGCTGCCGGCCTATGCCCGCGTCACCAACCTGATGAACAGCCGCTCGATCATCGTGCGCGTCAACGATCGCGGCCCCTTCCATGGTGGCCGCATGATGGACCTTTCGCAGACGACGGCCGACGCGCTGGCCTTCCGCCATCTCGGCACTGCCCGCATCAAGATGGAATATCTCGGTCAGGCCTCGCTCGCCGGCTCGGACGACAAGCTTCTGCTCGCGACCCTGCGTACCGATGGCTCCGCCGCGCCGATCCCGGGCACGAGCGCCCGGACCATGGTGGCGAGCACCGAGTCCGTTCCCACCACGCGTACCCGCAGCGTCGATGTCGACGCGCAGCCGGCCGTCGAGCCCGAGCCGGCTCCTGTCGTCACGCCGGTCGTGCAGGCCTACGCTCCGCCACAGCCGCGAACGATCACGCCCTCCACCCCGATTGTCGCGGCTCTGGCCTCGACCGTCTCGACGCCGGTCGAAGCGCCGTCCATGCGCGCCGCTCCGCTGCCGCCGAACCGGCCGTTCGATCTCGATACCATTGCCAACGCGGCCAAGCCCGTCGCGGTTCCCGCGACGCTGCGCACGACCCTGCCGCCGATGCGCGCCAGCCTGTTCGCCGCGCCGGAGAAGGGCGCGGGCGAGCGCCTCGCCAAGACCCATCCGCTCAACAAGCTCGCGCCGCAGACCCTGCAGCCGCTCGCGCGGAACTGATCTCCGGCTTGACCTGATGGCGGGCGCTCTGCTTCACATCGAGGCATGAGCGCCTTTCGCCGTCAGCCAGGGTTTGCCGCGCCGCCGCAGGCGGTCCGCCGGCTGGCTGCGAGCCTTGTTCTCCTGTTCGGGCTCGCCTGCTTCGGCTCTCCGGCCTTCGCCCAGAGCTTCCAGTCGCAGGCGCCCTTCGCCGTTCTGCTCGATTCCGAGACCGGGGCGGTGCTCTACGAGAAGGCTGCCGACGAATTGATGGTGCCGGCGAGCATGGCCAAGCTCGCGACCGCGCTCGTCGCCTTCCAGGACATCACTGCCGGCCGGCTCTCGCTCGATAGTGAGATCAGCATTTCCGAGAATGCCTGGCGCAAGGGCGGCGCTCCGTCCGGCGGCTCGGCGATGTTTGCCATCATCAACAGCCGGATCAAGCTCTCCGACATCCTGCAGGGCATCATCGTCCAGTCCGGAAACGATGCCTCGATCGCACTGGCCGAGGCCATCGCCGGCGACGAGCCGACTTTCGGGCGGATCATGACCGAGCGGGTGAGGGGGATCGGCCTGACGAAATCCATTTTTCGCAACGCGACCGGCATGCCCGATCCGCAGCAGCGGGTGACGGCGCGCGAGCTTGCCCTCCTCGCCGATCACATCATCAAGGCCTATCCCGAGCTCTACAAGATCTTCGGCCAGCGCGAATTCACTTGGAACAAGATCCGCCAGCAGAACCGCAACCCGCTGCTGACGATGGATATCGGCGCGGACGGGCTGAAGACCGGCAATGTCGAGGAATCGGGCTTCGGGCTTATTGGCTCGGCCGTGCAGAACGGCCAGCGATTGATCGTGGTGGTCAACGGCCTCAAGACGGCGCGCGACCGGGCGACGGAAGCGCGCAAGCTGCTGGAATGGGGGGCGCGCGCCTTCGAAAAGCGCCAGCTCTTCGCCGCCGGCGAGACGGTGGGCGAGGCCAGCGTCTATGGCGGCGAGAAGGGCCGCGTCGCGCTCAGGAGCAAGAGCGCTGTGAGCCTGCTGCTGCCGCGTGGCAGCACGGAACGGCTGGCGGCTCGCATCATCTATCGCGGCCCGCTGATGGTCCCTGTCCAGGAAGGCGCGGAGGTGGCGCGGCTCGTGGTGACGCGCGGAGACATCAAGACGCTGGACTTACCCCTCTACGCAGCCGAGAGCGTGCAGGCCGGCACCTTGCAGTCGCGCGCGCTCGATGCGCTGCTGGAGGCGACGACCGGTTGGGTCCGCAAGGCCCTGAGCCGGAGCTGAGCAGGTCGCGTGAGCAAGGGACGTTTCATCACGCTCGAAGGCGGGGAGGGCGCCGGCAAGTCGACGCTGGCGCGCGCGCTCAGCGACCGGCTCATTGTCGCCGGCCTCAAGGCGCGGACGACGCGTGAGCCCGGCGGCTCGCCCAAGGCCGAGGCCATCCGCGAGATGATCCTTGCCGGGCAGGCGCGCGATTACGGCCCCTTCGCCGAGGCGTTGATGTTCTCGGCCGCGCGGATCGACCATATCGACAGCCTGATCCGCCCGACGCTGGAGCGCGGCGAGTGGGTGATCTGCGACCGCTTCATCGATTCGACGCGGGTCTATCAGGGTGTGCTCGGCCAGCTCGACCGCGCCGTGCTGGCCGAGCTCGAGGCCGTGACGATCTCCGGCCTGATGCCGGAATTGACGCTGATCCTCGATCTCGATCCCGAGATCGGCTTGGCCCGCGCCGCCAAGCGCCGCCGGCCGGGCGAGGCGATCGACCGCTTCGAGGGCGAGACGCTGGCCTTCCATCGCAATCTGCGCCAAGCCTATCTGGATATCGCGAGCGCCGAACCGCAGCGCTGCGCCGTGCTCGATGCGACATTGCCTCCCGAGGCGCTCGCCGAGGCGGCGTGGCATATCCTGCGCGAACGCCTGCCCATCGATCCGGAAGTCTGATGCTACCGACCAGCGACGAACCCGACCGGCTGCCGAATGCGCCGCATCCGCGCGAGACGCTGGTGCTCGTCGGCCATTCCGCGCGCGAACGGACCTTCCTCGACGCGCTGGCGTCCGGCCGGATGCATCATGCCTGGCTGCTCGGTGGGCCCGAAGGCATCGGCAAGGCGAGCTTCGCCTATCGCGCCGCGCGCTTCCTGCTGGCGGTGGGCGATCCGCAGGCGAGGGCGGCCCGCAGCGCCGATCTCGCGATGCCGGAGCACGATCCGGCGACGCGGCGGGTGATGGCGCAGTCGCATCCCGACCTGCATGTGCTGCGCCGGATTCCGAAGCCGGACGGCAAGAGCTACACGAGCAACATCCCGGTCGATTCCATCCGGCGCGTGATCGATCGCTTCGGGTCGAGCGCGGCCGAGGGCGGCTGGCGCGTCTGCATCGTCGACTCGGCCGAGGACATGGAGCGCTCGGCCGCCAATGCCTTGCTCAAGCTCCTGGAGGAGCCGCCGCCGCGGGCGCTGTTCCTGATCGTCGCTCATGCCCCCGGCCGGATGCTGCCGACGATCCGCTCGCGCTGCCGGCTCCTGACCTTCGATCCGCTGTCCGAAGCCGATGTAGGCGAAGCCGGCCGGCTGGCGCTGGAGCGCATGGAGATGCCCTTCGACGGTTCGGCCCTGCGCCGGGCCTCCGGCCTGTCCGAGGGCTCGGTGCGCCGCGCGTTGACCTATGTCGATCCGGAGACGCTGGCGCTGGTCGAGGCGGTCCGCGCGCGGCTCGATGCTCTCCCGCAGATCGACCTCGCCGCCCTGATGGCGCTGGCCGAGGATGTCGCCGGCAAGGCGGGTGAGCGCGACTTCGCCGTGATGATCGAGACCATACAGGGCTGGATCAGCGACCATCTCCACGCGCATGCTGCGGCGCAACCGGCGCGCCTTGCACCGCTGGCGGAGGTATGGGAAAAGCTTGGGCAGCAGGCGCGCGAGGTCGAGACCTATAATCTCGACCGCCGCCCGCTCGTGATGACCCTGTTTCATGATCTGTCGTCTGCGGTGTCCCGCTCGCGCGCAGCGTGAAGCGAAGCTTTCGGACAGACGATGGCCACGGCCCCGAAATTCTATCTGACGACCGCGATCCACTACACCAACGGGCCGCCGCATATCGGCCACGCCTATGAGATGGTGGCGTCGGACGCGATCGCGCGCTTCAAGCGGCTCGACGGCTACGACGTCTTCGCCATGACCGGCACCGACGAGCACGGCCAGAAGGTGCAGCGCACGGCGGCGCAGAACGGCCTCTCGCCGAAGGAGTTCGTCGACAAGATCGCGGCGCGCTTCGAGGAGATGGAGCAGCGTCTCGGCTGCTCCTTCGACCGGTTCATCCGCACCACCGATGCCGATCATCTGCCCTCGACCCAGGAGCTCTGGCGGCGGATGGAAGCCAACGGCGACATCTATCTCGCCAAATATGCCGGCTGGTATTCCGTGCGCGACGAGGCCTTCTACGGCGAGGAGGAGACCACTCTCCAGCCCGACGGCACGCGCCTGGGCGGGCAGGGCACCCCGGTCGAATGGGTCGAGGAGGAGAGCTATTTCTTCCGCCTCAAATCCTATCAGGACCGGCTGCTGAAGCTCTACGAGGACGTGCCGGACTTCATCTCGCCGGAGACGCGCAGGAACGAAGTCGTCTCCTTCGTGAAGGGCGGGCTCGAGGACCTCTCGATCAGCCGCACGACCTTCGACTGGGGCCTGCCCGTGCCGGGTGACCCGAAGCACGTCATGTATGTCTGGGTCGACGCGCTCAACAACTATGTCACCGGGACGGGCTTCCCCGATCCGGCGAGCCCGCGCGCGCATTACTGGCCGGCCGATGTCCATATCATCGGCAAGGACATCGTGCGCTTCCACGCGGTCTATTGGCCGGCTTTCCTGATGTCGGCAGGGCTGCCGCTGCCGAAGCGTGTCTTCGGCCACGGCTTCCTGCTGAACAAGGGCACGAAGATGTCGAAGTCGCTCGGCAACGTCGTCGATCCCTTCGGCCTCGCCGAGACCTACGGCGTCGATCAATTGCGCTATTTCTTCCTGCGCGAGGTCTCCTTCGGCCAGGACGGCAATTATAGCCACGATGCGATCGTCGGGCGCATCAATGCCGACCTCGCCAATGATCTCGGCAATCTCGCGCAGCGCTCGCTGTCGATGATCGCCAAGAACTGCGAGGGCAGGGTGCCGCCGCGCGGGACGCTGAACGAGGCCGACGAGGCCATGCTCGCCATGGCCGACGCGGCGCTCGCGAAGGCGCGCGAGGCGATGAAGGATTTCGCGCTTCACACCGTGCTGGCCGATCTCTGGGCCCTGATTGCCGAGGCGAACCGCTATTTCGCCAACAATGAGCCCTGGCGTCTGACCAAGACCGACCCGGCGCGCCGTGACACCATCCTCTATGTCACGATCGAGGTGCTGCGCGAGGTCGCGATCCTGGTGCAGCCGGTCATGCCGGTGGCCGCGGGCAAGCTGCTCGATCTGCTCGGTGTCGCTCAGGAGGACCGCAGCTTCGCGGCGCTCGGCGCGGAGCATCGTCTCGTCAGCGGCACCGCTTTGCCGGCGCCGAGCGCGATCTTCCCGCGCTATGTCGAGCCCGAGGACGGCCAGACCGCCTAAGGCGGGTGCGAACCACCCTTGTCATTCCGGGGCTTCGCGAAGCAAAGAACCCGGAACCCACGACCGAGCGAGCTGGTTCCAAGAGAGGCCCAAGCTGTTTCACCCAGTCGTGGGTTCCGGGTTCGCGCGCCCCGGAATGACAAGGGCGGTGCTCGAAATCGCTGTGATCACATGTCAACAGCACCTAAGGTTTTGTGATGCTGATCGATACGCATTGCCATCTCGACTTCCCGGATTTCGCCGAGGACTTGCCGGCCTATGTCGCGCGGGCCGAGGAAGCCGGCGTCGGCCGGATGGTGACGATCTCGACGCGGGTCGCGCGCTATGCCGAGTACGCCGCGCTGGCGGAGCGTTTTCCGTCGGTCTGGTTCTCGGTCGGTACGCATCCGCATCAGGCGCATGAGGAGCTCGACGTCACGGCCGAGCGCCTCGTGGAACTGTCGCGCCATCCGCGCTGCGTCGCCATCGGCGAGGCCGGGCTCGACTATCACTACGATTCGAGTCCGCGCGACGCGCAGGCTCAAGGGTTGCGCACCCATATCGCCGCGGCCCGGATCACGCAGCTTCCGCTCGTCATCCATTCCCGCGAAGCCGATGACGACATGATTGCGATCCTGCGCGAGGAGATGGGGAAGGGCGCCTTCCCCGCCATCCTGCACTGCTTCACCGCCGGCGAAGCGCTGGCGATGACCGGCGTTGAGCTCGGGCTCTATGTCTCGTTCTCGGGCATCCTGACCTTCAAGACCTCGGAGAACCTACGCCGGATCGCCCGGATGGTCCCGCGCGAGCGCCTCTTGGTCGAGACGGATGCGCCCTATCTGGCGCCTGTACCGTTCCGAGGCAAGCGCAACCAGCCGGCCTATGTCGTTGAAACCGCGAAGGTTCTCGGCAAAACGATCGGCGTCTCCTTCGACGAGATCGCCAAGATCACCACCGAGAACGCGCGGCGCTGCTACTGGAAGATGGACCACGCCGCGCCGGTCGCGCAGGTGGCCTGACGCGACGCCATGGCGCTCACCGTCACCATCCTCGGCTGCGGATCGTCCGGCGGCGTGCCGCGGCCGGGTTCCGGCTGGGGCGCCTGCGATCCCAACGAGCCGAAGAACCGGCGCCGGCGCTGCTCGATCCTGGTCGAGCGCATCGGCCCGGACGGCATGACGCGCGTGCTCGTCGATACCTCGCCGGATCTGCGCGAGCAGCTTCTCTCGGCCGAGGTGCCGGCGCTCGATGGCGTGCTGCTGACGCATGACCATGCCGACCATACTCACGGCATCGACGACCTGCGCGCGCTCGTCCTGCATATGCGGCAGCGCATCCGCGTCCATGCCGACAAGACGACGCAAGCCTCGCTGCGTTCGCGCTTCGGCTATCTCTTCGAGACGCCGCCCGGCAGCTATTATCCGCCGATCATCGATCTCGACGAAATCAGCGCCCGCCGGCCGCAGACGATCGATGGCACTGGGGGGCCGATCACGGCCTTGCCGTTCCGGGTCGAGCACGGGCCGAACTACGAGGCGCTGGGCTTCCGCTTCGGCGATCTCGCTTACCTGCCGGATGTCAGCCTGATCCCGCCGGCCGCGATGGAGGCCATGGCCGATCTCGACGTGCTGATCCTCGACTGCCTGCGCGAGACGCCGCATGTCAGCCATTTCCATCTGGCGCAGTCGCTGGAGGCGATTGCGCTCCTGAAGCCGCGCCGCGCAATCCTGACCAACCTCCATGTCGATCTGGATTATGCCAGCCTGAGCAAGCGTTTGGCCGGGATCGCAGAGGTGGCGTACGACGGGATGACGATCTCGGTTCCGGCCTGAATATCCAGCATGTCAGGCGGCATTCGCATTGAAGTAAGTTCCATAATATACCTTATGCGAATCGCGGGCGGATTTCAGCCCTCTCCCTGCTGCCTGGATCCCGCGCTGATAGCGAAGCCGACAATCGCTCTGCAGCGACCGCCGGCCTCATCGTCCTTCCAAACTGCGGCAGCCGATCAGCTCGGCGCCCTATCAAGGCCTGTTCGGATCGAAATGCTTGGTCAGCTTGTGACCGTAGCCGCCATAGTCGCGCTGGAGCGCATCCGAGCCGGCGGCGAAGGACGTGACCTGCTGCGGGAACCGCGTCTCGAACATGAAGGCCAGCGTGCCCTCGAGCTTGTACGGCTTCAATTCGACATTGCTCGCCTTCTCGAAGGCATCCATGTCCGGCCCGTGCGGCAGCATGGTGTTGTGCAGCGAGATGCCGCCCGGCACGAAGCCGCCACCTGTCTTGGCGTCGTAGACGCCGTAGACCAGCCCCATGAACTCGCTCATCACGTTCATATGGTACCAGGGCGGCCGGAAGGTGTTCTCGGCCACCAGCCAGCGATCCGAGAAGATGACGAAGTCGATATTGGCGGTGCCGGGCGTCTCAGATGGTGAGGTCAGCACCGTGAAGATCGACGGATCGGCATGGTCGTAGAGGATCGGCCCGACCGGCGAAAAGCGCCTGAGATCATATTTGTACGGGGCATAGTTGCCATGCCAGGCGACGACGTCGAGCGGCGAATGTTCAATGTCGGCAGCCCAGAGATTGCCGCCCCATTTCACATACATTTTTGAAGGTGCATCACGATCCTCGAAGGCCGCGACCGGCGTCAGGAAATCGCGCGGATTGGCCAGGCAGTTGGCGCCGATCGGCCCGCGCTCCGGCAAGGTGAAGGCACCGCCATAATTCTCGCAGATATAGCCCCGCGCCGGCCCGCCCTTGAGCTCGACGCGTATCTTCACGCCGCGCGGGATCACCGTGATTTCGCCGGGCTCGATGTCGATGATGCCGAACTCGGTCCAGAGCCGGAGATCGCCCTGCTGCGGCACGAACAGCATCTCGCCATCGGCATTGTAGAAATACTCATCCACCATCGAGCGCGTGATCAGGTAGACATGCGCGCCCATGCCGCCCTGGCTGCCGGCATCGCCGGCGGTGGTCATGCTATGGACGCCCTCGACGAAGGAGATCGGCTCCGACGGGATCGGGATCGGGCTCCAGCGTAAGGGCGCGATCGGCATGTCGACCTCGCGGGCCGGCGCCGTGCGCCAGAACCCGGCATCGACCTTCCGGAACTCGTTCCAATGCGCCACGGTCGGCCGGATGCGGTAGAGCCAGGAGCGCTCATTGGTGGTGCGCGGCGCGGTGAAGGGCGAGCCGGAGAGCTGCTCGGCATAGAGGCCATAGGCACATTTCTGTGGCGAATTGCGCCCGAGCGGCAAGGCGCCCGGCAGTGCCTCGGTCTCGAAGCCGTTGCCGAAGCCGGACATGTAGCCCGTCGCAATCGCGCTTTCGGCCTTGGCCGCACCGGCATGGGCCGGGTTCTGAACGTTCATGGTGGCGCCCTCTCCTCGCGACGGCCTTGGGCCGGCGGCATGCCCTGTGCGGGCTTCGTTCGAGATGGTTGCTTTGGTAACTGTCGATTTTGTAACTAACAAGGCATGTCGAAACTCGCGCTCGAACACTTCCTGCCCTATCGCCTCAACCGCCTGAGCTCGGCGGTTTCCCAGCAGTTCCGGGCGGTCTATGGGCCGCATCACGACCTGACCGTGCCGGAATGGCGGGTGCTGGCCACCCTCGCCCAGTTCGGCACGATGACGGCCAAGGCCATCGGCAAGCATTCCTCGATGCACAAGACCAAGGTCAGCCGGGCCGTGCGGGCGCTGGAGGAGCGGCGCTGGCTCGTGAGGCGCGAGAGCGAGCAGGACCGGCGCGAGGAGAGCCTGTCGCTGACGGCGCCCGGCCTGCAGGCCTATGGCGAGATCGTGCCGCGCGCTCTGGCCTTCGAGGCCGGCATCCTCGCTGCGCTTGGCTCTCATGCCGAGCCTTTGCTCGAAGCGCTTGCGCTGATGGAAGAACGCTTTCCTGTCGATTGAGTGTCCCACGTCCCACGCGCTGGGGACAGAGACCGGGCCCCGCTTCCGCTTAGGCTCGCCGCCGAACTGACCGAGTCAGAACGGAATGGATAAGCCTATGCAGGGCAGTACTCTCGACGCGCTGACGGAAACCCCGCCTCGCCCCACCTCCTCCGCTGCCGCGCTCGACGCCAGCCACGATCCGGCGCTGCGCAGCTGGGTCGCATCGGCGCGGGACCATGTGGAATTCCCGATCCAGAACCTGCCCTTCGGCGTGTTCTCGCCCGATGGAGCGCCAGCGCGCGGTGGCGTCGCCATCGGCGACGAGATCCTCGATCTGGCGGCGCTCGCCGCGTCCGGCCTTTGCGCCGATATCGAGGAGATTGTCGCAGTCGCAGCCGCGCCGACCCTGAACGGCTTCCTCGGGCTGGGAACGGGGGCGCGCAGGCAACTGCGGGCGCGGCTCTCGGCCTTGCTGGCGGAAGGCTCGCCCGCGCAAGCCACGCTCAAGCCGATGCTGCATCCGGGGCGAAACTGCGTGCTCGGCCTGCCCGCGCGGATCGGCGATTACACGGATTTCTATGCCGGCATCCAGCATGCCCTGAATATCGGCTCGCTGCTGCGGCCGGATAATCCGCTGCTGCCGAACTACAAGCATGTCCCGATCGGCTATAACGGCCGCGCCTCGTCGATCCGACCATCCGGCGAGCCCTTCCTGCGCCCCAATGGCCAGCGCAAGCGGCCGGACGAGGCTGAGCCCAGCTTCGGCCCCTGCCGCAATCTTGACTACGAGCTGGAACTGGGCATCTGGATCGGCCCGGGCAATGTGCAGGGTTCGCCCGTGCCGATCGATGAGGCCGATGACAGGATCGCCGGGTTCTGCCTGCTCAACGACTGGTCGGCGCGCGATATCCAGGCCTGGGAATACCAGCCGCTCGGCCCCTTCCTGTCCAAGGGGTTCGCCACGACGATCTCGCCCTGGATCGTCACGCCGGAGGCGCTGGCGCCCTTCCGGAAGGCTCAAGCGCCGCGCCCTGAAGGCGATCCGGCAGCCCTGCCCTATCTCAGCCCGGCCGATGCCGAGGCGCCCCATGCGCTCGACATCAGACTGGAGGTCTTCATCGAGACCGCTTCCATGCGCGCGAACGGCCTGGCGCCGCACCGGCTCTCGCTCGGCAGCACGCATGACCTCTACTGGACGCCGGCCCAGTTCGTCGCGCATCACAGTTCGAACGGCTGCAATCTCGAACCCGGCGATCTCTTCGGCTCCGGCACGATCTCCGGGCGCGCGCCCGGCTCCCTCGGCAGCCTGATGGAGATCACGCGCGGCGGCCGCGAGGCGCTCACGCTGCCCAATGGCGAAAGCCGGACCTATCTCGTCGATGGCGACGCGATCATCATGCGGGCCAGCGCCCGGCGTGACGGCTTCGCCTCGATCGGCTTCGGCGAGTGCCGGGCCGAGGTGCTGCCGGCGCGCGGCTGAAACGGACGCTGCTGTCCCCTGCTCTGGTGACAGCGGACCCGCTATGGCTTCGGCATCATCAAGTCGACGCTGCCTTCGGGGATCACATGCAGAAGCGCTTCACACTCGCCGGTTCGGACCAGCCGCCGGGAGACGCCGAAAAGGGCGCGCTCGGCCGGCGCCGCTCCGGCGACGCCTATGAGACGCTGCGCAACGCCATCCTCTCCGGCGAGATGCGGCCGAACGAGCCCTTGATCGAAGCCGATATCGCGGCCGCGCTTGCCGTCAGCCGCACACCGGTGCGCGAGGCCTTGCAGCGGCTCGCCGTCGAGCAACTCATCGTGCCGCGCCGTCGTGGCTGGGCCGTGCGCGAGATCACCGCCGTCGAAGCCAGCGAGAACTCGGAGGTTCGCGCCGCGCTGGAGGGCTATGCCGCCCGGCTTGCCGCCGAACGGGCGACGGATGACGAGATCGCGGCTGTCGCGGCCGTGCATGCCCGCCGCCTCGCCAGCGATCCGGCCGACAACAAGGCCCGCGTCGAGACCAATCGCGAGTTCCACGGCATCATCGTCGCCGCCGCCCGCAATGAAAAGCTGCGCGACGCGATCCTCCGCTCAGGGCGGTTCTACTTCAACGGCTCGGTGGCGCGGATGACCTCGCCTGCCGAGTTCCGGCTCAGCAACGAGGATCACGAGATCATCCTGCAGGCCTTGCGGGCGCGCGACGGCGACCGGGCCGAGCAGGCGATGCGCAAGCACATCATGCGCACCTTCCATATCTTCCGCGAACTCTCCTACCCCGCCCATGGTGCCCCCTCGCTGGCGCCCCTGCACGGCTCGGAAGGTTAGCCGCCGCGATGTCCCACGCCGCTGTGACAGATGCCCGCCGCCGGCCCGCTATGATCTCCTCAGGATCGGGCCGCCATGAGCCGACGGCCTCAACGACAAGATAAACCGACGACCAGGGAGAGAGACCATGAGCGTGAACAAGACCGCAGCCGGCCTGACGCTGGCCGCCAGCCTGCTGATCGGGGCCGCCGCCGGCGCCCAGGAACCGGGTATCACCGACAAGGCGATCAAGATCGGTATCTTCGGCCCGCTATCCGGTCCGAACATGGCCTATGGCTTCGACGTCGTGAACGCGGCGAAGATGTACTACGACAAGATCAACAAGGAAGGCGGCATCCACGGCCGCAAGATCGAGTATGTCGTTGAGGACGATCGCTGCAATGCCAATGATTTAGTTGCAGCGGTGAAGAAGTTGGTCGAGCAGGAAAACGTGTTCATGCTCAATGGCGGCTCGTGCTCGGCCGCCGTCGTCGCTGCCAAGGACTATGTCGTCCGCAACAAGGTGCCCTACCTGATGCTGAACGCATCGGGTGATGGCGCGCTCTTCCCGCCGACCGACTACATCTTCGGCGCCTATTCGATCTCGCAATATGCCGTCGGCGGCGCGATGGTCGAGTTCGCGGCCAAGCAGTTCGGCGCCAAGAACGTCGCCTATATCAACCATGACGACGCCTATGGCGCCTGGAATCTCGAAGGCTCGAAGAAGGACGCCGAAGTCAACGGCGTGAAGCTCTCGGTCGAGTCGATCAACCCCGGCATCAACGACGTGACCGCACCGTTCCTCAAGGTCCGCGCCGCCAATCCGGATGCGATCCTGCTGGTCACCTATGCCCGCCCGGCGGCGCTCTTGATCAAGAAGGCGGCCGAGATGGGCTTCAACAAGCCGATCATCCTTTCGGTCACCGGCACGGCCAGCCTCAACCAGCTCGCCGAGAATGTCGGCAAGGACGCGCTCAAGAACTTCTACACCCAGGAAGTCATGATCGACTCCCCCGGCGGCGCCAAGCTGAAGCCGATCTACGACATGTACAAGGCGGCCTATCCGGATCTGGCGGCGAAGCCCGACCACCCGCAGACCTACATGCCCTATGGCATCCCCCCGGCGATGTCGCTGGTCAAGGCGCTGCAGGATGCCGGCCCGAACCCGACCCGCGAGAAGGTGCTCGCCGCGATGAAGACGCAGGATTTCGACTCGGGCATCATGGCCGGGCGCATGCAGTTCGGCCCGGAGCAGCGCGCCGCCAACCGCTCGACGATCTTCATCAAATATGACGGCACGACCATGGCCCCGCTGCCGGGTGTCTTCACCAGCCGCTGGACCTACCAGGCGAAGTGATCGCTTCGGGCGGGCCGTTTGGGCTGCCCTTATGAGACCGGGCGGCGGTTCCTGCGCCGCCGCCCTTCCCTGACCTGAGCATCGGGCCGGATATGGACCTGCAACTCGCGCTGATCTTCCTCCAGCAAGGCATCGCCTCGGGCCTCGTCTCGGGCAGCGTCTATGCCCTGCTGGCGCTCGCCATCGTGGTGATCTTCAAGACCTCGGACGTGCCGAACTTCGCCCAGGGCGAGGTCTTCATGGCGGCGGGCTATGTCGCGCTCTATCTCTTCGTCTTCCAGAGGATGCCGATCTGGGTCGTGCTACCGGCGACCTTGGTCGTTGCCTTCCTCGCCATGGCGCTGTTCCGCCGCTTCGTGCTCGATCAGGTCGCCAAATCGGCCAAGGACCTCGTCTACCTCGTCATCGCGACGCTCGGTCTGTCCTATGTGCTGAAGGGCCTCGTGCGCCGCACCGGCTTCGGCGATACGCCGCGTTCCTTCCCGGCGCTGGTGCCGACCGATTCCATCATGATCGGCCAGGCTTCGGTGACGATGCTCGACCTTGCCATCTTCGGCACCGCCGTCACCGTGATGGCCGCCTTCTTCTGGATGTTCAACTACACCAAGACCGGCCGGGCCATGCGCGCCGTCGGCATGAATCCCAAGGCCGCCCAGCTCGTCGGCGTCGACCTGCGCCGCTGCCACATGCTGATCTGGGGCCTGTCGGGCGTCATCTCCGCCATCGCGGCGCTGCTGATCTCGCCGAAGATCCTGATGACCGCGGATATGGGTTCGATCGTCATGCTCGCCTTCGCGGCGGCGATCGTCGGCGGCTTCTCCAGCCTGCCCGGCGCCGTGGTCGGCGGCTTCGTCATCGGCATCGTCGAGAACATGGTCGGGCTGTTCATCTCGTCGCGCGCCATCGTGCTCGCCCCCTTCCTCGCCATCCTGATCGTGCTCGTCCTGCGTCCGCAGGGCCTGTTCGGCGGGAAGCTGACGATCAAGAAGGTCTAAAGCCCGTGTCGTCGCCCCCTCTCGCATCACCAGTGCCGGTTCGGCGCACGTTCTCCGGCCCGGCCCTGATCGGGCTCGTTGTGGCCGTGATCGTCGCCGTGGCGCTACCCGTCTTCACCTCCGGCTATGTCGTCTACATCGCCAACCTGCTGCTGGTCTTCGTGGTGCTCTGCCTCGGCCTGCACATCGTCATCGGCGAGACCGGCCAGTTCTCGATGGCCCATGCCGCCTTCTACGGCATCGGCATCTATGCGAGCGCGCTCGCCAACCGCGCGGTCGACCTGCCCTACCCCGTCGCCATGCTGTTCGGCGCGCTCGTCGCCGGCGCGGTTGGCCTGTTCATCGGGGCGCTCGCGCTCAGGATGCGCGACATCTATCTCGCGCTCGCCACCTTCGCCTTCGGTGAAGCCATGCAATGGGTCTTCGCCAACTGGGACAGCGTCACCAACGGCCCGAACGGCCTGCGCATCAGCCCCGCCCGCTTCGGCCCGATCGAGATCCTCAGCGACAAGCAGGCCTACCCCTTCGTGCTGTTCTTCTGCCTGGTGATGATCGGGCTCACCGTGGCGATCTCGCGCTCGCGGCTCGGCCGTTCCTTCCGAGCCGTGCGGGAATCCGAAGTCGCCGCTATGGCGATGGGCATCGACGTGCGCCGCGCCCGCATTGTCTCCTTCGGCCTCTCGGCCGCGATCGCAGGCTTTGCCGGCGGCATGTTCGGCCTGTTCCAGACCTTCATCCACCCGGACAGCCTGGGCTTCCAGACAACGATCCTCGTGCTCACCATGGTCGTGGTCGGCGGGCTCGGCTCGATCGCCGGGGCCATCGGCGGGGCGATCGTCTTCGGGCTGATCTCGGAGGTGCTGCGCCAGGCGCCGCAATACCAGGAGATCATCTATGGCGCGATCCTGATCCTGTTCATGATGTATGCGCCGCGCGGCCTCTTCGCCTTCATCGGCGACCGTATCCGGGAGGCACGCCATGGTCGCTGAAAGCGCCGCCCCCTTCCTCGATGTCGAGGGGCTGACCATCCGCTTCGGCGGGCTCACAGCGGTCGGCGGGCTCGACATGGCCGTCGCCAAGGGCTCGATCCATGCGCTGATCGGCCCGAACGGCGCCGGCAAGTCGACGACCTTCAACTGCATCTCGCGCTTCTACACGCCGAGCGCCGGGCGCATCACCTATGACGGGCGCGACATCACCCGCATGCCCGCCCGCGAGATGGCGGGCCTCGGCATCGCCCGCAGCTTCCAGAATCTCGAGCTCTTCGGCGAGCTCACCGTCTTCGAGAACGTGCTGATCGGCGCCCATGTCCATGCCGGCCGCTCCTGGCGCGATGCGATCAGCGCCCGCCCGCGCGGCATCGTCGAGCATGTCGAGCAGTTGCTGGAGCGCACGGGGCTGACCTCCTACGCCCAGACCAAGGCACGCAATCTCGATTTCGGTCACCAGAAGATGGTCGAGATCGCCCGCGCGCTTGCCATCCGCCCCAAGCTCCTTCTGCTCGATGAGCCGGCCGCCGGCCTGCGCAACCGTGAGATCGCGGCACTCGACCGCCTGCTCTGCGAATTGCGCGAGCGCGACGGCATCACGATCCTCCTGGTCGAGCATGTCATGCAGCTGGTCATGTCGATCTCGGACAGGATCACGGTGTTGAGCTTCGGCACCAAGATCGCCGAGGGCACCGCCGCGGAAGTGCGCGCCCATCCCGCCGTGATCGAAGCCTATCTCGGCCGCGATGCGGCGACCGCCGGGGAGGCGAACCATGGCTGACCTCCTCGAAATCGACGGCATTTCCGCCGCCTATGGCCGCATCCAGGCGCTCTCGGAGGTCTCGCTCAAGGTGCCGGAGGGGGCGATCGTCGCCCTGCTCGGCTCGAACGGCGCCGGCAAGAGCACGACGCTGAACACCGTCTCGCGGCTGGTACCGGTGACGAAGGGGCGCATCCGCTTCGCTGGCGAGGAGATCCAGTCCTGGCCCTCGCACAAGGTGGTTTCGGCCGGCGTGCTGCAGGTGCCGGAGGGCCGCGAGGTCTTCCGCGACATGAGCGTGCGCGAGAACCTCGACATGGGTGCCTATCGCCGCAGCGACGCCGCCGGCATCAAACGCGATCTCGACCGGGTCTTCGCATATTTCCCGAAGCTGCAGGAACGTCTCCAGCAGAAGGCCGGCACGCTCTCGGGTGGCGAGCAGCAGATGCTGCTGATCGGCCGGGCCCTGATGGCGGGCCCGCGCCTGCTCCTGCTCGACGAGCCCTCGCTCGGCCTCTCGCCGGTGCTGGTGCAGCAGATCTTCGCGATCATCGAGCGGCTCAACAAGGACGGGCTGACCATCCTCCTGGTCGAGCAGAACGCGGCGATCGCGTTGGGCTGCTCGACCTATGCCTACATTCTCGAGAACGGCGAGATGGCCCTCGAAGGTGCATCCGCAAAACTGCGGCAGGACGACAGCGTCCGCCGCACCTATCTCGGCGGCTGAGCCGGGACACGACACGGACAGGAATTCGGCTGATGGCTGCGCAGCAAGATAAACCCATCGCCCTCGTCACGGGCGGCGCTCGCGGGATCGGCCGGGCCATCGTCGAGCGGCTCTGCGCCGACGGCTTTGCGGTCGGCATTCTTGACCGGGAGGCGGAGATCGCGGTCGCGCTGGTGAAGCAGCTTACCGCGCAGGGTCACAGCGTCTTCTTCGAGCCGGTCGACCTCGCCGACCATACCGGCCTCTCTGCGCTGGCGGAGCGGCTGCCGGTGGCGCAGGCGCTCATCAACAATGCCGGCATCTTCGAGAACAAGCCGTTCTTCGATCTCGCAGCCGGCGATTTCGGCCGGATGATGGATGTCAACGTCACCGCGCTGTTCCTGCTTTCGCAGGCGGTCGCGCGGCGGATGGAGAAAGGCGGGCGCATCGTCAATATCGCCTCCCGCACCTTCCTGGGCGCCCGCAACCACGCTCATTACGTCGCCTCCAAAGCCGCCGTCGTCGGCCTGACGCGGGCAATGGCGATGGAGCTTCTGCCGCACGGTATCGCCGTTAATGCGGTGGCGCCGGGCGGGGTCGCGACCGAGATGGTGGCGAAGCAGTCGGAGGAGGCGTGCGCCGCCCTGCTCGCCCAGCAGCCCACCGGCGCGCTCGCGGCGCCCGAGGATATCGCCAACGCCGTCGCCTTCCTCGCCTCGCCGCGCACCAATTTCATCTACGGTCAGGTCCTGCTCGTCGACGGCGGCAAGTCGCTCGGCGGCGGCATGGGCGGCTGAGGGCATGGCGATGAGCGAGAGCTTCGACGAAATCCGCGACGTCGTGGTGGTCGGCTCGGGCGCCGGCGGGATGTCGGCGGCGATCACCGCCGCCAAGGCCGGGCTCGACGTGCTACTGATCGAGAAAAGCGAGTATGTCGGCGGCAGCACCGCCGTCTCGGGCGGCGCGATGTGGGTGCCCGAAAACCCGCATGCGGCCAAGGCCGGCCATGCCGACACCCGCGAAGCAGCGATGACCTATCTCGAAGCCGTGCTCGGCAACCGCCTGCGGCCCGACCTGATGCGCGCCTTCCTCGATAACGGTCCGGAGATGGTCAGCTTCTTCGAGCGCAAGACGGCGCTGAAATTCGAGGCGCGGGCCTATTCGCCGGACTACCAGCCCGAGCAGCCCGGCGCCTCCAAGGGGGGGCGCACGATCGACCCGGCCCCCTATGACGGCAACGAGCTCGGCGCCGATTTCGCCCTGCTGCGCCCGCCGCTGAAGGAATTCACCGTGCTCGGCGGCATGATGGTCAACCGTAGGGATATCGACGCGCTGGTCGGCCGCTTCCGCAATTTCGCGAACTTCAAACACAGCGCCAAGCTCCTGATCCAGTACGGGCTCGACCGCCTGCGCCATCCGCGCGGCGCACGCCTCCTGATGGGCAATGCGCTGGCCGGGCGCCTGCTGAAATCGGCGCGGCAGGCGGGCGTCGACATTCGCACGCAGACACCGGCCGGCGCGCTGATCGTGAAGGACGGCACTGTCATCGGCCTCACCGTCAAGGGCTCGCAGGGCGAGCGCCGGATCGGTGCGCGGCGCGGCGTCGTGCTGGCGAGCGGCGGCTTCCCGGCCAATGCCGTGATGCGCGGGGAGCACATGCCGCATGCCGGGGTCCATCGCTCGATGGCGCCGAAAACCGATACTGGCGACGGGATCAATCTCGGCCTCGCGGCCGGCGGAACCTTACGCGACGACAATATCGGCGCGGCCTTCTGGACACCCGTTTCGGTGCTCAGGAAGCCCGATGGCAGCGAGGTGCAGTTCCCGCACCTGATCCTCGACCGCGCCAAGCCCGGCCTGATCGCGGTCGACGGCCAAGGCCGCCGCTTCGTCAACGAGGCGACCTCCTATCACGGCTTCGTCGAGGCGATGCATACCAGCGGCGCCGTCCCCGCCTTCCTCGTCTGCGACAGTGACTTCCTCAGGAAATACGGACTCGGCCTTGTTCATCCCGGCCTGAAGACGCCGAAGGCCTTCGTCGAAGCCGGCTATCTGTTCGAAGGTGACAGCGTCGTCGCACTGGCGGAGCGCATTGGCGTGCCGGCCGCAGCGCTGGCGGCGGCCGTCGCCGGCATGAACGCGGCTGCGCGCTCCGGCACGGATGCCGCCTTCGGCAAGGGCTCCAGCGAATACAACCGCTATCTCGGCGATCCCAATCACAAGCCCAATGCCTGCCTCGGCCCGATCGAGACCACGCCTTTCTATGCCGTGAAGGTCTGGCCCGGCGATATCGGCACCGCGACCGGCCTCACCTGCGACCCGCAGGCCCGGGTGCTCGGCCGCGACGAGAAGCCCGTCGGCGGGCTCTATGCCTGCGGCAACGACATGAACTCGATCATGGCCGGCGCCTATCCGGGCGCCGGCATCACGCTCGGTCCGGCGCTCACTTTCGGCTTCATCGCCGGGCGGGCGCTCGCGACTGAGCCCGACCGCCTGCCGCGCTAAGAGAGGCACTCCGATGAAACTCTACCAGTCCGCCACCTCGCCCTTCGTCCTCAAGGTGCGGATCGCCGCGGCCGAGCTCGGCCTCCTCGACCGGATCGAGATGCTCGACGTCTCGCAGGAGTACAAATCCGGCGGACCGCTGGCACGCGAGCAGAACATCATCAAGACCAACCCGCTCGGCCAGGTCCCGACCCTGCTGCTCGAAGACGGCACGACGATCGCCGACAGCCGCGTCATCTGCGAATATCTCGATGGGCTTGGCGGCGGCACGCTGTTCCCGGCCGAGCCAAAGGCGCGCTGGAACGCCCTGACCGAGCAGAGCTATGGCGACGGCCTGCTCGATGCGGCGCTGGCCGCGCGCTACGAGGGCCTGCTGCGCAGCGAGGAGCAGCGCTGGCAGCGCTGGATCGATGGCCAGCTCGCCAAGGTCCATGCCACGCTCGACCTGATCGAGGGCAAGGCCGCTGGCTTCGGCGAGCGCGTCGATATCGGCACGATCACCTTCTATTGCGCGCTGTCCTATCTCGACCTGCGCTTCGCCGACCTGAACTGGCGCGAGGGCCGGCCGCGGGCCGCCGCCTGGTTCGCCAAGATCGGCGAGCGCCCCGCCTTCGGCGGCCAGAAGCTGGGCTGAGGTCAGGGCGAGCGGGAGGCGGCGATGGGTGCGAATCTCGGGCTTGCCGGCCGGACCGTCCTGATCACCGGCGGCGCCTCTGGCATCGGGCGGGAATGCGCGCTGGCGCTGGCGCGCGAAGGCGCCGCTGTCGCCATTGCGGATGCGAATGAGCAGGGCGCGACCGACACCGTCTGCGAGATCGCGGCGCTCGGCGCCCGCGCCGTCGTGGCGAGCTTCGACGTGCGCAGCCCGACCGCAACCGAAACGGCGGTCGAGGCGATCGAGCGCGATCTCGGCCCGCTCGACGGATTGATCACGGCGGCCGGCATCTCCCGCCCTGCCCCGGCGACCGAACTCACCGCCGAGAGCTGGGAAGCCGTTATCGGCGTCAATCTCTCCGGCACCTTCTACTCCTGCCAGGCGGCGGGCCGGCGCATGGTCGCGCGCGGGCGCGGCGCCATCGTCACGATCGGCTCGGTCTCTTCGGTCGGCGGTCAGTCCGGCCGCGCGCATTACTGCGCCTCGAAGGCCGGCGTCGTCGGGCTGACGCGCGACCTTGCCGTCGAATGGGGCTCGCATGGCGTCCGGGTGAACTGCATCGGCCCGAGCGCGACCGATACGCCAATGATCCGACGCGGCATCCCCGAAAGCTTCGTCGCCGGCGTGATGGAGGACCGGACGCCGCTCGGGCGTCTGGCGCAGCCTTCGGAAGTCGCCTCGGTCTGCCTGTTCCTGCTCTCGGACCTCGCGAGCTACGTCAACGGCGCGCTGATCATGGCCGATGGCGGCGTCTCGGCCGGCTTCTTCACGCGCGGCCATGGTCGCGATTTCTCGTCCAAGGCCCTGCTCGCGCAGGGCGTCTACAGCGAATGAACCGGAGACCGACATGAGCAAGCTCGCCCTCGTCACCGGCGCCGGCCGCGGCGCCGCCTCGACCGCATCGAATAAGGCTTCGACGGAAGCCTCATTGGAGACATCGACCGACCAGCCGCTATGGCCGGAACCGGGCAGGGCGCTCGCGACCGCTGCCGCCGGCTCCTTCGTCAGGTCGCAGACGGCAACCCGCCAGCCATCGTTCGCGAGCTTATGGGCGATGGCTGCGCCGATGCCGCGTCCGGTGACCGGGCTGGTCTGCAATGCCGGCGTGCTGCTGATGGCAGCCGATGGCGAGCGGCCGACCATCTTCGACATGACGCTCGACGACTGGGAGAAGACCCATGCCGTCAACACGCGCGGCGTCTTCCTGAGCATCCGTGCCTATGCCCGTCGCCGCCGGGCGCTGCCGGTCGCAGGCGGGCGCGTCACCACGACCAGCTCGGTCGCGGCGGAGCTTGGCGGCTATCGTGGCTCGGCCAGCTATATCTCGTCGAAATCGGCAATCCTCGGCTTCACCAGGGCGATGGCGCGCGAGTTGTCATCGCTCGGCATCACCGTGAACTGCGTCGCGCCCGGCGTGATCGATGCGCCGATGCTCACTGCGGCGACGCCGCGCTCGGCCGCGCCGGGCTCTATGGATGCGCTGGCGCAGGCCGTGCCGCTCGGCCGGCTCGGCACGCCCGAGGATATCGCCGGGGCCGTGTCCTTCCTGCTCTCCGAACAGGCCTCCTACGTCACCGGCGCGACGATCGACGTCAATGGCGGCTACCGCATGGCCTGACTGGGGAGACCGACATGATCCTGCACGGCTATTTCCGCTCCTCGGCCGCCTGGCGCACGCGGATCGCCTTCAACCTCAAGGGTGTGGTGCCGCAGAGCGTGATCCACAACCTGCGCGACGGCGCCCAGAACGAGCCTTCCTATGCCGCGATCAATCCGCAGAAATTGATCCCAGCGCTGGAACTAGACGACGGTACCATGTTGACCCAATCACTCGCGATTATCGGCTGGCTCGATCGCGAGGTGCCGCAGCCGCCATTCTTCCCGGCGGACAATGCCTTGCGCGCCCGCGTCGAGGCTTTCGCGCTGGTCATCGCCTGCGAAATCCATCCCTTCCAGAACCCGAAGATCCAGAAGCGCCTGCGCGCCAAGGGCTTTTCGGAGGGGGATGTGCAGGATTGGCTGGCGACCGCGATGAGCGAGGGCCTGAGCGCCTGCGAAAAGCTGATCCAGGGCCAGCCCGGCCCGTTCTGCTTCGGCGATACACCGACACTGGCCGATATCTGTCTCGTGCCGCAGATCGGCAGCGCGCGGCGCTATGGGATCGACCTTGCGCCTTATCCAAAGCTCGTCGCGATCGACGTACATTGCGCCGCCCTGCCCGCCTTCATCGCGGCAAGGCCCGACCAGCAGCCCGACGCGGTCTGAGCCGGCTCACATCAGGATGCGCATCAATTCGTTCTGCGAGGAGATGCCGAGCCTTGCATAGGCGCGCTTGCGATAGGTCAGCACGGTGTTGATGCCGACGCCGAGTTCGAGCGCGATGCCTTCCGAGGTCAAGCCGGCCGCGACGAGCGCGCAGACATCCCGCTCGCGCTTCGACAGACCGGGCGCGACCTTCTCCAGCCGGACGTGGAAATCCCGCGCCGCGCCACGGCCGCCGGCCGGCTTCGTCACCTCGTAATGGCGCCAGAGCGCCGCCATCAGCAGCGGCGCGCTCTCGACCAGATTGTCGATTTCCGACTCGCTGAAGCTCTCCTTGCGGCGGCGATAGATGCTGAGCCGCAGCGTGCCGGCCTCGCGGCGCTGCAGGAGCGAGAAGCGCTCCGACAGTCCGACCGAGAGATAACATTCGCTGCGATAGGCCGAGCTTTCGATATCGCCGGCCTTCATCCGCACGCCCCAGCAACCGGCCTCGTCGCCATCATCGAGTGGGATCGCGTTGGCCGGGTCGGCACGCCAGTGCCGGGAGACATAGCGGCGGGCGATCTCGAGCGCCGGCTGCCCGGAATTGTAGTGGTTCTCGGCCAGCAGCGTATGGACCTCACCGTCGGGAGCCGCGACGAAGGCGGTGACGATCTCGGTGCCGGTGAAGCGGCGCGCGATATCGAACAGGCCGCTGGAAAAATCGGCGCGGCCGACGCTTTCGATCACGCGCGGCATGGTCGCCAGGATACTGCGCGCGGCTACGGCCTGCTGGATGGCCACAAGCTGCATTCAAACCTCCCGCCGGCCCCTCTTTCGGTCCGGCTTGCAGCCGGCGGCGGAGGCCGTTTCAGGCCTATAGCGTTAACAGTATCCAACTTCGCATGCAAACTTTTGGATGAGACGGGGCCAAGTTTCCAAGGGCAGCGCCCTACCCGGTCGTCGGACATTTTCCGTCGACAAGGCGTGTCATAGCGGTTGCGCGCCACATGATTGTCATTCCGGGGCTTCGCGTCAGCGAAGAACCCGGAACCCACGACCAGGTCCGTCACTTGCAACTGACTGCTTCGTGTCTCACCCGGTCGTGGGTTCCGGGTTCGCGCCTGCGGCGCACCCCGGAATGACAAGGGTGGTTCCAGATTGGGGCGCCCTCCCAATCAAGACGCGTTCAGCCGACCAGACCGCGCTCCAGCGCCATGTCGATGCAGCCATGGATATGGCCATGCAGCAGGCGTTGCGCCTGGGCTGCGTCCCGGCGCAGCGCGCAGTCGAGCAGGGCCTTGTGATCCTCGGTCGAGGTCGGCCCCCAGAAGATGAAGAAGACCATCTGGTAGCGCAGATAGCGGTCGTAGATGCCGGCATGGAGATCGAGCAGCGCCTTCGATCCGCAAGCCGAAACCAGCGCCTGGTGAAACTCGAAATCGTAGCGCTTCCAGGCCTGCGTGCCGGATTCGTCACCGGCGAGCAGGCGCTGCTCCATCCGGGCAAGCTTGTGATGGGCGGCGACGACGCGCCCTTCCCATTCGACATCGCCGGCCTGGAAGGACTGCGCCAGCGCGTGGCTCTCGATCAGCAGCCGGAGATCGGCGAGCTCCCTGAGGTCCGTCGCCGAACAGGGCGCAACCTGGAAGCCGCGCTGCCCCTCCGCGACCACGAGCCCCTCGGGCGCCAGCCGATTCAGGATCTCGCGCAAGGTGCTGATGCCGACGCCGTAGACCGCTTTCAAACGGTCGAGCGTCAGACGCTGGCCGGGCTGGAGCACGCCGAAGACGATGTCGTGCTTGATGCGCTCATAGGCCTGCTCGCCGGTCGAGAGAACCGGGATCTCATCGCCGCCGATCTCGAATGCCGCGTCCGTCATGCTGCTCCCTGCCCTCGCGTGTTCCTGTCAGGAAGCGAGGCTGCCCGCAAGCTCGACGCTCACGGTCGCGCAAATCAACTGATGAACCTTAAATTATCAGTTGATCTCTGTTTTGTCTTGTACCACGTTCTCGTTGGGGCATGCGAACGAGGCCATCAGAGCCTCGCCTGGGAGGATGTCATGGCGGACACGGAAGCTGCGGCATCGCGCCGGATTTTCATCCTGAACGGCCCCAACCTGAACCTGCTCGGGCAGCGCGAGCCGCATATCTACGGCTCGACCACGCTCAGCGAGATCGGCGAGCGTTGCGAGGCGAAGGCTTGTTCGCTCGGCTTCGCGATCGATTTCCGTCAGACCAATTTCGAAGGTGAGCTGGTCGAGAGCGTGCAGCAGGCGCGGCAGCAGGCCTGCGGCATCATCATCAACCCGGCCGGCTACAGCTTCACCTCGGTCGCATTGCTCGATGCGCTCAAGATGTTCGATGGCCCGAAGATCGAACTGCACATCTCGAATGTGCATGCGCGCGAGAGCATCTATCACAACTCGCTGGTCTCGCGGACGGCGACCGGCATCATCGTCGGACTGGGCGCCGCCGGTTACGAACTCGCCATCCAGGCGATGGTCGGCCTCGTCGCGGCGCGGGGCTGACGGCGATGCCCTCGCCTGCCCGCTCCGGCAAGGCCTCAGACGCGCAGCATGCGCAGCACCGTGTCGATTGCGGCAGCGCGACGACGCGCCAGCGCTTCGGGCGCGCCCATGTCGTGGCCGAAGACCTGACGGATGCTGGCGCGGTTGGAGACGTTGTAGAAGGCGAGCGCGCTGATCGTCAGGTGGATGTCGAGCGCCTCGATGCCCGGCCGGAACAGCCCCGCCGCGACGCCGCGCTCATAGGCCTCCCGGATCATGTCGATGGCCGAGAGATTGAGCGACGCGATCCGGTCCGAGGTCGCGAGATGGCGGGCATGGTGGATGTTCTCGACCATGACGAGCCGCACGAAATCCGGGTTCTCGGCGTGGTAGTCGAAGGTGAAGCCGGCGAGCAGCGTCATCGCCTCCACCGGCGGGAGGCTGGCGAGGTCGAGACTGCGCTCGAAGCCGCGGATGCGCTCGTACATCTCCTCAAGGACGGCGCGGTAGAGCCCCTCCTTGTCCCCGAAATAGTAGTAGATCATCCGCTTGCTGGTCGCAGTCCGCGCCGCGATCTCGTCGACACGCGCGCCGCTCAGGCCGTTCTCGACGAATTCCTCCTTCGCGACAGCCAGAATGTTGCGGCGGACGCCCTCCGGGTCCTGCGTCCAGGACGCCGGCTTGCGGCCCGTTGCCTTCGGCCCCGACGTTGCCTTGCTCATGCTTCACCCACAGGAGAACCAACCCGGAAATCCGGGCGAATGCATCGAAATGGACAAGGCGGTACATTGCGCTTGACCAAATGAACTAGATGGTACATTTAACATGTCGTCGGCATAGCGCAAGCCGGCAAGCCTGAAGGCCAAGGCACCCGAAGAGAGGTGCCGCGACTGCAGACGGGAACCGGATCGACCCCTTCGAGAAGGTCGACCGAGACTGCATCGGACCGAAAAGTGGCTTCCACTTTTCGGATGAATCCGATGCAACACCAAGGAGATAGATCATCGTTCTCGCGCTCCTTGGGGCGCGCGATGATCTAGGGAGCGCCATGAACTACAAGCTCGATTTCACGCCGGTGATCGACGGGATGCCGGCCCTGCTGATGGGTTGCCTCGGCACGTTCCTGCTCGCAATCTGCGGCATGGCGCTGGCCATCGTCATCGGCATCGGCGGTGTGATCCTGCGCGACTCGAAGGTCGCTCCGGTGCGCTGGCTCGTGAAGGCCTTCGTCGAGGTGATCCGCAACACGCCCTTCCTGGTCCAGATCTTCTTCATCTATTTCGCCCTCCCCCTGGCGGGCCTGCGGCTCGATCCGACGCCGACCGCGATCATCGCGCTCGGCATCAATGGCGGCGCCTATGCGATCGAGATCATCCGCGGCGGTGTCCAGTCGATCGGCAAGGGCCAGATCGAGGCGGGGCTGGCGCTCGGCCTGCACAGGGCGCAGGTCTTCCGCCTGATCGTGCTGAAGCCGGCGCTCAGGGCGATCTTCCCCTCGCTGACCAGCCAGTTCGTCTTGCTGACGCTGACGACCAGCATCGCCTCGGCGATTTCGGCCTATGAGCTGACCTCGGTGGCGCAGCGGATCGAATCCGACAGTTTCCGCTCCTTCGAGGTCTACGGCACGATCACGCTGTTCTACCTCGTGATCTCCTGGGTGATGATGCGCTTCTTTGCGGCGATCTCGACCCGCTACTTCAGCTATCCGGTGAAGTGAGGGCGCGATGGGATCGAACGAATTCCTCTTCCTGCTCACCGGCCTGAAATGGACCGTGCTGCTCTCGCTGGTCGGCTTCGTCGGCGGGGGCGTGTTCGGGCTCGCCATCGCGCTGATGCGGGTCTCCGAGCGGCCGCTGATGGAGCGGATCACGTCGGGCTATATCGCCCTGTTCCAGGGCACGCCGCTGCTGATGCAGCTCTTTGTGGTCTATTACGGCCTCGCGTTGATCGGGCTGAAGCTCGATGCCTGGGTCGCGGTCGCGATCGGCTTCACGCTCCATGCCAGCGCCTATCTCGGCGAGATCTGGCGCGGCTCGATCGAGGCCGTGCCGAAGGGCCAGACCGAGGCCGCCAAGGCTTTGAGCCTGAACTACGTCTCGCGGATGCGCGACGTCATCCTGCCGCAGGCGATCCGCATCTCGCTGCCGGCGACGATCGGCTTCCTGGTCCAGCTGATCAAGGGCACCTCGCTTGCGGCCATCGTCGGCTTCACCGAGCTGACGCGGGCCGGGAACATCATCTCGAACCAGACCTTCAAGCCGCTCCTCGTCTTCGGGATCGTCGGCATCCTCTACTTCCTGCTGTGCTGGCCGCTCTCGCTCTACGGCTCGCATCTGGAGCGGCGCATGGCCATCGCCGCGCGCTGACCCCTTCACCGCCTGAACCAACCAAATACCAAGAGGGAGAGAAACATGTTGAAGTCCAGGACCACCCGCCGCAGCGTTCTCATCGCCGGTGCCGCCGCCTTGGTGATGCCCGCCCTGCTCGGCAGCCCGGCGCAGGCCGTCACCCCGGCCGAGATCAAGGCCAAGGGCAAGATCGTCGTCGGCATCCAGGGCGACAATCCCCCGTGGGGCTTCGTCAACTCGGCCGGCAAGCAGGAGGGCCTCGACGCCGATATCGCCACGCTCTTCGCCAAGGAACTGGGCGTGCAGGTCGAGTTTGTGCCGCTGGAGGTCAATAACCGCATCCCGGCCCTGACGACCGGCCGCGTCGACGTGCTGTTCGCGACCATGGCGATGCTGCCGGAACGCGCCAAGGCCGTGCAGTTCTCGAAGCCTTATGTCGCCAACACCATCGTGTTCATCGGCCCGAAGAAGGACAAGATCACCACCAACGAGGACATGGGCCGCTACACGATCGCGGTCGCCAAGGGCGCGGCGCAGGATACGCAGGTGACCAAGAACGCCCCCGCCAACACCACGATCCGCCGCTATGACGGCGATGCGCCCTCGATCCAGGCGCTGGTGTCCGGCCAGGTCCAGGCGATCGGCGGCAACATCTTCTACATGCAGCGCATCGAGCAGGCCCGCCCCGGCGAATTCGAGAACAAGCTCGACTTCCAGAACCTCTATAACGGCGCCTGCACCCGTCTCGGCGAGAAGGAGATCAACGCCGCGATCAACACCTTCATCGACAAGATCAAGGCCAATGGCGAGCTGCAGAAGGTCTACGACAAGTGGATGAAGGTGCCGGTGCACAAGTTCCCGGACAGCCTCGAAGGCATCACCTTCACCGCGGGCTGAGCGCGCGACGAGACGAGGTCAGGGCCATGAACCAGCCAGCCGTCCAGAACGTCGCTTCGGCGGATGCCATGATCGCCATGACGCATGTCGAGAAATGGTATGGCGAGTTCCAGGCCCTGACCGACATCAACCTGTCGGTCCGCAAAGGCGAGCGCATCGTGCTTTGCGGGCCGTCGGGCTCCGGCAAGTCGACGCTGATCCGCTGCATCAACCATCTGGAGACTTACCAGAAGGGCGAGATCCGGGTCGGCGGCACCAGGCTCGGGGATGATGCCCAGACCATCGACGCGGTGCGCCGCGAGGTCGGCATGGTCTTCCAGCATTTCAACCTGTTCCCGCACATGACCGTGCTGGAGAACTGCATGCTCGCGCCGATGCGTTCGCTCGGCGCCAGCAAGGCGGAGGCCGAAGCCACCGCTCGCCAACTGCTCGGCCGCGTGAAGATCCTGGAACAGGCGGAGAAGTATCCAGCGCAGCTTTCGGGCGGCCAGCAGCAGCGCGTCGCGATTGCCCGCGCGCTCTGTATGAAGCCGAAGGTCATGCTGTTCGACGAACCGACCTCGGCTCTTGACCCCGAGATGGTCAAGGAGGTGCTCGACACCATGATCGGCCTCGCCGAGGAGGGCATGACCATGATCTGCGTCACCCACGAGATGGGCTTCGCCCGGCAGGTGGCGAACCGCGTCATCTTCATGGCCTCGGGCGCCATCGTCGAGGAAGCGCCGCCGGAGGAATTCTTCCACAATCCGCGCCATGAGCGGACGCGGAAGTTCCTTGGCGAGATCCTCAGCAAGCACTGAACAATCCGTCCGGCCAGACCGGGCACCTCAACGGAATGCGATCGATGTCCCGCCTCGTCTATGTCCTGAACGGCCCGAACCTGAACCTGCTCGGCAAGCGCCAGCCACATATCTACGGGCACGAGACCCTGGCAGATGTCGAGCGCGACTGCCGCAAGCTCGCCGAAGAGCTGAAGCTGGAACTGCGCTTCCACCAGTCCAACCGCGAATACGAACTGATCGACTGGATTCACGAGGCGCGCGAGGACGGCGCCGGCATCGTCATCAACCCCGCCGCCTTCACGCATACCTCGGTCGCACTGCTCGACGCGCTCAATACCTTCGAGGGACCGGTGATCGAGTGCCATATCTCGCAGGTGCATAAGCGCGAGGCCTTCCGCCATCACTCCTATGTCTCCCTGCGTTCGGACGGCGTCATCGCCGGCTTCGGCACGCAAGGCTATCAGCTTGGCCTGCGACGCATCGCCAAGCTCATCGACGACGCGGCCGCGTGAGGATCACGCCGATGGCTTCGGTGAAGATCGCGGTGATGGGAGCGGGCCTGATCGGCAAGCGCCATGCCGCCCATGTCCGGGCCGAGCCCGGCGCCGCCCTGTCGGCGATCATCGATCCGGCCCCGGCCGGCAAGGCCTTCGCCGAGGAGATCGGCATCGCCTGGTATCCGGGGCTCGACGCCCTCCCCGCCAGCGAGAGGCCAGACGGCGTCATCGTCGCGACGCCGAACCAGCTTCATGTTGCCAACGGGCTGGAGCTGGTCGCGGCCAGCGTGCCGATGCTGGTCGAGAAGCCGCTGGCGGACAGCGTCGACAGCGCCCGCAAACTCGTCCAGGCCGCCGAGACGGCGGGCGTGCCGCTTCTCGTCGGCCATCACCGCCGCCACAATCCGATGATCCGGAAGGCGCGTGAGGCAATCGATGCCGGCCGGCTCGGTCGCATCCTGACGCTGAACGGCCAGTTCTGGCTGGTGAAGCCGGACGATTATTTCGACATCGACTGGCGCCGGCAGGAGGGCGCCGGCCCGATCCTGATCAACCTGATCCACGATATCGACCTGTTCCGCTATCTCTGCGGCGAGATCGTCGGCGTGCAGGCGCTGAGTTCCAACACCGTGCGCGGCAACCCGGCCGAGGAGACCGCCGTCGCGATCCTGCGCTTCGCCAATGGCGCGCTCGGCACGGTCAGCGCCTCCGACACCGTCGTCTCGCCCTGGAGCTGGGAGCTGACGACCGGCGAAAACCCGGCCTATCCGCGCCAGGACCAGTCCTGCTACCAGATCGGCGGCACGCATGGTTCGCTGACCATTCCCGCGCTCGAACTCTGGAGCCACACCGACAAGCGCGGCTGGTGGGAACCGCTCAAGCGCGAGCGCATCCCCTTCGTGCCCGAGGACCCGTTGCAGGCGCAGGTCCGGCATTTTTGCGCCGTGATCCGTGGTGAAGAAGAACCGCTCGTCTCCGGACGTGAGGGCTTGGCGACGCTCGCCGTCATCGAAGCGGTGAAGCGGGCGGCGCGCAGCGGCGCTCCGGTCGAGATCGCCCCGGAGCCAGCGCTTGCGAGGGCCGGCGCATGATCAAGGGCACGACGCGACTGATCGGCCATCTCGGCTATCCGACCGAGAGCTTCAAGGCGCCGATGATCTACAACCCCTATTTCCAGCGCGAGGGGATCGACGCCGTCGTCGTGCCGATGGGCTGCCGCAGCGAGGATTATCCGGATTTCCTCAGGCTATTCTTCCGCCTGTCCAACGCCCATGGCGCGCTCGTCACCATGCCGCACAAGGTCACCACGACCGGCCTCGTCGATACGCTCTCGCCGACGGCCGCCATCGCCGGCGCCTGCAATGCGGTGCGGCTCGAAGCGGATGGCAGGCTCGCCGGCGACATGTTCGACGGCGAGGGCTTCGTGCGCGGCGTCCTGCGCAAAGGGCGCTCGCTTGATGGTGCCCGCGCGCTGGTCGTTGGCGCTGGTGGCGTCGGCTCGGCCATTGCCGCTTCACTGGCGAAGGCCGGCGTCGCGGAGCTCGGCCTGTTCGACAGGCAGGCATCCGCAGCCGGGGAATTGGGGCAGCGCTTGCTCGCGCACTACCCTGCCCTGCGCGTCACCACCGGTTCGAACGACCCGGATGGTTTCGATATCGTCGTCAACGCGACGCCGCTCGGCATGAAGCCCGGCGATCCGCTGCCGGTGGACATCTCCCGCCTGCCCGCCTCCGCTTTCGTCGGCGAGGTCGTGATGGCGCAGGAGATCACGCCCTTCCTTGCTGCGGCACGAGCCCGTGGCTGCGCCGTGCAGGTCGGCACCGACATGCTGTTCGAGCAGATTCCCGCCTATCTTGAATTCTTCGGCCTGCCCTCGACCACGGCCGAGGATTTGCGCGCCGTCGCCACGCTGGCCTGAGAGGAGGCACTCCCGTGATTCCATCGATCGCCACCGTCTGCGTTTCCGGCACGCTCCAGGAAAAGCTCGAGGCCATCGCCGCTGCCGGCTTCAAGGCCGTCGAGATTTTTGAGAACGACCTGATCGCCTTCCCCGGCTCGCCCACGGAAGTGCGGCACATCTGCGCCGATCTCGGCCTGACCATCGTGACCTGCCAGCCCTTCCGCGATTTCGAGGGCATGCCGGACGGCCGTCGCCAGCGCGTCTTCGACCGGGCCGAGCGCAAGTTCGACCTGCTTCAGGAATTGGGCACCGACCTGCTCTTCGTCTGCTCCAGCGTTTCGCCGGAAGCCCTGCCCGGCATCGACAGGCTCGCCGCCGATTTCGCCGAGCTTGGCGAGCGTGCCGGCCGACGAGGCCTGCGCGTCGGCTATGAGGCGCTGGCCTGGGGGCAGCATGTCTTCGACTATCGCGACGCCTGGGAGATCGTGCGCCGCGCCAACCGGCCCGAGGTCGGCATCGTGCTCGATTCCTTCCATATCCTGGCGCGTGGGCTCGACCTCGCGGCGATAGGCACGATCCCGCGCGACAAGATCGAGATGGTGCAGATGGCCGATGCGCCGCTCCTGCAGATGGATCCGCTCTCCTGGAGCCGGCACTGGCGCTGCTTGCCGGGCCAGGGCGATCTCAATCTCTCCGGTTTCATGCGCGCGCTGGCCGCGACCGGCTATGACGGCGTGCTCTCGCTCGAAATCTTCAACGACCGCTTCCGCGCCGGCTCGGCCCGCTCCGTCGCGCTCGACGGGCATCGCTCGCTGATCTGGCTGCTCGACGAGACCGCAAGGCAGATCGGCAAGCCGGTGCCCGGCGCGGTGCCGATGCCGCCGCCGACCCCGGTCGAAGCGGTCGAGTTCATCGAGTTCACGGTGTCGGAGGCCGAGCGGCCCGGTTTCGAGCGGTTGCTGCGGGCGCTCGGATTCGCGCGTGCCGGGGCGCATCGCTCCAAGGATGTCGATCTCTGGAAACAGGGCGATATCCGCATCGTCCTGAACAGCGAGGCTGACGGCTTCGCTCATAGCTACCAGATCACGCATGGCACCTCGGTCTGCGCGCTCGCCTTGCGCGTGCCGGATGCGCAGGCCGCGATCGCGCGCGCCAAGGCCCTGCTCGACGTGCCTCATGCCGGCGCGATCGGGCCGGACGAACTCGACATCCCGGCCGTGCGCGGGCTCGGCGGCAGCCTGCTCTATTTCCTTGACCAAGCTTCGTCGCTCGGCCGCTGGGCCGAGGTCGATTTCGAGGCGACCGGCGAGGCCTCTGATAATGCCGGGCTCACTGGCGTCGACCATGTCTCGCAGAGCATGCAGTACGAGGAGATGCTGACCTGGCTGCTGTTCTATTCCTCGCTGTTCAAGACGCGGAAGACGCCAAGCCAGGCCGTGCTCGACCCCGGCGGCGTGGTCCAGAGTCAGGTCATCGAGAGCGGGCTCGACGGCAAGAACGGCCACGGCTTGCGCCTCATCCTCAACGGCTCGCAGAGCCACCGCACGCTCTCGGCCCGCTTCATCACCGATTTCTTCGGCTCCGGCGTGCAGCACATCGCCTTCGCGACCGACGACATCGCTACGACCGTGAAGCGGCTGGTTGCGAACGGCGTCGCCATGCTACCCATCCCCGAGAACTACTATGACGACCTCGAGGCTCGCTCGGACCTGACGGTCGAGGAGATCGACGCGATGAAGGCACTGAACATCCTCTATGACAGCGATGCCGGCGGTGCGTTCCGGCAGGCCTATACCCAGACGCTGGATGGCGGGCTGTTCTTCGAGATCGTCCAGCGCGATGGCTATGCCGGCTATGGCGCCGCCAATGCCGGCATCCGGCTCACCGCGCAATCAAGGCTCGCGCGCCCGATCAGCGTGCCCGCGCCGAGCCATAGCTGAGGAGAGATAAGCCGCATGAGCAGCCTGATCCTTCCCTATGCGGGGCTCGACGCCGGACAGCCGGCCTCGCTCTTCCCGGATTACCGCTCGACCGTGGCGCGCAGCCCGCGCCAGGCCCCGATCGCGATCCCGCAGACGCTGACCGAGGTGACCGGGCCGACCGACTGGTCGCGCCTGATGGGGCCGGCGATGGCCGACCTCACCACCCAGCACAAGGCGGAGCCGCACGGCCAGCGCATCGTCGTCACCGGCCGCGTGCTCGACGAGGACGGAAGGCCCGTGCCGAACACCGTCGTCGAGATCTGGCAGGCGAACGCTGCCGGCCGCTATATCCACGCCAAGGACGACTGGCCGGCACCGCTCGATCCGAATTTCACCGGCGTCGGCCGCGTGATCACCGACGAACAGGGCCGCTATCGCTATGTCACGATCCGGCCCGGCGCCTATCCCTGGGGCAATCACAAGAACGCCTGGCGCCCGGCCCATATCCATCTCTCGCTGCTCGGTCCGGCCTTCGCGACGCGATTGGTCACGCAGATGTATTTCCCGGACGATCCGCTGATCGAGATCGACCCGATCGCGAATGCCGTGCCGATGCCCTATCGCCAGCGCATGGTCTCGCGCTTCGACATCGGCACCACCGAGCCGAACTGGGCGCTGGGCTATGTCTTCGACATCGTGCTCAAGGGCCGCGACCAGACGCCGTTCGAGGACGACCATGACGACGACCACTGACTCTTTGAGCGGGGACTTGGAAACCCGCAACGCCGCGCCGCGGCAGGATAGCCAGGACCCGTCGATCTTCGGGCAGACGCCGTGGCAGACGGTCGGCCCCTATTTCCATTATGGCCTGCCCTGGAAAGGTGGTGCCGATCTCGTCGGCCGTTCCGATATGGGCGCCCGGCCCGATCTGATGCCGCCGGAGCATTTCCTGCTCTCGGGCTCGAATGTCTCGGGTACGCCGGAGGGCGAGGTCATCGCGCTCGCCGGCTGCGTCTACGATGCCGACGGCAAGCCGATCGAGGACGCGATGGTCGAGATCTGGCAGGCCAATGCCAAGGGCCGCTATGCCAGCCCGGACGATAATCGCGCGGATGTGGCGCTCGACCGGCATTTCGTCGGCTTCGGCCGCGCCTCGACCGACAAGGAAGGCGTCTACCGCTTCCGCACGATCCGGCCCGGCCGTGTGCCCGGTCCCGGCAACAGCCTGCAGGCGCCGCATATCGCGCTCTCGGTCTTCGGCCGCGGCTTGCTGAAGCGCCTGCCGACGCGGCTCTATTTCGCCGATGGCGAGGGCAACGAGACCGATCCGATCCTCGCCCTCGTGCCGGAAGTGCGCCGCCACACCCTGATCGCCCAGCGCAAGCCGGACGGTACCTGGTGGCTCGACATCAACCTCGCCGGCGAGAACGAGACGGTGTTCTTCGACCTTTAGAGGCGCACTCCTGCTTTGCCGTGAAACGCCATCGTCATTCCGGGGCATGGCGCAGCCATGAGCCCGGAACCCATGAACACGGCGCTGTTCCAGCTATCGTCATGCTCGCCCTTGTGGCGAGCATCCACGTCTTGAACACGACCTTTGCCCAACGAAAACGTGGATGGTCGGGACAAGCCCGACCATGACGGCACATGTCGTGTTCATGGGTTCCGGGCTCGCCGCTGCGCAGCGCCCCGGAATGTCGGGGTGGTTCCAGCCCTGCATGAGGCTCCCGCTCAAGCCGCCTTCTTCCGCTCCGCGATCCGCGCGAGATCGGTCAGCAAACGGCGCGTTGCCTTGAGCCGCTGCTCGACACTGTCGAAATCGTCGATGAAGACGACGCGCATGTCGGGGCGCACCTTCGCCAGCGTGCCGATCTTCGCAACATAGGAAACCAGCCCTTCCGGATTGGCGAATTCGTTGTTGCGGAAGGCGACGATGATGCCCTTCGGCCCGGCCTCGACCTTTTCGACATTGGCGCGCTTGCAGAGCGCCTTGATCGCGACGATCTCCAGCAGCTGGTTGACCTCCTCCGGCAGCGGGCCGAAACGGTCGACCAGCTCGGCGCCGAAGGACTGCAGTTCGGCATCGTCGTCCATGGTCGAGAGACGCTTGTAGAGCGTGAGCCTCAGCGTCAGGTCGGCGACATAGTGCTCGGGGATCATGACGGGCGCGCCAACCTGGATCGCCGGCGACCATTGCGTTTCGGTCTCGAACTCGATGCCGGCCTTGAGCGCCGCCACGGCCTCCTCCAGCATCTGCTGGTAGAGCTCGTAGCCGACCTCCTTGATATGGCCGGACTGCTCGTCGCCGAGCAGGTTGCCGGCGCCGCGGATGTCGAGATCGTGGCTGGCGAGCTGGAAACCGGCGCCGAGCGTGTCGAGCGATTGCAGGACCTTGAGGCGCTTCTCGGCCTGCTCGGTCAGCTTGCGGTTGGCCGGCACGGTGAAGAGCGCATAGGCGCGCGTCTTCGAGCGGCCGACGCGGCCCCGGAGCTGGTAGAGCTGGGCGAGGCCGAACATGTCGGCGCGATGCACGATCAGCGTGTTCGCGGTCGGGATGTCGAGACCGGATTCGACGATCGTGGTCGAAAGCAGGATGTCGTACTGGCCCTCGTAGAAGGCCGTCATCACGTCTTCCAGCGTGCCCGCCGCCATCTGGCCATGGGCGATGCCGACCTTGCACTCAGGCACCTGCTTGTCGAGGAAGTCCTTGACGTCGGCGATGTCCTCGATGCGCGGCACGACATAGAAGGACCGGCCGCCGCGATAGCGCTCGCGCAGCAGCGCTTCGCGCACGATCAGCGGATCGAAGGGCGTGACGAAGGTGCGCACGGCCAGGCGATCGACCGGGGGCGTCGCGATGATCGAAAGTTCGCGCACGCCGGTCATGGCGAGCTGGAGCGTGCGCGGGATCGGCGTCGCCGAGAGCGTCAGCATGTGCACCTCGGCGCGCAGCTCCTTCAGCTTCTCCTTATGGGCGACGCCGAAATGCTGCTCCTCGTCAACGATGACGAGGCCGAGATCCTTGAAGTCGACGCCCTTGCCGAGCAGCGCGTGGGTGCCGACGACGATATCCATCGTGCCGTCCTTGGCGCCCTGCTTCACCGCCTTGAGATCGGCCGAACCGACGAAGCGCGAGGCCTGTCCGACATGGACCGGCAAGCCGGCAAAGCGATCCGCGAAGTTGCGGTAATGCTGGCGCGCTAGCAGCGTCGTCGGAACGACGACCGCGACCTGCTTGCCGTTGAGCGCGGCGGCGAAGGCGGCGCGCAGCGCGACCTCCGTCTTGCCGAAGCCGACATCGCCGCAGACGAGCCGGTCCATCGGGCGCCCGGCCGCGAGATCGTCCAGCACCGCATCGATGGTGTTCTGCTGGTCCTCGGTCTCCTCATAGGGGAAGCGGGCGCAGAACTCGTCATAGACGCCATCGGGCGGGATGAGGCGCGGCGCATCCTTGAGCGCGCGGGCCGCCGCGATCTGGATAAGCTTGCCGGCCATCTCGCGGATGCGCTGCTTGAGCTTGGCCTTGCGTGCCTGCCAGCCGCCACCGCCGAGCCGGTCGAGCTGGACCTCCGTATCCTCGGAGCCATAGCGCGACAGAAGCTCGATATTCTCGACCGGCAGGAACAGCTTGGAATCGCCGGCATAATGGATTTCGAGGCAGTCATGCGGCGCGCCAGCGGCCGTGATGGATTGCAGGCCGATGAAGCGGCCGATACCGTGATCGACATGGACGACGAGATCGCCCGGCGCGAGCGATGAGAGTTCGGCGATGAAGTCCTGCGGGCGCTTCGTCTTGCGGCGCGGACGGACGAGACGGTCGCCCAAGATATCCTGCTCGCCGATGACCGCGAGGCGCCCGGCCTCGAAGCCGGTCTCGAAACCCCAGACCGCAAGCGCGATCGTGCCGGGCTTGAGATCGAAGGCGGCGCGCAGCGAACCCGTCAGTTGCGTGCTCTTGAGACCGTGATCGGCCAGCACATGTGCCAGCCGCTCGCGCGAGCCTTCCGACCAAGCGGCAAGGATGACGCGCTTGCCCTCGGCCTCCAGCGCCTTCACATGCGCCACGGCGGCATCGAACACGCCGCCGGCATCGGCGGTGCGCTCGGCCGCGAAGCTGCGGCCCTGCTTGCCGCCGAGATCGAGGATCAGCTTGCCCTCGCTGTCGGGCAGCTGGAACGGCGTCAGGCTGGCGACGCCGGAGATGTCCATCACCCCGCGCCAGTCGGCCGGCGAGAGATAGAGCGCGTCCGGTGGCAAGGGCTTGTAGGGAATGCCGCCGCCTCCGCCCTGCTCCAGCGCGGCCTTGCGGGCGTCGTAATAGTCCTTGATCAGGCTGATACGCTCGCCGACCGCATCCTCTGCCTGATGGTCGAGCACCAGCGGCACGTCCGGCAGATAGGTGAAGAGCGTGTCGAGCTTTTCGGCCAGCAGCGGCAGCCAGTGCTCCAGACCGGCCGGGCGGCGGCCTTCGCTGACCGCTTCATAGAGCGTGTCGTCGCGCCCGGGCGTGCCGAAGGTCGAGATGTAGGACTGGCGGAAGCGGCGGATGCTTTCGCTCGTCATCTGCGCCTCGGACATCGGCACGAGGTCGAGTCCGCGCAATTGCCCGGTGGTGCGCTGCGTCTCCGGATCGAAGGTGCGGATCGATTCCAGGGTATCGCCGAAGAAGTCGAGCCGGATCGGGGCCGGCATGCCCGGCGGGAACAGGTCGACGATGCCGCCGCGCACGGCGAATTCGCCGGTCTCGCGCACGGTCGAGGTGCGCAGATAACCGTTGATGTCGAGCCAGCGCGCCAGCTGCTCGGTATCGACCACGTTGCCGGGCGCGGCCGAGAAGCTCTCGGAGGCGACCTTGCCGAAAGCGGGTACGCGCTGGAGCGCTGCATTGACGGTGGTCAGCAGCAGGCGCGGCCGCTCGCCCGACTTGGTCTTGGCGAGGCGCGATAGCGTCGTCATCCGGTGCGCGACGATGGCAGGCGCCGGCGAAACACGGTCATAAGGCTGGCAATCCCAGGCCGGGAAGCTCATCACTTCCAGGTCCGGCGCAACGAATTGCAGCGCGTTCTCAAGCACCTGCAGGCGCTGGCCGTCACGCGCGATGAAGACGAGCAGCGCCGCTCCCTCGGCCTTCTTGGCGCGGGCGCGGGTCAGGTCGGCCAGGACGACGGCGTCGAAACCATCCGGCACGCCGGCAAGCGTCGGCTTGTCGCCGCGGTTCAGCGCATCGAGCAGACGGTCGAGCTGGGGCTTGGCGATCTGGCTGGGAGGAGGAATGCTCATCGGTACGCTTCAGTTTTTGACTATCGCTTGTCATTCCGGGGCGCGCAGCAGGCGCGAACCCGGAACCCACGACGGGGTGCGACTGCGGTGTTCGGTTGCAAGCGGCTCACCCGGTCGTGGGTTCCGGGTTCTTCGCTGCGCGAAGCCCCGGAATGACAATCGAAGGAGCAGGCCGAGCTCTCACACATGAATCGGCTTGTCGTGATGGTGGAATGCCCGAAGCTTGCGGAACAGCTCCGTGTCATAGTTCTCGGGCACCGGAGCCTCCCCGGTCACCCAGCTCAACAGGTCGCGGTCCAGCACCTCGATCAGGCGCTCGAACTCGTCGAGCTCGGCATCGCTGAAACCGGCGATCGCATCATCGGCGAAGCGGCCCATGATCAGGTCCATCTCGCGCATGCCGCGATGCCAGGCGCGGAACAGGATCTTGCGGCGGCGCGGGTCGAGATCGGCGCTGGAGCGGGTCGAACCGGACATGGGAACCTCGACAAGAAAACACCAGGCCCTAAAACCTGGGGGATGGCGCAATGACTGCGGGGCCGGCACCGTCGCGGAGCCTGCCTGAGCAGGCTATATAGCGACGCAACCCGGCGAAGTCAGCGGCGAAGCGGCCGCGATCTTCGCGCTCCTGACAATTGCCGAGACGTCTTGCGCCCTTCGATCCTCGATCCGCTGTTCGCTCCCGTCACGACGCTTTCCGGCGTCGGGCCCAAGCTCGGCAAGGTGCTGGACAAGTTTCTTGGCGACGAGACGAGGCCGGCACGCGTCGTCGACCTGATGTTCCAGTTGCCGACCGGCGCGGTCGACCGGCGCCCTAGCCCCTCGATCGCGGATACACCCGTCGGCGATGTCGCGACCTTCACCGCCCGCGTCAGCGAGCATCGCCCGGCACCCGCCGGCAAGAAGGCGCCCTATCGCATCATCGTCGAGGACGAGACCGGCGACGTCACGCTCGTCTTCTTCCATGCCGATTCCCGGCATCTGGCCCAGACCCTGCCGATCGGCGCTTATCGCCTGATCTCGGGCAAGCTCGAACTCTGGGAGGGCATGCGCCAGATGGTGCATCCCGAGCGCATCCTCGATCCCAAGCTTGCGGCGACCCTGCCGGCCTTCGAGCCGGTCTATCCGCTGACCGAGGGTATCGGCCAGCGCATGATGATGCGGACTGTGCAGGCGGCGGCCGAGCGCTGTCCGGAGATGCCGGAATGGCAGGACCTCGCTTTCCTCGCCCGGAGCGACTTTCCAACCTTCCATGCGGCGATCGAGGCGTTGCATCACCCGGTCGACCGCAAGGCGGCCGAGGGCGACACCGTCGCGCGTCGCCGCATCGGCTATGACGAATTGCTGGCGAGCCAGATCGCGCTCGCCCTGGTGCGCCGCCAGCAGAAGAAGATCGCCGGGCGTGCCACTACCGGCGATGGGGGCGTGCGTTTCCGTATCCAGTCCGCCCTGCCCTTCGAACTGACCGAAGGCCAGCGCAAGGCGATCGCCGATATCCATTCCGACATGGCCAAGCCCGAGAAGATGCTGCGCCTGCTCCAGGGCGATGTCGGCTCGGGCAAGACCGTGGTTGCGCTGATGGCGATGGCGGCGGCCGCCGAGGCCGGCCGGCAATCGGTCCTGATGGCGCCAACCGAAATCCTCGCCCGCCAGCATGCCGAGCGGCTCGCGCCCTTGGCCGAGAAGGCCGGGCTCAAGCTCGCCCTGCTGACCGGGCGCGAGAAAGGCGCCGGCCGCAAGCAGGTGCTCAGTGGTCTGGCCGATGGCTCCATCGATATCGCGGTGGGCACCCATGCGCTCTTTCAGGAAGGCGTCGCCTTCCATGATCTGGCGCTCGCCGTGGTCGACGAGCAGCATCGCTTCGGCGTGCATCAGCGCCTGCTGCTCGGCTCCAAGGGCGAGGCGGTGGACGTGCTGGTCATGACCGCGACGCCGATCCCAAGGACGCTCTCGCTGACCTGGTTCGGCGACATGGATATCTCGATCCTCTCCGAGAAGCCGGCGGGCCGGAAGCCGATCGTCACCCGCGCCGTCTCCTCCGAGCGATACGACGAGGTCGTCGGCGCCATCGGCCGGGCTATCGAAACAGGTGCGCAGGCCTATTGGGTCTGCCCGCTCGTGCAGGAATCCGACACGCTCGACGTCGCCGCCGCGCAGGAGCGCTACGAGGCACTACGCGAAATCTTCGGCGACAAGGTCGGCTTGCTGCATGGCCAGATGCCCGGCCGCGACAAGGACGCCGCCATGGCCGCCTTCGTCGCCGGCGAAACCCGTATCCTCGTCTCGACCACCGTCATCGAGGTCGGCGTCGACGTACCCAATGCCAGCGTCATGGTGATCGAGCACGCCGAGCGCTTCGGTCTCGCCCAGCTCCATCAACTGCGTGGGCGGATCGGGCGTGGCTCGGCCGCCTCGACCTGCCTGCTGCTCTACAAGGGGCCGCTCGGCCCGGTCGCCGAGGCCCGCCTCACCATCATGCGCGAAACAGAGGACGGCTTCCGCATCGCCGAGGAGGATCTCCGCCTGCGCGGCGAAGGCGAGGTGCTCGGCACCAAGCAATCGGGCTCGCCGGACTGGCGCATCGCCCGGCCGGAGATCGATGGCGACCTGCTGGCGGCCGCCCGCGACGACGCGCGATTGCTGATCGAACGCGATCCGCATCTGGAGACGCCGCGCGGCCAGGCGATCCGCGTGCTGCTCTACCTGTTCGAGCGTGACGTCGCGATCCGGCTGCTGCGGGCTGGCTGATCGCTGCTGCCATGGCTTCGTCGCCAGGCGCCTAGCAATGGCGCTCTGGCGCTGCCAGGAGCAATCCTGATCAAGCGAGCCCTCGCCTGGTCGTCCAGTGTCGCGCCACTTCGTGGAGAGAACATGGACCCGGTCAAGGCCGCCATCTGGTGCATCGAGAGCCGCTTCACCGCCGAGCTCACGCTCGACGAGATCGCGAAGGTCAGCGGCGTCTCGCGCTTCCATCTCAGCCGCGCCTTCGGCGTGGCGACCGGCCGCTCGGTTATGCGCTATGTGCGCGAGCGCCGTTTGTCGGAGGCGGCACGCCAGCTCGCCGATGGTGCGCCCGATATCCTCTCGGTCGCGCTCGACTGGGGCTATGGCTCCCACGAAGCCTTCACCCGCGCCTTTCGCGAGCAGTTCGGCCTCACACCGGAAGAATTGCGCGCCCGGCGCGACCTCTCATCGCTCGCCCTCGTGGAGTCGCTGAACATGCATGACATTATCCCCGCCCCCATCGCCGAGCCGCGCATCGTCACCGGCAAGCCCCTGCTGATCGCCGGGTTCAGCGGCCATTTCTCGATGGACAAGACGCAAGGTATCCCGCTGCTCTGGCAGAAGATCGCTCAGTATTTCGGCCATATCCCCGGCCAGCGCGGCCATGTCGCCTATGGCGCGAGCTACAATTGCGACGAGAACGGCGCCTTCGACTACATCGCCGGGGCCGAGGTCTCGTCCTTCGGCGACCTCACCGACGAGTTCGCGCGATTGAGCGTGCCGGAGCAGCTCTGCGCCGTGTTCGAGCATCGCGGCCACATCACCGGCATCGCGCAGACCTACAAGGCGATCTGGCAGGACTGGTTCCCGAAATCGGGACGCGAGCCCGCGATGGGCGTCACGCTGGAGCGCATGGATGAACGCTTCGACGGCGCGACCGGCAACGGCACCGTCGAAATCTGGGTGCCGCTCAAGCGCTGACCGGCGGCTTCACGTCTAGCTTAGGCTTGCCGTTCTGTTCGCCGGGCTGGATCAGCCCGGCCGACATGATGAGCTTGGCGCCGTCCTCGACCGAGATCGAGAGTTCGACGACCTCGCGCCGCGGCAGGTAGAAGAAGAAGCCCGTGGTCGGGTTCGGCGTGCAGGGCAGGAAGACGCCGATCTGCTCGTCGCCCGGTTCCTGGCCATGCGGCAGGCGTTCGGCGATCTCGGGCGCCGCCTCCTGCGCGATGAAGACGATCGACCACATGCCCGGCTGCGGGAACTGCACCATGCCGACCTTCCGGAACGAGGTGCCAGACTGCGAGAAGATCGTCTCGAAGACCTGTTTCACGCCCTTGTAGAGGCTGCGCACCACCGGCATGCGGTCGAGGATCGCCTCGCCGGCATTGAGGAGCGAGCGCCCGACGAGATTGGCGGTGAGGAAGCCGAGCAGCGTCAATCCGACGAGCGCGATGACGAGCCCGAATCCCGGAACCGGATAAGGCAGATAGGCGTCGGGCAGGTAGGAGTTCGGGATGAGCGGCTTCACCAGCCCGTCGATGAAATTGATGAACCACCAGGTCACCGAGGCCGTGATGGCGAGCGGTGCGGCGATGACCAGCCCGGTCAGGAAATAGCGGCGCAATCGCGCGCCCCAGGTCGGGCGCAGGATTTCCGTCGGCAGGATCAGGCGCGGATCGGGCGTGCCGGCTGTCATCGTTTCTCCCAAAACACCGGCGCGACGTCCCGCCTGCTTGCAGCCGCGAGCACGGCCCGCGATATGACACGATAAGCGAGGCGGCGCCATCCGCCAGCCCTTTAGCACCGGACCGAAAAGTGGAATCCACTTTTCGGAATAATCCGGTGCGATACCAATAGGGTAGATCATCATCGCCGCGCCCGGCAGGACGCGGTGATGATGATCTAGGGCCAATGCAAGCAAGGATGAGGCCGTGACCGAGCCCGATCAGCCGCGACGCCGATGGTCGCGGCCGCTGCTGTTTGCTGTGGGCTGGGTGTGCACGGCGCTCGGGGTCATCGGGCTCATCCTGCCGCTGATGCCCGGCACGATCTTCCTGATCGCCGCGGCCTGGTGCTTCTCGCAATCCTCGCCGCGATTCGAGGCCTGGCTGATCGGCCATCCGAAACTCGGACCGCATGTCCTGCGCTGGCGCCAGACCGGCGCCATCGCCCGGCGCGCGAAATATCTCGCCTGCGGCTCGATGGCGCTGAGTTTCGTTATTCTGATGCAAACGAGCGCGCCGCCGATCGCTCTCGCGACGGCGGCGCTGTGTCTGGTGGGCGCGGGCCTCTACGTGGCGAGCCGGCCGGAGGCTTGAGCCAAGCAAGCTGCTCTCAAGACCACCATCGCGTCATCCCGGGCGTAGCGAAGCGAAGACCCGGGATCCATGCCGGAACGCTTCCGATGAAGGCTCAGGCATGGATCCCGGATCAGCGCGGCTTCGCCGCTTGTCCGGGACGACCCGCGTGCTTTCGGACTAAGGAGTGTTGTTAAGGCCTCGCCGTCACTCCACCGTAACGGATTTCGCCAGGTTGCGCGGCTGATCGACATCCTTGCCCATGAAAACCGCTGTCTGATAGGCGATCATCTGGATCGGCAACGCATAGACGATCGGCGCGAAGGTCGGGTCCATGTCCGGCATGACGATCGTCGCCTCCGGCTCGATGCCGCATTCGGCGGCGCCCTTCGCGTCGGTGACGAGGATGATCCGGCCGCCGCGGGCGGCGACCTCCTGCATGTTGGAGGCGGTCTTCTCGAACAGCGCGTCATGGGGCGCGACGACGATGACCGGCATGTCCTGGTCGATCAGCGCGATCGGCCCGTGCTTCAGCTCGCCCGCCGGATAACCTTCGGCGTGGATGTAGCTGATTTCCTTGAGCTTCAGCGCGCCTTCCAGCGCCAGCGGGAAGCTGGTGCCACGGCCGAGATAGAGCACGTCCTTGGCGCGCGAGAGCTTCTGCGCGAGCTGCTCGATCTGCGGCTCGAGCTGCAGCGCCCGCGCCATCAGTCCCGGGAGCGCGATCAGATTCTGTACATGACGGGCCTCGTCCTCGGCTGAGAGCGTGCCGCGGGCGCGGGCTGCGGCAAGCGCGAGCGAGGCGAAAACCGCGAGCTGGCAGACGAAGGCCTTGGTCGAAGCGACGCCGATCTCCGGGCCGGCGAGGGTCGGCGCGACGGCATCGCTTTCCCGCGCGATCGTCGAGGTCGGCACGTTGACGACCGAGAGGATGACCTGCCCGTTCTGGCGGGCATAGCGCAAACCGGCCAGCGTGTCGGCGGTTTCGCCGGACTGCGAGATGAACAGAGCCAGGCCCTGGTCCGGCAGCGGCGCCTCGCGATAGCGGAACTCGGAGGCGACATCGATCTCGACCGGCAGGCGCGCCAGCTTCTCGAACCAGTATTTAGCGATGAGGCCGGCATAATAGGAGGTGCCGCAGGCGCTGATCGTCAGGCGCGATAGGCCCTTCCAGTCGATCTGGTCACCGAAGGGCAGGCGCACCTTGCCGTTGGCCATGTCGAGATATTGCGTCAGCGTGTGGCCGACGACCTCGGGCTGCTCGTAGATCTCCTTGGCCATGAAGTGGCGATGATTGCCCTTCTCGACCAGGAAGGCGCCGGCGGCGACGCGTTGGGCACGGCGTTGCACCTGCTTGTTGGTCTTGTCGTAGAAGGTCGCGCCGCGGCGGTGGAGCACGACCCAGTCGCCCTCCTCCAGATAGGCGATGAGATTGGTGAAGGGCGCGAGCGCCAGCGCGTCCGAACCGAGATACATCTCGCCGTCGCCGATGCCGACCGCGAGCGGCGAGCCCTTGCGGGCGCCGATCAGCAGGTCTTCCTCGCCCTGGAACAGGAAGGCGAGTGCGAAGGCGCCGAGCAGGAGCGGGAGGCTCGCGGCGACCGCATCTGCCGGAGACTTGCCGCGATCGAGCTCGCGGGTGACGAGATGGGCGACGATCTCGCTGTCTGTCTCCGTCTCGAAGACGTAGCCGTCGGCCTGGAGCTCGGCACGCAACTCGCGGAAATTCTCGATGATGCCGTTATGGACGACCGCGAGCTTCGGCGTCGCATGCGGATGGGCATTGGTCTCGTTGGGCTTGCCATGGGTCGCCCAGCGAGTGTGGCCGATGCCGACCAGGCCTTCGAGCGGCTCGTTCGATAGACGGATCTCGAGATTCTTGAGCTTGCCCTCGGCGCGGCGGCGGGTGAGCTGGCCGGCTTCCAGCGTCGCGACGCCGGCGGAATCGTAGCCGCGATATTCAAGCCGCCGCAGGGCCTCGACGACCTGCGTCGCCACTGCTTCCTTGCCCAGAATCCCGACGATGCCGCACATGGGCCAACCCCTCAAGCCGTTGCTGTCGGCAAAGCGCATAGCCGCGATCGGCGCGCCTGCCCAATCAATCTACATGACGAACTGTGAACGGCGGATGGCCCGATCCGCGCCGATTCTACACTATTCGGCCGCTTTCTTGGCTGCTTTCCTGGCCGCTGCGGCGGTGCGGAAGGTGGTCGCCCAACCCTCCTTCTCGACCTGGCGGCTGCGGCCAAGTGCGAGCGCGTCGGGCGCGACGTCGCTGGTGATGACCGAGCCGGAGCCGATAATGGCGCCCTCGCCGATCGTCACCGGGGCCACCAGCGAGGAGTTCGAGCCGACGAAGGCATTGGCGCCGATCGTCGTCCTGGACTTGTTGAAGCCGTCATAGTTGCAGGTGACCGTGCCGGCGCCGATATTCGCGGCCGCGCCGACCGAGGCATCGCCGATATAGGTGAGGTGGCTGACCTTGGCGCCCGGGCCGATATCGGCCGCCTTCACCTCGACGAAATTGCCGACCTTGGCCTTCTCCGCGAGCTTCGCGCCGGGTCGCAGGCGGCCATAGGGGCCAACGCTGGCCTCCGCCCCGACGGTGGCGCCTTCGAGATGCGAGAAGGCATGGATCACCGCCCCGTCATCGACACGCACGCCCGGCCCGAAGACCACGTTCGGCTCGATCACGACATCGCGGCCGATCTGCGTGTCATAGCTGAAGAAGACCGTCTCCGGCGCGATCAGCGTTGCGCCGCCGAGCATCACGGCGAGGCGCTTGCGACGTTGGAAATCCGCTTCCACGGCGGCGAGCTGGACGCGGTCGTTGACGCCCTGAACCTCGCTTTCGGGCGCCCGCAGCGCGATGGCGTCGAGCCCGCGCTTGCGCGCGACCTCGACCGCATCGGTGAGATAGAATTCGCCCTGGGCGTTGTGGCTGCCGATCGCTTCCAGGATCGAGAGAGCGTGCTCGCCGGAGAGCGCCATCAGCCCGGCATTGCAGAGCGTGATCGCGCGCTGCTCCGGCGTCGCATCCTTGTGTTCGACGATCGCTTCGAGATGCCCGTCCTTCTCGACGAAGCGACCATAGCCCGTCGGGTCCTTGGCTTCGAAGCCGAGCGCGACGACGGCGGCGCCCTCTCTCAAGCCGCGGCGAAGGGCCGTAAAAGTCTCCGGACGCACGAGCGGCGTATCGCCAAAGGCGATGATGACGTCGTCATGGCCAGCCGCGATGGCGGCCTTCGCGGCGAGCGCGGCATGGGCGGTGCCCAGGCGCTCGTGCTGGATCGCGATCTGCGCATGCGGAAGCTGCTTGCGCGCCGCTTCACCGACTTCGGGGCGTTCCGAGGAAATCACGACGGCGACGGCATCCGCGCCGGCCTTCGAAACCGCCGCCAGCGCATGGCCGAGCAGTGACCGGCCGGCCACGGCATGGAGCACCTTTGGCCCCCGCGACTTCATGCGGGTGCCCTCGCCCGCGGCCAGGACGATCGCGAGGCAGGACCGGGCCGGCTGCATTTCGGTCATGTTTCTCGTTTCCCTTGCAGGCATGGTTGGACCACTGCCCGCGCATCAGAGTCGAATTCACGCATGCTTGCGTTGCAAGCGCCGTGGATAGCCGATCCTTGCAGCTTTTGCCAAAGTTCAATCGCAGCGAAAGACGCCTTTTGCGGACGGCCCTCATGCCGGGTTGACCCCGGCTCGATTTCGATAGATCGCACCATTCGAAAGGCGTGCATCTTCCCGATCGGAAAGGCTTTTCAGGCGAACTGGAAATGCTCTAGAAGCGCGAGGGGCGAGGGCGTCGCCCGCGTAGTTTGGATCCCATGTCGAAACCCTTGAATCGTAGGCAGTTTCTGGAAGGCGCCGCCAGCGGCGCTGCGCTGCTCTCGCTGGCCGGCCCGGCCGCGGCACAGGCCCCGACGGGCGCTGCTTCCTTCAACATCCCCTCTCTCGTCGACGGGCAGCGTTTCGACCCGGCGCTGGTGGTCGATGCCGCCAGGGCGCTGGCCCAGCGCCCGCTGATTCCGCTGGCGATCAACGACCTTCCGGAAGGCTACGCCACCCTGCCCGCCGATCAGTACGCGGGCATCCGGATGCAGCCGGGCGGCACGGTCTGGGCCGGCGAGAATCGCGGCTTCACGGTCGAGCCGCTGCATCGCGGCTTCGTCTTCTCCAATCCGGTGAGCCTGTTCACGATCGAGGACGGCACGGTGCGCCGCATCGGCTTCGACCGCAGCAAGTTCGACTACGGGCGGGTCACGCCGCCGCAGACCAATGCCGACCTGCAATTCTCGGGCATGCGAATCGCGGCCGGGCTGGAGCGTCCCTTCGAGGTCGCCGTCTTCCAGGGCGGCACCTTCTTCCGCGCTTTGGCGCGCGGCCAGAATTTCGGCGCCATGGCGCGCGCCCTGATCCTGCGTCCCGGGGAGACGCGCGGCGAGGAACTGCCCTTCTTCCGGGCGTTCTGGATCGAGCGGCCGAGCCCGGCGGTGGGTTCGCTGGTCATCCACGGCCTGCTCGATTCGGAGAGCGTCGCCGGCGCCGTGCGGATGACGCTGCGCCCCGGCGACGTCACCTTCGTCGATGTCGAGATGACGCTGTTCGCGCGCCAGGCGCTGGACCATGTCGGCTTCGGCTGCACGAGCGCGACCTTCCTCTCCGGCCCGCAGAGCCGGCGCGTCTTCGACGACATCCGCTCCTCGATCGGCGAAGTGTCCGGCGTGCAGATGCAGTCGGGCGGCGGCGAGTGGATCTACCGGCCCGTCAACAATCCTGCCACCCTGCAGGTCTCCTCCTTCGTCGACGAGAATCCCAAGGGCTTCGGCCTCGTCCAGCGCGAGCGCGATCCCGCCGCCTTCCAGGATGACGACCAGCGCTTCGAACTCAGGCCCAGCGTCTGGAACGAGCCGCTTGGGGATTGGAGTGCGGGCTCGGTCCAGTTGATCGAGATACCCAGCGATTCCGAGGTCAACAAGAACATCATCACCTATTGGCGGCCGAAGCAGCCGCTGGCAGCCGGCAGCGAGACCTCGCTGAGCTACCGCCAGGCCTGGTGCTGGCAGCCGCCGGAGCGTCCGCCATTGGCGCTCGCGACCCGCTCGCGGCAGGGCAAGGGTTCGCAGGGGCGCCGGCGGCGCTTCATCGTCGAGTTCAGCGGCGACCGGCTCGCCGACGCCGCCCTCGTCGCCTCGACGCGGGCGACGATCACGGCCCAGCCCGGCGCGGTCCATAATGTCCGCCTGTGGCCTTATCCGGAGCGCAAGCTGATGCGCGTCGGCTTCGAGGTCGATCCCGGCAACGACAATCTGTCCGAGCTCCGGCTCGTCCTGCAATCGGGCGGTCAGCCCGTCTCTGAGACTTGGTTGAATCGATGGACCTGGTAACGGCAGCCCGCCGCGACACCATGGAAACGGAACAGCGCAGCTACAGCGCGGCCCGCGAGCCGGCGACGCCGCCGGAAGAGCCGCTGATCATGCCGGTGCAGTCGTTCCGCAGCTGGAACGCTTCGGACCGCCGCGCGCCGGCCGATCCGCGCAACTGGAAGACACCCTGGCTGAAACGCCTCTTCGTCTTCGGCGGCGGGCTCGCGCTCACCGCCTATGGCGCCTGGGAAATGTACAATGTCGTGTCGGTCAGCCGCACGACCTCGCTGCAGTACGCCTTGCTCGTGCTGTTTACGATCAACTTCTCCTGGATCGCGCTCGCCTTCACCAGTGCGCTGCTGGGCTTCTTCGGCGTGCTCTTCGGCGCCGGCCGGGCGGACCGGGCGGAGACCCTGAAACACCGCACCGTCGTGGTGATGCCGATCTACAACGAATCCTCGGCGCGCATCTTCGCGGCCGTGGCGGCGATCCGCGAATCGGTCGAGGCGACAGGGCTCGGCGCGCATTTCGACTATTTCATCGTCTCCGACACCACCAACCCGGATGTCTGGGTGGCGGAGGAGCGCGCCTTCCTGGCGCTGCGCGAGCGGCTCGGGCCGAACAGCCGTGTCTACTACCGCCACCGGCCGAAGAACCATCATCGCAAGGCCGGCAACATCGCTGATTTCGTGACGCGCTGGGGCGGGCTCTACGAGCACATGGTCGTGCTCGACGCCGACAGCCTGATGACCGGCACCTGCATCGTGCGCCTTGCCGCCGCGATGGAGAACGATCCCGATGCCGGCATCATCCAGTCGCTGCCGCTGATCATCAACCGCAACACCTTCTTCGCGCGGCTCCAGCAATTCGCGGCGCGGGTCTACGGCCCGGTCATCGCCACCGGGCTCGCCATGTGGTCCGGTCGCGACGGCAACTACTGGGGCCATAACGCGATCATCAGGACACGGGCCTTCGCCGACCATTGCGGCCTGCCGGACCTGAAGGGCAAGCCGCCCTTCGGCGGTCACGTGCTGAGCCATGACTTCGTCGAGGCGGCCTTGATCCGCCGCGCCGGCTGGTCGGTCTACATGCTGCCGGACCTGACGGGTTCCTACGAGGAAAGCCCGCCCTCGCTGATCGACATCTCCGTGCGCGACCGGCGCTGGTGCCAGGGCAATCTCCAGCATTCGCGGATCATGGGCGCCAAGGGCTTCGTCATGCCGACGCGCCAGCATTTCGCCACCGGCATCATGGGCTATCTCGCCTCGCCGCTCTGGCTGATGCAGCTCGTGGTCGGCATCCTGATCGTGCTGCAGGTCAACTACGCGCGGCCGGAGTATTTCACGCAGGAATTCACGCTCTTCCCGGTCTGGCCGCGGTTCGACCCCGAGCGCGCCTTGCGCCTGTTCGCGATCACCATGGCGATCCTCTTGGCGCCGAAGCTGTTCGGCCTCCTGCTGACGCTGTTCAACACCAAGCTCCGGCAGGCCGGCGGCGGATCGATCCGCCTGATCGTCTCGGCACTGATCGAGGTTCTGTTCTCGGCCTTCTTCGCGCCGATCATGATGCTGATCCAGTCCGGATCGGTCTTCCAGATCCTGCTCGGCCGCGACACCGGCTGGAACCCGCAGCGGCGCGACGACGGCTCGATCCCGCTGAAGGACATCATTCGCCGGCACCGGACCCATACCGTGCTCGGCATCGTGACCGGCCTCTCGGCCTTCATGATCGCGACCTCGCTCTTCGCCTGGATGTCTCCGACGATCGTCGGCCTCGTGCTGGCGATCCCGCTGTCATGGGCCTCGGGGCAGCTCGCCATCGGGCTCTGGCTCAAGCGCCACAAGCTCCTGATGACGCCGGAGGAAGGCGCCCCGCCCGCGATCGCGACGCGCGCCAACGAATTGCAGGCCGAGTTCGAAAAGGCCGGCTACGACGACGCCGACGGCATCAAGGCTCTCCACGCCGATGCGGAGCTACGCCACGCCCATGAACTGATGCTGCCCTACGGCCAGTCGCGGCGGCGCGGCGAGATCGAGCCCGACCGCGCCGTGGCGCAGGCAAAGCTCGTCGATGCCGAGACGGTCGACGACGCCGCGATCTGGCTGAAGCCGAAGGAGCGCATGGTCGTGCTGCACGACCGGGCGTTGATAGGCTTGCTCGCCTCGCTGCCACCGGTGGAAGCGAAGGGCTGAGACCCCGGTCATTCTGGCCAAGAGCCACCCTTGTCATTCCGGGGCTTCGCGCAGCGAAGAACCCGGAACCCACGACGGGGTGAGCCGGCTGCAATCGGGTCCTGGATGCCCTGCCCAGTCGTGGGTTCCGGGTTCGCGCCCACGGCGCGCCCGGAATGACAGAGGTGGTGCCGGGCGAGCTGCCGCCGCCTCATCCCTGCTCGAACGCGACCATGCAGCCGAAGGCTTCCTCGGCCGGAACGAAGAGCCGCTCCTCGCCGCGCTGAAACGAAACGCCAGCCTCGGTCAGGCGCTCCGCCACGGCTTCGAGATCAGGCACCGAGACGCAGAAACCGAGGAAGCGGGCCGGCGTCGTGTCCGGCTCGACATGATAGGCGCCCTGCGCCGCTTCGGGATCGAGCACGTCGATGCGCCCGCGCGGGAGCGCAAGCACGTAATCCTCGTTGCCCTCCAGCACCTCGGCGCCGCCGCTGAAAGCCGTCAGGAAGGCGCGGTGGAGGGCAGGCTCCTCGGCCAGCATCACCACGGCAGAAAGCGCCGTCGCGCCGTTCGGATGATGCTGGAACTCCGGATTCCAGAAATTCTGCGGCTCGAATTGCTGGCAGACGAAGAAGCCGCATTCCGGCGCGCGCGAATCGGCGGCGAAGGCGAGTTCGAAGGCAACGCGGACATCGCTGCCATCCGGGCGCCGCGCCCGGCGCTCGAAGAAGAAGGGTTCGAAATCGCCGATGCCCTGCGTCTTGAAGGTGGCGGCATCGGCCTTGGCGTCGGTGCTCTCCAGCACCAGCATGGACAACCCTTCGCCCTGCCCGGCCAGCGCCTCGCGCACGAAGGCGCCGAAGGAGAAGCGGCGCTCGCCATGCGGCGGGATCGACGCGTCGTCGGCGATCGTCACCAGCTCCAGGAAGGAGCCGGGAAACTGCACGATCCGGTTCTCGGTGCCCCAGGGGTGACGGTTGCGGGCGCCGACGCGGAAGCCGAGCTTCTCGTAGAGGTGCCAGGCGGCGTCGAGATCGCGGACGCCGATGACGAGATGGTCGAGACCGCGGGGCGTTGAGGCGTTTGCAGACATGGCAGGCTCCGTCGACAGGCGTATCGGAAGCCGAGGCTACCACAGATCAGGGCGCGGCGATGTCGCGCGTTCAGGGCTCGATATAGTGCGGCAGGAAACGCGAGGTGTTCTTGGTGATCGGCGAGGCATCTTCGCGGACACAGAGCCCGCAGGCCTGCGAGGCGACGAGCCAGGAGCCGAGCACCGCGTACTTGCCGTCCGCCGAGAACAGGTTGGTCGCGGCATCCTGCAGGACATGGCCCTCGGCGCCATAGGGGCCATCGTCGCTGTCGAGCACGCGGCCACGTTCCAGGAGCGTCACATTGGCCCCCTCGCGCGAATAGAGCGGCTTGCGGACATGCCGGGCCGAGAGCGTCGCACAGCGCGGATCGCCCTCGAAGAAGGCTGGCAGCAGGTTGGGATGGCCGGGCTCCATCTCCCAGAGACAGGCGAGCAGGCCCTTGTTGGAGAGGATCGCCTTCCAGGGCGGCTCGATGAACTGGCAGCCCGAGCCGGCGAGCGCCTTGCCGTAGCTCTCCCGGAACATCCACTCCCAGGGATAGAGCTTGAACAGGGTCTCGATCGGCTGGTTGGCGCCGTCGCAGAAGCGCCCGTCGGTGAGCAGTCCGAGCTCCTCGATATAGGTGAAGCGGGCATCGAGCCCGGCCTGCACGGCGCAATCGGCGAGGTAGTCGACCGTGCCCTTGTCCTCGGGGCTGCCCTGCACGCAGGTCAGGTGCAAGCGATAGGGCGAGGGTTCACGCAGGCCCTGGAAGGCTGCGATCAGGCGCTCGTGCAGCGAGTTGAACTGGTCGCTGCCCTTCGGGATCGTGCCGCGCGCCATCGCCTGCTCCAGCCAGTCCCATTGCACGACGCTCGATTCGAACAGGGCGGTCGGCGTGTCGGCATTGTATTCGAGCAGCTTCGCCGGCCCGCGCCCGTCATAGGCGAGGTCGAGCCGGCCGTAGAGGTTGCGCTCGCCGCGCTGCCAGCTGCTCCGGATGTAATCCCAGTGCTCGGCGGGAATCGCGAGCTTCGTCAGGATCTCCTCATGGTCGAGCGCCTTCTCGATGAAGGCAAAGCAGAGCTGCTCGATCGCCTCGGTCGGCCCTTCGATATCGCGCTCGATTTCCTCCAGCGTGAAGGCGATCGCCGCGCTCTCGTCCCAATAGGTCTCGCCATCGATCGTATGAAAGGCGAAGCCCAGGCGCTCGACCTGCTCGACCCAGTCCGCGCGGGGCGGAAGCGTGACGCGGCGCATCTCAGGACGAGGAATGCGAGGAGAAGGAGCGCGCGACCGAGCCGAAACCGCCGCGCGAGGCCGTGCTGGTCGCAGCCGTGCTGCCGCCGCGGGCGCCAGGCGAGAAGGCCGCGGTGATGCTGCGGCCGGACGTCGTCGAATAGGCGCGCGAGCGGCTGCTGCTGCCGCCATAGGAGCCGCTGCCGCCCGACGAGCCGGACGAGGACGAGCGCGCCTGCTGGCATTCGGGCTGGGTCGAGCCCGGCGGGCATGTGGCGGCGGTCGGCGGCATCAGGGGCTGCGCCTGCCCGCCTGAGAGGCCGCGCGCCAGCATGAAGCCCGCGAGCGCCGGGATGAAGTATTGTGCCCCGCCGATGCTGGCGGAACTGCAGCCATTGGCGCCGTATTGCGCCTCGCAGGCGGTCTGGCTCTGGAATTTCGGTGCGTCCTTGAGCCGTGCGGCGGTCGCTTCCGAAAAGGCCGTCTCGCATTGCTGGGCAGTCAGCTGCCCGGCCGCCCGGCAATCGCTCAGGCTGTTATAGACGAGATTCTCCTGCGGATCCTCTGATGTCATCGACCAGACGGTGGCGACGAGGAGGACGCCGGCGGCTGCGAGCCCGATCTGGGAGGAGCGCTTCATGGCCGCCTCATTCCGTCATGCTGGCCGCGGCCAGCGTCCCGGACACGACGGCGATGACCGCGAGCATCACCGCGGAGGGCAAGCGGTCCTCCTCGATCTTGCGCGAAAGCTCCGGGATCAATAGCCGCGCCAGGCCATAGGCAGCGAACTGGATGATCATCGCCGCGAGAGCCCAGAGCACGCAGTCGGGAATGCTGCTGGCCTGCGAGATCGCCTGTTCCAGCGGCAGCGAGAAGCCGACCGTGTTGCCGCCGAGTGCGACCGCCGCCGAGAGATTGCCGCCGCGGATCAGGGCGATCTCGTCATGGGCGGTCATCCGTAGGTAGACCGCGACGAAGGCGGCGATCAGGGCCGCGCCAACGATGAAGTACAGAAGGAACGCGGGCAGGCCCGCCATCGAGATCGTCATGCCGCCCAGCCCCCTGCCCTGTGCCGCTGCGCCGACCACAGGTCGGCGCAGCAGCCTATTCTCAGGGTAACAGGAGAGCGGCACAAGCCGTCATTCAAAGAGAGGATGCGCCGGGCTCTTGGTCGTAGCGGCTTCGCGCCGGCCTGGTCATTCCGGGGCGCGCCACAGGCGCGAACCCGGAACCCGCGGCTGGGTGAGACATCATGTGGTCGGCTGCGAACGGCTCGCCCGGTCGTGGGTTCCGGGTTCCTCGCTGCGCGAAGCCCCGGAATGACAAGGGCGGCTCCGAGCGGAGGCGACCCCGCAATTGTCTGCGCAACCTCTTGTGTCAGACCAGGCGGCTCTGGGCCTTCGCCGCCTCGATGAAGCTGGCGAAGAGCGGGTGCGGCTCGAACGGGCGCGACTTCAGCTCGGGGTGATACTGCACGCCGATGAACCAGGGATGGTCGGGATACTCGACCGTCTCGGGCAGCAGGCCGTCGGGCGAGAGGCCGGCGAAGCGCAGGCCCTTGGCCTCCAACTGCTCGCGATAGCCCATGTTCACCTCGTAGCGGTGACGATGGCGCTCGGAGATCTCGGTCGAGCCGTAGATCTCCGCGATCTTCGAACCTGCCGCCAGCGTCGAGGCATAGGCGCCAAGCCGCATCGTGCCGCCGAGATTGCCGCCGGCCGCGCGCTCTTCCAGCTCGTTGCCGCGCATCCACTCGGTCATCAGGCCGACGACCGGCTCCGAGGTGGGGCCGAACTCGGTCGAATTGGCGTCCTCGATGCCGGCGAGCGAGCGTGCCGCCTCGATCACCGCCATCTGCATGCCGAAGCAGATGCCGAAATACGGCACCTTGCGGTTGCGCGCGAAGGTCGCCGCCTTGATCTTGCCCTCGGCGCCGCGATGGCCGAAGCCGCCGGGCACGAGGATGCCGTGGACATGCTCGAGGAAGGGCGCCGGGTCCTCCTTCTCGAAGACCTCGGACTCGATCCAGTCGAGATTGACCTTCACGTTGTTGGCGATGCCGCCATGGGTCAGCGCCTCGATGAGGGACTTATAGGCGTCCTTCATGCCAGTGTATTTGCCGACGACGGCGATGGTGACCTCGCCCTCGGGGTTCTTCACCCGGTCGGAGATGCGCTTCCAGCCGGTGACGTCCGGCTCCGGCTTGGCATCCATGCCGAAGGCGGCGAGCACCTCGGTGTCGAGACCCTCGGCATGGTAGGAGAGCGGCACATCATAGATCGAGGCGACGTCGCGGGCCTCGATCACCGCGGTCTCGCGGACATTGCAGAACAGCGCGAGCTTGCGCCGCTCTTCGCGCGGGATCTCGCGGTCGGTGCGGCAAAGCAGGATGTCGGGCTGGATGCCGATCGAGCGCAATTCGGCGACCGAGTGCTGGGTCGGCTTGGTCTTCAATTCGCCGGCGGTCGGGATATAGGGCAGCAGCGTCAGGTGCACGAAGATGCACTGGCCGCGCGGGAGCTGCTGGTTGGTCTGGCGGATGGCTTCCAGGAACGGCAGGCTCTCGATGTCGCCGACCGTGCCGCCGATCTCGACCAGCGTGAAGTCGTAGCCCTCGTTGCCGGTGAGGATGAATTCCTTGATGGCATTGGTGACATGCGGGACGACCTGGATGGTCGCGCCGAGATAGTCGCCCCGGCGCTCCTTGGTCAGGATGTCCATGTAGATGCGGCCGGTGGTGATGTTGTCGCCCTTGTTGCAGGGCCGGCCGGTGAAGCGCTCGTAATGGCCGAGGTCGAGATCGGTCTCGGCGCCGTCGTCGGTGACGAAGACCTCACCGTGCTGATACGGGCTCATCGTGCCCGGATCGACGTTCAGGTAGGGGTCGAGCTTGCGCAGGCGGACCGTATGGCCGCGCGCCTGGAGAAGGGCTGCGAGAGCCGCCGCCGCCAGGCCTTTGCCAAGCGAAGACACCACGCCGCCGGTGATGAAAACATACCGCGTCATGGGAGGTCACCTCTATCGCCACGGGTTCGATTCGCTAAGCGCGTTCTGAGCAGTCCCGCCTTGCCCTGCGCGCTTGTCCACAAAAGAGAAGGCCGGTCGCCCGGCCTCTCCCAACTCAAAAGAGAAGGGCCGGTTTCCCGGCCCGTACCCTGTCTTACTGCTGCGGCGCCGCTGGCGGCGTCGGCGGCTGTGCACCGCCCTGATTCTGGTTCTGCAACTGGCGCAGCTGATCGAGCACGCCGCCGGCATTCGGGGCGCTCGGACCGGTCGGCGCGCCGGGCGTGGCCGGGGCGGAGGTCGCAGGCGCGCCGTCGATGATCGAGCGCTGCGTGCGGCCGGTATTGGCCATCACCGCGAGCACGATCGAGGTCAGGAAGAACAGGCCGGCAAGGATCGCCGTCGCCCGGGTCAGGGCATTGGCCTGGCCGCGGCCGGTCATGAAGCCGCCGACGCCGCCTCCGCCGCCCGAGCCCATGCCGAGGCCGCCGCCTTCGGAGCGCTGCAGCAGCACGACGCCGACGAGCGCGACGACGATGATCAGGTGGATGACGATGAGAACGTTCTGCATGGTCTCACGAAAATGGGCATGGCGCGGGCCGCCGCCAAGAGCCACCCGCTCCTCCTCGAAGATCGAGGCGAATTCGGCGCGGCACATAACATGCGTGGACCGGCAGCGCCACCCCTGCGTGCCGGCCTATTCACGCAAGGATGCTCAGCCGGCGCAGGCCCGGGCGATCGCCAGGAATTCCTCGGCCTTGAGGCTGGCGCCGCCGACGAGCGCGCCGTCGACATGGGCGATATTCATCAGTTCGGCGGCGTTCGAGGGCTTGACCGAGCCGCCATAGAGCAGGCGCACGCCGGCCGCGGCCTGCTTGCCGAGCAGGCGGCCGAGTTCGGCGCGGATCGCTTCATGCATCTCGGCGACGTCGGCGGCGGTCGGCGTCAGGCCGGTGCCGATCGCCCAGACCGGCTCATAGGCGACGACGAGAGTCGCGGCTGTCGCGCCGTCCGGCACCGAGCCGCGCAATTGCTTCTTCACGACGGCGAGCGCCTTGCCGGCCTCGCGCTCTCCCCTGGTCTCGCCGACGCAGACGATCGGCACCAGCAAGGCCTTCTGCGCGGCCTCGGCCTTGGCCTTGACGGTCGCGTTGGTCTCGCCATGGAGCGTGCGGCGCTCGGAATGGCCGACGATGCAGAAGCTGGCGCCGGCGTCAGCCAGCATCGCGGCGGAAACCTCGCCGGTGAAGGCGCCGGAGGCTTGCGTGCTGCAATCCTGCCCGCCGGTCGCGATACGCGAGCCGATCAGCGCGGCGGTGGCAGTGAAGAGCAGGCTGGCAGGCGGGCAGATCACGAGGTCGACGGTCGTCTTCAGTGCGGCGTCGTAGCCCCTGGCGACTTCGGCCGCGATGGCAAGGTCGGCCTTGAGACCGTTCATCTTCCAGTTGCCCGCCACCAGCGGCTTGATGCTGCGCGTCACGTCGATCCTCCTGAAATTCTGATCCCCGGCTCTAGCAACGCCGGGCCGGCGCCGCAATCGCGTGCGAAGCCGCATCGGAATTGCGACGGCGATTGCGGCTTTCGCCGCCGGTTCCTATAAGCAGCGCCGACAAATACGCGCGCGGACCCGTTTCCGTGCCACGACAGGTTCAGGGAAAGACAGCTTCGATGATGATGCAGGGCATCCGCAAGGCGGGTCAGGGTCTCCTGGGGAAGATCGTGATCGCCATCATGTTCGGCTTCCTCATCATCTCCTTCGCCATCTGGGGCGTCGGCGACATCTTCCGCGGCTATGGCCGCAACGAGGTGGCCAAGGTCGGCAAGACCGAGATCGGCCTCGAGCAGATGCGCACCGCCTACCAGAACGAGATCCAGAACCTGATCCGCCAGCAGCGCCGGCAGATCTCGCCCGAGATGGCGCGCGCGCTCGGCCTCGATCGGCAGGTGCTGTCGCGCCTGCTCACCGAGGCGACGCTCGATCAGACGGCGCAGGGCATGCGCCTCGCGGTCTCCGACGAGACCATCCGCAACCTGATCTTCGACGACCAGGTCTTCCGCGATGCGTCGGGCCAGTTCTCCTCGGCCCGGTTCAACGAATTGCTGCGCTCGAACGGCTATACCGAGCAGAGCTATGTCGCGCTCCAGCGCTCGACGATCCTGCGCCAGCAGCTTTCGGAGATGGTCGTCGGCGGCCTTTCCGCCCCGCTCGCCCTGCAGGAGGTCGGCAACCGCCTGCGCAACGAGAAGCGCTCGATCACCTTCGCTCGGATGCCGGCGAGCGCGGCCGGCGAGATCGCGGCCCCGACCGAGGACCAGCTCAAGAGTTTCTTCAACGATCGCAAGATCGCGTTCCGCGCGCCGGAATTCCGCACGGCCGCCATTCTCTCGATCACCGCCGAGGCGCTGGCCGATCCCGCCAAGGTCACCGACGAGGAAGCCAAGGCGCGCTACGAGACGACCAAGGCCCAGCGCTTCACCGCAGCCGAGCTGCGCACCGTCCAGCAGATTCCGTTCCCGAACGCCGAGGAGGCGCAAGCCGCCAAGGCCAAGATCGATGGCGGCGAGACCTTCGACGAGATCGCGACCGAGCGGAACGTCGCCTTCAACGACCTGACGCTGGGCACGTTCACGCGTGAGCAGATGATCGACCCTGCCGTGCGCGACGCCGCTTTCGCACTGGAGGAAGGCGCCGTCAGCGCCCCGGTCAAGGGTGCCTTCGGCACGGTTCTGCTGCGCGTGACCAAGGTCGACAGCGCGCATGTGCGCCCGTTCGAGGAGGTCGCGGCCGAGGTGAAGCAGGAGCTGGCGACGAGCCGCGCCGCCGCCCAGGTCACCGATCTCCACGACAAGATCGAGGACCAGCGCGCCGCGGCCAGGCCGCTCGCCGAGATCGCCCAGGAGCTCAAGCTCACGCTGCGCACGGCCGGCCCGATGAATGCCGGCCTCGGCAAGCCCGACGGCTCGCGCGAGGAGGCTCTGCCGGGCGGCGATTCGACGCTGCAGGCGATCTTCCGCTCCGATATCGGCGTCGACAATGAGGCAATCCGCCTGCCCCGCAATTCCGGCTATGTCTGGTTCGACGTCACCAAGATCGATCCGGCACGCGACCGCGGCTTCGACGAGGTCAAGGCCGAGGTCGAGAAGCAGTGGCGCGCCGACGAGACTGCGACGAAGCTCTCGGCCAAGGCGCGCGAGCTCATCGAGCGCCTCGACAAGGGCGAGAGCTTCGACGCGGTCGCGGCCTCGGCCGGGCTGACCATCGAGACCGCCGCCGATCTCGGCCGGCAGGACCAGCGTCCGGAGCTGCCGGGCACGGTCGTCGCTCAGGTCTTCGGCACCGCCGTGGGCAAGAGCAACTCGGCCGCCGGCACCGATGGCGGGCGCATCCTGTTCAAGGTCGATTCCGCGACCGTCGCGCCTTACGTCCGCACGACGCAGGAGGCCGGCAATTTCGAGCGCCTGCTCTCGCAGAACGTCAGCGAGGACATCCTGCTGCAATATGTCGCCAAGCGGCAGGCCGAGCTCGGCGTCAGCATCAACGAGGCCGCCTTCCGCAACGCGACCGGTGGGGCGCAGAACTGACGATGCAGCCGCTCCAGGAGTTCGAGCATTTCGCGCAGGCCTACGAGACCGGCGCCCCGCAATTGCTGCGGCAGGTGCTGGTCGGCGATTGCGAGACGCCGGTCGCCGCCTTCCTGAAGCTGCGCCATGCAACGACCGGCCCGGCCTTCCTGCTCGAATCGGTCGAGGGCGGCGCCGTGCGCGGCCGCTACTCGATGATCGGGCTGGAGCCGGATCTGATCTGGCGCTGCCATCACGGCCAGGCCTCGCTCTGCCGCACGGCTCTGGGCGATGCCTTCCTCGACGATCCGCGCCCGGCCTTCGAGAGCCTGCGCGCCCTGCTCGAAGAGAGCGCCATTCCGGAGGCCGAAGGGCTGCCGCCGATGGCCTCCGGCGTGTTCGGCTATCTCGGCTACGACATGGTGCGCCTGATGGAGCGCCTGCCCGAGCCGAAGGAGACCGGCACCGGCGTGCCCGACGCCATCCTGACGCGGCCGACGCTGATGGTGGTCTTCGACGCGGTGCGCGACGAGATTCATGTCGTCACGCCTGTCCGGCACATGCCGGGCCTGAGTGCGCGCCATGCCTACGAGCGGGCGCAGGAGCGGCTGGAGGCCGTGGTGCGGGCGCTGGAAGGCGCCCTCCCCGCCGAGGCTGAGATCGACATCGCCAACCTGCCGGTTCCGGCGACCACCTCGAACACCAGCGAGGCCGAATATCTGGAGATGGTCGACAAGGCGAAGGAGTACATCCGCGCCGGCGACATCTTCCAGGTCGTGCTGTCGCAACGCTTCGAGGCGCCCTTCGCGCTGCCGCCCTTCGCGCTCTACCGGGCGCTGCGGCGGGTCAATCCGGCGCCTTTCCTGTGCTATCTCGATTTCGGCGACTTCCAGATCGTGTGCTCGAGCCCCGAGATCCTGGTGCGCCTGCGTGACGACACGGTCACGATCCGGCCGATCGCCGGCACACGGCGGCGCGGCGCGACCGAAGCCGAAGACAATGCTCTCGCCGAGGAGCTGCTGGCCGATCCGAAGGAGCGCGCCGAGCACCTGATGCTGCTCGATCTCGGGCGCAACGATGTCGGCCGCGTCGCCGAGATCGGCTCGGTCAAGGTGACCGATTCGTTCTTCATCGAGCGCTACAGCCAGGTCATGCACATCGTCTCGAACGTCGAAGGCAAGATCGACCCGAAGCACGATTCGCTCGGCGCCCTCATCGCCGGCTTCCCGGCCGGGACGGTCTCGGGTGCGCCAAAAGTCCGGGCGATGGAGATCATCGACGAGCTGGAGCGCGATGCGCGCGGCGCCTATGCCGGCTGCATCGGCTATTTCGGTGCCAATGGCGAGATGGATACCTGCATCGTGCTGCGCACGGCGGTGGTCAAGGACGGGCGCATGCATGTCCAGGCCGGCGCCGGCATCGTCTATGATTCGAACCCGGCCTCCGAGCAGGAGGAATGCATCAACAAGGCCAAGGCCCTGTTCCGCGCCGCCGAGGAGGCGATCCGCTTCGCCGCCCGGACCGGACGCAGCCAGTAAAGCATACGGCGGGCCCGGAACGCGGCCAGGTTTGCTCGGAAACCGGACGTCATCCCGGGCTTGCCCCGGGATCCATCGGAGGCCTCCGGAGCTCTATGATGGATCCCGGATCGGCGCTGCTGCGCAGCTTGTCCGGGATGACGGCGAGGTTCCGCCAGAAACCAGCATGCCCCCAAACGCAAAACGCCCCGCCGGTCAGGCGGGGCGTTTTACGTTTCGGCGTCCGGGTCAGTGCGCCTTGCCGGGCGTCGCCGTCATCTTGTCGACCCAGGCGATGCCGATGGCCGAAAGGATGAAGACGACATGGATCAGCGTCTGCAGCAGCACGCCGGCTTCGGTGTAGCTCGCGGTCTTGCCGGGGATGCCGATATTGCCGGCCTCGATGAAGGTCCTGAGCAGGTGGATCGACGAGATGCCGATGATCGCCATGGCGAGCTTGATCTTGAGCACGCTGGCATTGACGTGGCTCAGCCATTCCGGCTGGTCAGGATGGCCCTGGAGCCGCAGGCGCGAGACGAAGGTCTCGTAACCGCCGACGATCACCATGATCAGCAGATTCGAGATCATCACCACGTCGATCAGCCCGAGCACGACCAGCATGATCTGCTGCTCGCTGAAATCGAAGGCATGGGTGATGAGGTGCCAGAGCTCCTTGAGGAACAGGAAGACATAGACGCACTGCGCCACGATGAGGCCGATATAGAGCGGCAGCTGCAGCCAGCGCGAGCTGAAGATGATGGCCGGCAGCGGCTTCATCGGGCCAAGCGCGGCGGGTTGGGCGGACGGGTCGCGCGGTTGCGCCATGGTCGGTTTCCGATCCTTCGAATAAATTGTCGCTATGCGCTCGCAGCGCTAGATGGCGAGGAAATTCAGTCTGCGCAAGCGCTTCGGCGTTGCTTTCGAGCGGAAAAGCGACGGGAGCGTGACGGCCCATTTATGCCCGGATTGACTGCTAACTTCCCCTGAGGTCTGTGGGCCGCTACATTCGAATCCAAACGGGGGAACATGCGGAGTTCCGCTCGCCAGGAATCGCAGAGGAGTTTCGTCGTGATCAGGACGCTCGCCGTCGCCGCCGCCCTTGTCGGTGGCCCCCTATTGGCCCTGCCGGCTTCGGCCGCCCCGCTGGCTCCTGCAACTGCCGCCGTCGCGACGGCGCAGCCCGGCAGCGATCTCGTCCAGACCGTGCAGTACTATGGCCGCTACGGCTATGGCCCGCGCTATTACGGCTACCGCCGTGGCCCGGCGATCGGCGCCGGCATTGCGGCTGGCGTCATCGGCGGAGCGCTCGCTGCCGGCGCCTTGGCCGCCCCGCCCCCGCCGCCTGTCTATTATTATCCCCCGCCGGCCCCGGTCTATGTCGAGCCGCCGGTGGTCTATGCCCCGGCCGTGCCCCGCGCCTATGGTTATAGCGTCGAGGATACCGACGCGGTCGCCTACTGCTCGCGCCGCTACAAGAGCTACAACCCGGAGACCGGGACCTATATCGCCGCGCGCGGCGTCGTCCGCGCCTGCCCCTGACAGCAGGCGACAGCGCGATCGCAGACAAGAACTCCCCGCAGCGATGCGGGGAGTTTTTCGTTTGTGGTCGAAACCGGCTTGCCTTGGCGGCGGCCGTGCCGCTTATCCTGCGGCTCGTCTGAATCGGAGCGTCTCGTGCGGATCGCCACCTGGAACGTCAATTCGGTCAGGCAGCGCCTTGGCCATCTCCTCGACTTCCTTGGGGAGGCCGAGCCCGACGCGCTCTGCCTGCAGGAAATCAAGTGCGTGGACGCCGATTTCCCGCGCGCCGAGATCGAGGCCGCCGGCTGGCAGGTCGAGACCCACGGGCAGAAGACCTTCAACGGCGTCGCGATCATCAGCCGCGCGCGGCTGGAGGATGTCCGGCGCGGCCTGCCGGGCGACGATGGCGACGAGCAGGCGCGCTATCTCGAAGGCGTCCTGCCGCTCGGCGATGGCGTGGTGCGCGTCGCCTCGATCTACCTGCCGAACGGCAACCCGCCCAACACCGAGAAATATCCCTACAAGCTCGGCTGGATGCAGCGGCTCACAGCCCATGCGCGGATGTTGCTGGAGCATGAGGAGCCGCTGGTGCTGGCCGGCGACTACAACGTCATTCCCGAGCCGCGCGACGCCCGCGATCCGGCCGCCTGGGTCAGCGATGCGCTATTCCTGCCGCAGACGCGCGCCGCCTTCCGGGGCCTGACGAATCTCGGCCTGACCGAGGCCCTGCGCAGCACCACCGATGCGCCGGGGCTCTACACCTTCTGGGACTATCAGGCCGGCGCCTGGCAGCGGAACAACGGCATCCGCATCGACCATCTGCTGCTGTCGCCGCAGGCGGCGGACCGGCTGTCGGGCGTCAAGATCGCCAAGCATGTCCGTGGCTGGGACAAGCCCTCGGACCATGTCCCGGTGATGATCGACTTGCACTGAGGACGAACGCGAAGTTCGGCAGCATCGTTTGCTGCCGTCGTTCCGGACAAGCCGCGTCAGCGGCGCCGATCCGGAATCCATGGAAGGGCGTTGCGTTCTATGATGGCTTCCGGGTCAAGCCCGGAATGACGTAGCCGGTCCGTTGAAAGCCAAAGCTCAGTTCTGCGGGGCGACGACGCTGCGCGAGCTCGCCGGATGATGACGCTCGACCAGGGCCTGCGCCGCCGAACGATCGCCCGCCGAGGCGGATGCGAAAGCCACGTCGTGCCGCTCGATGATCCAGGCCTCGCGGGTCGGATCGGCGCCCTCGCGCGCCATGGCGAGCCACATCAGGCCGAGAACCGGCTGGCGGGGCACGCCCTCGCCGCCGCGCAGCAGCATCTCGCCGAAGGCGGCACGCGCGGGCGCATGGCCTTTCTCGGCTGCCAGCTTCATCCAGCGCGCCGCCTGGCGCCGGTCGCGATTGGCACCCTGCCCGGTCATGTAGAGGCGGGCGAGGTTGTACTGGCCGTCCGGGTCGCCGAAATAGGAGGCGGCGTAGTGGAACATGTCGAAGGCCCGGTCGGGATTGGGCTTCACATAGCTGCCCTTGATCCCGTCCGAGAAATAGTTGCCGAGCGCCACGAAGGCGCTGCCGACAAGGCGCCCGTCGGCGGTGCCGGGCATCGCGTCGGCGTTCTCGTCGGCGATCTTCGAAAAATACTCGAAAGCCTTGAGATCATTGGTCGGGACGCCCTCGCCACCGGCATACATCCGGCCGAGCTTGTATTGCGCTGTGAGATGGCCCTGCGAGGCCGCGTATTCGAGTGCGCGGACGGCGCCGACCTTATTGCCGGCGGTGGAATCGCGCATCCAGGCCTTGAGCGCGTCGCGCGCGCTGGTGAAGGGCACGAGCGGCAACGCGGCATGGGCCGTGGGCGTATCGGGGCCGGGAGCGACGGCTGCCGCGTCAGGGCCGCCAAGCACGGAATCGTCCGGCTCCGGCAGCGCCGCGCTGGGAATGGCGCGCGGCGGCAGCGGCTTGGTGCCTGAAAAGTCCTGCGCCAGGACGGCCTGATGTCCGCCCAGCAACAGGAACAGGCATGCTATGGTTGGGCTAGATATCCGCATAGCAATGGGTCTCGGCCGCCCCTCCTGGGTGGGTGACGGCACCGCCTTTGGCGGAGCCGACCGTCTGCGCGTATTTCCACAGCGCGCCGGAATTGTAGTCGGTCTTGCGTGGTTTCCAGTCCTTACGACGCGCTTCAAGTTCGGCATCAGAAAGGCGGACTGCGAGCTTTCCCGTGATGGCGTCGAGTTCGATGATGTCGCCGTCGCGGATCAGGCCGATCGGACCACCAACGGCGGCTTCAGGCCCGACATGGCCGACGCAGAAACCGCGGGTCGCACCCGAGAATCGGCCGTCGGTGATGAGCGCGACCTTGTCGCCCATGCCCTGGCCGTAGAGCGCGGCGGTGGTCGACAGCATCTCGCGCATGCCGGGGCCGCCCTTGGGGCCCTCGTAGCGGATGACCAGCACGTCGCCGACATTGTAGGTCCGGTCCCGGACGGCCTCGAAGGCGTCCTCCTCCCGGTCGAAGCAGCGCGCCGGGCCGGTGAAGACGAGCTGGTCCTCGGGCATGCCGGCGATCTTCACGATCGCGCCCTCCGGCGCCAGATTGCCCTGCAGCCCGACGACGCCGCCGGTAACCGTGATCGGCTTGTCGGCGCGGTAGACGACGTCCTGCTGGTCGTTCCACTTCACCGAGGCCATGTTCTCGGCGATGGTGCGACCGGTGACGGTCATGCAGTCGCCGTGGAGATAGCCGGCATCGAGCAGGCTCTTCATCACGAGCGGGATGCCGCCGACCTCGAACATGTCCTTGGCGACGTATTTTCCGCCCGGCTTCAGGTCGGCGATGTACGGTGTCTTCTTGAAGATCTCGGCGACCTCGAACAGGTCGAAATCGATGCCGCATTCATGCGCGATCGCCGGCAGGTGCAGCGCGCCATTGGTCGAGCCGCCGGTCGCGGCGACAACCATCGCGGCATTCTCCAGCGCCTTGCGGGTGACGATGTCGCGCGGGCGGATGTTCCGGGCGATCAGCTCCATCACCATCTCGCCGGCGGTGTAGCAGAAGGTGTCGCGGACATCGTAGGGCGCCGGGGCGCCGCAGCTATAAGGCAATGCCAGGCCGATCGCCTCGGCGACGGTCGCCATGGTGTTGGCGGTGAACTGGGCGCCGCAGGAACCCGCGGACGGACACGCAGCCTCCTCCAGCTCCTTCAGGTCCTCGTCGGACATGGCGCCGACCGAATGCTTGCCGACGGCCTCGAAGACGTCCTGCACGGTCACGGGGCGGCCCTTGAAGGTACCGGGCAGGATCGAGCCGCCATAGATGAAGATCGAGGGCACGTTGAGGCGCACCATCGCCATCATCATGCCGGGCAGCGACTTATCGCAGCCGGCGAGGCCGACGAGCGCATCGTAGCAATGGCCGCGCATGGTGAGCTCGACCGAGTCGGCGATGACCTCGCGCGAGGCGAGCGACGACTTCATGCCCTGGTGGCCCATGGCGATGCCGTCGGTCACGGTAATCGTGCAGAACTCGCGCGGCGTGCCGCTGGCGGAGGCGACGCCCTTCTTCACGGCCTGGGCCTGGCGCATCAGCGAGATGTTGCAAGGTGCGGCCTCGTTCCAGCACGAGGCGACGCCGACGAAGGGCTGCGCGATCTGCTTCGCGGTCATGCCCATCGCGTAATAGTAGGAGCGGTGCGGGGCCTTGGCCGGGCCGACGCTCACATGGCGGCTCGGCAGCCTCGACTTGTCGTACACACGCCCGTCCATCGCCACTCGTCCTGTCCCCCGATCAGCACGGCGCGAAAATGTGCCACGCCAAGCCTGCGGGGAGCAATCGCGCCCCTGAAAACCTGAAATACGTCCGGAACCCCTGCAGGTTCCACGCGTTACCCCCGATTTCGATAAATCTCAGGCACTTAACGCAGCGTTTTGCTGGGCTTCGTTTGTGGCGGCTTCTTGGCGATTGGGGTGGCCGGGACGGTACCGGACACCGTTCCCACCGGAGTGTTGCGCCGATGTCACAAAGTTTCCGGCGAAAAACTGACGCTGCGGCAGATCACAGCACCAGCGGCAGCACGAAGAAGCCGCCGACGATGACCACAACGAGGGCCAGCGCCGTCATCGGCAGGTGCTTCTCGATGAAGATGCGGATGTCGTCGCCATAATAGCGCAGCGCCACCGCGATCATCAGGAAGAAGGTCGCCCGCGAGACGACCATGCCGATGGTGAACTTCCACAGGTCGAAATGCAGGAAGCCGGACATGATCGTGACGATCTTGAACGGGATCGGCGTCAGGCCCTTGGTGACGAGCACCCAGAACCAGTAGTCCTGCGAGGTCGCGATCAGGCTGGCCGCCTTGTCCTGCAGGCCATAGATGCCGATCAGCCAGGCGCCGACCGACTCATAGAGCAGCGCGCCGATGGCATAGCCGAGATAGCCGCCGAGCACGGCGCCGAGCGAGCAGATGCCGGCATAGAACCAGGCCCGGTCCGGCCGGGCGATGCACATCGGAATCAGCAGCGGAATCGGCGGCAGCGGGCTGAACGAGCTTTCGATGAAGGTGATGCCGAAGAGCAGCCACGGGGCGGCAGGATGGGAGGCGTATGAAACGCACCAGTCATAGGCTCGCTTGAGCATGGGTTCTGAACAGCCGGTCCTTGTGCCGCCACACATTCTGCATGGCGGATTTGCGTCGGGCGCATCTAAGCGGGGTCCGCGAGAGAATGCGAGTCCTCTCTTGGACCAACGTCAATTTGACGACAGAGGCGTGACCGGAATGCGTCGTCACCAGCGGGAATCCAACCACACCCTGTCATGGTCGGGCTTGTCCCGACCATCCACGTCTTCGTCGATCGCAAGCCGTGTTCAAGACGTGGATGCTCGCCACAAGGGCGAGCATGACGGGACGGATCACGCGCCGAGCCGGCAGCGCTACGTCAGGCCAGCCGCGCCAAAGCTTCGGCGACCTTGAGCTTGCGGGCCTCGGCGGCCGCCTTGCGATCGCGATTCTCCTCGACGATTTCCTCCGGCGCGCGGGCCATGAAATCGGGGTTGCCGAGCTTCTTCTCGACGACCGCGATGTCCTGATCGAGCTTGGCCAGTTCCTTGGTCAGGCGCGAGCGCTCGGCGTCGAGATCGATCAGCCCGGCGAGCGGCAGGGCCGCGACCTCGCCGCGCACGATGATCTGGGCCGACTGGGTCGGCGCCGCCGTCTCGAAACCGATGTCGGAGACACGCGCCAGCCGCTCGATCATCGGCCGCCAGCTCTCGATCGTCGCCCGCGTCGCCGCCGAAGCGTTGACGAGCACGAGTGGGGCCTGCGTGCCGGCGGGCACGTTGACCTCCGAGCGGACCGAGCGGATGTCCGAGATCAGGTCGACGACGAAGCCGATCTCGGCCTCCGCCGCCGCGTCCTTGAGCGCCGAGAGATCCGGCCAGCGGGTCAGGCAGACCAGCGAGGCATCGCCCTCCGCGAGCGTGCGCGGCGCGCCGGCTTCCGCCTTCTGCGCCCAGAGCTCCTCGGTGAGGAACGGCATGAACGGGTGCAGGAGCTGGCAGATCAGGTCGATGACGTAGGCGACCGTCGCCTGCGTCTCGGCGCGAGCCTCGGCATCGACCCCCTCGCCCTGCAGCACGGGCTTGGCGAGCTCCAGATACCAGTCGCAGAACTGGTTCCAGACGAAGCGATAGGCCGCGCCCGCCGCCTCGTTGAACTTGAAGCTCGGGATGCCCGCCGCGATCTCCTCGGCCGCCTGCGCCGCCTCGCTGAGGATCCAGCGATTGAGCGGCTGCTTGACGGCGGCCGGGTCGAACCCTTCCGCACGGGCGCAGCCGTTCAGTTCGGCGAAGCGCGCGGCGTTCCAGATCTTGGTCGCGAAGTTGCGGTAGCCCTCGACGCGCTGCGTGCTGAGCTTGATGTCGCGCCCCTGCGCGGCCATGGCCGACAGCGTGAAGCGCAGCGCGTCGGCGCCATACTTGTCGACGAGCGTCAGCGGGTCGATGACGTTGCCCTTCGACTTCGACATCTTCGCGCCCTTCTCGTCGCGAACGATGGCGTGGATGTAGACGTCCTTGAACGGCACCTCGTCCATGAAGTTGAGGCCCATCATCATCATCCGGGCGACCCAGAAGAAGATGATGTCGAAGGCGGTGACGAGCGTCGCCGTCGGGTAATAATGCTTCAGCTCGGCCGTGTCGTCGGGCCAGCCCAGGGTCGAGAACGGCCAGAGCGCCGAAGAGAACCAGGTGTCGAGCACGTCCTCGTCGCGCGTCAGCGCGACGGTGTCGCCGTAATGCGCCATCGCCAGCGCCTGCGCCTCGGCCTCGGATTCGGCGACGAAGACTTCGCCGTCCGGCCCGTACCAGGCCGGGATCTGGTGGCCCCACCAGAGCTGGCGCGAGACGCACCAGGGCTCGATATTCTCCAGCCAGTCGTAATAGACCTTGGTCCAGTTCTCGGGCGTGAACTTCGTCCGCCCGTCCTGCACCGCCTTGATCGAGCGCTGCGCCAGCGGCTTGACGTCGACATACCACTGGTCGGTCAGCCAGGGCTCGATCACGACATCCGAACGGTCGCCATGCGGCACGGTATGAGTGTTCGGCTCGACCTTCGCGAGCAGGCCGCGCTCGGCCATCATCGCGACGACGCGGCGGCGCGCGGCGAAGCGATCGGCGCCGTCGAGCGCCAAGGTCTCGGCCTCCGGCTTGGAGCCGGCGAGGAAATCCTCATTGCCGGCAAGCAGGATGCGCGCCTCGCCGTCGAGGATATTGACGACGTCGAGCTGGTGGCGTTTGCCGACCTCGAAGTCGTTGAAATCATGGGCCGGCGTGATCTTGACCGCGCCGGTGCCCTTCTCGGGATCGGCATAATCGTCGCCGAAGATCGGAATGACGCGGCCGACCAGCGGCAGCACCGCCTTGCGGCCGATCAGATGGCCGATCGTCTCGTTGTCGGGGTGAACCGCGACGCCGGTATCGCCCAGCATCGTCTCCGGGCGGGTCGTCGCGACGGTGATGAAGGTCGAGGCGTCGTCCGCAGCGTAGGTCGCGCCTTCGAGCGGGTAGTTGAAATAGTAGAGATGGCCGTTCGGATCGCGGCTCAAGGCCTTGTCGAGCTTGGCCGCGTCGAATTCGTCCTCGCCGCCGCTCTGCCATTTGAACGTGCCGGTCTTCTCGACCTGCAGCACCTCGAGATCCGAGATCGCGGTCTGGAACTTGGGGTCCCAGTTGACCAGCCGCTTGGCGCGGTAGACCAGCCCCTGCTTGTGCAGACCGACGAAGACCTTGAGGACGGCGGCCGAGAGCCCCTCGTCCATGGTGAAGCGCTCGCGCGACCAGTCGCAGGAGGCGCCGAGGCGGCGGAGCTGGTTGACGATCGTGCCGCCCGACTCCTCCTTCCACTTCCAGACCTCGGCGAGGAAGGCCTCGCGGCCCATGCTGCGGCGGTCAGTACGGTTCTCGGCGGCAAGCTTGCGCTCGACGACCATCTGCGTCGCGATACCGGCATGGTCGGTGCCCGGCTGCCAGAGCACGTCCTTGCCGCGCAGGCGCTCGAAGCGGCAGAGCACGTCCTGCAGCGTGTTGTTGAGCGCGTGGCCCATATGCAGCGAGCCGGTGACGTTCGGCGGCGGGATCACGATGCAATAGGGCTCGGCGCCGGGTGCAGCGCCCCTGCCCGCCTTGAAGGCCTGCGCCTCGTCCCAGGCCTTGCTGATCCGGGCCTCGACGGCGGCCGGTTCGAAAGTCTTGTCCATCATCGCATCGCTCGAACGCAGAAAGGCCGGGGAACCTGCCCAGGCCGGAAAAATCACGGGCCAAAAAGGTCTCGGCCCTTAAGAACCCATGCACGGGCCGCGCGTCAACGTTTTCGATGATACGCGACCGCCGGCCGGCTCTGCATTGGCCTCAGGCAAGCTTCGACCACGGGAACCAGGGCGGCTTCACCCCGTTATGGGAGAGCCGACGGAGTGCGGGCGTCGCCCCCCGGCTTTGTTCGAGATCCCTGAAACAACGAGCAGGATGTGATGATGAAGCTCATGGTCCACGCCCTCGGGGCGTGGTTCGCCGTCGAGGCGGCTTCGGGCCGTTATCCCCGCCCGGTCGCCGTCGGGTTGACGATGCTGGTCTCACGGCTCGGCGCCCCGGCGACAGTCTTCGCCATGGCAGGCTACGGCTTGATGCGTCTCAAGGAATCCGGCGCATTCGAACGCGTCCAGCCCAAACACGGCGCCGCCGAACCCGCAGCAACGCCAGATAGAACCATGAATGCGCGATAGGGACGCCGGGCGGCCGCCTCAGCTGCGGCCGCCGCGCGCAACGCGCTCGATCTCGGTGCGGACCAGCCGCTCGACCATGGTCGGCAGGTTGTCGTCGAGCCAGGTCTTGAGCATCGGCTTCAGCATGTCCTTGACCAGATCCTCCAGCGTCCGTGCGTTGTTGCTGAGCACGGTCGAGGCGAGCTGGCCGAAGGCGTTGGTCACCACCGAACTGGCCTGATCCGACAACAGGCTCGCCATGTCGGGGACAGCAGCAGCGAAAGCAGGCTGCGGTTGAGGCTGTGGCGGCTCAAACTGGACCGGGAAAGGCTGCGGCTCGGCGACAGGGGCCGGCGGTTCCGGAGGCAGAGCCGCGACGGGTTCCTCGTCGAGGAAGGCAATATCGGAATCGTCCGGGACAGCGGCCGGCGGAACGGGCGCGGGCTCCGGCATGGGCGCGGCAACCAGAGCGGCCTCCGCTCCCAGGTCCAGCACGTCGTCGTCGATGGCGGCGACCAGCGCAGGCTCCGCCTCGACTTGCGGCGCGGCGGCCTCCTCGGCCGGCTTCGTCTCGTCATCCGAGATGATCCGGCGGATGGAGGCGAGGATCTCCTCCATCGACGGTTCGCTGGGCTTGGCTTGCGCGCTCATGAGTCAGACCGTTGAACACCGGGCGCGCCGACGGAATCAACGCCGCTCCAAGAGCGCAGTATTCCACGGCAGCGATGTCAGACAAGGCACCAACGGGCTCTCCCACAGGAGAAATCCGCTCTGTTGCCGGAATGTGCCGCGGCGCGGAGTCGACAGCCGCCCTTCAGCGGCCGTCGGGGGTCTGGGTGCCCCAGAGCTTGCCCTGAACCTGCTCGTAATGCTGGCGGGCGTCGTAGATCTCGGCCTTGAGCTTGAGCGACTGGGCGGAGAGCTTGCCGATCGCGGACAGCACTGCATAGGAGGCGACGACCCGGTCGCGCTGCGCGACCACGAGGCTCGAGCGGGCGCTCACCAGCTCCTGCTGGGCGTTGAGGACGTCGAGCGTCGTGCGCTGGCCGACCTTCGCCTCCTCGCGGACGCCGGACAGAGCCGTGGACGCGGCTTCGACCTGCGCCTGGGCCGCGGTGATCTGAGCCTTGGCGGCTTCGTGCCCGCCCCAGGCGGAAACGACGGCGGCGCGCACGGTGTCGCGCTGGGTGTCGACCTCGATCCGGCGCTGGCCGGCCGTTTCCTTGGCCTGGCGGGTGCGGGCATAGATCTGGCCGCCCTCGTAGATCGGGATCGTCAGCGTGCCGACGAGGCTGGCCGAGAAACGGTTGTCGCCGGAGAACTGGCTGTCATAGCGCTGCTGGACCACGCCGCGGACGCCGACGACGGGATAGAGATCCGCCTCGGTGACCTTGACCTGGAGTTCCGCGGCGTCGACGCCGTGCAGCGAGGCGATGATCGCCGGGTGGTTCGAGAGAGCCTGGGTCAGCGCGGTCGGCAGCGACTTCGGCAGCAGCCCCTCGACCGGCCGGGCCGGAGCGAGCGAGCGCGGCTCGGTGCCGACATTCTGGCGGAAGCGCGCCACGGAGGTCTTCAGGTTCGATTCGGCCAGAATCGCCTGCGAGCGGGCCGAGGACAGGCGGGCTTCCGCCTGCGCAACGTCGGTGCGCGTCACCTCGCCGACCTGAAACCGGTCGCGCGTCTGGCGCAGCTGCTCCTCGAGCACCTCGACGTTGTTACGGTTGAGGTTGAGAATCGCCGTGTCGCGCAGCACGTTCATGTAGGAGGTTGCGGCATCGAGCAGCACGTTCTGCTCGGTATTGCGCAAAGTGGCGCGGGCGCCGAGCACCTGCGATTCGGACTGGCCCACGGCGCTGCGGGTCTTGCCGGAATCGAAGATGTTCTGGTCGACCTGCACGCCGACGCCGCGCGGGCCGAGCCGGGACACGTTGGTGTTGTGGACCGGCGAGTTGCTGGCGAAGGCCGGAATGCCCGATTCGGTGATGCTGGCGCCGATATCTGCCGAAGCCGTGATGCGCGGCCGGTAGCCCGCCTTCGCCTGCGGCACGTTCTCGTCGGTCGCACGGACCGAGGCGCGCTGCGCATTGAGGGTCGGATTGGCGGAATAGGCCCGCGCGAGCGCGGCATCCATGGTCTGAGCCGAAACCGGCCCCGCCCAGCCTCCGGCCAACGCCAGGGCGAAGGCGGCGGAGAGAGCAAGTCCGGAAATCTTGTCGTAGCGTTTATGCACTGGACGCCTCATGTGCGCACTGAAAGTCGCGCCCAGGCATCGCCCCAGCCTCGGCAGAGTTGCAATTTATAGCCGTTCCGGCACCTCTCGCCAACGCATGGGGCGGTGCCGGAATGGTTTCGTTCGTACAGTGGCGCAAAAATGCGACACTTGTCGTCATCAGAAAACGAAGGCCGCGGGACGGCGGAATTCCGAGATAACCGGCGCAGCGGCGTCGAAAACGGGTCTCCCGGAGACGATTTCGCTGGATTTCAGATAGAGCATCACCCGCGCCGCCCGGCCCAGCCCCTCGACCACGATGAGCCGGCCTTCCGGCCGCAGCAGCGGGAAAAGCGTTTCGGGCACGATCTCGCAGGCCCCGCTGACGAGAATCGCGTCGAAGCTGGCAGCCGCCGGTTGCGCCGCCGTGATCGTCACATTGCCGGCTCCGGTGCGGCTCAGCGCCGATTCGGCCAGCGCGCGCGCCGCATTGTCAGGCTCCCAGAGCGTGGCCTTCGCGCCCATGTTTGCCATCAGCGCGGCGCCATAGCCGGAACCGCCGGCATATTCGAGCGCGGCCTCGCCCGGCTGCGGGTCCAAGAGCTGGATCATCCGCACCGCGACCATCGGGGTCATCAGCGCCCGGCCGGTGCCCGGCAGCGGGATCGACTGGTCGAGATAGGCGAGATGGGACAGGTTTCCGGGAACGAAAGCCTCGCGCGGCACCGAATCCGCCGCGGCCAGCGCGGCCCGATCGGTGATGTCATAGGTGCGCAGCTGGCAATCGACCATGTTGCGGCGCAGCGAGGCAAAATCGTCCATACCCGAACTCTCCGTCCACGGCGCCGGTGCTGCAAGGCGCGGCCGATGCTCTGGAAGCCGCCCGAACCGGTGCAGCGATCGCGCCGTTCTTCCGCAGCTTTCTGTTCGAGGCTCGCGCAAAAGGCAAGCGCCGCCTGGCCGCAGGCATAAACCAGCGACGTTCAAGACGATCTGTCGAAGTGAGGGGGAAGTTGGCTCCCGGAGCAGGATTCGAACCTGCGACCAATCGATTAACAGTCGATTGCTCTACCGCTGAGCTATCCGGGAACAACGTGGCGGCGTCTTAGCCGTGCGATCCGGATAGTGCAAGCCCCTTGCGAGCCGGCCAAGCAGATTTGTCGTCGTCGCTGTGGAAGATGCGATGCCGGGTTGCGGTGCGGCGCGGCTTGTGGTTATAGCGCTCTCGCTGAAGCGGCCGCGGCCGTTTTCGCAGGAAGGCCTCGTGGCGGAGTGGTTACGCAGAGGACTGCAAATCCTTGCACCCCGGTTCGATTCCGGGCGAGGCCTCCAAAGATCTTATAGCGCCGATATCGCTGCGCTTTCCCAAGTTTCCGGGCTGTTGCCATTCGTTCCGCGCTCCCGTGAGCCCATGCTCATCGGCGCCCGCGGCGCCAACCGCCTTCCCTGCGGATTTTCCGATATTGACGATCGGGCGAGGGCTTTGAAGCACGCCCCGCCCCAAGCCCCTCAGCGCGGGGCTGAGCGGGGCTGAAACGAATCCGGCGCGACCCGCTCGGGGAATGTCAGGGACGACACCGCCACGATGACCGTCAGGCCGATGACGGCGAGCCAGAGCCAGAAATCCATGAGCGGCTTTTTCGGGTTGGTCATGTTGGTCATCATGCAAGGGACGCCCGAGACGCTCCCGGGTTCCCGGTCGCCAGCGATCAAACGCGCGACCTCGACTCGTCCCGGCGCTGTTCTTGCTCGCGCTTTCAGCCCTTTTGCGCTGCGTTGGCGGCCGAATCCGGGACGGCCTTGCGGAAGCCGTCGCCCCGCCCTGGTCCCGCACCATGCTTGATCGCCAGGGTCAGAATCGTCCGGCCGACGGCTTCCGGCAGGTCGGCGTCCAGCATCACGCGCAGACGCCCGGTACCGGCCTCGACAGCCGAAACCTCGAAGCCTGCGGGCTTGTGGTTCTGCCTCGTACGCGGGCGGCGCGCGGCGAACAAATTGTCCAGCCTCCGACCCATCTCCCCGAGTTCGAGATCGAGTCCCGCTTCCTCCAATGCATCCATCTTTCAGCAGCCGCTCATCTGGAACGATCGTTCAGGCTGTGATTCGCCTTAAGGATTTCGTTTACAAATCGTTAAAATTCTAGTTATTGACGCCTGCCTGTTCGGGGCGGAGTAGCGTCATGGTCGAAGCCATTGTGATAGCGGTCCTCATGGCCGGGACGGCAGGCGTGTCCTGGCTGATCGCCGATCGCCTGCATCTGCCTCTCGAAATCTGAGCCGGCGATAGCAGATTCGGCAAGCACCGACTGCCTTTCTGAGCTTCCGTCCGAAAATCTTTCCTCTGATCCGGGACCGATTCCGCATGGCCGCGTTGATCGCGAGGCTGCGGCCGGAGCGGATCATGGCCGGAGAGGAACGATGACTGAACGCGCCCTGCACTGGTTCCGCAACGATCTGAGGCTGGCCGATAATCCGGCGCTCGCAGCTGCGTCCGAGGCCGGGGAGGTCTTATGCCTCTATATCCTCGATACCGGTTCCGATCGCCGGCCCATAGGCGGTGCGTCGCGCTGGTGGCTGTCGCGCTCGCTTCACGCGCTCGGCGAAGCGCTCGCAGCAAAGGGCGGGCGGCTCGTGCTGATGAGGGGCGATCCGGCGGTCTTGCTGCCGCGGGTCGTGACTGATGCCGGAATCACCCTCGTCACCTGGAATCGCCGCTACGAGGCGGGCGAGATCGCCCTCGACCGCAAGCTCAAGGAGGATTTGTCGGGACGGGGAATCGATGTCCGCAGTTTCAACAGTCACCTCCTGAACGAGCCGTGGCAGGTGACCACGACCACCGGGCAGCCGATGAAGGTGTTCACGCCCTACTGGCGCGCAGCCCGTCAGAAAGGCGAGCCGGCGGCTCCGATTCCCGCTCCGACGCGAATCGCTGCGCTGCCCCTGCCCGCTTCGATCGAGGCATCGACGCTCACCTTGCCCGGTCTTGGGCTTGAGCCCCGGAAGCCTGACTGGGCCGGCGGTCTACGGGCTGCGTGGACACCGGGGGAAGCGGGTGCGGCCGCGAAGCTGGACGATTTTCTGGCCGATGGCCTTGATGGTTACGCCGGGAATCGCGATCGGCCGGACCGGGCAGCGACGTCACGCCTCTCACCCCATCTCCATTTCGGCGAGATCGGACCGCGACAGGTCTGGCACGCACTGCAGCATGCTCGCGCCGCCGGCGAGGCCGCCGGATCGGAACAGGACGCCGAGAAATTTCTTTCGGAGATCGGCTGGCGGGAGTTTTCCCACCATCTGCTCTTCCACAATCCGGAGCTGGCGACGCGCAATTACGATTCGCGCTTCGATGCCTTCCCCTGGCGGCCGGATGAGACCGCGCTCAGCCGCTGGCAGCGCGGGCAGACCGGAATCCCGCTCGTCGATGCCGGTATGCGCGAGCTCTGGACGACCGGCTGGATGCATAACCGCGTGCGGATGGTCGTCGCCTCCTTCCTGATCAAGCATCTGCTGCAGGACTGGCGGGCCGGCGAAGCCTGGTTCTGGGACACGCTGGTCGATGCCGATGCGGCCAACAATGCCGCGAGCTGGCAATGGGTCGCGGGCTCGGGCGCCGACGCATCGCCCTATTTCCGCATCTTCAATCCGGTGACGCAGGGCGAAACCCACGATCCGCACGGAGCTTATGTCCGCCAATGGGTGCCGGAGCTGGCAGGGCTGTCCGACGAGGACATCCACCAGCCCTGGAAGGCGTCGGAGAAGGCCCTGCGCGAGGCCGGTATTCGAATCGGCGAGACCTATCCTGCCGCGCTCGTCGACCTCGCCTTCGGGCGCCAGCGCGCGCTGGATGCCTTCGCCACGATCCGAGGCAGTTGAACCGGCCTTAGCCGCTGCGCTCGGCGAAGCGGGACATCAGCGCAAAATAGACCGGATAGGGCAAAAGGCGCGCGACCTTCAGGATCCAGGCGAGGCGGCGCGGCACGGTGATCTCGAAGCCGCCGCGCTCGAATCCATCAACGATTCGCCTTGCCCCATCCTCCACCGTCTGCAGGAACGGCATCGGGAAGCGGCGGCCTTCGGTCATCGGCGTCTCGATGAAACCGGGATTGACCAGTTGCAGGCGAATGCCGGCCGCCTCGCAATCGAAGCGCATCGATTCGCAAAAATAGATCGCGCCCGCCTTTGCGGCGCCATAGGCAGCCGCGCCGGGCAGGCCACGATAGCCGACGAGCGAGGCATTGACCGCGATCTGCCCAACGCCGCGGGCGATCATGCGCGGCTGCACGGCGAAGAAGCTCTTGGCGACGCCGAGCAGATTGACCCCGACGACCTGCTCGACCGTTTCGACATCGATCGCCCTGCCCTGGCCGGACGCGATGCCGGCATTGAGGAAGGCGAGCGCGATCGGCCCGTGAATGCTCTCGATGGCGTCGGCGACGTCGCGCATGCCCTGCGCATCGGTGACGTCGCCGGCATGGGCGACGATGCGGCCGGGCAGCTTCTCGGCGCTGCGTGCGAGGCGCTCCAGGGCTTCCAGTCGCCGAGCGGTCGCCGCGACCGTCCAGCCTCGGCGCGCCAGCTCGAGCGCGACCGCGGCCCCGATGCCGGAGCTGGCACCGGTGATCCAGGCAACGCCGTCCTGCGGCTTCATGCGGGGCAAGGCCATGGCGGCTCCGGGTTGGCGGGACAGTCATCTAGGCACGGAATCGCCCGGCCGGAAGCCATGCGCCGCAAATCATCCCCGCTATCCCGCCAATGAGGTGGCACCTCGGCGGCAATCGGTGCAGTCTGCGGGCCTAAGGCGTTCCCGCGCCGCTCAAGAGACACGAGACGATGCCGACCGAACTGCTCTTCCGCCAGGATGCCTATCTCAAGGAAACGCCCGCGACGGTCGAAGCCGTGAACGAGCGCGGTGGCATCATCCTCGACCGCACGAATTTCTATGCGACCGGCGGCGGCCAGCCGGGCGATGCCGGCCATCTGCGCCGCGCCGATGGCAGCGAGATCGCGATCGCCACGACGATCTATGACCCGGAGGACAAGAGCCGGGTCATCCACGTTCCCGCAGAGGGCCAGGCGCTGCCGGCGCCCGGCGAGGCGGTGACGGTCGTCCTCGACTGGGAGCGCCGCTTCAAGCGCATGCGCGTTCATACCGCCCTGCATCTGCTTAGCGTCGTGCTCACCTTCCCCGTCACCGGCGGCTCGATCGGCGATGGCGACGGAAGGCTCGATTTCGACATTCCCGAAGGCGGGCTCGACAAGGCCGAGGTCTCCGAGACGCTCAACGCGCTGGTCGCGCGCAATGCCGATGTCACCGAGCGCTGGATCACCGACGAGGAACTCGACGCCAATCCGGGCCTCGTCAAGACGATGTCGGTCAAGCCGCCGCGCGGCTCGGGCCGCGTCCGGCTCGTCGCCATCGGCGATATCGACCTGCAGCCCTGCGGCGGCACCCATGTCCGCAACACCGCCGAGATCGGCGCGGTCGTGGTCACCGATATCGAGAAGAAGGGCAAGCAGAACCGGCGCGTCCGGATCGCGCTTGCCTGACATGGCTTTCGACGGAACCTCGCCGTCATTCCGGACAGGCGGCGAAGCCGCGCCGATCCGAAGTCCATCGACGGGCGCCGCGCTCCTTGATGGATTCCGGGACAAGCCCGGAATGACGGCGCAGTTCCGGTAATCAGATAAAACTTGCCCAGAGGATACGCCTATGGCCCGTGAAGACGTCTTCGTTTCGACCGAGTGGCTGGCCGAGCGCCTGAACGCGCCGGATATCGTCGTGGTCGATGCCTCCTGGTACCTGCCGGCCCATGGCCGCGACCCGCATGCCGAATTCGCCGAGCGGCGCATTCCCGGCGCGGTGCATTTCGATATCGACGCGGTCAAGGACACGAGCTCCAACCTGCCGCATATGCTGCCGCGCCCCGAAGCCTTCGCCGCGGCGGTCGGCACCATGGGTATCGGCGACGGCATGCGCATCGTCGTCTATGACGGGCTCGGGCTGTTCTCCGCGCCACGCGTGCGCTGGACCTTCAAGGTGTTCGGCGCCAGGGACGTCGTCATCCTCGACGGCGGTTTCCCGAAATGGGAGCGCGAGGGCCGGCCGATCGAGCAGGGCCCGCCGCGCGCCCGCGCCACCCGCAGCTTCACCGCCCGTCTCGACCATTCGGCCGTCGCCAATGCCGACGATGTCGCGAAGGCGCTCTCCGCCGGCAATGCCCAGGTGGTCGATGCCCGCCCGGCCGACCGCTTCCGCGGCGAGGCGGCCGAGCCGCGTCCCGGCGTGCGCTCCGGCCATATGCCGGGCGCGCTGAATGTGCCCGCCACGGCGTTGATCGCCGATGGCAGTCTGAAGGATTCGGCCGCCATCGCCGCCGCCTTCGCTGATGCCGGCGCCGACCTCGACCGGCCCTTGATCACGAGCTGCGGCTCCGGCGTCACGGCCGCGATCCTCGCGACGGCGCTGGAGACGATCGGCAAGCCGGCCCGCGCGCTCTATGATGGTTCATGGTCCGAATGGGGCGCGAGCGACCGGCCGATCGCGACGGGGCCGGCGAAAGTGGGCTGAGACAGTCTGCGCCTGCGCAAGCGAGGAGGACGATATGAGTCACGATCATTCCCACGATCACGACCATCCGCACGATCACAGCCATGACGGCGAACCGCGCTGGAAGCATGACGGCGTGCGCGTCATCTCCGGCGACAAGCTCGACCCCAATACGGCGCAGACGCCCGGCATGTTCCGGCAGGCGGCGATCAACCATGCCCGCGTCGGCGCCCAGAAGATCTGGGCCGGCACGGTCGCGATCGAGCCCAATGCCAAGACCGGCGTGCACCATCATGGCGAGCTCGAAAGCGTGATCTATGTGGTCAGCGGCAAGGCGCGGATGCGCTGGGGCGAGCGGCTGGAATTCGTTGCCGAGGCCGGGCCGGGCGACTTCATCTATGTCCCGCCCTTCGTGCCGCATCAGGAGATCAACGCCGATCCCGACAACCCGCTGCAATGCGTGCTGGTGCGCTCCGACAACGAGGCGGTGGTAGTCAACATCACCGATGTCGACCCGGTCGAGAAGCCGGAAGAGGTCTACTGGGTCGACCCGATCCACAAGCACCCGCACGGGTGAAGAGGGACGCCACCTTGCCTGTCGAACTGCGTGAAATCACCGCGGCAACGGTCCGCACCATCTGCGGGCTCGAGGTCGCGGAGGAGCAGCGCGAGAATGTCGCGCCGGTCGCGATCTCGATCGCACAGGCGCATTTCGAACCGCGTGCGACCTTCCGGGCGATCTATGCCGGCAACGAGCCCGTCGGCTTCATCCTCTGGCGCGATGACGACAAGCCGGGCAGCGCCTATCTCTGGCGCTTCATGGTCGATCGCCGGCATCAAGGGAAAGGCTATGGGCGCGCTGCGCTGGAGCAGCTCTTTGCGCTGCTGAAGGTGCAAGGCATCACCACGCTCAGCGCCAGCGTCGTCCGCGGCGAGCACAGCCCGCTGGGCTTCTACCTGTCGATCGGCTTCATCGAGGCCAACGAAGTCACCAGTACCGGCGAGTGGCTGATCCTGAAGAGCCTTTAGCCGAGCCGGCTGCCTAGCCCGTCTGGAAATCGCCCGGCTGCGGCGGGGCGATCGGGGTGAACAGCGTCCGGTCCGGCTTGAGGTCGAGCAGTGGCGTCTCGTCGAGACAGTCGAGCCCGCGCACCAGCAGCACCCGCCCTTCCCGCGCCACCAGAGTCGCGATCGAGGTGCCGATTGGATTGGGCCGGACCGGCGTGCGCAGCGCGAAAGTGCCGTGGGTCTCGCCGTTATTGGCCGGGCTCTGGCGGACGAGATCGCGGCGCGACTGGTGCAGCCAGTAGAGCACCTCCAATCGCTCGAAACGCTCGATGCCTTCCAGCGCCTCGTCCCAGGGCGGGAACAATTCGATGCGGCAGATCGGTCCGTCCGCCCTGCCCTGGCGCGGGCAAACCAGCCGCGAGGTCCAGGGCGTGCGGATCGTGCCGATGAAGACGAGGCCGGCATCGGTCGCCTGCGGCGGCGCCACAGTGACCTCCCTCTCGCGGATCTCGTTCTCGCGGACCATGCCGTAGACTCTCCTTAAAGCCGCCCAGTTTAAAGCCGCCCAGTCAGGCTCCACGTCATTGCGAGCGAAGCGAAGCAATCCAGGGGGACTGGGCTGAAGCGTTCAACCCAGTCCCCCTGGATTGCTTCGTCGCTCCGCTCCTCGCAATGACGGCTTATGCGTCTCCAGTCCGAGCCGAAAATTCAGTCGATCGCGATCATCACATCGGACGCCTTCACCACGGCGTAGGCGTCCTTGCCGACGGTGAGGCCGAGATCGTCCACCGCCGCGTTGGTGATCGAGGAGGTCACGATCGCGCCGCCGATATCGATGCGGACATGTGCCGTCGTCGCGCCCTTGGTGATCTCGACGATCCTGCCCTTGAGCTGGTTGCGCGCGCTGATCTTCATGGCTCGTCCTCTCCTTGCGACAATAAGGCCGCCGCCGCGCCTTGACTTGGGTCGGGGGGCGCGGCAACCATCGTTATACCCGACGATATACAACGCGAAATTCGAGCGAGGAACAACATGTTGAAGCGTCGCACCCTGCTGGGCATGGGCCTGGCCCTTGCCGTGAGCTTTGCTCCCGCCTTCGACGCCGCGCAGGCGCAGACGAAGGACCTCGTGATCTTCGCCGCCGCCAGCATGAAGAATGCGCTGGACGAGGCCGCCGCCAACTGGGTCAAGGAAAGCGGCAAGCCCGCGCCCAAGATCTCCTATGCCGCCAGCAACACGCTGGCGAAGCAGCTGGAGAACGGCGCTCCCGCCGATCTCTTCGTCTCGGCCGATCTGGACTGGATGGACTATGCGGCCGGCAAGAACCTGATCAAGCCGGATACCCGCGTCAGCCTGCTCGCCAACCGGATCGTGCTGGTCGCCGGCAAGGATTCGACCGCCAAGCTCGACCTCAAGCCCGGCGTCGATGTCGCGGGCGCGGCCGGCGCGGGCCGTCTCGCCATGGGCAATGTCGATTCCGTTCCGGCCGGCAAATACGGCAAGGCGGCGCTGGAGAAGCTCGGCGCCTGGGACAAGGTGAAGGACAAGATCGCGCAGGCCGACAATGTCCGCGCCGCGCTGCTGCTAGTCTCGCGCGGCGAGGCCCCGCTCGGCATCGTCTATGCGACCGACGCCGCCGCCGACCCGCAGGTCAAGGTTGTCGCGACCTTCCCCGAGGATTCGCATCCCCCGATCGTCTACCCCGTCGCCGTCACCAAGGATTCGGCCAATCCCGACGCGCAGGCCTTCCTGACCTATCTGCGCAGCCCCGCCGCCCGACCCGTCTTCGAGAAGCAGGGCTTCACGGTGCTCAACAAGGCTGCCAGCTCTTCGTGATCGCCGCCTCGTGACCGACTGGCTTACGCTTTCGCCTGAAGAATGGACGGCGGTGAGGCTCAGCCTCATCGTCGCCACGACTGCCATGATCGCGAGCCTCCCCCTGGGGCTTGGCGTCGGCTTGCTGCTGGCGCGCGGGCGATTCTGGGGCAAGTCCCTGCTCGACGCCATCGTCCATATGCCGCTGATCCTGCCGCCGGTGGTGACGGGCTACCTGCTGCTCGTCGGCTTCGGCCGGCGCGGTCCGATCGGCGAATTCCTCTATGACTGGTTCGGGATCGTGCTGTCCTTCCGCTGGACCGGGGCGGCACTGGCCTGTGCGGTGATGGGCTTCCCCCTGATGGTCCGCGCCATCCGGCTCTCGATCGAGGCCGTCGACCGCAAGCTCGAATCCGCTGCCGGCACGCTCGGCGCAAGTCCGATCTGGGTCTTCCTCGTCGTCACCCTGCCGCTCTGCCTGCCTGGCATCATCGCGGGCATGATCCTGTGCTTCGCCAAGGCGATGGGCGAATTCGGCGCGACGATCACCTTCGTTTCCAACATCCCCGGCGAGACGCAGACCCTGCCCTCCGCGATCTACACCTTCACGCAGGTTCCGGGCGGCGATGCCGGCGCGATGCGGCTGACTCTGATCTCGATCGTGATCTCGGTCGCCGCGCTCTTCCTGTCCGAATTGATGGCCCGCATCGTCGGGCGCCGGATCAACGTCGAATGACGGATGTCCTCGACATTGCCGTCCGCCACAGGCTCGGCGACTTCACACTCGATTCGAGCTTCACCTCCGACGGGCGCCTCACCGCCCTGTTCGGTAGCTCGGGTTCCGGCAAGACCTCATTGGTCAATGTCATCGGCGGGTTGATCCGCCCCGATTCCGGCCATGTCCGTGTCGATGGCGAGACGCTGGTCGATACGGAACGCGGCATCTTTCTGCCGAAGCATCGCCGCCGCATCGGCTATGTCTTCCAGGAGGCACGGCTCTTCCCGCATCTCACCGTACGCCAGAACCTGCTCTTCGGGCACTGGTTCGTGCCGCGCGCCCAGCGCAAGCCGGCCGAGCTCGACAAGGTGCTGGAGCTGCTGGGGATCGGCCATCTGCTGCACCGGAGACCGGGCGGCCTTTCCGGTGGTGAGAAGCAGCGCGTCGCCATTGGCCGTGCGCTGCTGGCGCAGCCGCGCCTCCTGCTGATGGACGAGCCGCTCGCGGCGCTCGACGAGGCCCGCAAGGCCGAGATCCTGCCGCATATCGAGCGCCTGCGCGACGAGGCCGGCATTCCCATCGTCTATGTCTCGCATGCGCTGGCGGAGGTCGCGCGCCTCGCCACCACCGTCGCCATGGTCGAGAACGGGCGCGTCGCGGCTTGCGGCCCTACGGCCGACATCCTGTCCCGCCCCGATCTGGCGGCACGGCCGGGTGCACCGGAAGCGAGCACGCTGCTCTCCGGCGAGGTCGTGGGTTTCGAGGAAGCGTTCGGACTGGCACGGCTGAAGACGCCGGCCGGGCCATTGACGATCGCGCGCGCCGCGCTGCGGCAGGGCCAGCGCATCAAGATCCGCATCCTCGCCAGCGACGTCATGCTCAGCCTCGGCCAGCCGGCCGAGATCAGTGCGCTCAACGTACTGCCGGGCACGGTCTCCGAGATCGGCGAGCGCAGCGGCACCGGCGGCAGCACCGTGCATCTGCTGGTCGCTTGCGGCAAGGCGAAGCTGGCGGCGCGCATCACCGCGAAATCTCTCGCCCTGCTCGGTCTGGCGCCCGGCAAGCCGGTCCATGCGGTGATCAAGAGCGTCTCCGTCGAGATGCCGTAAGTCGTTTCGAACGGTCATTCCGGGGCGGGCGGCAGGCCCGAGCCCGGAACCCATGAACACGACATTTCCGTCATGGTCGGGCTTGTCCCGACCATCCACGTCTTCCTTCACGCAATGCGGTGGTCAAGACGTGGATACTCGCCACAAGGGCGAGCATGACGGCTGGAAAAGCGTCGTGTTCATGGGTTCCGGGCTCGGACCTTCGGCCCGCCCCGGAATGACAACGAGGTACCACACAACATCACAGCACCCCTTGACCTTCCCATGATGGGAAACCTTATATCGCCTGTCATCACCATGCAGGAGACGGCGATGACGGTCATCGACAGGAGCAGGAACGACCTCGAAACCCTCGATCTGGGCGTCGAGGGCATGACCTGCGCGAGCTGCGTCGCCCATGTCGAGCGCGCCATCGCGGCGGTGCCGGGCGTCGATGCGGTCTCGGTCAATCTCGCGACCGAGCGGGCGCATGTCACTTTCGCCAAGGACGGCACCGACCTGAAGCAGGTCGAGGCGGCTGTCCGCCAGAGCGGCTACACCCCGGTCGAGACCACGATCGAATTGTCGGTCTCGGGCATGACCTGCGCCTCCTGCGTCGGCCATGTCGAGAAGGCCCTGCGCGCCGTGCCGGGCGTGGTCGAGGCCACCGTGAACCTCGCGACCGAGCGGGCCAGCGTGAAGGCGCTCGCCGGCAACGACATCATTCCCGCGCTGACGAAGGCCGTGGTCGGCGCCGGCTATGAGGCGAGCCCGATCGTCGCGGCCGATGGCGAGGCCGACACGCGCCGGCAGGCAGCCAAGGACGAGGAACAGGGCAAGCTGCTGCGCTCGGTCATTCTCGCCGGCGTGCTGACGCTGCCGCTGCTCGTCGTCGAGATGGGCAGCCACATGATCCCCTCTCTGCATCACTGGCTCGCCGGGACCTTCGGCGAAGGAAACGTGCGCGTCTTCTCCTTCGCGCTGGCGACCATCGTCCAGTTCGGGCCCGGCCTCGTCTTCCTGCGCAAGGGTTTCCCGGCGCTGCTGCGGCTGGCGCCCGACATGAACTCGCTGGTCATGCTCGGCACCGGCGCGGCCTATCTCTATTCGAGCGTCGCGACCTTCCTGCCGGACCTGATGCCGGCCGGTACTGACGGCACCTATTTCGAATCCGGCGCGGTGATCGTGACGCTGATCCTGCTCGGGCGCTGGTTCGAGACTCGCGCCAAGGGCCGGACCGGTGCCGCGATCCGCAGCCTGATCGCGCTCCAGCCCAAGACCGCCCGCGTGCTGCGCGATGGCGCCGAGAGCGACGTTGCCGTCGGCAGTGTCCGTCCTGGCGACATCGTCATCCTCAGGCCGGGCGAGCGCGCCCCGGTCGATGGCGAGGTCACGGACGGCTCTTCCTTCGTCGATGAATCGATGATCACCGGCGAGCCCGCCCCCGTCCGCAAGGAAGCCGGCAGCACCGTCACCGGCGGCACAGTCAACGGCTCTGGCGCGCTGCGCTTCACCGCGCAGAAGGTCGGCTCCGACACGCTGCTCGCCCAGATCGTGCGCACCGTTCAGGCCGCCCAAGGCGCCAAGCTGCCGATCCAGGCACTGGTCGACCGCGTCACGCTGTGGTTCGTCCCGGTCGTGATCGCGCTGGCGCTCCTGACCTTCGCCGTCTGGCTGACATTCGGTCCGAGCCCGGCTTTGTCGCATGCGCTGGTCAATGCCGTCGCGCTGCTGATCATCGCCTGCCCCTGCGCCATGGGCCTGGCGACGCCAACCTCGATCATGGTCGGCACCGGCCGCGGCGCCGAGCTCGGCATCCTGTTCCGGCAGGGCGACGCCCTGCAGGCCCTGAAGGACGTGCAGATCGTCGCGCTCGACAAGACGGGCACGCTGACCAAGGGCAAGCCCGAGCTAACCGATATCGAGCCGGCCGCCGGCTTTGCGGCCGACGATGTGCTGCGTCTCGTCGGCTCGGCCGAGAACCGCTCCGAGCATCCGCTGGCGCAGGCGCTGGTCGCAGCCGCCAAGGCGCGTAACCTCGCCCTCGCCGAGCCGGCCGATTTCACCAGCGATCCCGGCCGTGGCGTCACCGCGACGGTCGAGGGCCGCAAGGTCGCGATCGGTGGCCACCGGCTGATGGAAGACGCTGGTCTCGACATCGCACCCTTCGCTGCCTGCGCCAAGGCGCTGGCCGAAGCCGGCAAGACGCCGCTTTATGCCGCGCTCGACGGCAAGATCGCCGCCGTGATCGCCGTCGCCGACGCCGTGAAGGAGACCACGCCCGCGGCCATCGCGGCCCTGCACAAGCTCGGGCTCAAGGTCGCGATGGTGACCGGCGACGACCGGCGCACGGCGGAAGCTGTGGCGCGCGGCCTCGGCATCGACGAGGTCTGGGCCGAAGTGCTGCCGACCGACAAGGCCGAGGTGGTGAAGCGGCTGCAGAGCCGCGGCGCCAAGGTCGCCTTCGTTGGCGACGGCATCAACGACGCCCCTGCCCTCGCTCAGGCCGATGTCGGCATCGCCATCGGCACCGGCACGGATATCGCGATCGAGAGCGCCGATGTCGTGCTGATGTCCGGCGACGTCATGGGCGTGCCCCGTGCGATCGCGCTGTCGCAGGCGGTGATTTCCAATATCCGCCAGAATCTCGCCTGGGCCTTCGGCTACAACGCCCTGCTGATCCCGGTCGCGGCCGGTGTGCTCTATCCGGCCTTCGGCATTCTGCTCTCGCCGGTCTTCGCCGGGCTCGCCATGGCGCTGTCGAGCGTCAGCGTCGTCAGCAATGCGTTGCGGTTGAAGCGTTTTCAGGTTCCGTCTTCGCACGGACAGGAGGTCTGAGATGAATATCGGCGAAGCCGCAACCCGCTCCGGCGTCAGCGCCAAGATGATCCGCTATTACGAGAGCATCGGCCTGATCACCGCGCCGGCCCGCACGGCCGCGCAATACCGGGTCTATGCCGCCGACGACGTGCATACGCTGCGCTTCGTGCGCCGCTCGCGCGATCTCGGCTTCTCGCTGGAGGAGACGCGCGAATTGCTCGCGCTCTGGCGCGACAAGAGCCGGGCCAGCGCCGATGTGAAGAACCTCGCCATGGCGCATGTGCGCGAACTCGAGGAAAAGGCGGCCGAGCTCAAGGCCATGGCCGATACGCTGCGGCATCTGGCGACCCATTGCCATGGCGACCACCGGCCGGATTGCCCGATCCTCGCGGACTTCGCCGCTACCACGCCGGTGCAGGTCAAAGCCTGAGACGCTGCTCCGCCATGCGCTGAATGTCTGGACGGGGCGGTGCGAGATTGCTCATATGCGCCTGCCCACCAGAGGCGGGTCCGGCCCGGCTGAATCGGCCCCGTCGGGGAATCCGCCTCTCAACAAAAGACGGGGAACGCCCGCGCGGTCCCCAGGCGGAACGACAATGGACAATCGAAACGATCTCTGGCGGCATGTCGATGCGAACAAGGAGCGCCTGATCGCGCTCTCGGACCGGGTCTGGGGCATGCCGGAGGTGTGCTACACCGAGAAGCGCTCCGTCGCCGAGCATATCGCAGAGCTGAAGCATCAGGGCTTCAAGATCACCGAGAATGTCGCTGATATCCCGACCGCCGTGATCGGCGAGGCCGGCGAAGGCGGCCCGGTCATCGCCTTCCTGGGTGAATATGACGCTCTGCCCGGTCTCTCGCAGGAAGCCGGCGCTTCCGAGCACAAGGAAATCGAGACCAACGGCCATGGCCATGGCTGCGGCCATAACCTGCTCGGCTCGGCCGCGATGCTCGCCGCCGTGGCGATGAAGGAATGGCTCGCCGAGAACAAGATTCCCGGCCGCGTGCGCTACTATGGCTGCCCGGCCGAGGAAGGCGGCGCCGCCAAGGCCTTCATGGTCCGCGCCGGCGCCTTCGACGACGCCGATGTCGCCATTTCGTGGCATCCGTCGAGCTTCTGGGAGGTCGCTCCGGCCCTCGCCTTGGCCAATACCCGCGCCGATTTCGTCTTCACCGGCCGCGCTTCGCATGCCGCTGCCGCGCCGCATCTCGGCCGCTCGGCGCTCGACGCCGTCGAATTGATGAATGTCGGCGTCAACTACATGCGCGAGCACATGCCCTCCGACGCGCGCGTCCATTACGCGCTGCTCGACACCGGCGGCATCGCGCCGAACGTCGTCCAGGCCCATGCGCGCGTCCGCTACTCGATCCGCGCGCGTGATCTCCGTGGCATGCTGGAACTCGTCCAGCGCGTGAAGAAGATCGCCGAAGGCGCGGCGCTGATGACGGAAACCAAGATGGAGATGCGCATTGTCAGCGCCGTTTCCGACCTCGTCGCCAACACGCCGCTCGAAGAGGCCCTGCACAAGGTGATGGCCGAACTCGGCGCGCCGCATTTCGACGATGCCGACAAGGCCTATGCCGAGAAGATTCGCGGCACGCTTTCGCCGCAGGAGATCGCCTCGATCTGGCGCACCATCGGCATGCCCGATACCGGCGCGCCGCTCGCCGACTTCCTCGTGCCGCGCGACGCCAAGCGCAACCCGGCGATCGGCTCGACCGATATCGGCGACGTCAGCTGGGCGGTGCCGACCGTGCAGGCCCATGCGCCGACGGTCGCGATGGGCACGCCGTTCCACACCTGGCAGGTCGTGGCACAGGGCAAGTCCCCGGCCGCGCACAAGGCGATGGTCCATGTCGCCAAGGCGATGGCCGCGACCGGCGCCGCCGTGCTGAGCGACCCCGCCCTAATGGCCGCCGCCAAGGCCGACCACAAGGCCCGCCTCGGCAAGGAAGGCTACACCTCGCCGCTGCCCCCCGAAGTGAAGCCGCCGCTGACGATGTCGCTGGGCTGATAGCGCCGGAACCATGTCGTCATTCCGGGGCGGTCCGCAGGACCGAGCCCGGAACCCATGAACACGACGCTTGCCGTCATGGTCGGGCTTGTCCCGACCATCCACGTCTTTCTTCATCGGGAGCGGTGTTCAAGACGTGGATGCTCGCCACAGGGGCGAGCATGACGAACTGAAGCAAGGCTGTGTTCATGGATTCCGGGCTCATCGCTACGCGATGCCCCGGAATGACGGCGTGTTATCCTTGCTTGGCCGATTGAACGAACACATATGATCCGGGAGAATAGGCCTCTGCCGCCTGCCGGCAGAATCGCCACCTGGAGCCAGCATGGATCGCGCAGAGGAATCGGAAGAGGGGCTCGGCCGGCATCACCGCACGGCCAGCGGCCAGGCCGATTCCGCGACGCCTGAACCCGTCGATCTCGCCGGCTATGTGCTGGACGAACAGTTCGGCTTCCTGCTCCGCCAGATGCAGCAGCGCTATGTCGCGATGTTCCTGGAGATGATGGGCGCCGACGGGCCGACACCGCCGCAATTCGCTGTGCTCTGCAGGCTCGCGGTCGACGGGCGGATTTCCCAGAACCAGCTCGGCCGCATGACGGCGATGGACCCGGCCACGATCCGGGGCGTGGTGACCCGGCTCGCCGAACGCGGGCTGGTCGAGCGGCTGCATGATCCCGACGACAAGCGCCGCGTGCTGGTGCAGCTCGGCCAGCGCGGCCGCGAGCTGCTGCCTGGATATGTCGCGCGCGCCAAGGCGATCACCATCGCGGCGCTTGATCCGATGGCCGAGCCGGAAGTCGAGCCACTGCTCGATGTGATGCGGCGCCTGCTCTCGGGCTTCAGACCGCCAGATACTGGCTCCGCGCCGCCTCGTTAGCCTTGAGCGCCGCCATCGTATCGTCGAAGCGGATCAGCCCCTTCTCGATGATCACGGCGCGGTCGGCGATGCTGCCGGCGAAATGCAGGTTCTGCTCGGAGAGCAGGACCGAAAGCCCCTCGCCCTTCAACACGCGAATGGTCTGCGCCATCGCCTCGACGATGACGGGCGCGAGCCCCTCGGAGGGCTCGTCGAGCAGGAGCAGGCGCGGGTTGCCCATGAGGGTGCGGGCGATGGTCAGCATCTGCTGCTCGCCGCCGGACATGGCGCCGCCCGGCCGGTCGCGCATGCGCCCGAGATTGGGGAAGAGATCGAAGAGATGCTCCGGCGTCCAGTGCGGCGCGCCATCGCGGGGCGGCTGGCGACCGACCTCGAGGTTCTCCATCACCGTCAAATCGGAGAAGACGCGCCGGTCCTCCGGGACATAGCCGATGCCGAGCCGGGCGATGGCGAAGGGCTCGCGGCCGGCGATCTCCTGGCCCTCGAAACGGATCGAGCCCTGTGGCTCCGGCACCAGCCCCATTACCGTCTTCATCGTCGTCGACTTGCCGGCGCCGTTGCGGCCCATCAGCGCGACGACCTCGCCATGTCCGACCGAAAAGCCGACGCCATGCAGGATCTTGGCGCGGCCATACCAAGCCTCGACGCCTGAGAGTTCGAGGAGCGCCGTCATCAATGCCCTCCCGAGGTCGCGCCGGAGCCGAGATAGACCGCGCGGACCTGCGGGTCGTTGCGCACCTCGGCGCTGGTGCCCGACGCGATCAGGCGCCCGCGATCGAGCACCAGCACGCGATCGGCATGGGCGAAGACGACATCCATGTCGTGCTCGGTGAAGAGCACGGCGATACTACGTTGCCTGGCGATACGGGCGGTCAGCGCCATCAGCGCGATGCGCTCCTGCGGCGCCATGCCGGCGGTCGGCTCGTCCATCAGCAGCAGCTTCGGCGCATTGGCGAGCGCAACGGCAAGCTCGACGCGCTTCAGGTCGCCATAGGCGAGCACGCCGCAGGCCCGCTCCGCCTGCTGGGCCATCCCGACCTGAGCGAGCAGCGCATCGGCTACCTCGCGGTGGCGCGCATCGGCGCGACCGAACAGCCGCCAGCTTTCGCCTTCATGCGAGGTCAGCGCCATCTGGACGTTCTCGCGCACGGTCATCGAGGCGAAGGTCGCGGTGATCTGGAAGGTGCGGCCGACGCCGCGCCGCCAGATTTTGCGCGGCGCAAGCCCGGTGATCGGCTGGCTCGCCAGCAGCACCTCCCCACGATCGGGTTTGAGCTGCCCGTTCAGCATATTGAAGCAGGTCGTCTTGCCGGCGCCGTTCGGACCGATCAGGGCGACCAGCTTGCCGGCCTCGACCGAAAAGGACACGCCATCGACCGCCTTCACGCCACCGAAGGAGCGGGCGAGATCGCGAGCTTCCAGCACGGGGGCCACGGGCGCGTTCATGCCGTTGCCGCTGCTTGCGCGGCGTTCTCGCGCCGGGCGCGCCAGAACAGCCAGGTGCCGACGAGGCCGCGCGGGAACAGCACGACCAACAGCACGATCGACAAGCCCAGCACGAAGCGCCAATAGGCGGTCAGCTTCATCAATTGCTCGTTGAGGCCCATATAGGCGAAGGCGCCGATGACAGGCCCGGCAACCGTCTGCACGCCGCCGAGCAGCACCATCAGCAAGGCATCGACCGAGCGCGGGATCGCCATATAGGTCGGGAAGACCGAGCCCTTCGAGAAGGCGAAGAGGCCTCCGGCAATGCCGGCCGCGATGGCCGCGATGACGAAGGCCGCCCATTGCAGGCGCCCGACATCGAGGCCGATCGCCTCGGCTCGCAAGGGGCTGTCGCGGCCCGCGCGCAAGGCGTAGCCGAAGGGCGCGAAGATGATCACGCGCAGGGCGACGATCACGATCACGGCGATGGCGAGCGCGAGATAGTAGAACATCGTCTTCGGCACCGCCCAGGCCGAGGGCCAGACGCCGAGGATGCCGTTGTCGCCGCCGGTGAGGTCGACCCATTGAAAGGCTGTAGCCCAGGCGATCTGCGCGAAGGCCAGCGTCAGCATGGCGAGATACACGCCCGAGAGCCGCACGCAGAACCAGCCGAAGATCGCGCCCGCGATGCCGGCCATGAGAGGCGCCAGCATCAGCGCCTCCTCCATCGGGCTGCCCAGCCATTTCACCGCCAGCGCCGCGCCATAGGCGCCCAGCCCGAAATAGGCGGCGTGGCCGAAGGAGGTGATACCGCCCGGCCCCATCAGTAGATGCAGCGAGGCGGCGAAGACCGCGAAGATGACGAGATCGGTCAGGGTCAGAACGACATGATCCGGCACGACGAGCGGCGCCAGCGCCAGCAGGCCGAGCGCCACGGCTCCGAACAGCTTGGCCGCGCCATCGGCCGGGCGCAGCAGGAAGAGCTGGCCGGCATGGCCGCGCGGCTCGACCCCGGCCTTGCCGAGCAGGCCGTGCGGCCGGACGATCAGCACCGCCGCCATCACCAGGAAGACCAGCACCAGCGTGATCTTGGGCAAGATCAGGATGCCGAAGGCGTGGAGCACGCCGATCAGCACAGCGGCGAGATAGGCCCCCGTCACGCTGCCGAGCCCGCCGACCACCACGACCACGAAGGCCTCGGCGATCATCGACAGGTCCATGTGGAGGTTGATCGCCTCGCGCGGGAGCTGGAGCGCGCCGCCGAGCCCCGCCAGCGCCGCGCCGAAGGCGAAGACCGAGGTGAAGAGCAGGCGCTGGTTGACGCCGAGCGCGCTGACCATCTCGCGATCCTGCGTCGCCGCCCGGATGAGGACACCCCAGCGCGTCCGGTGGAACAACAGCCAGATCAGGCCGAGCACCACCGGCCCGACCGCGATCAGGAAGAGCTCGTAACTCGGGAAGCGGTTGTCGAAGAGGATGACGAAGCTGCGGAAGCCCGGCGCGCGCGGGCCGAGCTTGTCCTCCGGCCCCCAGGTCGCCAGCGCGATATCCTGCAACATCAGCACGACGCCGAAGGTCGCGAGCAGCTGGAACAGCTCCGGCGCCTGGTAGATTCGCCTGAGGATCAAGACCTCGATCAGCACGCCGGTAAGGCCGGTAAGCAGTACGGCGAGGATGACGCCGCCCCAGAAGCCGAGCGGATCGGCCGGCCCGAACCAGGTCACCAGCGTGAAGGCCAGATAGCCGCCCAGCATGTAGAGCGAGCCATGGGCGAAGTTCACGATGCGCGTGACGCCGAAAATGATCGACAGCCCGCACGCCACCAGAAACAGCGACGATGCCGAGGCCAGGCCGTTCAAGGTCTGGGTAAGGACGAGATCAAGCATGTCGTTTCGGGCAACGGGCGATGGGCTTCGCGGGTGGTCAGAGCATACCGAGATTCGGCGTCATCGGCGCCATGCGGAACCGCGCCGTCATTCCAGGGCGCCGCATAGCGGCGAGCCCGGAACCCATGAACACGACGCTGCTCCAGTTCGTCATGCTCGCCCTTGTGGCGAGAATCCACGTCTTGAACACGGCCTTCGACCAGCGAAGACGTGGATGGTCGGGACAAGCCCGACCATGACGGGAACGTCGTGTTCATGGGTTCCGGGCTCGGGCCTGCGGCCCGCCCCGGAATGACGATGCGGCTTCTCCTCAAACTGCCGGGCGCAGCTTGCGGACCTCGTCGTCGCTCGGCAGGTACTTGGCGCCGTCGCGATAGCTCCAGTCGACCATCACGCCCTTGCCGTTCTTCAGCGCGCTCTTGCCGACATAGGCGCCGAGCGTCGACTGGTGGTCGATCTTGCGGAATTCGATCGGGCCGAAGGCCGACCCGAATTTCAGCCCCTCGAAGGCATCGACGAGCTTCTCGTTATCGGTGGAACCGGCCTTCGCCAGCGCCGCGGCGATGGCCTGCACCGTCTCGTAGCCGACGACCGAACCAAGCCGCGGATAGTCGTTGTACTTCGCCCTGTAGGCGTCGCGGAACTTGACGTGTTCCGGCGTCTGAAGGTCGGCATGCGGATAGCCGGTGATGATCCAGCCTTCCGGCGTCTCGGCGCCGAGCGTGTCGAGATATTCCGGCTCGCCGGTCAGCATCGAGACGACCAGGCGCCCCTCGAACAGGCCGCGCGTGTTGCCCGCACGGACGAAATTGGCGAGGTCGACCGCGAAGGTGACGTTGAAGATCGCCTCGGGCTTGGCCGCCTCCAGCGCCTGGACCGTGGCGCCGGCATCGATGCGGCCGAGTGCCGGGAACTGCTCGGCGACGAAGGTCACGTCGGGACGCGCCTTCAGCAGCAACTCCTTGAACCACTTCACCGCCGACTGGCCGTATTCGTAGTTCGGCGCGACGATCGCCCATTTCTTGGCCGGGAGCTTCGCTGCTTCCTCGACCAGCATCGCGGCCTGCATATAGGTCGAGGGCCGCAGGCGGAAGGTGTAGCGGTTGCCCTTCGACCAGACGAGCGCGTCGGCCAGCGGCTCGGAGGCGACATAGAGCCGCTTGTTCTGGTTGGCGTAATCGGCGAGCGCCAGCCCGACATTGGAGAGGAAGCCGCCGGCGATGATGTCTACCTTCTCGGCGGTCGCTAGATCGGCGGCATGGCGCACCGCATCCTCGGGCTTGCCGGCATCGTCGCGGAACACGGTCTCGAGCTTGCGGCCGAGCACGCCGCCCGCCGCGTTGATCTGCTCCTGCGCCAGTTCCCAGGCCTGCCGGTAGGGTTTCAGGAAGGCCGGCTGGGCGGTATAGGAGTTGATCTCGCCGATGCGGATCGGCCCCGCGCCCTGGGCGCGCACCAGCTGGGGAACGCCGAGGGCAAGCGTGCCCGCGACGAAACTGCGACGATCGATCTTCATCGGATGGGTCCTTCGCCTCGCTGCGGCTGCAATCCGCAGCGATACCGCTCGCACCGGGGTTGGGAGAGCGATTTTCATATGCATACATATGAATGGACAGATTCCGGCGCTTGTCAACCTGACTTTCTTGCAATGCAGCGCATCGACAGCCGATGGGCAACGCTTGCGCCAACACTGAGAAAAATCAGTCAGGCGCTTGATTTCAAAAGGAAATTCTGCCGCTCAAAAATAAGTCAGTGACGCTGCCCTTTTGGCCTTGCGGGTGTGGCGCAGGCTCCCTATTTAGATTGCAGCGCAGCAGAGATGTTGCGTCGCCCTCCTTGGGCGTTTCCTCCCTAGACTTGGGCTGCGCTTCCCGCGCGGCCCTTTTTTCTTGTCGGGAGTTCGGCGCTTACCAGCGCCGGCCATAGCCCCAAGGGCCGCCGAAGGAGGCGTCGAAACGGTCGAAGCGGTAGCGCCGCTCCGCCGCGCGATCGAGATCGAGCTGCAGCAGGCAGTTCGAGAAGGCCTCGCCCGGCGCGCGGAAGCCGAACGAGCGGCAGCGCTGCTCGTCCATGGCGCGGTATTCGGCCTCGGTGGTGACGCAGCCGCCCAGTGCGAGGATCAGCATCGCACCGGCTGCAAGCCTGATGATCGTCATCGCGCTTCTCCTCTCGCCTCGTATCCCGTCCTACGCGCGGACGGCTTGGCAGTTCCCGCACTCAGCCGAACGGATGGACCTTTGGCCATCGTGGGGCAGAGCAGCATGCTTGTCATTCCGGGGCTTCGCGCAGCGAAGAACCCGGAACCCACGACCGGGTGAGCGGCTTATAGCGCGATACGGAATGCTCCACCCAGTCGTGGGTTCCGGGTTCGCGCCTGCGGCGCGCCCCGGAATGACAAAGGTGCAGCTCGAAGCCGATGCCATCAAGGATCGACAGCCCCTAGCGCGAGAACTTGACCGGCACAGCCAGCGAGATCGCGCCGCCGCCAAGCCCGTCCGGCGGGGCCGGGACCGGGCTGGCCCGGCGGATCATCGAGACCGCCTCTTCGTCCAGCGCCGCGTCGCCCGAGCCGCGGACGAGCCTGGCCGAGAGCACGCGGCCGCCGCGATCGATGCTGAAGGCGACCTGGACCGTGCCGGGGCTGGCGCCGCCCGGGAAGCGCTTGAAGCGGTTGAGATGCGCCATCAGCGTGCCACGCCAGCTCGCGGTTGCGGCCGGAGACGGCGAGGAGGCTCCCGAATTGGGAGCGGCAGCGCGCGGCGCAACCTGGTCCTGCGCCATCGGCGCGGAGGTCTGTTCGGCTTTCGGCTTGTCCGGCCGGATCGGCTTTTTCTTCTCGACGATCTTCGGCTTGGGCTTGGGCTTGGGCTTGGGCTTGGGCTTGGGCTTCTCCGGCGGAGGTGGCTTCGGCTCCTCCTTCGGCGGCGGCGTCAGGATCGCCGCGGCATCCGGCAACGGCGGCAATTCGGGAATCTTGATCTCCGGCTCCGGAATCGCGACGGGCTCCGGTTCCGGGGGCGGCGGCTCGATCTCCTTGAGCTGCTCGACCGGCTCGGGCGGCGGCGGTTCGGGCTCCGGCTGCGCCTCGGCCATCTCGGGGCCCGGCGCGACATCCTGCGGCGGCGCTTCTGGTGCGACGGCGAGCGGCGCGAGTTCGATCATGACGGCGGCGGGCGGCGAGCCCATGGCGGCCTCGGCGCGCTGCCAGTTGGCGATGACCCAGCCGGCCGTGCCATGGGCGCTCGCGACCACGAAGGCCGCGAGGCTCCAGCGCAGGGCCGCCGGTGCGAAACGGGAGATCGAGGGCCGTTCCATGCTCATGGCTTCGGCCCCGCAGTAGCCCCCTGCCCGGTATCCTCGAGCCCGACCAGCGCGATCTTGAGATAGCCGGCATTGCGCAGCAGGTTCATGACGTTCATCAGCTCGCTATAGGCGACGCTGCCATCGGCGCGCAGGAAGACCCGCTGCTCGCGGTCGCTGTTCGTCTTCTGGTCGAGCGCCATCTGTAGGGCCTCGCGCGGCACGGGATCATTACCGAGCGCGAGCGTGAGATCGCCCTTCACCGTCAGGAACATCGGTGTGTCCGGCCGCGGCTGCGGCTGCGCGTTCGAGACCGGCAGGTCGACCGCGACATCGACGGTCGAAAGCGGTGCCGCCACCATGAAGATGATCAGCAGGACGAGGATGACGTCGATGAACGGCGTGACATTGATGTCGCTGACCTCGCCGAGGTCGCCGTCCTGCGGGTCCTTGAGGGAAACGCCCATGGCTCACTCCGCCGGAACAAGCGGCGCGGAAGCCACGCTCGCGGCCGAAGCCGAGGAAGCCGAGGCCACGCGCGGAGCCGGCGCGACGGCGCGCTGGCGGCGCTCCAGATCGCGCGAGAGATGGCGCAGGATCTCGCCGGATGCGTCTGAGAGCGTGGCGCGGTAACCGGTGATCGCGCGGGCGAAGACATTGTAGATGATGACGGCGGGAATGGCTGCGACGAGGCCGATCGCGGTCGCCAGCAGCGCCTCGGCGATGCCCGGCGCCACGACGGCGAGATTGGTCGTCTTGGCCTGGCTGATGCCGATAAAGGAATTCATGATGCCCCAGACCGTGCCGAACAGGCCGACGAAGGGGGCGGTCGAGCCGATCGTGGCGAGCAGGCCGGTGCCGCGCGCCATCGAGCGGCCGGCGCGCGCCTCGATCCGCGAGAGCGCGATGGCGACGCGCTCCTTGATGCCGTCCTCGCCGAGATCGGCGGAGCGGCGCGTCTCGGCAAGAGCTGCCGAGAGCAACTGGCCGACGGCGCCACGCAGCTTGCCGTTCTTGCCAGTGGCAGCGCCGGCCGCCGCGCTCAGATTGTCAGCCGCCTCGATGCGACGCAGTGCCCGACCGGCGGAGCGCTTGGCGGCCGCGAGCTCCATCGCCTTGGCGAGCCAGATCGTCCAGGTCACCAGCGAAGCGAAGGCGAGCCCGAGCATCACGCCCTTCACGACGATATCGGCCGCCATGAACATGCCCCAGGGCGACAGGTCGTGCGGCAGGGTCGCCGCCGCCACCGGAGCGGCCACGGGCGTCGCCGGGCTGATGACGGGCGTCAGGGGCGGATGGGCGGCGCTCGGCGGGTTGATGCCGAGCTGAGGCAGAGCGGGCGGCAGGGGATTGGTCGGCGCCGTCGGCTGGCTGGAAATGGCGGGCTGGGCCTGTGCCGTCGGCGAAGCCGTATCGGCGGGCGCCTGCGGAGCGGGCTGGCCGGGCACCTGGGCCTGGGCCGCCACCACGGAGAGGCTCACCGCGACAAGAGCCAGACGGAACGCGCGCATCATCACAAGTCAGCCTTCTCTGGAGGAGCACTGCTCCGGCCTTTGCCGGCTCCGCAGCTCTGCCGCCGGGCACTTGAGAGCCGGCAGCTTCCTCATTGGAATCATTACAAAAAAAAGCTTGCAGCACCGATGCTGCATATGCGATACGCCTGTTCGAATCGGGCCGGCATGTCAAGGACGAGCGGCTCGCCGGCCATGGCCCCGGACGGGTCTCGGCCACGCAAAATCAGGCCTGCCCGCGCTCCCGGACGGCCCTCACATATCCGCTATTCGATGAATGCAGGGCGCCGATGCAGCGCCTCATTTGACCGTTCGTCAGCCGCGCTCGGGGCGGTCGATCTCGGCCTGCAATGCTGCGAGATGCGTGGCGGCAGCCTCGGTCGCGGCCTGCTCGACCGCGCGGAAGCGCAGGATGAGCGCTTCGCCGAGAGCGGTCAGTTGTGCGCCGCCGCCATTGCGCCCGCCGACCTGGCGCTCGACCACCGGCTTGCCGAAGAGCGCGTTCAGTTCCTCGACCAGCTCCCAGGCGCGCCGGTACGACATCTCCATCGCCCGGCCGGCGGCCGAGATCGAGCCATGCGTCGCGATGTTCTCGAGCAGCGCGATCTTGCCGGGGCCGATTCTGCCCTCGGGGTCGAGCTGGATGCGCAGGCTCAGCGAGGGCACCGCGGCCTCAGGAGGCTTTGGCGAGGGCCGCTTGCGCGCCTTCGCCGCAGGCGGCGAGCCAGATCGCCGCGACGCGCTCGATGCCTGCCTGATCGTCGGCATCGAATCGCGCCGGCGACGGGCTGTCGAGATCGATGACGCCGATGACGCCGTCGCGGCCATGGAGCGGCACCACCAGTTCGGAGCGCGAGGCCGCATCGCAGGCGATATGGCCGGGGAAGGCATGGACGTCCTCGACCAGCATCGATTTCCCCTGCGCCACGGCCGCGCCGCAGACGCCCTTGCCGACGGGAATGCGGACGCAAGCCGGCTTGCCCTGGAACGGGCCGAGGACCAATTCACCACCGCGCATGATGTAGAAGCCGGCCCAGTTCAGGTCCGGCATCGTCTGGAACAGCAGGGCTGAGGTGTTGGCGGCGTTGGCGATGGGATCGCTCTCGCCGGCGAGCAGGGCTTCGAGCTGCCCGGCAAGCTCGCGATAGAAGTCCGGCTTGCTGCCGGCGGCGATGCTGCGTGCCTCGAACATGATCCTGACGCCTCGCTTGCGGTCGCTCTCGAAATCCAGCGCCGGTTCCTACCACCATCCTCCCGCCCGCGCCATCGAAGAGGCCGTATGCGGGCAGTTGCCGGAACGATCTCGAGCGATCTCGCTCTTGTCATTCCGGGGCTTCGCATCGCGAAGAACCCGGAACCCACGGCTGGGTGTGCCCTTGTCGTTGGGTGTAGGAGGCCCCACCCAGTCGTGGGTTCCGGGTTCGCGCCTGTGGCGCGCCCCCGGAATGACAAGGGCGTGGTTCGCCCTTTGCGATCAGCCGAGCCCAGCCCCCTTCCCCGCCCCCCTTGGATCGTGCCAATCCTCCCCGGCGCCAGTCTGAAAGGAATCGGTCTTGAGCGAGGGTCTCCAGCGAATTCGCATCGCAGCCGCCCTGCTGGCTGATGCGCGCGGGCGCCTGCTGCTCGTGCGCAAGCGCGGCACCGCCTGGTTCATGCAGCCGGGCGGCAAGATCGAGCCCGGCGAACAGCCCTTCGACGCGCTTGCCCGCGAATTGCAGGAAGAGCTGGGGCTTGCCGCATCGCCCGAGGCCGCGCGCCATTGCGGGCGCTTCACGGCACCGGCTGCCAACGAGCCGGGTTTCATCGTCGAGGCCGAGCTTTTCGCCCTGCCTCTCGGTGGCGAGGCTCAGCCCGCGGCGGAAATCGCCGAGATCGCCTGGCTCGAACCCGGCGCGGTCCCCGCGATTCCCCTCGCCCCGCTGACGCGCGATCACGCCGTGCCGCTTTGGCGCTCACTGCTGACGGAGACATCCCGATGAACGACATGACTTCGAGCCCGCGCCGGAGGGATGGCAGCGCCGGCGATGCCGATTACGGCCGCATCGGGCAGGGCTATGCCTCCTATCGCCAGCCGGAGCCCGCCATCGCCGCCTTGATCGAGACGGCGCTCGGCCCGGCCCGGCGCACCCTCAATGTCGGCGCCGGTGCCGGCTCCTATGAGCCGCGCGGCCGCGACATGACAGCGGTCGAGCCCTCCGCCTCGATGCGGGCGCAGCGCCCGGCCGATATCGTCGCCGCGATCGACGCGACGGCCGAGGCCCTGCCCTTTCCGGACGGGCATTTCGACGCGAGCATGGCGACCTTCACCGTGCATCAATGGCAGAATCTCGATGCCGGCTTGCGCGAGATGCGCCGGGTGACGCGCGGGCCGGTCGCGATCCTCTCCTGCGATCCCGAGCTGGTGCAGGCCTTCTGGCTCAATCATTACGCGCCGGAGGTGCTGGCGACCGAGGCGCGGCGCTATCCCTCGCTCGGCCATATCGGCACGGTGCTGGGCGGCGAAGTCGAGATCGTCGCGGTGCCGATCCCGCTCGACTGCCGTGATGGCTTCAACGAGGCCTATTACGGCCGGCCGGAATTCTTCCTCGATCCGGGCGCGCGTTCGGCCTGCTCGGCCTGGAGCTTCGTCGACGAGGCGCAGAACGCCGCCTCGATCGAGAAGCTGCGCCAGGATCTGGAATGCGGCGCCTGGAACGATCGCTACGGTTTCCTGCGCAACCAGCCGAGCTTCGACGGCTCGCTCAGGCTCGTCATCGCAAGGCCCTGAGCCGGAGATTTTGCGCTGAACCACGCCGTCATCCCGGGCTTGACCCGGGATCCATCGAAGGGCGCCATAGCTCTACGATGGATTCCGGGTCGGCGCCGCTTCGCGGCTTGTCCGGGATGACGGCGTGCTTTCAGGAGAGGCGATCATTCTCCGAGCCAATAGCAGAAGGGCCGGCTCTGCCCCGAGAACCGGCCCTTCAAAATCACAGGCTGAACTCGTCATTCCGGACGCAGCGAAGCGGCGATCCGGGATCCATTCCTGAGTCTTGTTCGGAAGCGTTCCGGCATGGATCCCGGGTCAAGCCCGGGATGACACCGTGGTTCCGAGACGAATCCCAAGGCCTAGAACGGGATATCGTCGTCGAGATGGCTGGAGGACGAGCGGCCGCCACCGCCGCCGCCCGACGACATAGCCGGCTGGCGCGAACCGCCACCGCCCATCGCGCTGGACCGGCCGAAGGAGCCGCCACCGCCGCCCGAGCGGTCGTCCATATAGCCGCCGCTGCTGCCGCCGCCCTCGCCATACTCGTCACCGCCGCCCTGGCGGCTGTCGAGAATGGTGAGCTCGCCGCGGAAGCGCTGCAGCACGATCTCGGTCGTGTATTTCTCGACGCCGGACTGGTCCTGCCACTTCCGGGTCTGAAGCTGACCCTCGATGTAAATCTTCGAGCCCTTCTTCAGGTATTGCTCGGCGACCTTCGCCAGGTTCTCGTTGAAGATCACCACCGAGTGCCACTCGGTGCGCTCCTTGCGCTCGCCGCTCTGCTTGTCGCGCCAGGTCTCGGAGGTGGCGATACGCAGATTGACGACAGGCTCGCCGCTGCCGAGGCGGCGCACTTCGGGATCGCGCCCGAGATTGCCGACCAGAATGACCTTGTTGACGCTACCAGCCATGACAGGCTCCGTTTCCTGCGCACTTCACACAAACCGGCCTCGTGACCGGAGCCGAACCCTATCGGCCGATTGAGGCATTATCAATAATGTTCCTGTTTTGTTCAAGTGCCCCAAGCATGGTTTTCCCCCACTGATTCGCCGATGGTCACCGTGGCGGCTGCCGCGCCCCGAGAACCGCCTGCGCCATCCGGTCGAGCAGCACGGCGAGCAGGACGATGCCGAGCCCGCCGACGAAGCCGAGGCCGGGATCGGCCCGTTGCAGCCCGAGCAGCACGACCTCGCCGAGCCCCTTGGCGCCGATCATCGAGGCCACGACGACCATGGCGAGCGCCATCATGATCGCCTGGTTCAGCCCCTGCAGGATCGTCGGCCGTGCCAGCGGCAATTCGATCAGCCAGAAGGCCTGCCGTGGCCGCAAGCCCAGAGCCCGCGAGGCCTCGACCAGCCCGGCATCGACGCCACGCAGGCCGAGCTCGGTCAGGCGCGCGAAGGGCGGCAGCGCATAGACCAGCGTCGCGACCAGCGCCGGTGCGCGGCCTAGCCCGAGCAGCATCGCGACCGGGATCAGATAGACGAAGCTCGGAATGGTCTGCATGAGATCGTAGAGCGGCGCGAGCGCCCTTCCCAGTCGCGGCAGGCGCGCCGCCGCAACGCCGAGCGGCAGGCCCAGCAGCACGACGAACAGCACGGCGACAGTCACCAGCGCGAGCGACTGCATCGCCTCGCTCCAGACACCCAACCCCGCCAAAGCCAGCGGCAGGGTCGCCATGGCCAACGCAAATCCGAGCCGTCGCGTCGCAAGCCAGGCGCCGGCTGCGACCGCCAGGACGAAGGCAGGCACCGGCACATGCTGAAGCAATGTCTCGACCAGCCGCACCGGCGCTGTCAGCACCGCGCTGAAACCGTCGAGCCTGTCGCCATAGCCGATGACGAGCGCATCGACCGCGCGGTTGACGGCACCCTGCAGAGCCCTCCCGAATTCCGGCACCAAGGTGGTCGTCACAGGCTGGCGGCGACCTTGCCGGCGACATCGGCCGGCAGCCATTTCTTCCAGATCTCGCCCTGCGTTTTCAGGAAGACGAGGGCCTGCTGCTCGGGCGTAACGCCCTTCTCGCGGGCTTCCGCCAGCATCTTCGAGGTGACGTCGCTGGTCGTGCCGTAGCTCTTGAAGAAGGTGGCGAGTTGCGGCGCCTTCTTGGCGAAATCGACATTGGCACCGATCACGACCTTGCTCATCGGATAGGCGGTGGCGCGCTTGGGATTGTCGCTCGCCTTGAGCTCGGCCCAGATCGTAGCGTCGAAGGGCGCTTCCTCCAGCTTGACGAGATCATAGGCGCCGAGCAGCCAGCTCGGCCCCCAGTAATAGAACACGACCGGACGCTTGCGCTTGAGCGCGGCCTCGATCGCCGCAACCAGAGCCTCGCCCGAGCCGCCGCGCGTGTTGGTGAAGTCATCGGTGAGACCGTAGACCGCGAGCTTCTTGGTGTTGATGCCCTCGCAGACCCAGCCGGCGACGCAATTGTAGAAGCGCCCCTTCCCCGGCTCCTCGGGATCGGTGAACAGCGCCTTGTAGCGCTTGAGGTCCTGCGCGGTCTTGAGGTCCGGCGCCTTGGCATCCGCGCCCGAGACGAGATAGCGCGGCACGAACCAGCCCTCGCTCGCATCCGGGAAGGTGGTGCCGAGCGCCTCGACCTTGCCGGCCTCGGCCGCCTTCACCCAGGCATCGACCGGGTTGGCCATCCAGATTTCCATGACGATATCGACATCGCCGCGCGCGAGCCCGTTGACCAGCGGCGCGATCACGCCCGGAACGCGCTCGACCTTGCAGCCGAAGCCGCGCTCGGCGATCGCGCTGGCGACGGCGGTGTGGAAGGCGGCGGAATCATAGTCGAGCCCGGCCATCTTCAGCGGGCGATCAAGCTCGCAGGCCATGGCGGGCGCGCCAAGGCCGAGGCCGAGCGCAAGGGTTGCTGCTCCAAGAAGGGCTTTCATCATTGTCGCTCCCCCGATCGTTCATGGCTGGCGCCGCCCGGCCGGTCGCGCACGCGGCTCGCGCTGAAACGCCGGACCGGGCAGATTGATCCGTCCGCCCCGGCCTCTCCCGATCCAACATCGCGCAAACCGGTCGGCGAGGCGATGCACGACCCTGTCAGCGCCCGTCAGGATCGACCGGAGAAGCGCCGAACCCGGCCGGCGTCACGGAGCGCGATAAGGCACGCCGCCCTCCCAGCGCGACTGCCAATGCGCGAGGTACCGCGCCGTGACCTCCGGCATCTCGCGGATGACGACGACGTTCTCCGAATTCTTCGTTTCCGCCGACGGGGCGTAGTTGAACGACCCGGTCTGGACCGTGCTGCCGTCGACGATGATCGTCTTGTCGTGGTGGAGGTGGTAGCGCTCGTTCGTGCGCAGGGCCACGCCGTTGCGCGCCACGAAATCCATGGCGGTCTTGCTGGCCTTGCCCGTGTTGCGCTCCTTGTCGACGACCACGCGGACCTCGACCCCGCGCTTCTGCGCGGCGACCAGAGCCTCCGTGATGTCCGGCGCCTGGAAGGCATAGGCCAGCATCTGGATGCTGCGCCGGGCCTCGCCGATGACCTTCAGCACCAGCGCCCGCGCCGAGCCTTCCGGCGAAAAGCCGACCTCGACGCCCGGCGCGGCCCGGGCGGCGCAGGACAAGGCCAGCGCGGCCGCCAACCCCATGATGCGGATCGTGTTCACGACGGCCTCGCTTTCATCGGCACTGCGCTTCTTTCCGGTTATCGCCCTGCCCGCCCGCGCGGCAGACCGGCATCGCCGGATTGACGGGATCATGCATGCCTGATCCAACGCGACCAAGCTCCCGATCGCCGGTACCTGGAAGGATCTCGCCGTGCCCGCCGATAACCGCGTCGTCCTCTCCAGCGATCACGCCGCCATCCCGCTCCGGCAGGCCATCGCGAAACATGTCGCGGCGCAGGGCTGGGTCGTGGTCGATATCGGCCCGGTGACGGCGGAGAGCACACCCTATCCGAAACATGGCGAAGCGGCGGCAAGGCTCGTCGCCTCCGGCGATTGCCGGCTCGGCATCATCCTGTGCGGCACCGGCCAGGGCATCATGATGGCCGCGAACAAGGTCCGGGGCATCCGCTGCGGCGTCTGCTCCGATACCTTCTCGGCCCGCATGATCCGCCAGCACAACGACGCCAACATGCTCTCGCTCGGCGCCCGCGTGGTCGGCGAAGGGCTGGCGCTGGAGATCGTGGACGCCTTCCTCGGCGCGGCGTTCGAAGGCGGCCGGCATGCGACGCGGGTGGAGATGATTACGGCGCTGGAAGCGTAGCGCCGCTCCCGACGCGCCGGCCAGTCGCTGGACAGGCGCTCGCGCGCACCGCAGGATGCCTCATGCGGTTCACCAAATGGGACTACATCGCATTCCCATTCCTCGCTGCCCTCGGCATCGGGGTGTTCTACGGGGTCATCCGCCTCGTGGGTTATTTCGGCCTCGGCGTCCTCGGTCTCGTCATCGTCTTCATCGTCATCCGCATGGACCTAGAGAAGGACGGTCCGAGCGGCGTCGATCCGTCCGTCATCGCCGAGCAGTTCAAGGCCCGCGACCGCATGTCGAGGGCCGAGAAAGCGGGTCTGTTCGCGGAGCAGCGGACGCGCCTGCAACCCCAGTTCGTCGCGCTCCTCGTCGGGACCGGCTTCGTCATCCTGGGGTTCGGGATGCATTTCCTGCTTTAGGCCCCCCTCACGGCCAGATCGGTGCACCGTCGAGCCCCGCGGTTTCCGGCAGGCCGCAGATCAGGTTGGCATTCTGCACCGCCTGACCGGCCGCTCCCTTGCCGAGATTGTCGACCACGCCCATCGCGATCACCAGGTTGCGCTCCGGGTCGGCCGCATAGCTGACGAAGGCGAGGTTCGAGCCGGTCGCCCATTTTGTCTGCGGCGGCTTGTCGGTGACGCGGACGAATGCCCGGCCTTCGTAGAAGCGCCGGGCCGCTTCCAGGCACTGGTCGGTACTGGCGCTGCCGCGACAGTAGATGGTGGCGAGGATGCCGCGGGTCATCGGGACGAGATGCGGCGTGAACACCAGCCCGGCCGCACTGCCGCCGCTCAGTTTCTCGATCGTGCTGGCGATCTCGGGCATGTGGGTGTGCCTGAGGAGACCGTAGGGGATCAGGTTCTCGTTGCTCTCGGCGTAGCCGAATTTGCTGTCGCCGCCCCGGCCGGCACCGGAGATGCCGGTCTTGACGTCGATCACGATGTTGCCGGGCTCTATCAGCTTGTCGGCGAGCAGCGGCGCCAATGCGGTCAGCGTCGCGGCAGGGAAGCAGCCGGGGTTGGCAACGCGGGTCTGCCCCTCGATCCGGGCGGGCCAGATGTCGGCGAGGCCGTAGGCCCAACCTTCGACATAGCGATGGTCGCCGCCGATATCGACGATCTTCACGCTCCCGGGCACGCGCGCCAGCGCCTCGGCCGACGCGCCGGTGGGAAGCGACGCGAACAGCACGTCGAGGTCAGGCAAAGTCGCCGGGTCCCATTTCTCGATCACCAGCTCGGCCAGCCTGGCCGGCACGCCGGGGAAACGATCGACCAATCGGCTGCCGGCGCTGCTCTCGCCGGCCGCGTAGACCAGCTCGAAAGACGGGTGGCTCGCGATCAGGCGCAGCGCTTCGCCGCCACCAAAACCGCTGATCCCGACGATGCCGACGCGGATGCTCATGGTGATGTCCTTCCAGGTTCGGGCAAAAGACCCCCCCGGAGCCGAGGGCTGCGGAGGTTCGGGAACGCGGACCTAAGGTCGCTTCAGGCGTGAGGCCTAGGGAGAGGCCGTCACCACACGGAGGAACACAGATCGACGCACAAGCCCGAAGAGCCGCGGCATGGGCGCAGCGGCGTCGGCGTCGATCACAAAGGTTGTGGTTCCCAAGCATGCCTGCGGACAGGGTCGCGCCCCATGTTTGTCGTCAAGCGGGATGTCCGCGGTCGAGCCATGGCGGACGCTCTTGCTGATGTCGCAACCCCGATGCCATGCTTCCCGACCAGACGCCTGCGGGAGTGGAACAAGGATGCACAGCGGCTCATGCCTTTGCGGTGCGGTCACCCTGACGGTGGCTGACAGCCTGCCAAATCCCAATTTCTGCCATTGCCGCATGTGCCGCAAGCATTCGGGTCACTACTTCGCGTCCACGGATGTGCCCAGGACGGCCCTGACGATTGTCGGCGAGGAGAAGCTGACATGGTTCCAATCGTCGGAGAACGTCCGGCGCGGCTTCTGCTCGGCATGCGGATCGTCTCTCTTCTGGGATCGGCCGGATCGGAGCTGGATCGCCGTGGCGATGGGAGCTTTCGACGGGCAGACAGAGACCGCCGCAAATCTGCACATCTACGTCGCCGACAAGGGTGACTACTACGAGATCGCAGACGGCCTGCCGCAATACGACACCGTTCCGCCGCGCGACTGAGGTGTTGGGAGTGAACATCCGTTTTCGACCCATTGCGGGCGTTATAAAAACCGAGAATGCCTCGCCGAATGAGCCTTACGAGGCAAGATGTCGGTGTTCGGAGCCCGACAGCTTTCTCAGCCACCTGAGAACCGCAGCGCGTCACTAAGTGATGTTCCGCTTCTTGCTCGCGATATGGTTCAAGGCATCGGTGATAGGATTATGGGCGTTGTTTCGCCGCCAAAATGAACCGGCTTTTCCCGGCACAATGACCTGTCCTTCGCCAATGACGCGTTCGCGGTCGTCGCTCCCCTTGATGCGATACTGGGGCTCGCCATTCATACGCGTGGGTAGGAGACGGGTGATGGCGTAGGTGCCCGCGGCATTTTGGTCATGAAAGCCAAACGCTAAGCTGACGCGGTCCCCGACCTTGAAAAGATGCGACATGTCTCGTCCCTCCATTTGAAAGCCCTCTGGAGCCGAGAGCGAGCTGAACGTCCTTTGGAAAAGGCAGATGCAGGGAACTCAGCCCGTCAATGGATTGTCGGAAAGTGGAACGGCGTTCCCGCTATCAAATTTGGTAAGCCGGTCTTTGCGATTTGAGCGGTGAGCTCGGCCATCGCCGCCTCATCCGTTGCAAATTCAGTTAGCCAGATCGTGCAGCCGCCGTCGGTGTGGACAAGCTCAAGAGTCCATCCTTCAGACCAGGCCAACTGATAAATCTCCACCTGCACCGTGACGCCGGCTTGGTAAAAGCTCCCGCAAAGCGGAGACCGCTTCGTTCCGTTATCGTCCATCTGAATTCACGGGTGCGTTCCCTCTGTGAAGGTGAGTGCAGTAAGGGTTCGTTCGGGCACAGGGCGCTTTCAAGCAACCCTGTCCAACCGCGGTAACGGGCGCCCGACCACCTCCATGTACCGGTCAGTCCAGTTGGTCACTGCGAGCTCGACCGCTGCACCGCTCTCGCAATGGAGCAGAACTTTGTAAGAAAATTCACTGGGATCGGTGTGCTCCGTTTCGACAATCAGATACCCGACCCAATGATGCTCTTGATGAACGCCAAACTGGTATGTGACGGGCAGCGTCCGACCACTTCGCAAAGTGACTGAACCAATTCCATTGAACATGGCGAGTTTCTCCGGCTGGGGCCGTCCACGGCTTCGTCTGGCGGGGGACGGCTAAGGCTGTCGTGAGCCGAGCCCTAAGCATCGATGGCCAGTGGTCGACTTGAACGGCGGCCAAAGCGCCCCTCGGCCCGAGAGATGAGTTGGCCGAGGTCCGTTGCAAATCGGATATGACGCTCGGAGTGGCTGATGACATGCGCAACGAAGGCATTTCCCTCGTCTAAGGCGATCTTAATTGGCTTGAGGAAAGAACTCCGATCGATTGACCGGATGTTGCCAATAAGAATGCCGCGGCAGCCGCCAGCCGCGTGGGAATGCAGAAGGAAATAACCAACAAGAAGGTCCGTACCGTCGCGCAGGATCAACCTGCCGTGGCCGGATTGCATGATGCTCTCGATTACGATTGCCGGCCGAAATGCTCGGGCGGGAGGGCGGTGCGCAAAGGCAGCACTGTTCCTAGTAGGCGCTTCAATTACGCGAATAGCAAGAAATATTTGGGATTATTGGGGTTAGCGCGCTCTAGGGTAACATGATACCGCTTAGCGTCCGCTCCCGACCCAAGCCGGACCTTGGGGCCGTTTGCGGATCTCGCCATTTCGTCCGCGATTGGAATCGGCGCTCCCCGAATGCCAGCCCCATGCCGCAGGTTGTCAAAGGGGCTGTTTTCTGGCCTCGAGATCATGCAAGGATCGGGCGGACAGCGGAGCCGCTCGAAGAAGCCCGGCTCAGCTTCCGGAATGCAGCGATGGAGCTCGTCATGCTGAAACGCTATGTCGCCCTGGCCTTCATCCTGCTCGGGCCGGTCGGCTGCGTCACGCAGGACAGTGTTCCCCGCGCAAGAGCCGACGGGCCGGCCTATATGCAGCCCGGCATCGGCGCCCCGGCTCGCCAGACGGACTCGTTCGGAAACGCCCTGCGCTAGACGCCGACAACCGGTCGCGGTCAGCCCTTCCCCCAAAAGTCCAACAAAAAACCGGCAGGCCGAAGCCCCGCCGGTTCATTGTCGTCAGATCGTTCGACCGTCTCAGCCGCGCGGCGCGAAGGCCTTGAGGGTTGCGGCGGCGAGCGCCGACTTCAGGACGGCGCCGAGGATGAAAGGCACGGCGCCCAGCATGATCGCCTTGGACGGGCCGATCAGGACAGCGAGCCAGGCAACGCCGATCACCAGGCAGAGCACGTTGCCGGCGAGCATCGAAGCGAAGGCGAGGCCAACACGGCTGCCGTTCCAGCCCTGCTGCGCCAGCCAACCGGCCAGCGCCGCGGCGAAGGGGAAGGCCAGCAGGTAGCCGCCGGTCGGCCCGGCGAAATAGGCAGCGCCGCCCACGGCGCCGGCGAAGACGGGCAGGCCCATGGCGCCCTGCGCCAGCCAGGCGATGACGGTGACCGCCCCGAGGCGCCAGCCATAGAGCGCGCCGACCAGCGTCACCGCGAAGGTCTGCATCGTCATCGGCACCGGATACATCGGCACCTTGATCTGCGAGGACAGCGCCAGCAGCAGGCTGCCGACGATCACGGCGCCGGCCTGCCAGGCAAGCGAGCGGCTTTCCAGCCGCAGCGGGCTGAACGGACGGCTGAGGGCAAGATCGGTCATGGTCACTCCTGGGTCGCGATCAAAATTATCTATAATTTCGATCTTTGATCTATGATGGAGGCCATATCTGCACGGAAAAGGCAAGCGCGCCCTTTGTGCGAAACCTCCCAGGCAGGGGACGAAATCTGCTCAGCCGAGCGGGCGACGGCAGCATCGTTTCTGCGCCCCCCTTGTCATTCCGGGGCTTCGCATCGCGAAGAACCCGGAACCCACGACTGGGTGAGCGGCATACAACCGAAGTCCCCGAGGTTTCACCCGGTCGTGGGTTCCGGGTTCGAGCCCGTGGCGCGCCCCGGAATGACAAAGGTCGAGCACGCCCCTGCCCCCTCACCCGACGATGGCGAAGGCCCCGCGCGTCGCGCCGGAAGCGGTGCGGACCGGGCGCTCGCCGATCCATTGGGCATGCCGCGCCAGCGTCGCGATCGCGGTTTCCAGGTCGCCGCTGCGCAGGGCGCTCAGGATCGCGCGGTGGTCATGGTCGGTGCGGGCCTCCCATTCCGAGCGCCAGGCCGAGAACAGGAAGCGCGCGCTCGCCGCGTGGAGATCGTCGATCGTCGCAAGCAGCCGCTTCATGCCGCAGGGCGCGACCAGGATGCGGTGAAAGCGGCGATTCGCTTCCTCCCAGGCCCGGACATCGGTCGCCGCGTCGCAATCGCGTCGCGCCTGCTCGGCCTTGTCGAGGATGGCGGCGGTGAGATGCGGCGCGGCATGGCGCAAGGCCAGCACCTCGAGCGCAGCGCGCATCGCAGCGACCTCCTTCACCTCCGACAGGTCGAAGGAGGCGACGCGGACGCCGCGGCGCGGCTCGCTGATCGCCAGCCCCTGCGCCTCCAGCCGGCGGAAGGCCTCGCGCACCGGAACATGGCTGGTCTCGAACTCCTCGGCGATATGGTCCTGCCTGAGGCGAGCGCCGGGCTCGATCGTTCCGGCGATGATCCGCTCGGCCAGGGCCCTGGCGATGCGGACGGCGATGGTGTCTTCGGCAGGCTTCGTCATGATTTATAGATAATTCGGCCGCACGGCGGAGTCGATTGCGATCGGAGCGATGATCCCCATATCGAGCCCTCGCCGATCCTGACGTTTCCTGTCAGGAAGACGGCAGCAGCCGGGACGGCTGCGTGCTATTCATGCCGGGCAGATCGCCGCGAGGCTGGAAAGGCCCGGCATTTGCCCTACATCTAGCGCTTCACCGCAACGGACGCCCCGATGGCCCGCAAGACCGAATCCGCCGCTGCCCAGGCCGCTGCGCTGGAAGACATGTTCGACCGCAACCGCGCGGCCGATCCGAACAGCCGCGCCATCACCGTGCGCGGCGCGCGCGAGCACAATCTCAAGAATGTCGATCTCGCCATTCCGCGCGACAAGCTCGTGGTGTTCACCGGCCTGTCGGGTTCGGGCAAGTCCTCGCTCGCCTTCGACACGATCTATGCGGAAGGCCAGCGCCGCTATGTCGAGAGCCTCTCGGCCTATGCCCGCCAGTTCCTCGAGATGATGCAGAAGCCCGATGTCGACCAGATCGACGGGCTCTCGCCGGCGATCTCGATCGAGCAGAAGACGACCTCGAAGAACCCGCGCTCGACCGTCGGCACGGTCACCGAGATCCACGACTACATGCGCCTGCTCTGGGCGCGCGCCGGCATTCCCTATTCGCCCGCGACCGGCCTGCCGATCGAGAGCCAGACCGTCCAGCAGATGGTCGACCGGATGGTCGAGCTGCCGGAGAAGACGCGTGGCTACCTGCTCGCGCCGGTGGTGCGCGGCCGCAAGGGCGAGTTCAAGAAGGAGATGGCCGACTGGCTGAAGCGCGGCTTCCAGCGCGTCAAGGTCAATGGCGAGTTCTACGAGATTCCGGATGCGCCGGCGCTGGACAAGAAGTTCAAGCACGACATCGACGTGGTCGTGGACCGGATCGTGATCCGCCCCGATCTCGGTGCGCGTCTCGCGGACTCGCTGGAGCAGGCGCTGGAGCTGACCGACGGCATCGCCGTCTTCGAATATGCCGACGAGAAGGAGGAGAACGGCGAGGCCAGGCGCGTCACCTTCTCCTCGAAATTCGCCTGCCCGGTCTCCGGCTTCACCATTCCAGAGATCGAGCCCCGGCTGTTCTCGTTCAACAACCCGTTCGGCGCCTGCCCGGTCTGCGACGGCCTCGGCCACGAGATGCGGATCGACCCGGACATGATCGTGCCGGATCATTCGCTGACGCTGAAGAAGGGCGCGATCGCGCCCTGGGCCAAGTCGACCTCGCCCTATTACGGCCAGACGCTGGAAGCGCTTGCGAAGCATTTCGGCTTCTCGATGACCAAGCCCTGGTCGGAACTCCCCGACAACGCCAAGATATCGATCCTGTTCGGCACCGGCACCGAGCCCGTGCGCATGGCCTATAATGACGGCTTGCGCAGCTACGAGGTGAAGAAGCCTTTCGAGGGCGTCATCACCAATATGGAGCGGCGCTGGAAGGAGACCGAGAGCGACTGGGCCCGCGAGGAAATCGGCCGCTTCATGTCCGAGACGCCCTGCGCCGCCTGCAACGGTTATCGCCTGAAGCCCGAGGCTCTCGCCGTCAAGATCGACATGCGCCATATCGGCGAGGTCTCGAAGCTCTCGGTCAAGGACGCGCTGGACTGGGTCACCGCCCTGCCCGCCCGGCTCTCGAAGAAGCAGAACGAGATCGCCCCGCGCATCCTCAAGGAAATCCGCGACCGCCTCACCTTCCTGCTCGACGTGGGCCTGGAATACCTGACGCTCGCCCGCGCCTCCGGCACGCTGTCCGGCGGCGAGAGCCAGCGCATTCGCCTCGCCAGCCAGATCGGCTCGGGCCTGACCGGCGTGCTCTATGTGCTGGACGAGCCCTCGATCGGCCTGCACCAGCGCGACAATGAGCGCCTGCTCGGGACGCTGCGCCGGCTAAGAGACCTCGGCAACACCGTGATCGTGGTCGAGCATGACGAGGACGCGATCCTGACGGCCGACTATGTCGTCGATGTCGGCCCCGGCGCCGGCATCCATGGCGGCGAGATCGTCGCCAAGGGCACGCCGCAGGACATTCTCGACGACCCCAATTCGCTCACCGGCAAATACCTTACCGGCGAGATGTCGGTCGCGGTGCCGGCCAAGCGCCGCAAGGCCCAGAAGGGCCGCAGCCTCAAGATCGTCGGCGCGCGCGGCAACAACCTGCGCAATGTCGATGTCGAGATCCCCCTGGGGATGTTCACCTGCATCACCGGCGTCTCCGGCGGCGGCAAGTCGACGCTGGTGATCGACACGCTCTACAAGGCGGTGGCGCGCAAGCTGAACGGCTCGATCGACCACCCGGCCCCGCATGACCGCATCGAGGGCATCGAGCATCTCGACAAGGTCATCGACATCGACCAGTCGCCGATCGGCCGCACGCCGCGCTCGAACCCGGCGACCTATACCGGCGCCTTCACGCCGATCCGCGAATGGTTCGCCGGCTTGCCGGAGGCGAAGGCGCGCGGCTATCAGGCCGGGCGCTTCTCGTTCAACGTCAAGGGCGGCCGCTGCGAGGCCTGCCAGGGCGACGGCCTCATCAAGATCGAGATGCACTTCCTGCCGGATGTCTACGTCACCTGCGACGTCTGCAAGGGCAAGCGCTACGACCGCGAAACGCTCGAGGTGAAATACCGCGACAAGTCGATCGCCGACGTGCTCGACATGTCGGTCGAGGAGGCGAAGGGCCTGTTCAAGGCGGTACCCTCGATCCGCGACAAGATGGAGACGCTGGCGCGCGTGGGCCTCGACTATGTCAAGGTCGGCCAGCAGGCGACGACGCTCTCGGGCGGCGAGGCGCAGCGCGTCAAGCTCTCCAAGGAACTGTCGAAGCGCGCCACCGGCCGCACGCTCTACATCCTCGACGAGCCGACGACCGGCCTGCATTTCCACGACGTCGCCAAGCTCATGGAGGTGCTGCACGAGCTGGTCGACCAGGGCAATTCGGTGGTGGTGATCGAGCACAATCTCGAGGTGGTGAAGACCGCCGACTGGGTGATCGACATGGGCCCCGAAGGCGGCGACGGCGGCGGCCAGGTGGTGGCCGAGGGCACGCCGGAGGACATCGTCCGCATCGGCAAAGGCCACACCGCGCGCTTCCTCAAGGAAGTGCTGGACCGCCGGCCGATCAAGAAGGGCAAGGTGCAGCGGCAGGCGGCGGAGTAGTTTTTCGTCGCTTGCGACCTGCCGCGAAAACACGCCGGCCAAACCTCGATCGGGAGCAGCAATTTACGATATTGCCACTCTCGATTCGGCAGTCATTCTTGATCGAAACAAAAACCTACTAAGCCGCCGCGGGCTCAAGGCCGAGTCGTCGCAGCAATTTGGTCGCCTCCTCAAGCCGTCCGCCTTCGGTCTTCGTCCCCTTTCGGCGAACGATTTCCACTCTCCAATCCTTTATACCCTCCTCTTGGAGGAGCCAGTGCGCAGTAGCCGCAAGCTCAAGGACGGTCACGTTAACCGACGCCAATTCTCTCACGCGATCACGCAATCCGGCATCACCTAGAAACGAAAAACGGTGCTCCAGGCCGTGTGAATTTGAAACAAAAACACTGTAGCGGGCTCCGTCCGACTTTCTTCGCTCAAAATTCTCGGTGACCTTTTCAAAGGCCTCGGCGTCGAGAATCGCACTATCGAGGTCACGCGAATACGGACCGTAGTGGTGGTAAGTGTAGGAAAAGCCGCTTTCTGCACCAAGCTTATCGAGAAGATAGGCGATCTTTTGAAGGCGCACTCGACTTGCAAGCCGACCGCCTGCAGCCATGACGATATCGACGACGCGGCTTTCCGGTTCGTTAGCCATAATCTGCCCTCCTATCGCCGTGCGGCATCTCGGTCGACGAGATCCTTAAAGTAAAGCCGCGTGAACTGCTTTTTGGTTACCAAGGCCTCAATCAACGGGGATAACTGACTGATTTCTCGGGGATCGGCGTCGTCCAAAATGTGCAGTTTCTTGTGCATGCGCTCTTCGTCGCCGCCAATCTCGGCATAAATTCCGATTGCAGCTTTTTCATCGAGCAGCACGTCCTCGGCAGCGAGCTTGTCACCAAAACGCTCTTTGATTCTCCGAAGGCGGCCGCGTTGACGCCCCTGATCCTCGCCAAACTCTGCGAGGTCAAGTGTCTTGTACAATCTCCGATCGCGCAGCCGACACGCAGTATCTGCAATCAGCTCATCCTCGGCCAACGATAACGCTTCGATCGAGCCAAAAATAAGTGCGTCATCAAGCGCGAGATAGTTCGCGACGGTCTCTCCATCCTTACCAAAGAACCGCAATAGCGGATGTCCGTCAGGCAATCCGGTGCGCCTCATATCCGCCTTTTTGCCGGCCGCAGCCTTAGCGATCGCACGTAGCAACTTCGCGATCATGTGCTCGACGCATCTCGTAGCTTTATGGAAATATACTTGCTGATGTAACGTGTAGCGAGCCAGCAAAAACTGCTCAGCGGCGGGAAGCGCCTTCTTATCTAAACAAAAAGTGGGGACTTTACGTACTGGCGCGTCGCTATCATCAGGCGCATCCACTTCGATATCGGCAACACGCACGTTCTCAACGAGCCAATCGAAATCAATTGCGCCGGCTCCCGTGCCCGTCATCATCTTATCACGCCTGAGATAGTCAAGACGGTCCGCGTCAAACGAACTGGAGACAATGGCGTGATAAATGTCCTCTGGATCTTCCTTCTCTAAAAGAGCTGCGACATCGTCGGTGAACCCCTCTTTGAACTCCTCCAGTAGCGGCCGAATTCTGCCTTCGGGATTACGGATAATGTCTGCGGTCCACTTCTCATGCCGCCGTTTGACGCCTCGCGATTCCTGAACTCCTTCAAAAGTGTGACTGAAGGGTCCGTGCCCGAGATCGTGCAAAAGCGTTGCGATTAAAGCGACTTTTGCCTTCTCCGGCTCGGGCTCTCGCTGGTTACGCTTCATCTCACGAGTAATCACTTGCACGAGCGTTCGAGCGGTATGGAAGACGCCGATAGAATGCGCAAAGCGAGTATGAACTGCGCCGGGAAACGTGAACTCAGATACTCCGAGCTGCCGGATGCGTCGGAGGCGTTGAAACTCTGGCGTATCGATCAAGGACCAAGCGAGGAGGTCGATGCCAAGTGGGTCCATATCATCGAACACGATGAGACCATGCACCGGATCGCGTAGTCTCTTGCTCATCGAATCAACTCCCCCGGTCAGCGAGATTATGCGAAGCTTCGCGAAACGGAATGGGCTCACGCAACTTGGGACAACTGCGCAACGACTACGAACGCCTCAAACTTATCCCCGCCCCTCATCACCCGCCCTATCCTGCCCTCGCCCATCACCCAAACGGGGCGGCCGTCCGGAGGTATGCTGGAGGTTGGGTGAGGGTCGGCGCCTGCGGGCGGGGGTTACGCCCTGCTCCCGGGAGGCTTCGGGAACCGCCCTGGGGACACTACGGTCCCTGTGCGAGGAGCTCGCTGGGAACGGCCGGCCGTTTGACGATGGGTATGGCGACGACACGACGCTCCCGTAAGGGACACTGGCGTCGAAACCCGCTCATCCTGAACCGCTTAGGCCCGATAAGCGCGGCCCGGAGCCCAAAATCGCCGGAGGCGGAGCGCCACGGGGCGTGCGACGGGTGGCTCAATCCCGCCGCGCCGCAGCCTGGCTCAACGGTTGCGGATGTCCCTCGCGCCTCGCGGCGCTCCGCCAGCCCTGTCTAGCCACCCCAACGTCCCCGCCGCGCATCCGCGCGGGCGGATGATCCTGCGTGCCTGCCCCCAGGGAGACCCGCCATGCCGAAACGCCAGAACACCCCCGCCGCCATCCCGCCGATCACCGATTTCGAGAGCTGCCAGAGGGCGCGCTCCGCCCTGTTTCGCCGGCTGACCGACCAGCTCGAAATCTTCCGCGTCTGCCCGAACAGGACCTGCAAACGGATGCGCGCCTGCCAGGATGCGCGCGGCGCCTGCTTCCTCGCCGTCTTGCGGGCCATGCCGGACGATACCCGCAGGTCCTTCGCCTACGCCATGGAGAACCGTGCCAACGGGCTCGACCCCGACGAGGCGATCGCGCAGGCCGAGGCCCGCGTCGCCGGGGAGAGCGCGCGGGGCGGAGAGTGATCTCCTCCGCCCTCACAAAACATGCGCGGGCAACCCCTCTCCCGGATGGGAGAGGGGCAGGGGTGAGGGACCGCCGCTGATCGCATAAGCGCAACGGCGCCGCCTCGCCTTCTGCGGAAAGCGCAGGCCCTCATCCGGCCCTCCGGGCCACCTTCTCCCATCCGGGAGAAGGAAAGAGGTGTCGCGGTTCTCTTGCGTAAGGGGCGTCGAGGCTCCCTCGCGCAAAAGGCGTCCGGTCCCCTCGCCTTTCAGAACCGGTCGATGATCGTCACGCCCGTGCCCTCGAAGCGGTCCATTGCCATCAGGGCGGGGATCGATTCGGCGAGGTCGATGCGGCGGCCGACGAGCTGCTGCGGGGTGAGCTTGCCGGCGCTGATCATGTCGAGCATTGCGCCGTAGCGGTGCGCTTGCATGCCGTGGCTGCCGAGGATTTCGAGCTCGTGGGCGATGACCTGCGCCATCGGGATCGGCGGCGTCGCCTGCTCCGCCAGCAGCAGCCCGACCTGGATATGCTTGCCGCGCTTGCGCAGGTTCGCCACCGAGTTGAAGCAGGTCTGGGGGTGGCCGAGCGCATCGAGCGAGACATGGGCGCCGCCGCCGGTGGCGTCGCGTACGGCGGCGACGACATCGGGCTGCGACTTCGCGTTGATCGTAACCGCGGCACCGACCTCGCGGGCGAGCTTGAGCTTGTCGTCCGAGATGTCGACCGCAACGACCTGCGCGCCGAGCGCATTGGCGATCATGATCGCGGAGAGGCCGACGCCGCCGCAGCCATGCACCGCGACCCATTGCCCGCCCGAGACCTTGCCCTGGTCGACCACGGCGCGGAACGAGGTCACGAAGCGGCAACCGAGGCTGGCGGCGGTGGCGAAATCGATCTCCTCGGGCAGGCGCACGAGGTTGAAGTCGGCCCGGTCAATCCGGACGTATTCGGCGAACGAGCCCCAATGGGTGAAGCCGGGCTGGAACTGGTCGTCGCAGACCTGCTGGTTGCCGGAATGGCATTGCGGGCAGGAGCCGCAGCCCGAGACGAAGGGCACGGTGACGCGGTCGCCCTCGCGGAAGCGCACGACGCTGCGGCCAACCGCGGCGATGACGCCGGCGAGCTCATGGCCCGGCACATGCGGCAGGCGGATATCGGGATCGTGGCCGACCCAGCCATGCCAGTCGCTGCGGCAGAGCCCCGTCGCCTCGACCTTGATGATGACGCTGTGCGGCTCCGGGGTCGGGTCCGGCAGGATGCGCAGCTCGGGGGCCTGCCCGAAGGCTTCGTAGACGACGGCTTTCATGGGGCGGGCCTCCTTCGGTCGAGGCCCGTGTCATGCGGCAGCGCTGCCGGAAGCGTCAACCGCGCGGCGTGGCGGGAGCCCCTGCCCTGTGCTCATGCGAACTGGACGTCGATCTCGCTGCCGGTCTTGCGGGCGACGGCGCAGGGCCTCGAGAAACCGTCCACCGCGATGGCGAGCTTGAAGCGTTCGGGAACGCCGGCTGTGCTCAGCACCGCGAGGCTCGCGCCGTCTTCGGAGAGGCGCTTCACCGTGCAGTCGATCGCCGAGCGGCCGCCGTTGAAGACGATCTGCCCGGCCTTGAGCACGCGCCGGCCGACTCCGATAGCGTCGGTCGCAGGAGCGGCGATGCAGCGGTCCCGCCCTTCGCTCTTGGCGCGGTAGAGCGCCGCATCGGCCAGCGCGAGCAGCGTGTCGAGATCGGCGGATGCCGGCGTAACAGTCGCGACGCCGAAGCTGGCGGTGACCTTGAAGGGACCGTCGCTTCCGTCGAAGCTCTCAGCAGCGATGCCGGCACGCAGCTTCTCGGCGACGCCGAGCGCGGCAGCCCGGTCGGTATAAGGGAGGAGCACGGCGAATTCCTCGCCGCCGACCCGGCCGATCAGATCGGTCTGGCGCAGCAGGCGGCGACAGGCTGCAACCGCGCCGAAGAGCACGGCGTCGCCCGCGGCATGGCCATGGCCGTCGTTGATCGACTTGAAATGATCCAGATCGAGCGCGATGCAGCTGACCTCATGGCGGTGGCGCTGAGCGAGGGCGAGGGTGCGTGCGCCCTCATCGCGGAAGGCCCGGCGCGAGAGCGCGCCGGTCAGGCCGTCCGTGGTGGCCAGCAGACGCAACTCCAGCACTTCCATGACGACTCCGGCGAGGTCGGAGAGGATCGCGATCTCCTCGGCGCTGATTGCGCGCGGCTCATCCCCCATCGCGCAGAGCGTGCCGATATTCTGTCCTTCGGCGCTACGCAGCGGAATACCGGCATAGAAGCGCAGAAAGGGCGGGCCCAGCACCAGAGGGTTATTGGCGAAGCGGCCGCCCCGCTGCGTATCGGTGACGATCAGCGGCTCGCCCTGGCGGATGGTGAGATAGCAAAAGGTAGGGCGGCGATCCCCCTCGCAGTCGGCGACGCCCTCGCGGGACTTGAACCATTGCCGGTGGCCGTCAACGAAGGTCACCGTTGACATCGGCACCGCGAAGATGCGGCAGACGAGGCTGGTGATGCGATCGAAGACACTCTCGGCCGGGGTATCGAGGATGTCATAGCGCGCAAGCGCGTCGAGGCGAGCCTGTTCGCTCGCGGCGGAAAGGGCTGTCATTCCTGGCGCTCCCGGACTTGGCATTCGGATGCGAGCTGCGATTCATCTCACAGACTATAAAAGGAGGCGTCAATGGCCGGGGACAGTCGCTGCGACGGTGGTGAGTACGCCTTAAGATTCCGGGCCTATGCTGTCGCGCGCCCGTGCCTTTTCCTGCCGGGCCGATTGCGGGTGATCGTGTCAGGTTCATGAGCGAGAGCGGCTCGACGATCAGCGACAACCATGCATCCGCTGCGGCATTCCGCGCGGAAGGTACCAGTCATGCCAGCATGCTCGGCGGTATCCTCGCCGGCTGCGGGCTGTTCATCCTGATGCTGTCGCTGCAGCCCTTTGCCGGCGTGCCGGAGCAGACGGCACCGGGTGAATCGACCGGCAACATCGTCAACCAGATCGGCTGGTTCGGGCTCGGGCTCGTTTTTCTCGTGGCGATGCTCGGCCTGACGCAGCGCGATGTGCTGGCGCGGCTCGGCTTTGGCCGCTGGGCCGTCATCTTCGGAATCGCGGCGCTCTCGATCGCGCAATCCCTCGATCCGACGGCGTCGCTGCGCGGGCTTCTGCTCACCGCGATCGTGATGATCGTCGTCGCGGGCGTGCTCGTCCTGCCACGCGACGAGCGCAGCTTCGCTTCCGCAGCGATCAATGCCTGCCTCGTGCTGCTGCTTCTGGTCTACGCCATGCTGGTCGTGGCGCCGCATCTGGTCCTCCATAGTTCGGAGGGCGCGGAAGGCGTGCATGCCGGCGACTGGCGCGGGCATCTCTCGCACAAGAATTTCGCTGCCCCCGTCTTCTCGATCGTGGCGATGATCGGCATCTACGGCTGGCGCAGCGGCCTGCGCTGGCGCGGTGCCATCGTCGTTGCGCTCGGCGTCCTCTTCGTTCTCAACAGCGGCTCCAAGACGACGATGGGCTTCCTGCCGCTTGCCATCGGCGTAGTCACGCTGGCGCGCATCACCGGCCGGCCGGGACTCGCGGTGCTGGTCCATCTCGTGCTGGTCGCGTTGATCGCGGCGCTGACCGTCGGCTCGGTGATGTCGCCGACACTCAATGCCATGCTCAAGGCGGTGATCTCGGACCCGACCTTCACCGGACGCGACGAGATCTGGAAATTCGCTTTGCAGCGGATCTCCGAGCGGCCCTGGTTAGGCTACGGCTATGCCAGCTTCTGGCAGACGCCGGCGGTGACGGGTTTCGAGGAGAATTACGAGGCGAGCTGGGATATCCGCGGCATCGGCTCCGGCCATAACAGCTATCTCGACGCGGCGCTAACCCTCGGCGTACCCGGCGCGGCGCTGGTGACATGGCTGCTGATGGGCCGGCCGCTCCTCGACTACATGTGCAGCCGGCGGATCCCTGCGAACCGCAATCTCGCCGACCTCTTCGCCATGATCCTGATTTTCATGACCTATGTCGGGATGTTGGAATCCTTCCCGCTCAACCGGGCCGACCCGCTCTGGGTGCTATTCGCCATGGCTGTGATGGGGCTCGGCCTCGCCGCGCAGATGCGGGCGAAAGCATCCTGACGGCTGCCGATCACTCCGCCGGAGCAAGCTCAGCCGCCTTGCGCCTGCGCCACTGCTTCTGGCCGAGCACGTAGGGTTTCACCTTGAGGAAAGGCTTCTCGATCCAGAGCCACGACACCAGCGCGAAGGCGATGACGATCGGCGCCGAGACGGCGAAGAGCAGCGGCCCGTTGCCATGGGCGAAATCGGTCTGGCTGACGATCGCCTGCTGGATCGGGAAGCCATAGAGATAGATGCCGTAGGAGACGTCGAGCTTCTTGATCCGCGCCGGCAGGTGCAGCGGCAGCAGGCCGAGATAGACCACGCAATAGGTCAGGAAGGGCGGCACGAAGAAGGCATATTCACGCGGCGCAGCCATCAGGGCGACCGAGGCCAGGAGCGCCGCGATGAAGAGCAGCCAGTGCATCTTCACATGCTCGCGCCACTGGAAAAACAGGCAGCCGACGAGGAAATAGAAAACCACGACGGTCCAGTGGTAATTGCCCTCGGTGACGCCGAATCCGACCTTGAACGCGGCCACGGTGGCGCCAAGGATCACGGCCAGCGACAGCGCGGCGAAGGCGAGCTGACGGTGCAGGATGCCGACCGCGATCATGATCGCCATCAGGATGTAGCAATAGAATTCGGGCTTCAGCGTCCAGAGGTTCTGGTTGACCACGCCGGCGACCGGATTGCTCTCGAACACGCCCGGCAGCTCGAAGCGGATGCGCCCGACGATATTGCCGAAATACTCCCAGAACCGGATATCGGCGACGTAGTCGCGCAGCAGCCAGGTCGTCAGCAGCGGGCCGAGCACCAGTGCCGACAGCGTGATCTCGACGAAGAGCGCCGGCACGATGCGGATGGCGCGCAGCGTGATGAAGGGCCGGACGGCATCGGTGCGCATGGCGCTGCCGGTGACGAGGAAGCCGCTGAGCGCGAAGAAGGCCGGCACCAGGCTCATCAGGAAGATGCCGTGCAGCCCTTCCCAGTCGCGGCTCGTATCGGCGCCAGCGACCCAGCCCGAATGCACCGCCAAGATGGTCAGCGACAGGATCAGGCGCATCGCATTGAAGCCGGGGCCTTCACCGCCGTTCCGGTTCAGGATATCGGCAGCGCTGGGAAGGGAACGGTAGAGCCGGAACATGCCTCACCTGGATGCGGAACTGCATCATGCGCAGGTGACGATATGGACTGGGGGCCGTGCCGCTTTCAACACATGCCGGCAGTTAGTCTTAACCCGAGGCTGACCGGATACTCCACAGGGCCGTCGAGACCGGCCCGGCTTCAGGCGAGCGAGAGACCTATGAGCGCAACCCCGATTTCCCTTGGCCTCATCGGCGCCGGCATCATGGGCGAGCGCATGCTGCGCGCCGCGCTCGACCAGCCCGCGACGGCGCTGCGCGTCGCCGGCATCTGGGACCCTTCCACCGAGGCGATGGCGCGGATCGTGGCGGCCCTGCCTGCAGTCCAGCAGCAGCCCGATGCTGCGGCGCTGATCGCGGCGAGCGACTGCGTCTACATTGCCTCGCCGCCTTCCTCCCATCTCGGCCATGCGCGGGCGGCATTGGCTGCGGGCAAGGCCGTGTTCTGCGAGAAGCCGCTGGCGGTCGATGTCGAGGATGCACGCGCCTTCGTCGCCGAGGCCGGCACGCGGGGCGCGGTGAACTTCCCCTTCGCCTCGTCGCCGGCAGTCGCGCGTTTGCGCGAATGGATCGACGCGGGTGCCATCGGCACGCCGCAGCGCGTCTCGATCGAGGTCGCCTTCGCGAGTTGGCCGCGGTCCTGGCAGGTCGATGCGGCCGGCTGGCTCGACCGCACAGCGCAGGGCGGCTTCACCCGCGAGGTCGTCTCGCACTTCCTGTTCCTCACCCGCCGCATCGCCGGGCCCTTCGCCGGCCTTTCCGCGAAAGCCACCTATCCCGAAGCCGGCAAGAGCGAGCGCCGGATCGAGGCGACGCTGACGGCGGGCGCCCTGCCCGTCACCCTGACCGGCAGCGTCGGCACGACCGCGAAGGACGACCATAACGTCTGGACGCTGGAAGGGGGTAAGGGCGCGATCCGGCTCTGCGACTGGTCGCGCGCCGAGCGGCGGCTTCCCGACGGTAGCTGGGAGGCCGACCCGGAGGCGCTCTCCCAGAACGAGGCGCGCCCGCTGGCGCTGCGCCGCCAGCTTGAAGGCGTTGCGAAGCTGACCCGCGGCGAGCCGCATCATCTCGCGACTGTGCGCGAAGCGTTCGATGTGCAGGACATCGTCGAGACGATCCTGAAAAGCGTCTGAGGCGCGAACGGGCGTTTTCGGGAAGAGCTACCCTTGTCATTCCGGGGCTTTGCGTAGCAAGGAACCCGGAACCCACGACTCGGCGAGTGACTAGAAGCGGCTTTAGGCGTCTCACCCGGTCGTGGGTTCCGGGTTCGCGCCTGCGGCGCGCCCCGGAATGACAAGAGTGGCATCTGAAATTGCCCAAGTGGCACAATTTTGCGGCAGATCGGCCGGAAAACTGCTTCTTGGGATAATTCTACTCTGCCGCAGAGATAATTCGAAAAAACCGACTACGTATTGTGAATTGAGCCGAAACCCGCCTGTAGCGTAAAATCCCTGTTCGAAAGACCGAACGGGGATGGGCGTTATCGTGGCAGTTCTCAACGTCATCGATCGACAGGGCCGGAGCCATGAACTCGAAGCCGTGGAAGGCTGGCGGGTCATGGAAATCCTGCGCGACTACAAGGTCGGCATCGAGGGCGTCTGCGGCGGTTCCTGCGATTGCGGCACCTGCCATGTCATCGTCGCGCAGGAATGGGCCGAGCGCCTGCCCGAGCCGCGCGACGAGGAACTCGACGCGCTCGACGAGTTGCCGCTGATCGAAGCGACCTCCCGGCTCTCCTGCCAGATCATCTGGGCTGACGATCTCGACGGGCTGACGCTGACGCTCGCGGAGGCCGCGTGATGGCCGCTCCAGCGAAACGCGTTCCCCTGCCGGCGATCCTCCTCGCCAACGACCTGCTCGACGGCGATGTCGTCTTCGCCTTCGTCGGCGGCGCCGGCCCGCTGGCCTGGACGCGCGACCCGGCGCTCGCGCTCGTCGCGGCCGACGATGCGGCGGCCGACCGGCTCGAAGCCTTCGCCGCCGCCGAATTGCGCGGCAACAAGGTCGTCGACGCCTATCTCGTCGATGTCGCCGTCGAGAGCGGCGGTCCGGTTCCCCGCCATTTCCGCGAGCGCTTCAAGACGCTCGGCCCCAGCAATCGTCCCGATCTCGGCAAGCAGGCCGGTGAAGGCATCGCCTCCGCGCCGAAGGGCTGACCCATGTATCGTTACGACGAATTCGACGAGCGTTTCGTCCGGGAGCGGGTGGCTCAGTTCAACGACCAGGTGGCGCGCCGTCTCGACGGCTCGCTGACGGAGGACGAGTTCAAGCCGCTCCGGCTCAAGAACGGCGTCTATCTCCAGCTCCACGCCTATATGCTGCGGATCGCGGTGCCCTATGGCACGCTGAATTCGCGGCAACTGCGCCAGCTCGCGCTGATCGGCGAGCGCTATGACCGCGGCTACGGCCATTTCACCACGCGCCAGAACCTGCAGTTCAACTGGCCGAAGCTGCGCGACGTGCCTGAAATCCTCAGCCTGCTCGCCGATGTCGAGATGCATTGCATCCAGACCTCCGGCAACTGCATCCGCAACGTCACAGCCGACCATTTCGCCGGCGTCGCGCAGGACGAGATCGAGGACCCGCGGCCGACCGCCGAATTGATCCGGCAATGGTCCTCGGCCCATCCCGAGTTCAGCTACCTGCCGCGCAAGTTCAAGATCGCGGTGACCGGCGCCGAAGCCGACCGCGCGGTGATCAAGGCCCACGATATCGGCCTGCGCCTGCGCCGCCATCCCGACACGCACGAGACCTGCTACGAGATCAGCGTCGGCGGGGGCCTCGGCCGCACGCCGATGATCGGCAAGGTCGTGCGCGACTACCTGCCGAAGAAGGACCTGCTGGCCTATCTCGAGGCGATCATGCGGGTCTATAATCTCGAGGGCCGGCGCGACAACAAGTACAAGGCCCGCGTCAAGATCTTGGTCCACGAGATCGGCGCCGAGGAATTCACCCGCCGCGTCGAGGCCGAATTCGCCCTGCTCGATGGCACCTCGATCAATGCCGATCCGGAAGAGGTCGCGCGCATCGCCGCCTATTTCGCGCCGCCGCGCTACGACGTGCTGCCGGCCGTCAGCAACACGCTGGAAGCGGCGAAGGCCGCGAACCCGGCCTTCGCCCGCTGGGTCGAGGTCAACACCGTCCCGCACAAGGCGCCGGGCTATACCGCTCTGACCATTTCGCTGAAGCCGCAAGGGCAGGCACCGGGCGACGCGACCAGCGAGCAGATGCGCCGCGTCGCCGATCTTGCCGAGCGCTATTCCTTCGACGAATTACGCGTCACCCATGCGCAGAACCTCGTGCTGCCGCATGTGCGCCAGCGCGACCTCTACGCGATCTGGCAGGCGCTCGGCGAGGCGGGCTTAGCCACCGCCAATGTCGGGCTGGTCACCGATATCATCGCCTGCCCCGGCCTCGACTATTGCGCGCTGGCGACGGCCCGTTCGATCCCGATCGCGCAGGCGATCCAGAGCCGCTTCGCCAACGAGGCGCGCCAGCGCGAGATCGGCCCGCTCGGCATCAAGATCTCCGGCTGCATCAATGCCTGCGGCCACCACCATGTCGGCCATATCGGCATTCTCGGGCTGGAGAAGCGCGGCATCGAATCCTACCAGATCACGCTCGGCGGCGACGCCACCGAGAATGCCGCGATCGGCGAGATACTGGGGCCCGGCCTTGCTGCAGAAGAGGTGCCGGATGCGATCGAGCGGATCGTCGGCGTCTATCTCGCCGCGCGCAGCGATGGCGAGAGCTTCATCGACAACGTGCGCCGCATCGGCCTCGGGCCGTTCAAGGCCGCCTTCCAGGAGACCGCCCGTGCCGCTGCTTGACCGGAACGGAAACGCCGAGGACCGCTGGACCCGCAGCGAGGGTTCGGCGATCGGCAACATCCCGGCCGCGCTCGTGCCCTGGGAGGTGCTCGTCGAGGCGCTCGATACGCAGGAGCCCGCGCAGGTGATCGGCGTGCTGATCCCCAACAACGTGCCCTTCGCCGAACTCGCGCCCTTCCTGCCGCGGCTGGCGCTCGTCGCCATCGCCTTCCCGGCCTATGCGGACGGGCGCGGCTTCAGCCTCGCCCGCCAGATCCGGCGCGCCGGCTTCCTGGGCGAAATCCGCGCCAGCGGGCCGCTGATCGCCGACCAGTTCGCCTATGCCCTCTCCTGCGGCTTCGACACGATCGAATTGCCGGAGGCGAACGCCGCACGCCAGCCGGCCCCGCAATGGCTGCATGCCCGGGATTCGTTCAGCGCGACCTACCAGCGCGGCTATGGCGAAAGCGGCCGCAACGTCCTCGACCAGCGCCGGGCGGCGAGAGCCGCCACGCCCATCGCAGCGGAGTGAGGCATGACGATCTCGACCGCGACACATGGCTCCATCGAACGCTCGCGCACGGCCACGGGCGTCGATGAGGATCGCCTCGACGCCGAGTCGGAGACCTTGTTCCCGCGGTCGACGACGAGCGAGGCGCGCGGGCGCTGGTTCGATCTTTGCTTTCGCCTTATCATCCTGGCACTGGCCGCGCTGTGGCTGCTGATGCCGCCGGCCGGCGGCGGGCACCGCGCGGCGGACGAAAAGGCCGTAGCGACGACCCGATGACCGAAAGACAGCCCGAATCCACCGCGGCCCGCATCGAGCCGCTGGCGACGCTGCCGCTCTTCCACAAGCTGGCCGGGCGCAAGGTCGTGCTCGCCGGTGGGACCGAGGGCGCGCTGTGGAAGGCGGAGCTGCTCGCAGCGGCCGGGGCGGAGCTGCATATCTTCGCCGATGGCGCGGAGGCGCTGTTCGCAGGGCTGGCGCAGGGCGAAATCGGCCATCGCGTGCATGTGCACCACCGCGCCTGGCAGGCTGACGACCTCACCGATGCGGCGATCGCGGTCGCCGACCTCGACGATGCCGATGCGGTCCATGCCTTCGTCGCGGCGGCGCGGCAGGCGGGCGTGCCCGTCAACATCGTCGACAAGCCGGAATATTGCGATTTCGCCTTCGGCGCGCTGGTCAATCGCTCGCCGCTGATTGTGGCCGTCTCAACGGATGGCGCGGCGCCCGTCTTCGGACAGGCGATCCGCACCAAGATCGAGGCGCTGCTGCCGGCCGGCTTGAAGAACTGGGCGCAGGCCGCCGCCGACTGGCGCCCTTCGGTTCAGGCGCGCGAGCTTCCATTCGCGCTACGGCGCAGCTTCTGGGAACTTTTCGCCGGCAAGGCCATGGCCGAGCCGCAGCGGGCGCCGAATCTCGATGACGAGGCCGAGCTTTTCGCGAAGCTCTCCCGGATCGAAGCCGCCCACGATGGCAAGGGCCGCGTCACGCTGGTCGGCGCCGGGCCGGGCGACCCCGAACTGCTGACGCTCAAGGCGATCCGCGCCCTGCAAAGCGCAGACATCATCCTCTATGACGACCTCGTCTCGCCCGGCGTACTCGAACTGGCGCGGCGCGAGGCCAAGCGCATGCTGGTCGGAAAGACCGGCTACGGTCCCTCGGTGAAGCAGGGCGATATCAACGCGCTGATCGTCTCGCTGGCCGCTCAGGGCAAGCATGTCGTGCGTCTGAAGGGCGGCGACCCCGGCATTTTCGGCCGTGCCGGCGAGGAGATCGAGGCCTGCCAGGCGGCCGGCGTGCCCGTGGCGATCGTGCCCGGCATCTCGGCGGCGCAGGGTGCGGCCGCCTCGCTCGGCCTATCGCTGACCCATCGCGACCATGCGCGGCGCCTGCAATTCGTCACCGGTCATTCGCGCAAGGGCGAATTGCCCGATGATCTCGACTGGCGCGCGATGGCGGACCCCGCCGCCTCGACCGTGATCTATATGGCACGCGCCACCCTGCCCGGCTTCCGCGAGCGCGCCATCGCCGCGGGTCTCGACCCGCAGACGCCGGCCATCGCCGTGCAGGCCGCCACGCGCCCCGACGAGCAGCGCGTCGCCGCGGCCATCGCCGATCTGCCGGAACGACTCGGCGAATTGCCGACGAACGGCCCCGTCCTCGTCCTGCTCGGCCATGCCTTCGGCCCAGCCCTTTGCGCCGCGAATCCGGCGGAAGATCGCCGCCGCGCCTGACTGTGACCCGGTTTCGTCGCCGGATGGAACGCCATCGCCGGAGATGCGTTTTCTCCTCCGGCACCCCAATTTGGAAGGCGTTGTTTGCGCTAAGTCATTGAGGCATATACGATAATTCAGTACGTTTCGTTTGTTTTTAAGAACGGATCGATGCCTCATCCGAGCCTCGCCGTGAACCAACGGAGCCCTGACATGACGCGACCGGTTTATAGCCGCCTCCTCCGGGCCGGGCTGGTTCTGGGAGCCTTCACGCTCTGCTTTGGCGTCGTTGCCGGGGCCCGCGCCCAGACCGAGCTCCTCAACGTCTCCTATGACCCGACCCGCGAGCTCTATCGCGAGGTCAACGCGGCCTTCATCGCCGAGTGGAACGCGAAGAACCCCGACAAGAAGATCGCGACGATCCGCCAGTCGCATGGCGGCTCCGGCGCGCAGGCCCGCACCGTGATCGACGGGCTCAATGCCGATGTCGTGACGCTGGCGCTGGCCGGCGATATCGATGCCGTGGCCCAGCGCTCGAAGAAGCTGCCGCTCGACTGGCAGAAGCGCCTGCCGCACAATTCCTCGCCTTATACCTCGACGATCGTCTTCCTCGTCCGCAAGGGCAATCCGAAGGCGATCAAGGACTGGGGCGATCTGGTGAAACCGGGCGTGCAGATCATCACGCCGAACCCGAAGACCTCGGGCGGAGCGCGCTGGAACTACCTCGCCGCTTGGGCCTATGCCGAAAAGGCCTTCAACAAGGACGAGGCGAAGGTACGCGACTATATCGGCAAGCTGCTCGCCAATGTCCCGGTGCTCGACACCGGCGCGCGCGGCGCGACCACGACCTTCACCCAGCGCGGCATCGGCGACGTCTTCCTGTCCTGGGAGAACGAGGCCTTCCTTGCGCTGAAGGAATTCGGCGCCGACAAATTCGACATCGTGGTGCCGAGCCTGTCGATCCTGGCCGAACCGCCGGTCACGCTGGTCGACGGTAATGTCGATGCCAAGAAAACCCGCGAGCAGGCGCAGGCCTATCTCGACTTCCTCTACACACCAAAGGGCCAGGCGATCATCGCCAAGAACTTCTATCGCCCGCGCAATCCGGAAGCGGCCGACAGCAAGGATGTCGCCAATTTCCCGAAGGTCGAGCTTGTGACGATCGACGACGTGTTCGGCGGGTGGAAGAAGGCCCAGCCGACCCATTTCGGCGATGGCGGCACCTTCGACCAACTCTACAAGCCGGCACGCTGAGGGCCTGTCAATGACGGCGGCGACGACGACCTTCCGATGGCGCGAGCCGAGCATCCTGCCCGGCTTCGGCCTGGCGCTCGGCATCACCGTGACGGCGTTGTCGCTGATCGTGCTGATCCCGCTGGCGGCGCTCTTCCTGAAGGCCGCCAGCGCCGGCCCCGCCGATATCTGGGCAGTGGCGACCTCACCACGCACTTTGGCGGCGCTGAAGCTCTCCTTCACCGCCGCCCTGTTCGCCGCGCTCGTCAATGCCGTCTTTGGGCTGATCCTGGCCTGGGTGCTGGTGCGCTACGAGTTTCCCGGACGGCGCCTGATCGATGCCGCCGTCGACCTGCCCTTCGCCCTGCCGACAGCGGTCGCCGGCATCTCGCTTGCCGCGATCTATGCGCCCAACGGCTGGGTCGGCTCGCTGCTGGCGCCGCTGGCCTTCAAGCTGACCATCCCCTTCACCGATCTCTCCTTCGGCTTCGACGGCAAGGTCGCCTATACGCCTGTTGGCGTGATGGTGGCGCTGATCTTCATCGGCCTACCTTTCGTGGTGCGCACCGTCCAGCCTGTGCTGGAGGAGCTGCAGAGCGATGTCGAGGAGGCCGCCGCGCTGCTCGGGGCCAGCCGCGCCCGGACCATCTTCCGGGTGATCCTGCCGCCGGTCCTGCCGGCTCTCATGACCGGATTCGTGCTCGCCTTCGCACGGGCGGTCGGGGAATACGGCTCGGTGATCTTCATCGCCGGCAATGTGCCGATGATCTCCGAGATCGCGCCGCTGCTGATCGTGATCCGGCTCGAACAGTTCGACTATGCGGGCGCAGCCGTGGTGGCGACGATGATGCTGCTGATCTCGTTTGCACTCATCCTCGCCGGCAACCTGATACAGGCCCGTGCCCGCCGGAGGTTCGGCGATGTCTGACGCGGCCCTGCCCCCCGCTGCCACAGCCGCGCCGGCGCGCAGCCCCAGCCGGGCGCGCGGCGAGAGCCCCGTCGTTCAGGTCGTGCTGATCGCGGTCTCGCTCGCCTTCCTGCTGCTCTTCCTGCTGCTGCCGCTGGTCACGGTCTTCATCGAGGCCGCCGCCAAGGGCTGGGAAGCCTATCGCGCCGCGATCATCGAGCCTGATGCGCTGGCGGCGATCCGCTTGACCCTGCTCGTCGCAGCCATCGCCGTGCCGTTCAACATCGTCGTCGGCATCGCCGCCGCCTGGGCCGTCGCCAAGTTCGAATTCCCGGGCAAGAACTTGCTGATCAGCCTGATCGACCTGCCCTTCTCGGTCTCGCCGGTGATTTCGGGCCTCGTCTTCGTGCTGCTCTTCGGCGCACAGGGCTATTTCGGGCCATGGCTACAGGCCAACGACCTCAAGATCGTCTTCGCCCTGCCCGGCCTGATCCTCGCCACCGTCTTCGTCACCTTCCCCTTCGTCGCGCGCGAACTGATCCCGCATATGCAGTCGCTCGGCTCGTCCGACGAAGAGGCGGCGCTGACGCTCGGCGCCTCGCCCTGGCGCGTGTTCTTCTCGGTGACGCTGCCGAATGTGAAATGGAGCCTGTTCTACGGCGTCCTGCTCTGCAACGCCCGCGCGATGGGCGAATTCGGCGCGGTCGCCGTGGTCTCGGGCAAGATCCGTGGCCTCACCAACACCATGCCGCTGCATATCGAAATCCTCTACAACGAGTATATGGGCGCGGCCGCCTTCGCGGTGGCCTCGCTGCTGGCGGGACTGGCGCTGATCACCCTCGTGCTCAAGACCTTGCTGGAATGGCACTACGGCGACGTGATCGCCGCCAGTCGCCGTCATTGACCCACAGACGAAGGATTTCTCGCCATGTCGGTCGCCGTCACCATCGAGACCATCGAAAAGCGCTTCGACACCTTCCCGGCGCTGCGCGGCGTCTCGCTCGATATCCAGCCGGGGGAACTGGTGGCGCTGCTCGGCCCCTCGGGCTCAGGCAAGACCACGCTGCTGCGTCTCATCGCCGGGCTGGAGGAGGCTGATCGCGGCCGCGTGCTGTTCGGCGAGACCGATACGCGCAACCTCTCCCTGCGCGACCGGCGCATCGGCTTCGTCTTCCAGCAATACGCGCTGTTCAAGACGATGAACGTTGCCGAGAATATCGGCTTCGGGCTCAAATCCCGGCCACGCCACGAGCGCCCGAGCAGCGACGAAATCCGCAAGCGTGTCAGCGAGTTGCTCGACCTCGTTCAACTGCCGGGGCTGGAAAAGCGCTATCCGAGCCAGCTTTCCGGCGGCCAGCGCCAGCGCGTCGCCCTGGCGCGTGCGCTCGCCATCGAGCCACGCGTTCTGCTGCTAGACGAACCCTTCGGAGCGCTCGACGCCAAGGTCCGCAAGGACCTGCGCGCCTGGCTGCGCGAACTGCATGGCCGCACCGGCCACACAACCGTCTTCGTCACGCACGATCAGGAAGAAGCGCTGGAGCTCGCCGACCGCGTCGCGATCCTCAACGAGGGCCGCATCGAGCAGGTCGGCTCGGCCGACGATGTCTACGATCACCCGGCGACGCCCTTCATCTGCGAATTTTTGGGCGAAGTGAACAAGCTGCCGGTCAAGGTCGTCGGCAGCCAGGCCTTCTTCGGAGACCGGCCGGTGCTCGGCGGATTGTCGCAGAACCAGGGCGGCCCGGCTTCGCTTTATGTCCGGCCGCAGCATCTGCGCATCGTCGACGAGACGCCGCTGGCGCTGCCCGGCACGGTCGAACACCTGCGCCGCAACGGCCCGATCCGCCGGGCGGAAGTCGCCGTCGAGGGGCTGAAGAAGCGGCTCGAGGTCGATCTCGCCAGCCAGGTCGCCCCCGCGATCGGTGAGCGGATCAGGCTGCGCATCGCCCATGGCAACCTGTTCGCCGCCGCCTGACCCCGCAATTTCGCGCATCGCGGCCTGCGAAATCCGGATTCCCCTTTCCGGCCCGATGTCATAGCCTCCCGGCGAATCCGGCAGCCATCTCGGCTCCCGGTCCTCGATCCGGACAGGAGATCGCCATGAAAGCACGCGCGAAATGGGTTGATGGCATGGCCTTCATGGGCGAATCCGGCAGCGGGCACGCCATGATCATGGACGGCGCGCCGGAATATGGCGGACGCAATCTCGGCATCCGGCCGATGGAGATGCTGCTGCTCGGGCTCGCCGGCTGCACCGGCTTCGATGTCGTCAGCATGCTCAAGAAGGGGCGCGAGAACGTCACCGGCTGCGAGGTCGATGTCGAGGCCGAGCGCGCCACGACCGACCCCAAGGTCTTTACCAAGATCCACCTCGCCTACCGCATCACCGGCAAGGGCCTGTCTCAGGCCAAGGCGGAGCGGGCCGTCACATTGTCGAAGGAAAAATACTGTTCGGCTTCGATCATGCTCGGGGCGACCGCCGAGATGAGCTACAGCCTCGACGTGATCGACGAGCTACAGAAGGAAGCTGCTGAATGAGCCGGGCTGAATTCGCCGGACTGATCACGCCGGAGGCGCTGGCTGCGCGCCTCGGCGACGAGAACCTCGTCATCATCGACATCCGCACCGCGGCCGACGGCGCGAAAGCCGCCTTCGAAGCCGGACATATCCCCGGCGCCGTTCATTCCGACTATGCCGCCGATGGCTGGCGAGCGAAGATCGGCAATGCGCCGGGCATGCTGCCGCCGCTCGATCATCTCGCCGCGTTGGCGGGGCGCCTCGGCATCAAGCCGCATGACGACGTCATCATCGTTCCGGCCGGCACGGCCGCGACCGATTTCGCCGCAGCGGCGCGGGTGTACTGGACGCTCAAGTTCATCGGCCACGGCCAGCAGACGATCCTCGACGGTGGCTTCAAGGCCTGGGCGGCCGATCCGAAGCGCCCGGTCGCGACCGGCGCCTCGGCACCGAAGAGCGCGGCTCCCTATCCGGTCGTGGCGCAGCAGGGCCTGCGCAGCACGGCGGATTCGACCCTCGTCGCCTCCCGAAGCAAGCAGGCGAGCCTCGTCGATGCGCGCGGCCCCAGCTATTTCGAGGGCCGCGAGAAATCGGCGGAAGCCGCGCGCGCCGGCCATATCCCCGGCGCGATCCAACGCGACTATGCCGGCGCCTTCGAGTCCGGCAGCGGTAAGCTGAAAGCGGTCGGTGAGCTGGAGCAACTCTTCGCGGCCGTGCCGCAGGGACCAGTCGTCTCCTATTGCAACACCGGCCATTCAGCGGCGGCGAACTGGTTCGTGCTGTCGGAGGTGCTCGGCCGCGACGAGGTCGCGCTCTACGACGGCTCGATGACCGACTGGACGCAGGACCCAGACCGCCCGGTCGCGACGGGGAGCAGCCTCGGCTGAAGCCAGCGCCGCTACGAGCGTTACGCAGCGATCCGCGCCGGGAGTACCGGCTTTGCCGCGCCCCCGGCCAAGGTCAGGAACTCACTTTGGCGTGGCTGGCGAGAAGTTGTAGCTCCCAAGCCAGAGCGACGCCGCTCGCGCCGCCATGTTCGAGGATGACGCCTGCGACTCCCGCTGCCGTCTCCTCACGCGCCCAGTCGCGTTGCCATTCAGCCAGAACAGCCATCCAGGTAATAGGCACGGCACCGGCTTGAACCATGCGGCGCACGGCCATGTCATGCGCTTCCAGCGTAACGCCACCCGAGGCGTCGGTGACGATGAAAACGTCATAGCCCTCGGCCAACGCTTGAATCGCGGGCATGGCCAGGCAAATCTCTGTATATAACGCCGCGAGAATGAGTTGTTTACGACCGCTTTTCTTGACGATGTCGGTGACGTTCGTGTCTTCTCAGGTGTTTATCAAAGTACGGTTGATAGGCTTTTGATTCGGGAAAACATCCAAGAGACCCTTGATGATGAAGCCGCCGCGCTCCTCGATCACAGAAGTGAGGATCGTTGGCACGTTGAAAACCTTCGCAGTCTTGGCCAGGCCGACAACGTTATTGACGATTATCGCCGGGTCATGACTATTCAAATTTGTGAACTGGTAAGGCTGGTGGTCGATTAGAACGAGGATGCTGTCTTCAGGACGAAGGAGGGCTTCAAGGCCGGCCTTAGGCATAGGAAACTCCTTGGGAAAGATGGCGGGCGCTTAGGTGCTAAGAGGGTCAACGAAGACGTGAAGCGACTGAATATGGCCGTCGACACAATGAGCGACATCGGTGCCCGTTACAGCCGCAGGACCGTTTGGTGGGCCAGATTGCCAGCGTAGCCGCCCGACGCCGTGGTGGCCGATGGCGCGGCCAATTGCCGTAAAGGCGAAATTCGGGGGTAAACTCGATAAGAGGGCGCCCACGGCCTGGCTGATAGACTCGTGACCTGTCGCCGATGCGTCCGGCTCGTAAAGGACTGCATCCTCGGCATAGATCTCGCGGATCGCTGTCATACGTCGGCTGGCGTCGCGCTCTCCGAACACCCGAGCGAGGTTCGCTTGCATGAGGTCATCGTAGTTGATGGGAGCATCCGGCGCGTCGGGCATCGCAGTGGCCTCGTGCAATTGGCTTGAATTCAACCAATGCAAATAAACCTCCAGACCCAACCGAATCAAACAGCGCGGCGGTTGAATTTTCCTAATAGTTCAACTATTTGGATCGAAAATCTCAACAGTTTAAATGTAAGTTTCATGCAACAAGCGCCCCGCATATCGTTCGTAAGCCTCGGATGCCCCAAGGCGCTCGTCGATTCCGAACGGATCATCACCTCGCTGCGCTCCGAGGGCTACGAGCTCTCGAAGAGCCATGCCGGGGCCGACCTCGTCATCGTCAATACCTGCGGCTTCCTCGACTCGGCCAAGGCGGAGTCGCTGGAGGCGATCGGCTCGGCCATGGCCGAGAACGGCAAGGTCATCGTCACCGGCTGCATGGGCGCCGAGCCCGAGCAGATTCGCGACGTCTTCCCGAACGTGCTCGCGATCACCGGCCCGCAGGCCTATGAGAGCGTCGTCTCGGCGGTGCACCAGGCGGTGCCGCCGAAGCACGACCCCTTCATCGATCTCGTGCCCGACCAGGGCGTGAAGCTCACGCCGCGGCACTACGCCTATCTCAAGATTTCAGAGGGCTGCAACAATCGCTGCACCTTCTGCATCATCCCGAAGCTGCGCGGCGATCTCGTCTCGCGGCCGATCGGCGACGTGCTGCGCGAGGCCGAGAAGCTGGCCAAGGCCGGCGTCAAGGAACTGCTGGTGATCTCGCAGGATACCAGCGCCTATGGCCTCGACATCAAGTACGCGCCCTCGATGTTCAAGGATCGCGAGATTCGCACCCGCTTCTTCGAGCTTGCGCGCGAGCTCGGCCAGATGGGGATGTGGGTGCGCCTGCACTATGTCTATCCCTACCCGCATGTCGACGAGGTGATCCCGCTGATGCAGGAAGGGATCGTGCTGCCCTATCTCGACATCCCGTTCCAGCACGCCTCACCGAATGTCCTGAAGGCGATGAAGCGCCCGGCCCATCAGGACCGCACGCTCGACCGCATCCGGAAATGGCGCGACATCTGTCCGGATCTCGCCATCCGCTCGACCTTCATCGTCGGCTTTCCCGGTGAGACCGAAGAGGACATGGACATCCTCGTCGACTGGCTGAAGGAAGCGAAGCTGGAGCGCGTCGGCGCGTTCAAGTACGAGCCGGTGAAGGGCGCGCCCGCCAACGATCTCGGCCTCGATCTCGTCCCGGAAGAGGTGAAGGAAGCCCGCTGGCACCGCTTCATGAAGGCGCAGGCCGAGATTTCCGCCCGCATCGTCAAAGCCAGAGTCGGCAAGCGCATTCCGGTGATCATCGACGAGGCCGGACCGACCGTGGCCAAGGGCCGCTCGAAATGGGACGCGCCCGAGATCGACGGCAATGTCTATGTCGCGAGCCGCCGGCCGCTGCGCGCCGGCGACATCGTCACCGTGAAGATCGAGCGCGCCGACGCCTACGATCTTCACGGCGTGGCTGTCTGAGCGAAACGTTCGTCAGTTCCTGAACTCGCAGATCCGGCGAACGATGCGGCCGTTGCGGTCACGCACGCTGTGGAGATTGTCGCCACAGCTTTCGGCGGTCACGACCGGAGGGGGCGGCTCGCGGCGAGGCGGTTCGTTGCAGGCGTAGGTCGTGCAGTTGGCTCCGCCGGCCTTGGCCGCGCCCCGGGCCTGCATACGCTCGTGATCCTGCAGGCGAATGGCGAAGACGGAGTTGTCGTTCTGCCCACCGGAACTGTCGCTACCGCCGCCGCCTCCGTTGCCTCCACCTCCGTTGCCTCCACCCTGCTGAGCCAGGGCGACGCCCGAGAGGGTGAGGGTCGCAAAGAGAAAACCGACGATCTGAAACCTGTTGGCCATGACGTCACCTCGAAGGGTTGTCAGCATCTCCTGCTGATACCCATTCGTCGCAGCGCCATGCCTGCAGGTTCATGAATCCACAAAAAATGCGCCCGGGAGCCCGGGCGCATCGCGTGAATGTCCTTCGGCGTCATGCCGATCAAGCCCGGATATGACGAGCTTTGGAAAGCGGGTTCAGGGGATCAGAACCGTCGAGCCCGTGGTGCCCCGCGACTCCAGCAAGCGGTGCGCGTCTGCTGCATCCTTCAGCGGGAAGGTCGCGTTGACCGGCACCTTGACCTTGCCGCTCGTCACCGCCCCGAACAGGTTCTGCGCCATCGCGATCATGGTCTCGCGCTTGGCCGTGTGGGTGTTGAGCGTCGGGCGCGTCACATAAAGCGAGCCCTTGGCAGCGAGGATGCCGAGATTGAAGGCCTCGACCGCGCCGGAGGCATTGCCGAAGGACGCCAGCAGGCCGAAGGGCTTCAGCGTGTCCAGCGACTTCATGAAGGTGTCCTTGCCGACCCCGTCATAGACCACGTCGCAGAGCGCCCCGCCGGTGATCTCCTTCACCCGTGCCGCGAAATCCTCCTCGCGGTAGTTGATGACGTGATCGGCGCCATGCGCCTTGGCGAGTTCCGCCTTCTCCTTCGACCCGACGGTGCCGATCACGGTCGCGCCCAGCGCCTTGCCCCATTGGCAGAGAATCAGGCCGGTCGCGCCGGCCGCGGCATGGACGAGGATCGTGTCGCCCGGCTTCACCTTGTAGGTCCGGTGCAGCAGGTATTCGGCCGTCAGCCCCTTCAGCAGCATGCTGGCGGCGGCCTCGTAGGAAATGCCCTCGGGCAACGCCACGACCGAAGCCGCCGGCACGATGCGCTCTTCGGCATAGGCGCCGAGCAGCGAGACCACCGCCACGCGATCGCCCGGCTTGAACTCGGTGACGTCGGGACCGACCGCAAGCACGTCGCCGGCACTTTCGTTGCCCAGCGTGAACGGCAACTGCGGCGCGGGATAAAGGCCCGAGCGGAAATAGGTGTCGATGAAATTCAGGCCGATCGCCCGGTTGCGGATCAGGATTTCGCCGGGACCCGGCTGCGGCAGGGTGACGTCCTCGAACTGCAGGACCTCGGGGCCGCCGGTCTTGTGGGCGCGAATGGCTTTGACCATGAAAGGCATCTCCTACGGGATGGATGCCCCGACCATAGTTCATCGGGCCGGAAAGGCATCCGTGCCCAACGCAGAACGCACCTTGCGACTTTGCGGCCCGTGGCCAAGACGCCGCGCATCGGCTAGCCAAGACCGATGAGCACGGACATTGCCGATCAGGTCGATATCGCCATCGTGGGCGCCGGCGCCGTAGGCCTGGCGGCCGCTCTGGCGCTGAGCCGCGAGGGCCGCAGCGTCGCCTTGCTCGGCCCGGTCGCGACGCCGCGCGACGGACGGACCGTCGCCCTGCTCGACGGTTCCTGGCGGATGCTGGCCGAACTCGGCGTGCAGGACGCCTTGCTGGAGAAGGCGGCGCCGCTCGAGGTGATGCGGCTCGTCGACGATAGCGGCAGCCTGTTCCGCCAGCCGCCGGTCGAGTTCCGGGCGTCCGAGATCGGGCTGGAGGCCTTCGGCTGGAATATCGAGAATGCCGACCTGACCGGGCTTCTCGCCGAGAAAGCGAATACGCTGGCCGGCTTGCGCATGATCCCCGGCTTCGTCCGAACCATCGAGGCGGAAGCGGACGGCGTGCGCCTCTCCGGCGAGGGATTCGCACCGCTGAAGGCCCGGCTCATCGTCGGCGCGGACGGGCGCAATTCGCAGGTGCGCGTGGCGGCAGGCATCGAAAGCCGCGACTGGCGCTATCCGCAGATCGCGCTGACCGCGATCTTCGCGCACGCCCGAGACCATCGGGAAACCTCGACCGAGTTCCACACGCGCAAAGGCCCCTGCACGATCGTGCCTCTGCCCGGCCGGCGCTCCTCGCTGGTCTGGCTCGTCGATCCCGAAGAGGCTCCAGCCCTCATCGCGCTCGATGATGCGGCCTTCGCTCTGCGGGTCGAGCGACAGGTGCAGTCGCTGCTCGGTGCGATGACCGTCTCGGGTCCGCGCGGCAAGGTGCCGATGGGCGGGCTCTCGGTCGAACGCTTCGGCGCCGGGCGGATGGCGCTGATCGGCGAGGCCGCGCATGTCTTCCCGCCGATCGGTGCGCAGGGGCTCAATCTCGGCCTGCGCGATGTCGCGGCATTGGGCGAGGCACTGGCAGGTGCCACGGATGCCGGCGCGGCGAGCGTCATCGCCGACTATGACGGCGCGCGGCAGGCCGATGTCCGCTTGCGTACCGGCGCGGTCGACATGCTGAACCGGACGCTGCTGACCGACATGCTGCCGGCCGACCTGATGCGCGGCGCCGGCCTGCTGGCATTGTCGCGGATCGGGCCGCTCAGGCGGCTGGTGATGCGGCAGGGGCTGGCCGGCGGCGCGGCTCGTTAAACGCGGAACCTCTATCGTCATTCCGGGCAGGCCGCAGGCCTGAGCCCGGAACCCATGAACACGAGGCCATTCCAGTTCGTCATGCTCGCCCTTTTGGCGAGCACCCACGTCTTGAACTCTGCTCTTGCTAAGGAAGACGCAGATGGTCGGAACAAGCCCGACCATGACGGGAAGCGCCGTGTTCATGGGTTCCGGGCTCGCCGCTATGCGGCGCCCCGGAATGACGGCGGCGTTTCCCTCTACCCTTCGCCCAAAATCTTCCGCGTATCCGCCCCGCTCGCCGCGACCTTCCGCAAGCCGGCCGCCTGCTCGCGGAAAACCGGCGCGAGCGGCAAGGGCGTCGAGACGAGGCGCCGGCCACCGGGCTCCTCGACCTGCGCATCGAGGAGGCCGCGCGCCGACATCTGCGGATCGGAGACCGCCTCCTCCAGCGTGCGTACCACCGTGCAGCAGCAATCGAGCGGCTCGACCAGCGCGCGCCAATAGGCGGCGCTCTCGCTGGCGATGATGGCAATAATGCCCGCTCGCGTCGCTTCGGGATCGCGACGGTCGTCGCGCAGTCTCTCGTCGAGGCCGATGCCTTCGCAGAAGCTCTGCCAGAATTTCGGCTCGATCGCACCGACCGCGAGGAACCAGCCATCGGCGGTGGCATAGAGCCCATAGCGCGGGCTTGCACCGGTCAGCAGGCCCTCGCCGCCATCGGGAAAGGAGCCGGTCACTTGCCCCTGCGCCAGCCCATACCAGGCGAAGGTCGGCATCGCATCGGCCATGGCGATGTCGAGATGGCAGCCCTGCCCGGTGCGGTCGCGCTGGCGCAAAGCCAGCAGGATGTTGAGCACGGCCGGCATGGTGCCGCCGGCGATGTCGGCAACGAGCGGCGGTGGCAGAGGCGGCGCCTCGCCGCACTTCAGGGACTGGCCGAGCAGACCGCCGAGCGCCTGATAGTTGATGTCGTGCCCGGCCTCCTGCGCACGCGGGCCGTGCTGGCCATAGCCGCTGATCGAGCAGTAGATCAGGCGTGGGTTGAGGGCCTTCAGGGCCTCGTAGCCGAAACCGAGCCGCTCCATCACACCCGGCCGAAACTGCTCGATCAGGATATCCGCCTTCGCGATCAGCGGGGTGAGCTGCGCCAGCGCATCCGGCGCCTTCAGGTCGATCTCGACGGAATCCTTGCCGCGATTGAGCACAGCGAAAGGTGCCGCCGTCTCGCCGAAGCGTGGCGGGAAGCCGCGCATGTCCTCGCCGCCCGGCCGCTCGATCTTGATGACGCGTGCGCCGGCCTCGGAGAGGAACAGGCTTGCCAGCGGGCCGGGCAGGAGCGTCGAGAAATCGAGGACCAGCAGGTCGTCCAGCGGCAGCATCCGGCACCTTCAATGGAAGAGATCGGCCGCTATCCTGCCCGTCTTCACCAGCCACAGGAAGCCCGAGAGCGTGACCATCGAGACGATGGTGCCGACGAGGATGCAGGCCGAGGCGCGCTCGACCCCGACCTTGTACTGCGTCGAGATGACGAAGATGTTCAGCGCCGGCGGCAGCGCCGCCATGATGATCGCGGCGTAGATCCAGTTTGTCGGGATACCGCCGATGGCCGAGAGCAGCACCCAAACCAAAAGCGGGTGCAGCAGCAGCTTGATGAAGACCAGTGCCGGGACGCCGGCCGGCATCCGCTTCATCGGCCTCAGCGCCACGGTGACGCCGAGCAGGAAGAGCGCGCAGGGCGCGGCCGCCTGCGACAGCCACAGCACCATCCGGTCGAGCGCCACCGGCAGTTCGAACTTGAGATAGCTCGCCAGCACGCCGGCCAGCGTCGCGACGTTGAACGGGTGGGTCAGCACGCGCCAGACCACCTCGCCGGCGGTCGCGAGCAGGCTCTTCTTCTCGACGCCTGCGACGGCCATCAGCAGCGGGACGAGCGAGAACAGCAGGACGCTGTCGAAAACGAAGATCAGCACGACCGGCGCGCTCGCCTCCGGCCCCAGCGCGGCCAGGATCAGGGGCGGGCCCATATAGCCGATATTGGAATAGGCCCCGGCGACGCCCTGCATCACCGCCTGCGGCAGGTCGCCTTTCGCGGTCCTCAGCCCGATTACCAGCGACAGGCTGAAGGCGCAGAAGGTGGCGAAGGTCGTGCCAGCGATGAACTTCCAGTTGGCGAGCTCGCTCAGCGGCTTGTCGGCGATCAACCGGTAGAACAGCGGCGGCAGCGCGACATAGATCAGGAAGAACTGCAGCCAGGCGAGCCCTTCCTCCGGTAGTTGCTTATAGCGGCCGATGGCGAAGCCGAGCAGGATCAAACCGAAGAACGGCGCGACGAGGTTGAAGATGCTGAGGAGGTCGGCCATCGGTGGCGTTTTCGTCCTGCGATGAAGGCGCCCGCTTTCGACCCGAACCCGGCGGACATCTGCATCTAGCGCATGGCTCGGAGGCGGCAAGGGCTTTTGACGCGTGCTTGCCCGCACTCAGTGCAGCAGAGGGATATTATGCCTAGGAAATATTACCCAATGGCGACAATGGGATTAATAACCTAGGCATTCCAGCCTATCTGCATTCGAAAGAACCATGGACGGCGCCGACCGTCTCGGCCACAGTCGCTGCATTGCAGCATGGAGCCGCCGATGACGACCAGGACGCCGCGCCAATTCTTCCGCCCGCTCGCGATCGGCGCGCCTGAGCCTTTCCGCGAATTGCCGCTGCGGCTCGAGCGGATGATCCATTTCGTCCCGCCGCATCTGGAGAAGGTCCGCGCCAAGGTCGGCGAACTCGCCGGACAGGTCGATATCGTGCTCGGCAATCTCGAGGATGCGATCCCGGTCGAGGCCAAGCAGGCGGCACGCGACGGCTTCATCACCATGGGCAAGGCGGTCGATTTCGGCAAGACCGGCCTGTGGACGCGCGTCAATGCTTTGAATTCGCCGTGGTTCCTCGACGATATCACCGCGATCCTGGGCGAGATCGGCGGCAAGCTCGACGTCGTGATGGTGCCCAAGGTCGAGGGCCCCTGGGACATCCATTATGTCGACCAACTCCTTGCCCAGTTCGAGGCGCGCTACCAGTTGCGCAAGCCGATCCTGATCCACGCCATCCTGGAGACGGCGGAGGGCGTGAAGAATGTCGAGGCGATCGCCACCGCCTCACCACGCATGCACGGCATGAGCCTCGGCCCGGCCGACCTCGCCGCCTCGCGCGCCATGAAGACGACTCGCGTCGGCGGCGGCCACCCCGAATACAAGGTGATCGCAGACCCCTCCCCCGATGGCGGGCCGCGCGCGATCGCACAGCAGGATCTCTGGCACTACACGCTCGCCAAGATGGTCGATGCCTGCGCGGCGGCCGGTATCAAGCCGTTCTACGGCCCCTTCGGCGATTTCGCCGACGAGGCGGCCTGCGAGGCGCAGTTCCGCAACGCCTTCCTGCTCGGCTGCGCCGGGGCCTGGACGCTGCACCCCTCGCAGATCGCCATCGCCAAGCGCGTCTTCAGCCCCGACCCGGCAGAGGCCGCCTTCGCCAGGCGGATTCTGGAGGCGATGCCGGACGGCTCCGGCGCCGTGATGATCGACGGCAAGATGCAGGACGACGCCACCTGGAAGCAGGCGAAGGTGATCGTGGACCTCGCCACCCAGGTCGCCGCACGGGACCCTGATATGGCGCAGCGCTACGGAATGTGATGGGACAAACGGTCTCGATCGATTGATTTCGACGCATTTAGGACGCATTGCTTGAGCAAGGCGGCAAGACTTAAGCCGGCGGTGCATCGGCCGGCGCAAGATGGATCTGTCATGGAAGCGCGTTCGGCCAAGTTCAGGATCGGGCAGGTGGTCAAGCACCGCATCTACCCGTTCCGTGGCGTGATCTTCGACGTCGACCCGGTCTTCTCGAACACCGAGGAGTGGTGGATGGCGATTCCGGAAGCCATGCGCCCGTCGAAGGACCAGCCCTTCTACCACCTCTTCGCCGAGAACGAGGAGGCGGAGTATGTCGCCTATGTCTCCGAGCAGAACCTCGTCGACGACGATTCCGGCGCGCCCGTGCGCCATCCTCGCGCCAAGGAATTCTTCCGGCGCGACCGCAAGGGCCGCTACAAGCTCGACCGCGCCGATCTCAACTGAGTTCGGCGGCCTTTCGTAACCCAAGATTGTCATTCCGGGGCGGACCGCAAGCGCGAACCCGGAATCCACGACTGGGTGAAACATCAAGTGTTCGGTTGCGAGTGGCCCACCCGGTCGTGGATTCCGGGCTCTTCGGCTCACGCGAAGCCCCGGAATGACAAAGGGCAGACCAGAATCATCCGGCAACCGTCCACAGACCCTAGCTGTCCCAAAGAAAAAGGCCGGTCCCGCGAGGGACCGGCCTTTTCTGTTTCAGGCGGTCGCGCCGTCGCTCAGGGCTTCGGCGGGGTCGCGGGCGCGGCGCCCGGAGCCGGAGCGGCAGCGCCGCCGAGACGCTGGCGCAACTCTTCCTGGCGCTTGGCGAGTTCGTCCTGGAGCTGCTTCTGCTGGTCCTCGAGCACCTTCGGATCGATTGCGGCGCCGTCGAAGCCCTTGGCGAAATCGGCCAGCGGGATGGTGAAGGTCAGCTCGCGGGCGCCCTGGTTCTGGACGCTGACGTTCAGGTTGGTGCCCTTCCTCATCGCATTGATGAAGTCGTCCTTGACCTGCGCCTCGGCGAAGCAGCCGTTCGGGAAGCAGATGGCATAGCGACCGCCGGTCGGCTGGGCATTGTCGACGCCGAAGCGGATGCCGGGCTGCAGAAGCAGGCCGAGCGGCATCAGGAAGCGCACGATCTTGTTGGCGTCGCCCTTGACGTCATAGACCGCGACGGCGAGCACCGGCTGGCCCTGGTCCGAGACGAAATCACGGGTGGTGTAGCAGATCTCCTTGTTGGCGCCCTGGTCCTTGCCGCAGACCTTGGTCCAGCTCGTCTGCGAGGGCTCGGGCTTGACCTGCACGACGGTCGGGCCGGCGGCTGCGCCGGGCTGGGCGGGAGCGGCAGGTTGAGCCGGAGCGGCCGGGCGGGTCGGCGTCGCCGGGCGCTGCGCCGGAGCCTGGGCGAAGCCCGCGACGGGCGCAAAGCCGATGGCCGTGCTGAGCACGAGGCCGAGCGCACGAGATGACAGGCGATACGAAGCGGACATTCTTGTCTTTCCTTACCAAGCGAATTCGGGATCACGACTTCGCAAGCCGCGCGCGTCACCGCTGATGGCCCAATCGCATGGGGCGCAGGCCATCGCAAGCCGTGCACATCAAGGCTGATTGAGGCGTTTGAATGACACCTTGCCCTCGCCTTTAGCGAGTTCGCTCCGAGGATTCCAGCCCGAATAGCTGCGTGACCCTGCTGCTCCCATGCTATTCTTGCGCAGGGAATCAGGTCGTGTGATGGAATTTCTTCAATTGCCCCAGGCGGTGAGCCGCCGCGGGGTCACTCTTCTACTGGCTTTCGCCCCGTTCGCCGTCCTGGCGCGCGGCCGCGAGGCGTTGGCCGATTCGGGCCCGCTGCGGCATGCCATCGCCATGCATGGCCAGCCGGCCCTGCCGCCCGGCTTCGCGCATCTGCCCTATGCCGACCCCAAGGCGCCCAAAGGGGGGCGCATCGTCATGGGCATCCAGGGCACCTTCGACAGCCTCAATCCGCTCGTCGTGCTCGGCGTCGCGCCCGATGCCGTGCCGAAATATGTCCAGCAGAGCCTGCTCTTCCGCTCGGCCGACGAGCCCTTCACGGCCTATGGCCTGCTCGCCTCCGGCGTCTCGCTCGATGCCGACCGCAAGCAGCTCGCCTTCGAGATCGACGAGCGGGCGCGATTCTCGGACGGCAAGCCGGTCACGGCCGAGGACGTGATCTTCACCTTCGAGATGCTGAAGGCGAAGGGCAAGCCGTTCCATCGCTCCAGCCTCGGCCGCGTGACCAAGGCCACGGCCATCTCGCCCCTGCGCGTCGAGTTCGAGCTCGGCGATGGCTCCAACCGCGAGTTGCCTCTGGTGATCGGCGCGATGCCGATCTTTGCGAAGCACGCGACCAGTGCCGAGACTTTCGGGGAAACCAGCTTCAAGCCGGCGCTGGGCTCCGGCCCCTATGCCGTCGAGGAGGTCCGCCCGGGCGAAGCGCTCGTACTGCGGCGGCGCAAGGATTTCTGGGCGGAGGACCACCCGCTCACGCGCGGGCTCTATAATGCCGACGAGATCCGCTACGATTTCTACCGGGACTCGAACGCGCTGTTCGAGGCGTTCAAGGCCGGGCTCTACGATGTCCGCATCGAGGGCGACCCGACGCGCTGGATGACCGGCTACGATGTTCCCGCCGTGCATGACGGGCGCATCCGGCAGGAAACCCTGCATTTCGACACGCCCAAGGGCATGACCGGCCTCGTCTTCAACACGCGCCGGCCGATCTTCGCCGATGTTCGGGTGCGCGAGGCGCTGGGCCTCTTGTTCGATTTCGAATGGGTCAACCGCAACCTGTTCCATGGCGTCTATCGCCGGGCCGGCAGCTTCTTCTCCGATTCGGACCTCTCGGCGCTCGGCGTTCCTGCCGATGGCCGGGAGAAGGCCCTGCTCGCCGCTTTTCCGGGCGCCGTGCGCGAGGACATCCTCGCCGGAAGCTGGAGACCCTCGGAGACCGACGGCTCGGGCCGCGACCGCGAGCAGGCGCGCAAGGCGCTCGGCCTGCTCAAGGCAGCCGGCTACGCGCTGCAGGACGGCGTGCTGCGCAACGGCAGGGCTGAGCCCTTCGCCTTCGAGATCACCGTCACCAGCCGGCCGCAGGAGCGGCTCGCGCTCAACTATGCGCAATCGCTCGCCCGGCTAGGCATCGCGGTCTCGGTTCGATTGATCGACGACGTGCAGTATTGGCGGCGCCTGTCGGCCTACGATTTCGACATGATCCAGTGGACCTGGCCGGCCTCGGCCTCGCCGGGCAACGAGCAGATCGGGCGCTGGGGCTCGGCCAATGCCGCCCGCAACGGCTCGCTGAACTATGCCGGCGTGAAGTCGCCCGCCGTCGATGCCGTGCTGCAGGCCCTGCTCGGCGCCCGCGAGCGCGAGGATTTCGTCGCGGCGGTGCGCGCACTCGACCGCTTGCTGGTTTCCGGCTTCTACGTCGTGCCGCTCTATTACCTGCCCGACACCTGGATCGCGTTCGCGCGCGGCGTCGTGCTGGCGGGGCGGCAGCCCGCCTATTTCCTCTCCAACGAGCTGCTGGCCCGCCTCCCGGCGGCAGCCCCGGCGAACTAGGATCTGTCGATGCGGGCGGAACAGGACGAAGCCTCAGCCTTGCTCGACGGTCTCGATCTCGACACCCTGCTCGCGGCCCTGACCCGCAACCGCGGCTACGATGCAGCCCTGCGCGATCCGCCGGGCCGGCGCGGCTGGAGCGACGTCACGCCAGGCTCGGTCAATTTCCTCGACCTCGACGAACGCATCGACCGGCTGGCGCGGCTGCTTGCCATCAACAAGGGCACGCCGGGCGCGAGCGTCGCGATCCTGGCGCCGCTGGGGCCGGAGGCGATCGTCTCGATCCTGGCGAGCCTGCGTGCGGGCCTGTCGCCCCTGATGCTGCCCTTGCACGGCAACGAGCTCGAACTGCTCAAGCTGATCGAGGCTTCCGGCGCGGTGATGGCGCTCGGCGTCAGCCGGGTCGGCCCGCTGCGGCCGCTCTTGATGCTGCGCAATCTCGCCATGCGGGCCTTCGGGACACGCTTCGTCGGCGGCTTCGGGCCGGACGTGCCGGACGGCGTCGCCCCGCTCGACATGCTGATGGCCAATCCAACGCTGCATCCTCTGCCGCAGCTCAGCGAGCGGCCGGTGCTGCAGATTGCCGACGGCATATCGCTTCAGGGACCGATCGCGCTGCCGGAGCGGGAACTGCTCGGCAAGGCGCTCGAGATTTCGCGGGCACTGAAGCCGACCGTCTCGTCGCGGATCGTCACGACGCTGGTCGGCGGCGATCTTGCCGCGCTGGCGAGCGGGCCGGGCGTGGCGATGCTGAGCGGGCTCGAACTCCTGCCGCTCGGCCTGTTCAGCCTCGGCGACCTGCAAGCCTGTCTCGAAGGCGGGCGCAGCGTCCACCTGGTGCTGCCCGGCGCCATGGAGCCGGCGCTGGCGCATTCGCGGCTGGCAGGGCACCCCGCATTCGCCAGCCTCGTCTTCGTGCATCGCGCGAGCGCCGCCCCCAGCCTCCCGGCGATCGACCGCCCGGACGTCGCCATCGTCGATATCGAGGCCCATTCGGCCGGGGACATCACGGTGAGCAAGCGGCAGGGCTCTTCGGTCGCCTGACGCCCCTTAGGGTTATTGCTTCCGCACCAAGCGCACGATCGCGGCCTTCGGCAATGCCGGCTGCCAGTACGACAACGTCGAGGACCTGCTGCTCTCGGCCAATGACCACCGCGCGATTGCCGACATCCTCCGGCAGGAGCGCGCCTTGCGCTGCCCGCGCTGATCCCGATTGCCTGTGGAAGGCAGGGCAGCCCTGCGTCCAGCGAGGGGAAGGCCGTGCTAGAAGCGCCGGCCGCAAGTCCGCGCCCGCTCCAACCCGACGATTCATCGCCCGCATGACCACCGCCATCGAGATGGGAACGACAAGGACCGGCGAGCCCGGTCTGATCGATCTCGCCGAATTGCTGGCGACGCGTCTGCTGGTGCAGGGCAATTCCGGCTCGGGCAAATCGCATCTGCTGCGCCGCCTGCTGGAGCAGAGCGCGCCTTTGGTGCAGCAGGCGATCATCGATCCCGAGGGCGATTTCGTCTCGCTCGCCGACCAGTTCGGCCATGTCGTGGTCGATGCCGAATGCGGCGAGGCCGAGTTGCAGCGCGTGGCGCTGCGCGTGCGCCAGCACCGCGTCTCGGTGGTTCTGAACCTCGAAAATCTCGAAGCCGACGAGCAGTTGCGCGCCACCGCCGCCTTCCTCGGCGGGCTCTTCGATGTCGACCGCTCGCTCTGGTTCCCCATGCTCATCGTGGTCGACGAAGCCCAGCTCTTCGCCCCCGTCATGGCGGGCGAGGCCTCGGACGAGGCGCGGCGGCTTTCCTTGGGCGCCATGACCAACCTGATGTGTCGCGGTCGCAAGCGCGGGCTTGCCGGCGTCATCGCGACGCAGCGGCTAGCCAAGCTCGCCAAGAACGTCGCGGCGGAAGCCTCGAACTTCCTGATGGGCCGCACCTTCCTCGATATCGACATGCAGCGCGCCGCCGACCTGCTCGGCATGGACCGGCGCCAGGCCGAGATGTTCCGTGACCTCGAACGCGGCCAGTTCGTCGCGCTCGGTCCTGCCCTGTCGAAGCGCCCGCTGCCGATCCGGATCGGAACGGTCTCCTCGGTCGATCGCGGCAGCGCGCCGGGATTGATGCCCCTGCCCGAGCAGGCGCCGGAGGATGCCGGCAAGCTGATCTTCACGCGCGGCGAGGACGAGCCGCTGCCGGTGGCGCGGCCTGCCCGCCCGGCGCCGCGCCCGCGGCCCGATCCGACCGAAGTGCTGCGCCGGATCGAGAATTATCGCCCTACCCCGCAGCCGGAACCCGAGCCCGAGATCGAGCTGGAGCCGGAAGAGCGCGAGGCGATCATGGTCGAGATACTCCGCGAGTTGATGGGCGATCCGGAGGCCCGTTCGCGGCAGGTCGCCGTGCTCTATCAGGATTTCACCGTGCGCTGCCGGATGCGCCGGCTCGGCCGCACGCATCTGAGCCTCGAGGAATTCCGGCGCCGGCTTGCGGTGGCGCGCGCCGGTGTCAGCGACAGCATTGCGACGAGCGAAGGCTGGCAGACCGCCGTCGCGTCATCAGGCACCTTGCCGGAAGACCTGCAAGGGCTGTTCCTCTACATCGCCCGCACCGCGATCGAAGGCCGCCCCTGCCCCAGCGACGCCGAGCTCGCGGAAGTCTATGGCAGCGCTTCGCCGAGCCGCGCGCGGCGCGTGCTCAGCTATATCGAGGAGCGCGGGCTGATCGTCTGCCATGTCGATTTCCGCGGCCAGCGCACGCTGGCGCTGCCCGCGCTCGGCGTCGAGACCGCGCCGGGACTGGCCCAGCCGCGCACTGCCGGCATGCCGCGCAGCGCGCGGGGGTGAGGCGAGGAACCTCCGCCGTCATTCCGGGGCGGTCCGCAGGGCCGAGCCCGGAAAGACGGAAGTGATTCCTGCGCGTGCTTGGCCCGCCCAAAAACTTGACCACCCCGCCCCCGAACGTGCATGACCTCAACCCGCATTCACGGGTTCGGCCATGCGCGTTCTGTTGATCGACAACTACGACAGCTTCACCTGGAACCTGGTCCATCTCATCGGTGGGCTGGGCGCCGAGGTCGATGTCTGGCGTAACGACGCGCTCACCGTCGACGAGGCGCTTGCCGGCGATCACGATACGATCGTGCTCTCGCCCGGCCCCTGCACGCCGAACGAGGCTGGAATCTGCCTGAACCTGATCCGCGAAGGCGCGGGCAGGAAGCCGATCTTCGGCGTCTGCCTCGGCCTGCAGGCGATGGGCCAGGCCTTCGGCGGCCAGGTCGTGCGCGCGCCGCTGCCGATGCATGGCAAGGTCTCGCCGATCCGCCACCGGGCGCGCGGCCTGTTTCGCGGCATCAACGGGCCGCTGCAGGCGACGCGCTATCACTCGCTCGTGGTCGAGCGCGCCTCCTGTCCGGATGTCTTCGAGATCGAGGCGGAGAGCGATGACGGCCTGATCATGGCGCTCTCGCACCGGGAGCTGCCGGTCCACGGCGTCCAGTTCCATCCGGAGAGCATCGCCTCCGAGCATGGCGCGACGATCCTGCGGAATTTCCTCGACCTCGCGGAGCGATGGCAGAGCGAACGCGAAGCCTCCGCCCTGACCCCTTCAGCCTGATTCCGCAGAGTTCCCATGGACGATTTCAAACCCTTCATCGCCAAGGTCGCGACCGGCGCGACGCTCTCCCGCGAGGAAGCGCGCGACGCCTTCGACACCATCCTTTCGGGCGAGGTGACGAACGCACAATCGGCCGCGTTCCTAATGGCGCTGCGCGTGCGCGGCGAGACGATCGACGAGATCGCCGGCGCCGTCGGCGCCATGCGCGGCAAGATGCTGCCTGTGAAGGCGCCGCCCGAGGCGATCGACATCGTCGGCACCGGCGGCGATTCCTCCGGCTCCTACAATGTCTCGACTTTGGCTTCGATCATCACCGCCGCCTGCGGCGTGCCGGTCGCCAAGCATGGCAACCGCGCGGCCTCCTCGCGCTCCGGCGCGGCGGACGTGCTGACCGCGCTCGGCGTCAAGGTCGGGCTCGATCCGGCCGCGACCGAGCACTGCATCCGCGAGGCCGGCGTCGGCTTCATGTTCGCACCGACGCATCACGCCTCGATGCGCCATGTCGCGCCGGTGCGCACCGAGCTCGGCACGCGCACGATCTTCAACCTGCTCGGCCCGCTCTCCAACCCGGCCGGCGCCAAGCGGCAGCTCATCGGCGCCTTCTCCGAGACCTGGCTGGAGCCGATGGTCAAGGTGCTCGCCTCCTTCGGCTCGACCCGCGTCTGGGCCGTGCATGGCTCGGACGGGCTCGACGAGATCACCACGACGGGTCCGACCCAGGTCGTCTCGCTGGAGAACGGCCAGATCGAGAGTTTTTCGATCAGCCCCGCCGATGTCGGCCTCGAGCCGGCCAAGCCGGAGGTGCTGCGCGGCGGCACGCCCGAGGAGAACGCGGCGGCGCTCAATGCCGTGCTCGCCGGAGAGAAGACCGGCTTCCGCGATATCGCGGCCTTCAATGCGGCCGCCGCACTGCTGGTCGCCGGCAAGGCCAAGGATTTGAAGGACGGCTTCGCCCAGGCGACCGGCGCGCTCGATTCCGGCAAGGCCAAGGCGGTGCTCGCCGCGCTCGTCAAAGCCTCGAACGCGTGAGGCCGGCATGACCGACATTCTCGCGAAGATCGAAGCCTATAAGCGCCAGGAGATCGCGGCGGCGAAAGCCGCTATTCCGCAGGCCGAGATCGAGCGCCGGGCGCGCGCGGCCTCCAAGCCGCGCGGCTTTGCCGATGCGCTGGCGGGCAAGCTCGCGCAGGGCACACCGGCGCTGATCGCCGAGATCAAGAAGGCGAGCCCCTCCAAGGGGCTGATCCGTGCCGATTTCGATCCGCCTTCGCTCGCCCGCGCCTATGCGACCGGCGGCGCGGCCTGCCTCTCCGTCCTGACCGACGCGCCTTCCTTCCAGGGCCAGCCGGACTTCCTGACGGCGGCGCGAGAGGCAGCCGGCCTGCCGGCTTTGCGCAAGGATTTCCTCTACGAGCCCTATCAGGTCTACGAGGCCCGCGCCTGGGGCGCCGACTGCATCCTGATCATCATGGCCGGCGTCGACGACGACACAGCCAGGTCCCTGAACGAGACCGCGCGCGAACTCGGCATGGACGTTCTCATCGAGGTCCATGACGATGCCGAGCTCGACCGAGCGCTGAAGCTCGAAAGCCGCATGCTCGGCATCAACAACCGCGACCTGCGCAGCTTCAATGTCGATCTCGCCGTGACCGAACGGCTGGCGCCACGCGTGCCGGCCGACCGGGTCGTCATCAGCGAGAGCGGCATCTTCACCCATGCCGACATCGCCCGGCTCAACCGGATCGGCGTCAACAGCTTCCTCGTCGGCGAGAGCCTGATGCGGCAGTCCGACGTCACCGCCGCGACACAGGCGCTGCTCACCGGCAAGGCCGTCGCGGCGTGAGCCGGCTCAGCCATCTCGACGCGCAAGGCCAGGCGCATATGGTCGATGTCGGCGGCAAGGCCGAGACGACCCGCATGGCGATCGCCGAAGGCCGGGTCGTGATGGCGCCGGAGACGATCGCGATCGTGCGCGACGGCAATGCCAAGAAAGGCGACGTGCTCGGGACCGCGCGCCTCGCCGGCATCATGGCGGCGAAGCGCACGCATGAGCTGATCCCGCTCTGTCACCCGCTGCTGCTGAGCAAGATCGCCGTCGACCTCGAGATCGACGAGGCCCTGCCGGGCGTGCGCGTCCGCGCCGAGGTCAAGATGAAGGGCCAGACCGGCGTCGAGATGGAGGCACTGACCGCCGTCTCCGTTGCCTGCTTGACGGTCTACGACATGGTCAAGGCGGTCGACCGGGCGATGCGGATCGAGAATATCCGCCTGCTGCACAAGTCCGGCGGCCAGTCCGGCGATTACGAGGCTAAAGCTGTCTAGGGGAGTGAGCATGATGTCATCCGAAAACCGGTTCCCACTTTTCGGCATCATGCTCTGATGGCGCTCACCCCGGTCCCCGTCGCGCGCAAGGCGCTGCTCGACAGCATTCCGGGGCCGACCGGAGCGGAAGCGCTGCCGCTGGCGCAATGTGCCTGGCGGGTGCTGGCCGGCGAGGTCAAGGCGCTCCGGACGCAGCCGCCCTTCGCCAATTCAGCCATGGACGGTTACGCCGTGCGCGGCGACGAGATGGCGGAAGGTGTCTCGCTCTCGGTGATCGGCGAATCTGCCGCCGGTCGTGCCTATGAGGGCGCGGTCGGGCCGGGACAGGCCGTGCGCATCTTCACGGGCGCCCCGATGCCTGAGGGTGCCGACACGATCCTGATGCAGGAAGACGCCGATGGCGTCGACAGCCCGGTCATTCGCGTCCGCGTGCCGCCTGCCAAGGGCAAGTTCCTTCGCGCGGCGGGGCTCGACTTCCACGAAGGCGACGTCCTGCTGTCGGCCGGTCGCGTGCTCGACAGTGCGGCACTCGGCCTCGCCGCCGCGATGGGGCATCCGACTTTGCCGGTCCGGCGGAAGCCGAAGGTCGCGATTCTCGCCACGGGCGACGAGCTGGTGGCGCCGGGCGAGCCAGTCGGCCGTGACCAGATCGTCGCCTCGAACTCGTTTTCGCTGGCCGCTTTGGTCGAGAAGGCCGGTGGGACTGTCATCGATCTCGGCATCGCCCGCGACGATCATGCCGATCTCGCAGCCAAGATCGCGCAGGCACGTGAGGCCGATGCCGATGTGCTGATCACGCTGGGCGGGGCCTCGGTCGGCGCGCACGACCTCGTCCAGGAGGCTCTGACGCGCGCCGGCATGACGCTCGGCTTCTGGAAGATCGCGATGCGGCCGGGCAAGCCGATGATGACCGGCAGGCTCGGACGGATGGTCGTGGTCGGCCTGCCCGGCAACCCGGTCTCCTCGATCGTCTGCGGGCATCTCTTCGTGCTGCCGTTGATCGAGGCGCTGCTCGGCATCACTGAGGCCGATCGCGACCGCAGCATACCCGCCATCCTCGGCCGCGACATGCCAGGCAATGACGAGCGCGAGGACTATCTGCGCTCGGAGTTGGCGTTGACCCCGGAAGGCTGGGTCGCGACGCCCTTCGACCGGCAGGATTCCTCGATGCTCGGCACTTTGGCCAGGGCGCAGGCCCTGACGATCCGGCCAGCCCATGCCGCCCCAGCAAAGAAGGGCGATGCCTGCCGGATCCTGCCGCTGCGGTAGAGCGCGCGCTCTTTATTGCCCCCGCGACGTCATTCCGGGCAAGCGAAGCGCAGACCCGGAATCCATCGTAGAGCGCAGCGCCTCATAATGGATTCCGGATCGGCGCCGCTAACGCGGCTTGTCCGGAATGACGGCGCGTTTTGTTGCAACCGCATTTCCGCTCCTGCTGCGACGACACCGCCGCTTGCGGAACACAAGCAGAACGCGTATGGTGTTCGTGCTTTGTTTCGAATCTGCGCATTGAGGGGCTGGCGGTGACCATGCTGACACGCAAGCAACACGAACTCCTGCGCTTCATCCAGGAACGCTTGCGCGAAAGTGGCGTGCCGCCCTCCTTCGACGAGATGAAGGACGCGCTCGACCTGCGCTCGAAATCCGGCATCCACCGCCTGATCATGGCGCTGGAGGAGCGCGGCTTCATTCGCCGCCTGCCGAACCGGGCGCGCGCGCTCGAAGTCATCAAGATGCCGGACGGGCTCAGCGCTCCGCAGCCGCGCCCTCGCTTCAGCCCGGCCGTCGTGCAGGGCGGCCTCGGCGCGCAGCCCAGCGTTGCCAAGCCCCGGCCAGCAGCGGTCGAGGACGACAGCCGGCATTCCATCGCCATTCCCGTCATGGGCCGCATCGCAGCGGGCACGCCGATCTCGGCGATCCAGAGCCGCAGCCACACCGTCTCGCTGCCGCCGGACATGTTGGGCTCCGGCGAGCATTACGCGCTCGAAGTGCGTGGCGATTCGATGGTGGAAGCCGGCATTCTCGACGGTGACACCGTCGTCATCCGCAAGCAGGACACCGCCAATACCGGCGACATCGTCGTGGCCCTCATCGACGACGAGGAAGCGACGCTGAAGCGCCTGCGCAAGCGTGGCTCCTCGATCGCGCTCGAAGCCGCGAACCCGGCCTATGAGACCCGCGTGCTCGGTCCCGACCGGGTCAAGATTCAGGGCCGCCTCGTCAATCTGATGCGGCGCTACTGAAGGCGCTCGACATCGGCGTCAGGCTCGCTGTCGTAGGCTGATGCAGGCTGTGCCGTTGCGGGCTGACTGACCGGCGGGGTTGCTGTCGCTGGCGGACGAGGCTCGCGCCGACGGCTCCAGGGGCGGTCGGCTGCGGTCGGTTCCGAGGTTCGGCTGTTCCATCCCGTCACCGTCCGGTAGAGCGAGGTCGCGCCGTCGCGTGACAGCGCCATCCGCTCGACCAGCCTGGCCTTGCAAGTACCGCTCCAAGGGATGGCGGTGACGATGAGGTCGGCCCGCAGGCAATCCTCGATGATGGCGAGGCGCTCGCGCGCGTACGAGACCGTGCGCTTGTCGGCTGTCTGCACGACGCAAGCCAGCCGGTCGCAGGTGACGCCGGCGCGCAATGTCGGATCGTCCGGCGAGCGGCTGTCGCCATCGGCCGCAAGCCATTGCTGCAGGACGAAACGACTGGGCTTGCCCGCGATCGCGAGGCGCCCGTCCGGACCGCGCACCGCCAGCCCGGAGCCGTCGCGCTCGATCAGGATCTCCGGCCGTTCCGGCTTGCCGGCGATGGCGACGCCAAGGATAAGCGGCACCGCCACGAGCCAGCGCCAGGCGGTGGTCCAGAGCGTGAGCCAGAGCAGCGCCAGCGCGAAGCAAGCCAGCACCGCCGGACCGAAGGCTGCGACCGTCACGGTGGAATGATCGATGGTCGCGACCCAATGCGCGACCTTGAGCACGACGTCGGAGGCGAGCCCCATCAAGGCCCAGGCCGGCCAATCCAGCCCGAACGGATAGGCGAGCACGCCGAACACCGCAGCCGGCATGACGAAAAGCGAGACGAAGGGAAGCGCCATCGCGTTGCCGAGCAGCCCGAACGGGTTGAAGGTCTGGAAGTGATAGGCGCCGAAGGGCGCGGTCGCCGCGGTCGCCAGCATGGTGGTGACGAGGATGCCGAGCGCCGCCGTCCAGATTGGTCCGAGCGGCCAGGGCAAAGCGGATGGCGGTTCGGCTCGGCTTCGTCCCTCCCAGCGCTCGGCGAAGGCGATCAGGGCCGCGACCGCGCCGAAGGACATCTGGAAGCTCGGCCCGAGCAGTGCCTCCGGCTCGCGCAGCAGCACGATCATGGCGGCGAGCGCGAGGTTGCGCATGCTCAACGCCGCGCGATCGACCAGGATCGCGCCGAGCATGACCAGCGTCATGATCAGGGAGCGTTCGGTCGCGACGTCGCTGCCCGAGAAGATGCAATAGGCAGTCGCACCCAGCATGGCCGCCACGGCCGCGAGCTTCTTGACCGGCCAGTGCAACGCCACCGTCTGCGACAGGGCCAACAGCGCGCGTACCAGCCAGAAGATCGTGCCGGCGGCGAGCACCATGTGCAGGCCGGAGATCGAGACGATGTGATAGATACCTGCGGCACGCAGGTCGTTATTGGTCGCCTCGGTGATCAGGCCACGCTTGCCGGTGACCAGCGCGGCGGCAACCGCCCCGCCCTGCCCGCCCCCGACCTCGGCGATGCGCCGGGTCAGGGCATTGCGGGCGCGGTCGATCGTCACGTCGAACGCGAGGCGGGTCGGCATCGGATATGGCGGAGCTGCCAGTGCGATCTTGCCGGAGATGCTGCCGACGGCGCCGATCCCACGGAAGAAGGCGTCGCGGCCGAAATCATAGCCCCCCGCCCGCGCCGGCCCCGGCGGCGGCAGCAGGCGCGCGGTCGCGACGATATGGTCTCCGGCTGCGACCGAGCCCTGCCGGATATTGACGCGAACCCGCTTCGGCCGCTGGTCCACCGGCACATTGGCGAGATCGGTGACCAGTATGACGAGCCGCGCGCCGCTGTCGCGGGCCTCGACGCTCTCGACGAAACCGGTCAATTTGCCGATGCGCGGCCGATCCAGCATCGGCGCCGCGATGTCGGCCGTGCGCCAGGCACCCGCAGCGAAGCCCAGAAAGGCGGCCGCCACCGCGAGGCAGGTCGTCGACGCGAGCGGGCGAAGGCGCAGGGTAAAGGCGGCCGCGCCGCTCAAGGTCAGGCCGAGCAGCGGCGCCCATAAGGCCGGCTCACGATCCGCCGCGAAATAGAGCAGGATGCCGACGCCCATCGCGATGGGCAGCCAGAGGAAGGGCCGGCGCCTTTCAACCTCCAGCGCGAAGCCCCGCGAGAGATGGAGCCAAAGCTGCCACAGCAACGAGCGAAGATTGGCAGCGAGCGGGGCCATGGCACCAAGCCGTGCCGGCAAGGCATCGGCGCGCGCGCCGCGCCGGCCCTGTGCCTGCCCCTGCCCCGGCGGTGCCGGCTGCATCGCCCGCTCTCCCCCGCCGGCGCTGCGATTTGACCGCTTAGCGTTTCCGGCAAAGCCATGTTACAGCGCGCGCGCCGGTTGTCATGTCACGATCCGGCCCCCTTCCCCTGTCTTGCCCCGGACGGCCCTCGCCGCCCGGCCGGAGTTCCCTCCCATGAGCAACGCCGTCGTCACGCGCTTTGCGCCCTCGCCCACCGGATTCCTTCATATCGGCGGAGCCCGGACCGCGCTGTTCAACTGGCTCTATGCCCGCCGGCAAGGCGGCAAGATGCTGCTGCGCATCGAGGATACCGACCGGGAACGCTCGACCGATGCCGCCATCGCCGCGATTCTCGACGGGCTGGAATGGCTTGGCCTCGATTGGGACGGCCAGACCGTCTACCAGTTCCAGCGCGCCGCCCGGCATCGCGAAGTCGCCGAGCAGATGCTTGCCGCCGGCAAGGCTTATCACTGCTACGCGACCCAGGCCGAGCTCGAAGAGATGCGCGAGAAGGCCCGTGCCGAGGGCAAGCCGCTGCGCTATGACGGGCGCTGGCGCGACCGCGACCCGGCAACTGCGCCAGAAGGCGCGAAGCCGGTGATCCGCCTCAAGGCGCCGCAGACCGGCGAGACCGTGGTCAATGACGAGGTGCAGGGCCGTGTCGTCTGGCAGAACGAGAATCTCGACGACCTCGTGCTGCTGCGCTCGGACGGCACGCCGACTTACATGCTCGCGGTCGTGGTCGACGACCATGACATGGGCGTGACCCATATCATCCGCGGCGACGACCACCTGACCAATGCCGCCCGCCAGACGCAGATCTACGACGCGCTGGGCTGGGACGTGCCGAGCATGTCGCATATCCCCCTGATCCATGGCGCGGACGGCGCCAAGCTCTCGAAGCGCCATGGCGCGCTCGGCATCGATGCCTATCGCTCGATGGGCTATCTGCCGGCGGCGCTGCGCAACTATCTGGTGCGACTGGGCTGGAGCCATGGCGATCAGGAGGTGTTCTCCACCCAGGAGATGATCGACGCCTTCAAGCTGTCCTCGATCGGCCGTTCGCCGGCGCGCTTCGACTACGCCAAGCTGGAGAACCTCAACGGCCTCTATATGCGCCAGTCGGATGATGGGGACCTGCTTGCCGCGCTCAAGGTCATCCTGCCAGAGATCGGGCCGGCGCGCGGGCTCGGCGCCACGCTGTCGCCGGAGCTGGAGGCAAAATTCCTCGTCGCCATGCCGGGCCTCAAGGAGCGCGCCAAGACGCTGATCGAACTGCTCGACAGCGCGTTCTATCTCTATGCTCAGCGTCCGCTGCAGCTCGACGACAAGGCGAAGGGTCTGCTCGACGAGGCCGCGCGCCAGCGCCTGCCGAAGATCGCGGAGAAGCTCGCCGCCGTCGATGACTGGTCGCCGGCCCCGCTGGAAGCGGCGGTTCGCGCCTATGTCGAGGAGAGCGGGCTCAAGCTCGGCCAGGCGGCGCAGCCGCTGCGTGCCGCGCTGACCGGCCGGGCGATGTCGCCAGGCCTGTTCGACGTCATGGCCGTCCTCGGCCGCGAAGAGACGCTGGCGCGTCTCGCCGATCAGGCCGCGTGAAGCAGGACGAACAGGGCCACCTTGTCATTCCGGGGTTTCGCGTGAGCCGAAGAACCCGGAATCCACGACCGGGTGAGCCGCCTGCAATCGAGTTATCCGAGGTCTCACCCCGTCGTGGATTCCGGGTTCGCGCCTACGACGCGCCCCGGAATGACAGCCGGATGGTTCGAGCCGGCTGAACTCGCAACTGCGCCCCCTCAAGCCATCACAAGGCCGAGAAAATCGCAGGATCGGAAGCGCCTTCATCGGGCGTGGGGCCCCACTCGCGCAGATATGAGCGCAGCACGGCTCCAACCGCCTTTTGGCTCGGTTGAATGCACTGCGCAAATGGTCTAGTGACGCGCAAGTGCATTGCGGTGCGGCAACGCGGGCGTGTACGAATATTGCTTGTAATTCAGTCACATGGACCACCTCTCCCGTTCTCCTTCCGACATCCGGCCGTCACCTCGCGGCCTTCGGATGCGAGATGCCCGGCGCGAAAGCGCGGAGAGGCGGAACCGGGGCTGAACAGCAGCGAGCCTTGAAAGGATCGGTATCGATGAGCGGAAATACCAGCCAGCTCCAGGTCGGCGACAAGACCGTCGACATGGCGATCAAGGAAGGGTCGGTCGGCCCCGCCGTCATCGACATCGCCAAGCTCTACGCCCAGACGGGCATGTTCACCTACGATCCCGGCTTCACCTCGACGGCGAGCTGCGAGTCGCAGATCACCTATATCGACGGCGACAAGGGCGTTCTGCTCTATCGCGGCTATCCGATCGAGCAGCTCGCCGAACATGGCGACTTCCTCGAGACCTGCTACCTGCTGCTCGAGGGCCAGTTGCCGACGGCCGCGCAGAAGGCCGATTTCGACTATCGCATCACGCGCCACACCATGGTGCACGAGCAGATGGCCCGCTTCTTCCAGGGCTTCCGCCGCGACGCGCACCCGATGGCGGTGATGGTCGCCTCGATCGGCGCGATGTCGGCCTTCTATCACGACTCGACCGACATCTCGGACCCGCATCAGCGCATGGTCGCCTCGATGCGCATGATCGCGAAGGTTCCGACGCTGGCCGCGATGGCCTACAAGTACACGATCGGCCAGCCCTTCGTGTACCCGCTGAACTCGCTGGACTACACCTCGAACTTCCTGCGCATGTGCTTCGCGGTGCCGGCCGAGGAGTACAAGGTCAACCCGGTGCTGTCGCGCGCACTCGACCGGATCTTCATCCTGCATGCCGACCACGAGCAGAATGCCTCGACCTCGACCGTGCGCCTCGCCGGCTCGTCGGGCGCCAATCCCTTCGCCTGCATCGCGGCCGGCACGGCCTGCCTGTGGGGCCCCGCGCATGGCGGCGCGAACGAAGCCGCCCTCAAGATGCTCGAGGAAATCGGCTCGGTCGACAACATCCCGAAATACATCGCCAAGGCGAAGGACAAGAACGATCCGTTCCGCCTGATGGGCTTTGGCCACCGGGTCTACAAGAACTACGACCCGCGCGCGAAGATCATGCAGAAGACCACGCATGAGGTGCTGAACGAGCTCGGGATCAAGGACGACCCGCTGCTCGACGTCGCCGTCGAGCTGGAGCGCATCGCTCTCTCGGATGAGTACTTCATCGAGAAGAAGCTCTATCCGAACATCGATTTCTATTCGGGCATCACCCTCAAGGCGATGGGCTTCCCGACCTCGATGTTCACGGTGCTGTTCGCGGTTGCACGCACGGTCGGCTGGATCGCGCAGTGGAAGGAAATGATCGAGGATCCCTCCCAGAAGATCGGCCGCCCGCGCCAGCTCTATACCGGCTCGGCCCAGCGCGATTATACCCCGATCGGCCGCCGCTGATCGCAGCGGTATCGACGACCCGGAAAGGCGCGCGGCGAAAGCCCCGCGCCTTTTTTCATGGGATGGAGTGGTTGCTGTCGCCAGGCGCGGCTGATCGTGCCGGGAACCCGGAATGACGGTGCGGCTCGCGGGGACACGGAATTCCTCCCAGGAGCACAGGCTGCCTGAGCGCTGCTTGCACTCTGTCAGCCGGCCTGCTCAGCCGGCAAAACGGCCAGAGCCGCAGCAACCGCGTTCGCCGCCGGGCTCGGCCCGGCCGAACGCATGATGGTCTCGACCTCGGTGAAACCGTCGAGCTGCTCCCGGCGCTTGTCGCCCTCGGCCATCGCGGCAAGCAGGTGGCTGCTCAGCGCATCGGCGGTCGCCTCCTCCTGGATGAATTCGGGGACGACGCTTCGGCCGAGGATCAGGTTGGGCAGGATCACGCTCGGCAGCTTGATGAGGCGCCGCGCCAGGAAGGCCTCCCAACCGGCGCCGCGATAGGCCGCGACGGTCGGGATCTGCGACAGGGCGAGTTCCAGCGTCACGGTCCCCGAGGCCGCCAGCGCGGCGCGGGCCTCCCGGAACGCCGCGAGCTTGGCTGCCTCGCCCGTGACGATCTCCGGAGCCACCGGCCAGCGCGCCACGGCCTCCGCGATCAAAGGCTGGAGCCGCTGCACCGCTGGCAAGACGAAGCGGGCGTCCGGCACCGCTGCCGCAACCTTCGCCACCGCCTCGCCGAAGACCGGCATCAGATGGTGGATCTCGGAGCGCCGGCTGCCGGGAAGGACGAGCACGACCGGCTGCCCGGCGTTGTCGCGTCGCCGCTGCTCCTCCATATCGGGGCGCATCTCAGCGAGACGTTCCATCAGCGGGTGGCCGACATAGACGGTTTCGGGGCCGTGCAGGCGCGCGAGCGCGGCGGGCTCGAAAGGCAGCAGGGCCAGGATGCGGTCGACATGCGGCGCCATCCGTCGTGCCCTGCCGGAGCGCCACGCCCAGACGCTGGGGCAGACCCAGTGCACGATCGGGATGGAGGGCGCCCGCGCCCTCACCTTCCTCGCGACGCGAAGGCAAAAATCCGGGCTGTCGATCGTCAGCAGCAGATCGGGCTGGAACGCGGCGATACCGCGTGCCGCGTCCTCCATCCGCCGCAGCAGCAGAGGCAGGCGCGCGATCACCGGGCCGAAGCCCATCACGGCGATATCGGCCTGGGGAAAGAGCGATTTCAGTCCGGCTTCCGGCAAACCGTGATCACCGACGCCGCAAAGCTCGATCGGCCGATCGCCCATGCGCTCGCGCAGGGCGGCGAGGAAACGCAGGGCCAGGGCATCGCCCGAGGCCTCGCCCGCAATGATGGCCAGCCGGAACGGCCGCATCAGGGAAAGCCCTCGACGAAGAGGCCAAGCTGGTCCGCCTGCCGTCCCAGCGCGGCGCGATCGCCGACCAGCACCGCGCCGGCCCGGACGCCGATACCGGAGAGCCCGGCTTCGGCGATGTTCCGCAGGGTGTCCGGCCCGATGGCGGGCATGTCGACGCGCAGGTCCTGACCGGTCTTCGGCACTTTCACGAGGAAGCCGTCACCCTTGCCGATCTTGAGCCGCCCGCGCGCCACGAGATCGGCTACGCGCCGGATCATCGCATCGGTGCCTTCGGCGGCCTCGATCGCGACGACACGATGATCGGCCAGGATCGCGGCCTGCCCGACATCAAAGGGCGAGAGCGTCGCCAGCAGGGCGAAGCCGCGCTCGAGCTCCGCACGCTGTTCGGGAGTAACCTGCCTGCGGCCCAGCGCCCCGAGCGGCGCGGTCATCTCTGGCGCTATATCCGCCGGTCCGTGGACGCGAAAGCCCTGCATCTCGAAGAACCGGACCACGCCGCGCAGCAGATGATCGTCTCCGCCCAGAAAGGCCTTGGCGAAATGCGGCATGTATTTCAGCGTCGAGACCTCTGGGCGCAGAGAGCCGAAGCTCGGCCGTGGCAGGGCCCCGAGCATGACGATGTCGACGATGCCGCGCCGGCGCAGCTCCTCGAGCAGGCTGCCGAGCTGGCCGAGGCGGTATGTCCTGATATCCGCGCCGTCACCGAAAGCGGCGGGATCGGCCGCCCCGTCGAGCGCGGCGATATAGGGGCGCTCGCCCTTGCCTGTCACGATGCGGGCGAGCTGAAGCGGATAGTCGCCGCTCCCCACGATCATCGCGAGCGGGCCGCGCGGCGCGGCTGCATCAGCCGAACGGTCGGTGTTCACCGATCCGCGACGGTGGCGTCCCGCGGCGTGCAGAGCGCCTTGTCGCCGCCTTCCCTGATGAAATTCAGGATCTCATGGACCAGAGGATCATCGCTGAACTCGGCGGCGACATCCTCGACACGCTCGGTCAAGGTTCCTTCGGCCGCGAAAAGCGACCGGTAGGCACGGCGTAGCTCATGGATCTGCTCGCGCGTGAAGCCGCGCCGCTTGAGGCCGATGAGATTCAACCCGACAAGATGGGCGGGGTTGTCACGAATGGTACCGAACGGAATGACATCGCTCAGCACGCCGGCTCCGCCGCCGATGAAGGCATGGTCGCCGATGCGGATGAACTGCTGCAGGCCGGCACCGCCGCCGACGATGACGAAGTTGCCGATCGTGACATGGCCGGCGCACATCACATTGTTCGAGAAGATGATGTTGTTGCCGAGGCGGCTGTCATGGCCGACATGCGAATTGGCCAGGAAGAAACAGCGATCACCGACGCTGGTGATCATGCCGCCGCCTTCCGTGCCGGGGTTCATGGTAACCCCCTCTCGGATCTGGCAATCCGCCCCGATCGTCAGGGTCGAGGGCTCGCCACGATACTTCACGTCCTGCGGCGGATGGCCGATCGAGGCGAAGGGGAAGATGCGCGTGCGCGGGCCGATGGTGGTGCGGCCAGCCACGACCGCGTGACTGACGAGCTCGACGCCTTCGCCGAGCACGACGTCCGGACCGACCTGGCAGAACGGCCCGATCGTCACGCCCGCGCCGAGCTGGGCCTTCGGGTCGACCAGCGACATGGGATGGATGGATACGCTCATCGAGACGCTGCCCTGATCCTGAACCGTCGCAACGCTCAAATGACCATCGCCGAAATCTCGGCTTCGGCCACGAGCACCCCGTCGACGCGTGCTTCGCCGCGATAGAAAAAGATGTTGCGCTTGCGGGCCAGCTTGGTGAGGTGGAAGCGGATCTGGTCGCCCGGCGTGACCGGCTTGCGGAACTTCGCCTTGTCGATCGTGGTGAAAAGAACGGACTTGACCTCCTGCGCGCCGACCTCGCGGGCATTCACGACCAGCACGCCGGCCGTCTGGGCCATCGCCTCGATCATCAGCACGCCCGGAAACACCGGCCGCTCCGGGAAATGGCCGGTGAACTGCGGCTCATTGACCGTCACGTTCTTGATGCCCACACCGGAGGTATCGCCGTCGATCTCGACGACGCGATCGACCAACAGAAACGGATAACGGTGGGGGATGCTGGCCATGATCTTCTGGATGTCGATTACACCCAGTGCAGTCGTCGCCTCAGTCATGGTCTGTCTTCTCCCGCGTGCCGCCGCCGGGCCGCGCCTTGTATTCACTTCAGTGACCGGAAGCAGGCAACGCCCCTGCAACCTGCCACGATTTCAAAGCCTGCCGTCGCTTTGCCGGAAACCGAGCGGGTTGAGCAACAAAATTCTCAGCATCGGAAGCAGAAAGACCCTGTCCGCCGGCTGAAAGCGCCCGTCTCAATCCCCGGATGCGCCCGACTTCTTGCCCCGGTTGGCCACCAGCGTCTTGAGCAGCGCCGTCTCGCGCGCCCAGCCGAGCGCGGGCTGAGCCGGATACCCGCCATAGCGCGCACCACGCGGAACATCGCCGGCAACGCCGCTCTGCGCCGCGATCTGGGCGCCGACGCCGATGGTGAGATGGCCGGCCAGCCCGACCTGCCCGCCGAGCACCACGAAATCCTCCAATGTCGAGGAACCCGCGAGGCCGGTCTGGGCGCAGATCACGCAATGGCGCCCGATCACGCAGTTATGGCCGATCTGGACGAGGTTATCGATCTTGGTGCCCTCGCCGATCACCGTGTCGCGGCTGGCGCCGCGGTCGATCGTGCTGTTGGCCCCGATCTCGACATCGTCCTGGATGATGACGCGGCCGACCTGCGGCACCTTCATATGCCCCTTGGGGCTCATCGCGAAGCCGAAGCCATCCTGCCCGATCCGTGCGCCGGGGTGGATGATGACGCGATTGCCGATCAGGGACGCCTGGATCGTGCTGCCCGCCCCGATCGAGCAGTTGCGCCCGATCCGAACCTGCGGCCCGATCACCGCATGCGAGGCCACCACGGTCCCGGCGCCGATTTCCGCGCCCGGGCCGATCACAGCGCCCGGATCGACGGTGACGCCGGCTTCGAGCACGGCGGTGGCATGAACGATGGCACCCGGCGCGACACCCTGCGAGGCGAAGATCGATTCAGGCTTCAGCGCATTCGGAAAGCAGCGCGCCATCACCTTCGCGAAGGCATGGTAGGGCGCCGGCGACACCAGGGCCACCGTTCCCGCCGGCACACGATCGGCAAAGCGCGGCGAGACCAGGCACAGGCCCGCCTTGGTCGCGGCCAGGGCCTCCGTGTATTTCGGATTGTCCATATAGGCGAGATCGGCCGGGCCGGCGTTCTCGAGCGCGGCGATGCCGTCGAGCTTGCGGGACGGCTCCACGCCATCAGGCAAGGTAGCGCCTGAAATGCTTGCGACCTCGCCGAAGTCCAGCGAGGTCGCGAAGGGAAAGAAAACGGGCTCTGCCATGATCAGGTCCGGAACGGGATCGCCGTGCATCCCACAGGACGCGAGAATGGCGATCCAGGTCATTGTTATCGCATCGGTTTGCACCGGGAAGTGGGAGCCACTTCCCGGTCGATGCCAAGGCCCCGCTACGTCAGAAACGGGTGCCGCCGGAGAAGCGGAAGGCCTGGAGGCGATCGCCGCCGTACTTGCCGACCAGACCCGTCTGCGGGTTGAGGCCGATCTGGCCGTCGTCCTTGGTCAGGGCGTAGGCATAGTCGAACCGGATCGGTCCCAGCGGCGACTGCCAGAGCAAGCTCACGCCCACCGACGAACGCAGGATGTTCTTGTCGCGGATACAGCCGACATTCGACTGAGCGCCACCGGTGACGACGTTGTACTGGCGCGCCTCGGAGCCGGCCGGGCAAGCGAAGGCCACCGACTTCGAGCCGCCGTCGTAGTTGAACAGCGTACCGGCATCGGCGAAGACCGCGCCGCGCAGGCCGAGGTCGCGCGGCAGGCCGAAGAGCGGGAACTGCACTTCGACGGTGCCGCCGAAATAGGTCGTGCCGCCCACCGCGTTCGCCGTCGGATCGTTCAGCACGTCGCGCGGACCGATGCCGGAGGGCGCGAAACCACGCACCAGCGACGGGCCGAGGAAGTAGTGATCGACCATGCGCAGGTTGCCGCTGGTCGCCTGGACGTGACCGCCCTGGACGCGCAGGAAGCCAACCACGTCGTCGAAGATCTCGCGATAATAGCGGGCATCGGCCGAGATGCGGAAGAACTTCGAGTCGCCGCCGAGACCGGCGAATTCCGGCTTCAATTCAGCCGAGAAACCGTTGCGCGGGCTCTGGACGTTGTCGAGCGAGTTGTAGTTGAAGTTCAGGCCGACGAGCGAGGTCAGGGTCGTACCCTGGGCCTCCTTGACCGCCACCGTCGCCTCGCCGTTGGTCACGCAGTTGTAGAGCGCACCGGCACCGGCGTTCGGCGTGACGCCCGGGATCGGGTAGGTACAGTCGTTATATGGCCGGTTGATCTCGTTCGGGATGTCGATCTCGGTCGTGTAGAGCGAGTAACGCGGCGTGATCGAGAACTCTTCCGTGATCGGGAAGGTGAAGCGCACCTGCCCGCCGGTCACGCGGCTTTCGAAGCGGCCGGTGTTGTAGTTGTCGTTGAACTTCGAGAACAGGTCGATTCCCGCCGCCACGCGATAGCCCAGGAAATAGGGCTCCGTGAAGGAGAAATCGACACCCTGCGTCCGCTGGCCGAGCGTGCCGGCGATACGGACGAACTGGCCGCGACCGAGGAAGTTCGACTCCGACAGCGAGATTTCGCCGATGACGCCGTCCGAGGTCGAGTAGCCGCCGGCCACCGAGAAGGAGCCAGTCGCCTTGTCCTCGACGTCGATATTGACGACGACGCGATCCGGAGCAGAGCCCGGCTCGTTGGTGATGCGGACCTTGGTGAAGAAACCGAGATTGTTCAGGCGACGCTCGGCGCGGTCGACCATGACCTTGTTGTAGGCATCGCCCTCGCCGAGATCGAGCTCGCGACGGACGACATAGTCGCGGGTGCGGGTGTTGCCGCGCACGTTGATGCGCTCGACATAGACCCGCGGCCCCTCGTCGACGACATAGGTAATGCCGATCACGCGACCCGCTGCATCGCGATCGCCGCGCGGACGAACCTGAGCGAAGGCATGGCCACGGCGCGCCACTTCCGTGGTGAGCGCAACCAGCGACTTCTCGACCGCCTCGGCGTTGTAGGTGTCGCCGGTCGACGTCGCAACATAGCGCTGCAGGGCAGCGGCATCGACATCGCGCAGCGCGGAATCGACCGTGACATTGCCGACCTGATAGCGCTGACCTTCCTCGACCTGGATATCGACGACCCAGCCGCCGGCAGCCTCATCGAAGCGGGCGCCGCTGTTGACGATCTGGAAATCGGCATAGCCGTTCTTCAGGTAGAAGCGGCGGATGAGATCCATATCGGAATTGATGCGATCAGGATCATAGACGTCGGAGGTCTTGACCCAGCTCAGGAAGTTAGATTCCGTCGACGTCATCAACCCGCGCAGGCGCCCGGCCGAATAGGCCTGATTGCCGCTGAAATTGATCGACTTGATGCCGGTCTTGCCGCTCTCGTTGATGGTGAAGACGATGTCCTGACGGCCATTCGGCAGCGGAGCCACGCGACCGCTCACCGAAGACAGCCCGTAGCCGACCCTGCGATAGGCTTCACGCAGGCGCTCGACGTCGGAGTTGATCAGCGCCTGGCTGACCGGGCCGCCGGCGCGCGACTGCACAACCTGCGACAGCTGCTCGCCCTTCAGCTTGCGGTTACCTTCGAATGCGACGCGATTGACCGTGCCGCTCTGCTCCTTGACCGAGACGACGGTCTGCGAGCCGCGCCGGCTGACCTGCACGCTGCTGAACAGACCGGTCGCCAGCAGGCTCTCGCGGATCTCCTGGGGATTTTCGCGGCCGACGGCGTAGGAGCGAATCGTCTCCGCATCGACTTGCCGATTGCCGTGGACAACCACGGCCTGCGCGAAAGCCACACCACCACTCACGGCCAGCATCAAAGCCGAAAGTCCGATCGATCGAGAGAGCCGCAGCTTGGTCGTCCGGCTCTTTTGGGTCGACGTCATCGGGTCGCCTATTCCATCTCTCTGGTCACCACCCCAAACGGGGACCGCCATCAACCGATGGCAGCACGGGGACATTGCGGTTCAAACGCTTCTACAAAGTTTCCAGCAGGGTGCAAACCGGGATCATCGTTAATAAAGCGTTTTTAGGAATCTCGTTGCCGGCGGGCCACGCAGCATGCCGTTTTTCGCCGCAAATCACCGCCCCGTCGGCGGTTTCAGAGCATCCCGCGGACGTGCACGATGTCGTTCCAGGTTACGAACAACATCAACATCAGCACGAGCGCCAGACCGACCCTGAAACCGATCTCCTGTGCCCGCGGGCTCAGCGGCCTGCCGCGCACGGCCTCGTAGAGATAGAACAGCAGGTGCCCGCCATCGAGCATGGGAACCGGCACGAGATTCATCAGGCCGATCGAGACCGAAAGGATCGCGGCGAGATTGATCAGCCCGAGCAGCCCCCCATTCGAGGCGACGATGCCGGAGACCTGCGCGATCCGAATCGGCCCCGAAAGCTGGTCGGTGGATTCGCGCCCCGTCACCAGCTTGGCGATGTAGTCATAGGTCCGGGTTACGACGAACCAGGTCTCGACGAAACCGGCCTTGGTGGACTCGAGCAATCCGAATCGCTGGACCTTCCAATCCTCCGGGCGCGGCGAGGCCCTGACGCCGATCACGCCGATGCGTTGCGTGCCGAGCTGGGTCTTCATCTCGGTGAGCGCCGGCGTCACCGGCAAGGTTACGGTCCCGCCGTCGCGCTCGATCGAAACCTCGAGGCGTTCCTCGGGCCGGGTCGAAACGATGCGCTGCATGTCGGAGAAACTGGCGACCTTCTGGCCGTCGATGGCGATCACGATATCGCCCGCCTTCAGGCCCGCCCGCTCCGCGGCACTGCCGGCGACGACGGCGTCGACGCGCGGGATCAACACCTGCTTGCCGAAGAAGAAGGCCGAGCCGGCGAAGATCAGGATCGCCAGCAGGAAATTCGCGATCGGGCCAGCCGCGACGATCGCCGCCCGCTCGCCGAGGGACTGCGCCGGGAAGGAGCGCGCGCGCTCCTGTGCCGACATCCGACCGACCGCATCATCGTCGGGAGCGCTGGAGGCGTCGGCATCGCCCGAGAACTTGACGTAGCCGCCAAGCGGGATCAGCGCGAAACGCCAGCGCGTGCCGTGCCGATCGTTGAAGCCGAAGAGCTCGCGGCCGAAGCCGATCGAGAACGTCTTGACGTCGACGCCGCACCAGCGGCCGACCAGGAAATGCCCGAGCTCGTGGACGAAAACGACAATGGTCAGGACGAACAGGAACGGCAGCAGATAGCCGAGCACGAATTGCCCGGCATTCCAGAGCGACGCTGCGAATTCCATGAACCTATTCCCCCAGGGGTCCTATCATCGCGCGCCGCATCGGATGCGATCACGATGATCTACTCATTGGTGCTGCATCGGATTTGTCCGAAAAGTGGATTCCGCTTTTCGGTCCGATGCAATGACAGCCTTTAGGTGACAGTGAACCGCGCTTGCGACAAGAGCGAGGCAGCCAGCCGCCTGGAATCTTGGTCAATGGCGAGCGCGGCCGCGACATCGCCCGGCCCCTCCGATCCGGCGTCGGACGCCGCGCAGACCGCTTCCACCAATACGGCGATGTCGGAAAACCGGAGCCGCCCCTCCAGGAAGGCGGCGACGGCGACCTCATTGGCGGCGTTGAGCACGGCCGGCATCGCTCCGCCCTCGCGCAATGCGGCCATGGCGAGGCCGAGTGCCGGGAAGCGGATGAGATCGGGTCGCTCGAAGCTGAGCGGCGCTGCCAATGCCAGATCGAGGAAGCGCGGAGGCGGCGCGTCGAGGCGGCCGTCGACGCCGAGGCAATGCGCGGCCGCGACCCGCATGTCCGGCACCGCCATGCCGGCGCTGACCGAGCCGTCGCGGAAGGTCACGAGGCCGTGGACGATCTGCTGGGGGTGGACGAGCACCTCGAGCTGATCCGGCCGCAGATCGAACAGGAAGCGGGCCTCGATCAGCTCGAGCCCCTTGTTCATCATGCTGGCGGAATCGATCGTGATCTTGGCGCCCATCGCGTAATTCGGATGCTTCAACGCCTGTTCGGGCGTCGCTGCGGCGATGCGCTCGGCGCTCCAGGTTCGGAACGGGCCGCCGGAGGCGGTCAGCGTCATGCTGCGGATCGATGAGAGAGGCTCGGCCCCCAGGACCTGGAACAGGGCGTTGTGCTCGGAATCGAGCGGCAGCAAACGGGCACCGACCTCAGCAGCACGCGCCATCACCGCCGCGCCGGCGCAGACCAGGCTTTCCTTGTTGGCGAGCGCAATCGCGCGCCCCGGCTGGAGCGCGGCGAAGGTCGCCTCCAGCCCGGCCGCGCCGGAAATCGCGCTGACCACGATATCGGCCGGGCGGTCGACGGCTTCCAGCACGGCGGAACGCCCTGCCCCGCACGCGATCCCGGTGCCGGAAAGCGCCTGCTTCAGCGCCGCGCCGCCCGCGGCATCGGCCAAGGCGGCGAAGGATGCGCCGACCTCGAGCGCGGTACGGGCCAGCGCCAGCGCATCCCGGCCGCCGACCACGGTCGCAATGGACAGACGCCCGGGATTCTCGGCGACGACGTCGCGGACCGAACGTCCGACGGAGCCGGTTGCTCCCAGAAGCGTGACGCTGCGCAAGGGCATCGGGATCAAACGTCGAGATGCAGGGCGAAGAGCGCGAAGCCGGCCAATACCAGCACAGCCCAGTAACCGTCGAGCCGGTCGAGAAAACCGCCATGGCCGGGAATGAGCTTGCTCGAATCCTTGGTGTCGAAGCGGCGTTTGAGCGCGGATTCGAACAGGTCTCCCGCCTGGCTGACGATCGAACCGGCAAGCGAGGCCGCAACCACCGGCCCGGCCGCCGTCATGCCCTGCAGCGCCGGCACCAGGCGCCAGACGAGATAGCCACCGATCATCCCCGCCACAGCCCCCCCGATCGCGCCCGACCAGGTCTTCTTGGGGCTGACCGCCGGCATCAGCTTGGGACCGCCAAGCTTGCGGCCTGTGAAATAGGCGGCGATGTCGGTGAGCCAGACGACGGCGAAGCTCCACAGAATCAAGGCCAGGCCAACACCCGGAAGATCGCGCAATGCGGGCGTGATCAGTGCGAAGGCCAGCGCATAGGCGACGCCGCAGAGCTCCAGCGTCAGGCGCGAGCGCACGAAAGGCGTCGCGAGTGCGCCGAGAAGGGCAGCGGCCGAAGCCGTGCCCGCGAGCGCTGCGGGACTTGCCGGGGAAAAGGTCAGCGCCAGGCCAGTGGCGACCACCGCGATGCCGGCGGGAATCGCATTGCCGCGGCCGATGATCGCTAGCCACTCATAGGCCACGAGCCCCGCGACCAGAATCCAGACCAGCCGGAAGGGCCAGCCGCCCCAGAGCGTAACCAGCAGGATCAGGGCTCCGAGGACCAGCGCCGAGGCGACCCTGAGCCTCAGCTCGGAGTTCGTTCGCGGCGCGGAGGGGTTCGGCACATTCACGCGACGCCCACGCTGCGGTCGGAGGGAGCGGACAGGCCGCCGAAGCGACGGTCGCGCTGGCGGTACTGGGCCAGCGCATCCTCGAAGGCCCCGCGATCGAAATCGGGCCACATCACCGGCGCGAAGATGAACTCGGCATAAGCAGCCTGCCAGAGCAGGAAATTCGAGATCCGGGTCTCGCCCGAAGTGCGGATGACCAGTTCGGGATCGGGAAGGTCATGGGTATCGAGCTGGCGGGCGATCGCGGTCTCGTCGATCGCGGCCGGATCGATCCGCCCCGCCACGGCATCGGCCGCCAGCCGCCGCGTGGCGCGCATGATCTCGTCGCGCGAGCCGTAGTTGAAGGCGATGACCAGCACGAGGCCGGTATTGGCGCGGGTGCTGGTTTCCGCGTGGTCGACGAGGCGGCGCAGGTCGGCCGCCAGATCGTCCCGGCTGCCGATGATCCGCACCCGGACATTGGCGGCCGAGAGCTCGGCGAGATCCTTCTCGACGAAGTGCTTGAGCAGCCCCATCAGGAAGGAAACCTCGGCATAGGGCCGGCGCCAGTTCTCGGTGGAGAAGCTGTAGAGCGTCAGGACCTGGATGCCGAGATCGCTGGCATTGCGGACCGTGCGCCGCAGCGCGTCGAGCCCGCGGCGGTGTCCCTCCTGCCGCGGCAGCCCGCGCATCTGCGCCCAGCGCCCGTTGCCGTCCATGATGATGGCGACATGGGCCGGGTTGGACACGCCTGCGTCGCGCTGACCGGATGACATGCGGATGAGCCTCGCTCGGCTTCGGCCGAAGGAGCGCGGGAGGTCCCCGCGCGGAAGATCAAACGTCCAGGAAATCAGACGTCCAGGAGATCAGACTTGCAGGAGATCAGACGTGCAGGATTTCCTTTTCCTTCGTTGCCAGCGCCTGGTCGATCTCGCCGATATGCTGGTCGGTCGCCTTCTGGACGAGGTCGGAATTGCGGGCGGCATCGTCCTTGGTCATGTCGCCGTCCTTCTCGAGCTTCTTGATCACGTCGATGCCGTCGCGGCGGACATGGCGCACCGAGATCTTGGCCTCCTCGGCGTATTTATGCGCGACCTTGACCATCTCCTTGCGGCGCTGCTCGTTCAGCTCGGGGATGCGGATGCGCAGCACCTGCCCTTCCGTCTGCGGGTTGAGGCCGAGATCGGATTCGCGGACCGCCTTGTCCACGGCGTTGACCATCGAGCGGTCCCAGACCTGCACGCTGAGCAGGCGCGGCTCGGGGACGCTCACCGTGGCGAGCTGGCTGAGCGGGGTGCGGGCGCCATAGGCCTCGACCATGATCGGGTCGAGCATGTTGGCGGAGGCGCGGCCGGAGCGCAGCGAGGCGAGATCGCCCTTGAAGGACTGCACCGCACCGGCCATGCGGCGCTTGATGTCGGCGAGGTCGAACGTCGTCTGGGCCATTTCAATCGGAACCTTTGCAGGTAATTCAAAATCGGCGAGACCATGGCGGCGGGGCCGCGCAGGGTCAAGATTTACATGTTCGAACAGCATGTTCCCCCGGATTGGGCAAGGGAAAAGCGTCGATGCGGGCGGATCAGGGCCGGTTGGCAGCGCAACCCGCTGGTTCGCAGCCTCCGGATGCCCATCTCATCCTAGAGGCCGGCCCGCTCGCCGGCCAGCGCCGCCTGCACGGAACCACGGAGAAAAGACGTGCCTCGCCTCAACCGCATCGTCGAGACCGCGCTCTATGTCGACGATCTCGACCGCGCCCGCGCATTCTACGAGGACAAGCTCGGCCTTGCGCCGCTGCTCAAGACGAAAACGCTCTTCGCCTACGATGTCGGCGGCGCGAATGTGCTGCTGCTATTCCAGCGCGGCGCCTCGCTCCAGACCCAGAGCGCGGCCGGGGGAACGATCCCGCCGCATGACGGCAACGGGCCGCTTCACATCGCCTTTGCGATCGATGCCGACGAACTCCCGGCCTGGGAGACCAGGCTGGAGGAACGCGGCATCGCCGTGGAGGGGCGCATGCAATGGGAGCGCGGCGGCACGAGCCTGTATCTCCGCGACCCCGACGGGCATCTGCTGGAGCTGGCGACGCCCGGCCTGTGGCGGACCTATTGAGGCCACCGCCTCAGGGCGTGACGTAGGTCGCCCTGCCCTCGCCGCGCAGGACGGCGGCGAGCATGCCGGGCTCGGCGATCGAGAAGACGACGATGTTCAGGCTCGCGTCGCGGGCGAGCGCGAAGGCGGCGGTGTCCATCACCTTGAGGTCGCGCTTGATCGCCTCCTCATGGGTCAGCGTGTCGTAACGGGTCGCGGCCGGATCCTTCTTGGGATCGGCGCTGTAGACACCGTCGACCTGCGTTGCCTTGAGGAGATGGCTGCAGCCGAGCTCCGCCGCGCGCAGGGCCGCACCGGTGTCGGTGGTGAAATACGGGTTGCCGGTGCCGCCGCCGAGAATGACGACCTTGCCGTTGCTGAGATGGTCGAGAGCGCGCTTGCGGGCATAGCTCTCGCAGAGCGAGGGCATCGGCACCGCCGACATGGCGCGCGCCGGGGCGCCGGCCGCCTCGATCGCATGCTCCAGCGCCAGCGCGTTCATCACCGTGCCGAGCATGCCGATCGAATCGGCGGTGGTGCGGTCGAGCCCCTTGTTGAGGCCCTGGACGCCGCGGAAGAAGTTGCCGCCGCCCACGACAATGCCGATCTCGACGCCCTCGCGCGAGGCGTGGGCGATGTCGGCTGCAAGCGCCGTCAGCGTGACGCCGTCGAGGCCGTTTCCGACCGGGCCGGCAAGGGCTTCGCCGGAGAGCTTCACGAGAACGCGTTGGGGTCTCATCGATGTCTCTCCGTCATGTTGGGGGCCGGCCGCGATTCGACGCAGCCCTATCTTCCTATAAAAAAGGCCGCGCGATGCGCGGCCTTTCTGTCACTTGATGAGCACTTTGTCTTATCGCATTTTCTTCACGCGAACCGGTATCCACTTCGCTCGAAAATGCTTTGATCGAGCTTATCAGCCCGTGGTGCCGCCGGCGGCAGCGACCTCGGCCGCGAAGTCCTGCTCTTCCTTCTCGATGCCCTCGCCGAGCGCGAAGCGGGCGAAGCCCTTCAGCGCCACCGGAGCGCCGACCTTGCCCTCGATCTCCTTGAGGACCTGCGAGACCGACTTCGAGCCGTCATGGATATAGGCCTGCTCGAGCAGGCAATATTCCTTGGCGTAGCTCTTCAGGCCGCTCTCGATGATCTTGGCGAGGACATGTTCGGGCTTGCCGGCGTTCTTCTCGGCCAGGATCGCCTTCTCACGCTCCAGAACCTCCGGGGCGACCGAAGCGAGGTCGAGCGCGACGGGGTTGGTCGCGGCGACATGCATGGCGAGCTGGCGGCCGAGCGTAGCGAGTTCGTCCGACTTACCGGTCGACTCGAGGGCGACGATGACGCCGATCTTGCCGAGGCCATCGGTGATCGCGCCGTGGACATAGGAGCCGACCACGCCCGAGGAGACCTTGAGCGCAGCGACGCGGCGCAGCGTCATGTTCTCGCCGATGGTGGCGATGGCGTTGGAGATCGCCTCCTGGACGGTGCCGCCGCCCGGATAGTGATGGCCGAGCAGCGCCTCGACGTCACCGCCGCGCTCCAGCGCGACATCGGCGATGGTCTTGGCGAGCGCCTGGAATTCCGGGTTGCGCGCGACGAAGTCGGTCTCGGAGTTGACCTCGACGACGACGCCTTCGGTGCCCTGCACGGTGACGGCGACGAGGCCCTCGGCGGCGACGCGGCCGGCCTTCTTGGCGGCCTTCGACAGGCCCTTGGCGCGCAGCCAATCGACGGCGGCTTCCATGTTGCCGTCGGTCGCCGAGAGGGCCGTCTTACAATCCATCATGCCCGCGCCGGTCTTGTCGCGGAGTTCCTTCACCATCGCGGCGGTGATCGCTGCCATCTGTCTTGTCCTTGCTGTCGGTGCGGCGCAGGCCCGAGGGCCGGCCACGGATCGGGATATTGCAGACGCCTGCATGGGGAAACGCCGACGCTCCGTTTCCGGCCGTCGGCGCGTCCTCTTAACGTCTAGAAGCCGGCGTCAATCGAGAGGCCCGATTGCGACGCGCCGATGACGCGCCGCAACCGCTAACCGAATTACGCGTCGGCGAGTTCGCGAGCCTGGGCGACCCAGCCCTCGCGGTCGATCTTGCCGCCGAGCTTCAGGTCGTGGTCGATCTTGGTCACGTCGGCCGGGGTCATCGCAGCGATCTGCCAGAAGTGGTAGATGCCGCCGTCGTTCAGCTTCTGGACCGCGTCCGGACCCATGCCCGAGAGCTTGGTCAGGTCGTCCGGAGCGCCGCGCGGGGTGGTCAGCGTCTCGAAGGCGCCCGAAGCGGTCTCGAGAGCCTCCTCGACGACCGGCGCCTCAGCGGCGCCGATATCGATGCCCTGGTCGCCCGAGGCGCGGCCGATGCCGTCGATCGCCGAGCGGGCGATCAGGTCGCAATAGAACTGGATGGCGCGGCCGGCGTCGTCATTGGCCGGGACCGGGAAGGTGATGCCATCCGGATCCGAGTTCGAGTCGACGATCGCGGCGACCGGAATGCCGAGGCGCTGGGCCTCCTTGATCGCGAGCGCTTCCTTGTTGGTGTCGATCACGAAGATCATGTCCGGCGTGCCGCCCATGTCCTTGATGCCGCCCAGAGCCTTCTCGAGCTTGTCGCGCTCACGCGACAGCATCAGGCGCTCCTTCTTGGTCAGGCCGGTGCCGCCGCCGTTGAGCAGCTCGTCGACCTTGCGCAGGCGCTGGATCGAAGCCGAAATGGTCTTCCAGTTGGTCAGCATGCCGCCGAGCCAGCGGGAGTTGACATAGTACTGGGCCGAGCGCTTGGCGGCGTCGGCGATGGCATCCTGCGCCTGGCGCTTGGTGCCGACGAAAAGGACGCGGCCGCCGCGGGCGACGGTGTCCGACACGGCCTGCAGAGCGCGGTGCAGCATCGGCACCGACTGCGACAGGTCGAGGATGTGGATGTTGTTGCGGACGCCGAAGATGTACGGGGACATCTTGGGGTTCCAGCGGTGAGCCTGGTGGCCGAAATGGGCGCCGGCCTCGAGGAGCTGGCGCATGGAGAAATCAGGCAGAGCCATGGTGTTCTAGTCCTTCCGGTTGAGCCTCTGGAGCGCGAATGAACAAGGCATGAGCTGCCACGTCACCGGAACGCCTCGGGAAATCGAGGCGATGCGCTCCATGTGGGATGGGCTGCGCCTTACAGGGGATGGCGCTTCATTGCAAGCCGGCTCGGCCGAGAAAACCGGCAGCGCGTCGTGATCAGGCCCATGCGGATACCGCATGGGCCCGTTTGCGAGAGGGCTGGGCGCGAGGGCGCCGGAGCCCGTCACTGATCGGCGACCTTGAGCTGGTCGGCCCGCGTCTGGGCGAAAGATGGGGCGACCGAGCCCAAAAATGCGACCGCGGGCACGGCCATCAACGACTTATAAAAGTTCATGGGGAATATCCTCACGCTATCATGTTCTCAAGCATGCCAAGAGGCACTTCCCCCCACCCCGGCCTGCCTGACGTGCGCAGCCGGGCCGGACAACCCGGAACGCCGCGGCATGCCCGGCCTCGCGGGCAGGATTCGCGTTCGAGGCAGGCGGGCCGAGCCTCAGGCCGGCTCCTTCGCCGAATCGATCGCGAGAGGCCGGAATCGGCGTGACCCTCGACCTGAGAACGATCTTCGTCACCGGCGCGCTGACCTGCTTCATCATCGGCGCGATACAGTTGATGACCTTCGCGACCGGCCGCTTCACCCGCAGCCCGGTCTGGTGGGGCGCCAGCAGCCTGTGCATCGGGACCGGCCTGCTCGGCGCGGCCTTCCGCGGCGCGATACCCGATATCGTTTCGATCGAGTTTGCCAACACCACCATGCTGGCGGGCTGCCTGCTGCTGCTCTTCGGCATCCGCAACTTCGCCGGCCGCGAACTCAACTGGTTCGGCTTCGGGGTGGTGCTCCTCGGCATCTGGGCCCTGCTCGCGCTGTCGCCGGGAGCGGAAGGCTATTCGACGCGCGTCATGGTCGTGGCGACGGTCATGGCGCTCTGCGATGCCGCCATCGTCCGCGAAGCCGTCCGACTCGGCCGGCAGGAGAAGCTGCGCTCCGCCTGGCTGCTCGTCGCGCTGTTCTCGCCGACGGTGATGATCTATGCCGGCCGCATCGCGCTGGGAGCGCTGGACCGGGTCGGCACGACGCTGTTCCCGGCCGATTCGGGAGCGGCGGGCTGGCTCGCCGCAATCGGCGTGACGTTCGTCATCCTGAGAGGCCAGGCCCTGCTGCTGCTCGCGGCCGAGCGCAGCAACCGCATTCTCGCGACGCTCGCCCGCCGCGATCCGCTGACGGGAGCGATGAATCGCTCCGGCCTCGAGCAATGGCTGGCGCAGCAGTCGCACGGCGAAAGGCGGGCTGCGCTGCTGCTCGTCGATATCGACCACTTCAAGAAGCTCAACGATACGCTCGGCCATGTGGCCGGCGACCGGACCCTGCGCCTGTTCGCGGATGCGGTGCGGGAGCAGTTGCGCAGTACCGACATCCTGGCCCGGCAGGGCGGCGACGAATTCACGATGATCCTCCCCGGCGTCGGCGTGCGGGAGGCAGTGCGGGTGGCCGAGCGTCTCCGCGGCGCTTTCCGCGACAAGCTCGCCGATCTCGCCGAGATCGGATTGCAGCCGACGCTCAGCATCGGCGTGGCCGAGGCCGAGCTCGGCGGGCGCGAGCTCGACGATCTCCTGGTCGAGGCGGACGAAGCCCTCTATCGCGCCAAGCGGCTCGGGCGCGACCGCGTCCAGGCGCAGCTCAAGCCGGCGGCCTGAGGTCGGCTCAGGCTTCCGGGAAGGGGTGGAACACGCGCAGCCGGTGCCCGTCCGGATCCCGCGCCGTGAAGGTGCGCCCGAAATCCAGGTCGGTCGGCTCCTGCAGGATGGCGATGCCACGCTTGCGCCAGTCCACATGGGCGGCGTCGACGGCCTCCAGGCTGGGGGCGATCATGGCGATCTCCGCCGCGCCGCCCGTCGTGGTTGCGGCCGGCTCGACGGTGTGGCGTGACCAGAGGCCGAGCCTCGCCCCTGACGGCAGCGCGAACATCGCGAAGGTCGGCGACAGCTCCAGCGGTTCCTTGCCGAGCAGGTCGGCATAGAAGGCGGCGCTGGCGGCCGGGCTCTCGACATGAAGCAGGATGAAATGAGCATCGAACATGGTGGCCTCCCGATTGGTTTGGATGAGGGAGACTAGAATCAGATGCTGCCAATTTCCGGCAGTGTCCGTCACGCAGGCGGCGCGATGCCCTCCTTTTCGCGCCAAGCCTTGAGCAGGGCCTGGCGCCGCTGCGGATAGCGAGCTTCCAGGGCTTCGAAGCGCGTCAGCCGGTCGGTGCGGAAATGACGGAAATCCTGCCGGAGCTCGCACCAGGCGACGAGCACCCGAACCTGATCGAAGAACGAGAGCGCCAGCGGCCAGACAACACGCTCGCTGACCCGGCCCTCGGCGTCGCCATAGCCGATGCTGGCTCGCCGCTCTGCGCGGATGGCCTTGCGGATCGCGGCGAGGTCCAGCTGTGGGGCATCGAACGCCATCTTCCCCGGCCCGAGGATCAGCGCGGCATCCTCGACACGACGGATCAGGTCGGCCGGCAGCACGGCGACGATCTTGGCCATCGCATCGCGCGCCGCCAGAGCGAGGGCCGCGTCGGCGCGGTCCGCCACCCAGCGCGAGCCCAGCACCAGCGCCTCGATCTCCTCCTCGCTGAACATCAGCGGCGGCAGCATGAAGCCCGGCTTCAGGATATAGCCGAGGCCGGGCTCGCCCTCGATCGGCGCGCCCTGCCCCTGCAGAGTGACGATATCGCGATAGAGCGTGCGGATGCTGACGCCGAGCTCGGCGGCGAGCTTGCGGCCGGAAACCGGGCGGCGATGCCGGCGCAGCATCTGAACGAGATCGAGCAGGCGCTGGGCGCGGGACATGTCTGCCTCAGAGCACCAAGGCTGTGGCGGTTACGCGCCTGATGCCGGCTGATGCCATCTCGGCCCAAGCGCGATCAAGCGAGCCATCGAGATCGATCGCGCGGCAGGCATCCTCGACCACGATCGTCTCGAAGCCGGCGCGGGCGGCATCCTGCGCCGTCCAGCTCACGCAGAAATCGGTGGCGAGGCCGGCGACCACGACCTTGGCGATGCCGCGCTCGCGCAGATAGCCTTCCAGGCCCGTCCGTGTCCGGCGATCGGCCTCGACGAAGCCGGAATAGCTGTCGATGGCGGCGCGATAGCCCTTGCGGATGACCGCTTCGGCATGGGGCAGGTCGAGCCCGGCATGGAAGGCGGCCCCGGCCGTGCCCTGCACGCAATGATCCGGCCAGAGCACCTGCGGGCCATAGGCCAGTTCGATCGTCTCGAAGGGCTTGCGACCGGGATGGCTGGAGGCAAAGGAGGCGTGACCGGCCGGGTGCCAGTCCTGCGTCAACACGACATGACGGAAGCGGCGCCCGAGCGCGTTGACGACCGGTACGACCGCGTCGCCATCCGCCACGGCGAGGCTCCCGCCCGGACAGAAATCGTTCTGGACGTCGACGACGAGCAGGACGGTCCGGTCGTCGGCCATCGGCGTGGCTCCTATTGCAGCCTGACATCGACCACGCCGGGCGCGGCCCGCACGGCATTGGCGATCTGCTGATTGACCGGGAACTTGCCGGGCAATTCGATCTCGACCTCCTGAGCGCCGTCATCGATGATCATGATGATCGAGACCTTGCCCTCGGCGCGCGTCGCCTCGCGCGGGCGGATGCGCTCGGCGACCGAGGCCACCGCCTTGTCGTCGCGCAGATAGACGACGAGGTCCTGCTTCTGCCGCGCCGCGAGCCCGTCCAGCTCCTCGGCATCCTCGATGCGCGGACGCACCTCTTCGCCGTCGAGCACGGCGGAGAGGCGCAGCACCAGCGCCCTGCCCGGCTCGAGCAAATCACGGAGCTTCATCAGCCCTTCCGAGAACAGCACGGCCTCGAACTGGCCGCTCGGATCGGACAGGTTGACGATGCCCATCTTGGAGCCGGACTTGGTCCGCCGCTCCGACTTGTCGATGACGGAGACCGCGACCTTGCCGACGCCGGTGCCGTTGGCGCGAACGGTCTGGGCGAAATCGGCATAGCGCTGGACGCGCAGGCGCTTCAGCACATGTTCGTAATCGTCGAGCGGGTGACCGGAGAGGAAGAAGCCGACCGCCTCGTGCTCGCGCTTGAGCTTCTCGGCCGGCGCCCAGGGCTCGACCTGCGGAATACGGAAGGCCTCCTGCACCACGCCACCGCTCAAGAGATCGAACTGGCCGGCCGCCGCCTCGTCGCGGGTGCGATTGGACAGCGCCAGCATGCCGTCGAGCGCCGCAACCGCGCGGGCGCGATCCGCCTCCAGCTCATCGAGCGCGCCGGCGGCAATGAGGGCTTCCAGCGTGCGGCGGTTGACCAGCCTGGTGTCGATGCGGCGGGCGAGATCGGCGAGGTCGCGGAACGGGCCGGCGGACTGCCGCGCCGCCACCAGCGATTCCACAGCCGCCGTGCCGACACCCTTGATGGCGCCGAGCGCGTAGAAGATCTTGCCGTCGGCCACGTCGAACTCGACGCCGGACTGATTGATCGCCGGCCGCTCGACCTTGATGCCAAGGCGCTCGGCATCGCGGCGGAATTCCGAGAGCTTGTCGGTATTGCCCATGTCGAGCGTCATCGATGCGGCCAGGAACTCGACCGGGTAATTCGCCTTCAGATAGGCGGTCTGGAAGGCGACGATGGCATAGGCCGCCGCGTGGCTCTTGTTGAAGCCGTAGTCGGCGAACTTGGCGAGCAGGTCGAAGATCTCGGAGGCGATCTCCTTCTTGATCCCGCCCTCGATCGCGCCCTTCACGAAGCGGTCGCGCTGGGCGTCCATCTCCGCCTTGATCTTCTTGCCCATGGCGCGGCGCAACAGATCGGCTTCGCCGAGCGAATAGCCCGAGAGCGCCTGCGCGACCTGCATCACCTGTTCCTGGTAGACGATGATGCCGTGGGTCTCGCGCAGATAGGGCTCCATACCGGGGTGGAGATAGGTCGGATCCTCCAGCCCGAGCTTGCGGCGACAATAGGTCGGGATGTTGTCCATCGGGCCCGGCCGGTAGAGCGCCACCAGTGCGATCAGGTCCTCGATCCGGTCGGCCTTCATCTCGACCAGCGCCTTGCGCATGCCGACCGATTCCACCTGGAACACGCCGACCGTCTCGCCGCGCGCCAGCATCGCGTAGGTCGTCGGGTCGTCGAAGGGCAGTTGTGCCAGATCGATATGGATGTCGCGCTGGGCGATGAGCTTCACCGCGGTCGTCAGCGTCGTCAGCGTCTTCAGGCCGAGGAAGTCGAATTTCACCAGCCCGGCCTGCTCGACCCATTTCATGTTGAACTGGGTGACGCGCATGCCGGTACGTGCGTCGACCGAGAGCGCGACGAGCTGTTCGAGCGGCCGGTCGCCGATCACCACGCCTGCGGCGTGGGTCGAAGCATGGCGGTGAAGCCCTTCCAGCTTCTGGCCAATTTCGAGCAGCCGCGCGACGATCGGCTCCTCCTCGGCGGCCTGCTGCAGCTTGGGCTCGCCCTCGATCGCATCCTTCAGCGAGATCGGCTTGGCCGGATTCTGCGGCACGAGCTTGGTCAGCTTGTCGACCTGGCCATAGGGCATTTCGAGCACGCGGCCGACGTCGCGCAGCACGCCGCGGGCGAGCAGCGTGCCGAAGGTGATGATCTGAGCGACGCGCTCCTGTCCGTAATGATGCTTGACGTACTCGATCACCTCTTCACGCCGGTTCTGGCAGAAGTCGATGTCGAAGTCGGGCATCGAGACGCGGTCCGGATTGAGGAAGCGCTCGAAGAGCAGCCCGAAGCGCAGCGGATCGACGTCGGTGATGGTCAGCGCATAGGCGACGAGCGAGCCCGCGCCCGAGCCGCGGCCCGGCCCGACCGGGATGTCATGGTTCTTCGCCCATTTGATGAAGTCCGAGACGATCAGGAAGTAGCCCGGAAACTTCATCCGCGTGATGATCGAGAGCTCGAAATCGAGCCGTTTCTCGTAGTCCTCGACGGTGAATCCCTCGGCCGGGCCGTGCTTGGCAAGCCGCGCGGCCAGGCCGGCTCGGGCCTGATCCTGAAGCTCCTCAGCCTCGTCCCGCCCCTCCTCGCCGAAGCGCGGCAGGATCGGCTTGCGCGTCGAGACGCGCCAATGGCAGCGCATCGCGATCTCGACCGTACTCGCCAGCGCTTCCGGCAGATCGGCGAAGCGCTTTTTCATCTCGGCGCGAGAGGCGAAATAATGCTCGGGTGTGACACGGCGGCGCGTGCCGTCGGAAACGAGGCGGCCTTCCGCCACCGCCAGCAACGCGTCATGCGCATCGAAATCGGCGGGCTTGGCGAAGAAGGGCTCGTTGGTCGCGACGATCGGCAGGTCGGCATCATAGGCGAGGCGCAGGAGATGGGCCTCCCGCGCCGCCTCGCCATCGCCGCCATGACGCTGGATCTCGACATAGAGCCGGTCGCCATAGATGCCGGCGAGCGTCGCAAGGCGCGAGGCGGCCTGCGGGAGCTGGCCGAGACGCAGGGCGACGTCGACCGGCCCGCCTTGCCCGCCGGTCAGAGCGATCAGGCCGGAATTATAGGCGGCAAGGCGCTCGACCGTGGTGATCGGCTGGCCGGAGCCGCCGGTCGCCAGCGCGGCCTCGCTGACGAGCTTCATCAGATTGCCGTAACCGGCCTCGTCCATGGCGAGCAGGACGATATGCGGCAGGCGCTGCAACTGCGCCGGCTTGCGGCCACCCTCGCCTTCATCGGCAAAATCGACCGAAAGCTGAACGCCAACGATCGGCTGCAGGCCCGAACCTGCCAACTTCTCGGAGAATTCGAGGCCGCCGAAGAGATTGTCGGTATCGGTGAGCGCCAGGGCCGGCTGGCCGTCGGCCGCCGCCATCTTGGCGAGCGTCGCGATCGTCATCGCGCCTTCGAGCAGCGAATAGCTCGAATGGACATGCAGGTGGACGAAGCCGATCTCCTGGAGAACGCGCGCCTCGCCAGCTTCCCTGCCCATGTCCCACTCCTGTCGCCGCGCGGGCGACTCGTCCGTACCCGGCCCTTCTTATGCGTCCTGGGCAGGGCCGGCGTCGAGGCCTTGCGGCCCGGTCTGTGGATGGCTCCTGCCGCACTCAGACATGCGGGCCGGAAAAGATTGCAGCCCAGAGCCAGATCATGCCGAGGAAGACGCCGAGCGAGGCGATCTCGGCGAGGCCGGCGGCGAGTTTACGCGCTGCAGTCATGAGAACCTCCTGTGTTCGCGATAAGTTCAGTTTAGTTCGCTTTTTGTTCTCGTCAATGTCGATACGGAAGCCTGGAACGCGAACCCGGCGCGGAGGTTAATGAAAGCCTACCGCCGTTCCGATGCAGGCGTTGGCGGTGATTGTCGCCTCTCTCGAACTTGCACCCTCGTCATGGTCGGGCTTGTCCCGACCATCCACGTCTTCCTTCGCTGATGACGGCGTTCAAGACGTGGATGCTCGCCACAAGGGCGAGCATGACGTGGCGTCGTTCCCGCCAGAACGACCCTTGTCATTCCGGGGCGCGCCGCAGGCGTGAACCCGGAATGACAAGGGTGGTGCTAGCAAGGAACGATCCGGCAGGCGCCCGAAGGCTACAGCTTGACCACCAACCCGTCGCGGATCGTGACCTGCCGATCCATCTGGCGGGCGAGGTCGAGGTTATGCGTCGCGATCAGCGCCGCAAGCCCCGAGGCCCGCGCCAGCGCCATCAGCGTGCCGAAGACATGCTGCGCGGTTTGCGGGTCGAGATTGCCCGTGGGCTCGTCGGCCAGCAGCAGGCGCGGCCCATTGGCGACGGCGCGGCCGATGGCGACGCGCTGCTGCTCGCCACCGGACAATTCGCCGGGCAGATGATCGAGCCGCTCGCCGAGGCCGAGGAAGGTCAGCAGCTCCGAGGCGCGCTCCTCGGCCAGGCCGCGGGCGAGGCCGCGGATGCGCTGCGGCAGCACCACGTTCTCCAGCGCGGTGAATTCCGGCAGGAGATGGTGGAACTGGTAAACGAAGCCGATCTCGGTGCGGCGCAGCCGCGTGCGGCCCTTGTCGTCGAGCTTGGTCGTGGCGAGCCCGCCGACGAAGACCTCGCCGGCATCGGGCTTCTCCAGGAGGCCGGCAACATGGAGCAGCGTCGACTTGCCGGTGCCACTCGGCGCGACCAGAGCGACGACCTCGCCCGGCCAAAGCGCGAAATCGGCCTTGCGCAGCACTTCGAGCGGCGCGTCGCTCTGCGGGTAATAGCGCTCGACCTGGGAGAGGAAGAGCGCGGGCATCTCCTGTGCCATGTGCTCAGCCCATCCTCAGCGCTTCGACCGGATCGAGCCGGGCAGCCTTCCAGGCCGGGTAGAGCGTCGCCAGCAGCGACAGGGTCAGCGCCATCAGCACCACGCTCACCACCTCGCGCCAATCCGTGACGGAGGGGATGTCGCTGAGGAAGCGCACGGTCGGGTCCCAGAGATTGGCGCCCGTGATCCAGTTCAGCGCCGCCATGATCGACTTGATGTTCTTGGCGAAGGTGACGCCGAGAGCGAGCCCGGCGAGCGTACCGATCACGCCGATCGCGGCGCCGGTGATCAGGAAGATGCGCAGCACCGTGCCGCGCGTGCAGCCCATGGTCCGCATGATCGCGATGTCGGCGGTCTTATCCTTCACCAGCATGATCAGGCCGGAGACGATGTTCAGCGCCGCGACCAGCACGATCAGCGTCAGGATGATGAACATCACGTTCCGCTCGACTTCCAAGGCATTGAAGAAGCTGCGGTTGCGCTGGCGCCAGTCGGAGAGCACCAGCGGGCGCGGCGCATCGGCCTCGATCGCGTCGCGAACGGCTTGGGTCTTGTCGGGATTGTCGACGAAGATCTCGATGACGTTCACGTCGCCGTCACGGTTGAAATAGGCCTGCGCCTCGCCGAGCGGCATGTAGACGAAGGTGCCGTCGAACTCGGTCATGCCGATCTCGAAGATCGCCTTGACCGGATAGGCCTTGATGCGCGGCGCGGTGCCGAAGGGTGTCGAGGCGCCCTGCGGCGAGACAAGTGTCATCATGTCGCCGGCCTGGATGCCCAGCGCATTGGCGAGGCGCCGGCCGATCGCGACGCCGGGCGTCCCGCCGTCGAAGCCGTCGAGCGTGCCGCCCTTGATGTTGCCGCCGATGAAGGGGATCGCCTTGATGTCTTTCTCGCGAATGCCCCGCACCAGCACGCCGTTATTGCCGGTCTGCGAGGAGGCGAGCGCCTGCCCTTCGACCAGCGGAATGGCGTGGCTGATGCCGGAGATCTTGGCGAGCCTGGCCGCGACGCTATCGTAGTCGTCGAGCGGACGGTCGATCGGCGTCGCGAAGATATGGCCGTTCACGCCGACGATCTTGCTGAGCAACTCGATCCGGAAGCCGTTCATCACCGACATCACGATGATCAGCGTGGCGACGCCAAGCATGATGCCGAGGAAGGAGAACCCGGCGATGACCGAGACGAAGCCCTCGCGGCGGCGCGTGCGCAGGTAGCGCCCGGCGAGCTGCCATTCGAAACCGGCGAAGGCCTTGGTCCCGGTCGGAATCTCGCCGGTGGGGATTTCGGCGCTGTCGGCGACGGCGCTCATGCGGCAGCTCCCATCAGGTACGACTTCATGACGGTGCCCGCCGTCACGCCGCCCTGCCCTTGAAGCGATCGAGCGCGGCTTCCAGCGAGACGAGCTCGCGCTCGCCACCGGCGCGGCGCTTCAGCTCGACCTTGCCCTCGGCCAGCCCCTTCGGGCCGACGATGATCTGCCAGGGCACGCCGATCAGGTCGGCGGTAGCGAACTTGGCGCCCGGCCGGTCGTCGGTGTCGTCGAGCGCGGCGTCGTAGCCCCTGGCGAGCAGGTGCTGGTAGATCTGCTCGGCCGCGCCGTCGGTCGCGGCGTCGCCGGCTTTCAGATTGATGACCGCCACGTCGAAAGGCGCGATCTCCTCCGGCCAGACGATGCCGGCATCGTCATGGCCGGCCTCGATCAGCGCCGCGACAAGGCGGCTCGGCCCGATACCGTAGGAGCCGCCATGCAGCAGCACCGGCTGGCCGTCAGGCCCGGCGACCGTCGCGCCCATCGGCTCGGAATATTTCGTGCCGAAATAGAAGATATGGCCGACCTCGATGCCGCGCGCCGAAACGCGCTTGTCTTCGGGAACCGCCTCGAAGGCGGCCTTGTCGTGCATCTCCTCGGTCGCGGCGTAGAGGCTCGTCCACTTGTCGAAGACGCCCTGCAGCCCGGCGACGCTGTCGAAATCGGTATCGGCCGCCGGCGTCTCGAAATTCAGGTAGTCGCTATGGCAGAAGACCTCGCTCTCGCCGGTCGAGGCGAGCACGATGAATTCGTGCGACAGGTCGCCGCCGATCGGGCCGGTATCGGCCTTCATCGGGATCGCCTTCAGGCCGAGCCGCGCGAAGGTGCGCAGATAGGCCGTGAACATGCGGTTATAGGCGTGGCGCGCCGCGTCCTTGTCGAGATCGAAGGAATAGGCGTCCTTCATCAGGAATTCGCGGCCGCGCATCACGCCGAAGCGCGGGCGGACCTCGTCCCGGAACTTCCACTGGATGTGGTAGAGATTGAGCGGCAGGTCCTTGTAGGACTTGACGTAGGACCGAACGATCTCGGTGACCATCTCCTCGTTGGTCGGGCCGTAGAGCATGTCGCGATCATGCCGGTCCTTGATGCGTAGCATCTCCTTGCCATAGGCGTCGTAGCGCCCGCTCTCCCGCCAGAGATCGGCCGACTGGATGGTCGGCATCAGGATCTCGATGGCGCCCGAGCGATTCTGCTCCTCGCGGACGACATTGCTGATCTTGTTCAGCACGCGCAGGCCGAGCGGCAGCCAGGAATAGATGCCCGCGGATTGCTGGCGGATCATGCCGGCGCGCAGCATCAGTCGGTGCGAGACGATCTCCGCTTCCTTGGGCGTGTCGCGCAGAAGGGGCAGGAAATAGCGGGAAAGACGCATCGGAAAACCTGTCGGAGGGCCCTGCGCGCGGAATCGCGCCGGGTGATCGGAAAGCGAGTCGGCCTGCCTGAGAGACACCATCGCTCTCGGCAAAAAGCAAACCAAAATCAGCAGGAAGCGGCGGAAGATGGCGAAGTTATGTGCTTTTTGCAGAGCCGGCGGAACCACCTCCGTCATTCCGGGGCGCGGCGGAGCCGCGAGCCCGGAACCCATGGACACCATCGTTGTCGGAGAGGATTCCAGGCTGCCGCGCTTCGGCCCATTCTGAACCGTCCCGTTCATGGGTTCCGGGCTCGGCCCTGCGGGCCGCCCCGGAATGACGGCGCATTTCCGCCGCTTCAGCTGTTCGCGAAGCGCGCCTTCAGCGCGGCGAGCACCGGGGCCGGCACGAAGGGCGAGACATCCCCGCCCATCGCCGCGATCTGGCGCACCAGCGTCGCGGTGATATGGCGCACGCCCGGTGAGGCCGGCAGGAAGACGGTCTGCACATCCGAGGCCATGGTGCCGTTCATCCCGGCCATCTGCATCTCGTAGTCGAGATCGCTGCCGTCGCGCAGGCCGCGGATGATGATCGAGGCCCCTGCCCGGCGCGCCGCATCGACGGCGAGATCGTCGAAGGTCACGACATCGAGCGCGGCGCCTTTGGCTGCCAGCAACGGTCCGGCAACGGCGCGCAGCAATTCGGCGCGCTGATCGACCGACAGAAGCGGCGTCTTGCCGGGATGGACCCCGATCGCCAGGACGAGCCTGTCGCAGAGGCCGGCGGCCGCGGCGATGACGTCGGCATGGCCGTTGGTCACGGGGTCGAAGGAGCCGGTATAGAAAGCGATGCGCGTCATAGGGCCAGCGTTAGCGGCTGGACTGGAAGACGACAAGCCTTCTCAGGGGCTTGGCGGGCGACACCTATCACAGCCCTCATCCTGAGGAGCAGCCGAAGGCTGCGTCTCGAAGGATGCTTCAGGAGGCTCGGGAGACATCTGGACCATCCTTCGAGACGCCGCTTCGCGGCTCCTCAGGATGAGGGCTCACATGTCCAAAAGGCTTCTCAGGACAGCGGCACCAGCGCGGCGAGCGCCGCGGCGCTGCCGATGATGATCGAGACGAGAACCATGAGAGACGCCGCAGCGGAAGCACGGCGGGAGCTGGCGAAGGTCAGGCGGGTATCCATGAAGATAACCTCGGCGAATCGCGGTTGATCCGGTTTCCCTTGGGTGATGGCCGGTGGGGGCCGTCCCAAGGCGAGATTTTGACGAAACGGTGACATCGCCCGCTTGTTCCGGCTTTCGATTGCCTTTTTGGGTCCGGCAAGCCTAAACGGGCGCGCCATGCTGACGATCAACGACATCACCTATCGCCTCGGCGAGCGCCTGCTGCTCGACCATACCGGTGCCGCCATCCCCGATGGCGCGCGCGTCGGCTTCGTCGGCCGCAACGGCACCGGCAAGACCACGCTGTTCAAGATCATCACCGGCGACCTCGGCACCGAGAGCGGCAATGTCAGCCTGCCGAGGGGCCGGCGCATCGGCGGCGTCGCACAGGAAGCACCGGGCGGCCCGGAGACGCTGATCGAGGTCGTGCTCGCGGCCGATACCGAGCGCATGGCCCTGATGACAGAAGCGGAGACCGCGACCGATCCGCATCGCATCGCGGAGATCGGCACGCGGCTCGCCGATATCGGCGCGCATTCGGCCCCGGCGCGCGCCGCGATGGTGCTGCACGGGCTCGGCTTCAACGAAGAGGCGCAACAGCGCCCCTGCTCCGATTTCTCGGGCGGCTGGCGCATGCGCGTCGCGCTCGCGGCGGTGCTGTTCTCCGAGCCCGACCTGCTGCTGCTCGACGAACCCACCAACTATCTCGACCTCGAAGGCACGCTCTGGCTCTACGACTACCTGGAGCGCTATCCGCATACCGTGATCGTCATCAGCCACGATCGCGAATTGCTGGACACCTCGGTCGACCACATCATGCATCTCGACCAGGGCAAGCTGACGCTTTATCGCGGCGGCTATTCCTCCTTCGAGAAGCAGCGCGCCGAGAAGCAGATGCAGCTCGCTCGCGCCAAGGAGAAGCAGGACGCCGAGCGCAAGCATCTCCAGTCCTTCGTCGACCGCTTCAAGGCCAAGGCGACCAAGGCCCGGCAGGCGCAGTCACGCGTCAAGCGGCTGGAGAAGATGCAGACCATCGCCGCGATCGTCGATCGCGACGTGCAGCCCTTCGTCTTCCCCGGCCCGGAGAAACCGCTCTCGCCGCCGATGATCGTGCTGGAGGATGCCGCCGCCGGCTATGGCGAGCGCAAGGTCTTGTCGCGGCTCAACCTGTCGCTGGCGCCCGACGATCGCATCGCGCTGCTGGGTTCGAACGGCAACGGCAAGTCGACCTTCTGCAAGCTGATCGGCGGGCGGCTCGACGCCATGTCCGGCGAGATGAAGAAGTCGAGCAAGCTGGAGACGGCCTATTTCGCCCAGCACCAACTCGACGAACTCCGCATCGAGGATACGCCGGTCGGCCATCTGCGCGACCTCATGCCGGATGCGCCGGAAGCGAAGGTGCGCTCCAAGGCGGCCCAGATCGGCTTCCCGGCGAACAAGGCCGATACGCCGGTGAAGCTGCTCTCCGGCGGCGAGAAGGCGCGTCTGATGTTGGGCCTTGCGACCTTCCATGGGCCGCATCTGCTCATCCTCGACGAGCCCACAAACCATCTCGACATCGACAGCCGGACCGCACTGGTCAACGCGATCAACGAGTATCCAGGCGCCGTCATCCTGGTCAGCCACGACCGCTTCCTGATCGAGGCCTGCGCCGACCGGCTCTGGCTCGTCGGCGGCGGCACGGTGAAGAATTTCGACGGCGACATGGACGATTACCGCAGCTATGTGCTCGGCGCCGCCAAGGCCGAGAAGCGCGGCAAGCCGGCGCCGGACGCCGCCGCCAAACCCAAGGCCGACGAGCGCAAGGAAGCGGCGACGAAGCGGGCCGCACAGGGACCGCTCAGGCAGAAGCTCAACCTCGCCGAGGCGCGCATCGCCAAGCTGACCGGGCTGATCGAGAAGGTCGATGCGGCGCTCGCCAACGGCGCTTTCGCACGCGATCCCGACAAGGCTATCCAGATTTCGCGCCAGCGCGCCGAACTGTCGGAGGCTCTGGCTGCGGCCGAGGAGGAATGGCTGCTGCTCGGCGAGGAACTGGAGAACGCCTGAGGCTTCAGGTCTCCTGCATGCGGTGCCCCCGGCACCGGCTTCTTACTGGCGCGGGACGCAAGCGCCGAGCCTCAGCATTGTGCCGGCTGGGCAGGTATGCGCGCCGGTGGGCTGCGAGATCGGCCGGACGGATTCACAGCAGGCGCCGCGGACGACATAGCCGCTCGGGCAGCCGCCGGACATTTCCATCCGATCCTTGCCATCTCGCGTCGGGCGGCACGAGCCCGCCGCGAACGCGCCGTCGACGGCGCCAAACGTGACCACTGCCAACGCAGCATAGATGGCAAGTCTGATCATAGGCGGTCATCTCCGATGGCGGCGGCCGTCGGCGAGTGGTTCCCTCGGCGGGAGTTAGCGACGGCCATCCTAGCTGGCCGGATCATACATGAACTCGCGAAGCTCCTGCGCGCAGCGGCAGGCCCGCGCGAGCTTCGCCGCCCATTTCACCGCCTCTTCGCGCGACGGCAGTTCCAGCACTGTGAAGCCGCCATTGAGGCGACTGCCGGGGTAAATCTGCCCGGACACCGATCCATCCACGGCGACGAGCACGGGGGCGACGGGCTCGTTGATCCCGCCGCCGAAGACATAGACACCCGCAGCCTTCGCCTCCTCGATCACGGCGCGAGAGTCGACGCCAGCGGCGGCCAGGTGCTCGTCCGTGACGACCATCGCCTCGCTCGGAAAGGAGATCAGGTATTTCGTCATGCCGGAATGATGCGTTGCAGGTTCAGTGAAAACAAGTGGACGGGCGCCGGATGGCTTTCCCAGCCGGGACGCCTGAACGGACCGGACGACGACATTGAAGAAGTACGAACACTATCTCGACACTGAGCGACGCCGTAAGCTCGGCTGAACGAGCGAGCTTGGAGCTTCCGGCCATGGATTGGCGGGTTTGGCACGAGAAATACGACAGTCCGGATTCGCGCATGTCGCGGCGGCTGCGGACCGTTCAGGATCAAATCCGGGCGGTTCTGGACAGCAGCCGACCCGGGCCCTTGCGGGTTATCAGCCTTTGCGCCGGGCAAGGGCGCGACCTGCTCGAAGTTCTCTGCGATCATCCGAGGCGCAACGACGTCCGGGCACGGCTCGTGGAGCTGGATGAAAACAATACGACGGTCGCTGCGGAATTCGCGCGTGGCAATACGCTCGATCAGATTGAGATCGTGACCGGCGATGCCTCGCTGGCCGATCAATATCGCGGCATGGTGCCGGCGGACCTCGTGTTGATCTGCGGCCTGTTCGGCAACATCTCCGATGCCGACATCAAACGCACGGTCGACACCTGCCCGCAGTTATGCGCGACAGGCGGGCATGTGATCTGGACCCGCCATCGTCGCGCGCCCGACCGCGTGCCGTCGATCTGCGAGCAGTTCGAAGCGCTGGGTTTTGAGCAGTGCTGGTTGTCGGGGGACGATACGGAGCTCGGCGTCGGCGTGCATCGCTTCTCGGGAGAGCCTCAACCGCTCGAAAACGGGCGGAGCCTGTTCCAGTTCGTCGGATACGACAGGCTCGCGAACTGAGCGGTGAGCTGGCGCGAGCGCCATCGCTCAGATGCCGAGCGGCGGCGCTGACAGCACATAACGCTGCTGTTGGATGTCCTGCCCCCGTGAGCGCGATTCGACGCGAACGATGTCGAGCGGCTGAAATCCGAGCTTGAGGAGGATGTTCCCGGATGCCGCGTTCTCAGCAGCGTGCCCGGATCGGAGGCCCCGCAGCCGGACCTTCTCGAAAGCAAAATCCACGACCGCCTGTGCTGCCTCACGGGCGTAGCCGCGTCCCCAGGACGCCTGCTCGAACCAATATCCCAGTTCGCCTTCCTGTCCGGAGATTTCGTCGACATCGACGACGCCGATGAAGCGCCCCTCCAGCTCGACAGCGAACCGATAGGCTTCACCGGCCTCCCATTCGCGCCCATGGTCCGCGAACCAGGCCTCGATGCGCTCTCGATCCGGAGGGAACGCGGCCATGCGCAGCATTCGCGTCACGTCCCAGTCAGACTGAATTTCGAAGGCACGTTCCACGTCGGAGACGCTCGTCGGGCGCAAAACGAGGCGCTCGGTCATCATCCGACAAGGAGGTATAGGGGCCATGCTCATCCACCGCTGCCGATGACAAACCCAATATCACAGAGCCGGGCCCACGAAGCTCTTCCACTCCAGAGGCCGCCCGCAGCCCCTTAGCTCACCCCTGCCCAGGCTTCACGATCCGCGTCAGGCGGTTGTCGGTAAAGAGATAGATCTCGCGCCCACCGGGCTCCGAATAGAGCACCTGGACCTCGCGCTGGCCCTTGCCGCTCTCGCCGACCAGCACGTCGGTCGGGCGAGCGCCTTTCAGCTTCAGCAATTCACACTCGGTGATGCCGGGCGCGATCTCCTTCGGCAGCGGCCGGGTCGAGGGATCGAGCGAGATGCCGACGCTGCACTCGCCCTCCGGGGTCAGCACCGGCTCCTGTGTCGAGATGCCGGCGCTGGCCGAGGCGGTCTTCGTCGTGGTGACGCCGCCTTTGGTTTCGGACTGGAAGGCGAAGCCGCCCATGTCGACCGAACAGCCGGCAAGGGCCGCGGTGCAGAGCAACAGAACAGGCAGTCTCACGCTTTTTTCTCCCAACGGCCGGCATCGTCCTGCTGCCAGTAGCTGGCGGCATGGCCCGAGGCCCTGGCCTTCTTCCAATCCTCGCGGGCGGCCGCAAGCGCCTCGGGATCGTCGCCATCGAATATCAGGACGACGCGCTCGTAGTCCTGCATTGCGTCGGGAATACGGACCCCGTCGGCGCAGATCCGGACCTGGGCGGCATTCGGATTGTGCGCCTGCGTCGTCAGCACGACCGGGTTTTGCGCCGCATCAGCCTCCAGCGCCGTGACATGCGGCAGGAAACTCTCATCCGCATAGGTCCAGAGGTGGTCGTCGAGCACGCTCATCCGCTCCTGGCCGCCGACCTCGACGACGACCTTCTGGCCGCGCGACAAGGCGCGGTCGAGGATCGTCGGCAGGACCTGCTCCAACGGGCGGGACTGCAGATGGAAGAACAGGATCTCGGCCATCGAAACCCTTATCCTCTAATGAGTTACCAGCATTATCGCAGGAATCGAATCAATCCTCGTAGTGATCCGCGACCAGCCGGTCGAGCAGGCGCACGCCCCAGCCCGGGCCCCAGGACCGGTTGATCTCCGAATTCGCGGCGGCCATTCCGGTTCCCGCGATGTCGAGATGTGCCCAGGGCGTGTCGTTGACATGGCGCTGCAGGAACTGCGCCGCGGTGATCGAGCCGCCATAGCGACCGGCCGAGTTCTTCATGTCGGCGAATTTCGAGTCGATCATCTTGTCGTAGGCCTTGCCGAGCGGCATGCGCCAGACCGTCTCGCCAGTGGCGATGCCGGCGGCCGTCAGGCGCTCCGAGAGTTCATCGTTGTTGCTGAACAGCCCAGCATTCTCCTGCGCCAGCGCCACGAGGATCGCACCGGTCAGTGTCGCCAGATTGATCATGAAGCGCGGCGAGAAGCGCTCCTGCGTGTACCAGAGCACATCGGCCAGAACGAGGCGGCCCTCGGCGTCCGTGTTGATGATCTCGATGGTCTGGCCGGAGAGCGAGGTGACGATATCTCCGGGGCGCTGGGCATTGCCGTCTGGCATGTTCTCGACGAGGCCGATCACGCCGATGGCGTTGACCTTGGCCTTGCGACCGGCGAGCGCCTGCATCAGGCCGACGACGCAAGCCGCGCCGGCCATGTCGCCCTTCATGTCCTCCATGCCGGCGCCCGGCTTCAGCGAGATGCCGCCGGTGTCGAAGGTCACGCCCTTGCCGACGAAGGCGACGGGCTTCTCGTCCTTCTTCGCGCCGTTCCAGCGCATGATGGCGACGCGGCTTTCCCGGCGCGAGCCCTGACCGACGCCGAGCAGCGCGCGCATGCCGATCTTCTTCAGCGCCTTCTCGTCGAGAATCTCGATCTCGACACCGAGCTTTTCGAGCTTGGCGGCGCGGTCGGCGAATTCCTCGGGGTAGAGCACGTTCGGCGGCTCGTTCACGAGGTCGCGAGCCTGGATGACGCCGGCGGCGATAGCGTCGGCCGTCTTCACCGCCTTCTTGACGGCGGACGGGTCGGCGGTGCGCAGCGTGACCGTCAGCGGCTCGGCCTCGTCCTTGTCCTTGCTCTTGGTCTTGTAGCGATCGAAGGCATAGGCGCGCAGCCTGAGACCGAGCGCGATGTCGGCGGCCTGCTTCGCCTCGACCGGGCCTTCCGGCAGCGCGAGGACGATCTCGGCGCTGCGGCCGGCCCCGAGGCGTCCGGCGATGGCGCCGCCCAACTTGACGAAATCGAGCTTGGCGCGCTCGTCCTCAGGCCCGACGCCGACGACGATCAGGCGCTCGTAGGAGGCCCCCTCCGGCGAAGGCAATGTCAGCCCCGCCAGCGCCTTGCCCTTGAAACGTTCGGCGGCGGCGGCCCGCGTCAGCAGCGCCTGGGCGCCCTCGCCGGTCCATTGCAGCGCCGCGCCGGGCACGGCGAGCGCATCCGAAACGAGGATCACGAGATCCTGCCCCTCGACGGCATCCAGGGCTTTGATCTCGAGCTTCAGGCGCTGCGACATGATCCGCTCACAATCTTGCGAAAATGACAGGGGAAGGACACTGGACGGCAGACGACAAACGATTCCCGTTTGCGCCCTCGCCGCGCCTATACCATAGGGTGTGTCCGACGAACCACCTCGGAGGGCGCAAGCTCTCCCTCTCCGGAACCGACGCGTGCTTCTCAACCGCCTCGATCGCTACATCCTGAAGATCGCAGCGGTCGCGGCGATCGTGCTCCTGCTCGGCCTGACCGGCGTGATCTGGGTCACGCAGGCGCTGCGCGAGGTCGATCTCATCACCGGCAAGGGCCAGACGATCCTGATCTTCCTGACCGTGACGCTGCTCTCGCTGCCGGCCCTGATCGCCGGCATCGCGCCCGTCGCGCTGTTCATGGCGACGCTCTACACGCTCAACAGGCTCAACGGCGATTCCGAGCTGATCGTGATGAACGCCGCCGGCGTCGCCCCGCAGCGCATCACGCGCCCCTTCATCGTGCTGACGATCGCGACCTCGCTGATCGTCGCCTGGATGACGATCTCGGTGATGCCCGCGAGCTTCCGCATGCTGCGCGACCTGATCACGCTGATCCGTGCCGATTTCGTCGCCAATGTCGTCAAGGAAGGCCAGTTCGTCTCGCTCGATTCCGGCGTCACCTTCCACTACCGCGAAAAGGCCGGCGACGCGCTGGTCGGCATCTTCATGCAGGATCGCCGCGACCCGTCGCAGCCCTCGATCTACCTCGCCGAGCGCGGCCGGACGGTGGAAGCCGAGGGCCAGAGCTTCCTCATGCTGGAGAAAGGCACGATCCAGCGCGAGGCCAAGAACACCAGCACGACCTCGATCATCTCCTTCGAGCGCTATGCCCTGAACCTCTCGGCGCTGACCGGCGATTCCAGCGGCGGCCCCGGCGAGGGCGACGGCGACAAGGTGATCTACAAGCCGCGCGAGCGTTCGACCTGGGAGCTCCTCCGGCAGGACACGAACGAGGCCTATTACAAGATCCAGGAAGGCCGCTTCCGGGCCGAACTGCACAACCGGCTGTCGTCCCCGCTCTATCCCTTAGCCTTCATGCTGATCGCGTTCGCCGCCATCGGCGAGGCGCGCACCACCCGCCAGGGCCGGGCGCTGGCGATCCAGTCGGCGGTCATGATCGTCGGCGCGACCCGCATCGCGGCCTATGCCGCCTGGACCGCAAGCGTGCGCTCGCCCTTTGCCGCCGCGCTGCTCTACATCCTGCCGATCGTGGCCATCGTCCTGGCGACGGGCTTCATCTTCTACGGCGCGCGGATCCAGCCGATGCTGGCCCGCCTCCTTGCCCCCCTCACAACGCCGCTGGTCAATCTCGCGGCCCGTTTCCGGCGCGTCTGATGCTGCTGCTCACGACCTTCGGCCGCTATCTGACGAAGCGTTTCGCACGCGCCATCGTCGGCGTCTTCGGCACCTTCTTCTTCCTGATCGGGACGCTCGATTTCGTCGAGCTGATGCGCCGCGCCGGCGATTCCCCGATCGCGACGACGCCGCGAATCGTGCAGCTTGCCCTGTTCCGGGCCCCGGCCGTGGCCGAGCAGATCTTCCCCTTCGCCGCGCTGTTCGGCGGCATGTTCGCGCTGCTGACGCTGAGTCGGAAGCTCGAACTCGTCGTCGCCCGCTCCGTCGGCGTCTCGGCCTGGCAGTTCCTCCAACCCGCCGCCACGGTCGCCGGCGTGATCGGGCTCGTCTCGATCATGATCTACAATCCCGTCGCCGCCGAGCTGAAGCGCAAGGCCACGGCTCTCGAAACACGCCTGTTCGTGCGTTCGGGCGGCAAATCCGGCCTGCCCAAGGAAATCTGGCTGAGGCAGCGCAGCGTCGACGGCCAGGCGATCATCCGTGCCGCCGGTGCCCTGCCGGACGAGGACGGCCTGTCCCAGGTCGCCTTCTTCATCTTCAATCCCAACGGCAGCTTCAAGGAGCGAATCGACGCCCGTCAGGCCGTGCTGCGCCCGGGGCACTGGGAGTTGAGCGACGCGCGCTCCACCTCCGCCACGGAAGAGCCACAGAGCTATAAGAGCTACGTGCTCGCAACAACGCTGGAGCCTGAACAGATGCGCCAGAGCTTCACCCCACCCGATGCGGTGGGCTTCTGGTCCATGCCTACGGTGATCGAGCGGACGCAGCGCGCCGGGCTCGACACGACACCCTATGAGCTGCGCTACCAATCGCTCATGGCTCGCCCGCTGCTGCTGATCGCGATGGTGCTGGTGGCAGCATCCGTTTCTTTAAGATTTTTCAGATTTGGTGGTGTGACCAAACTGGTGATAGGTGGCGTCGCCGCGGGGTTCGTGCTCTATGTGGCGACACAACTGTCGGAGGAACTCGGATCGTCGGGAATCGTCAATCCGATCGTCGCGGCGTGGTTGCCTGCAGCATTGGGGGCAATGCTGGGAGCACTCGCCCTCCTCCATCAGGAAGATGGGTGAAACGTACTGTGCCTATGGTTAATTTCGAGTTTACGAGATGGGTCCAGGAGTGAACCGGCTAGCGCACTTCGCTGCGGCGACGGCTCTCGCCTCCAGTCTGGCCTATCTGCTGGCCGGGCCGGCCCATGCCCAGAATCGGGCGGCCGGTGCGCAGCCCAAGCCTGCGACTGCCGCTGCGGCCAAGCCGCAGGACCGGATGGTCGTGGATGCGCGCGAACTCGTCTACGACAACGACAAGAAGACGGTCGCGGCCGTCGGCGACGTCCAGATCCTGTACCAGGGCCGGACGATCGAGGCCGACCGCGTCATCTACGACCAGGGCAACAAGCGCGTCACCGCCATCGGCAACGCCCGGATCACCGAATCCAACGGCACGGTCATCACCGGCGACAAGTTCAACCTGACCGACGATTTCCGTGACGGCTTCATCGACTCGCTGCGCGTCGTGAACCCGGACAAGACCCGTTTCTCGGCGCCACGCGCCGAACGCACCGACGGCGAGACCTTCGTCTTCGAAAAGGGCATCTACACGGCCTGCGAGCCCTGCAAGGACAACCCGGAGCGGCCGCCGCTCTGGCAGGTCCGCGCTGCGCGGATCATCCACAAGAAGTCCGAGCAGACCATCTATTACGAGGATGCCCGGGTCGAGTTCGCCGGCATCCCGATGGCCTATATCCCCTATATGTCGGGTCCGGATTCGACGGTGAAGCGCAAGTCCGGCTTCCTGTCGCCGAAATTCATCAACACCTCGGCGCTCGGCTATGGCGTCGGCCTGCCCTATTTCCTCAATCTGGCGCCGAATTACGACCTGACGTTCACGCCGACCTATTTCAGCCGCCAGGGTTTTCTGGGTCAGACGGAATGGCGGCATCGCCTGATGAACGGGTCCTATACGATCCGGGCCTCGGGCATCTTCCAGCAGGACAAGAACGCCTTCCTGCCGAGCCCGCTCGGCCCGCGCGACAAGGAGTTCCGCGGCTCGGTGGAGACGAACGGCAAGTTCTTCATCAACCCGCGCTGGACGGTGGGTTGGAACGCCTCGATGTCGACGGATCGCTGGTTCTACAAGAACTACCGCATTCGCAACGAGAGCCTCAGCACCACCACCTATCTGCAGGAAGCGATCTCGACCGCCTATCTCAACGGCCAGAGCGAGAGCGCCTGGTTCGACCTGCGCGGCTACTACTTCCAGCCGTTGAACTATCAGGACTGGCAGAAGCAGCAGCCCGTCGTGCTGCCGGTGCTGGACTACGACAAGCGCGTCCACAAGCCGTCCTTCCTGGGCGGCGAGCTCTCGTTCACCGCCAACGTCACGAGCCTGACGCGCGATACCGCCGCCTTCACGCAGCTGCCGCAGCAGAAGAATTACCTGATCACGACGCCGAGCTATTCGCTCTATGACGGCTGCGCCGTCTACGACAAGAATCACTGCCTGGTGCGCGGGCTGGCCGGCAATGTCTCCCGGGCCACGGCACAGGTTGCCTGGCGGCGCAACTTCATCGACCCGCTCGGCCAGATGTGGACGCCCTACGCCTCTGTGCGGGCCGACATCTTCTCGATCAATCCCGATACCACCGGGCTGATCAACGCGCGCGTCGCGACCATCGCCGACACCTCGGACGAGGTCTTCGGCCGGGTCATGCCGGCGATCGGGCTGATGTACCGCTACCCGTTCGTCGCCAAGACCGGCTGGGGCACCCATATCATCGAGCCGGTCGCCCAGGTGGTTGCCCGCCCGAACGAGACGAACAGCCTGCGCGTCGCCAACGAGGATGCGCAGAGCCTCGTCTTCGACGCCAACAACCTGTTCGAATGGAGCGGCAAGTTCTCCGGCTTCGACCGCGTCGAAGGCGGGACGCGCGCGAATGTCGGCGCGCTCTATACCGGCCGTTTCGGCAAGGAGGCGTTCGCCAACCTGCTCATCGGCCAGTCCTTCCAGCTCGGCGGACGCAATTCCTTCGCCAGCGGCGACCTGCACAATACCGGCCTGAATTCCGGCCTCGAAACCCGCAACTCCGACTATGTCGCCCGCGCCCAGCTCTCGCCGTTCAAGGGCTTCTTCCTGACCGGCGCGACCCGCCTCAACGCGACGACCTTCGAGGCCCAGCGGATCGACGCCGCCGCGACCTATGCCAACAGCATCATCACCGCCTCGGTCGGCTATGGCCGCTACGAGCCGCAGCCCGATCTCGGCATCTCGCGACGCCGCGAGGGCCTGTCGCTCAACGGCTCGCTCAAGGTCGCCGATAACTGGCGCCTGCGCGCCGGGGTGCTGTTCGACCTCGACAAGTACAAATACGACCGCGAGCGCTATCGGGATGCCTACGCATCCTATCTCGCGGCCCCGGCTGTGTCCGCGGTACCGATCTATCCGAATACAGGGCCGTTCCAGACCGCCTCGACCTCGTTCGGGATCAACTACACCGACGAGTGCACGGTCTTCGACATCAGCTATTCGCAGAGCTATGCTGATCGTCAGGCGGGATCGACGAAAGACACGCGCACGGTCATGTTCCGCCTCGAACTGCGCACGCTTGGCGAGATCAGCTATTCGCAGAACCTCGGCTCGAGCTCGTCGAGCGACGGCGTCGGCTCGAACTAGTCGCCGCGCCGGCCCGGATCGGCGGGCCGGCTCCCCCTTCAGGCCGCGGAGTTCGTCTTGCCGGCAACGCCGCTCGCATTGACACAAGGAGATCCGGCCGGGATCGGGCCGGAGCTGACGCTGCGTGCCTGGCTTGAACGTCACGAGCGCGCGCTTCCTGCCTTCGCCTGCATCGGCGACCCCGACCATCTCGCCGCTGTCGCCGGCAGACTCGGCTGGAGCGTGCCGCTGCGCCTCTGCGACTGGAGCGATGCCGGCGTCGCCTTTGCCGAGACGCTGCCCGTCATTCCGCTCGCCTCCGGGGCAGGCAGGGCCATTCCGGGCAAGCCCGATCCGGCCACGGCCGACGGCACGATCAGCTCGATCGACCGGGCGGTCGCGGCCGTCCGTGCCGGCGAGGCCGCCGCCGTCGTGACCAATCCAATCGCAAAATCAGTGCTTTACAAAGCGGGCTTCAAGCATCCCGGCCATACCGAATACCTCGCGCATCTCGCGGCGCAGGGTGGCATCGCGCCGCGCCCGGTGATGATGCTCTGGTGCGAGGAGCTCGCCGTCGTCCCGGTGACGATCCACGAGCCCTTGCGCCGGGTGCCCGAGCTGCTGACCACGGCGCTCATCGTCGAGACCGGCCGGATCGTCGCGGCGGAGTTGCGAAGCCGATTCGGTGTCGCCCAGCCGCGATTGGCGATCAGCGGGCTCAATCCCCATGCCGGCGAGAACGGCACAATGGGTCACGAGGACGAGGCGATCGTCGCGCCGGCCATCGCCCAGTTGCAGGCGGAAGGCATCGACGCCCGCGGCCCTTACCCTGCCGACACGATGTTTCATGCGCGGGCACGCGCCGGCTACGACGCTGCACTGGCGATGTATCACGACCAGGCCCTGATCCCGATCAAGACGATCGCCTTCGACGAAGGCGTCAACGTCACGCTGGGCCTGCCCTTCGTCCGGACCTCGCCGGACCATGGCACGGCCTTCGACATCGCCGGAAAGGGCATCGCGCGGCCGGACAGCCTCTGCGCCGCGCTGAAGCTCGCCGCCCGGATGGCCGAGCGCAATCTCGCGGACACCGCTTCATGAGCCAGATCGACGACCTGCCGCCACTGCGCGAGGTGGTGGAGCGCCACGGACTGATGGCGCAGAAGGCGCTCGGCCAGAACTTCCTGTTCGACCTCAACTTGACGAGCCGCATCGCGCGCTCTGCCGGGCCGCTGGAAGGCCAGACGGTGGTCGAGATCGGTCCCGGCCCCGGCGGGTTGACGCGGGCGCTGCTGGCCAACGGCGCCGGCCGCGTCATCGCGATCGAACGCGACCGGCGCTGCCTGCCGGCGCTCGCCGAGATCGCGGCGCATTATCCGGGGCGGCTGGAGGTCATCGACGGCGATGCGCTGGCGGTCGACCTCACGCCGCATCTCGGCGGCGGGCGGGCGCGGATCGTCGCCAATCTGCCCTATAATATCGGCACGCCGCTGCTGGTCGGCTGGCTCAGCCTCGAGCCCTGGCCGTCCTGGTGGGATTCGCTGACCCTGATGTTCCAGCGCGAGGTCGCCGAGCGCATCGTCGCGACGCCGGATGAGCGGGCCGATTACGGCCGGCTCGCGGTGCTGTCGAACTGGCGCTGCGAGACGAAGATCCTGTTCGACGTACCGCGCAGCGCCTTCGTGCCGCCGCCGAAGATCACCTCGTCGATCGTCCAGCTGATCCCGCGCGCACAGCCGGAGCCCTGCGACCGGCGCCTGCTGGAGCGGGTGACGCTCGCGGCCTTCGGACAGCGGCGCAAGATGCTGCGGCAGAGCCTGAAGGCCGTGCTGCCGGACCCCGCGCCGATCATCGAGGCCGCGGGCCTCAACGAGACGGCACGCGCCGAGGAGATCCCGGTCTCGGGCTTCGTCAGGCTGGCGAACGCGCTGGCCGCCCAGCGCTAGGTACATCCTTGTCATTCCGGGGCTTCGCGCAGCGAAGAACCCGGAATCCACGACTGGGCGAGTGTTGGCGATCATGCGGCTGAATGGGCTCACCCCAGTCGTGGGTTCCGGGTTTGGCCTTCGGCCGCCCCGGAATGACAGGGGCTGTGGCGCCCGCTGATCAGGGCAGTTGCTCGGTCAGGAGCTGATCGACAAAATCGGTAAGGCCGACGGCGCGGCTGCGCTTCAGGCGCTCGGCCGTCAGGATCGCCTTGATCTGCTCATAGGCCGTTTGAAGATCGTGGTTGACGATGACGTAGTCGTACTGGCTCCAGCGCGCGATCTCGTCGCGGGCATTGGCGAGGCGCTTGACGATGACCTCTTCGGCATCCTCGGCGCGGCGGATCAGGCGCGAGCGCAGCTCGGCCATCGAGGGCGGCAGGATGAAGATGGTGACGACGTCGGCCCGCGCCTTCTTGACGATCTGCTGGGTGCCCTGCCAGTCGATATCGAACAGCACGTCGCGTCCGGCCGCCAAGGAAGCCTCGACCTCCTTGCGCGGCGTGCCGTAGCCGTTGCCATGGACCTCGGCCCATTCCAGCAGATCGTTGTGCTGGCGCATGGTGTCGAAGGCCGTGCGATCGATGAAGCGATAATGCACGCCCTCGATTTCCGACGGACGCTTGGCGCGGGTCGTCACCGAAATCGAGAGGTCGAGATTGTTCTCGCTCTTGAGATTGCGGGTGAGCGTCGTCTTGCCGGCACCCGAAGGCGAGGACAGGATCAGCATGAGGCCGCGACGGGCTGGGTGAAGAGTGTCGACCATCGGGCTCATTCCACGTTCTGAACCTGCTCGCGCATCTGGTCGACGACCGTGCGGAGCTCGAGGCCGATGCGCGACAGGCCGGGATCGTTGGCCTTGGCGCAAAGCGTCGAGGCCTCACGGCCGAATTCCTGCGCCAGAAAATCAAGCTTGCGGCCGATCGGGCCGCCCTTGGCCAGAAGCTCGCGCAGAGCCACGACATGAGCCTGCAGGCGGTCGATCTCCTCGCGGATATCGGCGCGCACCGCGATCAGCGCGGCCTCCTGGTGAAGGCGCTGCGGATCGAAGCCGTTATTGGCTCCGAGCAGGGTCTCGACCTGAGCCGCGATCCGGGCGCGGATCGCCTCGCTGCTGCGGGCGGGGTGATGCTCCGCTTCGCCGGCGAGCCGGGCGATGGTTTCGAGATGGCCGAGAACAATCGTCTCGAGCGCCCGCCCTTCGGCGGCCCGCGCGTCTTTCAAGGCGTCAGTGACGGCTTCGAGACCGGCAAGGGCCGGAGCCTCGACCGCGCCCAGCACATCCTGCGCCTCGTCGGCATAATCGACGACGCCGCGGATGCCGAGCAGTCCGTCATAGGATGGCGGGTTGATGCCGGCAGCCGGGGGAAGCCGCTCCACGGCCTCAAGCAGCGCAGCGAGAACCGCCTCGTTGACGCGCGGGCGCGGCGGGCCGGCATCGCTGGTGACGGCGAGATTGACGTGAAGCGTTCCGCGCGAGAAGGCCCCGCCCAGCCGCTTGCGGGCCGCCTCTGCGAGGACCTCGAAACCCGGTGGGACACGGACACGCAGATCGAGCCCACGCCCGTTGACGCTGCGAATTTCCCAGGCCCAGCCATGGACTCCGGCCGTTCCTGCCGCACGGGCAAACCCCGTCATGCTTTCGATGGCCATCGCCCCTGCCGCCTTCATGTGAGATCGGGCGGGACCGTAGTGGCGCGCATCCGCGACAGCAAGCGGCCCGCTGCCGGAAAATGGGGATTGAGAGCGTTCCGGCCGGCAGATCAGGGCTTGAGCTGCGGCACCTGCTTCGGCGAGTTCAGATCGAAGCTCTTGTTGAGGAGCGGGTCCCGTGTCGTGCCTTCCGAAGCGTCGAAGGCGCGGGCGCGCGTGCCCGCCACCGTTCCGACCGGCTGGGCGACCGGAACGCCAGCGGAGCCGGCATTGTCGGCCGCGGGCTGCGTCGTGGCCGGCGCCTCGGTGCGGTTGTCGGGGCCGGCCGGGGGCTCGACCTTGTCGACGCTGTCCGCGGGCGGCTTGCCGCCCTGCTGCTGCGAGCGCGTCGTCTCGATCTGGCGCCAGCGCCCGACATTGCGGTTGTGCTGCTCCAGGGTCTCGGCGAAGGCGTGGCCGCCGCTGCCGTCGGCGACGAAGTAGAGGTCCTTGGTCCGCGAGTGATTGACGACCGCTTCCATGGCGGCGCGGCCGGGATTGGCGATCGGACCCGGTGGCAGGCCGTTGATCACATAGGTGTTGTAGGGCGTCGCCTGGGTGATCTCGCTGCGCAGGATCGGCCGGCCGAGCGTGCCCTTGCCGCCGACGAGGCCGTAGACGATCGTCGGGTCGGATTGCAGCCGCATCTTCTGGTTCAGGCGGTTGATGAAGACGCCGGCGACACGCGGGCGCTCGTCGGCGCGGCCGGTTTCCTTCTCGACGATCGAGGCGAGGATGACCAGTTCCTCAGTCGTCTTGATCGGCAGGCCGGCGGGAATGCGAATATTCCTGAGAACCGCGACCTGGCTGCGCGCCATCACGTCGAGGATGCCCTTCCGGGAGAAGCCGCGCGGAAAGCGATAGGTGTCGGGCAGGATCGAGCCTTCCCTGGGCACCTCCGCGATGTCGCCGGTCAGAAGCTCGTTGTTCCGCAGCCGCTCGACGATCTGCTCGCTCGTCAGCCCCTCGGGAATGGTGATCGAATACTCGACCGACTTGCCGCTGGAAATGACGCCGAGGATCTCCTGCGGGCTGACGCGCGCCTTGAACAGGTACTCGCCCGCCTTCAGCTTGTGCCAGTCGCCGCTGACGACGGCCGCGATGCGGAAGCTCAGCGGATGCTCGATCAGGCCTTCGCGCTGCAGCAGCTCCGTGATCTCGGTGAGCCCGCTTTCCTTGGGGATGATGAGGGTGCGGTCGCTGGCGAGCGGCCCCGGCGCCTTGCTCTGGTTCGAGACGATCGCGATGCCGGCACCGACCACGCCGGCGCCGACGAGCGCGACCGTGAACAGACCACTCAGCATGGACAGGAAAGGGCTGCGCCGACGGCGACGGACCTTCGGCGGCGGCGCCGGAGGCGCTACGGGCTTGAGGGCCTCGCTCGGACTCTTCGGGGCGACGCGGGGCGTATCATTCACGATCAAGACGCTCGCAGCACGGGGTAGATGATCTCGGCACGGTGCAACCAGACCGCGCCTGCCGGAGTGGGCAGACAACCGCACCGAAGCCGGACGGTCGCATTAGAGCCGGTTTCCTCGCGGCTGTGAACGCGGAATCACGCATTCAGCCGCATCGGCGACAGACTCTACCCAAGAATATGGCGAAACCGCGCTATCTCGCAGCGGCTCACTGTTCGGGTCGATAGCGCCGCATCACCAGCGAGGCATTGGTCCCGCCGAAGCCGAAGGAATTCGACAGCGCGTAGTCGATCTCGCGCTTGCGGGCGGTATGCGGCACCAGGTCGATCTCGGTCTCGACGGACGGATTGTCGAGATTGATCGTCGGCGGAGCAATCTGGTCGCGGATGGCGAGCACCGTAAAGATCGCCTCGATCGCACCGGCAGCGCCCAGCAGATGGCCGGTCGCAGACTTGGTCGAGGACATGGACGGGCGCTTGGGCGCATTGGCCAGCAGGCGCTCGACGGCGCGCAGCTCGATCTCGTCGCCGAGCGGCGTCGAGGTGCCATGGGCGTTGATGTAGTCGAGATCGCCAGCCGTGATGCCGGCGCGATCCAGCGCGGCCTGCATGCAGCGATAGGCGCCATCGCCGTCTTCGGAGGGCGAGGTGATGTGATAGGCATCACCCGACATGCCGTAGCCGACGATCTCGGCATAGATGCGTGCGCCGCGGGCCAGAGCGTGATCGAGTTCCTCGAGCACGAGCACGCCGGCGCCCTCGCCCATCACGAAGCCGTCGCGGTCCCTGTCATAGGGGCGCGAGGCCTTCTCGGGCGTATCGTTGAAACCGGTCGAGAGCGCGCGGCAGGCGCAGAAGCCGGCAATTCCGATGCGGTTGATCGCCGATTCGGCGCCGCCCGCGACCATGACCTCGGCATCGCCCAGCGCGATCATGCGGGCGGCGTCGCCAACCGCATGCGCACCGGTCGAGCAGGCGGTCACGACGGCATGGTTCGGACCTTTCAGCCCGTGCTCGATCGAGACATAGCCCGCCGCCAGATTGCTCAGGCGGCCGGGAATGAAGAAGGGCGACAGGCGACGCGGGCCGCGCTCCTTGAGCAGGAGCGAGGCTTCGTAGATGCCGCCGAGCCCGCCGATGCCGGAGCCGATGGCGACGCCGGTGCGGATCTGGTCCTCGTAGCTTTCCGGCTTCCAGCCGGCGTCCTGCAACGCCTGCGTGGCCGCCGCCATGGCGAAGACGATGAAGTCATCGACCTTGCGCTGCTCCTTCGGCTCCATCCACTGGTCGGGATCGAACGTCCCGTCGCTGCCGTCACCCCGCGGGATGTTGCAGGCGATCCGCGCCGGCAGGTCGCTGGCGTCGAAACTGGTGATGGGGCCAGCGCCGCTGGCGCCGGCCAGAAGGCGCGACCAGGTCGGCTCGACGCCGCATGCAAGCGGCGTCACCATACCGAGCCCGGTCACGACGACGCGCCGCATCGGATAACTGCGAGAAGCCATGGCTCTTTCTGCGTGGATCGACCCTGAGGGCCGATCAGGCGCTCTTCGCGGAGAGGAACTTCACGGCGTCGCCGACGGTCACGATCGTCTCGGCGGCATCGTCCGGGATCTCGACACCGAACTCTTCCTCGAAGGCCATCACGAGCTCGACGGTGTCGAGGCTGTCCGCGCCCAGGTCCTCGATGAAGTTGGCGCCGTCGACGACCTTGTCGGCCTCGACGCCGAGGTGCTCGACCACGATCTTCTTCACGCGCTCGGCAACATCGCTCATGGGTCTTTTCCTTAGACTTAGAAACTGAAAACGCATCGCAGGGATGCGACGCGGTGGAGGGATCTCATTCCGAGCCGCCGCGCCACCTGACGATGTCCGCGATCCGGAAAGCTCGAAGCCTGCACAAACGCAACAACCGAGGTTTCGTCAAGTCCCCTCGGATCGCCCAGCGGCAGCGCGACGGCGCTAGTTAACACACCCTTTACGGACTGGCGAGTGCGCCGCAGACTTATCAAAACCGATCTGAAATGGGCGCTAACGCCCCTAGATCATTGCCATTCCGCCGTTGACGTGGAGCGTCTGCCCGGTCACGTAACCAGCTTCCGTGCTGGCGAGGAAGGCCACGGCCGCGGCCACATCGGCGCCCTCGCCAAGGCGGCCCATCGGCACGCCGGAGAGAATGCCCTCGCGCTGCTTGTCGTTGAGCGCCTGCGTCATCGGCGACTCGATGAAGCCCGGAGCGACCACGTTGACGGTGATGTTGCGGCTGGCGACCTCGGCGGCCAGCGCCTTGGACATGCCGATCAGCCCCGCCTTGGCGGCTGCATAGTTGCCCTGGCCAGGGTTGCCGGTCGTGGCGACGACCGAGCCGATCGCGACGATTCGGCCATAGCGCCGGCGCATCATCGACTTCACGGCGGCGCGAGACAGGCGGAACGCCGCCGTCAGATTGACCGCGAGCACGCTGTCCCAGTCCTCATCCTTGAGGCGCAAGAACAGGTTGTCGCGGGTGATGCCGGCATTGTTGACGAGGATATCGAGCCCGCCGAGCTTCTCCTCGGCGGTCGGCACCAGGGCCTCGACCGAATCCTTGTCGGAGAGGTTGCAGGGCGCGATCACGACGCGCTCGCCGAGTTCGGCCGCCAGGGCTTCCAGCGCTTCGGCGCGCGTCCCCGAGATCGCGACGCTGGCGCCCTGCGCATGCAGCGTCCGGGCGATGGCTCCGCCGAGGCCACCGGTCGCGCCGGTGACCAGGGCCTTGCGGCCGGTCAGATCAAACATGTTCGCTCCCCTTGTTCGGCATCCTGCCGCTGCAGCCCGTCCTGGGTTTCTGCACTCCGCATCAGACCGAAAGTGGGAACCACTTCTCGGTTTGATGCGACGATATCAAGCCTTGCGGGCCTTCCAGGCCGCGATGTCCTCAGCCGTGCCGATCGAGACCGGCGCGGCACCCGCGACGATACGCTTGACCAGCCCGGCCAGCACCTTGCCGCTGCCGGCCTCGACGAAATCAGTGACGCCGGCTGCGGCCATCGCCTGCACGCATTCGCGCCAGCGCACCGTGCCGGTGACCTGCGCGACGAGCGAGGCCCGGATCGCATCGGGGTCGCTCAGCGGCGCGGCACCGACATTGGCGACGACCGGCACCACCGGCGCCTGCATCGCGACCTTGGCCAAGGCGTCACGCATCGCGTCGGCGGCCGGCTGCATCAGGGCGCAATGGAACGGTGCCGAGACCGGCAACAGCATGGCGCGCTTCACGCCGCGCTCGCCGGCCAGCACGATGGCGCGGTCGATCGCGGCCTTGGCGCCCGAGAGCACGACCTGACCGCCGCCGTTGTCGTTGGCGGCTTCACAGACTTCGCCCTGGGCCGCAGCGACCGCGATCTCGCGAGCGAGATCGAGCTCGGCGCCGAGCAGCGCCGCCATGGCGCCCTGCCCGGCCGGGACGGCCTTCTGCATGGCGTCGCCACGGATGCGCAGCAGGCGGGCGGCATCGCCAATCGAGAAGGTGCCGGCAGCGGCCAGCGCCGAATACTCGCCGAGCGAATGGCCGGCGACGAAGGCGGCATCGCGCTTCAGGTCGAGCCCGGCCTCGCTTTCGAGCACGCGCACGACCGCGAGGCTGACCGCCATCAGGGCCGGCTGGGCATTGGCCGTCAGGGTCAGCTCCTCGGAGGGCCCCTCCCACATCACGGCGGAGAGCTTCTGCGACAGGGCCGCATCGACCTCGTCGAAAACCGCCTTCGCGACGGCGAAGTTGTCGGCGAGGCTCTTGCCCATGCCGACGGCCTGCGAACCCTGGCCCGGGAAGATGAAGGCTGTGGTCATGCGCGGAACGCCTCGTTCTTCACTACTTATGTATTAAGACGGGGCTGTCACATCGGTTTAGCAGCCAAGTCAAGCACAAGGCCCATCTTTTCCGCCGGATGGGCGGTCTTTCGCACCAGATTCCGGTTGCCATGACGCACCGGACCCTGTAACCACCGCCATCTGCTTGTTCGGCCGGAGGCTGAACGGATGGCGCATGTCCGCAAGGATCGGCGCAGGCTCGTTTCCCGAACCGTCATCCCGTGTCTCCGCCTTCGATGAAATCCTGTCGGGCCTTATCCAGGGCTCGGAGGGCTCCGCGCCGGGCGAAGCAGGGTGAAACAAGGAAGGCCACATATGGCATTGTACGAGCATGTGCTGCTCGCGCGGCAGGATGTCAGCGCGCAGCAGGTCGAAGCTCTTGTCGAGCTTTTCAAGGGCGTGATCGAAGCGAATGGCGGCGCCATCCGCAAGGTCGAGTACTGGGGCGTCAAGTCCCTCGGCTACCGCATCCGCAAGAACCGCAAGGCGCATTACACGCTGCTGAACATCGAGGCTCCCTCCGCCGCCGTGCTGGAGATGGAGCGCCAGATGCGCATCAACGAAGACGTCCTGCGCTTCATGACCGTCAAGGTCGAGGAGCTCGAGGAAGGTCCGTCGGCCATGCTGCAGAAGCGTGACCGCGAAGACCGTCCGGAGCGTGGCGGCGACCGTTTCGATCGCGGCCCGCGCCGTGACCGTCCGCGTCGTGACGACGAAGCGACCGAAACCACCGAAGCGGAGGCCTGAGAATGTCGACTGCATCCGCTGGCGCCCGTCGCCCCTTCTTCCGCCGCCGCAAGTCCTGCCCCTTCTCGGGCGAAGGCGCCCCGAAGATCGACTACAAGGACGTGCGTCTGCTCTCGCGCTACATCTCCGAGCGCGGCAAGATCGTTCCGTCCCGCATCACGGCGGTCTCCGCCAAGAAGCAGCGCGAGCTCGCCCAGGCGATCAAGCGCGCCCGCTTCCTCGGCCTGCTGCCCTACGTCATCCGCTGAGCCGTTCACCGGTTACGGATACCGATATTCCCGGAGGCGCTTTCCGCGCCTCCGGTTCTCGCTTTCAAGATCAACCAGTCGCCTGGCGGTGAAACTCCACCGGGTTCGTTGAGGCCCAAGCGCCTCTCACCCTGCCGAGCCGAAATGGCTTGCGAGCAGCGGGACAGCAGGACGGACTTCATGATTCCGATCGTCGGCATCGGCGCGGGCCTCGTTTCGGCCCTGCTCTTCTCAGTGGTGATCACCGGATCGCCGCTGGCTGCCGTTCTGTATTCGGCCGCTCCCCTTCCGATCTTCATCGCATCGCTGGGCTGGAACCACCGCTCCGGGCTGTTCGCCACGGCTGCGGGCGCGCTCGCCGTCGCGGTTGCGCTCGCCCCCACCGGCGGCATCGCGTTTGCCCTGATCATCGGCCTGCCGGCCTGGTGGATCGCCTATCTCGCACTTCTCGCCCGCAGCGACACCGATGGCCGGGTCGAGTGGTATCCGCTCGGCAACCTGCTGCTCTGGATCGCCGCCACCGCTGCGCTCGCGACCGTCGGCAGCGCGCTGGTGATGACCACCGATTACGAGACCTATCGCTCGGTGATCGCCCGCATGATCGAGAACCTGCTGAACGAGATGGTGCGCGGCAAGCTGATCGCGCTGCCCGGCGACGTCCAGGTCAAGGAACTCGCGCAGAGCCTGGCGCCGGCCGTGCCGCTCGGCATCGGCGCCTCCTTCGTCACCACCATCACCGCCAATCTCTGGCTCGCGGCCCGCACCGTGAAGATGTCCGACCGTCTGCCGCGGCCCTGGCCCTTCATCCCGTCGACGACGCTGCCGCGCCAGGCGCTGCTGCTGCTGATCGCCGCGGGCTTCGTCGCGACGACCGGCGGCTTCATCGGCGTCGCCGCCATGGCCTTTGCCGGCGCGCTGCTCGCCGCCTTCATGTTCAGCGGGCTCGCCACGCTGCACGACATCTCGCGCGGCCGCCCCTGGCGGCTGCCGATGCTGATCTCGATCTATGTCGCCCTCGTCGTGATGCAGGCCGTTCTGACGCCGCTGCTCGCGATCGCGGGCGTCATCGACACGCTGCTCGGCCTGCGCAAGCGGGCCGCGCTGCCGCCTCCGCCTAACCATTCCTGAAATCCACGTCTCAAGACATAAACAAGGAGAAGACCCATGGAAGTGATCCTGCTCGAACGCGTCGCCAAGCTCGGCCAGATGGGCGACATCGTGAAGGTTCGCGACGGCTTCGGCCGCAACTACCTGCTCGCCCGCGGCAAGGCGCTGCGCGCCACCGAGGACAACAAGAAGCGCTTCGAGAGCCAGAAGCTCGAGCTCGAGACCCGCAACCTCGAGCTGAAGTCCGAGGCCGACGCCGTCGCCGAGCGCCTGAACGGCCAGAGCGTCACCATCCTGCGCCAGTCCGGCGAGTCCGGCGTGCTGTACGGCTCGGTCTCGACCCGCGACATCGCTGAGGCCCTGACCAAGGACGGCTTCAACGTCTCGCGCGGCCAGGTGACCCTGAACAACCCGATCAAGACGCTCGGCCTGCACACCGTCCCTGTCGTGCTGCATCCGGAAGTCGCGGTCACCATCACCGTCAACATCGCCCGTTCGGCTGAAGAGGCCGAGCGCCAGGCCGCCGGCGAGAACGTCACGGCCCAGGAGAAGTTCGATCTCGACGATCTCGGCCTCGAGGTCGGCGCGGCGCTGGCCGAGGCCGGCGACGTCGAGCTCTGAGCCTTATCGCTCTCGAATCGAGTCAAGGGCGCCGTGGCAACACGGCGCCTTTTTCATTTCGGGGCCTGTGCAAAGGCGTGGATGGCCCGGCGGGATGCTGGCACCGATTGTCAGAATGTTAAGTTAGTTCTCTGCCCGAATCAGCTTCGCTAGGCCGCAAGCTTCCACGGCTGATTGTCGGCTTGAATTCACCCAGCATTGATTTATCGGGACGGCCATGGCCACCGCTACAGCTCTCGTCGCCCGCCTCGACAACCGCGAGGCGGAGTTCCGCGTCCAGCCTCACAATATCGAGGCCGAGCAGGCGCTGCTGGGCGCGATCCTGGTCAATAACGACGCGTTCTATCGCGTCTCCGACTTCCTGCAGCCGGACCATTTCTTCGAGCCGATCCATCAGCGCATCTACGAGCTGGCGTCGAGCATGATTCGGGCCGGCAAGATCGCGACGCCGATCACGCTCAAGACCTTCGTCAACGACCTCGATCTCGGCGACATCACGCCGAGCCAGTACCTCGCCCGCCTTGCTGCCGAGGCGACGACCGTCATCAACGCCGCCGATTACGGCCGCACGATCTACGACCTCGCGGTGCGCCGCCAGTTGATCGGCGTCGGCGAGGACCTCGTCAACGTTGCCTATGACGCTCCCGTCGAGATGGCCCCGCGCGAGCAGATCGAGGATGCCGAGCGCAAGCTCTACGAGCTCGCCGAAAAGGGTCGCTACGAGGGCGGCTTCCAGAAATTCGACGGGGCGCTGCGCCTCGCCATCGACATGGCGGCGAGCGCCTACCAGCGCGCCGGGGGCCTGTCGGGCATCTCGACCGGCCTGCGCGACGTCGACCAGCGCATGGGCGGCCTGCAGCGCTCCGACCTGCTCGTGCTCGCCGGGCGCCCCGCCATGGGCAAGACCTCGCTCGCCACCAACATCGCCTTCAACATCGCAAAAGCCTGGCGCGGCGAGCGGCAGGAGGACGGCTCGATCAAGTCCGTCGATGGCGGCATCGTCGGTTTCTTCTCGCTCGAAATGTCGGCCGACCAGCTCGCGACCCGTATCGTCGCCGAGCAGTCTAGCATCTCCTCCTACAAGATCAGGCAGGGCCGCATCACCGAGGGCGATTTCGCTCGCCTGACCGACGTCGCCGCCCAGATCGAGAAGTTGCCGCTCTATATCGACCAGACCGGCGGCATCTCGATCGCGCAATTGATGGCCCGCGCCCGGCGCCTGAAGCGCCAGAAGGGCCTCGACGTCCTGTTCATCGACTACCTGCAGCTGCTCTCCGGCTCGTCCAAGAACAGCCAGAACCGCGTGCAGGAGCTGACCGAGATCACGACTAGTCTCAAGGCACTGGCCAAGGAGCTCAACGTCCCGATCATCGCGCTCTCGCAGCTCTCGCGTCAGGTCGAGAATCGCGACGACAAGCGCCCGCAACTCTCGGACCTGCGCGAATCCGGCTCGATCGAGCAGGACGCCGACGTGGTGATGTTCGTCTACCGCGAAGAGTACTATCTCAAGGGTAAGGAGCCGCGGCCCGGCACCGAAGAGCACAACAAGTGGCAGCTCGAGATGGAAGCCATGCACGGCGTCGCCGAACTGATCATCGGCAAGCAGCGTCACGGCCCGACCGGCGCGGTGGCCTTGCAGTTCGACGCGGATGTGACACGCTTCTCGGATCGCGCCGATGAGATGCGCCTGCCGGACCGTGAATGATGCCTGCCGACCTGCCTGATTCCGCCGCCTTCGGCGCGACCCTCACCATCGATCTCGACGCGCTGGTCTCGAACTGGCGCCTGCTCGGCAAGCGCGCCGGCACAGAGGTCGGAGCCGTGGTCAAGGCGGACGCCTATGGCATCGGCATCGAGCCCGCCGTGACGGCGCTGGCCAGGGCCGGCTGCAAGAGCTTCTTCGTTGCCCACATCTCTGAAGCGATCCGGGCCCGCAAGGCCGCGCCGGACGCGACGATCTATGTGCTGAACGGGCTGCTGCCCGGCACCGCCGAGACCTTTGCCGCGCATGGGCTGTCGCCGGTGCTGGGCTCGCATGAGGAATTGCTGGAATGGGCCTCGTTCCGACAGACCGGCGCGCAGGTCCGGCCGGCGGCGCTGCATGTCGACACGGCGATGAACCGGCTCGGCCTCTGGCCGGGCGAGGGTCTCAACCTCGCCCGCGAGCGCTCGGGCGTGATCGCGGCGGCGGGAATCGGGCTGCTGATGAGCCATTTCGCCTCGTCGGAGGACGAGACCGACCCGGCCAATGCCCGCCAGATCGCGGCCTTCGCCGAGATCGCAGCGGCGCTGCCGGATGTGCCGGCCTCGCTCAAGAACTCCTCCGGGCATTTCCTGAAGGACTGCCCGTCCTATCAGCTGACCCGGCCGGGCTACGCGCTCTATGGCGGCAATCCGACACCGGGACAGCCGAACCCGATGAAGCCGGTCGTGGGGCTGGAGGCGACGATCATCCAGACCCGCGAGGTCGAGGACGGCACGCAGGTCGGCTATAACGGGCGCTGGACCGCCAAGGGCAAGCGCAAGCTCGCCACGATCTGCCTCGGCTATGCCGATGGCTATCCGCGCAATGGCAGCTGGACCGATACCTCGACCGGCGGATCGGTGCTGATCGACGGCGTCTCCTGCCCCTTCGTCGGCTCGGTCTCGATGGACCTGATCATCATCGACGTCACCGACGCTCCCGCCGATACCGCCAGGCGCGGCGGGAGCGTGACGCTGATCGGCGGCCCGCTCGATCTGGAGACGGTCGGCGGCGGGGCCAAGACGATCGGCTACGAGATCCTGACCAGCCTCGGCCGTCGCTACCACCGGCGCTATGTGGGGCTGTGAGCGCTTGACAACCACCCCGTCATTCCGGGGCATCGCGCAGCGATGAGCCCGGAACCCATGAACACGACGTTCCCGTTATGGTCGGGTTTATCCCGACCATCCACGTCTTCCTTCGGGTCGTGCCGCGTTCAAGACGTGGATGCTCGCCACAAGGGCGAGCATGACGACTTCTGGAAAGCGTCGTGTTCATGGGTTCCAGGCTCGCGCCTGCGGCGCGCCCCGGAATGACCGCGGAGTCTCGCTGATGGCCAAGCGCGGTCCGACCTATCACTGCCAGTCCTGCGGCGCGGTCTATCACCGCTGGCAGGGCAAGTGCGACGCCTGCGGGACATGGTCCTCGCTGGTCGAGGATGCGCAAGCGGCGCCGGTTCCCGGCGGCGGCCGGCCCTCCTCAGGCGGCCGGGCGCGTGGCCGTGTCTTCGCACTGGAGACGCTGAAGGGCGAAACGCAGGATGCGCCGCGTATCGTCTCCGGAATCGGGGAGCTGGACCGCGTTACCGGCGGCGGCTTCGTGCCGGGCTCGGTGCTGCTGATCGGCGGCGATCCCGGCATCGGCAAGTCGACGCTGCTGATGCAGGCCTGCGCCGCACTGGCGATGGGCGGGCGGCGCGTCGTCTATGTCTCGGGCGAGGAATCGACGGGCCAAGTGCGGCTCCGGGCCGAGCGCATGGGATTGGCCGAGGCACCGGTCGATCTCGCGGCCGAGACCAATGTCGAGGACATCGTCGCGACCCTCAATCAGGGCGAGCGCCCTGCCCTGGTGGTGATCGATTCGATCCAGACGATGTGGTCCGGCGAGGTCGAGAGCGCGCCGGGCACGGTGACCCAGGTGCGCGGCTCGGCCCAGGCCCTGATCCGCTATGCCAAGACATCAGGCGTCTGCCTGATCCTGGTCGGCCATGTCACCAAGGACGGCCAGATCGCCGGACCGCGCGTGGTCGAGCACATGGTCGATGCCGTGCTCTCCTTCGAAGGCGAAGGGGCGCATTCCTTCCGCATCCTGCGCGGCCAGAAGAACCGCTTCGGCGCGACCGACGAGATCGGCGTCTTCGAGATGACCGGCAAGGGCCTGTCCGAGGTCACCAACCCCTCCGCACTCTTCCTCGCCGGCCGCGACCAGCCGGCGCCGGGCGCGGCCGTGTTCGCGGGCATGGAAGGCACCCGACCGGTGCTGGTCGAAATCCAGGCGCTGGTCGCGCCGACCGCGCTCGGCACGCCGCGGCGCGCCGTCGTCGGCTGGGAGAACAGCCGGCTCGCCATGGTGCTGGCGGTGCTTGAGACGCATGGAGGCCTCAGGCTCGGCCAGCACGACGTCTATCTCAACGTCGCGGGTGGCCTGCGCGTCAACGAGCCGGCGGCCGATGTCGCGGTCGCTGCCGCACTGGTCTCGTCGCTGAGCGGGGCGACTTTGCCGCAGGAGGCGGTCTATTTCGGCGAGATCGCGCTTTCGGGCGCGATTCGGCCTGTCGCGGTCGCGGCGGCGCGCCTCAGGGAAGCCGCCAAGCTCGGCTTCGAGGCCGCGCTGATGCCGAGCGGCGGCGCCGACCACGGCGACGGCAACGGCCTGAACCTGCGGCGCTTCGGCCATGTCACGGAACTCGTTGCCGATATCGCCGCGCGCGCACCTCGCAGAGATGTGAAATGACTTTGCCTGAAGGGTGACTGAAAGCCCCGGAACGCGTATAGCAAAGCCGAAACGGCCGCCCTGCCTCCGGCCGGTCGGTACCTGACCATAGCAAAGCGGCCCTCCCAATGCCTGTCACCATTCTCGATCTCGTCGTCATCGGCGTGGTTCTGATCTCGGCTTTGCTCGCGGCCGTGCGCGGCTTCACGCGCGAAGTGCTCGCGATCGCCTCCTGGGTCGCCGCGGCGGCCGTGGCCTGGGTGTTCCATCCCCAGCTCGTGCCCTTCGTGAAGCAGTACATCCCGGCAAGCTCGGCGCAGGACACGATCGCGCTGGTGGCCGCGATCGCGGCGCTGTTCCTGGGCACACTGATCGTCGTCTCGCTGATCACGGCCCGGATTTCCGATTTCGTGCTGGATTCGCGCATCGGCGCGCTGGACCGCACGCTCGGCTTCGTCTTCGGCGCGGCCCGCGGCCTGCTGCTGGCGGTGATCGGCTATGCCTTCTTCACCGGGCTGGTCGGCAGCGAGAAGCTGCCGAGCTGGGCCAAGGACGCCAAGGCCAAGCCTGTGCTGGAGGAGACCGGCCAGTCGCTGATCGCCATGCTGCCGCAAGACATGAAGGCCGATTTCTTCAAGAACCTGCTGAAGAAGCCCAGCGCCGAGACCGCGCCGGAGGCCCCGGCGGAGGAACCGCGCAGCCCCGCGACGCCGGCGCCGGTTGCACCTGCCCCAGCCCGTCCCTAATTAGCGCCTAGAATATCAGCACAAGCCATCTGCGTGGAGCGCGACATGATCTCGCAAACCGAGCGTGATACCGCCTTCGACCCCAATGCCGACCGGCTGCGGGAGGAATGCGGCGTCTTCGGCATCTACGGCCATGCCGATGCCGCGGCGCTGACCGCGCTCGGCCTGCATGCGCTGCAGCATCGCGGCCAGGAGGCGGCGGGCATCGTCTCCTTCGACGGCAAGCGCTTCCATTCGGAGCGCCGGCTGGGCCTCGTCGGCGACGCCTTCTCGGAAGCGAGCGTCATCGACAAGCTCAAGGGCAAGCAGGCCATCGGCCATGTCCGCTACTCGACGACGGGCGAGACGATCCTGCGCAACGTCCAGCCGCTCTTCGCCGAGCTGCATGGCGGCGGCTTCGCCGTCGCGCATAACGGCAACCTGACCAACGGGCTGACGCTGCGTCGCAACCTCGTCCGCGACGGCGCGATCTACCAGTCGACCTCCGACACCGAGGTTCTGCTCCATCTCGTCGCGCGCAGCCGCAAGCAGCAATTCGTCGATCGCTTCATCGAGGCGATCCGCCAGATCGAAGGCGCCTATGCCTTCGTCGGCATCACCAACAAGAAGCTGATCGGCGCCCGCGATCCGCTCGGCATCCGCCCGCTGGTGCTCGGCGAGCTCGACGGCTGCCCGATCCTGACCTCGGAAACCTGTGCACTCGACATCATCGGCGCGAAATTCGTCCGCGAGATCGAGAACGGCGAGGTCGTGATCATCTCCGAGAGCGGCATCGAGAGCCACAAGCCCTTCCCGCCGGCAGCGGAGCGGCCCTGCATCTTCGAATACATCTATTTCGCCCGCCCCGATTCCATCGTGAAGGGCCGCAGCATCTATGAGCGCCGCAAGGCGATGGGCGTGGTGCTGGCGCAGGAAGCGCCGACCGAAGCCGATGTCGTCGTGCCCGTGCCGGATTCCGGCGTGCCTGCCGCGCTGGGCTATGCCCAGGCGAGCGGCATCCCCTTCGAACTCGGCATCATCCGCAACCACTATGTCGGGCGCACCTTCATCGAGCCGACGCAGAAGGTCCGCGAGCTCGGCGTCAAGCTGAAGCATTCGGCCAATCGCTCGGTGGTCGAGGGCAAGCGCATCATCCTGGTCGACGATTCGATCGTGCGCGGCACGACCTCGTTCAAGATCGTGAAGATGATGCGCGAGGCCGGCGCCAAGGAGGTGCATTTCCGCATCTCCTCGCCGCCGATCACCCATCCCGACTATTACGGCATCGACACGCCGGACCGGGAGAAGCTGCTCGCCGCGACCCATTCGCTGGAGGAGATGCGCCAGTTCGTCGGTGCGGATTCGCTGGCCTTCATCTCCGTCGACGGGCTCTACCGGGCGATGGGCCATGAGCGGCGCGACCCGCAGCGCCCGCAATTCACCGACCACTGCTTCACCGGCGACTACCCGACCTCGCTGACCGACATGGTCGGCGAGAGCGCCAAGCAGCAGATCTCGCTGCTGGCCGAAGCCGGCTGAGCTTTCGAAAGAATGGGCTGTCATCCCGGGCGAAGCGCAGCGCAGACCCGGGATCCATGCCTGAACCTTCATTGGCAGCGCTCCGGAATGGATCCCGGATCGGCGCTGCTTCGCAGCTTGTCCGGGATGACGAGCGCTTGATGAGACCGGGGCTGCGTCCGTCATGACCAAACCACTGCAGGGGCGCGTCGCGCTCGTCACCGGCGCCTCGCGCGGCATCGGCCGTGCTGCTGCGCTCGCCTTCGCCGAAGCCGGCGCGCATGTCATCGCGCTCGCCCGCACGGCCGGCGCGCTGGAGGAACTCGACGACGAGATCGTCGCGATCGGTGGCAGTGCCACGCTGGTACCGCTCGACCTCAGTGACGCCGGCGGGCTGGAGAAGCTCGGCCACGCGGTGACGGAGCGCTGGGGCAAGCTCGACATCCTGCTCGCCAATGCCGGCATTCTCGGCTCGCTGAGCCCGCTCGACCATGTCACCGAGAAGGACTGGGCCAGGGTCATCGAGATCAACGTCACCGCCAACTGGCGCCTGCTCAAGGCGCTCGACCCGGTGCTGCGCGCCTCGGATGCCGGCCGCGTCCTGCTGATGACCTCGGGCGCTGCGCATAAATGCACGGCCTATTGGGGGCCCTATTCGGTCTCCAAAGCTGCCCTGGAGGCCTTGGGGCGCACCTATGCGGCCGAGACGGCGACGACCCCGGTCAAGCTTATGCTGGTCAATCCCGGCCCCTTGCGCACCCGGATGCGGGCCGAGGCGATGCCGGGCGAGGACCCGGAGACTCTGAAGACGCCGGAGGAGCTGGCGCCGCATCTGGTCCGGCTCGCTTCGCCCGACTGGGCCGAGAGCGGCAGGATCTTCGACTTCCCGCAGGGCAAGGTGCTGACCCCGCAGCTGCCGGCCTGAACAGGCTCAGCCGCGCGCCAGCGAGGCCCGCACCAGCGTGATCAGATCGGGGATGGTGAGGTTCGGCAGGGTCGCCATCTCGTCCAGGCCGAACCAGCGGATCTCGTCGTGTTCGTCGACGAGATTGACGGCCGCCCCGCCCTCCCAGGCGCTGACGACATAGATGTGGTGGAGCGCGGCGCCGTAGCGCTCGGGAAAGCGTTCGGCTTCCGAGAGCACCAGCTCGTAACGCGTCGGCGTCAGCCCGACCTCTTCGCGGCATTCCCGCAGCAGGGCCTGCTCCAGCGCCTCGCCGGGCTCGACCCGGCCGCCGATCGCATCCCAATGGCCGGGCCAGGCCTGCTTCCAGACAGCGCGCAGGCCGAGCAGGACCTTCCGGTCGGCATCCACGAACAGCGCGCTGACGGTTTCGATCATGTGCGCGCCTGCGATCGCTATTCGGCCCTGAGCCAGCGCAGCAGGCCGGCCTGATCGCCACTCTCAACGGCGGCCGCAACACGCCGCCCGACAGACGCGCCGAACTTGTAGCCATGGCCGGAGCAGGCCGAGACCGCCGTCACGCGGCCGATCTGCCGCGACAGGAACTTGCGGTCCGCCGTGAAGGTGTAGGCGCAGGTCACGATGCGTTCGACCCGGTACTCGGCGATGCGCGCGAAGGGCGGCGCGAAATAGTCGCGAATCTGCTCGCCCTCGCCTGCCCGCGGCTCGCGCTCCTCGTCCGGCTGGCGCGGGCGCTTGTGCACGCCGGCGCCGACCTTGAGGCCCGTGCCGTCGACCGGCGGCAGGACATAGCCATCGACCGTGCCGCCGACATCGACGATGACCGGAGCCGCCTCCCAGGCCGCCTTCAGGTCCTCGGGCGGGGCGAGATAGGCGACGGCGGTACGATAGGTCGTGAGCACGTCCGCAAGCTCCGGCAGGAGCTTCAGCACCCAGGCTCCGGAACTGACCACGATGCGGTCGAATCTTGCGGCCTCGCCATCGGCAAGGGCTATGCGACCGCTCTCGGGATCGATCGCGGTGACCGTCGCGCCCTCGCGCAGGGTGACGCCGCGCTCGCGCAGCAGGCGCACCATGTCGGCGGCAATGCGGGCCGGGAAGAGCGCGCCGCCCTCGGGGCTGAGATAGGCGTAGCGGATCGTTGCAGGATCGATGAAGGGGTAGCGCCGGGCCGTCTCGGCGGCGTCGTAGAGCTCGTAGGGCGAAGCCATGCGGTCGAGGCCCTCGCGGTACTCCTCGCCTTCGTCACCCTCGGTCTGGGAGATGCCGAGCACGCCGCAGGGCGCGTAATGCTGCTTGCCGAGATCGGCCCAGAGTTCGTCCCAGGCCTCGAAGGCCTCGGTGGTCGTGCGGGCATAGCCGTCGGCGCCGCCATAGGCGCGGCGGATGATCCGGTGCTGGTCGCCGGAGGCCGCATAGGGGTTGGGGATCTGCGGCGACTGCTCGTAGAGCGTCACCTCATGCCCGCGCCTGTTCAGCGACCAGGCAGTGGAAAGCCCGGCGATACCGGCGCCGACAACCGCGATCCTCATCAGCCCTTGCGCTCCTTGTCATAGGGGTTCTCACCGCCACGGCGATGCAGGCGGATCGGAGTGCCCGGAAGCTCGAACGCCTCGCGCAGGTTGTTGACGAGATAGCGGGTGTAGGACACCGGCAGATGGTCGAGCTGGTTGCCGAACAGCGCGAAGGTCGGCGGCCGGGCCTTGGCCTGCGTCATGTAGCGGATCTTGATGCGGCGCCCGGCGACGGCCGGGGGCGGATGCGCCGAGAGCACGCCTTCGAGCCAGCGGTTGATCCGCGCGGTCGAGACGCGGCGGTTCCAGACACCGTAAGCCGAGAACACGCCCTGCATCAGCTTGTCGATGCCCTCGCCGGCGAGACCGGAGAGCGGGATGATCGGCACGCCGCGCACCTGCGCCAGCAGATGATTGGCCTTCTCCTTGAGCTCGGCCAGCAGGCCCTGCTTGTCGGCCACGAGGTCCCATTTGTTGAGGCCGATGACGACCGCCCGGCCTTCGCGCTCGGTCAGGTCGACCAGCGTCAGGTCCTGCTTCTCGAAGGGGATGGTGGCATCGAGCAGCACGACCACGACCTCGGCGAAGCGGATCGCGCGCAGCGAATCGGCGACAGAGAGCTTCTCCAGCTTTTCCTCGATGCGGGCGCGCTTGCGCATGCCGGCGGTGTCGAAGAGCTTGACCTTGCGGCCGCGCCATTCCCAGTCGACCGAGATGGTGTCGCGGGTGATGCCGGCCTCGGGGCCGGTCAGCATCCGCTCCTCGCCGATCATGCGGTTGACCAGCGTCGACTTGCCGGCGTTCGGGCGGCCGATGATGGTAACCCGCAGGGGGCGATCGGGATCGATATCCTCTTCGCCATCCGAATCGGCGGCGGGAACGTCGGCCCAGGCCGTCTCGTCCTCGTCGTCCTCGGGCTCATCGGGGATGTAAGGCGCGAGCGCCTCGAGCAGGTCCGAGGTGCCCTCGCCATGCTCGGCCGAGAACGGCACGGGATCGCCAAGGCCGAGACCGTAGGATTCGATGATGCCCTCGGTGCCCTTCTTGCCCTCGGCCTTGTTGGCGAGCAGGATCACCGGCTTGCCGGAGCGGCGCACCAGATCGGCGAAAGGCTGGTCCATCGGCGTGATGCCGAGGCGTGCGTCGATCATGAAGAGCACGACATCGGCCTGCGCGATCGCGGTCTCGGTCTGGGCGCGCATGCGGCCGGCGAGCGAATCCTTGTCGGCCTCCTCGAGACCAGCGGTATCGATCACCTTGAAGCGGAGATGGCCGAGGGTGGCGTCACCCTCGCGGCGGTCGCGCGTCACGCCCGGCCGGTTGTCGACCAGCGCGAGCTTCTTGCCAACCAGCCGGTTGAACAGCGTCGACTTGCCGACATTGGGGCGCCCGATCAGGGCGACGATGGCTGTCATCAATGGAATCCCAACAGCGTCATTCCGGGGCGCCGCGCAGCGGCGAGCCTGGAATCCATGAACACAGGCCAACGGAAACGGAGAACAGCATTTTCCCCACGCTTCCTGCAACCGCGGTGTTCATGGATTCCGGGCTCAAGCCTTCGGCCTGCCCCGGAAAGACGGGTTTTTCAGTTCTTCACCGTGACGGGACCGCCACGGACCAAAGCAAGGTAGAGCTCGACGCGCTGGCGCAAGGCCTGCGGCGCCTGAGGATCGGTGATCGCGGCATCGAACCAGCGCCCGGCATCCTCGAAGAGATTGGCCTTGAGCGCGGCGATTCCGAGGAATTCGCGGGCGGTATGGCGCCAGACGCCCTGGGCGGACGCGAGCGGCTCCAGCGCGGCCTTGACCTCAGCATAGGGAGAAAGATCGACGCGCAGGATGCCGGCGCGCAGCTTGGCGAGGTCGCGAGAGGTCTGGTCGAGCGAGGCGTCGGCGGCGAGCGCATCGAAGGCGGCGGCGCCGGCAGCAGCGTCGCGCTTGGCCGTTTCCGCGGCGAGGCGGAAGCGGGCGATCAGGCGATAGCCGGCGGGCGCCGTGGTCGAGAGCTCCTTGAGGATGGTCTCGGCCTGGGTGGCATCGCCGTCGCGCGAGGATTTCAGCGCCGCTTCAAGGCGCGCGCCGACGGCCTGCGAGGCCTGATTCTCGCGATGCAGCCAGTATTGCCAGCCGGCAACGGCGAGCACCGCCAGCACGGCGAGGCTCGAAACCACCCAGCCATATTTCTTCCAGAGTTCCGCTGCCTTGTCGCGGCGGACTTCCTCATCGATCTCGCGAAAAATATCGGCCATTTGACTGTCTTGATCCCTGTTGGGAGCCCGGTAGCATTTTCGGGCGGGGAATGCGAGCCGGTTCAGCGCATGGGGCAAGGCCATGATGGACGATGGCCCTCCGGCCGTGGCAAAATCGGCCCGGCCCTTGCTGCGCCCGATCCGGAAGGCCCTTTCAGCTTTCGGCCGTGGAGAGTTCCATGAACCAGACGATCACCAGACGGGCCGGCCTCGCCGCCCTCCCCCTCGCCGCCTTCGCCTGTGGGGCGCTTGCGACGCCCGCCGCGGCGCAGACCCCGCCGATCAAGGTCAAGGTCTTCATCGCCGCGATGTTCGAGATCGGCGAGAATACCGGCGACCGCGCCGGCGAATTCCAGCACTGGTACGAGCGCTACTGGACGAAGAGCCAACCGCATGAGGTCAAAGGCGCGCTGAAGCCGGTCCATTGCAATGGCGACGGCGTCTGCGGCAGCGTGCTCGGCATGGGCAAGGTCAATTCCTCGTCCTCGATGCAGGCGATCCTGCTCGACCCGGCCTATGATTTCTCGCAGGCCTATTTCGTGCTGAGCGGCGTCGCCGGCACGCCGCCCTCGCGCGGCACGATCGGCGATGTCTCCTGGGGGAGCTGGCTGGTCGATTACGATCTCGGCCACCGCTGGGCGCCGGAGGAAGGCAAGCCGGGCGAGCCGGTCTTCATGCCGCGCAAGGGTTATGAGGCCTATCGCGTCTTCCAGCTCAACCCGGTGCTGGTGAAATGGGCGGTGAGGCTCGGCTCCCGCGTCAACCTGCAGGATTCGGATTCCGCCAAGCAGTACCGCATGCGCTATCCCGACAAGCAGGCGCAGGCCGCGCCCTCCGTGCAGGTCGGCACGCATATGACCGGCGACACCTTCTTCCACGGACCGGGCCTGTCGAAGGAAGCGCAATACATGGCCAAGCTCTACGGCGCCGACGACTATGTGATCACCGAGATGGAGGCCGCCGCGATCACGCTGGTGATCAAGCGCCAGTTCGGCACCGACCGGATCATGAGCCTGCGCGGCGCGGTCAATTTCGACCAGGGCAACCCGAACGAGACGACGCTGCAGCATCTCGACCCGGCGCCCGGCCAGACCGCCGGCGGCTTTGCCGAGACCGTCGCCAATATCGAGGCCGTCGGCTCGAAGGTGGTCGATCACATCGTCGCGGACTGGCCGGTCTGGCAGAAGGGCGTGCCGGCGCTGCCGATGAAGTAAGTTCTCCGCAAGCCACGGCTTCACACGGAAGCAGGCCGTCATTCCGGGGCGGGCCGCAGGCCCGAGCCCGGAACCCATGAACACGGAGGCCGGTCGCGAGGGCGCCGAGCCGATGGGCTTCTTCTGGGCTTCTTCGCCCGCTCTCGTGTTCATGGGTTCCGGGCTCTTCGCTGGCGCGAAGCCCCGGAATGACGGCGTGATTCAACCGAAGCCCGACAGCCCCGCGGTCAGCCTGCCCTGAACAGCAGGCTGCCGTCGCCGTAGGAATAGAAGCGGTAATTCGCTGCGATCGCATGAGCATAGGCCCGTTTCATCACGTCTAACCCGCAGAAGGCAGAGACGAGCATGAACAGCGTCGAGCGCGGCAGGTGGAAATTCGTCATCAGCATGTCGACCGCGCGGAAGCGGTAGCCTGGCGTGATGAAGATCGCGGTGTCGCCGGAGAATGGCCGGATCGTGCCATCCGCGGCCGCTGCGCTCTCGATCAGGCGCAACGAGGTCGTGCCGACGCAGACGATGCGCCCGCCCTTCGCCCTGACGGCGTTCAGCGCCGCAGCCGTCTCGGGCGAGACCGTGCCCCATTCGGCATGCATGCGATGGTCGTCGGTATCATCCGCCTTCACCGGCAGGAAGGTGCCGGCGCCGACATGGAGCGTGACGAAATGCCGGCTGATGCCGCGCGCCTCCAATGCCGCCAGTAGCTCCGGCGTGAAATGCAGCCCCGCGGTCGGCGCAGCGACGGCGCCGTCATGCTGAGCGAAATTGGTCTGGTAGTCGGCGGTGTCGGCGCTATCGGTCGGGCGCTTGCCGGCGATATAGGGCGGCAGCGGCAACTCGCCGAGCCGCGCGATCGCCTCGTCGAGATAGGCGCCGGTCAGGCTGAATTGCAATTCGACCTCGCCGCCCTCGCCCTTGGCGATCACCTCGGCCTGCAGGCGGCCGAGCTCGCAGGCATTGCTGGCGGCTTCCGAATCGAAAACCACGCGCTCACCAAGCGCCAGTTTCTTGGCCGGCCGGGCGAAGGCGAGCCAGCGATCCTCGCTCGCGCGCTTGTGCAGCATGATCTCGACGCGGGCCGAATCCGCGCCGCGATAGCGCCGTCCGCGCAGCCGGGACGGGATCACGCGCGTATCGTTGAGGACGAGCGCATCGCCGGACTGAAGCAGCGAGACGAGATCACGGATGCCGCGATCCTCCAGCGGCTCGGGCGCATCGGGACGCACCACGAGAAGCCGCGCCGCATCGCGCGGGCTTGCGGGCCTGAGCGCGATACGCTCCTCGGGCAGGTCGAAATCGAAGAGATCGACGTTCATCCGGCAGAACTCGTTCTTGGCCCTATCCCCGCGCGGTCATCCCGGCCGGAGCGAAGCGAAGAGCCGGGATCCATGCCTGAACCTCGTCCGGGGACGCTCTGGCATGGATCCCGGGTCAAGCCCGGGATGACGCACGTTGTTCTCGGGCGGAACCTCGAGAATCTCTGGCAGGAGATGCTCGGGTCAAGCCCGAGCCTGACGGTGGGAAGACCTTAGTCCTCAGGCCGCGTCGGCCATCACCTTCATCGAGACGATCGAGTCGGGATCACGCACCGGCTCGCCGCGCTTGATGGTGTCGACATTCTCCATGCCTTCGACGACCTGGCCCCAGACGGTGTACTGCTTGTCGAGGAAGCGGGCATCGTCGAACACGATGAAGAACTGGCTGTTGGCCGAGTTCGGGTTCTGGGCGCGGGCCATCGAGCAGATGCCGCGGACATGCGGCTCGGCGTTAAACTCCTGCTTCAGGTCCGGATAGCTCGAACCGCCGGTGCCGGTGCCGTGCGGGCAGCCGACCTGGGCCATGAAGCCGTCGATGACGCGGTGGAAGACGATGCCGTCATAGAAGCCCTCGCGGGCGAGCAGCTTGATGCGCTCGACATGGCCGGGCGCGAGATCGGGACGCAGCTTGATGACCACCTTGCCCTTGGTGGTTTCCATGACGAGGGTGTTCTCGGGATCGAGGGACATCAGGTTTGCCTTTCATTGAGCCGCGTGCGGCCGTGGAAGCGGATGGTGAAGGGTCGCCCCGCGATACTCGCTCCGAGGCCCGCCGACAACCTCATCGGTGTGCAGGAGCGAATGGCGGCGACGGCGGAATCGCTGAAGCGTCGCTGGAAATCGGCGTCGCCGCGCTTGGTTTCCCAGGCGACGCGCGGCTGGCCGAAGAGGCTGCCGTCGCGCCGGAGGCTGAAGCGGAGCGACACCATCGCGCCCGTCAGGTCGCCGGGAAGCGGCGGCGGGTCCCAACAGCGCCGGATCGCCGGGGCGATCTCGTCGAGCCGGTCGACGGTCTCGGTGCCATTAGGCGGATTGTCAGGCGTGACCGAACCGATCAGGCCGATCTCGCCGCCACCGCGCAGCACGCGCGGGGTGCCGAGCCGGCGCTGGTCCAGGCCCGGAACGTCGTTGCCGCTGAAGGGCCCGCCGATACCGGGATTGTAGCGCTGGCCGCTCTGCGGCGGCAGGATCGGGTTCTGCGAGCCCGAAGGCGGAGGCAGAACCGGATTCTGCGAGCCGGAAGGCGGGGGCAGGCCGAGATCGCGCGTGTCCTGCGCGAGCGCTCCGCCGACGCCGAGCGCCAGGGCGATACCGATCAGGGCCGTCCGAACCATCGCCGCACCCTCCCCAGCTCGCCCTGTCCGCTCTATCCCGACTTACTTGACGTCGGCTTACTTGGCGTCGGCCTGCATGCGCATGCGGACGATCTTGTCGGGTCCGCTGACCTGGCCGTTATTGGCGCTGGCGCCCTTCTTGATCTTGCGGACGGCGTCCATGCCGGAAACCACTTCGCCGAACAGCGTGTACTGGCCGGTCAGCGAGCCGCAGCCCTCGTAGCAGATGAAGAACTGCGAATTGGCCGAATCCGGCGATTGCGAACGGGCCATGCCGAGCGAGCCGACCTTGTAGGGCGTGGGCGTAAATTCGGCTGGCAGGTTCGGCAGGTCGGACTTGCCGGTGCCGGTGCCGGTCGGGTCGCCGGTCTGGGCCATGAAGCCGTCGATGACGCGGTGGAAGACGATGCCGTCATAGAAGCCGCGCTTCACCAGCGTCTTGATCTGCGCGACATGCTTCGGCGCGAGGTCCGGCCGCAGGCGGATCGTCACCGGGCCGTCCTTGGTCTCGAGGATGACGGTGTTCTCGGGATCGGGCTTCGGCGTCTGTGCCTGGGCGAAACCGAACGAGGCGACGATGGCAAGGGCGGCGAGCGAGCTGCGCAGCATGAAAATCTCCATGGCCGCCGGCGAGCCCGGCGGATGCCGGTCGATAGCCCTATCCTTTGGCCGGAACAAGGCATCGCGTCGATCAGCCGCCTGCCCTTGCTGCACTGCACAAGTGCAAGGAAGACTAATCTTGCAAAAATTCCAGGCTGGAGCTGCCTAAACTGATGACAGCGCCGTCACAATCGGCTAATCCTTCCGGCGCTGGGAGCGCTTTGCCAGTCGAAGCGCTGCGGACCAGGTCTCGGGAGGAGCAAACGCCCGCTTTGCAAAACGAGTCGCACGCTCTTTGAGACGTGTGCCGGTGCAGCGGTAAAAGCGGACTATCAAAGGCAAGGCATCGGCCTTGCCTTTTTTCTTGGGCGGTACCCTGCGCGGCGGATGTGAGCTGTTCCCCTTTGTCATTCCGGGGCTACGCGGAGCGAAGAACCCGGAACCCACGACTGCGCGCAGCCCGCAACCGCGTCCGTTAGGCTTCACCCGGTCGTGGGTTCCGGGTCCGCGCCTGCGGCGCGTCCCGGAATGACAAGGATCGCTCCAAGCCACGGCGGTCGAAGCGACAGCCGCCCTCTTCACGCAATATCGGCCGCCAGGGGCCGCCAGAGCTGCTCTCTCCCGGCTTCCGCCGACAGGTCGAGCACGATGACGATGCCGCTCCGGACGCGCCGCCGCAGGCTGCCGGCCTGACCCGAAGCGATGCGTAGCACGCCCCGGTCATGGAGCACTTGCAACCGCGTTCGCGACAGCATCAGTTCGGTCGCCAGCAAACGATCCAGTCGCAGGCTCGCCGGGAATCGAACCGTCAGCTCGATCTCCAGATGCGTCCAGTCGCGGGCTTCGCCCAGGACGTCCTTGGCGATGCCGCATTCCGGGAACTCGTCGATCCGCTGCGCCTTGCGCCGCAAGGCGTCGAGATCGAACGCTTCCCCCTGAAGCCAGAGCGGATCGTTGGACTGAAGCGCCTGGAGTATCCGGGGCTCGATGTCGCGGATGTTCCGCCGTTCGAAGATCGGCCGGTTCCAGGTCTTGTCGCAGTCGACGCATCTGTAGATCAGCCAGGCGTCGAGGCTGCGGCCATTGGCATTGAGTCTCGCCTTTCCGCTGGCGCGGAAGGCTCTCGGCCTGCCGCAGCCGTTACAGGATATCCAGGGTTGGGGAGGGATTTGCGGCGTGATGGTCCAGCGGACCCGCAATTTCGCGCACATAGCAGTCTTGGTCTTCCATTCGGAAGTTCACCAAGATGGCGCGTGAGAAGCCCTTGTCGGGCGCGGTGTGGCGGTGCTTCAGGTGGTCGAAGAGCAGAGGCAGCGGGAGCTGTACTGGCACGGTGGCAATGCCAAACCGGTCTCTCGCCACCACCCGACGAACGTATTCATACGCCGACGGCGGAGCGCCATCGGCAGTACGGGTGAACTGGATTGAGACCGGACTTACTTAGGCAAAGCCTACCTCGACGTGCCAACGCTCTTCGAAACCAGCGATAGCAGGCAAGCCGCGTCGGCGGGAGCCGTGCGGAACCTGGAACGAGAAGAACCGCACGGCGTGAGATAATTCTGCAACGTCGCGCCAAAGCGCCCAATGCACTCAGCACAAAGCCGTTTCAGATGTCGTAGGTCACCCAGACATACCAGACGCCGGCGAAGATCACCGCCGCGATCAGCGAGGTGATGACGGCCTTCCTGAGCAAGCCCGGCAGCACGGGCGCGCCGGGTTCCGTGCCGGCCACGACATCCCCCGCCTCATGCTGGCTGCGGATGCCGAAGGGCAGCACCGCGAAAAGCGTGATCCACCAGATCACGAAATAGAGGGCGAGGCCGCCGACGATGTTCATGCCGTCGCTCCTGCCAGAGCGATGCAGGAAAAGGCGACCTTCGCTTCGGTCGGTACGCCGAAGCGCGCGGTATGGCGGGCCGGCAGGCCGCCCGGGAAGTGCTTCACGTATTCGGCGTTGCAGGCGGCGTAGTCGGCTGGGTCGGTGATCAGCATCGTCATCTGGACGACGCGGTCGAGGGAGGTCCCGGCCTCGGCCAGGATCTCGGCGACCCGGCCGAGCGCATTGCGGACCTCCTCCGCCGGGGTCTGGCCACGGTGGATGCCGCGCGCCGGATCATGCGGCGCCGAGTGCCCGGAGACGAAGACGAGCCCGCCCGCGACGGTCGCGGCGCTGAAGGGGCGCGGCGAACCGGCTTCCGGCTGGCCGAGAAAAGCAATGTCGGTCATCGTCGTCAGGCCTGTTCGAGTTCGACCAGCGTGCCCAGGAAATCCTTGGGGTGCAGGAACAGCACCGGCTTGCCATGGGCGCCGATCCGCGGCTCGCCCGAGCCGAGCACGCGCGCACCTTGCGCCTTGAGCCGGTCGCGCGCCGCGAGGATATCGTCGACCTCGTAGCAGATATGGTGGATGCCGCCATCTGCGTTGCGCTCGAGGAACTTGGCGATCGGCGAGTCGGCGCCGAGCGGCTCCAGCAATTCGATCTTGGTGTTGGGCAGTTCGACGAAAACCACGGTGACGCCGTGCTCCGGCTCGGGCTGCGGCTGCGACACGCGTGCGCCCAGCGTGTCGCGATAGAGCGCCGTCGAGGCTTCCAAGTCCTTCACCGCAATGGCGACGTGGTTCAGGCGTCCGATCATGTCTCTCTTCCCGATCTCGTCAATCTGGCTCGGAAACACATCGTCATCCCGGATAAGCGGCGCAGCCGCGCCGATCCGGGATCCATCGAAGGGCGTCGCACTCTACGATGGATTCCGGGTCTGCGCTTCGCTCCGCCCGGAATGACGGCGTGTAGTCAAACAAGGCGTACCCTAAACCTCAATCACCAGCGCATGCACCAGCGGCTTCTTGCCCCACTCCTCGTTGACCGCGCTGCGCACGCCGCGCTCCAGCGCATTGCGCAGGGCCTCGGGATCACGGCGGCGGGCCTTCGGGATATTGTCGAGGAGATCGCCGACCGTATCGGCGACATATTCGTCGAAATCGATGCCGCCGAGCGTGCGCGGCGGCAGGCCGAGCACCGCGATCTCCGGCTCGCCGGCAATGCCGCCCTTGTCGTCGACGGCGACCGCGATCGAGACGATGCCGGCGAAGGACAGGCGGCGGCGCTCCTGAATGGTCTTCTCAAGCGCGTTCACCAGCACGGCACCGTCCTGATAGAGCCGGCCATGCCGGACTTCGTCGACCTTGCGGGCGCCCTCTCCCGAGATCGCGACGACGTCGCCATTGCCGGCGCGCAGAACATGCTTCACGCCGAGGCTGCGGGCGAAGGTTTCATGCTCGGCCAGATGCAGGTCCTCGCCATGGGCGGGGATCGCAATCTGCGGCTTCAGCCAGCCATAGAGCCGGGCCATTTCCTCGCGGCGGGGATGGCCGGAGACATGGACCAGATGGGTCCGGTCGGTGATGATCTCGATCTTGTCGCGGGCGAGTGCGTTCAGGATGTTGCCGACCGACTTCTCGTTGCCGGGGATGGTACGCGACGAGAAGATCACGCGGTCGCCGGGCGAGAGCGCGATCTCGGGATGGTCATCCGAGGCTATGCGCGAGAGCGCGGCGCGCGGCTCGCCCTGGCTGCCGGTGACCAGCGCCACGACCTTGTCGCGCGGCAGATAGCCATAGGCGTCGACCGCGCGGAAGCCGGGGATGCCGTCGAGATAGCCGCATTCGCGGGCGACGTCGATGACGCGGTCCATGGCGCGGCCGACGACCACGACCTCGCGCTGATCGGCCATCGCCGCCTCGGCAACGGCGCGCAAGCGTGCCACGTTCGACGCGAAGGTGGTGACCGCGACGCGGCCCGGTGCGGAGTGAATCAGCTCCTTCAGCTTGGCGGCGACATCGGCCTCGCTCGGGCTGATGCCGTCGCGCATGACATTGGTCGAGTCGCAGACCAGCGCCAGAACGCCCTCCTCGCCGAGCTCGCGCAGGCGCTTCTCGTCGGTCGGCAGGCCGACCTGCGGCGTCGGATCGATCTTCCAGTCGCCGGTATGGACGACGAGGCCGGCCGGCGTGCGGATGGCGAGCGCGTTCGATTCCGGGATCGAATGCGCCACGGGCACGAACTCGATGTCGAAGGGCCCGAGCGTGATCGCCCCGCCCTGCGGCACGACATTGATCTCGACACTCGGCGCGCCGGGCTCGGAAAGGCGGCGCGTCGCGAGCAGACCGGCGGCGAAGCGCGTGCAGTAGACCGGAGCGCGCAACGAGGGCCAGAGCGCGGCGAGCGCGCCGATATGGTCCTCATGGGCGTGGGTGATGATGATGCCGAGAAGGTTCGCCCGCTCCTCGATGATGTAGCGCAGATCGGGCAGGACGATATCGACGCCCGGCGCCTCCGGCCCGGCGAAGGACAGGCCGCAATCGACCAGGATCCACTTTCGTCGGCCCTCGGGCCCGAAGCCGTAGAGAGCGGCGTTCATGCCGATCTCGCCGAGGCCGCCGAGGGGAACGAAGACGAGCTGGTCGGAGGAGCGGGTCACTGGCAATCCTGATTCTGGCAATGGCTTGATCTATGCCGCGTGATGGCAACGAGCCCTAGCACGGCGGCGATGCGGCCTCCAGATCGACGGAGGCCGGCAATGGGCACGGTCAGCCCGGAGGCCCGAAGAAGAGGTCGCCGGCATCGATCACGCGGCGGCCGGTTTCGGTTTCGAGTTCGAGGCGCCCGGTCGGATCGAGACCGATGAAGACGCCGGCGAGCGGCCCCTCGGGCAGGCGGATGGTGATGGTCTCGCCGAGGAAGGCGGCGCGTTCCAGCCAGGCCGCGCGGGTCGGGCCAAAGCCGCCGGGTTGCGACCAGATGGCGAAGCGCTGGGCGAAGGCATCGCTCAGGCCGGTCAGCATGGCCTCGACATTGGCCTGCGGCGACACGGCCTTGAGGAAGGTCGCAGGGTATGGCGTGTCCGTGGGGCAGGAGGCGATGTTGACGCCGCAGCCGACGATGACGTTGAAGCGCCCTGCCCGGCTCTCGCCCTCCAGCAGCAGGCCGGAGGTCTTGGCGCGGTCGAGCAGCAGGTCGTTCGGCCATTTCAGCCTGAGGCCGGATGCGGCCGGTCCAAGCAGCTTCGCGGCGGCATCGTGCAGGGCGAGGCCCACGACGAAGCCGAGCTGCGGCGCCAGGGCCGGCTCGCACGGATCGGTCAGGAGCAGGCTGGCGTAGAGATTGCCGGGCGGCGAGCCCCATTGCCGGCCATGCCGGCCGCGGCCGGCATTCTGGCTGCGGGCGACGATCCAGAGCTTGCCCGGCTCGCCCTGATCGAGCGCGCGACGGGCCTCCTCCATGGTGGAGCCGACCTCGTCGCGGACGATCAACCGATAGCCCGCGGCGCGGGCGGCCTCACCGAGCACGCGCCGTCAGCTCAGAACAGCGACTTCGCCGCAGCGGCCGCCGTGTCGAAGAGTGGCGCCGGAACCAGCGAGAGCACCAGCACGAAGAGCGCCGAGACCAGCAGCACGGTGCGCACGCCGAGATCAGCCTTCTCGAAGGCCGGCTTCGGCTCGTCGAAGTACATCACCTTGACGAGGCGGAGGTAGTAGTAGGCGCCGACGACGCTGGTCAGCACGCCGATGACGGCGAGCACATAGAGCTTGGCGTTGATCGCGGCAAGGAAGACGTACCACTTCGCCCAGAATCCGGCGAGCGGCGGGATGCCGGCGAGCGAGAACATCATCATCGCCATCGCGAAGGCCATCCAGCCATTGGTGCGGGACAGGCCGGCCAGCTCCGAGATGTCCTCGACCAGCTTGCCGTCGCGGCGCATCATCAGCACGCAGGCGAAGGCGGCGAGCGTCGTGGCGAGATAGATCGCCATATAGGTCATCACGCCCTGCACGCCCTCGGCCGTGCCGGCAGCGAGGCCGACCAGCGCATAGCCCATATTGGCGATCGAGGAATAAGCGAGCAGGCGCTTGATGTTGCGCTGGCCGATCGCGGCGAAGGCGCCGAGGCCCATCGAGGCGATCGAGATGAAGACGATGATCTGGCGCCAGTCATGGATCGCGCCAGGGAAGGCGCCGATGAAGACGCGGATCACCATCGCCATGGCCGCCATCTTCGGCGCCGAGGCGAAGAAGGCCGCGACCGGGGTCGGCGCGCCCTCGTAGACATCAGGCGTCCACATGTGGAACGGCACGGCCGAGATCTTGAAGGCGACGCCGGCCGCGATGAAGACGATGCCGAAGATCAGGCCGATGCCGGCATGGCCGCCGGCCGTCGCTGCCGCGATGCCCGGGAAGGTGACGGTGCCGGTGAAGCCATAGACCAGCGAGCCGCCATAGAGCAGCATGCCCGACGAGAGCGCGCCGAGCACGAAATACTTCAGGCCGGCTTCCGTCGACTTGGCATTGTCGCGGTCGAAGGCGGCGACGACATAGAGCGCCAGCGACTGCAATTCGAGGCCGACATAGAGGCTGATGAGATCATTGCCCGAGATCATCATCATCATGCCGATCGTCGAGAGCACGACGAGGATCGGGAACTCGAAGCGCATCGTGCCCTGACGGCGCAGCGTATCGGCCGAGAGCAGGATCGCGGCACCGGCTCCAAGCAGGGTCAGCACCTTCATGAAGCGGGCGAAGCCGTCGACGATGAAGCCATCGTTGAAGGTCAGCATCTTGCCGGTGCCGGAGACGACCATGACCAGCGCGACCGCGAGCAGCGCCAGCGCCAGCCCTTCGAGCAGGCGCGTCGAGCGCTCGCCCTGGATCGCACCGACCAGCACCATGGCGATGGCGCCGATGGCGAGGATGATTTCCGGCAGGGCCGGGCCGAGAGCGGGCAGAGCCATGACGAGACCTTACTGCGCGGCTGCCAGCGCCGTCTTCGCGACGGCGAGGGCTGCCTGATAGTTCTTGATGAGCGCTTCGGTCGGCGCCGCGAAGGCGTCGAGGATCGTGTGCGGCTGGATGCCGTACCAGATCGTCAGCAGGACGAGCGGGACCAGCGTCACGTATTCGCGGACGTTGAGGTCCTTGATGTCCTTCAGCTCGGGCTTGACCAGCTCGCCGAACACGACCCGGCGATAGAGCCAGAGCGCGTAAGCCGCCGAGAGGATGACGCCGGAGGTCGCGAAGAACGCCACCCAGGGATTGGCGCGGAAGGCGCCGAGCAGCGTCAGGAACTCGCCGACGAAGCCTGCCGTGCCGGGCAGGCCGACATTGGCCATGGTGAAGACCATGAAGACGACGGCATAGGCCGGCATCCGGTTCACGAGGCCGCCATAGGCCGCGATCTCGCGGGTGTGCATGCGATCGTAGATCACGCCGACGCAAAGGAAGAGCGCGCCGGAGACCAGGCCGTGGCTGACCATCTGGAACATTGCGCCCTGGATGCCCTGCGGCGTCAGGGTGAAGAGGCCCATCGTCACGAAGCCCATATGGGCGACCGAGGAATAGGCGATCAGCTTCTTCATGTCCTCCTGCATCAGCGCCACCAGCGAGGTGTAGACGATGGCGACGACAGAGAGGGCGAAGACCAGCGGCGCGAACAGCGCCGAGGCTTCCGGGAACATCGGGATCGAGAAGCGGATGAAGCCGTAACCGCCCATCTTCAGCAGGATCGCGGCCAGCACGACGGAGCCGGCTGTCGGCGCCTCGACGTGGGCGTCGGGCAGCCAGGTATGGACCGGCCACATCGGCATCTTCACCGCAAAGGAGGCGAAGAAGGCGAGCCACAGCCAGGTCTGCATCTGCGACGGGAACTTATGCGCCAGCAGCGTCGGGATGTCGGTGGTACCGGCGTTCCAGTACATCGCCATCACGGCCAGCAGCATCAGCACCGAGCCGAGCAGCGTGTAGAGGAAGAACTTGTAGGAGGCGTAGACGCGCCGCTTGCCGCCCCAGATGCCGATGATCAGGAACATCGGGATCAGGCCTGCCTCGAAGAACAGGTAGAACAGCACGAGGTCGAGCGCCGCGAAGACGCCGATCATCAGCGCTTCCAGCACCAGGAACGCGATCATGTATTCGCGCACCCGCTTCTCGACCGAAGTCCAGGACGCGACGATGCAGAACGGCATCAGGAAGGCCGTCAGCACGATGAAGGGGAAGGAGAACCCGTCGACGCCGAGCTTGAACTTGATGGCCTCCGAAACCCAGGCATGGGTCTCGACCAGCTGGAAGCCGGGGTTGGCGGTGTCGAACTGGTGCCAGGCGACGCAGGCCAGCACGAACGTGGCGACGGTCGTGAAGAGCGCGATCCAACGCGCATTGGAATCGACCGCCTTCTGATCGCCGCGCAGGGCGAGGATCAGGAGGGCGCCGGCCACGGGGACAACGAGAAGACCGGTGAGGATACCGATACCGAGGTTCATCATCTCACCCGCGAGCCACGAGATACCAGGTCACGAGCCCAGCGACACCGATGAGCATGGCGAAGGCATAGTGATAGAGATAGCCGGTCTGCAGCCGGACCACGCGATTGGTGACGTCGACCACGCGGGCCGAGACGCCGTCCGGACCGAAGCCGTCGATGACCAGGCCATCGCCCTTCTTCCAGAGGAAGCGGCCGAGCCATTTCGACGGGCGCACGAACAGGAAGTCGTAGAGCTCGTCGAAATACCACTTGTTGAGCAGGAACTTGTAGAGCGCCGGGTTGGCGGCCGCCAGCTTGCCGGGGATCTCCGGCCAGCGGACATACATCAGGTAAGCCAGCACGAAGCCGATCACCATCGCCACGAAAGGCGACCAGACGACCCATTTCGGCACTTCATGCATGGCGTGCAGGATGTGGTTGTCCTTGCCCATGAACAGGGCCGCCTTCCAGAACTTCTCGAAGTCGTGGCCGATGAAGGCTTCCTTGAAGACGAAGCCGGCGGCGACCGCGCCGACCGAGAGCACGGCGAGCGGGATCAGCATCACCCAGGGGCTCTCATGCGGCGTGTGGTCGTGACCATGGCCATGGCCGTGATCGTCGTGACCGTGCGCATGGTCGTCGTGACCGTGCGCGGCATGGGCGTGGTCGTCATGGCCGTGGCCATGCGATGCGTGTCCATGCCCCCAGCGCGGCGCGCCCTCGAAGGTCATGAAATAGAGGCGCCAGGAGTAGAACGAGGTCATGCAGGCCGCGATGACCAGCAGCGGGAAGGCATAGCTCGTCGCAGCGGCGCTATGGGCGGCATAGGCGCTCTCGATGATCGCATCCTTCGAGAAGTAGCCGGCGAGGAACGGGAAACCGGTCAGCGCCAGCGTGCCGATCGTCATGGCGAGCGCGGTCAGCGGGATGTGCTTCCTGAGGCCGCCCATGTGGCGCATGTCCTGCTCGTGATGCATCGCATGGATGACGGAGCCGGCGCCCAAGAAGAGCAGCGCCTTGAAGAAGGCGTGAGTGAAGAGGTGGAAGATGCCGGCGCCATAGTTGCCGACGCCGAGCGCGACGAACATGTAGCCGAGCTGCGAGCAGGTCGAATAGGCGATGACGCGCTTGATGTCATTCTGCACGAGACCGACCGTCGCCGCGAAGAAGGCGGTGGTGGCGCCGATGACGACGACGACCGTGAGCGCGACCGGTGCGTATTCGAAGACCGGCGACAGGCGCGCCAGCATGAAGACGCCGGCGGTGACCATCGTCGCGGCGTGGATCAGCGCGGAGACCGGGGTCGGGCCTTCCATCGCGTCCGGCAGCCAGGTGTGCAGCAGGAACTGCGCCGACTTGCCCATGGCGCCCATGAAGAGCAACAGGCAGGTCAGGGTCAGGGCGTTCCAGTCATAGCCGAGGAAGCGGAAGCTCTGGTTCACCAATTCGCCGGCGCGCGGGAAGATCGCGTCGAAGCCGACCGAGCCGAACAGCACGAAGACCAGGAAGATGCCGAGCGAGAAGCCGAAATCGCCGACTCGGTTGACGATGAAGGCCTTCATCGCGGCCGCATTGGCCGAGGGCTTCTGGTACCAGAAGCCGATCAGGAGATAGGAGGCGAGGCCGACGCCTTCCCAGCCGAAGAACATCTGGACGAGGTTGTCCGACGTCACCAGCATCAGCATCGCGAAGGTGAAGAGCGAGAGGTAGGCGAAGAAGCGGGGACGGTGCGGATCCTCGTGCATGTAGCCGATCGAATAGAGGTGCACGAGGCTGGAGACCGTGTTGACCACGACCAGCATCACGGCGGTCAGCGTATCGATGCGGAAGGCCCAGTCGACCTGGAGCTGTCCCGACGCGATCCAGCTCGCGACCTGCACGCGGGTGGTGCCGGAGCCGAAGCCGACCTGGACGAAAGCGACCCAGGACAGGAGGGCCGAGACGATCAGCAGCGAGGTCGTGACGATCTCGGAGCCGCGCGCGCCGATCAGCCGGCCGAACAGGCCGGCGATCAGGAAGCCGATGAGGGGGAGGAAGACGATCAGGTGATACATGGCAGTGAGGTCCAGGCGCGGGGGCGCGCTCAGCCTTTCATCATGTTGATGTCTTCCACCGCGATCGTGCCGCGGTTGCGGAAGTAGACGACGAGAATGGCGAGGCCGATCGCGGCCTCAGCCGCCGCCACCGTGAGCACGAGCAGCGCGAAGACCTGGCCGACGATGTCGTTCAGGAAGCTCGAGAAGGCGACGAAGTTCAGGTTGACCGAGAGCAGGATGAGCTCGACCGACATCAGGATGACGATGATGTTCTTGCGGTTGACGAAGATGCCGAGCACGCCGAGCGTGAACAGGATGGCACTGACCGCGAGATAATGGCCCAGTCCGATCGTCATCACGCCATCTCCTCGGGAACGCCGGCGCGCGAAGGCACCTGCTTGACCGCCATCGCCGCGTCCTTGGTACGGGCGTTCTGGGTCGGGACATGCTGGCGCTTGATGCCGGGCCGCTCGCGCAGCGTCAGCACGATCGCGCCGATCATGGCGACGAGCAGCACAAGGCCGGCCGCCTGGAAGTAGTAGACATACTGGGTGTAGAGCACGCGGCCGAGCGCCTCGGTGTTCGAGATGCCCGCCGGGATCGCGGCGACCGGCGCCTTGACGATCTGCGGATCGATGACCCAGGCGCCGACGACCAGCAGCAGCTCGACGGCGAAGATGAAGCCGATCAGCGCGCCGATCGGCAGGTAGTTCAGGAAGCCCTGGCGGAACTCGGCGAAATCGACGTCGAGCATCATCACCACGAAGAGGAAGAGCACCGCGACCGCGCCGACATAGACGACGACCAGCAGCATCGCGAGGAACTCGGCGCCGAGCAGCATGAAGAGCCCGGCCGCATTGACGAAGGCCAGGATCAGATAGAGCACCGAATGCACGGGATTGCGCGAGGTCACCACCATGAAGGCGGATGCCACGGTGATGCCTGCGAAGAGATAGAAGAAAGCCGCTGCGGCATTCATCTCGGTCAGCCCTTCCCGCCCCTTTTCGGCGCGGTCCTCGTTTGGTTCGTGCTCCGGGACTCAAAGGACCCCGAGCAATTTGGAGCGTCTATAATCAGGCCCGCCGGGCGGGACAACCGCACGGCGGGTCTGCATCCTCAGTCACGTCCTCCGGCATCATCGTGGGATGGTGCCGAAGGCCGGTCGATCACCGATAGGGCGCGTCCATCGCGATGTTGCGCGCGATCTCGCGTTCCCAGCGCGCGCCGTTCGCGAGCAGCTTGTCCTTGTCGTAGAACAGCTCCTCGCGGGTCTCGGTCGCGAACTCGAAATTCGGCCCCTCGACGATGGCATCGACCGGACAGGCTTCCTGGCAGAAGCCGCAGTAGATGCACTTGGTCATGTCGATGTCGTAACGGGTGGTGCGGCGCGTGCCGTCATTGCGGCGCGGACCGGCCTCGATGGTGATGGCCTGCGCCGGGCAGATCGCCTCGCAGAGCTTGCACGCGATGCAGCGCTCCTCGCCGTTCGGATAGCGGCGCAAGGCATGCTCGCCACGGAAGCGCGGCGAGAGCTGGCCCTTCTCGAAGGGGTAGTTCAGCGTCGCCTTCGGCTTGAAGAAATAGCGCATCGACAGGCCGATAGCCCCGACGAACTCCTTCAGCAGCAGGCCCCTTGCGGCTTGCGCGAGTGACATCGCCTTCGTCCTTTACATCCTCAGCCGAACAACGCCCGGCCGATCACGAAACCCAGGACCGGCATCAAGCCGATCGTCATCACAACCAGCACCGCCCGCAAGATGCGGATGCGACGCTCGTAATCGTCCTTCTCGGCCTGCGTCTCCGAGCGATCCGTGCGCCGGAGCGCCCCGATCACCACGGCCGAGATCAGCCGGTACTCCAGCAGGCCCAGCCCGAGGCCGATCAGGGCACCGAGCGGGCCGGCCCAACTCATCCCGCCACCGGGCCCCAGCCCGTCAACTGCAGCACCAGCGCCACGATCACCACGCAAGCTAGCGAAAGCGGCAGGAAGACCTTCCAGCCCAGGCGCATCAATTGATCGTAGCGGTAGCGCGGCACGAAGGCCTTCACCAGCGCGAACATGAAGAACACGAAGCAAACCTTGAGCGCGAACCAGAACACGCCGGGCAGCCAGGTGAAGGGCGGCAGCGCGACCGGGGGAGCCCAGCCGCCGAGGAACAGGATCGTGGTCAGCGAGCACATGGTCATGATCGCCACGTATTCGCCGAGCATGAACAGCAGGTACGGGGTCGAGGAATACTCGACCATGAAGCCCGCCACGAGCTCGGATTCCGCCTCGGCCAGATCGAAGGGCGGCCGGTTTGTCTCGGCCAGCGCCGAGATGAAGAAGACCACGAACATCGGGAAGAGCGGGATGAAGTACCAGTTCAGGATCGAGAGCCACGGCACGCCAAGAGCATGAGCGAGACCCCGGTTCTGCTGAGCCTCGACCACGGCCGAGAGGTTCAGCGAGCCGACGCAGAGCAGCACGGTGATGATGACGAAGCCAATCGAGACCTCGTAGGACACCATCTGCGCCGCCGAGCGCAGCGCGCTCATGAACGGGTATTTCGAGTTCGAGGCCCAGCCGGCCATGATGATGCCGTAGACGCCGAGCGAGGAGATCGCGAGGATGTAGAGCACGCCGACATTGATGTCGGCGATCGCCCAGCCTTCCGCCACCGGGATCACCGCCCAGGCGCCGAGCGCCAGAAGGCAGGAGATGAACGGCGCCAGCAGGAAGATGCCCTTGTTGGCGCCGGACGGGATGATCGGCTCCTTGAGCGCGAACTTGATCAGGTCCGCGAAGCTCTGGAACAGGCCCCAGGGGCCGACCACGTTCGGGCCGCGGCGAAGCTGCACCGCCGCCCAGACCTTGCGGTCGGCCAGCAGGATGTAAGCGATGAAGACCAGCAGGCAGACCAGCAGCAGCAGGCTCTTACCGAGGATGATCGCGATATCGAGGACGAGGTCCCAGTTCATGGCCGCTTACTCCGCCGCCTGCTGATGCCGGCCGGAGGCCAGCGCCGAGCATTCCGCCATGACGGCGGAGGCACGCGCGATCGGGTTGGTCTGATAGAAATCGGCGACGACGGGCGAAAAACCCGCCTTGTCGGTCTTGCCGCCGAGGCCGGCGAGCTTGCCGATCTCCGAGGCGTCATTGGTCGGCAGGCCATCAAGCGCCGCGAAATGCGGATGCGCCTCGTAGAGCGCCTTGCGCAGGCCGGCGAGCGAGTCGAAGGGCAGCGCCTTGCCCAGCGTCGCCGAGAGCGCGCGCAGGATCGCCCAGTCCTCGCGGGCATCGCCCGGCGGGAAGGTGGCGCGGTCGCCCATCTGCACACGGCCTTCCGTGTTCACATAGGTGCCGGACTTCTCGGTATAGGCCGCGCCCGGCAGGATGACGTCGGCGCGATGGGCGCCCTTGTCGCCATGCGTGCCCTGATAGACGACGAAAGCACCTTCCGGCACGTCGATCTCGTCAGCTCCAAGCAGGAAGAGCACATCGAGCGCGCCCGGCTTGACCATCGCAGCGGCGTCCAGACCACCCTCACCCGGCACGAAACCGAGATCGAGCGCGCCGACGCGGGCGGCAGCGGTATGGATCACGCCGAAGCCGTTCCAGCCTTCGGTGACGGCGCCAAGCGCCTGCGCCGCCTTGGCGGCGAGCGAAAGCACGGCCTCGCCATCGACGCGAGCGAGAGCGCCCTGCCCGACCAGCACCATCGGCTTAGCCCCAGCGGCCTGGGCCGACTTCACGACCTCGGCCAGCGTCTCAGGGCCAGCGCCGAGATAGTCGTAAGCGTAGGTCAGGTCGGCCTTCTCGCCGATGACGCTGACCTTGAAGTCGCCGCGCAGCCAGCGCTTGCGGATGCGGGCGTTCAGGATCGGCGCCTCGCGGCGCGGGTTCGAGCCGATGATCAGCAGCGAAGTCGCGTCCTCGATGCCGGCGATGCCGGCGTTGAGGACGTAGGACGCGCGGCCGAACTTGGGATGAAGCTTCGTGCCATCCTGACGGGCGTCGAGATTGGCGGAACCGAGCGAGGCGATCAGCGCCTTCAGCGCGAACATGTCCTCGACCGCGGAGAGATCGCCGGCGATAGCGCCGATCTTCTCAGGCGCGGCAGCCTTCACCTTGGCGGCGACGGCGGCGAAAGCCTCGTTCCAGCTCGCGGGACGCAGGCGGCCGTTCTCGCGGATATAGGGCCGGTCGAGACGCTGGGTCTTGAGACCGTCGGCGACATGGCGGGTCTTGTCGGAGATCCACTCCTCGTTCACCGCCTCGTTGAGGCGGGGCAGGATGCGCATCACTTCCTTGCCGCGCGAGTCGACGCGGATGGCGGAGCCGACGGCGTCCATCACGTCGATGCTCTCGGTCTTGGAGAGCTCCCAGGGACGGGCCTTGTTCTGGTAGGGCTTCGAGGTCAGCGCACCGACCGGGCAGAGATCGACGACATTGCTCTGCAGCTCCGACGACATCGCCTGCTCGAGATAGGTCGTGATCTCCATGTCCTCGCCGCGGCCGATGGCGCCGAGATCGGAGGCGCCGGCAACCTCGGTGGTGAAGCGGACGCAGCGCGTGCACTGGATGCAGCGCGTCATCGTCGTCTTGACCAGCGGGCCGATATACTTGTCCTCGACCGCGCGCTTGTTCTCGGCATAGCGCGAGGTGTCCGCGCCATAGGCCATCGCCTGGTCCTGCAGGTCGCACTCGCCGCCCTGGTCGCAGATCGGGCAGTCGAGCGGGTGGTTGATGAGCAGGAACTCCATCACCCCTTCGCGGGCCTTCTTGACCATCGGCGACTTGGTCAGGACGACCGGCGGCTCGCCGTTCGGGCCGGGGCGCAGGTCGCGCACGCCGATGGCGCAGGAGGCCTGCGGCTTCGGCGGGCCACCCTTCACCTCGACGAGGCACATGCGGCAGTTGCCGGCGATCGAGAGGCGCTCGTGGAAGCAGAAGCGCGGCACCTCGACGCCCGCGGCCTCGCAGGCCTGGAGCACGGTGTACTCGGCGGGAACGTCGACCTCGACGCCGTCGATGAGGAGTTTCGTCATGGTCTCACTCCGCCGCCATCAGGCGCACAGGCTCGCTGTGCGGGTTGGCGGCATAGTCGTCGATGCGCTGCTCGATCTCGTGACGGAAATGCGCGATCAGGCCCTGGATCGGCCAGGCTGCGGCATCACCGAGCGCGCAGATCGTGTGGCCCTCGATCTGCTTGGTGACGTCGAGCAACATGTCGATCTCGCGCTTCTGGGCGCGGCCCTCGGCCATGCGCTCCATGACGCGCCACATCCAGCCCGTGCCCTCGCGGCAGGGCGTGCACTGGCCGCAGCTCTCATGCTTGTAGAAATGGCTGATGCGGGCGATGGCGCGGACGATGTCGGTCGACTTGTCCATCACGATCACCGCCGCCGTGCCGAGGCCGGAGCGCAGCTTCGAGAGCGAGTCGAAATCCATCGGCGTGTCGATGATCTGCTCGGCCGGGACCATGCGCACCGACGAGCCGCCGGGGATGACCGCCTTGAGATTGTCCCAGCCGCCGCGGATGCCGCCGCAATGCTTGTCGATCAATTCGCGGAAGGTCAGGCCCATCGCCTCTTCGACGTTGCAGGGCTTGTTCACATGGCCCGAGACGCAGAACAGCTTGGTGCCGACATTGTTCGGCGTGCCGATCGAGGAGAACCAGCTCGCGCCGCGGCGCAGGATGGTCGGGGCGACCGCGATCGACTCGACGTTGTTCACCGTGGTCGGGCAGCCATAGAGGCCCATATTGGCCGGGAATGGCGGCTTCAGCCGCGGCATGCCCTTCTTGCCCTCGAGGCTCTCCAGCAGCGCCGTCTCTTCGCCACAGATATAGGCGCCCGCGCCGTGATGTACATAGAGATCAAAGGGATAGCCGTGGACGTTGTCCTTGCCGATGAGCTTGGCCGCATAGGCCTCGTCGACGGCGCGCTGCAGCGCCTCGCGCTCCCGGACATATTCGCCGCGGATATAGATATAGGCCGCATGCGCGCCCATGGCGAAGGAGGCGATCAGGCAGCCCTCGACCAGCGTATGCGGGTCGTTGCGCATGATCTCGCGATCCTTGCAGGTGCCCGGCTCCGACTCGTCGGCATTGACGACGAGATAATGCGGGCGCCCGTCGCTGACCTTGGGCATGAACGACCATTTGAGGCCGGTCGGGAAGCCGGCGCCGCCGCGGCCGCGCAGGCCGGACTTCTTCATCTCGTCGATGATCCAGTCCCGGCCCTGCTCCAGGATGAACTTGGTACCATCCCAGCCGCCGCGCTGGATCGCACCCTTCAGGGTACGGTCATGCAGGCCGTAGAGATTGGTGAAGATGCGATCGCGATCTGCGAGCATGTCCTAGTGCCTCACTCTGCCGGCTTGTCGCCAAGCTTCGACTCCGGGCGCCAACCCGTTGCGAGCTTCTTCGACTGAGCAATCCAGTCGTCACGCTCCGCCCGGCCCTTGAAGCCGGTCAGCCGCGCATCGACCCAGGCGAGCTCCGCCGGTGTCCACTTGGCGATCTGGTCGTAGTGCCAGACCCCCATCTCATTGAGCATCTTGCCGAGCTTCGGCCCGACGCCCCAGATCAGTTCGAGATCGTCGCCCTTGCCACCGCGTGCGGCGGCCAGCAGCTCGGGCTTGCTCTCGTCGGTCGCGGTGGCTTTATCCGCTGCCGCGGGCTTGGCAGCCTCGGCGACATCCTTCTTCTCGACCTTGCCCTTGGCGGCCGGCGTATCGCTCGCGGGCTTCTCGGCAACGGCTGCCGGGGTGGCCTCGGCCTTCTTCGCCTCGGCCTCAGCGGCCTTCTTGGCTTCCGCCTCGGCAGCAGCCTTGGCGGCGGCCACTTCGGCCGCGGCCTTGCGCTGCTCGACGATGCGCTTCTGCCAGTCGCCGGCGCCGATCATCGACCCGTCATAGAGGCCCTTGTCGGTCAACGTCTGCGGGCCGCCTTCCGGCTCGGAGCCGGTGCGGCCGTTCTGCGGGCCGGGCTTGGTGGTGCGGCCATTGCGGAGGTCGTCGAGGAGCTGGCGGAAATTCGCCGGCGTCAGATCCTCGTAATAGTCGACATTGATCTGCGCCATCGGGGCGTTGCAGCAGGCGCCGAGGCACTCGACTTCGAGCCAGGAGAGCTTGCCATCGGCGGTCACGGTCGATTGCGGGCCGATGACGTCCTCGCAGACCTTCTTCAACGCCTCGGCGCCGCGCAGGGCGCAAGGCGTCGTGCCGCAAAGCTGGACGAAATACTCGCCGACCGGCTGCAGGTTGAACATGGTGTAGAAGGTCGCGACCTCCAGCACCCGCATCGGCGCCATGCCCAGGCGCTTGGCGACGGTCTCGATCACGGCGCGCGAGACCCAGCCCTCCTGCTCCTGCGCCTTCCACAGAAGCGGGATGACGGCGGAAGCCTGGCGGCCTTCCGGATACTTGGCGATCTGCTGGACGATCCAGTTCTCATTCGCCGCGGTGAAGGCGAAGGAGGCGGGCTGGACCGGATCAGGGGCGAGACGACGGACGGACATCAGCGGTCAACTTCACCAAAGACGATATCGAGGGAGCCGAGGATCGCGGAGACGTCGGCGAGCATGTGCTTGCGGCACATGAAATCCATGGCCTGGAGATGGGCGAAACCCGGGGCCTTGATCTTGCAGCGATAGGGCTTGTTGGTGCCGTCGGAGACCAGATAGACGCCGAACTCGCCCTTCGGCGCCTCGACCGCGGCATAAACCTCGCCGGCCGGCACCTTGTAGCCCTCGGTATAGAGCTTGAAGTGGTGGATCAGCGCTTCCATCGAGCGCTTCATCTCGCCACGCTTTGGCGGCACCATCTTGCCGTCGAGCGAGGAAACCGGGCCGCCGCCATCCGGGGCCAGCAGCTTGTCGCAGCACTGCTTCATGATGCGGACCGACTGACGCATCTCTTCCATGCGGATGTGGTAGCGGTCGAAGCAGTCGCCGTTCTTGCCGACAGGGATGTCGAATTCCATCTCCTCGTAGCACTCGTAGGGCTGCGACTTGCGGAGGTCCCAGGGTGCGCCGGAGCCGCGCACCATCACGCCCGAGAAACCCCATTTCCAGCAGGTTTCGAGATCGACCACGCCGATATCGACGTTGCGCTGCTTGAAGATGCGGTTGTCGCTGAGCAGGCCTTCGAGGTCGTCGCAGACCTTGAGGAAGGGATCGCACCATTCGGCGATGTCGTGGATCAGCGAGACGGGGATATCCTGGTGGACACCGCCCGGCCGGACATAGGCCGCGTGCATGCGCGCGCCGCAGGCCCGCTCGTAGAAGATCATCAGCTTCTCGCGCTCCTCGAAGCCCCAGAGCGGAGGCGTGAGGGCGCCGACGTCCATCGCCTGCGTGGTGACGTTCAGCAGATGCGAGAGGATGCGGCCGATCTCGGAATAGAGCACGCGGATGAGCTGGCCGCGGCGCGGCACGGTCACGCCGACGAGGCGCTCGACCGCGAGCGCATAGGCATGCTCCTGGTTCATCGGCGCGACATAGTCGAGCCGGTCGAAATAGGGCACGGCCTGGAGATAGGTCTTGGCCTCGATCAGCTTCTCGGTGCCGCGATGCAGCAGGCCGATATGCGGATCGACACGCTCGACGATCTCACCGTCAAGTTCGAGCACGAGGCGCAGCACGCCGTGCGCCGCCGGATGCTGCGGACCGAAATTGATCGAGAAATTGCGGATATTGTGCTCGGTCATGCCGTGCCACCCTGCGTTGCCGCGACGCGGGCCAGGAACTCTTCCCCGGTCAGCCGTGGCCGCTCGCCGGCAAACGCATAGAGCGCCGGCTTTTCATCGATGAAGATCTCCGCGACGAAGGCGAAGGACGATTGATCGTCGAAGGCCTGGAAGGCCACCGCGACATGACCGTCACCGCCTTCGCGCAGGCGCCAGAACAGGCTCGTCCCGCAGGTCTTGCAGAAGACGCGCTCGGCCCAGTCGGAGGACGGGAAGACGCCGAGCGCCTGTTCGTCAGCGATCGACACGCCGGAACACGGCACCGCCATGAAGACACCGCCGCTCCATTTCCGGCACATGCCGCAATGGCAGACGTCCATCTCCTGCTTCTCGGGCGTCGCGGTGAAACGCACCGCGCCGCAGAGACAGCCGCCGGAGAGGGGTTGGTGGCCGGACGCCATCACGCCCCCTTCGCCTTCTCGTCGCCCGGCAGCACGTAATCCGTGCCTTCCCAGGGCGAAAGGAAATCGAAATTGCGGAATTCCTGGTTGAGCTTCACCGGCTCGTAGACAACGCGCTTCTGCTCGTCGTCGTAGCGCACCTCGACGAAGCCGGTTAGCGGGAAGTCCTTGCGCAGCGGATACCCCTCGAAGCCGTAATCGGTGAGGATGCGGCGCAGGTCCGGATGGCCGGAGAAGAGGATGCCGTAGAAGTCGTAGGCCTCGCGCTCGAACCAGTTCGCCGCCGGGAAAACCTCGATGACGGAGGGAACGGGCGTCGCCTCGTCGGTCTGAACCTTGACGCGGATGCGGCGGTTATGGTGCGGCGCCAGCAGGTGGTAGACGACGTCGAAGCGCTTCTCGCGGCCGGGATAGTCGGCGCCGGCAATGTCGGTGAAGTTCACGAAGCGGAAGCGCGGGTCGCTGTAGAGCGTGCGCAGGACCTCGACGATCGAGGCCGCCTCGGCATGAACAGTCAGCTCCTCGAAGGCGACGACGGCCTCCGTCACCGCGCCGGGCAGCGCGGCCTTGATCTCTTCGCCGAGTTGTACGAGCGCTTCGCTCATCGTCTCACCTTCATCGCCTGCAGCATCGACCGAAAGAGCGCTCAGCGCTCGATCGTGCCGGTGCGGCGGATCTTCTTCTGCAGCAGCAGGACGCCGTAAAGCAGCGCCTCGGCCGTCGGCGGGCAGCCCGGGACATAGATGTCGATCGGGACGATGCGGTCGCAGCCGCGCACCACCGAGTAGCTGTAGTGGTAGTAGCCGCCGCCATTGGCGCAGGAGCCCATCGAGATGACATAGCGCGGCTCCGGCATCTGGTCGTAGACCTTGCGGAGCGCCGGAGCCATCTTGTTGGTCAGCGTGCCCGCGACGATCATCACGTCGGACTGGCGCGGCGAGGCGCGCGGCGCAAAGCCGAAGCGCTCGACGTCGTAGCGTGGCATCGAGAGCTGCATCATCTCGACGGCGCAGCAGGCCAGGCCGAACGTCATCCACATCAGCGAGCCCGTGCGAGCCCAGTTGATCAGGTCGTCGGTCGTGGTGACGAGGAAGCCCTTGTCGGCGAGCTCGTTGTTGATCTCGACGAAGAACGGATCACGCGCCCCCAACGGCTTGCCGTCGGGACCGAGCAAACCCCTCGGCGCCTGCGCGACGAGCGGATCACCACGATCGATCGCTGTGACTGCCATGACCTATTCCTTGTGAACCTTTGCCTGCCAGATCGAATGCGGAGCGCCGCGTCGCAACCCGACAGTCAGTCCCACTCCAGCGCGCCCTTGCGCCACTCGTAGATGAAACCCACGGTGAGCACGCCGAGAAAGACCATCATCGACCAGAAACCATACCAGCCGAGCCCGCCGAAGGCGACGGCCCAGGGGAACAGGAACGCGACCTCGAGATCGAAGATAATGAAGAGAATCGCGACCAGATAGAAGCGGACGTCGAACTTCATGCGGGCGTCGTCGAAGGCGTTGAAGCCGCATTCATAGGCCGAGAGCTTTTCCGCATCCGGCTTGGAATAGGCGATCGCGAAGGGCGCGATCAGCAGGGCCAGGCCGATCACCGCCGAGACGCCGATGAACAGCACCAGCGGCAGGTAGTCGCTCAGAATGGATGGCACCGTGGCAGCTTGCATGGTCGAACTCATTTCAGGCGGCCGTGGCGCGGCTCGCTGTCCCAGTCGCTTAGACCCTCGATTAGAATGAAGCAAGACTCCGCCGCGCCGCACAATCGCCGCATCCGGGTTGAACCCAGCGCAGAATACGGCAAAATCCGGCCACGTCTCGCCGCAGCCCTGCCATGCATCGGTGAAAAATCGACAAAACCGCCTGCTTTCGGCATGCGACAGCGGCAGCAATCCGTTCACCGTGCCGAATCGTTGCCGGCTGCGCGAGCGCTTTATCCCGAAAGGCCTTCGATGTTTCGTGATCCCCGCCCCGCTCGTCAGCCATCCATTTGCGGGCGCCCGGCCGCGCTATGAGCCCGGCCTGCCTTTCGCGTGTGCTGGCCATGCCGGCACTCGCCCTTCTGCTTTCAGCTGCCGCTGTCCGGGCCCAGGAAGGCGAGCCGATGCGCGCGCCCCTGCCGCCACAGCGCCCGTTCGATCTCGACCTCGAGGGCACGCCGAAGCTGCCGCCGATCATCGTGCCGCCGCCGACGCCGCGTGCTTCGGCTCCCGATACGCCGGCGCCAGCCTCTTCGCAGGAGACTCCTGCAGCGACGCCGGCCCCGGAAACCCCGCCAGCCGATGCAACGCCCCCCAACCCCGGCGAACCCGATGACGACGAAGGCGTCGAGTGGCCGAAGCTGACGCCCGGCCAGAAGGCCGGCGCCGAGCCCGATTTCGATCCGAACGAAAAGCCGGAACGGCCGGGCATCTCGACCGATCCCGGCACCTCGATCGCCTGCCTGCCGCAGGAGCTGAAGGAGATCCTCGGCAAGATCGCCGACAAATACGGGGCGGTGAAGGTGACCTCGACCTGGCGGCCGCCCTGGCGCGCCCGGCGCGGCTCCTATCACAAGGGCTGCCAGGCGATGGATTTTCGCGTCCCCGGCGTCAGGCCGCGGCTGGTGCTGGAATGGGTGCGCTCCCTGCCCGAGGTCGGCGGCAACCATGTCTACTGGAACGGGCTGATCCATATCGATACCGGGCCGCGCCGGCCCTGGTAGGTTTTGCGGAGCCGTGATCGCGGCGGCTCGCTCGTCCTGCCCGGCACCACGCCGTCATCCCGGGCTTGACCCGGGATCCATGCCTGAGCGCTTCCGATAAAGGTTCAGGCATGGATCCCGGATCTCGGCCTTGCTGCGTCCGGGATGACCCGCGCGATTCATTTCCTGCTTGTCCTCAGAACACCCTTCAAGCCCTCAAAAAACAGGCTTGACTGTTTGTAAGTGGAGACGCACCGTTTCGCCACCGTCAAGGGGAGCGAGGTCGGGATGAGTGGTACCGGCAAGCGGCGATCGCAGAAGGAACGCAGCGCCGAGACATCCGCGCGGCTGATGAACGCGACCATCGACCTGCTGCACGACCTAGGGCTGGCCCGCACCACGACGCCGGAGATCGCCCGCGTCGCCGGCGTCTCTCGGGGCGCGCTGACCCACCATTTCGCCAGCCGCGAGGCGGTCATCACCGCCTCGGTCGCCGACCTGCTCGGCAAATCGACGCGCGACCTGCACCGCTTCGCCGAGGATTTCGTCGCGCGTGGCGGCTCCAGCGACGAGATCGTCGACTACATCTGGCACATGATGGACGACCGGCTGTTCTATGTGACCATGGAATATCTGCCGGAAGCCCGGCACAACCCGGCCTTCCGCGCCGACCTGATCCCGCTGGTCAAGGAGTTCCATGCCGGGCTCGACGCGATCTGGACCGCGCTCGCGGCCCGCGCCGGCACCGACCCGGACCATACCCGCACGGTGATGAACGCGACGATGTGCCTGTTCCGGGGCATGATCAGCCAGACCGTGCTGCGCCCCAACGACCCCGCCTATTACGAAGGCCTGCAGCAGTTCTGGAAGCAGCAGGTCAGGCAGCATTTCCCGATGAAACCAGCGGCTGCCCAATCCGGCCGGCGCAAAGCGGCGACGGCATGACGGCTGCACTGACCATAGAGGGGCTGAAGCTCGGCTTCTACGGCGTGCAGGTGCTGCGCGGCGTCGATTTTGCCGTACCGCAAGGCTCCTTCACCGGATTGATCGGGCCGAACGGCGCCGGCAAATCAACCCTGTTCAACGCGGTCTCGGGGCTTTACCGGCCGCAAGCCGGCTCCGTCAGGCTCGGTACGACCGAGACGGCCGGAATGCCGCCGGAGAAGCTCGTCGCGGCGGGGCTGGTGCGCTCCTTCCAGCTGGCGCGCGGCTTTCCCAAGCTCAGCGTCTTCCAGCACCTGATGCTCTATGGCGCCGACCAGCCGGGCGAGGGCCTGCTGGCCGGACTGATCGGCACGGGCGGAGCAAAGCGACGCGAGGCGGAGCTGTCCGAGCGTGCCTTCGGCATCGCCCGCCGATTGAAGCTCGATCATGTGCTCGACAATCCCGTCACCGCGCTTTCCGGTGGCCAGAAGAAGCTGGTCGAGATCGGCCGCGCGCTGATGGCCGAGCCCAAGCTGCTGCTGCTCGACGAGCCGATGGCCGGCGTCAATCCGAGCCTGACCGAGCAGATCGCCGAGCATCTCGTCGCGCTCAACCGCGACGGGCTGACGATATGCCTGATCGAGCACGACATGGGGCTGATCCGGAAGCTTTGCGCGCCCGTCATCGTCATGGCCGAGGGCAAGACGCTGACGCAAGGGTCGTTCGACGAGGTCGCCGCCGATACCCGTGTGCAGGAAGCCTATCTCGGGAGGCGTCATTGAGCGCGGCAGAGGGCGAACTGCTCGCCGTCGACGGCGTCGTCGCCGGCTATGGCGCGGCCGAGCAGATCCTGAAGGGCACTTCGCTCACGGTCGCGCCCGGCGAGATCGTCTCGATCATCGGTCCCAACGGAGCCGGCAAGTCGACACTGCTCAAGACCATCGCAGGCCTCGTCCAGGCGCGCGACGGCACGATCAGGCTCAAGGGCGGCGACGTCACCCGTGAGAACGCGCTCGGCCGGGCCAAGGCCGGCATCGGCTTCGTACCGCAGGAGCGCAACGTCTTCGGCGCGATGACGGTCGCGGAAAACCTCGAGATCAGCGGCTTCCAGGAACCCGGCAAGGTCGGAGAGCGCAGCGAGCAAATGTATACGCGCTATCCGATGCTGGCGGAGAAGCGCAAGGCGCTGGCGCGCACGCTCTCGGGCGGCCAACGTCAGATCCTCGCCATGGCGATGGGGCTGATGAACGCCCCTGCCCTGCTCCTGCTCGACGAGCCGACGGCCGGGCTTTCGCCCAAGGCAGCCGATGAATTGTTCGACGCCATCGTCGCCCTCAACAAAGGCGGCCTGCCGATCCTGATGGTCGAGCAGCATGCGCTCGAAGCGCTGCAGATCTCGACGCGCGGCTATGTGCTGGTCTCCGGCCGCAACAGCCGCGAGGGCGCCGGGCCAGCGCTCGCCACCGACCCCGAAATCCGCCGGCTCTTCCTCGGCGGCTAGGACGACGCCGACACGACAGCAGACCAACAAGACAACAGGGGAACACCATGACGCAGTTCACGACCGACCGCCGCACGCTTCTGGCAGGTGCCGCCGCGCTGGCTGGCCTCTCCGCCCTGCCCGGCCGGGCGCTCGCCCAGGGCGCGCCGATCAAGATCGGCACGCTGACGCCCCTCACCGGCGCCGGCGGCCCCTATGGCCCGGTCATGGTCAAGGCGGTGAAGGCCGTGATCGACGAGGTCAATGCCGCCGGCGGCGTGCTCGGCCGCAAGGTCGAGCTGATCTCGGAAGACGACCAGACCAACCCGGAAGCCGGCGTGCGCGCCGCCCGCAAGCTGATCGATGTCGACAAGGTCTCGGCCATCCTCGGCACCTGGGCCTCCTCGGTCACCACCGCCGTCGCGCCGCTCTGCTGGGAATCGAAGACCTTCCTTGCGACCGTCTCCGGCGCCGATTCGATCACGCAGCTCCCGCATCAGGGCTACCTGATCCGCACCCAGCCGAACACGACGCTGCAGGGCCGCAAGTTCGGCGAGTTCTGCATCGCCGAGAAGGCCAAGCGCGTCTTCTTCCTCTCGCCGCAGACGCCCTTCGCCAAGAGCCAGTTCGACAACATCACCGAGGCCGTGAAGAAGGCCGGCGGCGAGACCGGCTCGCTGATCTATGATGACAAGAAGCCGGCCTATCGCAGCGAGATCGACGAGGTGCTGCGCTTCAAGCCCGACGCGATCATCTTCGGCGGCTACACGCCCGACACCGCTGTCATGCTCAAGGACGCCTATCGCGCCGGCTATGGCGGCCTGAAGGTCGCCTTCGGCTACGCGGTCAATCAGAAGCTGGTCGAGAGCGTGCCGGCCGAGGTGGTCGACAAGACCTTCACCATCGCGCCCTCGCCGGCCGAGGGCTCGAAGGCCTATGCGCGGCTGGTCAAGATGATCGGCGTCGCCTCGCCCGACCCGTACACCACCCAGGTCTACGATCAGATCAACCTGATCCTGATGGCGATCGCCCTGGCCGGCGACACCTCCGGCACGGCGATCAAGGACGCGGTGCGCAAGGTCAGCCAGGCGCAGGGCGGCGCCAAGGTCGACAACGCCATCGACGGGCTCAAGGCCATCGCCGCCAAGCAGCCGGTCGATTACGACGGCGCCAGCGGACCCTGCGACTTCACTGAGACCGGCGATATCGCCGACTGCCAGTTCCGCTACGAGCAGGTTCAGGGCGGCAAGCTGGCGCTGGTGAAGATCGCGTGAGCCAGCTCCTGCAGGCGCTCATCAACGGGGTGATGACCGGGACGCTGATCGCCGTCCCGGCCATCGGCTTCTCCGCCATCTTCGCGGTGCTGCGCTATCCGAACTTCGCCATCGCGGCCTACGCCACCATCGGCGCCTTCGCCGCCTGGTGGGCGAATGTGGCGATGGGGCTGCCGGTGCCGGTCGCGCTGCTCGTCGCCTTCGCGGTGACGGGGGTGGTCGGCGTCGTCGCCGAGGAAACCTCGCTGAAGCGCCTGCGCAGCAACGGTGCGCTGATCGTGGCCATCGCCTCGATCGCGCTCAATCTGGTGCTGGAGAACATCGTCCGCTTCATCTTCGGCAACGAGATGCGCGGCTACGACCTGCCGATCGCGCGCGACATGCGCTTCGGCGACCTGCGCATCGGTCCGCAGCAGCTCCAGAGCCTGCTGCTGGCTGTGGCTATCATGGCGGCGATGTTCCTGTTCCTGCGCTATACCCGCTTCGGCAAGGCGATGCGCGCCGTCGCCGACAATCCCGATCTCGCCCGACTCAAGGGCATCGACCCCGCCAGGATCGCAATCGTCACGCTCTTCCTCGGCGCCGGGCTGACCGGCGTCGGCGGCGTGCTGATCGGCTTGGACACCTCGATCGACCCGCTGACCGGCTATCGCGTGCTGCTCTCGGTCTTCGCCGCCGCCGTACTCGGCGGGCTCGGCTCGATTCCCGGCGCGGTCGCCGGTGCGCTGATGCTGGGGATCGCCGAGGAGCTCGCACTGCTCGTCGTGCCCGCGACCTATCGCACCGGCGTCGGCTTCGTCGCGATCCTGCTGATGCTCACCTTCCGCCCGCGCGGCATCCTCGGGGAAAGGGCCGCCTGATGCTGTCCTATCTGATCTTCACCCTGACGCTCTGCGCCATCTACGGCCTGCTCGCGCTCAGCCTGAACCTGATCTGGGGCAGCGCCGGCCTCGTCAATCTCGGCCTCGCCGGCTTCTTCGCCGTCGGCGCCTACGCCTCGGCGCTGGCGACGGGTGCCGGCGCGCCAGTCCTGATCGGCTGGGGCGCTGCGCTCTTGGTGGGTGCGGTGGTCGGTCTCATCGTCACTTTCGCCACATTGCGCCTGCGCGACGACTATCTTGCCATCGTCACGCTCGGTTTCGCCGAGGTCATCCGCCTCGTCGCGCTCAACGAGCGCTGGCTGACCAATGGCTCGGACGGCATTTCCGGCATCAAGGCGCCGCTCAAGGCCGAGCTCGGCACGCAGAACTTCGCGTATTTCTATCTGGGCCTCGCCACGCTGGTGCTGATGATCGTCTGGGCACTGCTGCGCCGGCTCGATGGCTCGCCCTATGGCCGGGCGCTGAAGGCGATCCGCGAGGACCAGCAGCTCGCCAGTTTCGCCGGCAAGCCGGTCTTACGCTTCAAGCTCCAGGCCTTCGCGCTTTCGGCCGCGATCGCGGCGCTGGCGGGCGCGCTCTATGCGCATTTCCAGTCCTATGTCTCGCCGGACCATTTCCAGCCGCTGATCACGATCTACATCTTCCTCGCCGTCACGGCCGGCGGTGTCGGACGCCCCAGCGGGGCCGTGCTCGGCGCCTATCTCGTCGTGATCTTTCTGGAGGCGACGCGCTTCCTCACGGAATGGGTGCCGGGGCTGCAGCCGGTCCAGCTCGCTGCGCTACGCGAGATGCTGATCGGCATCGCCCTCATCCTCGTCCTGCATCTCAAGCCGCAGGGCATCCTGCCCGAGCGCATCCCGAAGGCGCCGGTCCCTCCGACCGCCGCTTAAACCGAAGGCCTGCCCATGTCCGACGATCTCGCCACCCTCTCCGCCCTCATCAAGGAGCCCGGCCAGCCCGACACGGTGTTCAAGGCCTTCGAGGAGATCACCCGCCGCCTCGTCGGCCACGAGCTGTTCACGCTGCTCTATGTCGACGGGCAGGAGGTCGCGCGCATCTATTCCAACCGGCCGACCGAGTATCCGGTCTCCGGCCGCAAGACGATGGGGCCGACTCCCTGGGGCAAGCATGTGCTGGACGGGCGCCAGCCCTATCTCGGCAAGGACAAGGCCGGCATCCGCTGGGCCTTCTTCGACCATGAGCTGATCGAGAGCATGGGGCTCGGCTCCGTCATCAACATCCCCGCGATCTATGACGGCAAGGTCGTCGGCACGATCAACCTGCTCGCGCCCGAACATCATTACCGTGAGGAACATGTCGCGCCGGTCGAGCGCTTGGCGCCGCTGCTGGTGCCGGCCTTCCTCGCCGCGCGTGCCGCCAACAAGGCCGCCTGATCCCGCTTCCCCGACGCATCCTGACCGAAGGAACATGCCAGTGGCTTCGACCCTCTTCACCAATGCCCGCATCGTCGACGGCTCGGCGCCGGAGGCCGGCGCGCCCGTCAGTGTCCTCGTCGAGGGCGCCACTATCCGCGAAGTCGGCAAGTCCGTGACCTCGGCCAAAGCCAAGGTCGTCGACCTCAAGGGCAAGACGCTGATGCCCGGCCTGATCGACGCCCATGTCCATGTCGTGGCCGGCGTCGCCGATCTCGGCGCGAATGCCCGCCTGCCGGATTCGCTGGTCACCGCCCGCTCCTTCGGCATCATGCGGGCGATGCTGATGCGCGGCTTCACCACGGTGCGCGATGTCGGCGGCGCCGATTTCGGCCTGAAGCAGGCGACGGAGGAAGGCGATTTCCCGACGCCGCGCCTCGTCATCTCCGGCAAGGCGCTGAGCCAGACCGGCGGCCATGCCGATTTCCGCGGTCGCTATGACGACCGCCCGAGCGTGATCGAGCGCCACCGCCTCGGCGCGCTCGGCCGCATCTGCGACGGCGTCGATCAGGTCCGCCGCGCCGCCCGCGAGGAACTGAAGGGCGGGGCCGACTTCATCAAGATCATGGCCAATGGCGGCTGCGCCTCGCCGACCGACCCGATCCATTTCCTCGGCTTTTCGGTGAGCGAGCTGGAGGCCGTGGTCGAGGAAGCCCGGATGGCCGGCACCTATGTCTCGGCCCATGTCTATACGGACGATGCCATCCGCCGTTGCGTCGAGGCCGGCGTGCATTCGCTGGAGCATTGCAACCTGATCAAGGCCGAGACGGCGAAGCTCGCTGCAGCCAAGGGCGCCGTCGCGGTGCCGACGCTGGTGACCTACGACAAGCTGGTCTCGGACGGGCCGAAGCTCGGCTTCCCGCCGGATTCGGTCGCCAAGGTCGATGTCGTGCGCTCGGCCGGCATGGAATCGCTCGCGATCATGAAGAAAGCCGGCCTGACCATGGCCTATGGCAGCGACCTGCTCGGCGAGATGCACAAGTACCAGTCCGAGGAGTTCGTGATCCGCGGCCGCGCCCTGCCGGCGCATGAGGTCATCGCCTCGGCGACCCATGTCGCGGCGAAGCTCCTGAAGATGGAAGGCCTGATCGGCACGGTCTCGGCCGGCGCGCATGCCGATCTGATCGTCGTCGACGGCGACCCGCTGAAGGATCTCTCGCTCTTGACCCGCCAGGGCCGGCACATGCCTGTCATCATGAAGGCCGGCGCCTTCATGAAGCGCGCCAGCCTGAACTGATGCTTCGGAGCCGGCGGGGACATCCTCGCCGGCTTCAATCCTCGTAGGGGCTGTGCTCGCGGATGAGCGCGGCATTATGCTCGCGGAAGGCCTCGACGAATTCGCGGGCGATGCGCGAGAGCGGCCGCGGCGCCGGCTGGAACATCGCATAGCGATAGGACAGGCGCGGCGCGAAGGGCCGCGCGACCAGCCCGACCTTCTGGAAATGCAGGCTGGTGACGACGTCGACGATGGTCACGCCGACGCCCTCCATCACCAAGGCGCAGGCCGTGCCGAAGAACTCGACATGCACCGCCATGCGCAGCCGCGCCGATTGCTCGGCGAAGGCACGCTCGATCGCCTCATGCAGGAAATGGTCGGCATAGAGCGAGATGAAAGGCGCGTCATCGAGATGGGCCGGCGTGATGACCGGCTCGGACGCCAGCGGATGATCGGCCGGCAGCATGCAGACGCAGGGCACCTCGATGGTCTCGATGACCGAGGCCGGGCTCTCGATCGGATGCTCGGCGAAGCCGATATCGAAGGCCTCGATGCGGCCGAGATCGCGCACGGTCGGCGATGAGCGGGTGATGAAGCGCACCGTGCCGTCCGGCCAGCGCTTCAACAATCGGGCGATGATCGGCGGCAGGGCATAGGTGGCAAGGCCCGGCTGGCTCGCCAGCGAGAGCGTTCCCGAGCGCAGGCCCTTGAGATCGCGCGCGACCTGCCGGGTGCGTTCGAGCACGCCGAGCGTGCGCCGCGCCTCCTCGTAGAACAGGGTCGCCTCCGGCGTGACCTGCAGCCTGCCCTTCTTCCGCTCGAACAGGGAGACGCCGAGCTCATCCTCCAGCCGGGTGATCAGGTTGCTGATCGCCGGCTGCGACTTCGCCAGCAGGGTCGCCGCCGCGCTCATCGATCCGGTCTCGATGACGGCGCGAAAGGCTTCGAGATGCCGCGTGTCCAAGCTCTGTTCCGCTCAAAGGATATAATTCAGATTTATACCTTTTAGCTCATTTCGTTTTTGACGTAAGCCGCGAAAACGGGACCATGAAGCCAAGCCTGAACGGCATGGGGCAAGCCTAAACGGCATGGGGAATGGGACCGCATCGGTGAAAGACTCGCTTGTCCTCGACAAGGTCGAAAAGCGCTATGGCGATTTCGTCGCGCTCGAACCGACCGATCTGACGATCAAGGCCGGCGAGTTCATCACGCTGCTCGGCCCCTCCGGCTCGGGCAAGACCACGATCCTGATGAGCATCGCCGGCTTCGTCGCGCCCAGCAGCGGGCGCATGCTGCTCGACGGCCGCGACGTGACGGGACTGCCGCCGGAGCGGCGCAATTTCGGCGTGGTCTTCCAGGGCTACGCGCTGTTCCCGCATCTCACCGTCTACGACAATGTCGCCTTCCCGCTGAGGGCGCGCGGCATTACCGGCGACGCCGCCCGGCCGAAGATCATGGCCGCGCTGGAGATGGCGAAGCTGCAGGCCTTCGCCCATCGCTATCCCCGCCAGTTGTCGGGCGGGCAGCAGCAGCGCGTGGCGCTTGCCCGCTCGCTCGTCTTTTCGCCGGAACTGCTCCTGCTCGACGAGCCGCTGAGCGCGCTCGACAAAGCGCTGCGCAAGGAATTCCAGACCGAGTTCCGCTCGATCCATCGCGAGGTCGGCTCGACCTTCATCTATGTCACGCATGACCAGGAGGAGGCGCTGACGATGTCGGACCGCATCGTCATCCTCGATCGCGGCCGCATCCTCCAGATCGCTCCGCCGGCCGAACTTTACGAGCGGCCGGCCACCGAATTCGTCGCGGGCTTCCTCGGCAAGAGCAATTTCCTGCGCGGCAAGGTCGCTTCGGCCAGCGGCGGGCAGGTCGAAATCCATATGCCCGGCTTCGCCGCGACGGCGAACGGGAACGGTATCGCAACGCGCGCCGGCGACGCGGCCGTCGCTGCACTCCGGCCGGAGAAGGTCAGGCTGGCCGCACCAACGGCCAGCGTCGAGGCAGCGCCTTGCACGGTGCGCGGCAGGGTCGGCGACATCACCTATCTCGGCTCCTCCATCGAGGTCGAGGTCAAGCTGGCGGATGGCGAGACGCTGCTGGCGACGGTTCCGGCCGGGCAGCGCAGCTTCGCGGAGGGCGAGGAGATCGTCGCCTCCTGGGCACCGGATGCGGCCATCCTCGTGCGCGGCAACGAGGGCTCGCCGTGAGCGCGACGGCCGCCACCAGCACCAGCGGAAGCGAGCGGCTCTATTGGCTGATGCTGCTGGCGCCCTGCGTCTTCCTGGCACTGTTCTACCTCGTGCCGGTGCTGAACGTGCTGGTGCTGAGCTTCACCGTGCCCAAGCCCGGCCTCGCCAACTATGCCGAGCTCGCCAGCAACGGCGCCGTGCAACGCGTGCTCTGGACGACCTTGCGCATCGGAGCGATCACCACGGTTCTGGCGCTGGGGATCGGCTATGTCGTCGCCTATGCCCTGCTGCAATGCGGGCCGCGCGAACGCCAGATCCTGCTCGGGATCGTGGTGGCGAGCTTCTGGATCAGCGCCCTGATCCGTGCCTTCGCCTGGGTCGCGCTGCTGCAGTCGAAGGGGCTGGTCAATTCGATCCTGCTATCGACCGGACTGATCGAGAGCCCGCTCAGCCTCGTGCGCAACGAGCTCGGCGTGATCATCGGCATGACCCACTACATGCTGCCCTATGCGATCCTGCCGCTCTATACGAGCCTGCGCGGCATCGACGACCGGCTGGTGCCGGCGGCGCGCGCGCTGGGCGCGACGCCGGGACAGGCCTTCCGCTGGGTCTTCCTGCCGCTGAGCTTGCCCGGCCTGATCGGCGCCAGCGTGATCGTGATGATCTTCTCGCTCGGCTTCTACATCACCCCGGCCATCCTCGGCGGCGGACGCACGATCATGGTCGCCGAATTCATCAGCGTGCAGATCTCGGAGACCCTCCGCTGGGGGCTGGCGGCGATGCTGGCGACCGTGCTGCTCGGCGCCGTGCTGCTGCTCGTGATGTGGCTCAGCCGCTTCATGGATGTCGAACAGGCGCTGAGGAAATAGCCATGGCAGCGCTCAGCGTCCCCTCGCCCCACAATGCACCCTCGCTCAACCGGATCGTCGCCTGGCTAGCAGCCTCATTCCTGCTGCTGCCGATCCTCGTCATCATCCCGATCTCGCTGACGCCGGAGCGCTATCTCTCGCTGCCGACGACCTCGATCTCGTTTCGCCATTACGGCAGCCTCATGACCGACGGCCGCTGGACGAAGAGCATCGTCGACAGCCTCGTCGTCGGCATCGGCGCGACGGTGCTCGCAACCGGGCTCGGCGTCGCCTTCGCCGTCGGGGCGTGGCGGCTGGGCGCGCCGCTCGCAAAGCGCCTGCGCCTTTTGCTGCTGGCGCCGATCATCGTGCCGCCGATCGTGCACGCCGTCGCCTTCTACCGTGCCTGGGCCACACTCGGCCTGCTCGACACCTATCTCGGCCTGATCCTGATCCACGCGATGAAGGGGCTGCCCTTCGTCGTGCTCACCGTCGCCGGCACGCTGGCCAATGTCGATCCGCGACTGGAACAGGCCGCACGCAGCCTCGGCGCCAATCCGCGGCAGGCGATGGGCTGGGTCGTGCTGCCGCAGATCAAGGCCGGCATCGTCGCCGGCGCGGCCTTCGCCTTCATCACCTCCTGGGACGAGACCATCGTCGCGCTCTTCGTCACCAGCCGGGCCGTCACCACCCTGCCCCGCCGGATCTGGGAGGGGCTCGCCGACAATATCGACCCGGCCATCGCCGCGCTCGGCACGGTGATGATCGTCCTGACCTTCGCCGCCGTCGCGATCTCGACGCTGCGCAGTGCCTCCACAAAAGCCTGACAACAGAGGGGAGACCAGCATGACCAGAGAGCATCAGGAATTCCGTGACGACTGCCTGGCGATCCTGCGCCGGGAGACCGAGGGCAAGCGCGTGCATCGCCGCCGCTTCCTGCAGGGCCTGGCCATGCTGGGCGCGATCCCGGCCGGCTTAAGGCTAACGCCGGCCCATGCCCAGAGCAGCGAGATCGTCGTCGTCAACTGGGGCGGCGATGCCGTGCCGGCCTATGACGCGATCTGGGCCCAGCCCTTCAACGCGGCCAATCCCGGCGCGAAGGCGCTGATCAACGGCTCCGGGCCGAGCTCCGGCAAGATCAAGGCGATGGTCGAGAGTGGCGCGGTGACCTGGGACGTCTGCGACCGCACCGTGCCGGCCTCGATCGAGCTCGGCCGCCAGAACCTGCTGGAGAAGGTCGACTGGTCGATCGTGTCGCAGGACAAGGTCCGCGCCGCGCATCGCTCGGACTGGGGCGTCGGCGCCTATCTCTATTCCTTCGTGCTGACCTATGACGCCAAGGCCCTGAAGGGGCCGGCGCCGAAGAACTGGAAGGACTTCTGGAACGTCAAGGAATTCCCCGGCAAGCGCACGCTGCGCAACAATATCGAGGGCATGCTGGAAGCCGCGCTGCTCGCCGACGGCGTCAGCCGCGACAAGATCTACCCGATCGATGTCGACCGGGCGCTGGCCAAGATCAAGGAGATCAAGCCGCATACGATCTTCTGGACCACCGGCGCGGAGAGCCAGCAGCTCTTCCGCAACCAGGAGGTCGTGATGGGCAATTTGTGGCACACGCGCTCGATGCTGCTCGCCAAGGAGGTCGGCGACCACATCAAGTTCACCTTCGAGGACGGCATCCTGTTCCCCGGCGCCTGGATCGTGCCGAAGGGCAACCCGGCCAAGGCTGGCGCCTGGAAGTTCATCGCCTCGGCGCAGGACCCGAAGAGCCAGGTCGAATTGTTCAAGCGGGTCGGCAACGGCCCGGTCAATCCGGCCGCAGCCGCGATGGTGCCGACCGAGATGAAGGCGCTGGACTGCGGCTCGCCGGAGAATTTCGTGCGCCAGGTCGCCGTCGACAACGAGTGGTATGCGCAGCACTACGCCACCATCCTCGCCCGCTACATGGACGCGATCGCGTCCTGAGCCCGATCCCGGCGGGCGGCATCGCGCCGCCCGTTCCTGCCTCTGCGACCAAGACACAGGACTATCGATGACAACGGCGCCGTTTTCGCTCGCCCAGACCTTCATGGGCGTCCCGCATCGCACAGAGATCGGCGACGCCAAGGCCGTGGTCCTCGGCCTGCCCTTCGATTGCGGCACGCACCCGCAACGCGTCGGCTCGCGGCTCGGGCCGTCCTCGATCCGCGAGCAGTCGCTGCTGCTGCGGGCCTTCGATTTCGTCAACGGCATCAACCCGCTGGAAGCGCTCGGCGTCGTCGATGTCGGCGATGCCAAGGTCAGCCCCGGCGATCTCGAAGCCTCCTATGTCGCGATCGAGGCTGCCGTCGGCGCCATCGCCGAGACGCGGGCCGTCGCGGTTACGCTCGGCGGCGACGGGGCGATCGCGCTGCCGGAAATGCGGGCGCTGCACCGGGTCTATCCCGATCTCGTCACCATTCATATCGACGCCCATACCGACGCCTACCCGATCGAGGGCTACAATACCGCGACCGCCTTCGGCCGCGCCGCCGAGGAAGGGCTCGTCGACGCCACCCGCTCCTATCAGGTCGGCATGCGCGGCACGACGATGCTGCCCGGCGTCGGCGAATACGGCCGCAGCCTCGGCTACAACGTGATCCCGCTCGCCGAGCTGCTGGAGCGCGGCATCGCCAAGGTCTTCGCCGAGATCCGCGCTGACATCGGCGACCGGCCGGTCTATCTCTCCTACGACATGGATTTCTTCGACCCCTCGGTCGCGCCGGGCGTCTGCACGCCGACCTGGGGCGGCGCGACCTCGCGCGAGGGGCTCGCCGTGCTGGAAGCCTGCGCCGGGCTCAATCTGGTGGGTGTCAACATCAACACGGTCAGCCCGCCTCACGATGTCGGCGGCATGTCGGCGCTGCTCGCGGCGCAGGTGACGCTGAACGCGCTCAACCTGATCGCGCGGCAGCACCAGTCGAAGGCTGCCGAACGCCCGTAACCGACCGGCTACATCGCGCGCAAAGCCGCCGCTCCGGCCTCGGCACTGCGCGCGATCTCGACCAGAAGCAGCGCCATCTCGTCGAAGACGCTGCGGTCAGTCTCGGCCTCGGTCAGGGTGTCGAGATCGGAGAGGAAGGACAGGAGCGCCTCGATCCGGATCTTGTGGTCGCGCGCATCGGTCAGGCGGCGCCGGGCCTCGCGCCGGCGTTCGAGCTGGTCGAAGCGGTCGAGCGCGCCGTCCAGCGTCTCGCGGCAGGCGCAATCGAGCCCCTCCGGTCGCAGCACGCGCCGCAACCGGACGATCAGCTCGCTCGCCGGCGTGTCCCGGCCGGGTTCGTGCTGCGAGGCCTTGTCGTAGCTGCCGCCCATCTCCGCCTCCCCTGTGAGGTCTGCGCTGTGACTCAGACGTCGGCCCGGACATGGACATGGCCGGGGGCCGCATGCAGGAAGCCGTTGGCCAACGGCACGTCCGGATAGAGCGCGCCGAGGCGATGCTCGGCCTCACCCGCGTCGAGCCGCCCGTCGACGACATCGCGGAACAACCTGGCGACCGCGACCATGTCGCAGTCCTGTGGCGAGAGCCTGAGCGAAGCGACTCCGGCCTCGCGCAAGGCCGGGATGTCGCCGAGCAGGCAGGCCGCGCCATGCGACAGGGTCTGCACGCCGTTGACGCAGAGAAAGCCGGCGCCATCCAGCGTGTCGACCGGCATGCCGTCCGGGTCCTGCTCGCAGACGAAGCGGCAATTGTCCTTGGTGAGCTTGTGCGCGCGGGCATGATAGCAGCGGGCCGAGATCGCCAGCGGCACCTTGCCGAAGGCGAAGACCTCGATGGCGACCTGCGGCAGCGCGACGGCAATGGAGGCGACGGCCGGCAGCGGGAGTTCGGGCGGAAGGCAGATGCGGCTGGCGCCGCGCGCGGCCAGATAGCCCGCCGTAGCCTCGCTATAGACATTGACGAAGGGACCGACGGTGAAGAGCCTTCCATCGAGCGAGGCGAGGCAGGTCAGGTCGTTGATTTCGACCTCCGCCTCCGCGGCCTGCATCAGTTCGCGGGTCTGGCGCCGTTCGCGCGGCAGCGAGACCAGGATCAGCGAGGCATGCAGCACCCGCTTGCCCGCCGCCTCCAGCCGCTCGACCACGGCCGGGATGTGATCCTGCTTGAAGGGCGTGCGCTTGGAGCAGACGGCCTCGCCGACCACCACAGTGTCGACAGGCGCCTCGTCGGCGATCCGAAAGTAGAAGTCGCGCCAGCGCTCCGGCTGCCAATGATAGAGCACGGGACCGAGGGTGAGTTGCATCGTCGTCAATCCCTTAGCGCCAGCCCTTGCGATAGGCGCCGACCGTGCTCGCCTGCCCCTCCGCCATGGCGGCGAGGCCGGGAGCCGGCGCCCGGCGCCCTTCGTCGAGCGCGGCCAGAATGCCGCGGAAGGAGCGGACGACGCCGGCGATATAGGCGCGGCCGCGCTGGCGCCCTTCGATCTTGAGCGCGGTGACCCCGGCCTCACGGAGCGCCGGCAGCATCGCTGCCGCATCGAGGCTGACCGGCTCCTCGAAGATATAGCCGGAGCTTTTCGGCGTGGCGAAGCGACCCTTGCACAGGGTCGGGTAGCCCGCGGGCTCGTCCTTGCCGAAGCTGTTGATGGTGAAGCCGCCGAGCGTCGAGACGATCTGCCCTTCGCGCTCGGCATAGGCGACATGGCTCGCCGGCGAGCAGACGCCGTTCATGTTCGGCGACTGGCCGGTGGCATAGGAGGAAAGCGAGCAGCGCCCCTCCTCCATCACGCAGAGGCCGCCGAAGACGAAAACCTCGGTCTCGACAGCGCTTTCGCGAATGATCGCGGCGATCTCGGGCACGCTGAGCACGCGCGGCAGCACGACGCGCCGGGCGCCGAAGCTCTCGGCATAGAAGCGGATCGCGTCGGGATTGGCGGCCCCGGCCTGGACCGAGACATGCAGCCGCTGCGCCGGATGGCGGCGCGCCGCATAGTCGAGCGTCGCGAGATCGGCCAGGATCAGGGCATCGGCCCCAGCCGCGACGGCATCGTCGATCGCCGCCTGCCAGAGCCCGAAGGAGCCGGCGCGCGCGAAGGTGTTGATCGCGACCAGCACCTTGACGCCATGGCGATGGGCGAAGGCGATGCCCTTCTTCAGTTCCTCGCGCGAAAAGTTGAGGCCGGGGAAGTTGCGCGCGTTGGTCTCGTCGCGGAAGCCACAATAGACCGCATCGGCTCCGGCCTCGACAGCCGCCTCGAGGCTTGCCGGCGTGCCGGCCGGGCAGATCAGTTCCACGAAGAGCCTCCCGCAGCGGGCAAGGCCCGCATCCGCTCGCGCACGGCAGCGGCAAGACGCACGCCGAGCGGCCCGAAACCACCGAGCAGGAGCTTGCCGAAATCGATGCGGGCGTCGTCTATGGCGTTGCGCAGGGCGAGCGAGGCCGCGACATCGCCCTCCACCCAGAGCACGCGCGAGAAGAACAGGGCGTCGCCGTCGAGCGTGCCCTCGGCCATGCCGATCAGGCCGGCGAGCGGGCCGCGGATGCTGGCATCGAGCCCCTCCGGCAAGGCGCGGACGGCGCGCGCCTGCGGACGGCCCGGTCGCGGTTCGAGCACGAAGGCGAAGGGCAGGTCTGTCGGATCGATGCCGAAACGCTTCTCGGCATGGTCGCCGAGGCGGTCATAAAGATCGGGATGGGCGCGGCCGATGCGGGCGAGCATCAGTGCCAGCGCCGGCTGCAAGGGCGCCAACGGCAAGGGCGCGACCGCTCGCGACAGCCATGACGGCAATCGCGGCGGCATTACCCGCAATCCTGTCGTCTCCGATTCCGGCATCGCTTACCTCCAACCTTGAGACTAGGCTGGCAGCCGCCGCACTCGTTGCGCCCGCGCAAAGACGGCCGCGATTGAAGCGGGCGATGGTCCGGCAACCGGAGCCCCTGCCCTTGCCGATCCGCGACCTGCCTCGCTTCCGCGACCTCAACGCCTTCCTCTCCCATCTCGACACCAATGGACAGCTCCGGCGGATCGACGAGCCGGTCAGCGTCGTGCACGAGGTCACGGAGATTCATCGCCGCGTCATTGCCGATAACGGACCGGCGTTGCTGTTCGAGCGCCCGCTGCTGCCGAACGGAGCGGTCTCGTCCATGCCGCTGGTGACCAATCTGTTCGGCACGGTCGAACGCGTCGCCTGGGGCTTGGGCGTCGAGGCTGGAAACCTGCCAGCACTCGGCGGCAAGCTCGCCGAACTGCGCGAGCCACGGCCGCCGCGCGGACTGAGCGAAGCCTGGCAGGCGCTGCCGCTGGCCCGCGCGGCTCTCTCGATGCGCCCGCGCGAGTGCCGGCGGGCACCGGTGCAGGAACGCATCTTCCGGGGCGAGGACATCGACCTGACGGCACTGCCGGTGCAGCTATGCTGGCCCGGCGAACCTGCGCCCCTGATCACCTGGCCGCTGGTCCTGACAGTACCACCCGAGCCCGCGCCCGGGGACGAGAGCAATCTCGGCGTCTACCGGATGCAGGTGCTCGGGCGCGACCGCGCCATCCTGCGCTGGCTCGCCCATCGCGGCGGCGCGCGCCACCATGCGCAATGGCGGAAGCTTGGTCGCGAGATGCCGGTCGCGGTCGTGATCGGCGCCGATCCGGCGACAATCCTCTCGGCCGTGCTGCCCTTGCCGGAGACTGTGCCGGAGCTGCGCTTCTCCGGGCTGCTGCGCGGCGAGCGGCCGGTGCTTGTCCCTTGCGTCAGCGTTCCGCTTGCGGTGCCGGCCGAGGCCGAGATCGTGATCGAGGGCTTCGTTTCACCCAACGAGACCGCGCCGGAAGGCCCCTATGGCGACCACACCGGCTATTACAATTCCGTCGAGCCCTTCCCGGTGATGCGGGTCACGGCCGTGACGACGCGACGGGCGCCGCTCTATCTCTCGACCTTCACGGGCCGGGCGCCGGACGAGCCCTCGCGCATCGGCGAGGCGCTCAACGTGCTGTTCCTGCCATTGCTGCAACGGCAGTTCCCGGAGGTGGTCGACCTCTGGCTGCCGCCGGAGGCCTGCTCCTACCGGATCGCTGTCGTCGCCATCGCCAAGCGCTATCCCGGCCAGGCGCGGCGCCTGATGCTCGGCCTGTGGTCGCTGCTGCCGCAGTTCAGCTATACCAAGCTCGTCATCGTCGTGGACGACGATATCGACCCGCGCGACTGGGCGCAGGTGATGTGGGCGGTCGCGACGCGGGCCGATGCCAGCCGCGATCTCGTCACGCTCGCCGACACGCCGATCGACTATCTCGACTTCGCCTCGCCTAAGCCGGGCCTCGGCGGCAAGCTCGGCATCGACGCCACCAACAAGCTGCCGCCCGAGACCGAGCGGGAATGGGGCCGGCCGATGGTAATGGACCCGGCCGTGACCGCCCGGATCGATGCGCTCTGGCCGTCGCTGGGGCTGGCGCCGGGGTCGGAGATATCGCGATGAACCGGCCGCAGCGCGTCATCGTCGGGATCAGCGGCGCCTCGGGCGCGGCGATCGGGCTCAGGGTGCTGGAACGTCTGGCCGAGGCCGGCACGGTCGAGACGCATCTGGTGATCTCACCGGCGGCAGAGCGCACGCTCGCGACGGAAATCGACCCGGAAGCGCCGGCACGGGCACGCGCACTGGCGGCGCGGTGCCACGATCACCGCGACATCGGCGCGAGCATCGCCAGCGGTTCGTTCCGCACGGCCGGAATGATCGTTGCGCCCTGCTCGATGCGCAGCCTCTGCGCCATCGCCTATGGCCAGCTCGGCGACCTCCTGACCCGCGCCGCCGACGTCCAGCTCAAGGAGCGGCGCCGGCTGGTGCTGGTGGCGCGGGAAAGCCCGCTGCATCTCGGGCATCTGCGCGCCATGGCGCAGGTTACCGAATATGGCGCGATCATCGCGCCGCCCGTCCCGGCCTTTTACCTGAAACCACCTGACATCGCCGCGATCGTCGACCAGATCGCACTGCGCGCCATCGGCTTGCTCGGGCTCGATCTCGACGAGCTGGCGGCAACGGAATGGCTCGGCGTGGAGCCGGGACTGGCCGGGCGCGCCGGAGATGTGCCATGATCCGGCTTCCTTCTCCATCGCCTGGAGGGGAAAACGGGGCGGTCCGGCGATGGCAGTCGCCGGGCCGCCTTTCACGTCGAGGCTAGCGCGCCGGCACGACCTTGCCGGGCAGCGACAGGTTGCCCGACGCGACCTTGAAGACATTGCTGACGCAGAGCAGCGGCGCGTGGAGATTGCCGTCGACCCGCAAACCCGCCGTGACGCCGTCGAAGGAGGCCGTGGCGAGCGCTCCGATGCTGGCGAGCGGCACGCGGACCTCGACGGCATCGCCCTTCAATTCGGTCGGGTAGGCCGGGCTGTCGATCAGCAGCGGCACGCCGGGCCAGGTCTCAGGCAGCTTCGGCTTGGCACCTTCAGGGATGTCCTTGACCTTCAGCCCGCCGGGACAGGCCTTGTCCTCGTTCAGCACGACCCAGTGCGGATGCCAGACGTCGCGGTTCTTGGCGCCGCGCGCGCCGTCGTCGAAATCGGGATGGAAGGTCACGGCGAGCGCGACGATGCCCTGCCCGGCATCGAAGCCGATATCGCCCGAATTGAGCGAGGTCGGCCAGACATAGGCATAGACCTCAGACCCCGGGAACTTGCCGGTCGCCGTTGGTTTCGCCTTGCCCGCATCGGCACGGACACGGGTGCGAAAAACGGCCTTGCCGGCTTCCGTGGTGATGCGGGTCTCGACGATGTCGAAACTCGCCAGCACCTTGTCGTCGCTCTTCACCTTGATCTCATGAGCCATGACGGCCGGCGACAGGCCGAGCAGAGCCAGTGCCGCGAGGCCGAGGCCCCCGGTTCCCAATCGGTTCATGCGTGTGCTTCCTTCTCAGCTGGCTGGTGGTGCCTGGAGGGGTGGCCGGCCCTGGTCGAAGGCGGCCCAGTTGGCAGACTGGGTCGCCGGGTCGGCCGGTTCATGCTCGCCACAGTCGAGCCGGAGATCCTCCGTCCCGATGGCGGCGTTCACGAAGGCGCAATGATGCGGATGGGCCGAACCAGGATGGGCGTTCGGCCGGAAATGGCGGCAGGTCACGCAAAGGCGCTGGACGGGAATGGCGTCCGCGAGTTGGAGGCTGCGGACCAGCTTCACCTGCGCCAGCAGCAGGTTCGCCTGCTCGGCGGGCGAGAGCTGCGCCAGCGCCGCCGCGACCTGCGAGGCAGCGGTTGCGATCGACTGGTTTATCCGCAGCCCTTCGGCGGTCGGACGCAGTGTGACGGAGCGGGCATCCGCCGGATCGGCCTGACGCAGGACCAGGCCCTTGCGATCGAGCGCGTTGAGGGTGTCGGTAACGCTGGCAGCGGAGACGCCGAGATGGGCTGCGATCTCCTTCGGGCGGACGCCCGGCGGGCGGGCGGCGAGGAAACCGAGCACCTGCGCCTGCGTCGGATTGAGCCCCGCCTCGCCGGCAGCTGCCCAGAGATCGGTGCGCAGGACGAGGGCGATGCGCTCGAAGCCCTCGCGCAGCCGCGTCACGATATCGTTCGCCGGTTCGCTCATGGAGAAATGATTAGGACTCCTAATTATTACTGTCAACGCTGCCATGGTGCTTGCTGGAGCGTCGCCTGTGCATTCTCTGGCTATGGCGCGACCGATTTCTTCGCCATAGTGGCCTTCGGCCGCATGCGGATTCGATGCCTGTGAAGCGATTGCCTGTCCTGCTCGTTGCATTCTGCGCCGTCACGCTGAGCAGCGCGACGCAGGCCGCAGGCGATGCAGGCGAGATCGTCAGGCAGGCCATCCGCCGCCACGACATCCAGGCGGAGATGCCGGTCCCACAGCCACGCGCGGCGAGCTGGCTCGACTGGTTCAAGTTCGACATCTCGGCCGATACGGCGCGCCTCCTGCTCTGGGGCGCCGTCATTCTCGGCGTGGCCGTGACGATCTGGTCGCTGCGCGACAGCCTGCCGGCGTTCAGCCGCTCGCGCCGGATCAAGGCCGGTGAATTGCCGTCCGGTTTTTCCAACCTTTCCGCCCGGATGGAGGAAGCCCAGCTCGAAGCGGACGATCTCGCGGGCCGAGGGCACTATGGCGAGGCCATGCATGTGCTGCTGCTCAAGAGCCTAGCCGAGATCCGGTTGCGGCTCGGCACCAGCTTCGCGGTGTCACTGACCAGCCGCGAGATCCTGCGCAAGGTCTCCCTGCCGCAAGCCGGGACCGGCGCGCTCGGCGCGATCGTCCAGTCGGTCGAGCAGACCTATTTCGGCGGGCGGCCGGCGGGACGGGAAGACTATCTGGGCTGCCGGCAGGAATTCGAGACATTGAAGCATTCGCTGGCGGCAGGCACGGCCTGATGGGCGCTGCTGCCTTCCAGCCGCGCGTCCTTGCAGCGCTTGCCGCGGCGCTCTGCACGCTCTTCGCCGCCTCCCTGCTGCTGACGGGCATGGGCGGGCGCGAGACGACCGGCCTCGCCTCCGGCGCCAACAGCTATTCCAACTCCGCCGTCGGCCATCTCGCCTTCCACGACCTGCTCGGTGGCCTGGGCTATCGGACGCAACGCGTCGAGGATCGGCCATTGGAGGCCGTCGGCGAGAATGGTGTCCTCATCCTGGCCGAGCCGGCGGGAAGCCTCGCCAGCGATGAGAACCGCAACAAGCTCTCGACCGCCGGCAGTATCCTGCTCGTCCTGCCGAAATGGACCGTAAAACCGGGGGAGCGGCGCAAGGACTGGATCGGCGAGGCGGAACTCGCTCCGGCCCTGCGCGTCCAGTCCACGCTCGGCGCGGCGGTCAGTGGCGGCGACATCATCCGGACCAAGCCGCCGGCCGCCTATCGCAAGACGATCGCGGCGGCAGACCCGACCATCCAGGGCGAGCTCCAGCTCATCAAGGGCTCCAACCTCACGCCACTGATCTCGACACCGGACGGCATCCTGCTCGGCGAATTGCGGCAGGGCCAGCGCCGCACCCTCGTGCTGGCCGATCCCGACCCGATCGAGAACCACGGCATCGGCAAGGGCGCGAATGCCGCCTTCGCGCGCGATGTCATCGCCACCCTGCTCGACGGCAAGCGCGGCCCGCTGGTCTTCGACGAGACCATACACGGGTTCAAAAGATCGCCGCCCAACCTGCTGAAATTCCTCTATGAATTCCCGCTCAACCTTATTCTCGTCCAGATCCTGGCCGCGGTCGCGCTGCTGCTCTGGGCGGCGATGGGGCGCTTCGGCGCACCGCTGCCGGCGCCACGCCGACTCGATGCCGGCCGGCATGCGCTGATCGGCAATGCGGCAGCGCTGGTCGACTATGCCGGGCACCATGCCGCGTTCCTGCAACGCTATATCGCGATGACGCTTCAGGACGCCGCGCGGGTCTTGCGCGCTCCGGCCGGGCTCGAGGGCGCCGACCTGACCGCATGGCTCGCGCGCGCTTCGGAGGCGCGCGGCATCGACCCGAAGCCGCTCGCAGGACTGGGCGACAGCCCGGCCGCCGGCTCCCGCAATCTCGCCTCGCTGCTCGCCGCGGCGCAAGCCCTCCATCACTGGCGCAAGGATCTGCCGCATGGAACTCCGCGACGTCTCGACGATCACTGAAGCGCTTCGCGGCGAAATCCGCAAAGCCGTCGTCGGCCAGGACGAGGTCGTCGAGCTGATGCTCGTCAGCCTGCTCTGCGGCGGGCATGTCCTGCTGGAGGGCGTGCCGGGCACGGCCAAGACGCTGCTGGCGCAATCCTTCGCGGCGGGGCTGTCACTGCGTTTCGGGCGCATCCAGTTCACGCCGGACATGATGCCGGGCGACCTGCTCGGCACCAATCTCTTCGATTTCCGCACCAGCAGCTTCAACCTGACGCGCGGACCGATCTTCACCGACATCCTGCTCGCCGACGAGATCAACCGCACGCCGCCCAAGACCCAGGCCGCGCTGCTGCAGGCGATGAACGAGCGCAACGTCACCATCGACGGCACGACCCATCCGCTGGGCGAGGCCTTCATGGTGGTGGCGACGCAGAACCCGATCGAGCAGCAGGGCACCTATCCGCTGCCCGAAGCGCAGCTCGACCGCTTCCTGTTCAAGATCAACCTCGCCTATCCCAGCCGCGAGGAGGAATTCGCCATCGTCGCGCGCCACGGGCACCGCGCCGCCATGCCCAAGCTTGCGGAATTCGGTCTGGCCTCCGTCGTCTCGGAACAGCAACTGCTGGCGGCGCGCACGCTGGTCGGCGGGATCGCTCTCGGCGAGCCGCTGGTCGGCTATATCGTCGACCTGATCCGCGCGACGCGCAGCCATTCCGCGGTCGAGACCGGCGCCTCGCCGCGTGCAGCGACGATGCTGGCCTCCGCCAGCCGGGCCCGCGCCGCGACGCAAGGGCGCGACTTCGTCATCCCCGACGACGTCAAGGGCATCGCCCTGCCCCTGCTGCGCCACCGGATCGTGCTCGCGCCCAACGCCGAGATCGACGGGTTGGTCGCCGACAAGGTGATCCTCGAGCTGATCGACCAGGTCGCCGTGCCGCGATGATCAGGCCGACCCCGCGTGCCGTCCTGCTCTTCGGGGCGACCGTGCCGGTCGCCATCGGCCTGCTGATCTATGACCAGACGCTCTGGCCGATCGCGCTCGATCTCGGCCTGTTCGTGCTGGCGCTGATCGGGCTCGACGCCTTGCTCTGCGCCCGGCCGTCGCGGCTTTCGCTCACGGTCGATGCGCCGCCGCGATCATATGTCGGCAGTGAAGGGCACCTGACCGCGAGCGCCGCCATCGAAGGCGCAGCGCGGGCCGTATCGATCCAGGTCCTGCCGGAACAGAGCGGCGATGCCGCGCCGCCCGAACCTGCCCGGCTCGATGTCCCGCCGGGTGCTGTGGGCGCGGTCAAGTTGCCGATCCGGCCATTGCGGCGCGGGCGGATCACGATCGAGGCGCTCTGGCTGCGCTGGCGCGGGCCGCTCGGCCTCGCCGGCCGGAGCCAACGCCGGCCGCAGGCGCTCGCGATCGACGTCGTGCCCGATATCCGCGGCATCGCCTCAGCCGCCGTGCAGTTCTTCAGCCGCGATGCGATCGATGGCATCAAGGTCCAGCGCCAGAAGGGCGAAGGCACCGAGTTCGAGGCGCTGCGCGACCATGTCCAGGGGCTCGACAACCGCTTCATCGACTGGAAGCACTCGGCCAAGCATCTGAAGCTCCTGTCGAAGGAATTCCGGATCGAGCGCAACCACCAGATCGTGCTCGCCTTCGACACCGGCTATCTGATGGCCGAGCCGATCGACGGCTTGCCGCGGCTCGACCACGCCATCCATGCCGGGTTGCTGCTGGGCTGGGTGGCGCTGCGCAGCGGCGACCATGTTGGCTCGTTCGGCTTCGATTCCCGCATCCGGCAATATCTCCAGCCGTCACCCGGCCGGAGCGCCTTTGCCCGACTCCAGAACGCCTCGGGCCAGCTCGGTTACCGGGCCGAGGAGACCAACTTCACACTGGGGCTCGCGGAGCTCAATGCAAGGCTGAAGCGCCGCGCGCTCGTCGTGCTGTTCACCGAGTTCATCGACACCACGACGGCGGGCCTGCTGCTGGAAAGCCTGCAACGCATGGCCAATCGCCATGCCGTGATCTTCGTCACGCTGCGCGACCCGCTGCTGGCCGATATCGTCGAGGCCGAGCCCGCGAGCTTCCGGCCGGTCGCCGAAGCGGTCGTCGCCCGCGACCTGCAACGCGAGCGCGCGGTCGTGCTGGAGCGGCTGGCGCGCATGGGCGTGCACTGCTTGGAAATCCCGCCGCGCGGCCTCGCCGTCGGTCTGGTCAACCGCTACCTCACGATCAAGCAGAGGGGGCTGCTATAGAACCGAACAGCTCCTCGATGGCAGCGCCACCCGCCCCTGTCGCGACCGTCACGCTGCGCAGCGCCGAATTCCGCCGCAACCGCGAGACGGCCTGGCGGATGCTCGACGAACTCGTCTCGCGCGTCGAGAAGAAGGGTCTGTCGCGCCTCTCCGCCGGCGAGTTGCAGGAACTGCCCCTGCTCTACCGGACGGCTGCCTCCTCGCTCTCGGTCGCCCGCTCGATCGCGCTCGACCGCAACCTGATCCTCTATCTCGAAGGGCTGGTGCTGCGCGCCTTCTTCGTCGTCTACGGCCCGCGCATCGGCGTCCTCGAAGCCCTCAGTGGCTTCCTGAAGCGTGGCTTCCCGGCCGCCGTTCGCGGGGCGGGCTGGCATATCCTGCTGGCGACGCTCGCCATCGCGGCCGGAATCGGCATCGGCTACCTGCTGGTGCTGCCGAACGAAGCCTGGTTCGGCCTGCTCGTTCCCGAGAGCATGGCCGGCGGGCGCGGCCCGGCGAGCACGGCCGAGCAGTTGCGCCGGACCGAGATCTTCGCCCCCTGGCCCGGTTTCGTCGATTCCTTCGTGGTCTTCGCCAATTTCCTGTTCCGCCACAATGCGACGATCGGGATCATGACCTTCGGGCTCGGCGTCTTCGGCGGCGTGCCGACGCTGCTTCTGCTCGGCTACCAGGGCGTCGTGCTCGGGGCTTTTTTCGCGCTGCATTACAACCGCGGCCTGCTCGTCGACTTCATCGGCTGGGTCTCGATCCATGGCGTGACCGAGATCGGCGCGCTGATCTTGTGCGGCGCCGGCGGGCTCGTCATCGCCGAGAAGATCCTGTTCCCGGGCCGCTACAACCGCCTCGACAGCCTCGCCATGGCCGGCAAGGCGGCGGCCGGGCTCGCGGGCGGGGCCGTGCTGATGCTCTTCGCCGCCGGGATCATCGAGGGGGGGTTACGCCAGCTCATCGCCTCGACGCCCTGGCGCTTCGCGATCGGCGGTGCCACCGGCGTGCTGTGGATCGCCTATTTCCTTCTGGTCGGGACGCGCGGACGCCATGGCCCAGCGACTTGACCGCATCAACCGGTTGCTCGACGGCATCACCCGCAACCGGCGCGAGATCATCACACCGGAGGGGGTGGCGCTGGAGGTCGACGTCGCCAATCATGGCGAGCGGCTCGTCGCCTTCCTGATCGACTTCCTGTTCTGGATGCTGGCGACCGTCCTGCTCTTCCTCGTGCTCGGCCTGACCGTGCTGCACGGCGTCACCGGCGCGGTGACGGTCACGGTCGTGCTGTTCCTGTCCTTCCTGCTCCGGAACCTCTACTTCATTCATTTCGAGCTGCAGAGCCAGGGCGCGACGCCGGGCAAGCGCATCGTCAACCTCAAGGTGATCGACAGGAGCGGTGGGCCGCTGCTGCCCGGCGCGATCGTCGCCCGCAACCTGACGCGCGAGGTCGAGATCTTCCTGCCGCTCGGGCTGTTCTTCGCCGTGCCGAAGATCGGGGCCGGCGCGGAGTTCTGGACGGCGGCGAGCTATTTCGGCTGGGCCGTGGCGCTCTCGGCCCTGCCTTTCTTCAACCGCGACCACCTCCGAGCAGGCGACCTGATCGCCGGCACCATGGTGATCTCGGTGCCGCGCCGGGCGCTCTTGGCCGAGCTCGCGGAGGCGCAGAGCCGCTTCGTCTTCAGCCGCAAGCAGCTCGACGCCTATGGCGCCTTCGAATTGCAGGTGCTGGAGGAGTTGCTGCGCCGCCCGTCATCACCCGACACGCAGACGATGCAGCAGCAGGTCTGCGAGAAGATCTGCCGCAAGATCGGCTGGGCGGAGCCGGTCCCGCCGGCCGAGACACTCGATTTCCTGAAGGCGTTCTACACTGCCGAGAGGGCGCATCTCGAGCGCGAACAGCAATTCGGCCGCTACCGCGCCGACAAGAACGAGGTGGCCGCCACCGGCCCGTGAAGGCCGGCAGCGGCAAGCCGCGTCCCTCAGTCGAAGACGTTCGCCAGCGTATCGAGGTCGATGCCTTCCTTGGCCATGCGCAGGTCGTGATAGATCACGGCCGCGAGCACGGCGCCGAAGGCGGTCGAGACGACCTGCCAGGCGAAGCTCAAGGTCTGCCCGATGAAGCCGGCGCCGCCGATCCGCGCGAGCACGAGCATGCCAACCAGCGAGATCACCACAACGAGCAGGAAGAGCCCGAAGATCTGCCAGCGATAGCCCTTGGTCAGCGCGACGCTGCGGCTCATACTGGCGGTCACGCCCATCTTCTCGATGACGCAGGCGGGAATGGCGACATAAAGCATGCAGCCGAGAATGACGCCGGGCACGACGAGAAGCAGCATACCGAGACCTGTCGCAAGGCCCACCAGGATGCCGACGCCGATGACGGGGATGGTACGGGCGAGGCCGATCCGCAGGGAATCGCCAATTGTGAAAGGCTGCTGGCGCATCTCCTGGAAAGCGCCGTAAAGGCTCGTCGCCTGAGCGACGGTTTGCAGCACGAAGGTCAGCAGCCCGGTCAGCATCGCGCCAACGGCAATGCCGGATGGCGAAGGCGCGCTCGACGACAACGCCCCCAGCGTCAGCAGGAAAATCGGTATCATCGGCACGAGGGCCAGCAGGACGAATTTGCCGAACTGGCGCCCCAGTATGGCGAAGGTCTTGTTCATCACCGAGCCGACGCGAAACTGTCCCGGTGCGGCGGAAAATCCGCCGGTCGATGTGCTGCTCATGAGGAACCCCGCCGCGAATGAGGCCGAACTGTGGCACGGCCCGCGCAGGCATACAATCGGCGGCAGCGCGGGAGGCGCGCCGTTTGCCATGAAGGCGTGGCCGGCCTAGCCGGGCCGCAAAGCCGGCTATATGACGGTTTCATGGGTCGTTACGTCGCCACGATCAGGCTTGCCTTTCTCGCCTTGCTGATTTTCGGCTGGCCCGCCATCGGCTTGGCCGAGGGGCGGCGCGTCCAGATCATCACCTCGTTCCCGCCTTCCTTCTTCGAGCCCTTCCGCAATGCCTTCCGCGACCGGCATCCCGACATCGCCGTCGAGGTGGTGCAACGGAAGACCACGGCGGCCGTCGTCGACATCCGTACGCAGAAGCGGCCGGAGGCCGACCTGTTCTGGGCCTCGGCGCCCGACGCCTTCGAATTGCTCAAGCGCGCGAACCTGCTGGCGCCTGTGCAGCCGCGGACGACGGGCGCGCCGGAGACCATCGCCGGCTATCCGGTCAACGACCCCGATCATCGCTATCTCGGCTTCGCCGTCTCGGGTTATGGGCTGGTCTACAACCCCGCCTATCTGGCGGCGCGGGGATTGCCGGTGCCGCGCAACTGGGCCGATCTCGCCGCGCCGGTCTATGCCGGCCATATCGGCCTGACCTCACCCGCCCGCTCGGGCACCACCCACCTGATGGTCGAGGCTCTCCTGCAATCTCTCGGCTGGGAGCGCGGCTGGGCCCTGTGGTCGGTCATCGGCGGCAATCTCGCGACGATCACGGCGCGCAGCTTCGGCGTCACCGCCGGCGTCGCCCGCGGCCGCTTCGGGATCGGCATCTCCATCGATTTCCTGACGGAGGCCAGGACGGGCGACGGTGAGACCAACCGTTTCGTGCTGCCCGGCGAGACATTGTTCGCCCCCGCCAGCATCGCAAGGCTCGCGACCTCGCCCAATCCGAAGGAGGCTGAACTCTTCATCGATTTCGTGCTCTCGCCGGAGGGGCAAAAGATGCTGCGCGAGCCGCGGATCGGGCGCCTCGCCATCTCGCCCTCGGCCTATGCTCCGGACGAGACGCCGCCGCATCTGTCGGAAACGGAAGGCATCTTCAACCGCACCGGCTTCGACGCCGGCTTGTCGGCGGGGCGCTATGAACTGGTCAACCTGATCTTCGACGAGTGGATCACCTTCCGCCGCACCGAGCACGCCAGGCTCTGGCGCGGCCTGCAGACGATGGAGGCGGCACTGCTCACGCGCCCTGACGAGCAAGCCGCCAGGCTCTTGACGCAGGCCCGGGCCGCTCTGACTCAGCCGCCGATCTCCACGGCCGAACTCGGAGAGCCGGGGCGCTTCCAGAACATCGTCCGCGTGCCGCGGGGGCTTCCTGTGCCTGAAGGGCAGGCACGGATCGAGACCGATATCCGGAATGCGATTGCAGCTCGCGCAACGGAGGCCAGCGACAACCTGCAGCGTGCAGCCGAACGGCTGGCGGCTCTGGGCTGGCGCGAAGAGAGCCTGACCGGGGCGCGGCCATGACGCCCGCCTTGCCCAAGCGGCGCTTCGGCATCGGCGGCCGCCTGATCGTCGCCTTCCTCGGCGTCGGCCTTTTCGCCGTCGGCGCCGGCATCGTCGGCGTCATCTCCTATGAACGGCTCAGCAAGGAGCTGGCAGCAATCGCCCGCGAACATCTGCCCGGTCTCGCCTCCGCCGCACGGCTGGCTGAGGCCAGCGCCCGCGTCATCGCCGGCATGCCGGAACTCGCCAATGCGGAGCGTCGTGACGGCTATGAGCGTGGCCGTCGCGTGGTGGGAGAGCGCCTGAGCGAGCTCGACAAGGTTCTGGCCGAGCGGACGGGCAGCGGTTTCGACGCGCCGCAGCTGACAGCCGTGGCGGCCGAGATCCGCCGCAACCTCAATGCCATCGACGACGTATCGGGGCGCCGCTTCACGCTCGCCGAACGCATCCGCGGCGTCAGCGAAGAGCTGCGCTGGCTCCAGGCCGACCTCATCGACGAGATCGAGCCGCTGACCGACGATGCCCGCTTCAACATCGATACCGCGCTCGGCCAGATCGGCAGCGAGGCTTCATCTGCCGGCAAGCCAAACACGATCCGCGAAGAAACCCGCAAGAGCGAAGCGCTGATGACGCTCAACGCCCAGGCCAACCTGATCGTCGGGTTGTTCGGGCGGCTCGGCACGGTCCAGACCCGCGAGGACATGGAGCAAACCGGCCATGTCATCGGCGAGGCGGTCGACCAGCTCGAGATCGAGGCCAAGGCGCTCGCAGGCTGGCCCGACACGATCACGGTGCGGCAGATCACGCAGCGCCTGGTCGGGCTCGCCGACACCACGACCGGCCTGCCCGGCCTCAAGCGCTCGGAACTCGCCGCGCTCGCCGATGCGCAGCGCCTGATCTCGGAGAGCCGCCGCCTCGTCACGGAACTGGGCTCACTGGTCTCGCAGGAGGTGCAGCGGACCGAGGCCGTGGCGAAGGAAGCCGCCGACCGCTCGGCCGAAGCGATACGGCTCGGCCGCAACCTGCTGCTCGCCATCGCTGCGGCGTCGCTGCTGGGCGCGCTCCTGATCGGCTGGTTCTATGTCCGGCGCCATCTCGTGGCGCGCCTGCGGGTCCTGACCGAGGCCGCGACCAGCATCGCCAGCGGCCAGTCCTCGGCGCTGCTGCCGAAGGCGGGCAATGACGAGCTCGGCGACCTCACCCGCGCGCTTGCCGTGTTCCGCCAGACGCGCGACGACCTGATCCAGGCAGCCAAGCTCGCAGCGCTCGGGCAGATGGCGGCTGGCCTCAGCCACGAACTGAACCAGCCGCTGGCCGCAATCCGCTCCCACGCCCATAACGGCGCGCTGCTGCTGGAGCGCGGCCGCCCCGAGGAAGCCCGCAAGGCGATCGACCGCATCCAGGCTCTGACGACGCGTGCGGCCGATCTGATCGCGCATCTGCGCCGGTTCGCCCGAAAGCCCGGCGTGGTTCTCAACCCCGTTGCGGTCGGCGACACCATTGAAACCGCGCTGTCACTGTTCGAGCCGCGGTTCGAGGCTGAGCGCGTCATGCTCGCGCGGGAGCTTCCGGCCGGTCGGCTCCATGTCCATGCGGAGGAGATCCGGCTGGAGCAGGTGCTGGTCAATCTCATCGCCAACGCGCTCGATGCGGTCGCAGGCATGGAGGGCGCGACGATCGCGATCGGTGCACGCCGTACTGGCCACAAGGTCGAGATCTGGGTCGCGGATAGCGGCCCCGGCATCGACCGGGCGCATCTCGAGCGCATCTTCGACCCGTTCTTCACCACCAAACCAGTCGGCTCGGGGCTCGGCCTTGGCCTCTCGCTGTCCTACAACATCATCAAGGATCTCGGCGGTACACTCGCGGTCGCCGAGACCGGCCCCGCCGGCACCCGCTTCCTGATCACCCTCGAAGGGACGACAGCCCACGTCATGGCACCGCTGGAAATCGACGCATGAGTGTTCCGACAATCGTCCTCGTCGATGACGATGCCGAGGTGCTCGAAGCCTGGCGACTCACGCTGGAGCTGGAAGGTTTCGCGGTCGTGGCCAGGCGCTCGGCGGATGCCGCGCTGGCCGAACTCGGCCGCGACGCCTCCGTCGTGCTGGTCAGCGATGTCCGCATGCCCGACCGCGACGGCTTCGGGCTGCTTTCCGCGGTGACCGCTGTCGATGCGGAGATCCCTGTCGTGCTGATCACCGGCCATGCCGATGTTCCCATGGCGGTTAAGGCGATCCGCGAAGGGGCCTGGGATTTCGTCGAGAAGCCGGCCGATCCCGTCCGCCTGATCGAGACGATCCGGCGCGCCAGCGAATACCGCCGGCTGATCATCGAGAACCGCTCGCTCAGGGCCGGCGCCCATCCCGAGGACCCGTGGGCGGCGCGTGTCGTCGGCCATTCCCCGGCGGTCGTGCGGTTGCGCAGCCGGCTCGCCTTGCTCGCCGATGCCGATACCGACGTGCTGCTCTTCGGCGAGACCGGCACCGGCAAGGAGGTCGCGGCCCGGGCGCTGCACGATCTCGGCAATCGCCGCACCGGGCGCTTCGTCGCGGTGAATTGCGGGGCGATCCCCGAGACGATGATCGAGAGCGAATTGTTCGGGCACGAGGCCGGCGCATTCACGGGGGCGCGCGAGCGGCGGATCGGCAAGATCGAGCATGCCAGCGGCGGCACGCTCTTCCTCGACGAAATCGAGTCGATGCCGATGGCCGCGCAGGTGCGCCTGCTGCGCGCCCTGCAGGAACGGCGAATCGAGCGCCTCGGCTCCAACAAGGAGATCGCGGTCGATATCCGCATCGTCGCGGCGACAAAGACCGACCTCGCCGCGCTCGCCAAATCCGGCGGCTTTCGCGAGGACCTGGTCTATCGGCTGAATGTCGTGACGCTACGCCTGCCGCCCTTGCGCGACCGGCGCGAGGATATCCCGCTGCTGTTCCAGCACTTCCTCGCGCTCGCCGCCGCGCGCGTCGGCCGCTCGGCCCCGCCGTTGGGGCGCGACCTGCTGCAACGCCTGACGCGGCAGGATTGGCCGGGCAATGTCCGCGAACTGCGCAATGCCGCCGAACGCAGCCTGCTCGGCATGGACGAGGATTTCGAAGATGTCGATCCAGGTGCGGCAGCGTCCGATGGCGCGGAGCGCACGCTGGAGGAGCTGGTCGCCATCGCCGAGGCAGAGGCGATCGGCGCCGCCTTGAAGCGCCATGGCGGGCGCATCGGCATCACCGCCGCGGCGCTCGGCATCACCCGCAAGACGCTCTACCTCAAGATGCGCCGGTATGGGTTGAGCGGCGCGGCGGCGCTCGCGGACTGAGCGATCGAGGTCCACGAGTCAGGTTTCTCTTGGGACCCACACCGTCATCCCGGGCTTGACCCGGGATCCGTCGTAAAGCGCTGCGCTCTATGATGGATCCCGGATCTCCGCTCCGCTGCGTCCGGGATGACGCGCGCTTTGTGAAGTGCCGGGTACTCCGCCCCACTGATCGTCATTGCGAGCGCAGCAAAGCAATCCAAGGGGATCGGGTGCGAGGTTCGAGAGGTTCAACCCAGTCCCGCTGGATTGCTTCGTCGCTTCGCTCCTCGCAATGACGGTGGCGACGTTACCGCAATGACCCATCAGGGGCTCCGGCAGGTTACCGCCATGCCCCCGAAACCGGGTATCTGAAGACCCCTTCCTCCGAATTCCGCAATGAAATCAATGCCGCCGGCACTTGGCATCACCGTTGCTGAGAAGATGGCATCGACCTCGACGTCGACCAGATAACACGCTTCGGGAGGAAACCATGTTGAATCGTAGAACCGCGCTCGCGACCACTCTTGGCCTGTCATTGAGCGCCTCGTTTATGACCATCGCGCTGGCGCAGGCGCCTGCCGGCAAGGTCACGGTGGTAACCTCCTTCTCCAAGGACGTCACCGACCCCATCAAGAAGGCGTTCGAGAAGGCGGTTCCGGGCGTCACGCTCGAAGTCCAGAACCGCAACACCAATGCCGGCGTGAAATATGTCGAGGAGACCAAGGCGAACAACCAGGTCGACCTGTTCTGGGCCTCGGCGCCCGACGCCTTCGAGGTGCTGAAGGGCAAGAAGCTGCTCACCGCCTACAAGCCCAAGGCGACCGGCATCCCCGACAAGATCGGCTCCTATCCGATCAACGATCCGCAGGGCTTCTATTTCGGCTTCGCGGCCTCCGGCTACGGCATCATGTGGAACGACCGCTATGCCAAGGCCAACAAGCTGCCCGAGCCGAAGGAATGGCAGGACCTTGCCAAGCCGATCTACTACGATCATGTCGCGATCGCGGCGCCCTCCCGCTCCGGCACGACACACCTGACGATCGAGACGATCCTGCAGGGCGAAGGCTGGGACAAGGGCTGGCGCACCATCAAGGAAATGGCCGGCAATTTCCGCTCGATCAACGAGCGCTCCTTCGGCGTGCCGGAGCAGGTCAATTCCGGCCAGGTCGGCGTCGGCGTCGTCATCGACTTCTTCGCCTTCTCGGCGCAGGCCTCGGGATTCCCGGTCAAGTTCGTCTATCCGAGCGTGACGACCGTGGTCCCGGCCAATGTCGGCATCGTCACGAACCCGCCGAACAAGGTCGCGGCTGAGGCCTTCGTCGAGTTCCTGCTCTCGCCCGCCGGGCAGGAAGTGCTGCTCGAGCCCGGCATCCGCCGTCTGCCGGTCAACCCGGCCGTCTACGCCAAGGCCGGCGCGGACTATCCGAACCCCTTCACCGATCCGCGCTTCCAGAAGATGATCGGCTTCGACGTCGACAAGTCTGAAGGTCGCACGGCGGTCGTCGACACGCTGTTCGACCAGTTGATCTCCTTCCAGCTCGACGCGCTGAAGGGCGTGAACAAGGTGCTGCACGAGGTCGATGCGGCGCTGGCCAAAAAGCCGAACGACAAGGCCAAGGCGCTGGCCGAGGAAGCCCGCGTGCTGCTCGCCGCCATGCCGGTCAGCGAAGCGCAGGCCGCGAGCCCGGACCTGCGCGGCGCCTTCACCGGCGGCAAGGAAAAGGGCGCCCGCCAGGCCGAGGTCGAAGCGCAATGGGCGAGCTTCGCCCGCGACAACTACGCCAAGGCCAAGGCCAAGGCTGAAGAAGCGCTGAAGGCGGCGAAGTAAACTCGCCTTTCTTCGTCGTCCCGCGTGTCTTCCCGTGCGCGCTGCAGCGTGAAACGCTGCGGCGCGGACACGGGACCGCGCGACCAGTAGACGCCTTTTCCTGACAACGGTCCCGTGTCTGCGCAGCGGCATTTTCATGCCGCTGCGCACACGGAATGACACCTGGCACCCACCCATGACAGCCATTCCGACCTCGGCTCCCCGCCCCCGTCGCATCGCCGGCACGCCCGGCCAGATCGCGCTGGCGCTGGCAATCGCCGCCTTCCTCCTGATGTTCCTGGTGCTACCAGTGGCGACGGTGATCTATGTCGCCTTCACCGAGAAAGGCACCTCGACCTTCACGCTGGTCAATTTCTACGATTTCGTCCGCACCGAGCTGTTCATGCGCTCGTTGTGGAACTCGTTCTATGTCTCAGCGATGTCTGTGGTCTGGGCGTCCGTCTTCGCCCTGCCGCTGGCTTATCTGACGACCCGCTTCGTCTTCCGCGGCGCGGCGATCGTCCAGACGCTGGGCTTCCTGCCGCTGATCATGCCGCCCTTCGTCGGGGCGGTTGCGATGCAGCTCTTCTTCGGCCGCAACGGCTCGGTCAACCTGCTGCTGGACGACTGGTTCGGCTTCAAGATCGACTTCATGGAAGGGCTGAACGGCGTCATCTTCGTCCAGTCCGTCCATTATTTCCCGTTCATCCTGATCAACCTCTCGGCGGCCCTGCGCAATGTCGACCGCGCCATGGAAGAGGCCGCGCAGAATCTCGGCTCGTCGGGCTTCCGGTTGTTCCGGCGGATCGTCTTCCCGCTGGCCATGCCGGGCTATCTCGCCGGCGCCTCGCTCGTCTTCGTCAAGGTCTTCGACGATCTCGCGACCCCGCTCCTGCTCAACGTCAAGGACATGCTCGCGCCGCAGGCCTATCTGCGGGTGACCTCGATCGGCATCGCCGACCCGATGGGCTATGTCATCTCGGTCGTGCTGATCATCGCCTCGGTTCTGGCGATGTGGCTCTCGGCAAGGGCGCTGAAGGGGCGCGACTACGCCACGACGCAGCGCGGCGGCGGCGGCCTCGCCAAGCGGGTGATGACGCCGATGGAGGCCGTGTTCGGCTACGGCATCGTCATCCTGATCCTGGCGCTGGTGCTGGCGCCGCATCTGGGCCTGCTGCTGCTCTCCTTCGCGACGATCTGGTCGTACTCGCCACTGCCCGATGCCTACACGATCGCGCATTACGGCCGCGTCTTCGGCGAGAGTTCGGTCTACATCAAGAACACGCTGATCTATGCCAGCATCGCCGGCGGCATCGACGTCGTGCTTGGGGTGGCGATCGCCTATCTGGTGCTGCGGACCAAGCTCATCGGTCGCGAATGGCTCGACTGGATGGCGACCGCCGCACTTGCCATCCCCGGCGTGGTGCTCGGCATCGGCTATCTCAGGACGTTCTACGGCATCACCCTGCCGGACGGGACGCCGCTCGCCGCGCTCTGGGTCACCGTCGTCATGGCGCTGGCGATCCGGCGCCTGCCCTATGCCCTGCGCGCCTGCTATGCGGCGCTCCAGCAGATCTCGGTCTCGCTTGAGGAAGCAGCCGAGAACCTTGGAGCCACCAAGGCGCGCACGGTCCGACGCATCGTCGTGCCGTTGATGGCCGGCGGCATCCTTGCCGGCTTCGTCACCTCGTTCTCGACGGCCGCCGTCGAGCTCTCGGCGACGCTGATGCTGGTGCAATCCAACTCGGACGCACCGCTGGCCTATGGACTCTATGTCTTCATGCAGTCGGCGGCGGGGCGCGGCCCCGGTGCCGCGCTCGGCGTCGTCGCGGTGATCCTCGTCGCGGCCTGCACCTTCCTCTCCCATCTCATCATCGAACGCAGCCAGAAGGCCAAGGGAATGGGCCACTGATCATGAACGCAACCGTCTCTCTCACCACGCCCGCCGTCGCCGTCGACATCGAAGGCGTCAACCTGTCTTACGGCACCAATCATGTGCTCAAGGACGTCAATCTGGCGATCAAGCCGGGCGAGTTCTTCGCCTTCCTCGGCCCCTCCGGCTGCGGCAAGACCACGCTGCTGCGCCTGATCGCCGGCTTCAACCATGCCGATACCGGGGAGGTCCGGATCGGCGGCAAGCCGATCACCGACCTGCCGCCCTGGAAGCGCGATGTCGGCATGGTCTTCCAGTCCTATGCGCTCTGGCCGCATATGACGGTGCACCGCAATGTCGCCTTCGGGCTGGAGGAGCGCGGCGTGAAGCGCGCCGAGGTCGAACGGCGCGTCGAGGCGGCACTGGGCCTGGTCGGTCTCACCCATCTCGCCGAGCGGCGGCCCTCGCAGCTCTCGGGCGGCCAGCAGCAGCGCGTCGCGGTGGCGCGCACCGTGGCGGTCGAGCCCAAGGTGCTGCTGCTCGACGAGCCGCTCTCCAACCTCGACGCCAAGATGCGCGTTCAGGTGCGGCGCGAATTGCGCGACCTGCAGCAACGGCTGGGCCTGACCACGATCTTCGTCACCCACGATCAGGAGGAGGCGAACACGATCTGCGACCGGATCGCCGTGATGAACGACGGCATCGTCCAGCAGGTCGGGACGCCGATGGATCTCTACGAGCGGCCGGCCAACCTGTTCGTCGCCGGCTTCCTCGGCACCGCCAATATCCTCGGCGGTAAGCTCATCGGCAGCGGCGCGGATCGGATCTTTGAGATCGAGGGCGGGACGCGCGTGCCGGTTCCCGCCGATGCGCAGGTACCGGCGGGGGCCAAGCTGGTCTTCCGGCCGCAGCATGCCAGTCTCGGTGACGCGGGCCCGGCCGGCGATGGGATGCTGGCCCTGCCCTGCGTCGTCGCCAACCGCGAGTTCCTCGGCGCCAGCGTGCGCTACGGCGTCCGCATCGGAACCACCGAAGTGGCGGTCGACGTGCCGTTCCAGTCCGGCAGCGGACTGTTCGAGGTCGAGAGCAGGGCGACGCTCAGGCTGTCGCCGCATGCGTTGTTGTGGTTGGCGGGTTAGAGGGCACTACCCTTGTCATTCCGGGGCGCGCCGCAGGCGCGAACCCGGAACCCACGACGGGGTGAGATATCCTATGCCGCGTAATGGGCCGTTCGCCCGGTCGCGGGTTCCGGGTTCTTCGCTCACGCGAAGCCCCGGAATGACAAGCGTTTGCGCCTGGTCGAGCAACGGCGCTGTCTCACCCCCGCTGCTCGGCCTTGTCGCGCGCCCTTGCCTCGGCGCTGCGCTCTGCAGCCGGGCCGTAACCGCCGGCTCCGGGGGTGATGATCTCGACGATCTGGCCCTTCTCCAGCGCGCCGTCACCCTTGAAGAAGGGTACGACGCCATCGCTGAACGAGAACGAGCCGCCCTGCCCCTCGCCGCCGCCCGCGAGGCCCCAGGGCCGCGAGGTCAGGCGCGAATTGTCGACGTTGAGCCGGCATGGTGCTTCCGCACGGTAGACGCGGCGCAGGCCCATGCCGCCGCGCTGGCGGCCGTCCCCGCCGGAGCCATCGACCAGCTCGTAGCGCAGCAAGGTGAGCGGATATTCGAGCTCCAGCGCCTCGACCGGCAGGTTCGAGGTGTTGGTCATATGGACATGTACGCCGTGGAGCCCGTCCTTGTTGGTGCGCGCGCCGGAGCCGCCGCCGATCGTCTCCAGATAGACCCAGAGTTCGCCGCTGCCCGGCTGCTCGCCGGCGAAGGTTGCGGAAGCGACAGCGCCCGAGCAGGCGGCGATGACCCGGTCCGGCACCGCCTGCGCCAGCGCGCCGTGGATCAGGTCGACCACGCGCTGGCAGGCGGCGATGCGGCCGTTGACGGCGGCCGGATGCACGCAGTTCAGCACCGTGCCCTCGGTCGCGGTGACGGTGAGCGGTCTCGCCAAGCCCGCGTTGGGCGGGATGGTCGGATCGGCCACGGTCTTGACCGCGTAATACACGGTCGAGAGCAACGCGGTGTAGACCATGTTGAAGCCGGCGCGCATCTGCGGCGGCGAGTCGAAGGCCAGCCGCATCTCCTCGCCCGCGACGGTGATCGCGACCGAAAAGGTCAGGGGCTCGTCGATCTCCGGATTGTCGAAGGAATCCGAGAAACGATAGACGCCGTCGGGGATCGAGGCGATGCCGGCCCGCATCTTGCGCTCGGCATAGTCCTGCAGGGCCTTGCCGGCAGCGAGCACGGTATCGCGGCCGTATTTGTCGCAGAGCGCACGCAGGCGCTCGACGCCGAGGCGGTTCGCCGCCATCTGGGCGCGCAGGTCCGAGAGGCGCTCGCGCGGTACCTGGCAGTTCAGCAGGATCAGCTCCTGCACGTCCTTCATCAGCACGCCGCCATCGTAGAGGCGGATCGGCGGGATGCGCAGACCCTCCTGATAGATATGGGCGTGGCCGCGATCGGCGAAATCCGAATGATGCGCAGTGTTGACCGCCCAGGCGATCATCACGCCCTCGTGGAAGACCGGCTCGGCCAGCACGATATCGGGCAGATGCGTGCCGCCACCCTCATAGGCGTCGTTGCCGATGAAGACGTCGCCCGGCTTCATCTCCGCGACGGAGTGGCGCTTCAGGATATGCGGGATGATGCCGATGAAGGAGCCGAGATGCATCGGGATATGCTCGGCCTGGCAAAGCGTCTGACCCTCGATGTCGAAGAGCGCGGTCGAGCAGTCGCGGCGCTCCTTGATGTTGGTCGAATAGCTCGCCTTGACCAGGGCCTCGCCCATCTCCTCGGCGATCGAGGCGAAGGAGGAGCCGATGACCTCGACGGTGATCGGGTCGACGCTGACGGATGCGGAAGCGGTCATCACGGCATCTCCAGGATCAGGTTGAGATAGGGCTCGACCGTCGCGGTCATGCCCGGCAGCAGCACGGTGGTCGAATCCATCTGTTCGACGATGGCGGGACCCGCGAAGCGGTTGCCGGATTTGAGCTTGTCGCGGTCGTAGATCGGGCAGGCGACGAAGCCGCCGGCCTCGGGGAACCAGACCTCGCGGCTGCCGATGACGGCGTGGGATGCATCCGGCCCGGCATCGGGCTCCGGCCGGAACGCCGCCTTGGGCACGAGGCCGACCGCCTCGACGCGATAGGTCACGAGCTGGACCGCCTCGCCTTCGGCGACGAAGCCGTAGAGCCGTTTATGGGCGGCGGCGAAGCCTTCGGCCAGCGCCGCGATGGTCGCGGATGTGATCGGGCCGTCCGGCACATCGATGGCGAGCTCGTAGTTCTGACCGTGATAGCGCAAATCGGCGGTCCGCTTCAGCCAGCGATCGGCCGCGGCGACGCCCTCCTCCGCGAACCAGTGATCCGCCTGCTCCTGCAGGGCGACGAATATCTCCACCATGTCCGGGACCAATGCCTCAGACAGCGTGGCGAGCCGCGTCGTGGCGAAATTGGCGCGCAGATCGGTGAGCAGGAGGCCAAGGGCGCAACCGATGCCGGGATTGCGGGGCACGACGATGCGCTTCATGTCGAGTTCGCGGGCAAGCCGCGCGGCATGCAGCGGCCCTGCCCCACCGAAGGCGACCAGCGCGTAGTCGCGCGGATCATGGCCGCGCTGGACGCTGATGACGCGGATCGCCTTGGCCATGTTGGCGGTGACGACCGAGATGATGCCCTGCGCCGTCGCCATCAGGTCGAGGCCGAGTTCGTCCGCCAATCGGCCGATCGCCTGTTTCGACAGGTTTTGGTCGATCGGCATGCGGCCGCCGAGCAGATGCGTCGGGTTCAGGGTCTGGAGCACGACATTGGCGTCGGTGACGGCAGGCTCGGTCGCGCCGCGTCCGTAGCAGACGGGGCCTGGATCGGCGCCGGCCGAGCGCGGCCCGACCTTGAGCAGGCCACCGGAATCAATCGCCGCGAGCGAGCCGCCGCCGGCACCGACCGTGTGGATGTCGAGCATCGGCGCCTTGATCGGGTAGCCATGGACATTGGCTTCCGAGGCGAGCTTCGCCTCGCCGTCATCGAGCAGGGCGACATCCGAGGAGGTGCCGCCCATGTCGAAGGTGATGAGGCTGGGGATGCCGATCATGGCGCCGATGGCCTGCGCCGCGACGACGCCGGTCGAGGGACCGGAGAGCACCGTGCGCACCGGCAGGCGCGCCGCCATGTCGAAGCCGATGACGCCGCCATTGGACTGCGTCAGATGCGGCACCGCCTTGAGGCCGAGTTCCTTCAGGCGGTCGGCGAGGCGGCGGATATAGCCCTGCATCACCGGGCCGAGATAGGCGTTGACCACGGCGGTCGAGATGCGCTCGTACTCGCGGAACTCGGGCGCGACCTCGTGCGAGGTGCAGATGAAGGCCTCGGGGAATTCCTCGGTGACGATGCGCTTGGCTGCTTCCTCGTGCTCCGGCCGGACGAAGCCGTAGAGGAAGCCGATGGCGACAGCCTTGACGCCCTCCGCCTTCAGCGCCCGCGCCGCCTGCCGCACGGCCTCCTCGTCGAGCGGGGTCTCGACCGTACCGTCATGGCGGACGCGCTCGGCGACGCCGAAACGCAGGTCGCGGGTGACCAGCGGCGGGGCCTTGTCGGCCTGGAGATCGTAGAGGTCCGGCCGCTTCTGCCGGCCGATCTCGATCAGGTCGCGAAACCCTTCCGTAGTGATCAGCCCGGTCCTGACGCCGCGATGCTGGATCAGGGCGTTGGTGCCGACCGTGGTGCCGTGGCCGAAATAGGCGATATCGGCGGCGCTGGCGCCGACGCGCTCGACGCCTTCCTGCGTGCCGCGCGCGATGGCGCGGGAGGGATCGTCAGGCGTCGAGGGCACCTTCCAGACAGCGACCATACCGGTCGCGTCCTCGAACAGGCAGACATCGGTGAATGTGCCCCCGGAATCGATCCCGATCCGCCACGCCATCTCAGCCTTCCTCCCTTATGTCACCGCTGCCTCGGCAGGCGCCCACGCGACGCCATGGCCGAAGCCGCCCTGATAGCCGCAGACCTGCGCCGCCTGATCGGCTCCCGCCACCAGGGCGGCGGCAATGCCGACTCCGTCGAGAAGAGCCAGCAGGCAGGCCGCGATGAAACCGTCGCCCGCGCCCAGCGTGTCCATCACCAATGCAGGGCTTGCCGGCTGCGCGTGGAAGCGACCCGAGGCGAGCGCCAGCGCCCCTCTTGCCCCGCGCGTCGCCACGACCATTCCCGCACCCCAACCGATGCAGCGCTCCAGCAAGCCCCTGCACTCGGCGTCCGAGGCGGAGGGGTAGGACAGGAAAGCGATATCGACGGCCGGCAGCGTCGCGGCGAGGTTCTCGTCGGTCCAGCGTTCCGAGAAGTCGTAGGACAGGCGCCGGGCCGCAGCGCGGACAACCGGCAGGGCATCGCCGAGGTCGCTGTAGATGCTGGAATGGACGAGGTCGAAGCCGGCGATATAGGCGCGGTCCGCCGCGTCGAAGGTGCCCCACTCGCCGCGCACGCCGCGTTCGGAGCGCAGGAAGCGCCGGTCCTGCCCGTCATGGCCGATGAAGGCGCGGGCGTTCGGGCCGGGCCTAATGCGGCAGCGCGAGGTATCGACGCCCTCCTGCTGCAACGCGCCCCCCAGAAGCATGCCGGCTTCATCCGAACCGAGGCAGCCGAGATAGCCGGCCTCGGCACCGAAGCGCCTCGCCTGAACCGCGACATTGACCGCATTGCCGCCCGGGAACTGGAGACCGCGATCGACATAGGTGTCGACCGTGTTGTCGCCGAGGCCGAGCAGGCGGTGTTTCATCAGGCGTCGCTCCCCATCACCATCGCGGATACTGAGCCCTCATCCTGAGGAGCGCCGAAGGCGCGTCTCGAAGGATACTCCAGGAGGCTTCGGACCGATCTGGAGCATCCTTCGAGACGCCGCTGACGCGGCTCCTCAGGATGAGGGCTGGAGGGGGTCATGGGCGCCTCAATAAGCCACCTTCCACATGTAGCGGCGGGTTGTCAGGGGCTGGTTGCGCAGCACCGAGAGATGAGCCGAGAAGCGCTTGAGCGCCGCCTGCAGGATATAGGGCGCGACGATCGGGCGGATCTCCGGGTCGATGCCCTTCATCGTGAAGGCGCGGGAGTCGTAGTTCATCATGCGCCCGGCATAGGTGTCGCAGAACGTGGTGACGCGCTCCATCAGGGGCCGACTCGGGTCTTCGCCCGTGATCAGGATCAGCGGCGTCTGCTTGTCGACGATCTCAAAGGGGCCGTGGAAGAACTCGGCCGCCTCGATCGGGTAGCTGTGCAGCCAGAGCATCTCCATGAGGATGCAGACGCCGAAGACATAGGCCGTGGTGAAGCCCGGCCCCGAGGCGACATGGTAGATGCGGTCGTCGCCGGCATAGCTCACGGCATCGGCGGCAGCGCGCGCCTCGTTCTGCTCGGCCGCGTCGCACATCGCCGCCGGGAGCGCGTCGAGCGAGGACAGGAGCTTCTCGCCGAGCGGCCAGCCTTCCTTGGCCGCCATCAGGCCGCCGGTCAGCGCCTGCATCAGCATGAACATGGCGGCGAAGGATTCGCTGGTGTCGCCGACGAGGAAATGGCGCGGCACCGCCTGAGCCAGCGGCTTCTCGCCATACTGGCTGAACGCGATAACCTGGCAGGGTTTGTCCTTGAGGAAATGCGCAGCGGCGACGGTCTCCGGCGTTGTGCCGGATTTCGAGGCCAGCAGCACCAATGTCCGCTCGTTCAGGCGCGGCGGGTCGATCGCCATGAACTCGGCCGGGAAATAGCGGCGCACCTCGATACCCGGCGAATAGCGCTCCAGCCAGTACTGAATGCCAAGCATGGCCCGGTTCGCGGAGCCGCAGGCGATCAGGTAGACGCGGTCGATCTTGGGAGCCAGTTCCTGCCCCAGCGCATAGGCTTTCGGCAGTGCGGCACGGGTCGGCTCCAGCCCGGACAGGACCGCGTCGCGGTCGAAGGCGATGGACATGGACGGGCTCCCGAGCGGGCTTTAAACTTGGCAGCGGAATTGGTATACACCAATTCCATATACCAACCCCTGTCAAGCCTGTGCCAATGCCGACCGAACGCCCCTCCCGCCCTGCAGCGCTACGCGACCGTTTCGCCCTCAAGACGAAGAAGGCGCCGCGCCTCGGATTCCGACCGGCGCGCCTGCCGAAAGGCACGGGGATCGAAGCACCGGGCACGGCCAACCCGCTGAAGGGGGCCAAGCCGATCTATGTCGAGGTACAAGATTACCTCCTCGATCTCATCGGCGAACCGGATTACGGGCCCGGCGATCGCATCCCCTCGGAACGGACGCTGGCCGACGGGCTCGGCATCAACCGGATGACGGTGCGCAAGGCGATCGACCGCCTGGTCGAGCGCAACGTGCTGGAGCGCAACGGCACCAGCGGCACGCGCATCCCGCTCGTCCAGGTCTCGCGACCGATCGATGCGTCGGCTTCGCTCGGCATCACCCGCATCATCCGCAATGCCGGTGGCGAGCCCGGCAGCAAGCTCCTGCATTTCGGCGAGGAAGGCGCGAGCGAGAGCATCGCCCAGCGGCTCGAAGTCTCGCCCGGCAACGCCTTGATCATGGCCCGCCGGCTACGCAGCGTGAATGACGAGGCCTTCTGCATCGAGACCAGCTATCTGCCGGCCGGCAGCGTACCCGGCCTGTCGGCCGAGGATCTGGTCTCCGGCCAATCGCTCTACGAATTACTGCGGCAGCGCTACGGCATCGAGATCAGCATCCGCGACCGCGAGATCAGCGTCGGCACCGCGACGGAGCAGGAAGCGCGGCTGCTCGCGCTGGCGCCGGGGTCGCCGACGCTGGTGCTGCGGATCGTGGCGCGCGACGGCGAGGGCCGGCCGGTCGAGTACATGCGCTCGGTCAACCACCCCCATCACGTCATCTTCCGCAGTTCCGCGCCCCCTGCCCGCGCCTGAACGGAGCGCCGACCGCTCGCCTTTCCGCCTCGCAATCCTGCCGCCGGAGCTATCGTGATGGGCATCACCATCGAGACCATCGAGCCGGATCCGTCCCTGCCCGCCGCCAGCGATGTCGTGGTCATCGGCGGCGGCATCATCGGCATCACCACCGCGCTCTTCCTGGCGCGCGAGGGCATTTCGGTCACCGTCTGCGAGAAGGGCGAGGTCGGGCACGAGCAGTCCGGGCGTAACTGGGGCTGGGTGCGCGTCATGGGGCGCGATCCCGGCGAGATTCCGCTCGGGCTCGAAAGCATGCGGCTCTGGGAGGATATGGACCGGCTCGTCGGCGGCGATACCGGCTTCACCCGCTCCGGCATCGTCTATGTCGCGGATACGCCTGCCAAATTCGCCGAGCAGGAAGCCTGGCTCGAGCATGCCAGAACCTATCAGCTCGACTCGCGATTGCTCAGCATGCGCGAGATCGATGCCGTCCTGCCCGGGGGAAAGCGCACCTACGCCGGCGCGATGTTCACCCCGAGCGATGCCCGCGCCGAACCGCAGAAGGCGGTGCCGGCGATGGCGCGGGCGCTGCGCCGCCATGGCGGCACCGTGCTGACGCGCTGCGCGGTGCGCGGGATCGAGACGGCCGGCGGACGCGTCAGCGCCGTCGTCACCGAGCGCGGCCGGATCGCCTGCCAGCGCATCGTGCTGGCGGGCGGCGCCTGGTCGCGCCTGTTCCTCGGCAATCTCGGCATCGATCTGCCGGCCCTCAAGGTGCTGGGCTCGGTGTTCCGGACCGAACCGCTCGACGGCCCGCCGATCCACGCCGTCGGCGCTTCCGACTTCGCCTTCCGCAAGCGACAGGACGGCGGCTATACCATCGCGCATCGCGGCGCGAGCGTGGCCGAGATCGTGCCGGACAGTTTTCGGCTGCTGTTCGATTTCCTGCCGTCTTTGGCAAAGCAGCGCCATGAATTGCGGCTGAGAATCGGCGAGCGCTTCATCGAGGAGGTCCGCACGCCGAAAAGCTGGTCTCTCGATCAGGAAACGCCGTTCGAACGCAACCGCATCCTCGACCCCAAGCCGTCCGCGACCATACTGGAGGAGGCCAGACGCAACCTGATCGCCGCCTTCCCCACCTTCGCCGGCCTCAGGATCAAGGAAAGCTGGGGCGGACTGATCGACGCCACGCCCGATGCCGTGCCTGTTATCGGCGAGGTGCCACGCCTGCCGGGCTTCTTCCTCGCCACCGGCTTCTCGGGCCACGGCTTCGGCATCGGCCCTGGCGCCGGCCGCCTGATTGCCGATCTCGTCAGCGGCCGCACGCCGCTGATCGACCCGAAGCCCTTCCGGCTGGAGCGGTTTTCGCGACTGGAGCGAACGACGCGAGCGGCCTAGCGGCCGATCCCGGTCTTGCGAGACCTTGCGGAAAGCTCGACCTGCCCCTCTCCCCTTGCGGGAGAGGGTTGGGGTGAGGGGTCGCGCAACCCTTGCCGTCATTGCGAGGAGCGAAGAGACGAAACAATCCAGGGGGACCGGGTTGAAACCCTCACCCGGTCCCCCTGGATTGCTTCGCGGCGCTCGCAATGACGGATAGGACAGCGCGACCCATCATCCGTCTCGGCTGCGCCGAGCCACCTTCTCCCGCAAGGGGAGAAGGGAAGCCCGCTGCAAGCGCTCAGGCGAGCGCCGCCTCGTCCAGCGAATAGGCCGAGAAGAAGTTCGTCCCGCCCGGATAGCATTTGAAGCCGCTCAGGCCGGTGACCATCGCGTAGCCCTGCGAGCGCCAGGCCAGTCCGACCATTGGCGCCTGCTCCAAAGCGTGCTTCTCCAGCTCGGCATAGATCGCCTTGCGCTTGGCCGGATCGAACTCGGCCCGGCCCTTGGCGAAGAGCGCGTGGATCTCGGGCGTCGGGATCTGCCAGCTCCGGGCCATGTTCGGCGGCAGATCGCCGTCAAGCAACGGCGCGAGACCGTCGGGGTCGTTATTGTCCGCCGTCGTGCCCTGGATCATGAAATCGTAGCGGCCCTTGCCGGCGAGATCGACGCGCGCCGCCCAGTCCGGCAGGTTCAACGTCACCTGGATGCCGATCTCGGCGAGATTGGCCTGCACCACCTCGGCGGTCGATTTGTGCATGCCGTATTGCGCCGTCGAGAGCAGGGTGCAGCTGAACCCGTTCGGCACGCCGGCCTCGGCCATCAGCTTCTTGGCCTTGGCCGGATCGTAGTTCCAGAACCCGGAACGTCCCTTGTCGAAATAGGGGCTGCTCGACGGGATCGGGATGCCTTCGAGCTTGCTGCCGCGACCGAAGAAGGCAGCCTGCACGATATCCTCGCGGCGGACGGCATGAGCCACAGCCTGCCTGAGGCGCACATCCTTGAACGGCCCGGCGCCGCCATTGAAGTTCAGCCCCATGAAGGGACCGTCGACCGCGACGAGGCGCAGACGGGAATCCTTCTCGATCGTGCCCATGGACTGCCAGGGCACATATTCGATGAGGTCGACATCGCCGGCCTGGAGGGCTGCGACGCGCAGGTTCTCGTCGGCATAGGCGACGAGCTTGATGCCATCGAGCTTCGGCAGGCCGGGCTTGTAGTACTTGTCGAATTTCGCGACCTCGATCGAGGCGCCGCGCTCCTGCCCCTTGAGCACGAACGGTCCCGCACCGACGCCGAGCCCTGCCCGCCCCTCGATCGAATCCTTGGCGATGATCGGCATATGCGGGCTGGCCAGCCAGATCGGCAGCGTCACGGTCGGCTGCTTCATGACGATGCGGACGGTGCGTTGGTCAGGCGTCTCGATGCGCTCGACGCCGCCGAACTCGGCCTTCAGGAAGGCGGTGGAATTGGGCGCGGCGACCTGCTCCAGCGTCCATTTCACGTCCTCGGCCGTGACCGGCTTGCCGTTCTGGAACGTCGCCTGGCGCAGCTTGAAGACCCAGGTTGTATCGCCCTCGCGCGTCCAGGATTCGGCGAGCTCCGGCCGGACCTCACCCTTCTCGTCGAAGCCGGTCAGGCCGCGGAAGATCAGGAGCTTGACCGTGAGCGCGGCCGTTCCGGTATGAAGCCAGGGCTGCAGGCTGGGCGGAAAACTCGACAGGCCGAAGCGAAGGATTTTGCCCCCGGCTTGAGCCTGGGCTCGCAAGCCCAGGAGAGGCAGGGCTGCACCGGCGGCGAGCACAGTACGGCGAGAGACCGGCACCATCGAATACCCCTCCCTGTTTATGGCGGCCTACGCGGCCGAGAGGGCAGAATGATTTGGTGTATACCAGTTTGTCAATGCTTCCCGTGCCGCCTGACGGCGGCAGCTTGGATATGGCGGCCCGCAGGATAGTTTCCCGCCGCACGAGGGCTTTCCTGTTGCAGTGCGCAAGATTGCGCAGCCCCACATCGGCCGATCGCGTTATCCGCGCCTCAGCAGACTGAAGTGTTGCCGTACCGGCCCGGCTGGCCGATGTCGCGTCATTGGAGTACACCAGCCTTGTCGCCGACGCCGACCATCCCAACGCTTGACTTCGAGGCGAAAGCGTCCCTAGCATCCCTTACTACAAGATATATTCTACAATTATGGATTAATCTTGCAAAGAGGGGTATCGCCAATGAGCGGGACGGATGAAGGCAAAAGGCTTCTGCTGAAGGGTGGACTGGTCGGCGGGCTCGCACTGGCTGCCGCCGCAAGCACGGCCCGGGAGGCCGCGGCGCAATCGGCGCCGAACAGCCTGCTGCGCACGGTGCTGGATCGCGGCAAGCTGATCGTCGGCACGGGCTCCACCAATGCGCCCTGGCATTTCGAGGACGAGAAGGGCCAGCTCGTCGGCTTGGACATCACCATGGGCCGGATCCTGGCCAAGGGGCTGTTCGACGATGCCAGCAAGGTCGAGTTCGTCCGGCAGGACGCGGCCCAGCGCATCCCCAACATCAATACCGGCAAGGTCGACATCGTCATCCAGTTCATGACCATGTCCCCGGCGCGCGCGCAGCTCATCGCCTTCTCGCGCCCCTATTATGTCGAAGGCATCGCCCTGCTGACCCGGCCGGACAGCGACAAGAAGAGCTTCGACGCGCTGCTCAAGGCGGGCTCCTCCGCCCGCGTCTCGATCCTGCAGAATGTCGATGCCGAGGCCTCGGTCAAGAAGGTGCTGCCGCAGGCGACCGTGATGCAGATCGACAGCCAGGCCAACGTCATCCTGGCGCTCGACTCCAAGCGTGTCGACGCCGCTGCGGTCGATCTCTCCACCGTCGGGTGGCTCGCCAAGCGCCACCCCGACAAATACGCCGATGCCGGCAAGTCCTGGAACACGATGCTCTACGGCGCCGGCATGAAACAGGGCGACCCGGACTGGGTCCGCTTCGTCAACACCACCTTCGACATCGCGATGTTCGGCCACCAGAACGAGCTCTACGACGCGGCGGCGAAGGACTATTTCGGCGCCGAGCCGCCGGTACGCCAGCCCGGCCTGCCGCGCTTCTGACCATCCCGCGCTTCGCACAGGGAAGGGCGTGCCTTACGCCCTTCCCTCGCCGCTGTCTGGTTGGAGTGTCGGGGTTCAGCCCGATACTCCAACCCTTTGATCCTGCGCCGGCTTTGCCGGAAACCGCATTCCACTTCTCGGGCCGATGCTCAAGTCCTCGGGGCCATGGCGAATTACCATTTCAACTTCGCGATCGTCTGGCGCTATGCCGGCAAGCTGTTCGAGGGGCTTCTGCTCAGCCTCGAACTCGCTGCCGCGAGCATCGCGATCGGCATGACGATCGGGCTCGTGCTCGCGCTGATCAGTCTCGACGGCCCGAAATGGGCGCGCCCGCTGATCGCGGCCTATGTCGAATTCGTCCGCAACGTGCCGCTGCTGCTGCTGGTCTATCTCGTCTTCTACGGCATACCCAGCGCCATCGACCTGCAATATGACGCGGTCACCTCCTTCGTCGCGACGCTCTCGATCTATTCCGGCGCCTATCTGGTCGAGGTGATGCGCGCCGGGCTCGAGGCCGTGCCGCGCGGGCTGATCGAGGCCGGCAAGTCGATCGGGCTCACCCCGATGAAGGTGCTCTGGCATGTGCGCCTGCCGACCGCGATGCGCATCGCCCTGCCCTCGCTCTCCAACACCTATGTCTCGCTGTTCAAGGACACCTCGATCGCCTCGGCCATCGCCGTGCCCGAGCTTGCCTATGGCATGCGCTGGATCGAGACCCAGACTTTCCGCACGGTCGAGGTCTATCTCCTGGCGACGCCGATCTACCTGATCACCAGCTACGCCATCCTGCTGCTGCTGCGCCTCGCCGAGCGGCGCTACGCGATCGCACGGTGACGGCATGGCGACGCTGATCCAGACCCTGCCCTTCCTCGTCGACGGCCTGCTGATGACCCTGCTGGTCTCGGCCTGCGTGATCGTGCTGTCGCTCATCGTCGGGTTGCCGCTCGGCTGCGTGCTCGCCTTCGGGCCGCTCTGGGCGCGCGTGCCGATCCGGCTCTACGCCGATTTCGTGCGCGGCGTGCCGATCCTGGTCCTGCTCTATTTCGTCTATTACGGCCTGCCGGCGATCAAGGTGAACCTGCCGAGCCTGCTCGCCGCGATCGTCGCGCTGACGGCGTTCAAATCGGCGCAGATCATCGAGATCACCCGCGGCTCGTTCCAGTCGATTCCGACCGGCCAGACCGAAGCCGCCAAGGCGATCGGGCTCACCCTGTTCGACCGTTTCACGCATGTGCTGGCGCCGCAGGCCGTGCGCCGCTTCCTGCCGCCCTTCGTCAACAGCGTCGTCGACACCGTGAAGGGATCCTCGCTGGTCTCGCTCCTGGGAATCGTCGATCTGATGCTGTCGCTGCAGCAGGTGATCGGGCGCACCCATGTGGCACTGCCGCTCTATCTCATCGGCGCGCTGATGTATTTCGCCATCAACTTCCCACTCTCGGCGCTCAGCCGCCGGCTCGAGAAGCGCTTCGTCTGAAAGGAAGCATCCATGGCCGAGACGGATGCCCGTGCTTCCGCCGGGACACCGGTGATCGCGATCGAGGGCCTGACCAAGTCCTTCGGTGCCAATCAGGTGCTGAAGGGCGTCGACCTCCGTGTCGGCAAGGGCGAGGTCGTCGCCATCATCGGCCCCTCCGGCAGCGGCAAGACCACGCTGCTGCGCTGCATCAACTTCCTCGAGGAATATGACGGCGGCTCGATCCGCATCGACGGCACCGAAGTCGGCTATCGCGACGGCACGGGCGCCCGCAAGCGCCGCAGCGACCGCGAGCTCGCCGCGATCCGCGTCGATGCGGCGATGGTCTTCCAGCAGTTCAACCTGTTCCCGCATCTTACCGCGGCTGAGAACATCATGCTCGGCCTGATGAAATCGCGCGGGCGCTCGAAGGCCGAGGCGCGCGCCATCGCCGAGAAATGGCTCGCCCGCGTCGGGCTTGCGGCGAAGGTCGATGCCATGCCCTCGCAGATGTCGGGCGGCCAGCAGCAGCGCGTCGGCATCGCGCGGGCCGTGGCGATGGAGCCGAAGGTGCTGCTGCTCGACGAGATCACCTCCGCGCTCGATCCCGAACTCGTCGGCGAGGTGCTCGCCGTGGTGCAGGAACTCGCCACCGAGGGCCGCACCATGATCCTCGTCACCCATGAGATGGCCTTCGCGCGGGACGTGGCGGACCGCGTCGTCTTCACCGACCAGGGCCGGATCGTCATCGACGCGCCGCCCGCGAAAGTCTTTGGAGAGCAGCCGCATGAGCGGCTGCGTTCCTTCCTGTCACGCTTTGCCGGGTTCCGCCCCAACCCGGCCTGAGGAACCCATGAACGCAGTCCTGTCCACCCTGCCCGACACCACGCCCTACCGGCGGCTGGCGGAACTCGGCCTCACGCTGCCCGAGCTGCCGCGGCCGATCGGCAATTTCGCCACCCATGTCCAGGAAGGCGGCCTGATGTACCTCTCCGGCCAGGGGCCGACGCATGAGGACGGCCGGCTCCATACCGGCAAGGTCGGCCGCGATGTCAGCGTCGCCGAGGCCTATGAGCATGCCCGGTTGACCGGCCTGAACCTGCTCGCCGTGCTGCACGAAGCGCTCGGCGATCTCGGCCGTGTCAGGCGCGTTGTCAAACTGCTCGGCATGGTCAATGCCACCCCGGATTTCAGCGACCATCCCGCCGTCATCAATGGCTGCTCCGACCTCTTCGTCGCCGTCTTCGGCGAGGCCGGAAAGCATGCCCGTTCGGCAGTCGGCTTCGGCTCGCTGCCCCGCCAGATCACCGTCGAGATCGAAGCGATCGTCGCCGTGTCCTAGAGCATCGGCACGATGCTCTGACCGGGGCCTTTCGCCCCACTGCCGCCTTCCAGGAGAATTTCATGTCCGCTTCCGATATCCGCCCGTCGCTGGGCCTGCGCCCTGTCATCAATGTTTCCGGAACGATGACCGGGCTCGGCGCCTCGATCGTCGTGCCCGAGGCGATCGCGGCGATGACGGCGATCCTGCCGCAATTCGTCGAGATCGACGATCTCCAGCGCAAGGCGAGCGCCGTGATCGCGCGGCTCTGCGGCAGCGAGGCCGGCTTCGTCACCGCCTCCTGCTCGGCCGGGATCACGCTGGCGATCGCCGGCGCCATGACGGGCGACGATCTCTATGCCGTCGAGCAACTGCCGGATGCCAGCGGCCTCCAGGACGAGGTCGTGGTGATGATGGGCCACATGGTCGGCTATGGCGCGCCCGTCGACCAGGCGATCCGCCTCGCCGGCGCGACGCCGATCGTCGTCGGGCAGGCCACCAGCGCCCGCGCCTACCAACTCGCCGGCGCGATCTCGGAGCGGACGGCCGCCGCGCTCTATGTCGTCTCGCACCATACGGTGCAGTACGGGCTCATGCCGCTCGACGAATTCGCGGCGGTCTGCCACGAGCACGGCGTGCCTGTGATCGTCGACGCGGCCTCCGAATACGACCTGCGCGGCTTCCTCGAAGCCGGGGCCGACATCGTGCTCTACTCCTCGCACAAGTTCCTGGGCGGACCGACGGGCGGCATCGTTGCCGGCAACAAGGACCTCGTCCGCGCCGCCTTCATCCAGAATGGCGGCATCGGCCGCGGCATGAAGGTCGGCAAGGAGAGCGTGCTCGGCACGATGGCCGCGCTGGAAGCCTGGGAGAAGCGCGACCATGCCGGCATCCGGGCGCGCGAGCAGCGCGCGCTCGACCTCTGGCTCGCCCGCTTCGCCGACCGGCCCGGCGTGACCGCCGTCATCGAACCCGACCCGACGCATAACCCGCTTGATCGGATGAGGCTCTCGGTCGATCCCGAGCAGGCACATATCACCGCCTGGGATCTGGCCGACGCGCTGGCGCGCGGCCCGCAGCCGGTGATCGTCCGGGACCACGAGGTCGAGCACGGCTATTTCTACCTCGACCCCTGCAACCTGCATCCGGGCCAGGAAGAGATCGTCGCCGAGCGCATCGTTTCCGAGCTGGAAACGGCACGGCGCAGCAACACGATCATCGCGAGCCCGCTGATCGAACGCCGCAACCGGCGCGCCGCCTCGCTGGCGAAATGGCCTGACTGAGCGTCAGCGGTCTTGACATTTGCTGTAGAGCAATATTCTCTTATTAAGCACTCTATTACATAATAAAAGAACGTGAGGGATCATGAAACGCCTACTTGGATGCCTGCTCGCCTGCAGCCTGCTCACCACGCCGTCCCTCGCCTTCGCACAGGAGGCGGGCGGCATCGCCACGATCGCGACCATCGGCGAGCCGCCGACGCTCGACCCGATGGTCTCGACCGCAGATCTGGTCGGGACGATCACCCAGCATGTCTTCGAGACGCTCTACACCTTCGACAAGAGTTGGAAGGTGACGCCGCTGCTTGCGGACGCGCTGCCCACGATCAGCGCGGACGGCAAGCAGTACACGATCGCGCTCAGGGCCGGCGTGAAGTTCCATGACGGCTCCGACCTCACGGCCGAGGATGCCGTCGCTTCGCTGAAGCGCTGGATGAAGCTCGCCTCGCGCGGCAAGCAGGCGGCCGGCTTCATCGAGAGCGTCGAGGCCGCCGGCCCGAGCTCGCTCAAGATCACGCTGAAGCAGCCCTATGCGCCGCTGATGTCGCTGCTTGCCTTCAACAACTCCGCGGCGATCATCATCTCCGCGAAGAAGCAGGACGAGCCGATGAAGGAATTCATCGGAACCGGCCCCTACATGCTCAAGGAGCGCAAGGCCGACCAGTATATCCAGCTCGTCCGCTTCGCCGGCTACAAGCCGCGCGAGGGCGCCGGCGACGGCTATGGCGGGGCGCGTCGTCCGCTGCTCGACGAGGTCCGCTTCGTACCGGTGCCGGACGCCAATACCCGTGTCGAATCGGCCGTCTCCGGCCAGTATTCCTATGTCGACTCGATTCCGGTGGAATCCTTCGACCGGCTGAAGGGCGCGGCCTCGCAGCCCGTGGTGCTGAAGCCCTTCGGCTATCCCGTCTTCGTGTTCAACACCGCCGAGGGCTCGGCCAAGGACCTTGGCGTCCGCAAGGCGATCCGCACGGCGCTCAACATGGAAGACATGCTGGCGGCCGCGTTCGGCAGCAAGGAGTTCTACGCGCTCGACGGCAACATCTACCCGCCGGGTTATGTCTGGAATACGGATGCCGGCGTCGCCGGAAACTACAATGTCGGCGATGCCGACAAGGCGAAGGCCGCGGCCAAGGCGGCCGGCTACAAGGGCGAGCCGATCCGCATCCTGACCAGCCGCCAGTACGAGTTCCACTACAAGATGGCGCAGGTCGCGGCCGAGTATCTCAAGCTCGCCGGCTTCACCGTTGACCTGCAGGTCGTCGACTGGGCGACACTGACCCAGCGCCGCACCGACAAGGCCCTCTGGGAGATCTACATCACCCATAGCCCCTTCCTGCCGGAGCCGGCGCTGATCGGCTCGCTCTCGACCAGCTCGCCCGGCTGGTGGGATACGCCTGCCCGCAAGACCGCCGTCGACGCCTTCACCTCGGAGGCCGATCCGGCGAAGCGTGCGGCGCTCTGGGCCAACGTCCAGAAGACGATCTATGATGAGGTGCCCTTCATCAAGATCGGCGACTTCAACGCGCTCTCGGCGAAATCCGCCAAGCTCGACGGCATCGTGCCGGCGCCCTGGCCGTATTTCTGGAACGTCACTCTCAAGAAATGATCCCCCTCGCCATCCGGTCGCGTAACCGCGGCCGGATGGCGGGCAACGAGACGGTCAGGTCATGGTCGGCTACATCCTTCAGCGCCTCTCCGGCATGATCGCGGTCATGCTGCTCGTCGTCACGATCGTCTTCGTGATCGTGCGCGTGACGCCCGGCGATCCGGCCGCGGTCATGCTCGGCCCCGAAGCGACGGCCCAGGACGTTGCCGATCTGCGCACCAGGCTCGGTCTCGACCGTTCGATCATCTCGCAATACGTGATCTATGTCGGGCAGTTGCTGCGCGGCGATCTCGGCCAGTCGATCTTCCTCAACATGCCGGTGACCTCGGCATTGATGGAGCGGGCCGAGCCGACCTTCTTCCTGACGCTGCTGTCACTGGCGATCGCGAGCACCATCGCGCTGCCGGTCGGCATCTATGCCGCCTATCGACGCGGCTCCTTCCTCGACCAGGCGGCGACGACGCTCGCCATGCTCGGCGCCAGCATCCCCGGCTTCTGGCTCGGCCTCATCCTGATGCAGGTCTTCGCGGTGCGTCTCGGCATCCTGCCCGTCTCCGGTTATGGCGGGCCCGATACCAGCCTGCTCGAGCGCATCAAGCACCTGATCCTGCCGGCGGTGGCGCTCGGGCTCGTCTCCTCGGCGCTGATCATGCGCTTCACGCGCGCCTCGATGCTCGACGTGCTCGGCGACGACTATGTCCGCACGGCCCGCGCAAAGGGGCTGGGCGAGCAGGCCGTCATCCTCCGACATGCGCTGAAGAACGCGCTGATCCCGATCCTGACCGTGCTCGGCCTGACCGCCGCCGTGCTGGTCTCCGGCGCGGTGGTAACCGAGACGGTGTTCGGCCTGCCGGGCGTCGGCAATCTCGTGGTCTCGGCCGTGCTCAGGCGCGACTACCCGGTGATCCAGGGCGCGCTTCTGGTCATCGCCGGCCTGTATGTCCTGATCAATTTCGCGATCGACATGCTCTATCTGCTGGTCGATCCCAGGGTGCGCTACTGATGACCGATCTCGCTCCCGACGCACCGGCGCCGAACCGCGCCCGGATCTTCCTGCGCGATCTGCTGAAGCGCCGCATGGTGGCGATCGGCCTCGCGATCCTCATCGTCTTCGTGCTGCTGGCCGCGCTGGCGCCGCTGCTCGCCCCCTATGCGCCGGGCAAGCTCTCGATCGTCAACCGGCTGAAGCCGCCTTCCGCGATCTACTGGTTCGGCACGGACGAGTTCGGCCGCGATATCTTCTCGCGCATGCTCTATGCGGGCCGGCTGTCGCTTTCGGTCGGCGCTGCCGTCGTGGTGCTGTCCTCGCTGATCGGCGTGACGCTCGGCCTGCTGGCCGGGTTCTTCAAGCGGCTGGACACGCCGATCGCGCGCCTGATCGACGCGATGATGGCCTTCCCCGACATCCTGCTCGCGATCGCGCTGGTCGCGGCGCTCGGCCCCTCGCTGATGACGGTGATCATCGCGCTCTCGATCGTCTATGCGCCGCGTCTCGCGCGCATCGTGCGGGCCGCGACGCTGGTGATCCGCGAATTGCCCTATGTCGAGGCGGCGCGGGCCTTCGGCAACTCGACCTCCCGGATCATGTTCCGGCATGTCCTACCCAACATCGTCTCGCCGATCACGGTGCAGGCCACCTTCATCTTCGCCAGCGCCATGCTGGCGGAAGCCGGCCTCTCCTTCCTCGGGCTCGGCGTCAGCCCGGACATCCCGACCTGGGGCACGATGATCTCGTCCGGCCGGCAATATATCGGCCAGGCCGACTGGATGACCTATTTCCCCGGCCTCGCCATCGTTCTCGCCGTGCTCTCCCTGCAGATGGTCGGCGACGGCCTGCGCGACCTGCTCGATCCGCGCCTGCGGAAGGATCTCTGACATGACACCTGCCACGCGGCAGCCGCTCCTGATCGCCAATGTGAAGCCGGTCGCCTTCGGGCCGGCGATCCCCGCGACGGCCACCGACATCCTCGTCGGCGGCGACGGCAAGATCGCGGCCATCGGCGCAGGGCTGGCGGCGCCGGCCGATGCGGAGCGCATCGACGGCAAGGGCGCCTTCGTCTCGCCGGGTTGGGTCGATCTCCATGTCCATGTCTGGCATGGCGGCACCGACATCTCGCTCAGGCCGAGCGATTGCGGGGCCGAGCGCGGCGTCACCACCATGGTCGATGCGGGCTCGGCCGGCGAAGCCAATTTCCACGGCTTCCGCGAATATGTCATCGAGCCGGCGCGCGAGCGGATCAAGGCCTTCCTCAATCTCGGCTCGATCGGGCTCGTCGCCTGCAACCGCGTGCCGGAGCTGCGCGATATCAAGGACATCGACCTCGACCGCATCATCGAATGCTATGAGGAGAACAGCGAGCATATCGTCGGCCTCAAGGTGCGGGCGAGCCATGTCATCACCGGCTCCTGGGGCGTGACGCCGGTCAAGCTCGGCAAGAAGATCGCGAAGATCCTGAAGCTGCCGATGATGGTCCATGTCGGCGAGCCGCCGGCCCTCTACGACGAGGTGCTGGAGATTCTCGGGCCGGGCGACGTCGTCACCCATTGCTTCAACGGCAAGGCCGGATCGAGCATCCTGGAGGACGAGGACCTGTTCAAGCTGGCCGAGCGCTGCGCGTCCGAGGGCGTGCGGCTCGATATCGGCCATGGCGGCGCCTCCTTCTCGTTCAAGGTGGCGGAAGCCGCGATCCAGCGCGGGCTGATGCCGTTCTCGATCTCGACCGACCTGCATAATCGCTGCATGAACTTCCCGGTCTGGGACCTGGCGACGACGATGTCGAAACTGCTGTGCGTCGGCATGCCCTTCGACGCCATCATCCACGCCGTGACCCATGCGCCGGCCTCGGTGATCAAGCTCGACATGACGGACCGGCTGACCGTCGGCGAGCGCGCCGATTTCACGATCTTCGACCTGATCGACAGCGATCTGGAGGCGACCGATTCCAATGGCGACGTCTCGAAGCTGACCCGGCTGTTCGAGCCGCGCCATGCCGTTATCGGCGCCGAGGCAATCGCCTCCAGCCGTTATGTGCCGCGTCCACGCCGGCTCGTCCGGCACAGCCACGGGCTGTCCTGGCGTTGACGAAACGGCCGGCAAGGGAGAGAGGTTAGCCCCGATGGAAACCCAGCGGGGCAGCGCCGTTCGAAGCGGTACGCGGCAGGCATGAAAGCCCGGACATGAGCAAAGCCACGACGATGCCAGCCAGCGGAGATGCGCCGGAGCCCGCCGGGCCGCGGCGCTCGCGCGTCAGCGGCATCGACCGCGCCGTGCAGATCCTCGACCATCTCCAGCAGGAAGGCCGGGCCCAGACCGCCTATGAGGTCGCCCGCGCGATCGGCGCGCCGCTCTCGACGGTCTATGCCATCGTCGAGGATCTGCTCGACAAGAGCCTGCTGGCGCGCACCGGCGACGGCGGCGTCTGGCTGGGTCCCCGGCTTTACCACTATGGCCTCGCCTATGCCCGCGATCTCCAGGTCATCAATGTCGCGACGCATGAGATGCATGTGCTGGCGCGCGAAGTCGGCGAAACCGTGCAGATATGCGGCCGCGACGACGGCATGATGGTGGTCGAAGCGATGGCCGAGGGTCCCGGCCATTTCGTCATCACCTCGCGCGTCGGCACGCGCGTGCCATTGAACTGGACTGCCTCCGGCCGGCTGCTCGTCGCCGGGCTGGATGAGACGGAGCGGGCCGCCCTGTTTCGCAAGAGCGCCAAGGCCTCGCCGACCGGCCGCGCCGTCACCGATTCCGCCACCCTGCTCGCCCAGTCGCGCGACGCGCTCGCGGCAGGCGTATCGATCCAGGCCGGCGAGTCGGATTACGCCGTCGCCTGCATCGCCGCGCCCGTTCTGGACGAGAGCGGCGCCTGCCCGATCACCGTCTCGATCGTGCTGCCCGAGTTCCGGGTGAACGAGGAGCACGCGAATTTCGTCGAGGCGGTGAAGGACGCGGCCCGGCGCATCGAAGACAAGCTCGGCTGGCGCGTCGGTGCCTTCGCGGCCGGGCGGAAATTCGGCTAGAGCATCGGACTCAACATCGTGCTCAGTCCGATACTCTAGCTCTTTGATCTTGCATCGGCTTTGCCCGAAAACCGCGTGCCACTCTTCGGGCCGATGCTCTAGGCGATCCTGCCGGAAGACATCAGCCTTACAGCCGGCAAGCACACAGTTTCCCTGGTGCTCCCAGCACCAGGGAAACCGCCGTCCCGACCGGCCTGAGGGCGATCCTGCCGGTCGACGCCCGGGATGTCAGCTCTCGCGGAAGGCGCGGGCCATGCTGTCCTTCAGCGGCTGCATCAAATACTCGAAGAAGGTGCGCTCGTGCGTCTGGATGTAGACGTCGGCGGGCATTCCCGGTGTCGGCTGGAAGTCGCGGATGCCGGCTACGCTGTTCGGATCGAGACGGGCGCGCACGACATAGAGATCGGAAACGCCGGGATAGGCGCGCTGCTTCTCGTCGGGCAGCGCATCGGCCGAGATGTAGATGACCCGACCGGTAACCATGGGCGTGACGCGCTGGTTGAGAGCCGTCAGGCGCACTGTCGCGACCTGGCTGCGCTTGATCTTGTCGATGTCCTGCGGACGCACGCGCGCCTCGATGATGAGTTCGTCCTGTAGCGAGACGATCTCCATGATGTTCTTGCCGGCCTCGATGACCCCGCCGGAGGTGTGATAGCGCAGCTTGACCACCGTACCCCTCACCGGCGCGGTGATGTTCGAGCGGTCGAGCACGCCCTTCACAGTGTGGATACGCTCACGCACGTCGTTGAGATCGGCACTGATCTCCTGGAGCTGGTCCGAGGCGATCTTCTGCGCGTTCTTGCGCACGCCGTCGATCTGCTCGACCGAACGCGCGATCCGTTCGCGGGCATCGCCGATATCGCCGGTGATGCGGCCAGCCTCGCCGCCCAGATTGGCAGCCAGACGCTGGAGCGAGAGCACTTCCGGCTTGCGGATATAGCCGCGCCGCAGCAGGGCCTGCTTGCCCTCCAGCTCCTCCTTCAGCAATTGCGACTGCTTTTCGACGCCGGCGAGTTGCACCTTGCTGCCGGCGACCTTCTCCTCCAGCGCGTCGATGCTCTTCTGATGGGCCGCGATCTCGCTCGCCATGTTGTTCTGCCGGGCGCGGAAGACGCTGCGCTGGTTCGCCAGCAAGGCCGCGATATCGGGATCAGCCCGCTTGTCGAGCAGATGCGGCGGCCCGGTGAAGTCATCGAGGCCGGCGATCTCGGCCCTGAGCCGCCCCGCGATCATCTCCAGGCGATAGAGCTTCAGTTCATGGCGGCGCAGTTCGGCGCGGGCCGAGGTGTCGTCCAGTTTCACCAAACGCTGGCCGGGCACGACGACATCGCCCTCGCGAACGAGGATCTCGCGGATCACGCCGCCTTCCAGATGCTGGATCGTCTTGTTCTGGCCGGTGGTGACGAAGACGCCGGTGGCGATGACGGCGCCCGCAATCGGCGCGGTGTTGCCCCAGACGCCGAAGCCCATCACGGTCACGGCGACGATGACGGCGCCGCCGATCGTCGCCGAGCGCGTGCTGCGCGGCACATCGCTGTACCAGGGCTGCGATATCAGTTGGACGCTCATGTGCCCACTCCCCGTCCAAGCACTATTGCGGCCGCGGCGCGCCGCCATCGATGCTGCGCTGGCCGACGATCATCGGCAGAATCTCGTCGCGGGTGCCGATGGCCTGCACCGCGCCGTCCTTGATCATCATGATCTTGTCGACGCTGCGCAGCAGGGACGGCCGCTGCGTCACAGCGACCACGGTCATGCCGCGCGCCTTCGCCCGCTGGAAGGCGCGGGCGAGAGCGGCCTCGCCGAGCACGTCGAGATTGGAGTTCGGTTCGTCCAGCACGACCAGCCGGGGATTGCCGTAGAACGCCCGCGCCAGGCCGAGACGCTGCTTCTGCCCGCCCGAAAGCGGGGCGCCGTCGATACCGATCTGCGTCTCGTAGCCATGGGTGAACTGGGCGACCATCTCGTGGATATCGGCGATCTCGGCCGCCTCGAAGACATCGGCATCGGAGGCATCTTCCCGCATGCGGGCGATATTGGCCTTGATCGATGCCGGGAAGAGCTGCACGTCCTGCGGGAGATAGCCGACATTCTCGCCGAACTGGCGCGGATCCCAGTTGCGCTGCTCCATTTTGTCGAGGCGGACGGTGCCGGCCGTCGGCGAGATCGAGCCGACGAGCATGCGGGCGAGCGTCGATTTCCCGCAGCCGGAGGCGCCGACGATGGCGAGCGAATCTCCGGGCTCGAGGCTGAAGCTGATGCCGTTCAGGATGACCTTCTTGTTCGGCGGCGGCACGTAGAGGATGCGCTCGACATCGAGGCGGCCCTTCGGGTTCGGCAGCCTCAGCCGGTCGAGATTGAGCGGCGAGGCCTGCAGCAGCGCCTTGACGCGCTGGAAGGCGGCGCGCGCATGGATGAAGCTGCGCCAGCCCTCGATCGTGCCCTCCATCGGCGCCAGCGCCCGGCCGGCGACGACCGATGAGGCGATGACCATGCCGCCGGTCAGCTGACCTTCGAGCGAGAGCATCGCACCCCAGCCGAGCATCGCGACCTGCGTGCCCAGCCGGAAGAACTTGGAGGCCCCGGTCATCAGGATGTTGCGGTCCTGCGCGCTGACCTGGGCCTTGAGGGATTCGGCCGTCTCGCGCCCCCACATCAGCACGCCCTCGGGGATCATGCCCATCGCATTGATCACCTGCGCGTTGCGGGACATCGCCTCCGACTGGAGGTTCGCGCGCGTCGTGAAGGCGCTGGAGCGTGCGAAGGGGACGGCAGTGAACTGCTGATTGAAATAGGCGATGACGAACAGAATGACCGCCGCGATGGTGACGATGTAGCCGAGATGCGGATGAATCAGGTAGACCGCCAGCAGGTAGATCGGCGCCGTCGGCGCATCGAGCATCGTCAGGATGACCGGGCCGGTCAGGAAGCTGCGGATCTGCTGGAGATCGGCCAGCGTCTGGAACTCGCGGTTCGAGCCGGTCTGAGCCGCCTTGGCCGCCGCCGCAAGCACGGGCCCGCCGAGCCGGCTTTCGACATCGACCGCCACGCGCATCAGGATGAAGCGGCGCACCATGTCGAGCAGCACATGCGCGCCGATCGCGACCATGACGATCAGCGACAGCATGACGAGGGTATCGAGGCTGCGACTGGTCAGCACGCGATCCGACATCTGGAAGAGATAGATCGGCACGGCAAGCACCAGCGTGTTCACCACGACGGAGAAGACCGCCACGATCATCAGATTGTGCCGTGCGTCGGAGAGGCCCTGACCAAGAACCTGCTTGAAATCCCGGTCGCCGAGGCGCTGCTCGATCGGCGTGCCGCGGCCTGATCCGCCGCCACGGCCACCGCCGCCGCCACCCTTGCCGCCGCGGTCGCCGTCATGGGCCGTCCTTGGCGCCTCGGCCTGCGGCTTCGGGCGCAGCTGGGCTGGCTCGGGCGCCGGCTGGCCGTCGCGGCGCGCATCGGCGCGAACGGTGTCGCCTTGTCGCGACGGCGCCGGCTCAACCGGCGCCAGAGCGACCCGGCTGTTGCTGTTGGCCGTGGCGTCGGCCCCGGTTCTCGCCAAACCCATCGTAAGCGGCAGGCCAAGCACCCGGACCGGCACGGGGCCGGCCTGAAGCGTTGTGGCTGGCGGTGGTGCCTCGCTCTTCTCGCTCATGCCCCTGCCCCGTTCCGGTTGTTACACTTCAGACCATGATGCTCGACGTCAGGTGATCCTGCTGGGGATCGACAGTGCGCGCATGCGGGCAACCGGGCTCCGGCTCGTGCACCGCTTGCTGGGCGAAGGCGACGAGTTCCGGCACCAGCGTGGTCGTGTCGTGGATCGTCACGGTGTCGCTGTCGGTGACGATGTCGACCTGGATCAGCACGGCCTCCTCATAGGCATCGCCGCCGAGATAGTTGGAGGTCGAGAGGAGGCCAGGGTCTACGATGACAGCTTCGTTGAGCGCACTGTTGCCGCCCGCCGCCACGCCCTGCTCGGTCCCCGCGCTGGCGCTGGCCTGGATGCTCTGGTCGCCATCGATCAGGAAGTTCACCTGCGTGATGACGTTGACGTCGTAGTAGTCGCCGGAAGCGTAGAGAATCTTCAGCGGGCCCGAGGCGCTGCCATAGAGCTGCCAGTCGGCATCGGGAGTGAGGATGGTCGCACCGTCCGCGAGCAGACCCATCAGATCGTGATGGGCGTCGAGCATCGGCTTGAAGGCGGGCGCGTCGTAGCTCTCGATGGTGGCCCGGTTGGCCAGGCTGTTGAAGCCGGTGGTGACAGTCGTCTCGCTATCCTCTCCGCCGGTGCTGTAGAGCTTGGCGGAATCGGGATCGAGCATGATGTTGTACTGGTAGATCCAATCCGCGCGATGATAGTTCCCGCCGATGATGATGATGTCGTAGGTGTCGAACCCGAGAACCTTGGTCAGGTTGATCTGCAGGTTCTCGCCGGTGCCGAGATTGAAATAGGTGTCGCCTTCCGCCTGCACCGTCCGGTCGTTATCGTCGAGACCGTTGAACTGGACGATCGACTTCACGTCGTAGAAGTCGCCGGGCATGACGTCGACGACCCAATGCGGGGTGCCGGCCGCGCCGCGGACGCCGATCGTCGATTCATGCGTGATGAACTCGGCGATGTTGTGGACCTCGTTGCCCGCCGTCTTCACGATCGGCGAGAGTTCGCCCGCGACGGCGATGTCGACATCGTCGTTGTCGACCAGGATGTTCACCTGGACGATGCCGCGGCTGTAGAAATAATCACCGCCGACCATCATCGAGCCGACGGCCTCGTTGGCATCGATAATCACGGCTGCGTTGACCTGTGAATTCAGGCCCGTTTCGGCCAGCGTCGCGACGCCGCCGGTCGGACCCGCGAGGTCCAGTTTCGCCTCGACGACGAGCTCGACCGGCGCCTCGACCGGCCGCCAGGGCGCGATGTCGAGCAAAGTCGGGGTGTAGGGCTCGGGAGCACCGGCGACGCCATCGACGATGCGCCCCACCGGCGCAGCCTCCACGGAAGTGCCTTCCGGATAGGGGCTGCCGGTCTCGGCCCAGGCCGCGTCGCGGCCGGAAATCAGCGCGACGGCGCTCTCGCTGCCGAACCGGAGGGCTGTCGCCATATCGGGAATGCCGTCCGGCGCGACGTCGTTCGCCTGCGTCACCAGTTCGGCGAAACGATCGCCGAGTTGCAGTTCCGGCGGAACCACGACACTGCCATCGGCATAGCGGATGTCGTCCGAGGTGATGAGATCGCGATCGCTCAGAATATTGACCTGGCGAATCTGGGTCAGGTTCTCGGTGCCGCCCTCCCGGTATTCGACGGTGATGACGCGCGGCGAGGCGCCCATCCCGAAACCGTGTTGATCGGCTTGAAGCGGAAGAGGCTTCAGCGGCGGCGGGGCCGGTGCCAGAGGCCGGCCGAGCCCGCTGAAGCCTGCCGGCGACAGGTCTTGGCCCAGGCTCCCCGGTGGACGCGACGCCAGCGTCTCCTGGATCGACGTTGGAACCGAGACCAATTCGTCGAAAGCAAGCCCGCGCAGCGGCTCGCGTGCGGAATCGTGGAAATCCGGCGGCAGGGGCGACCATGGGTCGCCTTCGTAGAAGACCGAGGCACGCGCAACGGAATCGGTAAGATGCAGATACCCGATGAAGTGCCAGATGGTCTCGGTGATGCCGCCAGCCTGCATGGCATAATCCTCCGCTGCGTCCGGCTCGCGCCGGGTGGGAAGATTCCACGCGCATCTCGCGCATGAGGTGAGGGAAATCCAGACCGAAAACCGCGCGGGCCGAACCCGCGCGGTCGCTGGCCTGGTCAGGTCTTACAGGGCGTCGTACGCGTCCCCGGAAACCATCGTCGCATCGACAGAGTTGAACTGGATGTTCGCACCCTGGACGATCGACTGGGTGAAGGCTTCCTGGTTGACACTGGCCGCAGCGGTCGCCGCGCCAGAACCGCCGAAGTCACCGTCACCGCCGGTGAGCGTGCCGATATAGGCGTCTGCCGTGCCACCCCTCGCGGTGGCGGTCATGCTGAAATCGCCCACCGAGTTCGGATCATCCCAGCAGCCCGCATCGGCCAAGCCTCCGGCCGTGTAGCTCACGGTCGCGCTGGACAGCGAGTCGTTGTCGGTCAGGTTGTTGATCTGGTCGAGATTGAACTGGTTACCCGTCGTGAGCGACTGGGTGACGACATCCGGCATGACGATCGAGTTGGTGAGGCCGCTGATGGTCTCGATGTCGATGGCGTCGGGGTCGATCGGGCCATCCGGCTCAGGCGCTTCGGCGTCGACATCGACCCTCACATTCACGTCGACGCGGGTGTTGACCTGATTGTTGATGTCGTTGGTGACCTCGTTGTAGTTGATGTTGCCGTTGGCATTGAGATTGCCATTGCCGTTCAGGTTGCCGTTGCCGTTCAGGTTGCCGTTAGCATTCCAGACTTCGGTCTCGACCGCCTGCCCGGCATACTGGAACTGCCCCTGGCCTTGTCCCTGACCCTGTCCCTGACCTTGGGCCTGACCTTGGGCCTGGAGTTCGGCCTGAGCCTGCAACTGGGCCTGGTCTTGATTGTCGTCATGTTTCGGGAACTTCTGCGGAGTAGGCATGACACGCTCCTGTTGTTCAGGAGACATCGCGACGTGCCGGATATGCGCCTCTCTTCTGCGCTGCGCGTTCCGTCACAAACGATGCCGAATGAATGAAAACGCCATGCATTCTGGAATTTCGTCGCGCCGATACAGCGAAACTTCCTTCCCCGGGTTTGGAGCCCGGATACACGCGGTCCTAAATCATTGGCCTCCCTCCTGTTCGCTCATTGCGGAATTTTCATTCCAAATGAGCATTAGATTGTCATTTTTATTCCGAAATAATCAAACGGAACGAATTGAAAATATCGAGCATTGATCACACCAGAGAGCGTCAACTCGCATCAAAATTTGCATTATCAAAATAGATGCCCTTCGCGAATCCCACAGGTCGCACAGGTGTGAATGTAACAAGCCCGTGAATTCAGAAACTAAGCTATGATGCCTCTTATGATTTTTGTTCCATTGGAAGCAATCCGTTGTTATAGGGAGACATGACGTATTGGATTCGTCAACGTGTCGAATAATTACCCTGTGTTAGCAAATTATTGACTTTTATCAACCCAGGGCCGTCCCCTTGCTGCGCGCCGGAGTCTGGCTATGCCATGTACCGTCCGCCTGCACGACGAACGAGCCGCCTTCCTCTCGCTGGAGGCGCTGATCTGGCGCGACGGGCCGGTTTGCCCACACTGCCGGGAAAACTCCCGCCTCGGCCGGCTGAGCGGGTCGAGCTGCTCGATCGGCACCTGGAAATGTTACGCCTGCCGCAAGCCCTTCACGGTGAGACACGGCACGATCTTCCAGAACAGTCACGTCCCGATGCATGTCTGGCTGCAGGGGCTCTACCTCCTGATGTCGAGTGACCACCGCCTGAGTTCGCAAAAGCTCGGGCAGATTCTCGGCATTTCAGTCCGGACGGCCTGGCACCTGAAAGGCAAGATCGCAGCAGGGCTCGCGGCAAGCGAAGGCCATGCCGATGCTCCACCGGCGGAAACCTGGCCGCCACTCGATATCCGGGCGCCCCTGCAGCAGGAAGCGGCCTCGCCGCCGCAGCCTGGACAGGCGGTCTACCGGGCACGCTACGAGCGCTTCCTCAACGCTCTCGACAATCTCGCCTCACCGTGCAGCGACTCCGCGTTCTTCGACGCGCTTCACCGATTGCTGGCCTATTCCTCTCCCGCCCGCCCGCCCGCCGCGCGTTTCAAGGCGGCCGGAGAGCAGCAGCTCGAACTGAGCCTGTTCGACGAGCCGGAAGAGCAAATGGGCTGTTGCGGGCAAGACGATGCCCGGCTCTAATGCGCCAGCGCCGCCCCGGCGCCGGTGTTGCGCCACGACGCTCGCCGTCACATCGTCAAACGCCCAGGCGCCTGCCCTGGACGCGAGCGAGCGGATGACCGACATGCTCTTCCCAGAGCAGCGCCAGCGTCGCCTCCATCGTTTCGTTGTCGTCGGGATCGTCGCCACGTCCCGACATCGCCTCCAGGAACGCAGCAGCGCCGCCGACACCTGCGGCGAAGGCCGGATCGGCGCGGCTGCTCCACAAACAGATCTCCTCCCCGATCAGCTCGGGGCCGATCCCGGTCACCGCATTCAGAACATCGGCCTGTACGGCGGCGAGCGTATCACTGCGCATCGGGCCGCAATCACGTTGCGCGACCAGCGTGACGAGCGTCGCGAGGAAGCCGATGATCTGGGGGTGCAGCCAGTCGCCCGCCTGCAGGCCGTCGGGACTGCCCGCTGCTCCGCGCAGAAAGGGGTCGAGGGTGGCGTGAGCCAGCCGCCGTGCCCTGCGGATCTTGAGCAGCTCGAACATGGCCTCCCCGCCCCACCCGAAACCTCGCCTTGAAGGGGGAGCTCATGCGCAGGCCCGCGAAGGAAACATCGGTCCTGCCGCCCCGCCCGGATTTCGACGCGCTGAACATCGTCTCCGCGCGGCGTTCCTCCGAGCGCAGGCTAGCCTTCATGAACCTGGCAGGCGACCTGAATCTTGCGTGGTCGAACGACGAGAGCCTGTTCATCTACATACTGATGCTCCTGCTCGGCGCGAACGAGCGGGCGGCGGCCATCGTCTTCGCCACGCTGAACACGACGCGGGCGCGGCTCGACCTGGTGCAGCGCCTCGCCAAGATCGCCCCGCTCGACAAGGCGGTGCGCAGCGAGATCAACGACATCGTCGAGCGCTTCTCGGCCGCGACGCGGCTGCGCAACGACCTCAGCCACGCGACCTTCGTCATCGATGCCGAGGGCGAGATCACCCATACCCAGCACATGAAGGTGGAAGAGAGCCGCGGCAACCTGCGCTTCGGCCTGCGCAAGGCCGTCGACCACGGCCGGCTGGAGGAAATCTCCCGCACGATCCATGATCTCCAAGCGCTCAACCGCCGGATCTGGGACCTGATGCCGGTGCTGGAAGCGGCTATGGCCGGACCGGAGAAGTAGACCCGGCCGCAACCAGGCCCCGGTCGGATTGCCGCCCCTGGTCAGACCGGGGTGGCCGGATGTCCGGCCTTCCCGCCTCAGCCCTCAAGCGCGCGCGCGCGCCGCCTCGACGCTCGCCGCCATCGCCAGCAAGGAGCGGTCGGCGCCGCGCCGACCGATCAGCATCATCCCGACCGGGAGCGAGCCTGCGGGAACCGGCAAAGGCAGCGAGAGCGAGGGCGTATCGAGCAGGTTGCCGACGCGGGGATTGCGCAGCACGAGGCCGTTGGCATGGTGGAAGCCGGCATCATCCGCGACGGACGCCAGAAGCGGCGCCCGGATCGGGGTGGTCGGCAGGAGGTAGACGGTATCGTCGGTCATCACCGCCTCGAAAGCCGCGACCGCCGCGGCACGACGGCGCTGCATGCGGACATAGTCGACGCCGAGGATGCCTGCACCCAGTTCAATACGCGCGCGCGTCTTGGGATCGACTTCGTCGAGGCTGTCGACGCCGAGATCGCGCAGGGTCGCGCCAAGCTCGATCGAGGGGAAGCCACCGATCTTGTCGAGCGCCACCAGGGCATCGAGATGCGGGTCGAGCGAGCCCTCCTCGACGCCGAGGCCGGCACGCCGCAGCCGTTCCAGGCCGGCCTCGAACGCCTCGGCGACCTCGCTCTCCATCGCATCGAACAGCCGCCCGCGCGCGACCACGAAACGGGCTTGCGGCCGCGGTGCCAACGGCGCATGCGCCTCCCCGGCGAGAACGGCGTCGGTGATGGCGCAATCGGCGACGCTGCGGGCGATGGGGCCGACCGTGTCGAGCGTGCTGGAGAGGGAAAAGGCGCCGGTCGTCGGAACGCGGCCCGAAGTCGGCTTGAAGCCAACCGCGCCGGTCAGGGCCGACGGGATGCGGATCGAGCCGCCGGTATCGCTGCCGATCGCGATCTCGGCCATGCCGTCGACCACAGAGACCACTGCACCCGAGGACGAACCGCCCGGCGCGCGGCTGCGATCGTGCGGATTGCCGGCGACCGGATCATGCGCGTTGGTGCCGAGCGCCGAGAAGGCGAACTCGGTCATCTGCGTCTTGCCGACGATAACGGCGCCGGCGGCGCGCAGGCGCTGGACGATCGGGGCATCAGTGGCGGCCGGCGGCTGGCGGCGCAGGACGGCTGCTCCCGCCCGCGTCGTCTCGCCCGCCACGTCGAACAGGTCCTTGATCGAGACGATCCGGCCGTCGAGCAGCCCCAAGGGCTTTCCGGCCGCGATCCGGGCGTCGGAAGCCTCGGCCTCGCGCCGCGCCGAGGCTTCATAGAGCGTCGTGAAGACCTTCCCGCCCTCCAGCCTGGGATCGCGAATCCGGGAGAGCGCCTGGTCGAGGCGCATGGCGGCGGACGGGCGGGAGCTTTCGGTCATCGGAACACCTCTCTCGAACCACGACGCCGACGATGAAAAGCTTGGGATCAGCACCGGACAGAATCGATGCGAGCGTATCCGCTGCAACCGTGCCGTAAATGGCTCTTGTTCACATTGCGCCGATCGGCGGCTAGAAATGGCTCGCGAGATTCCGCGGGCAGAACTTCGCCGCCTTGGCTTGCCTCCCCGCATTTCTGAAAGGCTGAAACATGTCCCAGTGGAGCGATTTCAAGCGTGACGCGATCTTCGTCGGCGGGCGCTGGCTGGACAAGGCATCGGGCGGAACGATCGACGTCACCGATCCGGCGACGGGCAAGTCCATCGGCACGGTTCCCTCCGCCGGCGTGGCGGAGACGCGCGCCGCCATCGAGGCCGCGCACGCAGCCTTTCCGGCCTGGGCCGCCAAGACCGCGCAGGAGCGCGCGGCGTTGCTGCGCAAGCTCGCCGACGAAATCCTGAAGCATCAGGATGCGCTCGCCGAGCTTCTGACCCGCGAACAGGGCAAGCCGCTGGCCGAGGCCAAGGGCGAGGTCGGCATGAGCGCGGCCTATGTGCTGTGGTTCGCCGAGGAGGCGCGGCGCGTCTATGGCGACGTCATCCCCTCCCCCTGGGCCGATCGCCGCATCATCGTGACCAAGCAGCCGCTTGGCGTGGTCGGCGCGATCACGCCGTGGAACTTTCCCTCCTCGATGCTGGCCCGCAAGATCGGCCCGGCGCTGGCGGCCGGCTGCACCGTCGTCGCCAAGCCCGCCTCGCAGACCCCCTACTCGGCGCTGGCCTGGGGCATCCTCGCCGAGAAGGCCGGCATCCCGGCCGGCGTCGTCAATGTCGTGACGGGCGACGCCCGCACCGTCGGCGGCGAGCTCACCGGCAATCCCCTCATGCGCAAGATCACCTTCACCGGCTCGACCCCGGTCGGCAAGGTGCTGCTCAAGCAGGCGGCCGAGACGGTCAAGAAGGTCTCGATGGAGCTCGGCGGCAACGCGCCCTTCATCGTCTTCGACGATGCCGATCTCGACCGCGCGGTCGAGGGGGCGATCGCCGCCAAGTTCCGCAATTCCGGCCAGACCTGCGTCTGCACCAACCGCTTCTACGCGCAGGCCGGCATCTACGACGCCTTCGTCGAGAAGCTGGCGGCCGCGACCCGCAAGCTCAAGCTCGGCTCGGGTCTGGAGGCCGGCGTGACGCAGGGCCCGCTGATCGACGACAAGGCGCTCGCCAAGGTCGAGGAGATGGTGGCCGACGCCAAGGCCAAGGGCGGCACGGTCGCGACCGGCGGCAAGCGCTCGGAACTGGGCCTGAGCTTCTACGAGCCGACCGTAATCGCAGGCGCGACCAGCGCCATGCAGTTCGCCCGCGAGGAGATCTTCGGCCCGGTCGCCCCGGTCTTCCGCTTCGAGACCGAAGCGGAGGCGCTGCGCCTCGCCAACGACACCGAATACGGGCTCGCCTGCTACTTCTACACCCGCGATCTCGGCCGCACCTTCCGCGTCTCGGAAGCATTGCAATACGGCATCGTCGGCGTGAACGAAGGGCTGGTGACCACCGAGGTCGCGCCCTTCGGCGGCGTCAAGGAATCCGGACTGGGTTCGGAAGGCTCGAAATACGGCCTGCAGGACTATCTCGACGTGAAGTATACCTGCATCGGCGGGATCGGGGCCACGGCCTAGCTGGCTTCACATCCATGACGCGCGACATCGCAGCACGACGGCACAACGCCATCCTGGCGAAGCTCGACGAGACGGGCTCCGTCACGGTGGAGGAGCTGGCACAGGCGCTCGACGTCTCGCGCGAGACCGTGCGCCGCGATCTCAAGGCGCTTTCGGCCGGGAGCCTGCTCGCGATCGTCCATGGCGGCGCGATCCGCAACGAACGCTCGGAAGCCTCCTTCGCCAGCCGCCGCACCGTGAACCGCGCCGGCAAGGAGGCGATCGCCGATCTCGCGGTCTCGCTGATCGGTGACGGCATGACCGTCCTGCTCGATTCCGGCACGACGACCGAGGCGCTGGCACGCGCCTTGGCCCGGTCCGACCGCAAGCGCCTGATCGTGCACACGACCTCGCTGGAGAATGCCCGGCTCGTCAGCCGATTGGCAGGCGCCCGCGTCTTCCTGATCGGCGGCGAGTTCGACCGCAACGAGGATGCGACCACCGGGGCGGAGACGCTGCGGGCCATCGCGCGGCTCTCGGCCGATTCCGCCTTCGTCAGCGTCGGCGGCGTCGATCCGGACGGGCATCTGACTGATTATACCCGTGCCGGCGCCGCGACCCGGACCGCCCTTCTGAATGCCGCCGAGCAGGGCTTTCTGATGGCGGACAGCGGCAAGTTCGGGCTCGTCCTGCCCAGCCGCATCGGTGGCGACAAGCCTTGCGCGGGACTGCTGGTCGATCAGGCTCCGCCCGCCCCGCTCGCCGCGAAACTGGCGGAGCAAAGGGTTCGGATTCTCACGTCCTGATTGCCCGTTTTTGTGGTTTTTTGTTGTTTTCTGAATTTGCCGCGCTAAGCTGCCTTCCATCGCGGAGGCGCTCATGTCCATTCCCACCCAATCCCGTGTCGTCATCATCGGCGGCGGCATCATCGGCTGCTCGGTCGCCTACCACCTGACCAAGCTCGGCTGGCGCGACGTGCTGCTGCTGGAACAGGGCCGCCTCTCCTCCGGCACGACCTGGCATGCGGCCGGCCTCGTCGGGCAATTGCGCAGCCAGTCCAGCATGACGCGATTGATCCGCTACTCGACGGAACTCTACGCTTCGCTGGAGAACGAAACCGGGCTTGCTACCGGCTGGAAGCGCTGCGGCTCGGTTTCGGTCGCCCGCACCGAGGAGCGCATGACACAACTGCGCCGGACGATCTCGGCGGCGCGCGCGCAGGGCGTCGAGATCGAGGAGCTGAGCCCGCAGGAGGCCGGCGAGAAATGGCCGGTGATGCGCACCGACGATCTCGTCGGCGGCGTCTGGCTGCCGGGCGACGGCAAGGCCAACCCCTCCGACATTACGCAGGCCTTGGCGCGCGGTGCCCGCAGCGGCGGCGCGACCGTGCGCGAGGGCATCCGCGTCACCGGCATCGAGACGGAGAAGGGCCGGGTCAAGGCCGTCCAGACCGATCAGGGCCGGGTGGAATGCGAGGTGCTGGTCATCTGCGCCGGCCAATGGTCGCGTGCCATCGGCCAGATGTGCGGCGTCTCGGTGCCGCTGCACTCGGCCGAGCACATGTACATCGTCACCGGCAAGATCGCGGGCGTCTCGCCCGATCTGCCGGTGATGCGCGATCCCGACGGCTATATCTATTTCAAGGAGGAGGTCGGCGGGCTCGTGATGGGCGGGTTCGAGCCGGATGCGAAGCCCTGGGGCATGGATGGCATCCCCCATCCGTTCGAATTCCAGCTCCTGCCCGACGACTGGGACCAGTTCGGCATCCTGATGGAGAATGCGCTCCAGCGTGTGCCGGCTCTGGAAACCGCCGAGATCAAGACCTTCCTCAACGGTCCCGAGAGCTTCACGCCGGATAACAACTTCCTGCTTGGCGAGGCGCCGGAGGTGGCGGGCGTCTATGTCGGCGCCGGCTTCAACTCGATGGGCATCGCGTCGGCCGGCGGCGCCGGCCGGGCGCTGGCCGAATGGATCGTCGAGGGCGAGGCGACGAGCGATCTCTGGCCGGTCGATATCCGCCGCTTCGCCGATTTCAACAACAACCCGGCCTGGCTGAAGGACCGCATCAAGGAAACCCTCGGGCTGCATTACGCCATGCCCTGGCCGAACCGCGAGCTCGATACCGCCCGCCCCTTCCGGCGCTCGCCGCTCTATGACCGGCTCGCGGCGAAGGGCGCCGTCTTCGGCTCGAAGATGGGCTGGGAGCGCGTGAACTACTTTGCTCGCACCGAAGCGGAGCGCACGATCGACTATTCTTTCGGGCCGCAGAACTGGTTCGAGACCGTCGCGGCCGAGCATCGCGCCTGCCGCGAGGCGGCCGGTCTCGTCGATATGTCGAGCTTCGCAAAATTCCTGCTGCAGGGGCCGCAGGCCGAGGCCGCCCTGCAGCGCCTTGCCGCCAACGACGTCGCCGTGCCGGTCGGCACCTCCGTCTATACGGCACTGCTCAATGCGCGCGGCACCTTCGAGAGCGACCTAACCGCCGCTCGCATCGCTCCCGACATCTATCTCCTGCTGACCGGAACGGCCCAGGCAACGCGCGATGCCCACTGGATCAGGCGTCAGCTTCCGGAAGGCGTAACGCTGACGGACGTGACCTCTTCCTATGCCGTGCTCTCGCTCGCCGGGCCGAAGGTCCCCGAGCTTCTGGCCCGTCTCTCGCCGGCCTCCTTCGAGCTCGCGGACTTCCCGGCCAACGCGATCCGCAAGATCACGATCGGCTACGCCACGACCTGGGCCTGCCGCCGCTCCTATCTCGGCGACGGGTTCGAACTCTATGCCCCCGTCGAGTTCACCGCCGCGATCTATGACGCGCTGCACGAGGCCGGGGCCGATCTCGGGCTGGCGGATGCCGGCTACTACGCTGTCGACTCGCTGCGCATCGAGAAGGGCTTTCGCGCCTGGGGCCGGGAATTGACGCCGGACGTGAATCCCTACGAGGCCGGGCTCGGCTTCGCGGTAAAGCTCGGCAAGGGCGACTTCCTCGGCCGCGAGGCGCTCGTCACGGCCAAGGCCGCGCCACGGACGAAACGCCTGATCGCGCTTGTCGGGCCGCGTCCGAGCGGGCAAATGGCCTGGGGCGGCGAAGCGATCCTGGCGGATGGCAAGCCGGTCGGCGAGATCACCTCGGCCGCCTTCGGCGCGAGCCTCGACGGCATCGTGGCGCTGGGCTGGGCCTCAAGCGACCAGCCGATCGACCAGGCCTGGCTCGATGCCCGAAGCTGGGCTATCGACCTCGCCGGCACCAGAGTTCCGGTCAGCGCCAGCCTCGCGGCGCCGCTCGATCGCAAGGCATGAGCGAGACACGAGACCATGACTGAGGCCCATTCCGCGCATGCCCCCGCTTTGGGGCGGGACTTCAAGGTGCAGAAGCCCGATCGCATTCTGACGCTGTCCTGCGAGGACCGGCCGGGCATCGTCCATGCCGTCAGCGGCGTGCTCTACCGCCACGGCTGCAATATCCTGGAGAGCGCGCAATTCAGCGATCCGCGCGACGGACGCTTCTTCATGCGCGTCGCCTTCGCGACGGGCGAGCGCTTCGACGAGCCTGCATTCAAGCGCGAGTTTGACGGCGTCGCCGGCACTTTCCGGATGGACTGGGATACGGTCGATGCGGCCGCCCCGGCGCGCGTGCTCCTGATGGTCTCGCGCTTCGGCCATTGCCTGAACGACCTGCTGTTCCGTCAGGCGACAGGTAATCTCAATATCGAAATTCCCGCGATCGTCTCAAATCACCGCGATTTCGAGGCGCTGGCCAAGAGCTACGACATCCCGTTCCACTATCTGCCGGTCACGCCCGCGACCAAGGCGGAGCAGGAGGCGCGCCTGCTCGAGATCGTCGCGGAGACGAACTCCTCGCTGGTCGTGCTAGCGCGCTACATGCAGGTGCTGTCGAACGATCTCTGCCGGGCGCTGGACGGGCGGGCGATCAATATCCACCACTCGTTCCTGCCGAGCTTCAAGGGCGCCAAGCCCTATCATCAGGCCTATGATCGCGGCGTGAAGCTGATCGGCGCGACTGCGCATTACGTCACGCCTGATCTCGACGAGGGCCCGATCATCGACCAGGACGTCGGCCGCGCCGATCATTCGCTGGCGCCGGACGATCTGGTCAGCGCCGGTCGCGACATCGAGGCCGTCGTGCTGGCGCGTGCACTCAGGCTCCATATCGAGCGCCGGGTGATGCTTGCCGGCCGTCGCACGGTGATCTTCCGCTAGGGCCTGACCGCTTAAACCGACCCACTCCGTCATTCCGGGGCAGGCCGAAGGCCTGAGCCGGAACCCATGAACACGACTGCCCCGTCATGGTCGGGCTTGTCCCGACCATCCACGTCTTCGCTGGTCGAAGGCCGTGTTCAGGACGTGGATTCTCGCCACAAGGGCGAGCATGACGAACTGGAGCAGCGTCGTGTTCATGGGTTCCGGGCTCGCCGTTATGCGGCGCCCCGGAATGACGGCGAGGTGCACTCAGAACGCTCTGCTCTCAGGCGAAGGCGACGTTCCGCGTCTGCGCTCGCAGGCGCGGGTCGTGCGAGCGGATCTGGACCGGCCTGCCGTCGAGGATTTCGAAGCAGCGTGCCAGCGTGTCGTCTGACAACCGCCGCATCGCCTCCGCCGTGAAGAAGGTCAGATGCGGGAACAGGATGACGTCGTCGCGGCCGAACAATGGGCTGAGCGGATGCCCGGAACGGGCGAGCGGCTCCTGGCTGTAGACATCGAGCCCGACGCCACAGAGCTTGCCCGCAAGCACCGCCTCGACCAGCGCCGCCTCATCGATCAGCGCGCCGCGCGAGACATTGACGAGGATGGCATTCGGCTTGAGGCAAGCGAGTTCCGCCCGGCCGACGATATGGCGGGTCGCGTCGTTCAGAACGCTGTGCAGCGAGACAAGATCGCATTGCCGGAGCATGGCGTGGAGGTCGCCGACTTTCTCGATCCCGGCGTCGGCCATCGTCTCCGCATCGACATGCGGATCGTAGCCGAGCACCCGCGCCCGGAAGCCCTGTCCCGCCATCCGCGCCATGCTGCGCCCGATCTTGCCGGTGCCGACCAGACCTAGCGTCGCGCCGGCGATGTCGCGGCCGAGCCAGCGCGCAGCCGGCCAGATCCAGCCCTCGCGGTCCATCGCCCGGCCGATCTCCGGCAGGCGCTTCGCCAGCGCGATCATCAGGGCGAAGGCGCCTTCCGCAACCGTCTCCTCGGCATATTCGGGCACGTTGACCACGGGGATGCCGCGCGCGATCGCGGCGGGGATATCGATCGCGTCGATGCCGACGCCGTATTTGACGATGCCTTTGAGCCTAGGCGCCGCCGCGATCACCCGCGCAGTGACCGGCGTGTAGCACATCAGCAGAAGGTCGGCGTCGGCGACCTCCCGCATCAGCGCCTCCTCCGAAATCCCGTCGGGCAGCGTGACGAGGTCGACGCCGCGGGCGCGAAGCCCTGCGTCGATCTCCGGGCATTCCAGTTCCCGGTCAGTGCGGACGGCCTTCATCATCGTCCCCTCAGCCCGCCAGGATTGCCTGCTCGACGATGCCGAGCGCGTGTTCGAGATCGGCCCGCGTGATCATCATCGGCGGCGACAGGGTCAACACATTGCCCTGGCTGATCTTGAAGCTCAGGCCCGCTTCCAGGCAGCGGTAATAGACCCGCTCTGCCAAGGCGTTGTCCGGCGTCCAGGCACCGCGATCCGAGACCAGCTCGACCCCGAAGAGCAGGCCGCGGCCACGCACATCGCCGACGGCCGGGCAACTCGCGCCGAAATTCCGCAAGCGCTCCATCGCATAGGCGCCGAGTTCGGCGGCGCGCTCGGTCAGTCCCTCCTCGCGGATGATGTTGATGGTCGTCAGCGCTGCGCGGGTCGTGACCGGGTTCTTCTCATGGGTGTAGTGGCCGATGGCATAGCCGCCGGCGACATCGAGATCGCGCCGCGCCACCACCGCGGCGATCGGCAGGATGCCGCCGCCCAGCGCCTTGCCGAGCACGACCATGTCGGGCTGCACATCGTCATGCTCATGCGCGAAGAAGCGTCCGGTCTTGCCGAGCCCGGTCGGGATCTCGTCGAAGATCAGGAGCGTGCCGTGCCGGTCGCAGGCCTCGCGCACGCTCTTCCAGAAGCCCGGCGCCGGTGGATAAGGCGTCGCCCGCATCGGCTCGGCGACGACCGCGGCGACATCCCCTTCCCGCGCCAGCACATAGGAGATCATGCGGGCGCAGGCGCGCGCCGAATCCTCCAGATTGTCATGGCCATAGGCGCAGTTGCGGGTGCCCCAGGGCGCGACATGCTCGGCGCCGGGGAGGAGCGGTCCGGCGATCCCGGAGCGGAAGGTCGCCTCGCCGCCGACGCTGGAGGCGCCGAAGCCGGCGCCATGGAAGGCATCCCAGAAGGACAAGGTCTTGAAGCGGCCGGTCGCGGCGCGGGCAAGCCGCAGCGCCACCTCGATCGCGTCGGATCCGCCGGTGGTGAAGAGCACCTTGCCGAGATCGCCCGGCGCCATCCGCCCAAGCGTCTCGGCCAGTTCGACGGCGGGCTCGCAGGTGAAACGGCGCGGCGCGAAGCAGAGATCGTCGATTTGCTGCTTGATCGCCTCCTTGAGGCGCGGATGGCCGTAGCCGATGTGATGGACGCTGTTGCCATGAAAATCCATGTAGCGGCGCCCCATCGTGTCCTCGATCCAGATGCCCTCCGCCTTGGCGATGGCGGTGAGGCATGGGCTCGACAGACTCTGGTGGAGGAAGGCGGCGGAGTCGCGTGCGAGCAGTTCGCGGGTTCCCGCGTCGCCGATGCCGGCCGACCAGTCGCCGCGCGCGGCGGAGGTGTTGGATTCGCCTTCGGTATGGACGATGGCGGAGGTTTCGACGCGCATGGCAGGGCCTCGGTTCGCGCCGGCTGGGCGCTGTCGAGGGTCACAATGCCTGCACCTCATCGATCTGAAAAATCGCTATTTCATATCCAACTATAAATTTTAGCGATATGATTCCGGATCGGCTTTTTGAGGCTCCGTCCGTCATGCGTCATGTCCAGCTCCGGGCCTTCCATCAGGTCGCGCTGTCCGGCGGCTTCTCGAAGGCGGCACTCGCGCTCAACCTCACCCAGCCGGCGATCTCGGATCAGGTCCGCAAGCTGGAAGAGGAGTACGACGTCGCGCTGTTCAGCCGCCGCCATCGCCAGGTCGTCCTGACGCCAGCCGGCCAGAGGCTTCTCGCCGTCACGCATCGTTTTTTCGGAGCGGAGGGCGAGGCGCTGGAACTGCTGCAGGAAGAGCGCTCGCTGCGGACTGGCGCGCTCAGGATCGTCGCCGATTCCGTGCATCATGTACTCGACGTGCTCACCGCCTTCCGCGCGCGCCATCCCGGCATCCAGGTCTCGATCGCACAGGGCAATACCGGCAGCATCGTCGAGACATTGATCGGCTACGATGCCGAGATCGGCGTGCTCGGCGAACTCGCCGACGAGCGGCCATTTGCAATGCTGTCGCTCAACGTCTCGCCGATCATCGCCTTTACCGCAAAGGGCCACCCGGCCGCGGGGCGTCCGGCGCTTTCACTGCAAGAACTGGCGACATGGCCGCTCGTCATGCGCGAGCGCGGATCGCGCACACGGCAATTGCTGGAGCAGCGGGCAGCGGAACAGGGCGTCGCCCTCAGCTATGCCGTCGAGGCGGAAGGCCGCGAGGCAGTGCGCGCCATCGTGGCGGCGGGCGGCGGCATCGGCTTCGTCTCGGCCGCCGAGTTCGGCGAGGACGATCCGCGGCTCGTCCGCATCCCACTCGACGGGCCGGCGCTGCTGATGCACGAGAAGCTGATCTGCCTGCATGAACGCCGCAACAGCAAGGCGATTCAGGCCTTTTTCGCGCTGGCGCAGTCCCTGCGCGGCTAGGCCAGCGCCGTTCCCGTCCGCAATGCATGCGCCCAGTCGGCACGCCCGTTCTGCTCGGCACGGCGCGCGGCATGCGCCCAGTCGTAGACGGCGAGATGGTGCTCGATCGCGATCTCCGCGTCGAGCGTGACCACGGCGAAGCGGGCATGCGGCATGCCGCTTTCGGAAGCATGGGCCGGTTTCGTATCGCGATAGGCCGGGTTCCCGACGCTGCCGGGATTGAGCACGATCGCACCGGAGCTCAGGCGTGCCGCGCGCGGCAGATGGCTGTGCCCGCAGAGCATCAGCGGCGCCGACCGCCCCGCGAGACGCCGCTCGATCGTCGGGATCGGCGACGGCATGAGATGGCCGTCATGCACTTCTTCCATCAGGTAGGTTTCGTCATCCCCGGGGCTGGCATGGAAGCAGAGCGCGCCGTCCACTGTGATCTCGACCGGCAATCCGGCGAGCCAGGCGCGGGCTTCCGGGGCGAGCGCCTGCCAGGCGTAGCTGTCCGACTCGCCGAGCCCCAGGGCCGAGGCCGCGCCCAGCGCCCGGTCGTGGTTGCCCCGGACATGGCTGATCTCGCGAGAGCGCAGCAGAGCGACCGCCTCGGCCGGCCAGAGTGGGCCGGAGGCGCAGTCGCCGAGATTGATCAGGCGATCGACGGACAGGCCGTCGAGCCTGGCCAGCACCGCTTCGAGCGCCGGCAGATTTCCATGGATATCGGCTATCACTCCAAGGCGCACGGCTGGTCTCGATCCTTCTCGTCGTGGTCCGGCAGCCTATCGATTTGCGGCAGCGGAACAATCTCCGCTGCCGCAACCCGCGCCTAGCGCTGGCGCCATTGCTGCAGGCGACCGAAGACCAGATGGTCGAGACCGACATGGGCAAGCTTCACGGCGATGGCAGTGACCATGATGACGCTGGCCATGCCCGCGGCGGAGGCCATGGCGCCGGCCTCGTCCATGTGGACGATCGCGATCGAGGCGAGCTTGGTATCCGCCCCGTAGAGGAAGATCACGGCGGAGACCGTGGTCAGCGCATTGACGAAGACATAAACGGCGATGTCGAGGATCGCCGGCAGGCAGATCGGCGCGGTCACGCGGCGGAAGGTCGACCAGAACGGCACCTTGAGCGAGGCCGAGACCGCCTCGAACTCGCCGTCGAGCTGCTTCAAGCTGGTCAGCGCCGTAATGTGCCCGACCGTGTAGAAATGCGCGACGGTGTTGATCACCAGGATCGCCAGTGTCCCGTAGAGAAAACCGAGCGGGTTCCAGCCGGCATTGTAGAAGAAGACATAGCCGAGGCCGAGTACGAGACCGGGCACCGCCATCGGCAGCATCGCCAGGAACTGGGCGAATCCGCGCAGCCGCGGGAACAGCTTCACCTTCTCGATCAGATAGGCGCCGGTGAAGATCAGCGCCGTGCCGATCACCGCCGTCAGCGAAGCCAGCAGCAGCGAGTTGCGATACGGCCCCCAGCCATCCGGCTCGACCGTGGAGAAGTCGTAGTTGCCCAGGGTCAGCGAGAGATTATAGGGCCAGTATTTGACGAAGGAGCCCCAGAAGGCGACCGCATAGGGGCCGACGATGGCGAGCGCGATCAGGCTGACGAAACCGAGAAGCGCGAGGTCGCGGCGCGGGTCCGGCTTGGGGACGTAAGGGACGGCGCGGGCCGAGAGCATGGCGCTCTGGCGCCGCTGCACGATGCGGTCGACGAAGAAGGCGAGCACGGCCGGCACGAGCAGGATGATGCCGACAACGGCGCCCATCGGGAAATTCTGCTGGCCGACGACCTGCCGGTAGGCGTCCGTCGCCAGCACGCTGAACTGCCCGCCGATCACCTTGGGAATGCCGAAATCGGTGATGACCAGCGTGAAGACGACGAAGGTCGCGCTGATCACGCCATAGCGCGCGCCCGGCAGGGTGATCGTGTGGAAGATGCGCCAGCGCGAGGTGCCCATCGCGTCCGCCGCCTCGCGCAGGCGCCCGTCGGAGAGGGCCAGCGCCGTGACGAGGATCAGCATCGCATGCGGGAAGCAATAGAGCACCTCGGCGGCGATGATGCCGACGGGGCCGTAGAGCGAGGCGCCCATCATCCAGGATTTCAGGATGCCCTGATTGCCGAAGAGATAGATCAGCGCGAGGCCCGAGAGCAGCGAGGGCGCAAAGACCGGCACCATCGCCGCGGCATAAAAGGCGCCCTTGGCCGGGATGCAGCTGCGGCGCAAAGCATAGGCATAGAGGAAGGCGAGCGGCACCACGATCGCCGTGGTCACACTGGCGACGAGCAGGCTGTTCAGCAGCGAATAGAACAGCGCAGGCGTCGTCGCGTAACTGACGAAATTCGCGAGCCCGACGAACTTTCCGTCCGTGTTCTCCAGGCTCTTGGAGAGCAGCGCCCAGAGCGGCAGCGCGATGATCAGGACCAGTACTGCGCAGAGCGCCAGGATCAGGGCGCCGGCGACATGGCGCTCGCTGATCCGCGGCGCCGACATTTTCGCGGAGGTATCGGTCATCGGCAGGGGCTGTGCGAGATCGCTCATCGTCCCTCCCCGGCAAAGACGTGCAGGGCTTCGGGCGGAAAGGCGACGGTACGCACCTGCCCCGGCACGATTCCGAGATCCCGCATCGCATTGGACGAGAAATCGGCAGCGATCCGGGTCGCGCGCGAGCCGGTCGGTTCGAGATGCGCCCGGCAATAGGAGCCGAGGAAGGCGAGGTCCCCGATCGTCGCCTCGAAGCGGTTCGGCGTCTCCGCGCCGATGCCGCGGGTGCGGACCTCCTCCGGCCGCATCGCCAGACGCACCGGCGTGCCGGCAGCGAAGGGCGCGGCATTGGCGACGACGAGGTCGAGCTCGTCGACGCGGACCTTGCCCGGCCCGGTCACGATCGCATCCATGAAGGTCATATGGCCGACGAAATCGGCGACGAAAGGCGTCGCCGGACGGCGGTAGATTTCCTCGGGCGAACCGACCTGCTCGACGGCGCCGTCGCGCATCACGACGATGCGGTCGGCCATGGCGAGTGCCTCCTCCTGGTCATGCGTCACCATGATCGTGGTCACGCCGAGGCGCTGCTGCAGCGAGCGCATCTCGTCGCGCAGGCGAATGCGGACCTTGGCGTCGAGTGCCGAGAGCGGTTCGTCCAGCAAAAGCAGTTCCGGCGAGGTGGCGAGCGCCCGCGCCAGCGCCACGCGCTGCTGCTGGCCGCCCGAAAGCTGGACCGGATACTTCTTGCCCTGATCCGGCAGGCCGACGAGCGTCAGCAGCTCGGTGACGCGCTTGGTGATCTCGTCGCGGGAGCGGCGCCGGTTGACCAGCCCGTAACCGACATTGTCGGCGACCGTGAGATTGGGAAACAGCGCATAGGACTGGAAGACGATGCCGAAATCGCGCTCGGACGGGCTGGCACGCGAGACGTCGCGCCCACCCATCTGGATCGTGCCGCTATCCTGGAGATCGAGGCCGGCGACCGCGCGCAGCAAGGTCGTCTTGCCGCAGCCGGACGGACCGAGGAAGCAGACGAACTCGCCGCGATGGATGTCGAGGTCGATGTCGTGCAGCGCCCGGAACGCGCCGAAACTCTTGGCGAGGTTGCGGACCGAAAGAAATGGGGTCGTCATCGTGGACATCGTGCCGGCCTTCATCTGGACGGGCAGAGCTTCGGCTCGCGATGGACGCGGAACCGCTCTCGACCGCCGTGCCTTGCCGCATTTTCTTCACGCGAACCGGAGCGCGCTTCGCTCGAAAATGCTCTTGCGTCTTGCACAGATCATGCCGCCGCCCGCACGGACGGCGGCATGGCTGAGGCTCAGTTCTTCGGCGCAGCCTTGGACTCGTAGCGCTTCGACCATTCGGCGAGCACGCGGTCGCGGTTGTCGGCCATCCAGCCGAGATCGTTCTTGATCATGCCCGCCTCGGCATTGGCAGGGTAGTTCGCCGGCTTGTTCTCAATGCCCGGCGCGGCGACGATCGCGTAGGTCTTCGAATAGAGCTCGTTGGCATCCTTGGTCGTCGACCAGTCGGCGATCTTCTTGGCGAGCGCGAGGTTCTTGGAGCCCTTGACGATGGCGCTGGCTTCCATCTCCCAGCCCACGCCCTCCTTCGGGATCACGACCTCGATCGGCGCGCCCTTGCTCTTCTCGGAGGCGCCGCGCATGTCGAGCGCCAGCCCGATCGTGCGCTCGCCGCGCGCCGCCTGGACGCAAGGCGCCGAGCCGGAATGAAGGTAGGCGCCGATATTCTCATGGAGCCCGTCCATGAACTTCCAGCCCTCGGCCTCGCCCATGCTCTGCAGCCAGCCGGCGACCATCAGATAGCCGGTGCCGGAGGAAGCCGGGTGCGGCATCACGATCTTGCCCTTGAAGGCCGGGTTGAGCAGGTCCTTCCAGGAGCTGGGTACTGCGACGCCCTTGGCCTCGGCGGTATTATAGCAGACGACGCCGAGATAGGCGTCCATGCCGGTCCAGGTATAGGGCTCCTTGCTGTCGCGGAAGACCGGCTTCAGCGCGTCGGCGCCGGCAGGCTTGTAGGTTTCGAGCAAGCCGGCCTTCTCGAACATCAACAGGCTCGACGCCGCCAGCCCCATCACCATGTCGGCACGGGGATTGTCCTTCTCGGCGAGGAAGCGGGCGGTGATGACGCCGGTGGAGTCACGGACCCAGACGACCTCCGCCTCCGGCACGGCCTTCTCGATCGAGGCCTTGAAAGGTGCGAGCTGGTCGTTCTCCAGGGCGGTGTAGACGGTCACCTTCGTCTTCTGCGCGTGAGCCATGCCGGGAAGCGCGAGCGCGATAGCCCCGATGACGCAGGAAGCAAGCCAGTTCTTCATGTTCTCATCCCCTGTTTTTCGATTGGTTTGAACGCTCTTGCGACGTTTTCTTCCCCTGACAGACGAAAACGCAGGCGGATCGCTCCGCCTGCGTTGGCTTTTCTTGTTTCACGCGGTCCAGGGCATCGACCACGTCTTGACGTTTGTGAAGGATTTCATGGCCTCGACGACACCCTCCTTGTAGCCGAGGCCGGAGTCCTTGATGCCGCCGAAGGGGGACATCTCGATCCGGTAGCCCGGGACTTCCCAGAGATTGACCGTGCCGACCTCGAGGTCGGCAACAAAGCGCTGGATGTAATCGTAGCGGTTCGTGCAGATGCCGGAAGAGAGACCATAGGCGGTGGAGTTCGAGATCCGGATGACCTCGGCGATATCGTCGGGCACGCGGATGATCGGGATCACCGGGCCGAAGGTCTCCTCATGCACCAGCTCGCAGGTGTAGGGGATCTTGTCGACCACGGTCGGATGGAACAGCGCCCCCTCCGCGCGCTTGCCGTAGAGCACCTCGGCACCCTTGGTGACGGCATCGTCGACGCGGGCCTGGAAGAGCGCGGCCGAGCGGGCGTTGATGACGCAGCCGACATCGGTAGCAGGGTCCATCGGGTCGCCGCATTTGAGCTTCTTCGCCTTCTCGACGACGAGCTTGGCGAAGGCGTCGGCGACGCTCTCGACCACCAGGATGCGCTTCACCGCCGTGCAGCGCTGGCCCGAGTTCTTGGTCGCGCCGGTGACCGCGAGTTCGGCCGCCTTATCGAGATCGGCATCCTCCATGACGATCAGCGGGTCGTTGCCACCGAGCTCGAGCACGATGCGCTTGTAGCCGGCCTTGTCGGCGATGTGCTTGCCGACGCGGACCGAGCCGGTGAAGGTCACCAGATCCGCATCGGGATCGGTGATCATCGCGTCGCCCATGGTCGAAGGATTGCCGGTGACGATCGAGAGCATCTCGGGCGGCAGGCCGGCTTCATAGAGCACGTCGGCCAGCGCCAGCGCGGTCAGCGGCGTCAGCTCGGTCGGCTTCAGCACGAGGCGGTTATTGGTCGCGATCGCCGGGGCCAGCTTGTGGCTGACCATATTGAGCGGGTGGTTGAACGGGGTGATCGCCGAGATCACGCCGAGCAGCGGCTGGCGCGTGGTGAAGATCTTGCGCGCCTTGCCGTTCGGCGAGATGTCGCAGGAGAACATCTCGCCATCATCCTTGATGGTGAGCTGCGCCGCGAAGGACCAGACGTCGTAGGCGCGGCTCGCCTCGTAGAGCGAATCCTTCCAGCACAGGCCCGCCTCCGCCGTGATCAACTTGGCGAAGAGCTCCTTGCGGTCGCGCAGCAATTCGGCGGTCTTCTGCAGAATCTGCTGGCGCTCGTAACGCGAGAGCTTCGGCTTGAACGCCTTGGCCTTGGCGAAGGCCTCGCGGACATGCTCGGGCCGGGCGGCCGGGATCAGGCCGACGACGCTATCGTCATAGGGGTTCCTGACCTCGACCATGTCGTCGGTCGTGACCAGCTTGCCGGCGATGCGCATCGCCTCGCGCCGCACCGGCGGCTTCACCGCAGCGTTCATCTCAGTTCACCAGGTTCAGGGCGACGTCGAAGACGTCGAAATTGCGCAAGGTGCGGCCCTCCGGCACCGTGATCGGCCGGTTGGCGATCATCGGCACGCGCTGCTCGGTGATGCCGCCATGCGAGCGCAAAGGCTCGGTCAGGCCCGAGAGATCGTGCTTGTCCGGCGAGGTGCCGATGACCTTCTGGCGGGTCGAGACGACCACGACATCGCCGATCCGGTCGGCCGGCAGCTCGAAGCGCTCGCAGGCCTCGGCCGAGGTCACCGCCAGCGCGATGCCCTCGATCCCGGAGATGCGGGCCGCGACCTCTTCCTGGCTCGCGCCATCCGGCAGATAGACCGTGGCGAAGGAGCCGAGCGCGCCGTGATGGACGACATAGGGGTCGGTGATCGGCAGGATCACGCGCATCGTGCCCTTGCCGTACCACTCGTCCATCAGGCTCTGGAGATAGACGACATCCGGCTCGCCATTGGCGAGATGCTTGTCGTTCATGCCGTGATCGGCGGTGATGACCAGCGTGCAGCCAAGCGCGTCGAGCTTGCCGACATATGAGTCGAACATGGCGTAGAACGAGTCCGCCATCTCCGAGCCCGGCCCGGCCTTGTGCTGCACATAGTCGGTGGTCGAGAGATACATCAGGTCGGGCTTGAAGGTCTCCAGCAGCTTGACGCCGGCGGCGAAGACGAACTCGGAGAGATCGGCGGAATAGACCGACGGCACGGGCATGCCGACGAAATCGAGCACATTCTCGATGCCGTTCTCGGCCTTGTTAGCCTTGTCGGCCTTCTCCGAGGAGAAGGCGATGGCGCTGCCGGAAGCAAAGTCGAGGCCCTTGCCGAGCAGCGTCCTGAGCTTGTCCTTGGCTGTGACCATCGCGACCTTGTGGCCGGTCTTCTGGAACTCCGCGAGGATGGTCGGCGCCCGCAGGAAGCGGGCGTCGTTCATCATCACCTCTTCCTTGGCCTCGCGGTCGTAGAAGAAGTTGCCGGCGATGCCGTGCACGGCCGGCGGGCGACCGGTGATGATCGAGAGGTTGTTCGGGTTGGTGAAGCTCGGGATCACCGAATAGGCATGGGTGCTGGCGCCGGTCTTCATGATCCGGTCGAGGTTCGGCGTCAGGCCCTTGGCGCTGGCCGCCTCGATATAGGCCGGCTCCGAACCGTCCATGCAGATCACAACCGTTGGGCGCTGCGGTCGGGCATAATTGCGGCCATTCGCAACGACATCCGCGCCGATCTTCGTGTGCATTGTCATCTCAGGGCTCCTCACGCGGCCGACTTCAGGCCGACGCCCATTTCATCAAGGACATCCGACACTGTGGCGACGAAGGCGCGCATGTCCTGCGAACCGAGTGCGCCGATGCAGCCGATGCGGAAGCTGTCCGCGACCGTCAGCTTGCCGGGGTAGATGACGTAGCCGGCATCCTTCAGCGCGTCGTAGAAGCGCTGGAAGACGAAGTTCTTGTCCTCCGGCATGTGGAAGGTGACGATGATCGGCGCCTGCCGGGCCGCCGGCAGCAGCGTACGGAAGCCGAGCCCTTCCATGCCCTCGATCAGGATGCGGGCATTCTCGGCATAGCGCTCGCCACGGCCCGCGACGCCGCCCTCGGCCCAGAACTCCTGCAAGGCGGCGTGGAAGGCGACGATGACATGGATCGGCGGGGTGAAGCGGTACTGGCCGGTGCGCTCGAAGCCGGCGTTCTGGTCGTAGAGATCGAGCACCAGCGTGGTGGCGTTGTCCTTGGTCTCGGCCAGTGCGCTCTTGCGGGCGATGACGAAGCCTAGGCCGGGAACGCCCTGGATGCACTTGTTCGAGGAGGCGGCGACGGCGTCGAAATAGACCTCGCGGCTGTCGAGCGGCAACGCGCCGAAAGCGCTCATCGAGTCGACCAGCAGGCGGCGGCCATGGCGCTTGGCCAGCGCGGCGATCGCCTCGACCGGGTTGCGGATGCCGCTGGTCGTCTCGCAATGGACCGTGAAGATATGGGTGATCGCGGAGTCGGCCACCAGCATGCGGTCGACCTCGGCGAGATCCGGCGGGGTGTCCTCGGCGGTCTCGTGCACGGCAACCGCGCGGCCGGCGATCTCCAGGATACGCTTGGCGCGCTGGCCATAGGCGCCGTTGATCAGCACCAGAATCTTGCCATCACGCGGCACGAAGGTGGTCAGCATCGCCTCGACGGCGAAGGTGCCGGAGCCCTGCATCGGCACGGTGACGAAATCCTCGCCGCCATGGATGATCTTCGGCAGCTCTTCCAGAACCGCCTTGTTGATGCCGACGAAGGTCGCGTCGCGCGAACCCCAGTCATGCACCATCGCTTCCTTGATGGCCTTGCTGGTGGTCAGCGGGCCGGGGGTCAGGAGAAGCGGATCACCGGTTTCGGAAGAGGCAGGGCGGCGGGCCTGGGCCATGATGGTCTCGCGATGTGTTGCGGCGGATGACCGGACGCTAGGACCGCGATTGACATAGGTCCAATACATCGTTTCCATATCATCCATAGATAGGATCTATAGAAGATATGGCCATCAGCTATTCCGGCCTCGCCGCGTTCCATGCGGTCGCCGAGGCGCAGAGCTTCACCGGCGCGGCCAAGACGCGCCATGTCAGCCAGCCCACCCTCTCCGCCCAGGTCCGCGGGCTGGAGGATGCCTATGGCGTCAGGCTCTTCGACCGGGCCGGTAGGCAGGTGAAACTGACCCCGCTGGGCCAGAGCCTCTTCGTCATCACGACCAAACTGTTCTCTGCGGAGGACGAGGCGGAATCGCTTCTCGCCGGCAGCCGCACGCTCCAGCGCGGCCATCTGCGGATCGCCGCCGACAGCGCCACCCATGTCATGCCGGCGCTCGCCCGCATGCGCGAGCGCTATCCCGGCCTGACCTTCTCTCTGACGATCGGAAACTCCTCCGAAGTCGTCGACCAGATCATGGATTTCGCCGCCGATGTGGCGATCACGGCCCGCGCCAATTCCGATCCGCGCATCCACAGCATCCGGCTGCGCTCCGACGATCTGGTTGCCTTCGTCTCGGACCAGCACGAGCTGGCGCGACACGACCAGATGCCGATCGAGGCCTTCGCCGGTCAGGACATCGTGCTGCGCGAGCGCGGCTCGATCACGCGCGAGGTGTTCGAGAACCGGCTCTCCACGGCCGGGATCAAGCCGGCGAACCTGCTGGAGGTGCAATCGCGTGAAGCGGTCCGCGAGGCCGTCGCCTTCGGCTTCGGGATCGGCGTGGTCTTCGCCGCCGAGTTCAGGTCTGAAGCCGGCCTGAAGCGCATCGTCATCACGGGCGCCGATTTCGATGTCGGCGAGTACATCGTCTGCCGGGCCGAGCGCCAGCGCCTGCCGCTGGTGCGCAGCTTCTTCGAGACGGTTCAGGACGTGATCGACGCGCGCTGAGACCGGCAGCGCGGTGGCTCTCCCCGCCCGGAACCGCCCTCAGGCCAATCTCAGGACCGAAATGCCGGCCACCACGAAGGCGATGCCGATCCAGCCGCGCCCCGCCAATCTCTGCCTGAAAAGCACGAATCCAGCCAACGCCGTCAGGACGATGCCGGCTCCGCCCCAGAGTGCGTAGGCGACCGACAGATCGATCCCGCGGATCGCCTGAGACAGCGCCGCCACGGAGAGCAGGATGCATCCGATTCCCGCAAACCCGGCGGCCAGCCTCCGGAACCCATCGGACAGCTTGATGAAAACGTTGGCCGCAACCTCCAGCCCGATGGCGCCAACCATCCAGGCAATGTGGGCAAACTCGGCGTTCTGCATGGTCAAGCCGCCTCTTTCGGCGCGCCGGCATTGACCAGCACCACTCCGAGGACCAGCAAGGCGATCCCTCCCAGCTTCAACCACCCCAGGCTCTCGCCGAAGACCTGATAGCTGATAGCCGTCACGGCGATGAGGCCGACCGTTTCCCAGGTCGCGTAAGCAATGGCGATGGGCAGCACCTTCACCGCGAGCGAGAGAAAGAAGAAGCTCAGCCCCATCGGGATGTACACAAGGGCAACGGCGTATAGCGCACCACTATCCGCCACCAACTTCATCGTCGTTACGCCAATCAGCTCGGCACCGATCGCAGCAAGCAAGAACAACCACGGACGTGCGCCCATCGAGGAGCCCCACAGAGTTTCACAATGGCGGCCAGAAGCACCAGTCATTCCGATTGAAAAAGATAGAATGCATCATCAATTTCGATAGATTGCCGGGATGGAGTGGTCACTGGATCAGTTGCGCCAATTCGTGACGGCGGCCGAATGCGGCTCGTTCAGTGCCGCGGCACGCAAGCTCGGCAGGGCTCAATCAGCCGTCAGCACCGCCATCTCGCTCTTCGAGATCGACCTGGGCGTGGAATTGTTCGATCGCTCCCGGCGCAACGCCCAGCTCACCGATGCGGGCAGGCTCCTGCTGCTCGAAGCGACGGAGGTCCTGCGCCAGGCCGAGGAACTGGGCCAGCGCGCCCAGTTCCTGGCCAATGGAGACGATGCCAAAGTCGCCCTGGCTCTGGATGAAGCCTTGCCCCGCCCCGCCGTGAACAAGCTGATACGGGAGCTGTCGGCGCGCTACCCGACGCTGGAGCTGACACTGCTCAACGGCACGCCGACGGAGGTCACGGATTACATCGACCAGGAGCGCGCCGAGCTCGCCATTCATTTCGAGCGCGGTCCGTTGCGCGCCAAATTCGATGGGCGCCATATCGGCACGGTCGCGCAGGGCGTTTTCGTTGCGGCCGGGCACCCTGTTCTGGACCACCTGCCTGTCGGCCGCAGGGACCTCGCCCGTCATCGCCAGCTCATGATCCATGCCGACGACGTCGAGGCGATCGCCTACAGCCCCAAGGTCTGGCGCTCGGACAGCTTCTACAACATCGCGGAAATGGTGGCGGACGGCCTGGGCTGGGCGATCCTGCCGACCAACATCGCGGCGACGGCGAACGGCTCGACGCCTCTTTGCTCGGTCGACTGCCCATCCCTCGCCTTGCCGCCGCTTTCAGTGCGGATGCTCTGGCGCCAGGGGCGCCAGCTGCGCCCACCGGAAAAATGGGTGGAGACGCGCTTCAGCGAATTGCTCTGCGAGAATGCTGAGCGCTTGGCATGACCCGGGCGGCGCTTCATAAGCTCCGACCGCAAGGATATGTACAAAACCGTTTTTCCGACGAGGTCCAGCAGCTTCTGGACGCCGAGGGAACAAGCAACGATCGAGCGCTGGAGCGCATCCGCGATTCCTCGAATCGCGGATGCGCTCCAGGCCGTTGTTTTATCGCGCGATCATCGCGCGCGAGATTTCGGATCGGAGGCATCGCGCAAGGCATCGCCGAGCAGGTTGAGTGCGAACACCGTCAGCAGGATCGCGAGGCTCGGGAAGACCGCCAGCCACCAGGCGTCGAGGATGTTCTCGAAGCCTTCGCGGATCATGCCGCCCCAGGTCGCAGCCGGCGGCGGCACGCCGAGCCCGATGAAGCTGAGCGAGGCTTCGGTGCGGATGGCCGAGGCAAGCCAGAGCGAGCTCATCACCACGACGTCGGACAACATGTTGGGCAGGATATGCCGCGTCATGATCCGGAACGGGCCGCAGCCATAGGAGCGGCTCGCCTCGACGAAATCGCGCTGGCGCAGCGTGATCGTCGGAGCGCGGGCGACGCGGGCGAAGGGCGCGATCTCGGTGACCGCGATCGCGATGATCAGGTTCTCAAGGCTCGCCCCGAGCATCGCGGCGATCATCAGGCCGAGCAGCAGCGTCGGGAAGGCCAGCATCACGTCGAGCACGCCCATGACGATCTGGTCGAAGAGGCCACCGATATAGCCGGCGGCAACGCCGATCGCCGTGCCGACCAGCATCGCGATCAGGATGGCGAAGAAGCCGACGAAGAGCGAGATGCGGGCGCCGTAGATCAAGCGCGAGAGCACGTCGCGCCCGTAGGAGTCAGTGCCGAGCCAGAACTCGGCCGAAGGCGGCTCGAGCCGGGTAACGATGTTCTGCTCGAGCGGATCATGCGGCGCGATCCAGGGCGCGAGCACTGCTACGCAGATGATGAAGGCGAGCAGGACGAGACCGATCCAGGAGAGCCTGTTCTGGCTGAAGGCGAGCCAGAGGCCGCCCGGCCGGATGTCGACGGTCGTGGTGGCGACGGCGCTCATGTGTATTTCACCCTGGGATCGACGAGGCCATAGGCCAGGTCCGTCAACGTGTTCACGACGATCACGCAGATGGCGAAGATGATCATCAGCCCCTGCAGCAGCGTGTAGTCGCGGGCGTTCAGCGCACCGATGATCAATTTGCCCAGGCCCGGGCGGTTGAAGATGATCTCGGTCAGGACCGAGTTGCCGATCAGCGTGCCGAAATAGAGCCCGACCACCGTGATGATCGGGATCAGGCTGTTGCGCAGCGCATGCGTCACGACGAGTTGGCCGGGGCTGACGCCCTTGGCGCGGGCGGTGCGAATGTAGTCCTCGGTCAGCACGCCGAGCATCGCCGCGCGGGTCACCCGCATCACATAGGCGGTCATGATGATGCCGAGGTTGAGCGCCGGCAGCGCCAGCGCCCGCAGCCTCTCCGCCAGATCGCCGGAGCCGCTGGTATTGCCGAGCACGGGAAACCAGCCGAGCTGGATCGCGAAGACGATCAGCATCAGGATGCCCGAGACGAAGGCCGGGAAGGACAGGCCGACCAGCGAGACGATGCGCGCGACGTAATCGACCCAGCCGTTGCGGGCGAGCGCGGCGGCGACGCCGAGCGGCAGGCCGAAGGCGAGGCCGATCACGATGGCGGCGACCGTCAGCTCGATGGTCGAGGGCAGGACGAGCAGCACCTCATGGATGACGTTACGGCCGCTGCTGAGCGACTGGCCGAGATCGCCGGTGAGGATCTTGCCGATGAAGGCGAGATACTGGGCATGGACCGGCTGGTCGAGGCCAAGCTTCTCGCGCAGCGCCGCGAGCGAGGCTGCGCTCGCCTGGTCACCGAGAATGACGGAGGCGGCATCGCCCGGCACGAGCCGGACCAGCACGAAGATCGCCGTCAGCATCACGAACAGCGTCGGTATGGCGAGCAGAAGACGTCTGACGAAGAAGCCCGTCATGCGGCGACCCTTTCCTGCATCAGGCGTTGCGGTGCGAAGGCCGCGATCTCGCGGCGCGTACGGCCCTCGACGACGAGCTCGGCGAGGATCGCTCCGACGACCGGCACGAGCTGGAAGCCGTGGCCGGAGAAGCCGAAGGCATGGACCAGCCCGGCGACACGGGGCGAGGCGCCGATCACCGGCAATCGGTCGCGCGTCTGCGCCTCGATTCCCGTCCAGCAGCGGGCGATGCGCACGCCGCGCACGGCCGGGAAGAGGTCGCTGGCGGCGCGCGCGCCCTTGGCGAGCTCGCGGAAATTGACCGTGCTGCGCTCCCTGTCGAGATCGGCCGAGCCCTGCAGGCCGCCGCCGATCACGAGCGTGCCTTGGCTTGCCTGCTTGAAGGAGAGCGCCCGGCCGACCACGCTGACGACGGGGTCGAGCAGCGGCGCGAGACGCTCCGTCACGATCATCATGGAGGCGCGCACGCCGAGCGCGATGTCGTCGCCGAACAGCGCCGCGAGGCGGCCGGCCCAGGCGCCGGCCGCGTTGACGACGACGGGCGCGCGAAAGCGACGGGCGCCGCAAACGAGCAGCCAGTCCTCCCCCTGCCGGTCGACCGTCTCGACGCCGCAGGCCTCGGCGATGACGACGCCTTCCGCCTCGCAGGCGCGGCGAAAGGCCAGGATGGTCCGGTGCGGATCAGCCGCGCCGTCGCGCCGCGCCACCAGCGCACCGACGCAATGCGGGCTCAGCGCCGGCACCAGACGGCGCAGCTCCTTCGCGTCGATCAGCTCCTCATGCGCATAGCCGAGGCCGCGCATCTTCGCTTCGCGCTGGATCAGGGCCGGCATGTGCTCGTCCCGCTCCGCGACATTGAGCTGGCCCTGCGCCTGGAACCCGCAATCGTCGCCGACGATCTCCTCGATCCGGTGCCACATCGCCATGGCCTCCAGCGAGATCGGCACCTCCGCGAGATCGCGGTTGAGCGTGCGCACCCCGGCCGCCGTCGCGCCCGAGGCGTGCCGGCCAGTCCAGCGCCGTTCGATCACCACGACGCGCCGGCCGGCGCGGGCCAGATGCAGCGCGGCCGAAAGGCCGTGGAGACCGCCGCCGACGACCGCGACGTCGAAGCTTTCCGCGTTCATGCGGCGGGCTCCCGTTCGTCGAGGCTGGCAAGCTCGCCGAGCGTCACCGGCTTCAGCGGCGGCCTGATGCGATAGAAGCCGACCTGCTCGACCGGCCTGTCCTGAACCGCGGCGACGATATGGGCCATGGTGTAGCCGCATTGCCGTCCCTGGCACGGCCCCATGCCGGCGCGGGTGAAGGCCTTGAGCTGGTTCGGGCCGGGCCGTCCCTGTGCCGCGCGGCTGCGTAGCTCCCCGGCGGTCACCTCCTCGCAGCGGCAGACCAGCGTCTCGTCGGCCGGCGCGAAGACCTGAGGGCGCGGCGCATAGAGCGCATCGAGGAAGGGGCGTAGCGCAAGCGCACGCGCAAGCGTCGCCCGCTCAGCACACGCCGCCGCTTCTGCAGCGCCCTCGCCCAGCTTTCCGAGCCTGCTCACGACCCGCAGCGCCGCAAGCCGTCCACGCGGTTCAGCAGCCTCGGCGCCGCCGATACCGGCGCCGTCGCCGGCGACAAAGATCTTCGCCTGCGTGGTCTCGCCCCAGGCGTCAAGCACCGGGACCTGGCAATGCTGCCCGGCATTCCATTGCATCGCGCAGCCGAGCGCGAGCGGGGCGTGGATATTCGGCACGACGCCCTCATGGACGAGCAGCACCTCGGCCGCGACCTGTGCCTCCCGACCGTCCTGCGTGCGGTAGCGCAGGCTTTCGAGGCGCCCGTCACCTTCTGCCCGCAACTCCGCGACGTGGCGGATGATCGGGAAACCGGCCCGCTTCAGCGCGAGCGACCAGGACAGCCCCTTCAGGAGGTCGCCGAACCGCGCGATCCCCTGCGGCAGATGGCGCAAGGCCGGGCCGAGACGGCCGCGAGGCGTGGTGTCGAGGAAGCCGGCGATCCGCCCGCCCGCCGCCAGGAGCTGCGTCATGTAGAGCAGCGGCAGCGGGCCGCAGCCGGCGATCCAGACCGGCTTTTCCGGCACGGAATCGGCGGTCTTCAGCAGGATCTGCGCGGCACCGACCGTCAGCACGCCGGGCAGCGTCCAGCCCGGGAACGGCACGGGGCGCTCCTGCGCGCCGGTGGCGAGGATGATCGCCTCCGCCGTGACGCTGCGGGCCCTGCCCTCGCGGGTCAGGAAGGCGCGAAAGCCCGGCTCGATCTGCCAGAGCTGTGCCTGCGGCTCGTAGAGCGCGCCGCAGGCACGGAAGGCGGCGGCCCGGTCGACGCCCGCCCGATAGGCCTCGCCCAGAAGAGCGAGGCGCGGCGTCGCGGCGACGGTTTCGATAGCGCGCCAGATCTGGCCGCCGGGCGCCGGCTGGTCGTCGACGACCCGCACGGAAAGGCCATGGCGACGGGCCGTCACGGCGGCGGCCATGCCGGCGGGCCCGGCGCCGACGATCAGGAGATCGGTGTGGCTGAGGTCGGGATGTTCGTTGCTCATGCCGAGAGGCTCCGGCGGCCCTGCTGCCGGGTGACGGACATGCCGTCCCGCACCGGCGTCAGGCATCCCTGCACGGAGCCCTGACCATCGACCTCGACGAGGCATTCGAAACAGACGCCCATCATGCAGTAGGGCGCGCGGCGGCTTTCCGAGACCGGCGTCGTCCGGCTCCAGCCTTCGGGCTGGCGCAGCAGCAGCGCGGCTATGCTTTCGCCGGCTTCGGCCCTGACCGGGCGCCCATCGATATGGACCGTCACGGTGGCCGGCCCTGGATCATGCAGCTTGCGGAACATCGAAGCGTCTCTGGTGGAAGGGAGAAAAGTTCTCGGGCAGCGAGCCGGCGGCGATCGCCCCGGCCAGAATCTCGGCGTGGAAGGCCGCGAGCGTCACGCCGGAATGGCAAAGCGCGACGAAGGCGCCGGGATGGCTCTCGGACTGGGCATAGATCGGGTAGCTGTCGGGCGTCATGATCCGCAGGCCGGCCCATTGCCGGACGAGCCCGACATGCGCGAGGGCGGGGATCAGCCTGACCGTCTTGCGGCTCAGCCCGGCCGCCGCCTCCGTCGTCGTCGAGGCGTCGAGCCCGACCCTGTCCTTGGTCGCGCCGATCATCACCGTGCCCTCGGACGTCTGGCGCAGGCCGCTCACCGGCAGCGGCAGGAAGGGGGCGAGCCTTTCGGTGACGAGAACCTGGCCACGTTCCGGATGCAACGGCACATCGAGCCCGACCTGCCGGCCGAGCTCCGCCGAACCGAGCCCGGCGGCGATGACGATGCGCGGCGCGCTCAACGTCTCACCAGCCAGGACGAGCCTGAAATCGGCGCCGGCCTTCTCGATCCGCTCGACCCGCGAACGGTGGCGGATGCCGCCGCCGAGGCGCAGCAGAGCCCCATGCAGCGCCGCCAGAAGCCGGAGCGGATTGGTGTGGCCGTCATGGCGGCCGAAGCTCGCGCCCGACACGTCGGGGCCTAGTCCCGCTTTCGGCAGAAGGCGCTCCAGCGCCGACCTGTCGAGCATCTCCCAGTCCGGCTCGCCGGCGCCGCGCTGGTTGTGGAGGCGCATCATCTCGAGACGCCGCTTCTCGAAGCCGTCCTCCCCCAGGCAGAAGACCAGGCCACCGTTCTGCTCGTAGCAGAGGTCGGTTCCCGTCTTAGCCTCGAGCCCGTCGGAAAAAGCGCGCCACAAGGCGATGCTGTGGCGCGTCAGCGCCTGATAGGCGGGCATGCCGAGACCCTTGCCCTGCAGCCAGACCAGCCCGAAATTGGCGCGCGCCGCCCGGAAGTCGCCATCCTCGCCATCAAGCAGCAGGACCTTCTCGGCCCGCCGCGCGAGGCCGTAGGCGATAGCCGCCCCGACCGTTCCCCCTCCGATGACGATGATGTCCGGCCGCATGCGAATTTCCCTTGCCGGCCGTGACGTTAGGAAGCCATGTTGTATTTCGTCAAAGTCGTATTTCTATCCCTCCTATTCTCCAGGGTTATGGCATGGTCAGGCGGCTCAACCTGCGACAGGTCGAGGCCTTCAAGGCGGTGATCGAATACGGGACGGTGAGCCGCGCGGCCGAGATGAGCAACATCTCCCAGCCGGCGATGAGCAAGCTGATCGCGCATCTCGAAGCGGATACGGGCCTGCAGCTTTTCGACCGGGTGAAGGGGCGCCTGGCGGCGACACGGCGCGGCATGCGGCTCTATGAGGAGATCGACCGGATCTTCGCCGGCGTGCGCCAGGTCGAGAACGCCGTCGACGCCATCCGCCGCGACGAACAGAGCCGGCTGTTGATCGGTGTGATGCCGGCCCTCTCGGGCGCCTTCATCCAGCAGGCGACCTGCCGCTTCCTCACCAGCCAGCCGAGGGTTTTCTGCTCGGTGCAGTCGCGCAGCTCGCAATGGATCGCCGATGGCCTCCTCACCCGGAAGCTCGATGTCGGCTTCACCGTGGCGCCGATCGACAATCCCTACATCGCCTCCGAGCCGCTGATGGCCCATCCGCTCGTCTGCATCATGCCGATCGGGCATCCACTGGCGGAGAAAAGTGTGATCAAGCCGGCCGACATCGACAGGGTCGACTTCGTCTCATTCGACCCGGAGAGCTTCACGAACCGGCGCATCGGGCAGGTCTTCGACGCTCATGGCGTCGCACCCAATGTCGTCATGGTGGTGGGGGTTTCGCCGACCTTGTGCGAGTTCGTCGCTGCCGGCGTCGGCATATCACTAGTTCATCCATCGGCCGTCGGGGGCCTGCGCGGCAGGGTCGCGATCCGACGCTTCGAACCCGCCGTCAAGCTCGACTTCCAGCTGTGCCACATCCGCGAGAGCCGCAACGCCCGGCTGGTCGGCGCCTTCCTCGAAGGCGCCCGGCACGCGGCCGCGGAGATATCACGGACGATTCTTATGCCGGACTGAGCCGGACGTTCGCGAGAGCCTGCAGCAACGGCGCGTGGCTGCCCGCGCGCAGCTGGCGAAGCGCGGCGAGGATGTCTCGCCGCTGGACCGGTGTCGCGACGAATCGGCAGGCGCGCTCCAGCTTTCCTTCCAGATCGACCCATGACGGCGGATCCGACGCCTCCCCCGACGGCGCCGTGGCCGGCGAGACGAAGCTGCGGCCATGGACATGGATGGTGACGCGAGACAGCGTCTCCGCCGGGAAGCGGGCATCGAATTCGGGGGCGAGGCTTAAGCTGACCTTCTCCGCGAGCGCCACGACCTCGGGCCGCCCGATCGCAGCATCGGTCAGCGGCAACAGCGCATCCGGCCCATCGATCGCCAGCAGGGCAAGGCAATAGGGAATGGAGAACTGGATATCCGTGAAGCCCTGCGGGTTCGGCCGGTTCGCCAGGCGCAAGGCGCCGCCATAGGTCGCGACCTCGATGGCCTCGATGCAGCTGGGCTCGATATCGTGCTGGGCGATGAGCTTCGACAGCGCCTCGGCCGGTGCATGGACATGCCGGCAGCAGGCATGGAATTTCATGTAGTTGCGCATGACGAAAAGCCGCCGACCGAGCCCTTCTCCAAGCCCGTCCAGATGGAAATGTTCGTGATTGTCGAGCAGCGCCAGCGGCCCGCCATGCCCGGCCTCCGCCAGCAGCAGAGCATTCGCCGCGGTCACGCTCGACCACGGAATGCCCTCCTTCACGTCGCTGCCTTCCTGGGCGCGGAAGAGCGGGCCTGCGCCAGCGTAAAGCTGATTGGGGGCGCTGATGCCGGCAATGGCGAAAGCCTGCGCCAGCTGCTCTACCGGCGTCCGCCTGAGGAAGCCGAGGGCCGCAACGACGCCATAGCCCGACCACATCCCGGTATTGGCGTAGAAGCGGCGGGCCGCGCCCACCGCCACGCCGACCTCGTAGCCGACAATGATCGCCTGAAGCAGCTCCTCCGTCGTCGCGTCCTGCTCCTGCACCGCCGCGATGGCGGCTGGAACTATCGCAGCCGCCGGATGCCCGCGGGCGATCCGGTGGCCATCATCGAGGTCGAGCGCGGCACCGGCCGAGGCGTTGCACCAGATCGCACCGGCGAGTCCGGAACGCTGCCCCGTGAACCAGACCGGCAGGGCACCGCCAGCCATCGTCATCCGCGCCGCCTGCCGCACCGCGCGCGGCCCCGGTGCTTCTATTCCGGCAGCGGCGGCGGCCACGAGATCGAGCACGCTGCGGCAGGCTGCTTCCCGCAGCTCCGCCGTCAGGGCTTGCTCGCGGAAGGCGACGACATGGGCCGCCAGTTGGCGCACAATCTCCATCGGACAGCGCCCCGGCTCCGGCTTCAGCGCGCCTTCAGCGTCGTGGCTTCGGTAATCGCCGGAGCCAGATTCATCGAACCTTTCAGCTCGTAGCCGAAATCGAGCCGGTCGCTGCGCACCCAGACCTGTCGCAGCTCGAACAGCGGGATCGCGCAGACATCCTCCATGATCTTGCGCTGGGCTTCCTTCCACAGGGCCTTCTGCGCCTCGGCATCGGAGGCGGTGCGCGCCTGCTCGATCTCCTTGTCGCCAACCTTGCAATGCGAGAAATTGGTCGCTGCAGTCGGCGTATTCACCGTGGCGCGCGAGTGGAAGAACTCGCTGAGATAGGTGTCCGCGATCGGAAAGCGCGCCGCACCGTAGAAGACCACGCCGCTCAGGTCCTTGCGCGTCTGGCTCTGGTAGGTCGCGTGGTCGACGACCTGCATGTCGAGCTTGATCCCCGCCTTGGCGAGCTGCGCCTGGATGATCTCCATGATCGGCTGCTGCGCCGAGATGTTGGAGACGATGGCCTTGACCGTGATGCCGTCCTTGTGGCCGGCCTCGGCCAGCAGGGCCTTGGCCTTGGCGAGGTCGAAGGCATAGCGGACGGAGCAATCCTCACCGAGATAGCCGGGCGGCACCACCGAGCAGCCCTTCGGCCCGACATCCTTGCCGACATAGCGCACGAGGTCGTCGGTATTGACCGCGGCGGCGATGGCGCGGCGCACGCGGATGTCGTCGAGCGGCGGCACGCTCTGGTTGATGTGGAGCAGCCGGTATTCGCCCGGCCGGAAAATCTCGACATTGAAGCCGGGGCGCTTGCGGGCGGAATCGACCCAGCGCTGCTCGCGCTTGGCATACATCAGGTCGACCTCGCCCGAGGTGAAGGCGAGCTCGCGGGCGCTGTCCGAAGGGATGTTGCGCACCATGATCGTGTCGATCTTCGGCTTGCCGCGAAAGTAAGTCGGGTTGGCGGCGAGCTTGACGTATTGCTGGGTCACCTGCTCGACGAAGGCGAAGGGGCCGGTGCCGACGGGGCGACCACCGAACTTGTCGCCGAGCTGCTCCGCGGCCTTGCGGCTGACGATGTTGCCGCCGTGATAATTCGTCACCCGCCCGAGGAAATTGACGTCCGGGTACTTCAAGGTGACACGCACGGTCAGGTCGTCGAGCTTCTCGACCTTGTCGACCGCCGCGAAATCCGAGGAAAAGGTCGAGCGCTTGGGATCGGCCGAGCGCTGGAGCGAATAGACGACGTCATCGGCCGAAAGCGTGCCCCAATCGCCCTGGAACCTGACGTCCTTGCGCAGGTGGAAGGTCCAGAGCTTGCCATCCGGCGACTGCTCCCAGCGCTCGGCCAGGTCCGGCTCGATATCCTTGGGGTCGGCGCTACCCGGCTTGAAGCGGACGAGCCCGTTATAGATCCAGCCGACCACGCTCTTGTCGCTGGTGGCGCTGGCACGATGCGCATCGAGCGTCGAGACGTCGCCGTCGGCGGCGACGCGCAGCACGGTCTCCTGGGCCTGTCCGGCGGCAGGCAGGCAGGCGGCGAGCATCAGACCAGCAAGCCCGATAACGGAATTCTTCATCATGCACCCCCTCGATTTCAATTCTTTGAGACAGTGTGGGCGGAGCGATCCCAAGCTGTCCAAGTCGAAATCAGGCAGGGTGTATTCCAGATGGTTATGCCCCTTCCCGCGATCAGGGGCAGCCAGCCCATCCTCACAGGCTGCGACGGCATCCGCGCAGCCGTTCCTTCTAGCTCTGCATGCCGAAGACCACGAACGCTCCCCAGTTCGCCGGGTGGGCGTATTCGGCCGGCCCCTCCACCACGATCAGCTCGCGGACCGCCGAGCGCAGGGCATCGGCCTGCCCCCAGCGTCCGAGCGCCTTGGAGCGGCCGGGATCCCGCATGCTTCCGGCCGCAGGCTGCCCGCGGCCGCTTTCGGCGCCAATCAACGACCGGCGATGGCGCGCAACGGAGCCGAAATCACCGTGATCGGCAGCTTGACGATGGCTTCGAGCGAATTCCTGGCGATCTCATCCGCCCCTGCCGAGGATCGCTGGGCGGCCACGCCGCGTTCCAGCGCCTGCTGCAGTTGTGGGGCAATAACGGCAAGCTGAGCGAATTTCCCGTGATTGCTGGAATCCAACGCCTTCACCTCCGTCATATCGATGACGAGCGCGCCCAGCTCCGTCAGCTCTGCGGCATCGGCGTCGGCGCCGAGCCGCGCTTGCCCTCCCGCCAGGAAATTCGACAGACCGAGCGCCTTGTCGTCCTTGGACAGCACGATGATGAAGGGCTTCTTCGGCTTGCCGAAGCGGCGCATCTGGGCCTTGAACACGTCGATATCGATGTCCGGCGCCGCAAGGATCAACTGCCCGAACTTCGAGGTCTGAGGCAGGCCGCCGGTCATCTTGATCTGACGCAGAGCCTCGACGGTCACCCAGTTCCCCATCGAATGGGCCATGAGGTTCACTTCGTCGGCATCACTGGCGAAGACCAGCCGGATCGTCCGCTCGAGGTCATCGCGCGCAGCCGTCGCACTGTTGTTGTCATAGACATACTGCGCGAGTTGCCCGCGCGATGCCCAGGTGAAGAGAACGGGAACGGCCGGCATCTTCGAGTCGTGAACGACCTGAGCAAAGCGATAGAGCCCCTCCGCGAACATGGTGTTGTAGCCGTGAACGAAGAGGAAGACGCGCCGCTTCCCCTTGGGCAGGGATGCCAGCTGCGCGTTCAGCGCTTGCACGAAGGCCTTGTCCCCGTCGAGGTAACTCGCCTGACGCGTCACGAAGTTGGTCTTGGGATCGCCCGGTGCCGTCGACGCCCACTCGATCTGGCCGACCTCATGATTGGGAGGAACGGAAACGGCGATCCGGGCGAAATCGAGCCGCTCGGCCCGCTCGCCGTTGAACAACGTCCCTGCGCGGTCATCCCGCTTTCGCGTCGTGGAGACGAGGATCGTGTGGGTCGCTGCGCCGAGCTGCGTCTCGGAGACGGGCGAGAGGAAGCCCGCCTCGGGCCGCGCACTGCAAGCCGCGAGAACGAGCGCTGCGGCGAGGGCTATGCCAAGCCGAAAGGAGCTGACGAGAATATGTTGCTTTCGCAACCTGCCTGTCGTTGACGCAACCTGCGAAACACTCAAGAGCCACCCCCCTATGTCGATATCCGCGAGAACGTCAGCGGCAGACTCTGCGGCCATTGACGATCGCGCAGCGAACCGGCGCCGGCCTGACGACGACCGCACGCGGGGCGGGACGGCGCGCAACCACGGCCCCGTTGGGGCCGACGCAGCCGGCTCTCACGACCCCGCGCGCGCAGACGACGGCGTTCGCTTCGACCGGAACGGTGATCAACGCCAGTCCGAGCATGCCGGAAGCCAGGATCAGGGCTTTCATGCGCGTTTCTCCTGCTGCTGACAATGGCGCGGCCGCAACGGCAGCCGACGAATTCGCTATCCGCCTTTCGCATCCGGCCACCGGTCGCAACGTAATCGGGAACCCGATGGCTGAAGGGCTACTGAAGATACTTGACCTTCGCCTCGGCGATCCGGCCGCTGAAGGCGAACGGCGCCTTGTCGAAGTCACCCCGCGATACCGGCGAGCCTAGGTCGGTGCCGATGTCGAGGCAATCATTCGCCGTCAAGAGGAGCGGCGCTGAAACCGGCACCACGTTACTGGCGACGGTGGCTCCATTGACCTCGAGCGCGACGTTCAGGGCCCCCGCCGGCTTCTTCTCCGCATAGGTCGTCTCGAACGCGATCGTGACCTTGCCCGCCGGCAAAGGCCGCCGCGAGCGGAACCGGCTCCGCTGGGTTTCGAAGAGATTGCACTCGCAGCAGAGCCGACCGTCGCGGACATAGGTCGACAGGCCGCGTCGAGGCGCGCCCGCGCAACCATCTCGCTGCAACTCGCGCTCATCCCGGCACGATGACGCTGCAGCGCGCGTGCTCACGCGAAGCTCCCTTGCGGCAGCCCGAAAAGATGCGCCATGATGTTGCAGTGACACGGCGATCACTGTTTGCACGGCCTGCCGGGAGGGCGTGCCAACAGGTTTCATCGCCAGGTCGCAGCAACAAGGTGCTTTGGGGGCCGTTCGAACGGCGAGGCTATTCGAGGACTGAAAACCTCGGCCTTTTGGCCATCATTGTAGGCGCATTTCCTCTAACCCGTTGCCAGTTCCTCATTCCCTAGGCTGTCGGGCACATCTTCGATCGGCAGCCGGATCGAGCGAGAGTTTGGCGCGAAATGGCAATAATCTCAGCCGGCCTCACGATAGGATGCCGAGCACCGTACCGACATCAGGCTGCGCTGCCCTATGGTTGCAAGAAGCAAGATTTGCGGAAGGAGATGGAGATGTTCCGGAAGCTGCGTCACGATTTCAACGATGCCGAGCGTCCTCCGGGAGGAACGCCGTTTCGCAACCCCGCACAGGAACATGGTGTTCCCTGCGCGTTCGACGCGCAAAAGCCTATCCCGAGAAGAAGTCTGACTATCCGGGCCGCCGCACTGCTCTTGGGCCTCCTGTTCGTCAGCGGGAGTGCGTACGCGCAGGCCCGCCCTGCCGGCCCACCGAGCGCCACCGTTCGCATCAAGCAGCTTCAGGTCGCGTTCATCGGCTCCGGTGCGATCGGCGGCGGCACGCTGCGCTTCCGCAACAAAACCTACGAGATCACGGTCGGCGGCCTCGGCGTCGGAGGGATCGGCGCTTCGAAGCTGACGGCAACCGGAAAGGTCTACGGCTTGACGGACGTGGCGAATTTCGCTGGCGCCTACGGTCAAATTCGCGAAGGCTGGGCGATCGGTCAGCAAGGGCGGGGCACGCTCTGGCTGCGCAATGCCAACGGCGTGATGATGCGCCTGGCGACGCAGAGACGAGGCCTGCAGCTTTCTCTGGGAGCGGACGGCGTCCTGATCGGCTTCAAGCGGTAGATCCTGAGAAGCCGCTTCCGAAATCCGGACCTCGGCATGACCGCCGGCACATGCGTTGTTGAAACGCCGGCGAAGCTATCCCTGCACACGCATTCCGAGCTTCATCCGCTTCCTTCAAGAGCCTTGCTGCACGCGCACGGTGAACAACACCAGCACGGCATCGAGCAGGACATACATCGCGACCCGCCCCGTCGGGATGAAGTTGTCGCTCTTCGACTTGCGGTAGGCATTGAGCGCGATGTTGACGTCGGAAAACTCGGCCAACAGCGAGCCGGCCGGCGATAGCGAGACGATCCGCGCGCCCGCCTTGCGCGCGATCTCGATCTTCGAGACCAGATAGCTCGTCAGGCCGGAATAGGAGAGCGCGAAAACGACGTCGCGCGACGTCAGATGCGGCGCTGAAACCATCTGCAGCGTCGGGTCGGCATAGGCGACGCTGGCCATGCCGAGCCCCGCCATACGGTGCTGCGCCTCGGCCGCAAGGAACCCCGAGCCGCGACCGATCAGCGTCACCGCAGATGATTGAAACGCCCAACCAAAATGATCGATTTCGCTCATAGACTCCCAAGATTCGATACAGCGCCAACAAAGATTCGGTTGACATCCACGCCACCATGATCGTTATAGATCACAAAAATGATCACAATCGATCATGGATTCAGGGATGAACGCTCCACTCTCCGGCCCCCAGCGGCAGGCGCGCCTCCTCGACCAGGCGCGTGCGCAGCATTTCGTCGACGTCCAGGCGCTGACGGAGCTGTTCGGCGTTTCCGTCGCCACCATTCGCCGCGACCTCGCCGAGCTTGAAACGCAAGGGCTGCTGCGCCGGACCCATGGCGGCGCCCTCTTCGTCGATCAGGTCACCCGCGATCCCGCCAATCGCGACCGCACCGTCGCCAATGTCGAGGCCAAGCGCCGCATAGCCCGCGCGGCGGCCGATCTCGTCGTGGATGGCGACACGGTCATCGTCGATGCCGGCACGACCTCGCTGGAGGTGGCGCGGCTGCTGGGCGCCCGCAGCGGGCTGACCATCATCACCAACGGCCTCGACGTCAGCCACGAGCTTGCGAACAACGCCACCGGCAACAACCGGCTCTTCGTCATCGGCGGTGAGTTCCACGACGTGAACCACTCCTTTGCCGGACCGCTCGCGGCCGAGGCGATGCGACGCTTCAACGCCGACAAGGCCATCCTCAGCGTCTCCTCGGTCGATCTCGACCGCGGCACGATCGGCCTGTCGAGCCCGCAATTCGCCTGCGTCCAGCAGGCGATGATCGAGGCTGCGAAAGCCACCATCGTCGTCGCCGACGCCTCGAAATTCGGCCGCGCCTCGCTCTCCGTCGTGGCGCGCTTTGCCGCGCTGGACTGCATCGTGACGGATAGCGACGCACCCGCGGAAGCCGACCAGAAGACCGTCGCGCACGGCTCCCTGCTCGTTCGCGCCTGAGGAGGGCACCATGTCGGCAATCGAAGTCCGCGGCCTGACCAAAGCCTGGGGCACGACCCATGCCGTGGACGACATCTCCTTCCGCGTCGAGGAAGGCGAGTTCCTGGCCCTGCTCGGCCCCTCCGGCTGCGGCAAGTCGACCACGCTCCGGCTGATCGCCGGCCTCGACCAGCCGACATCCGGCAGCATCGTCATCGGCGGGCGCGACGTCACCGAATTGCCGCCGGCCAGACGCGCGCTCTCGATGGTCTTCCAGTCCTATGCGCTGTTCCCGCACCTGAACGTCGCCGACAACATCGTCTTCGGCCTGTCGGTGCGCGGCGTCGCGAAGGCGGAGCAGCGCGATCGCCTCGCCAGGGTCGTCGACATGCTCGGCCTCGCCCAGCTGCTCGAGCGCAAGCCCTCGCAGCTCTCGGGCGGCCAGCAGCAGCGCGTCGCGCTCGGGCGGGCGCTGATCGCCGAGACCAAGGTCTGCCTGATGGACGAACCGCTCTCCAATCTCGACGCCAAGCTGCGCCACGAGATGCGCACCGAGATCCGCTCCCTGCAGCGCCGGCTCGGCATCACCATGGTCTTCGTCACCCATGACCAGACCGAGGCGATGAGCATGGCCGACCGCGTCATCCTGATGCGCAAGGGCGGCATCGAGCAGAACGGCACGCCCGCGGCCCTCTACGAACGGCCGGCCTCGACCTTCGTCGGCGGCTTCATCGGCACGCCGCCGATGAACGTCATCGACATGCCCGCAGCCCTGCGCGCGCCCGATGGCAGCGGCCGGAAGCTCGGCATCCGGCCGGAGCACATCGCCTTCGCCGAGAGCGGCCTGAAGGTCACGGTCGAGGGCGCCGAATATTTCGGTGCCGATTCCGTCACGGCCTGCCGCATCGACGACCAGACCCTCTTCGTGCGCACGCCGGGACAACCGCTGAAGGCGCCGGGCTCGGAAGCCTACCTCACCTGGCCCAGCAAGGCCGAAAGCCATTTCGACGGCCAGACCGGGCTGCGGATCGAGAGCGCCGCCTAACAGCCGGTCCCGGCTGCCCACCACGCGTAAAAAGAGCGGCACCATCGCCGCGAGAACGGGAGGACACCATGAAGAGCTCACGCAGGACGTTCAACAAGGGCGCGCTGGCCGCGCTCGGCTCGCTCGCGATGCCGGCCATCGCGCGCGCCGCCGACACCAAGATCAGTTTCTACTACCCCGTCCAGGTCGGCGGCCCGCTGACCAAGGTGGTCGACGGCTATGTCGCGAAGTTCAAGGCGGCCAATCCCGGCATCGAGGTCGAGGCCGTCTATTCCGGCAACTACAACGACACCACCACGAAATCGTTGACCGCAGCCAAGAGCGGCACGCCGCCGACGGTCGCGGTGCTGCTCGCCACCGACATCTACACCTTCCTCGACGAGGGCGTGATCGAGCCGTTCGACAGCTTCATCAAGACCGACGAGGACCGCAAATGGGTCGCCGGCTTCATGCCGGCCTTCCTTAAGAGCGCACAGGTCGACGGCAAGCTCTGGAGCGCCCCGTTCCAGCGCTCGACCGCCGTGCTCTACTGGAACAAGAAAGCCTTCGCCGAGGGCGGGCTCGACCCCGAGAAATACCCGACGACCTGGGACGAGATGGTCGCCTATGGCAAGGCGGTGCTGCGCAAGGACGCCTCCGGCAAGGTCACGCGCTGGGGTGTCGGCATTCCCGGCAATGTCGGCTCGTCGCAATGGCTGTTCGGCGCGCTCGCGGCCCAGAACGGCGCCTCGCTGTTCAAGGAGGACGGTACCCAGACCTTCCTGTCCGACCCGAAGGTCGTGGAAGCCCTGCAGTTCTGGGTCGATCTCAGCAAGGTCCACGGCATCCATCCGCCCGGCATCCAGGAATGGGGCACCACCCCGGCCGACTTCCTGGAAGGCCGTATCGCGATGATCTGGACCACGACCGGCAACCTCACCAACATCAAGCGCAGCGCCGGCTTCGATTTCGGCGTCGCGCCCTATCCGGGCAAGGTTCGCCCGGCCTCGGTGCTCGGCGGCGGCAATTTCTACATCTTCTCCAAGGCCTCGGCGGCGGAGAAGGAAGCGGCCTTCCGCTTCGTGAAGTTCATGACCTCGGACGAGCTGCTCGCCGACTGGAGCGTCCAGACCGGCTATGTCGCGCCGCGCGACAACGCCTGGGAGACCCCGACGCTGAAGAAATATGTCGAGGAGATGCCGGCCGCGACCGTCGCCCGCAAGCAGATCGCCTCCTCCGTGCCGGAATTCTCGACCTATGAGAACGCCCGCACCACCAAGGTGCTGAATGATGCGCTCGGCGCCGCGCTGACCGGGGCCAAGACCCCGCAGGTGGCGCTGACCGATGCGCAGGCCGAGATCGACCGCATCCTCAAGCCCTACCGCAAGTGATTCTGGACAGGATCGGCCTGATGAAGCTTTCGCGCAACGCCCTCTACGGAAGCCTGATGCTGCTGCCGGCGACGGTTTTGCTCTGGGTCTTCACCTACCAGCCGATCCTGGCCACCATCGTCAACAGCTTCTACTCGACACCGCGCGGCCGGCGGCCCTCCCGCTTCGTCGGCCTCGACAACTACACGACGATGGTCGCCGATCCGGTGTTCTGGAAGGCGATGACCAACAACCTGCTCTATGCGGGCGTGACGATCCCGCTCTCGATCGTGCTGGCGCTGGCCATGGCCCTGCTCGTGCAGGGCAGCCTGCGCGGCACGACGCTGACGCGCATGGCCTTCTTCACGCCGACCGTGCTGCCGATGGTCGCGGTCGCCAATATCTGGCTGTTCTTCTACGCGCCGGATTACGGGCTGATCGACCAGTTCCTCTCGCTGTTCGGGCTGGGCGGCAACAACTGGCTCGGCAATCGCGACACCGCGCTCTGGGCGCTGATCGCGATCACGGTCTGGAAGGAGGCGGGATTCTTCATGATCTTCTACCTCGCCGGCCTGCAGCAGATCTCGCCGACCCTGCTCGAAGCCGCCGATCTCGAAGGCGCGAGCTACTGGCAGCGGCTGCGCAGGGTGGTGATCCCGCTGTTGATGCCGACGACGCTGTTCATCGCCATCAACGCCGTGATCGGCGCCTTCCGTCTCGTCGACCATGTCGTAGCGATGACCAAGGGCGGCCCCGACAACGCGACGATGCTGCTGCTCTACTATCTCTATCAGGTCGGCTTCAGCTTCTGGGACACCAACTACGCCGCCGCCATCACGGTCGTGCTGCTCGCCTTCCTGGCTGCGATCGCTCTGTTCCAGTTCGGCTACGCCGACAAGCGGGTGCACTATCGATGAGCGCCTTTTCCCGCATCCGGCCGGGCTTCGCGCTGGCCAATCTCTCCGCCTGGTTGCTCGCCCTGATCTGGGTCGCACCGCTGCTCTACGCCTTCTGGACGGCGTTCCATCCGCCGGCCTATGCGGCGCGCTTCGATCTCACGGCGCCCTGGACGCTGGAGAATTTCGAGCGCGTCTGGCAGGCCGCGCCCTTCGCGCGCTATTTCCTGAACACCTTCCTGCTGGTGACCTTCATCCTGGTCAGCCAGCTCGTCATCTGCACGCTCGCGGCCTATGCCTTCGTCTGCTTTCCCTTCCGCGGCTCGAACCTGCTGTTCCTGCTCGTGCTGATCCAGTTGATGATCATGCCCGAGGCGCTGCTGATCGAGAACTACCGCACGCTTGGCGAGCTTAACCTGCTCAACACGCTGGTCGGCATGGGCATGCCCTATCTCGCCTCGGCCTTCGGCATCTTCCTGATCCGCCAGACCTTCAAGAGCGTCCCCAAGGAGCTGGAGGAGGCGGCGCGGCTCGAGGGTGCCAATCCGTTCCAGATCCTCTGGCGCGTCTTCATTCCTGTCGCCCGGCCGACGTTGATCGCCTTCGGCCTCGTCACAGTGAGCTATCACTGGAACAACTTCCTCTGGCCGCTGGTGGTCTCGAACTCGGTCGAGACGCGGCCGATCACGGTCGGCCTGCAGGTCTTCGCCACGGTCGAGCAGGGCGTCGACTGGAGCTTGGTGACTGCGGCGACGCTGCTCTCGGTCGCGCCGCTGCTCTGCGCCTTCCTGATCTTCCAGCGCCAGTTCGTGCAGAGCTTCATGCGGGCCGGCATCCGGTGAGCGCAATGTATTGGTTTTGTTGCATTTCCTTCACGCGAACCGGTATCCACTTCGCTCAAGGATGCTCCAGGGGATGACGATGCTGATCGCCCATGTTTCGGACTTCCACGTCTTCGCCGACCGGAAGGAAACCCGTCTGGTCCGCGACGATGCGGAAATCGCGGCGCGCAAGGTCGTGGCCGATCTCGCCGGCTTCCGGCCGGCACTCGACGGCGTCGTCCTGACCGGCGACCTGACCGATGGCGGTTCCGCAGCAGACTATGCCTTGCTGCAGGACATCCTCGCGCCGCTTTCCTGCCCGGTCTTCGTCCTGCCCGGCAATCACGACAAGCGCGTCACCCTGCGCGCCGCCTTCGGCGACCGGCTGCCCTTCGCGCCCAAGGGTTTCCTGCATTATGAGGCACGGCTCGGCAATCTCCGGATCATCGCCCTCGACACACTGGTCGAAGGCCGCGGCGAAGGCCGCCTCTGTGCCGAACGGCAGGCGTGGGCCGCCGCGCGCCTGGCCGAGCCGCATGACGGCCCGACCATCGTCGCGATGCATCACCCGCCCTTCCCGACCGGGATCACCGCCCTCGACGCCGCGACGCTGGTCGAGGGCGCCGAGGCGCTTGGCCGCATGGTCCGCGATGCCCCCTCCGACATCTGCATCCTCTGCGGCCATGTCCACCGCCCGGTACAAGCCAACTGGAACGGCCGCTTCGCGGCGATCGGCGGCAGCCCCGCGTTCCAGATCGGGCTCGACCTCAGCGGACAGGCCGAGGAGCCCGGCCTCGTCGGCGAGCCCTATGTCTATTTCATCCATCGCTTCGACGACCGCGGCGATGTCGCCATCCACACCCGCTACGTCCAGATCTGATCGCATGAGCCTGCCTTCCGCCGCCGCCCAGGATGCCATCGAAGCGCTCGCCCGCGAGGCCGGCGCGATCGCGCTCGACCATTTCGCGCGGGTGGCGAGCCTGCCGGTGACGATGAAAGGGCATCTCGACCTCGTCACCGAGGCCGACCAGGCCGTGGAGCGCTTCATCGTCGCGGGCCTGCGCCGGCTCTTCCCGGAGGACGGCATCCTCGGCGAGGAAGGCAGCGGCCAGGACAGCCGCAGCGGGCGGCTCTGGGTGGTCGACCCGATCGACGGCACCGCCAATTTCGTGCGCGGCAACGATCAATGGGCGGTCTCGATCGGCCTGTTCGAGGGCGGGCATCCACGCTTCGGCGTGATCCACGCGCCGGTCCGCGGCCAGACCTTTCGCGGCGGCCCCGGCCAGCCGGCGACACTCAACGGCATCGCCCTGCCCTGCGCCCAGCCGCTCGACTATTCGCGCGCGCTGATCGGCATCAGCCTGCACCCGGCGACTTCGGTGGAGACGCGCCTCGCCACGATCCGCCACATCATCGGAACGATGCGGCTCGACTTCCGCACCTGCGGCGCCTCGACGATCACGCTGATGGACATGGCGACGGGTCAGCTCGACGGCTATGTCTGCGACGGCATCGCGAGCTGGGACGTGATGGCAGCCCTGCCGATCCTGGAGAGCCTCGGCCATGCCTGCTCGCTCGACTGGTCATGCACCGCCTTGACCGACAAGATCGGTTTCGCCTGCGGCACAGAAGAGTTCCTGCAGGCGATGGCGCCTGTCATCCAACGCCACCACACGCCCCCTTCCGCCGACACCCCGCCGAACTGCGGAACCTAGCAAAGATCCGTTGCGACGAAGAAGATCTGGCTTCCGGACAAACCGGAAGCCGGGATCGCCACCCTACCGAGTCGTTAGGCGGCCGCGCTCTACCGGCCCATCGCGTAAAATTCATCGTTCGGTCGCATGCTGGTCACGTTGGCAAGGCGATTCGACATCCCGAAGAAGGCCGCGATGGCGGCGATGTCCCAGATGTCGTCCTCGCTGAAGCCGTGCTTCTGCAGATCGGCGACATCGTCGTCCCCAACCTCGTAGGCGCGTGCCGAGACCTTCATGGCGAAGTCGAGCATCGCCTTCTGCCGGGGCGTGATATCGGCCTTGCGGTAGTTGACCGCCACCTGGTCGGCGATCAGCGGGTTCTTCGCCCGCACCCGCAGGATCGCGCCATGGGCGACGACGCAATACTGGCACTGGTTGGCGTTGCTGGTCGCGACCACGATCATCTCGCGCTCGGCCTTGGTCAGGCCCTCCGCCTTGTTCATCAGGGCATCGTGATAGGCGAAGAAGGCGCGGAACTCGTCCGGGCGATGCGCCAGGGTCAGAAAGACGTTCGGCACGAAGCCGGACTTCTCCTGCACGGCGAGGATGCGTTCGCGGATGTCGTCCGGCAGCGCGTCGATTGCGGGGACCGGAAAGCGGCTGATGGCGGGTTGCATCATGTCATCGATCCTCATCTTGCGTGGATTTGGGCGGCCAGCAGGGAGAGCGGCTCCCCCCCGTCTGGCGAAATGCGGAGCTAGACGGCGACCAGCCGCTGCATCTGCTCGCGATAGTGCTCGATCGCGTCACCAGCCTCACCCTCATAGGGTTCGACCCTGACGAGGCAGGTATGGGCCGAGCACCCCTGGCCGAAGCGGGACGTGCCGATGTCGACCGTCAGGACATTCGGGTTTCCGGCGATGTCGAGGCCGCTGTTGCCGGTCGGCGTGAACCAGGCCCCCGTCGGCAGGACGACGACCCTGCGCCGGACAGTGTCGGTGAGCCGGGCCGTCGCGAGGCAGGCGCCACGCTCGTTCCAGAGCCGGATCGCCTGGCCGTCCGCGATGCCCAGCTCTGCGGCGTCCTCAGGATGGAGGCGCGCCTGCTCGCGGCCGCCGCGCTTGGCGGCCATGCTGGCCGGGCTCGTCTCGAGCTGACTGTGCAGCCGGCCCTCCGGCTGGTGCGAGATCAGGTGGAACTGTTCGGCCGCATCGGCCGCGCCGAGCCATTCGACCGGCTCGAGCCAGGCCGGGTGGGCCGGGCAGTCGTCATAGCCGAGCGCGTCGAGGGTCTGGCTGCCGAGAACGATGCGTCCGCTCTCGGTTTCGAGCGCGTGGTCCTCGGGCCGCTCGCGGAACTCCGACAGATAGGTGTGCTCGGCCTCCGTCGGGCAGCGAGCGTAGCCCTGGGCCCAGAAGGCATCGAAATCGGGCATCGCAAAGCCGAGGCGCGTGGCGGCATCCGTCCGGGTCGCCTCGTAGAGATGGCGCAGCCAGCCCATCTCGTCGCGGCCCTCGTCGAAGGTCGGTCCGACGCCCAGCTTTTCGGCGATGGCGCGGAAGATGTCGAAATCGGAGCGGGAATCGCCAACCGACGCGATCGCCTTGTGCATGGCGATGACGAAATCCGAGCGCCTGTTGCCCGCGATGTCATTGCGCTCGATTGAGGTGTTGGCCGGCAGCACGATGTCGGCGCGCTGCGCGGTGGCCGTGAACATCGGGTCCTGGACGATGATCGTTTCCGGCCGCGTCCAGGCTTCGGCGAGACGGTTGAGGTCCTGATGGTGATGATAGGGGTTGCCACCGGCCCAGTAGACCAGCCGCGCATCCGGATAAGTCCGGGTTTCGCCCTCGTAGCTGTATTCGCCGCCGGGATTGAGCAGCATGTCGCTGATCCGGGCGACGGGAATGAAGCTCTCCAGCGGCTTACGCAACTGCGGGAGCGCCGGCGACTTGGCCAGGTTGATCGGCGCCCCGACACCGCCGAGCGAGGCGTAGCCATAGCCGACGCCGCCGCCGGGAAGGCCGATCTGGCCCGTCATCGCCGCAAGCGCCAGCGCCGCCCAGAAGGGCTGCTCGCCATGATGGGCCCGCTGCAGGCTCCAGCTCACGGTCAGCATCGAGCGGGTCTCGACCAGCCGTTGCGCCAGATCGGCGATCCAGCCGGCATCGAGCCCGGTCACACCCGCTGCCCAGTCCGCGTCCTTGACCGTTCCGTCCCGGCTGCCGTCGAAATAGGCGATCAGTCGCTCCGAGCCGCTGGTGCAGCGTTCGAGGAAGGAGCGGTCGTGCCAGCCCCGCTTCAAAATCTCTCCGGCGAGCCCGAGCATCAGGGCCGTGTCGGTGTTCGGCCGGATCGGCCACCATTCGGCCTGGACCCAGTCCGGGATGTCGTCGCGCAGCGGCGAAACCAGGATGACCTTGACGCCCCGCTCGGCGATCCTGCGCAGATGGGTTTCGAGCGTGTGGCTCGCGATACCGCCAGCCTCGTTCTGCGCGGTTCGCGGCGAGAGCGCGCCGAAGACGACCAGCGTCTCGGTATGCTCGGCGACGGTGTCGAGGGTATTGGCCTGGCCGCCGCAGGCGCCGTCGTCGCCGAGTGTATGACGCAGGATCACCGGACCGGCCGCGATCGAATAGGTGTCGACATGGCCGGTATAGCCGCCGACGAGGTTCAGCATGCGCTTCAGCTGCGAGGGAGCGTGATGGAAGCGCCCGCAACTCGTCCAGCCATAGGAGCCGGCGAAGATCGAGGCGTTGCCATGGGTCTCCGAGACGCGCCGGATCTCGCCGGCGACGAGCGTGGTCGCCTCGTCCCAGCTCACCGGCACGAAACGGTCGCTTCCCCGGCCGCGGCGGTCGCTGTTCTCGCGGTTTTCCAGCCAGCCCGAGCGGACCAGCGGCGTCAGCACGCGGCGCTCCGTGCTCGCCCAGTCGCGGACCGACTGGTTGATCGGCGACGGCGATGGATCGTGCTCGAAGGGCTCGATCCCGACGATCCGGCGATCCTCGACGAGGACCGTGTAGGCGCCCCAGTGGCTGCAATGCGGGAAGCGCTGGATCGTGCTCATCCGTGCACCTTCTGCCGGCCGGTCGTCGCCGCTCCCGTTTCGGCGCCTTGAGCCTCCTCCGCCGGGGCGAAGCCCGGCAGGGCATCGGCGAAGAGCTCGCCCTGCACGCCGGCCTCGTCGAGGATCGCCGCGGTGTGCTCGCCGAAGCGCGGCGGCGCCATGCGGTAGGTGGCCGGCGTCCGCGACAGCTTGATCGGGCTGCCGGTGCCGCGATAGGCCCCGATATCGACCACCATCCCGCGGTGATGCGTATGCGGATCGGCCATCACCTCGTCGATATTGCGGACGGCGCCGCAGGGCACGCCGGACTTGACCAGGCGCTCGGCCAGCGGGCCGCAATCGAAACCGGCCATCGCGGCCTCCAGATCGGCCTTAAGCGCGTCGCGGTTGATGTTGCGGTCCTTATTGGTCGCGTAGCGCGCATCCTGCGCCAGCTCCGGCCGGCCGATGATCTTGCAGAGCGTGGCGAACTGCCTGTTGTTGCCGACGGCCAGGAAGAGCGGTGCATCGCGCGTGGCGAAGACGTCGTAGGGGGTGATGTTGGGGTGGGCGTTGCCGGAACGCCCCGCGACCTTCCCCGAGAGATAATAGTTCGGCAGATGCGGATGGAGCAGCGAGACCCCGCAATCATAGAGCGTAGCCTCGACGAACTGCCCCTTACCGCTCGATGCGCGCTCCTGCAGCGCCATCAGGATGCCGATCACGGCATTGAGGCCCGTCACCATGTCGACGACAGGCAGCCCCACCCGCAGCGGCTCTCCGCCGAGCTCGCCATTGACGCTCATGATGCCGGCGGAAGCCTGGATCGCGGCGTCGTAGCCGGGCAGCCCGCCCAGCGGTCCGTCCGCGCCGAAGCCCGAGATGCGGCAATGGACGAGGCGCGGGAAACGACGCTCCAGCTCCTCGCGGCCAAGGCCCCAGCGCTCGAGCGTGCCGGTCTTGAAGTTCTCGATGAAGACGTCGGCCGTCTCCAGCAGGCGCAGCAGCAACTCGCGCCCCGCCTCCTGCGTCAGGTCGAGGGCCATGCCGCGCTTGTTGCGGTTGAGGCCGAGGAAATAGCTCGCCGCGCCGTCGAGGAAGGGCGGCCCCCAGCCGCGCGTCTCGTCGCCCGCGGGCGGCTCGATCTTGATGACGTCGGCGCCGTGGTCGCCGAGGATCTGGCCGGCATAGGGCCCGCCGAGAACACGGCTGGCGTCGATCACCTTGATGTCGGCGAGGGAGCCGGTGCGAGAAGTCATGTCCTGTCCTGCTGGCTGTCTCGGGGAAATCCGGGCGTCACGCATGGATCTCGCGCTGCATCTGGCTTGCGAATTCGGGGTAGGTTTCGGCGAGCTCGTCCATGACCTGCCCGCGCAGGAGATCGAGCGTCGCGCGGTCCGGCAGTTCGGTCTGCGGCGGCCGGTCGGCATGTTCGAACCTGAAGCCCGTCGCGTCCCGGAGCTCCGCCAGCTCATGGCCGGGATGGAGGCTCTCCAGGGTGAAACCGGGACGGGCCTTGTCGAAGCTGAACAGGGCCTTACCGGTCAGCAGCGCCATCGGCCCGCCCGTCCGGTAGATGCCGGGCTCGCTGACGCCGGGCGCGCTGGTGAAGTCGACCTTCTCGACGAAGACGCGAGGGGTGTGTTCCTCGCGGAAGAGGATGACGCGCGGGACGACGAAATAGAGATAGGCCGAGCCGAACGAGCCCGGCCAGCGCGGCGCCGAGGCCGGATAATCGCCGATGCCGACGAGGTTGATATTGCCATGCCCGTCGATCTGGCCGCCGCCGAGGAAGAAGGCGTCGATCCGCCCCTGCCCGGCACAGTCGAACAGTTCGGCCGAGCCGTTCGTGAAGAAATTGTGCTCGACGGAGCCGAGGATCGAGATCCTCACCGGCGGCGCGCCGGCGCGCTGCTTCAAGGCGCGCAACAGCATGGCACCAGCGGCGGGAATCGGCGAGGAGGCGCCGACCGCGACATGCCGGACGCCGTCGAGCAGCCGCGCGATCGTGGTGATCAGAATCTCGCGGGGGTGGATATCCGTCATCGGGCGGCGTCCTGCATCTGCCCGGCCGGCGCCGCGGCCATGTATTCGGCAAAGCCTTCCGGCGTGCGCGCCGCCTTCGCGTAGCGCAGGATCTCGGCCGTGTCGGTCGCGTATTCGCCCCAGAGGCCATAGGGCCAGGCTCCGTGGGGAGCGACCGCGATCTCGGTCACATAGAGCGCCGGCAGAGTTCCGGCAGCGCTCATCTCGTTGCCGAGCAGGTTCTCCTCGACGATGCGCTCTACCGTCACCAGGGTCTGGTCCGCGGCATAGGCCATTGCGGCGAGCTCGCGCCGCCGCCCGATCCAGACATTGCCGTGGCGGTCCGCCATCGGCGCATGGAAGATCGCAATGTCCGGTCGTGCGGCGGGGATCAGGACGATCGGGTCGCCGTCTTCAGCGAAGGGATTGTCGATCACCCGCCAATCCGGCCGGAATCGGAGGATGTCGCTGCCGATGATGCCGCGCAGGGGCTGAAAGGGGTTGCCCTTCTGTGCGGCCATGAGTCCGGCATGGATCGCCGGGCAGGTCGCGTCCCGGACCACGACCCGGCCTTGCGCGATCGCCTGGTTGAAGCGCGGCGCGCCACCCGCTTCGCCGAGCGAAACCGCGCTGGTCTCGACCGACCGGACGAGCCCGGCGCCGACCAGCTGGTCGACCTGCAAGCCGCCGGTGGGAACGCAGAAGAGATCGAGATCGCCGGCACCATGCTCGATCAGGGCCCGGGTCATCGCCATCGAGACCCCGGCATAGTCGACCGGCAAAGCCAGCTGCATCCCCGCCTCGACACGGCGCGCCATGCCCTGCAGGTCCATCGCGTTCCTCCGTTCCGCCCGCGGCGCCGGTATCGCAATGCGGCGTCGCATTGTTCTGAATTATAGAACGATATTCTGAAAATAGCGTAGCGGCCTGTTCGTCGGGCTGTCAATACGGCCTTGGACGCTGCCCTCCCCGATCGCCCGCCGAGCGTCGCCCGACCTTGATGAGACAGCTTGACAGCGTCGCGATCAAGCTGATTATTGAAAGAAAACAGAATAGCGTTCTATATTTCAGAACACCGGAGGAAACGTGATGGCGACTGAACTGGCGTCTCTCGCCGAGCCGTCGGCGGGTGCCGGGATGTCGGAGGCGGCGCGGGCGCAGAGCTCGATCGGCGCGGGCATCGTCCTGCGCGACGTGGTCAAGACCTACGGCGATTTCCGAGCGGCCGACTGCATCTCCCTCGACATCCGGCCGGGCGAGTTCATCACCCTGCTCGGCCCGTCGGGGAGCGGAAAGACGACGCTGCTCAACCTCATCGCCGGCTTCCAGAAGCTCGACAGCGGCGCTATGCATGTCGACGGCGCGCCGATCGACCATGTCCCGACGCATAAGCGCGGCTTCGGAATGGTCTTCCAGAGCTATGCGCTGTTTCCGACGATGACGGTCGCGCAGAACGTGGCGTTCCCGCTACGCATGGCCGGCGTCGACCGCGCCACCGCGGAACGCCGCGTCGCCGAGACGCTCGAGATCATGCGGCTTTCCGAACATGCGCAGAAGACGCCCTCGCAAATGTCCGGCGGCCAGCAGCAGCGTGTCGCCATCGCCCGGGCCATCGTCCGGCGCCCGCGGGTCGTCCTGATGGACGAGCCGCTCAGCGCGCTCGACCGGCGGCTGCGGGAATCCATCCAGATCGAGATCCGCGAGCTGCACCGCGCCATCGGCAGCACCATCCTGTTCGTCACCCATGACCAGGGCGAGGCGTTGACGATGAGCAACCGCATCGCGGTGATGGATGCCGGGCGGATCGTGCAGATCGGCACGCCGGTCGACATCTACCGGCATCCGCAGAACCGCTTCGTCGCCTCCTTCGTCGGCGAGAGCAACCTGATCGAGGCCGAGATCGTCCAGCGTCGCGGCGCGACGATGGCGCTGCGCAACCGTGCCGGCTACGTCTTCGAGGCCGATGCCGGGCACGGCATCGAGGTCGGGCGCGCGACGGTGCTCGTGCGGCCGGAGCGGATCGCCATCGCCGACGGCCCCGGGCCGCACGCGATGCCGGTCACTGTGATCTCTGCGCTGTTCCTCGGCGAGATCCTGCGGATCGAGGCGCGGGCCGACAGTGGAGAGACGTTGCTGATCCGCTGCATGGATGCGGCCGGGCGGAGCTTGCCGGCGGCCGGAGAACGACTCCATGTGAGCTGGGGCGCGGCTGATTGCTGGGTGCTCGCGTGAGCGCCGCCGCGACCGACTTCGCCGGAGACAGGCGCGGGAGCCTCCTCGGCAGGCTCTCCAACCCGGCGCTACTCCTGCTGCCGGCCGGGCTCTTCCTCGGCTTCATCTACCTGCTGCCGGTCATCGACCTCTTCCGCCTCAGCGTCAGCGGGCCGACATGGTCGGTCTTCTTCGAGCGCGTGTTCTCGGTGCCGCTCTACTGGGATTCGCTCGTCCGGACGATGCAGATATCCCTGACCGTCGCGACCCTGTGCCTGCTGCTCGGCTATCCGACCGCGCTTCTCATCCGGCGCACCTCCGGCATCACCCAGATCCTGATCACGGCGGCAGTGATCCTGCCCTATTTCATCGCGATCCTGATCCGCACCTATGCCTGGATGGTCCTGCTCGGCCGCAACGGCCCGGTGAACAAGCTGCTGACCGGGCTGGGCGTCCTCAGCGAGCCTGCCCAGCTTCTGTTCAACCGCGGCACGGTCCTGCTCGGCATGACGGCGGTGCTGCTGCCGATCATGGTGCTCAGCATCTATTCCAGCGTGTCGCGCCTCGATGCGGCGCTGCCGCGCGCCGCACAGGCTTCCGGCGCCGGACCTATCGCCACCTTCTGGCGCATCCTGCTGCCGCTCACCCTGCCGGGAATGGGAGCGGGCTTCCTGCTCGTCTTCGTGGCTGCGCTCGGCTTCTTCATCACGCCGACGCTGCTCGGCGGGCCGGGCGACCAGATGTTCGCCATGCACATCGTGCAGCAGGCCGACTTCATCAACAGCGAGGGCTTCCTCCAGGCGCTCGCCGTCGTGCTCCTGGTCATCACCCTGCTCTTCGTCGGCGTCGCCGGCCATTTCCTCGGCTTCGAGTTCATCTGGGGCGGCAGCAAAGCAGACGGCGGGGCAGCGCGTGCAGCGGCCGCTCGCGCCAGCGAGGGTGCGCCGCGGCGGAGCCTTCTCAGCGGCATCGCCGACCGGATCGGCTGGCCCATCCTGCGGCTGCTCGGCCGGCTCAGCCCCGCTTGGGGAAGCTGGACCGTCTTCATTCTGGCCGGAGCGGTGATCGCCACGCTGATCCTGCCGATCCTCGTGGTGATGGTGATCTCGTTCAGCAGCGCCTCCTTCCTCACCTTCCCGCCGCCGGGCTTCTCGCTGCGCTGGTACGAGAAATTCTTCTCCGACCCGAACTGGATGGACGCCTTCTGGCATTCCACGGTGATCGCCGCCGCGTCGGCCGTGATCTCGGTCGTGCTCGGCGCCTCCGCCGCGATGGGAATCGTGCGCAGCGAGATCCGCGGCAAGTCGATCATCATGCTCCTGCTCGTCAGCCCGGTGATCGTACCGCCGGTGGTGCTCGGCCTTTCGCTCTACAGCCTGTTCCTGCGCTTCGATCTGGTGGGGTCGATCTGGGGCCTGGCCTCGGCGCATGCGATCGGCGGCATCCCGCTCGTGGTGATCATCGTCTCGGCTGCGCTCCAGAGCGTCGACCGGCGTCTCGAACAGGCCGCCGCCCTGCATGGCGCGTCCCCGCTCACCGTCTTCCGCACGGTGACGCTGCCGGCGATCGCGCCCGGTCTGGCAGCCGCAACCTTCTTCGCCTTCCTGCACTCGTTCGACGAACTGGTGCTGTCGCTGTTCCTGTCGAGCGCGCAGCTCAAGACGCTGCCGCTGATGCTCTGGGCCGACATCAACTACCAGCTCAACCCGGTCCTGGCGGTGGTCTCCTCGCTCGAGGTCCTGCTGGTCGTGATCGGGCTCGCGCTCGCGGGCCCGGTGCTGGCGCGAACGCGCGCCGGCGCCTGATGCATACTCAATGAAAAAGAGAGGGAGGAAAGATATGGTGCAACGTATGAAGATCTGGCGGGTGCTCCCCGCCCTGGCGGCGATGGCGCTGCCGCTCGGCCTGGCTCAGGGCGTATCGGCCCAGAGCAAGGAGGTGATCGTGCAGGACCCGGGCGGCGCCTATGGCGAAGCCCTGCGCAAGATCATGTACGGGCCGTTCGAGAAGGAGACGGGCATCAAGGTGGTGACCGTCCAGGAGGCGCGCAGCGGCCCGCGGCTGAAGGCCCAGGCCGAGGCCGGCAAGGCAGCCTGGGACCTCGCCTTCATCTTCGACCAGGAGACCAAGATCCTCGGCGATTGCTGCCTCGCGGACATCGACTACAAGAAGCTTTCCGAGCCCGCGCAGAAGACACTCGCCGTGATGCCGGACAATCTCAAGCGCCCCAAGGGCGTCGCGCTTCAGGTCATCGGCGTCGGCCTCGCCTGGAACAAGGACAAGTACAAGGCCGGCAGCGAGCCGCAGAGCTGGGCCGATTTCTGGGACGTGAAAAAATTCCCGGGGCGGCGCTGCATGCCGGCCTGGTCCCGCTTCACATTCGAGGCGGCGCTGATGGCCGACGGCGTGGCCAAGGACAAGCTCTATCCGATCGACATGGACCGGGCGCTGAAGAAGCTCGCCGAGATCAAGCCGCATGTGACCAAGTGGTGGACCACCGCCGCGCAGCCGCCGCAGCTCCTGCTCGATGGCGAGGCCGACATGTGCATGGCCTATACCGGCTCGATGAGCAAATTCGCGCTCGAGGGCGCGCCGGTCGCGATCACCTGGAACCAGGGCTTCGTCTATTACGACTTCTTCTCGATCCCGAAGGGCGCACCGAACTACGAGAACGCGCTGAAGGTCCTGTCCTGGCGGCTCGACCCCAAGCGCGCGGCCGCACTCACCTCCAGCTTCCCGGTCGCACTGCCCTCTTCCGTCGTCTTCGACGCGGCCGATCCGAAGGTCAGCATCTATTGGGCGAACAACCCGAAGAACCTCGCCCAGGCGATCGAATGGAGCCCGGACTACTGGGGCGCGCCCTCGCCGGACGGCCGCGCAACCAATGAGGAACACGGTCAGGAAAAGCTCAACGCACTGCTGGCGAAGTAGCCGGCCCCGGAAACGGCCGCCGGCAAGGCGGCCGTCTTCCCGCGGAGCGCGGCCGGGAATAGAGATAACCAGGTTCAGGAGACCGGGTTTACACGATGGACAAGGCGTTCACGAAGGGGCTGCGGCTCCTCGAGGTTCTGGCGCGCAGCAACAAGCCTCGCGGGATCACGGATCTCGCGAAAGAGCTCGCATTCACGAAGAGCAACGTACACCGCCTGCTCGCGACCCTGCAGGCCCAGGGCTTCGTCCGGCAGACGCCGCCGAACAGCACCTATGAGCTGACCCTGAAGATATGGGAGCTCGGGAACAACGTCGTCCGGCGCCTGGACCTGGTCTCGATCGCCCGCCCGGCGATGGAGCGCCTGGCCCAGGCCACCGGGGAGACCGTCCATCTCTCGGTGCTCGACGACACCGACGTGGTCTATGTCGACAAGATCGAGAGCAAGCATCAGATCAGGGCCCATACCAGCGTCGGCATGCGCGCGCCGGCCTTCGCGATGGCGACCGGCAAAGCCATGCTGGCACACGAATCCGATGAGGCGCTCGATCGTTTCCGGCCGCTCTTCAAGCGCTTCACCGCGACGACGCGGGTGACGCCCGAGGAGCTCATGGCCGATATCCGGCAGATCCGGCAGCAGGGCTACGCCATGGTCCTGCAAGGCGAGTGGCGCGACGGGATCGCGGCCTGTGCCTGTGCGGTCCTCGGTCGGGCCGGTGAAGTCGCCGGCGCGATCGGCATATCGGGCCCGGACTCGCGGCTGAAACGCAAGGAACTGAAGCAGTTTTCGGAAGACGTCCGAGAGGCGGCGCGCTCGATCAGCGCGGCGCTCGGCCATCTGCCGGGACAGTGAGAACAGCCAATGTGCCGCGAGCCGGCGCATCCCGCGAAACGAAATCATCGCAACAGCGACAGGGTCGAACCATGAACGATAGCTTCCGGGCCATGATGATCGTCGATCACGACGGGCGCCCGCGCGCGGAGTTCCGCGATCTCACGGTGGCGGACCTGCCCGACCACGACGTGCTCGTGGCGATCTCCTTCTCGACGTTGAACTACAAGGACGGCCTGGCGATCAGCGGCAAGGGCCGGATCGCGCGGCGGCTGCCGATGGTGGCGGGGATCGATCTCGCCGGAACGGTGGTCGAAAGCCGCTCGCCCGACTGGAAGCCGGGCGACAAGGTGCTGGTCAATGGCTGGGGCCTGTCCGAGACGGAATGGGGCGGCTATGCGCGCTTCCAGAAGCTGAAGCCGCAATGGCTGACGCGGCTGCCCGACGCCTTCAGCTTCGAGGAGGCCATGGGCATCGGGACCGCCGGCTATACGGCGGCGCTGTGTGTCGATGCACTCGAGGACTGGGGAGCGATTGTACCCGGCGGGCGCGAGGTGCTGGTGACCGGCGCTGCCGGCGGGGTCGGCTCGACCGCGATCAGCCTGCTCGCCCGCAAGGGCTACACGGTCACCGCGGCGACCGGCAGGCCGGAAACCCATGCCTACCTGTCGGAACTCGGCGCCACCGGGTTCGTCGACCGGGCGCTTCTCGCGGAAAAGGGCGGCGCACTGCAGAAGGAGCGTTGGGGTGGCGCGGTCGATTCCGTCGGCTCGACCACCCTGGCCAATGTGCTGGCGCAGACGGCCTATGGCGGGGCGGTCGCTGCCTGCGGACTGGCGGGCGGCATGGATCTTCCGGCGACCGTCGCGCCGCATATCCTGCGGAGCGTCAGCCTGCTCGGCATCGACAGCGTGATGGCACCGGCCGGCAAGCGGGAGCGTGCCTGGAAGACGCTGGCCGCGCATCTCGACAAGGCACAGCTCGGCCGCATCGCCCGCGTCGAGCCGATGTCGGCCCTGCCGGCGCTGGCGGAAGAGATCGTCGCCGGCAAGATCCGCGGCCGCGTGATCATCGACGTCACCCGCTGATCGGGAAGTTCGGGACGCGCCTCGGCACAGACGAGGCACGTCTTGCCGCAATCATGGAATGCTGTTCTGACATAGGGAACGCGATGCAATGACCAGCCGGGACGACCGCGAGTTGCGGCAATCCATCGTCATGGCCTGCCGCGAGATGACCGCTGCAGGCATCAACCAGGGCACGTCGGGCAATATCAGCGTTCGCGTCGATGACGGGATCCTGCTGACGCCGTCCGGGCTGGCCTATGACCAGATGATGCCTGAGGACATCGTCTTCATGGACTGGGACGGCGGCTGGACGGCGCGGGAGGGCAACGTCCCCTCCACGGAGTGGCGTTTCCACCTCGACATCCTCAAGGCGAAGCCGGAAGCGAACGCGGTGGTCCACGCCCACCCGACCTACTGCACGACCCTGGCGATCATGCATCGCAGCATCCCCGCGATCCACTACATGATCGCCGCCGCCGGCGGGAACGACATCCCCTGTGCACCCTATGCCCAATACGGCACGGCCGAGCTTTCGCGGCTGGCGCTGGAGGCGCTGGTCGATCGGCGCGCCTGCCTGCTCGCCCATCACGGCCTGATCGCGACCGGGGTCAGCCTGCGCAAGGCGCTGTGGCTCGCGGTCGAGGTCGAGACCCTGGCGCGGCAGTATCACGGCTGCCTCCAGATCGGCACGCCGCCGCTGCTGCCGGACGAGGAGATCGACAGCATCCTCAAGCGCTGGGGCCAGTACGGCCTGCGCGAGCGGAAGCCGCACGGCTCCTCACCGGCCGCCGCGGGCTGACGCACTGCCGTCGCCGTCTGCCTTCGCCACCACCCTCCTCCCGCCTCCACCGTCCGAGAAAACTGCCATGTCGCCCACCCATGATGTCAGCGTCTGCGGCTCCTACATCCTCGATATCCTCGGCGTGCCCGTGAGCGACATTCCGCCGGGCGGGACGCGCTACCTGATCGACGAAATCCGCCTCACCGTGGCGGGTACGGCGGGCGGAACCGTGGTTCCCTGCGCGCGGCTCGGCCTGAAGGCGCTCGCGGTCGGCGCAGTCGGCGCGGACGAGAAGGCCGATTGGGTGCTCGATGCGCTGCGCCGCGACGGCATCGACGTCTCGATGATGGAGCGCATGGCCGGCAGCCCGACCTCGGCCACGATCCTGCCGATCCGGCCGGACGGGTCGCGCCCGGCGCTTCACGCCCGCGGCGCCTCCGCTCGCTGGCGCATCTCGGCCGCCGCGCAGGCCCGCGCCTGCGAAGGACGCATCGTCCATCTCGGCGGGGTTGGCTCGCTGCTGGCGATGGATGGGGAGCCATCGCGGGCACTGCTGGCCGATGCGCGCAAGGCTGGCCGCACCACGACGCTCGACCTGATCTCGGCCCGTCCGGAGACCCTGGCGCTGCTGGAGCCGCTCCTGCCCGAGGTCGATTTCTTCATGCCGAGCATCGACGAGACGGCCGTAATGGTCGGGACGCATGATCCGGCCGCCTGCGCCCGCTTCTTCATCGAACGGGGCGCGGGAGCCTGCGCGATCTCGCTCGGCGGCGAAGGCTCCTTCGTGATGACGCGGGATGGCCGACACTTCACGATGCCGGCCTTCGAAGTCCCGGTGCGCGACACGACCGGCTGCGGCGATGCCTATTCCGGCGGCTTCATCGCCGGGCTCGTCCGCGGCTGGGAGCTGACCGAATGCGCCAGGCTCGCGACGGCGACGGCCGCGCTCGTCGCCACCGGCCTGGGTTCCGGCGCCAACCTCGTTTCCTTCGACGAGACCGTGCGGGCGATGAACAGCCTACCGGTCCGCAAGGCCGCCTGAGAGCGCCGGGCGCTGTGACCTCTTTCCCATCTGAAGCGAGAACCGACATGACCAGACACGCCATCGTGACGGGTGCCAGCCGCGGCATCGGCCGGGCCATCGCCCTTGGACTTGCCGAGCGCGGCTATGACCTCGCGCTTACCGATATCGGGCCGCAGCAGACGACCCTCGCAGCGGTCGCCGGCGAGATTGCCGAGAGGGGCCGGCGCTGCGTCACTATCACGGCCGATGTCAGCAATCCCGAGGATTGCCGCCGCTCGGCCGAAGAAGCCGTGCGCGGGCTCGGCCATGTCGATGCCCTCGTCAACAATGCCGGCATCCTGAAGCTCGCCTCGATCGAGGAGCTGACGCCCGAGCTCTGGGACACCACCTTGGCCGTCAATGCGCGCGGCGTGTTCCAGATGACGCAGGCGCTGATCCCGCATATGCGCGAGCGGCGCTACGGTCGTATCGTCAATATCGCCTCGCTGGCCGCGCGTACCGGCGGGCCGGGCCAGTCCCATTACGCCGCGTCGAAATCGGCGGTGGTCGGCTTCACGCGCGTCTCGTCGATGGAGCTCGGCCAGCACGGCATCACCGTGAACGCGGTCTGCCCCGGCATCATCCAGACCGAAATGGGGATGAACAACCTGCGCGATCCCGAGCGAGTCGCCTATTTCGAGAAGGTCACCGACCTGCACCGCCTCGGCAATCCGGAAGACGTGGTCGGGCCGGTCGCCTTCTTCGCCTCGGACGACGCGGCCTTCGTGACCGGACAGGCCCTCAACGTGGATGGCGGCATCTTCTACAGCTAGAGCGTTCCCGGTGTGACCTCCTGACGGATCGAACACAGCGAGAGCAACAGTATCCATGACATCGACGCCTTGCTCGGGGAGGAACGGCTTGGAGACCAGCTTGTCTCCGTTTTTCGCGAGCTTCCCGACTCGTCGATCTGGCGGTGCTCGCCGTGCGCCTGTCGCGCGGCGAGCCACCTCCCCATCACGCGGGACCTGGCGCGGCATGTCCCAGGCCCCATGAACGCTTGGACGTCGCAGGTGTCGTCGATCCCGGCTAGCGCCGACCAGCGCGCGCGACGCACCGCCATGGTGCTCGGAAAAGGAAAACACGCCACCGCCGCCCGATGTTCGGACGTCTGTGGAGCATCTGGTCCCTTGCGACCCGCCGGAACGGAGCCGGAGATTGCGACGAGGCTCCGCTCCCGCCCGACACACAGCTGCACGCTCTCCCAGCCCTGCTCTCGGGGAACGGGCGATCTTCGCCGTAACGCCTCATTCCAGCGTGCGGCTTCCGGCGGAGCCGAAGGCGCTCTCCGACGTGATGGCAACACCATCTCCGAACGAAAGCTCTTCAGCGTACCTACACGCCGGCGCAGATCGCCACCGCGGCCAAGGCTCCCGAGACCCGAGGAAGGGTCGATGAACTCGGGCTGCGAACGAAAGCGGCTCACAATTCCGAAACGGCCGGCCCGGCGTTTCCGAACTGAGGTGTCCCGAGATTTCTGAGAGGATGAAAAAATGAGTATCTTCAGAGAGATACATAGCGCGGGCGACGGGGCTCGAACCCGCGACCTCCGGCGTGACAGGCCAGAAATTGCTTAGTGTTTCCAATGCCTCATTACATATTTTTCAAGCGGAGTGAGACGATACCCAACGAAAAGTGCAAGCACATCAGCTCTCCGTTCCCGGCCTTTACCAGCCTTTGTTCCGGACATCCGAGCCAAGCCCGCTCGCCAACAGCGAAGCCGCTTGCGTCCCATCAATATACATTATATTAAAATATATATTGAAACTCGAACCGGCACCTCAGATGAGCACCATTAAAGTCAGCGACCGGCTGACGGTCGCAGGCCAACCCGACCTTCCGTCACTGTCTGCTCTCGCCTCGCAGGGCTTCGCCGCGGTGGTTAACAACCGGCCCGACGGCGAGGAAGCCGGACAGCCCGGCCATGCGGCGGAGAAGGCCGCCGCCCGGAGCGCCGGCCTTTCCTATAGCTTCATTCCCGTCACGGGGGCGACGATCACCGCCGCCGACATCGATTCCTTCCGAAGAGCGGTCGCGGAGGCGAAGGGGCCCGTCTACGCCCATTGCCGCAGCGGCACGCGCTCGCTCACGCTCCACGTCCTGGCCGAGGTGCTCGACGGCCGCATGAAGCCCGAGGAGATCGAGCCCTTCGGCCGGACTCATGGCCTCGACCTCTCCGCCGCGGTCAGGTGGCTTGCCCGGCATGCCGCGCAGGTGCCGCAGGTGACCGGCTTCTACGAGCCGCGCACCGGGAGCATCCAGTATGTCGTCGCCGATCCCCGGACGAAGCGCTGCGCGATCATTGATCCCGTCTACGCGTTCGACGAGAAATCCGGAGCCACCGCCACCGATCCGGCCGACGACATCCTCGCCTTCGTGACGCGCGAGGGACTAACGGTCGAGTGGATCCTCGACACGCATCCGCATGCCGATCACTTTTCGGCCGCGCATTACCTCAAGCAGAAGACCGGCGCGCCGACCGCGATCGGCGCGCATGTCACGGCCGTCCAGAAGCTCTGGCAAGCGATCTACAACTGGCCCGAGCTGAAGACGGACGGCTCGCAATGGGACCGGCTCTTCGCCGAAGGCGACAGGTTCAGGCTGGGCGATCTCGATGGCCGCGTGATGTTCTCGCCCGGCCATACGCTGGCATCCGTGACCTATGTCATCGGCGATGCGGCCTTCGTGCACGACACCGTCTTCATGCCGGATTCCGGCACCGCGCGGGCCGACTTCCCAGGGGGCAGCGCCCGGGCGCTCTGGGCCTCGATCCAGGCCATCCTCGCCCTGCCCGACGAGACCCGCCTGTTCGTCGGCCATGACTACGAGCCCGGCGGCCGCGCCGCGAAATGGGAAAGCACGGTCGCCGAGCAGAAGCGCTCGAACCCGCACCTTGCCGGCATGACCGAGGACAAATTCATCGCGTTGCGCGAGGCGCGCGATCGCACGCTGCCCATGCCGAAGCTGATCCTGCATGCCCTCCAGGTGAATATCCAGGGCGGGCGCCTGCCGGAGCCCGAGGCGAACGGGCGGCGCTATCTCAGGTTCCCGCTCGATGCGCTGGAAGCGGCGCGATGGTAGCGGATCTGCAGCGCCCCGCCCTGGCGGCGTCGCCACCTGCGGCCCTCTCGCCCGCGGAGATGGCAAGCCGGGCCGAGGAGGTCGCCGGCCTCCTCAAGACCCTCGCCCACCCTGCCCGGCTGATGCTCGCCTGCAAGCTCGCCGAGGGCGAGTACGGCGTCGGCGAGCTCGAGACGATGCTCGGCATCCGCCAGCCGACGCTGTCGCAGCAGCTCGGCGTTCTGCGCGAGGCCGGCATCGTCGCCACCCGCCGCGAGGCGAAGCAGATGTTCTACCGCCTGAGCGAGGATAAGGCCGCACGATTGATCGAAGCGCTGTATTCGATCTTCTGCCACCCGGAGGAATCACGATGAGCGCCTATTGGGCTCCCTTGCTTGGTGGGATGCTGATCGGAGCGTCCGCCATGGCATTGCTGCTGGTCAACGGGCGTATCGCCGGCATCAGCGGGATCGTCGGGCGCCTGCTCGGCGGCGGGCAGGTGCTGATGAACGGCGCCTTCGTGCTCGGCCTTCTGTGCGGGCCCGCACTTTACGGGCTCATGTTCGGAAAGCCCCCTGCGGTTACCCTCTCCACCTCCTGGCTGCTGACGCTGCTGGCCGGGCTCCTCGTGGGCATCGGAACCCGCATGGGGGCGGGCTGCACGTCAGGACATGGCATCCTCGGGCTCGCCCGGTTCTCGAAGCGCTCGATCGCGGCGACCGCAACCTTCCTCATCGCCGGCATGGCCACGGCGACGCTGATGGAGTTTCTGCCATGAACCAGCCTGCAGTGCTGCGCATCCTGGCCGCGGTCGCAGCCGGCGCGCTGTTCGGCTTCGGCCTGTCGCTGTCCGGCATGGTCGATCCGGCTCGCGTCCTCGGCTTTCTCGATCTCGCCAGCGGGCATTGGGATCCAAGCTTGATGTTCGTACTTGGCGGTGCGCTCATCGTCGCAATACCCGGCACAATGCTGCAACGTCGTCTGCGGCGGCCGCTGCTCGACGACAGCTTCCACCTGCCGACGCAAACGAAGATCGACGGACGGCTCGTTGCCGGCTCGGCCCTGTTCGGGGTCGGCTGGGGGCTTGCCGGTTTCTGCCCCGGCCCAGCCGTCTCGGCGCTGTCGCTGGGGCTGGTGCCGATTTTTCTCTTCGTCGTGGCGATGGCGACCGGAATGATCCTGCACGACCGTGTAATCGCTCGCTGGCTGCCGACCGGTCATTGAGGCGGGATAAAAAGTGCCTTCAGTGGCGCATCTCGAAGAGGTTCCATGCCTGAGATCGCTATCCATCTGACCCTGCTCGCGATCGCGTTCGTCGGCACTGTTGCGGGGCTCGTCGTCAGCTATCTCGATGGGGCGGTTTCGGGGAATCTCATCTGGAGTGCAGCGACCATCCCCGTCGCCGCGGCGCTGGCGATTTCGATCCTCCGCGACCTGTTGATCGGCCGCGTTGGCGTCGACGCCATTGCGCTCGTGGCCATGGTCGCGTCCATCGCCATGGCCGAGCCGCTGGCCGGAACCGTGGTCGCGATGATGTACTCGGGCGGAAACCTGCTCGAGGACTATGCGCGGGGCAAGGCGGAACGGGAACTCCGTTCGTTACGGGATCGCAGCCCGCGGATCGCCCATCGTCGGGAAGCAAGAGGACTGGTCGATATCGCTGCCGACGAGGTCGTTCCCGGGGACGAGCTCCTGGTTCGCGCAGGCGAATTGCTGCCGGTCGATGGCGAGCTGCTTGATGCACGAGCCAAGCTGGACGAGTCCGCCGTGACCGGCGAGCCGCTGCCGGAATCACGATCGAAGGGCGACTCCCTTCGCAGCGGCACGGTGAATGCTGGCGAAGCCTTTCGCTACCGCGCCGCCGCCGCTGCGAAGGAGAGCACTTATGCCGGCATCGTCCGGATGGTCGAAGCGGCGCAAACCGCGAAAGCCCCCTTCATCCGCATGGCTGACCGGTTCGCTCTGCTTCTGCTGCCGGCCACTTTGCTTGTCGCCGGGATGGCCTGGTGGCTGTCCGGGGATCCCATCCGCGCTCTTGCCGTTCTCGTCGTAGCCACGCCCTGCCCTCTCATCCTGGCAGCTCCGGTCGCCTTCATCGGCGGGGTCTCGCGTGCGGCACGTTCCGGCATCCTGATAAAGGGCAGCTCCGCCATCGAAGCGCTCGGGCGCACTCGCACGGCGATCTTCGACAAGACGGGAACCCTGACCGAGGGCGGAGCGCGGCTGGTCGCGCTGCACACCGCCCCTGAGGTAGACGCAAACGAAATCCTGCGTCTCGTGGCCTCGCTGGAGCAAGCCTCCCATCATGTGCTGGCCGAGACGCTAGTTCGGCTCGCCCACCAGAAGGGGCTTCCTCTCTCGCACCCCTCCGACGTCCGCGAATATCGAGGCTCGGGTCTTGAAGGGACAGTGGACGGCCGTCATCTCCGGGCTGGCTCCCGAAACCTGGTGCTTGGAAAGGCTCCACTTCCGGACTGGATTCCATCAACGGAGGAAGGCCACAAATCCTCCGGCGCCCTCACGATTTTCGTGGCCGTCGAGGGAAGGGCTGTCGCTCTCCTGACCATGGCCGACGCCATCCGCCCCGACGCTACCGAGACACTGAGACGCCTGCGCGAGATCGGCGTCGACCGCGTTCTCATGGTAACGGGCGACGATGCCGAAACGGCCGCAGCGGTCGCGGCTCAACTTCCCATCGACGAAGTTCGGGCGAATTGCAGTCCTGCCGAGAAGGTCGCTGCGATCAAGGCGGAAAGAGTTCATCAGCCGACGATGATGGTGGGCGACGGTCTCAATGACGCCCCTGCCCTCGCGGCGGCCGATATCGGCATAGCGATGGGCGCAAGAGGAGCCACTGCCTCGTCGGAGGCGGCGGACGTCGTGATCCTCGTCGACAAGGTCGAACGGGTGGCGGAAGCCGTCGCGATCGCGCAACGGACCCACCACATCGCGCGGCAGAGCATTGTTGTCGGTCTCGGCCTGTCGGGCGTCGCCATGGTCTTCGCGGCCTTCGGTTTGATCCCTCCTGTGGCGGGAGCCCTCCTTCAGGAGGGCATCGACGTCGCGGTCATTCTCAACGCGCTTCGCACCCTCATCGACGGTCCCGAACGTCCCGGTTCTCGGGAGCGTCGCAGCGCTTGACGCGTGCCGCCGATGGTCCGCGATCTCGGCCATTGACCGACCATTCAAGGCGGATGTCCAATCTCTGGCAGAAGCTGTCGCCGAAGGTCATTTGCCGCCGGCTCACGCCGAGGAGTTGCTTGCAAGGGTCCTCACCTTGCTGATTGCGGGCTTCGATATTCCTGTCGGCCTGAAATTGGTAGCCGCCTTGAAGCCCTCCCTTGGGGCCCCTTTCCCAACGACCGTTCTTCTCGCCCGAGCTCAGGGAAAGGCGATGGCGATTGAGCCGGAAGGCATGAAATTGAATGACGTTCGGGAGTGCGCCGAGAACGCCGGAGGGCTTGCACCGAGCGCAGCGGACGCGATCCTGCAGAGCGCTGGATTTCACTCGGCCCCTACGAGCCGGTCCACGGTTTGGTCGCGGAATGTGCCGGCGAGCTCGTCGGCCTCACGCACTACATCTTCCATCGCAGCACCACGATGATCGGGCCGACCTGCCATCTGCAGGACCTGTTCACGCGGGAGGTCGCACGGGGCAAGGGCGTCGGCCGGATGTTGGTCGCTGGCGTCTGCGAGCGTGCGGGCCATGCCGGTGCCGGGCGCGTCTACTGGCACACGCATGAAACCAACGCGACCGCGCGCAGGCTCTATGACGATGTCGCCTTGCGGTCCGGCTTCATCGTCTATCGCAAGGATTTGGCCTGATTCCGGCGCTATCCACCCGCCTGGGGGCGCGCAATCCGATCGGTGCGCGCGCGCTCGAAACTGCGCCGCACGGCGCTCGATGGGCGAGAGTTCGCGCGTCCCGCTCGAAATCGGGGCCGTCACGGGCTCCAACACGAAACGGGAAGCGCGCAGCCTTGCCGTCACTTTGCAGCGGCCCCGCTGACGGCCGGCCTGCTGCGCGGCAAGCCTCCATTCAGAACGAGATGGGCGACGAGCCCGATGACCAACCCCCAGAATGCCCCGCCGATCCCGAGCAGCTTGATGTTCGCTGCCGAGGCCAGGAACGTGATGAGCGCGGCTTCGCGGGACACCGGATCGGCCATCGCTCCCGCGAGGCTGCCGCCGATCGTGCCGAGCAGCGCCAGGCCGGCCAGCGTGGTGATGAAGGTCGCCGGGAAAGCCATGAAGACGGCAGCCAGCGTGACACCAAATACCCCGACGAGCACATAGAAGCAGCCCGCCGCGATGCCCGCGATCCAGCGCTTCGACGGATCGATATGAGCTTCCTTGCCCGTGGCGATCGCGGCGGTGATCGCTGCGACATTGAAGGCATGGGATCCGAACGGGGCCATGATGAGCGAGCCGAGGCCAGTCACGGTGACGATCGGGTTGGCGCTGGTCTTGAAGCCATCGTTTCGCAGCACGAGCATCCCCGGCATGTACTGGCCGCTCAATGTGATCAGGAACAACGGCAGCGCGATCGACAGGAGCGCATTCAGCGAGAAAGCCGGCATCGTGAAGACAGGCATTGCGAAGGCCGGCTTCAGCCCCGAAAGATCGACCCGTCCCTGCACAAGCAGGAAGCCCAGTCCGATGATCAGGATGCCGACCACGGCATAGCGCGCCGAGAAGCGCTTCAGCACCACATAGGCGCCGATCAGCAAGCCGACGAGCACCGGATCGACGCTCGCGCCGCCGAATGCGCCGATGCCGAACTGCAGCAGGATGCCGGCCAGCAGACCCGAAGCGATGCCCGGCGGGATCAACCGGATAACCTTCTCGAAACAGCCCGACAGCCCCAGCACCACGAAGGCCGCAGCCGAGATCATGTAGGCGCCGACGGCCTCCGCATAAGGCGTGGTGCCCAGCGCGGCGACGAGAAAGGCCGCCGCCGGCGTCGACCAGGCGGTGATGATCGGCTCACGGTAGCGCCAGCTCAGAGCGATTCCCGTCAATCCCACGCCGATCGAGACCGACCAGACCCAGGACGCCGTCAGCTCGGGGCTCAACCCTGCGACCTTCGCAGCTTGGAAGACCAGGATGAAGGTGCCTCCATAGTTGACAATGACGGAGATCAGGCCCGCGACGACCGGGTGCGGCAGGTCACTCAAGCGAATGGAAGACGTTGCAGTGCGAGGCGACATGATCCTGAAAAGACCTCCTGGAGCTCGGGCAGCACGCGACGGCGAGCCGGATTGACACATAGCCAGTGAATGGCCCGGTATGACCCTCCATTTTGCTCAAGAGGTTCAGACCATTTGTTCAAGCATTCCCAGTTGGAATCCGCGAAGGCGTGGATCGCTCATCCCGCTCATGCGGCCATGCCCCTTCACGAACGAATCCAGCGCGCCATCCGGCAGTTGATCGTCGATGGGGCGCTTGGGCCAGGAAAGCCCTTGCCGGCCTCGCGTGCCCTTGCCGCATCGCTGGGTGTGTCGCGGGATACCGTCGAAGCGGCCTATGGCCGGCTTCATGCCGAAGGCTTCATCGAGCGCCGTGTCGGCAGCGGCAGTTTCGTGGCGCAGATCTCGGAATTCACGACCGGCCATCGGGCCGTTCGACGGGAAGCGTTGCTGCGCCACCAGGCCCCCAACCTCAGCAAGCGCGGAAACGCCATGTTCAGCAGCGGCGGGGTGCGCGAGATGCTGTCGCCTCGGCCCTTTGCGCCCGGGGTTCCGGAAACCCGGGCCTTTCCGCTTCCGCTCTGGGAGAGGCTGGAACGGCAGGTGCGCCGGGAAGTCGGCATCCAAGCCCTGGCACATGGCGACCCGCAAGGAAGCGAAGCGCTGCGCCGCGCCATCGCCGACTACGTGAATCTCGAACGCGGCGCGCGCGCGACGGCAGACCGTGTGCTGATCCTCACCAGCTCACAGCAAGCCATGATGCTGTGCGCGAGCCTGTTACTCGATCCCGGCGACCGGATCTTCATCGAGGACCCCGCCTATTACGGCGCACGCAAAGGGTTCGACGCAGCCGGGCTGGAATGCGTCCCGATCCCGGTGGACCCGCAGGGAATAGCCGTCGAGCAAATTCTGGCCGAACCACGCAAGGCGAAGGCCGTTTCGTTGACGCCGTCCCATCAGTTCCCGACCGGCGCGACGCTGGCACTGGATCGGCGCCTGGCCTTGATCGAGTGGGCCAGGCGACATCAGGCCTGGATCATCGAAGACGATTACGACAGCGAATTCCACTATGCCGGGAAGCCGATGGCCTGCGTGCAGGGGCTCGATCGACATGACCGGACGATCTATATCGGCACCTTCACCAAATCTCTCTTTCCAGGCTTGCGGATCGGCTATGCCGTATTGCCGCCGCAGCTGGTGGAGCCGATGACCGTCGCGCGCACTCTCCTCGACGGGCATTCCGCCCCGATGGCCCAACTCACTCTGGCCCGGTTCATCGAAGGCGGACATTTCGGCGCCCATATCCGCACCATGCGCGGCATCTATGCGCAGCGCCTCGATGCGCTTGTCTACCTTGTCGAAACGTACCTGTCGGACTTTATCGAGCCCCGCATTCCCGTCGGCGGGCTGCAGATGCCCTGCTTGCTGAGAGGGGGTCTATCCGAACGCAGCGCCATCGACGCTGCGCGGCGTTCCGGCGTCGAGCTCCTGGGATTGTCGGCGCTTCATGATCGAAGCGATGCTGCAGCCGGTTTCCTGATGGGCTTTGCCGCCTATACGCCCATGGAGATCGAGATCGCGGTCAGGAAGTTGGCGGCAGCATTCCGGGCCGTCGCCAAACCATAGCGCCAATTCGGGCGCAGCAGCCTTCCACGCGAACGGCCCGAGCGCCATTCCGTTTCAGTTTTCGATGACGCAGGTCATCCGACAGTAGCCGAGAGCTGGCCATGGTTTTCGTGAGTCACATCCAGGCTGCGACAATACCGTCTCCGGGGCTTCAGCCGAAACTCGACAGTCAGGCCAGGTGCCGGAGCCAGTTCGCCAGGCTGCCATCGCCCGCTTCGAGCGACGGTGACAGGCGCAAATGCGCGGCGTCGCGCGGCGCGATGCCGAACTGGGCCTTGAAGGCGCGCGAGAAGGCATCGTCGCTCGAAAAGCCGAACTGACGCGCGATCTTGCCGATGCCGCCCCTTCCGCGCGCCGAAGCATTGAGCGCCAGGCGCGCGCGCGCCAGCCGGCGCTGGCGGATATAGTCGGAGACGCCGCCAATCGGGGCGAAGAGGCGATAAAGCGCCGAGCGTGACAGGCCGAATGCACTGCAGAGCATTCTGGCATCCAGAGCGGGATCGCCGATCCGGCGGTCAATGAAGCGGCAGATCATCGCCACGCTTGCCGCCAACGTTGCAGGGGCGTCGCTTTCGCACATCAGCGCGGGCGACAGGCAGGCCGAAAGCAGTTGCGCGCTGGCCTTGGCGATATCGGGGGCCGCCGCCGGCTCGAGCGTGGGTGCTGCCTTCAGCAGGCTGCGCAGATGGTCGCCCGCCAGCGAGCCGAGCGGGCTTGCCCCGGACAGAACGGCGCCATGCACGCGGTCCAGACTGCCGGCGTCGAGCGCAAGCAGGCTGCGCGGCAACACCAGGTTGACCGCCCGCATGTCGGTGGCATGAGAGCGAACCGGGCGGGACAGGTCGAAAACCAGGACGTCGCCCGGGCCGGCATGGACTTCTTCGCCATCCAGGTCGAGCGTCGTATAACCAGCCTCGTACCTCTGGATCAGCAGGTGATCGACGCCGACCGCACCGATGAGGCTTTCCGAGCGTTCATAATGCTGGGCGCTCGTCGCCACCTGCCCAACCAGGGCCGTGCTCAGGTGGTGCCGATCGAGTTCGGCATGGAAACCGGCGTCCCAGTCGCCCGCGAGCGGCCTGACGTCGAAGATCGGTGCAATGGTCTCACGCCAGCTCCCGAAAAGCTGGCGCGCCTGATCGCCTTCCCTGCCCATCGCCAGCCTGTCCCCCTCGCGCAGCACCGCCCGTTGCCAGGCATCGGCGACGTTTTTTCTAGACGAGAGAGAGCTGCGATAACGTAAAGAGGCCGCTCGCAGAGTGCTGACACGCCGCCCCGGATGATTGGGACGCAGCGTCGCCTCTCCGTCGTCTCCCCGGTTTTCATTCCATGTTACGCGCCGATCGACCAGTCCACGCCTGCTGGACGACGTTGACGAGCCTTGCCTATGCCGACCATCGCCACGCGCCGCGTCCTTCGTCGCTTCGCCTTCCTCAGCGCGACCGCGGCATCGCTTCTTGCCGCTCTCATGCCGGTTGTCGTTTCGGCCTCGGACCTGCCCTCGCTGCCGGACGCATTCTTCGGCCGTCCCGCCCGCAATCTCCCGCGTGCCGCCATGGCACCGGCGCCCGCGTATTTCGTGACACCCGAATACAACGCCAATTACGGTCTCGCTCAGATCAACGCCGCCGACGCCTATGCGCTTGGGCTCAGCGGCAAGGGCGTGCTGGTGGCGGTCGTCGACAGCGGCATCGAACTCACACATTCCGAATTTGACGGCAGGCTCTCGCCGCTATCGCGCAATTTCGGCTTCGACCTGCCAGACCCGACCGACATCCTCGACCGGGACAGGACGTCGCACGGGACCCATGTGGCCGGGACGATCGCCGCCGCGAGAGACGGCAATGGCATGCACGGTGTCGCCTACAATGCCGAGATCCTGGCCTTGCGCGCGATCGTCCCGGGCGGCGGAGACATTGCAGCCGCCATCCGCTACGCGAGCGAGAAGGGCGCGAAGGTCCTGAACGGCAGCTACGGCCCGTCCTATCCCTCGCCTACCCTGCCGGACGGCAGCCCCAACCCCGACTACACCGTCGTCCCGATCCAACCCTACCATATCGACGGCACCTCCGCCGAAGTCTCGGCGATACGACAGGCCGGCGCTTCGGACATGGTCATGGTCTTCGCCGCTGGCAACGAGCGCGAGGACCAGCCGGTGATCGCGCGCAATCCGACGGGAGCGGCCTTCTACCCCGCGATCCGTCCGGAGAACGCCGGCAAGAATCTCTATGTCTTCCTCGACGGCAATGACGACCAGATCAACGCGAGCCGCCTCGATTATTCGGATCTCCAGCCCTACACGATCGCCGTCGTCGCGGTGGATCGCGATCGCCGGATCGCGTCGTTCAGCAACTATTGCGGCATCGCCGCCGCCTGGTGCCTTGCGGCGCCCGGTGTCGGCATCCTCTCGACCGTGACCGCGGCCAATGGCAGCTCTCCGACCGAGCCGTATAATCTGTCCAGCGGAACCTCGATGGCCGCTCCGCATGTGGCAGGGGCAGCCGCCCTCGTCCGCGAAGCATTTCCATTCATGACCGCGCCGCAAGTGGTCCAGTCCATCCTCACCACGGCGACCGATCTGGGCTCGCCCGAGATCTATGGCTGGGGCTTGCTCAATGCTGGCAAGGCAGTGCGCGGCCCCGGTCAGTTCGTGCAGACCTTCGATGTCGACACCAAGGGCTATTCGGCGACCTTCGGCAACGACATCACCGGCGTGGGCGGACTGGTCAAGCGTGGCGAGGGCCGCCTCGAACTGAGCGGCCGCAACACCTATGCCGGCGGGACCGCCGTCACGGGCGGCACGCTGGCGCTGAATGGCTCCGTTGCCTCCGCGGTCACGGTTGGCCAGGGGGGCACCTTGCGCGGCACCGGATCGATCGAGGCCGGCCTGTTCAGCGCCGGCACGGTGATGCCCGGCAACTCCCCCGGAACGTTGTTCGTCAAAGGCCCCGTGAATTTCGGCGGCACGAACCGCTTCGTGCTCGACATCGACGGGACCGGCACAGGCAGCGGCGCGGGCAACTATTCGCGTCTCGTCGCACAGACCACGTCGGGGCATGTCACTGTGGCCGGACGGATCGTCCCCGTGCTGCGTGGCATTGCCGGCGATGCCAGCAACAGTTTCATCCCTGTGTCCGGAAACGCCTTCCGGGTGCTGGTGGCCGAGGGCGGCCTGAGCGGCAGTTTCAGCGGGCTGGATCAGCCGGCCGATGGCTTGCCTGCAAACACGCGCTTCGACGCGCTCTATGGCGCCACCGGGCTGTCGCTGGTCGTGACGCCCGGCTCTTATGCCGCCCTCGCGGGCCTGAACGGCAATGCTTCATCGGTCGCAAGGGCACTCGATTCCGTGCGGCCGGCCGCAGGGACGCGCCCGGATGCCGCTCGGCAGGAGGTATTCGATGCACTCTACACAGCTGGGTCCGGCGCGCTTCCCGGTGCGCTGAGCTCGCTGTCGGGGCAGAGCTATGCCGATGCCCGCCTGGCGATGGTGAACGCCCAGCGGACGGTCAGCGCAGCCCTCGACCAGCGCCTGACGGCCGGCTGGTCTTCCCGATACGACCGGCTCACCGGACTGGGAGCAACGGGCTATGCCAGCCTTGGCAGCACTCCGGCCGAACCCGGGCGGGTGCAGCCGGCCAGGGAAGGCGCGCTCTGGGGACAGGCTCTCTACGGTTTCGGTCGCACAGGAGGCGATGCCAACGGGATGGGCTCGAGCTTCGGGCTCGCCGGTGCCGTAATCGGCGCGGAAACCGCCGCCTTCGGGGCCGGAAAGATCGGCGCCGCCCTGGGATACACCCGCTCGAACGAAGATCCGAAGGCCGATGCCGCTGGCCGCGTCGCGCTCGACCATTACAGCCTGGCGACCTATGGCCGCGCCGATTTCGGTGCCTTGACCCTGCGCGGCTCGATCGGCGCCAGCTATGGCAGAACGGATATTCGCAGGACGGTCCAACTCGGTAACGCTCAGCGGACCGCGCATGGCGAGGCCGACAGCTACGGCTTCTTCGGGAATGCCGTCGCCGGATATCGCCTCGCCACCCTGGCCGGCCTCGATCTCTCGCCCGAAGCCGGGATCAGCCTGCACCACTCCCGGCAGGATGGTCTGACCGAGACGCAGGCCGGAGCTTTCGCGCTCACCATGCGCGGTCAAAACCAGACTTCCGCGCGTTCCCTGGCTGGCGCCCGGCTGTCGACCTCCCTGGCGGGCGACGCGAAGCTGCGCCTCGACCTCAAGGCCTACTGGTCTCACGAGTTCGCCGACAACGTCGCGGTTCTGCAGGCGAGCCTGCTGGGTGCGAGCGTCGTGACGCGAAGCCCGGGCGCGGCGCGGGACGGAGCGGTGATTGGCGCAAGCCTGTCGGGCTTCGTCACCCCGCAGATCGAGGTGGCCGGCTCCTACGACGGCGACCTGCGCCTGGGCGCCACGACCCACCGCTTCTCCTTCCAGGCGATGACCCGCTGGTAGGCCAACCGGAGATGCCCATGCTTCCCCCCTTCGGACGACGCCTGCTGGGTGCCGGCCTGCCCGCTCTCCTCCTCGCCTGCATTCTTGGGGCGATGCTGTGGCACCAGCATCGTAGCGTCGAGCAGGTCGCATCCCGCAGCCGCGAGGAGCAGATGCGGCTGGTCGGGACCTTGCTCGGTTCGAGCTTCGATCAGGCCGCCAGGTTCTCGCTCTCGCTCGCCGAATCCTTCGCGCGCAATGCCGAGATTCGCGACGCGCTCGCCGTTGAAGACCGCACGCGGTTGCAAGCCCTGTCCCAGGACGCCTACCAGTATCTCAGCCGGCAGGCGAACGTGCAGATTTTCGGCTTTCACGACAAGGAGCTGCGTTACCTGCTGCGCATGCATCGCCCTGATCAGCATGGTGACGACATATCCGCGTTCCGGGCCATGATCGTCGCAGCCAACCGGTTGCGGCGCGCCCAGACCGGAATCGAGATCGGCATCGCCGGCATCGGCATCCGCGGCGTCGCGCTGGTCCAGCGTGGTGCTGAATTCTTCGGGACGATGGAGGTCGGGCTCGACCTTCGGCCGCTGATCGAGCTCGTCAAGACGGCGACGAACAGCGAGATCGCGATCGTGGCTGCCGCCTCCCTCACCGGCGTCGCGCTCGATCCGAAATTGCCTGCGGCCAGCGGCCTCAGCATCATGGCATCGACCGACGACCAGCTTTTCCTGGACCTGCTGCGTGCCCGGGGGACGCAGCCGCAACGGGATATCGAGTTCGGCCGCAGGCAGATCGGCGAACGCAGCTACGCCTTCATGAGCCAGCCATTGGTCGACTTCTCGGGCAAGCTGGTCGGAACCGTCCTGATGCTCAAGGAAGAGGCCCGGTCCGACTGGCGCCGCCTGAACACCGAGCTATGGGTCATCGCGCTTTGCGGGGGCATTCTGGCCTTTGTCGGCTTTCTCGTCTTGTCGCGCCCGCGGCGGGCCGTTTCATGATCGGCCGCCTGCTTTTCGTCCTCCCGATCCTCCTCGGCCTGGCTCAAGGCGCATGGGGCGAGGACAGGACGGGCAGCGGCAAGACTACGCTGCCGGAGGCCTCCGGCCTGCCCGTACGGGTGCATGTCGCGCTGCGCGTGCTCAATATCCTCGAGGTCAAGGAAGTCTCCGGGCAGGGGCGGTTGCATCTCGAATTGACGCAGCGCTGGCAGGACCCGCGCCTTGCCTTCGACACTGTCGCGCGCGGCCTTGCCCGTGAGGATCGGGTCGGCGAGGAGGCCGACGATCATCTCAAGACCATCTGGTCGCCCGGCCTCGCGCTCGACAACCAGATCGGTGACAAGGACGCCCGCATCGTCGCCCTTTCCGTGCATGCCGATGGCGAGGTGGTGTTGATCGAGCGCTTCGAAAGCGATTTCCGCTTTCGGATGAACATGGATGCCTTTCCCTTCGATCGGCAGAATCTGACGATCGGGCTCTCGCTTCCGCGTTACGCGCAGCAGGAGGCGATCGTCCTGACGACGGAAGCCGACCGCCCCTTCTCCGGTGTCGAGGATGCGCTCTCGGTCGTCGACTGGCGGCCGGTCGGCCTGCGCTTCACCAACGATCTCGCGATCGGCTGGAATGCGCGCTCCTATTCGCGCCTCAACGCGACCGTGACGATCGCACGCTATGCGGAGCGCTACCACCTGCGCATCTTCGTTCCCATCATCGCGGTACTCGCGGTCTCGCTGTTCGTACTGTGGTCTCCGGGTTTGAAGGAGCAGGACAAGGGAGGCCTGATCTTCTCGTCGCTGCTCGCCCTGGCCGCGATCAGCTTCACCTTCGAATCCTCGTTTCCCGGCTCGATCTCCCTCAATACCCCCGTCGCCGAGATGATTTCGCTCGGATACCTCTACCTCGTCGCGGTGCTGATGTTCGAGATCGCGCTGTCGGTCGCAATTGCTCACCCCAGCTTCCGCTGGCGCGATCAGGCCGCCGATTTGCGCTGGCATCTGCGCTGGGCTGTGCCAGCTATGATGTTGATCATCTGCATCGGCGCAGCGGTCCGCGCCCTGCCTGGATAGTTCCGCTCAACCACCATCGCGCTCTCAAGACTCGCTCGAAGAGCGCGCGGCCCGGAAGGCTATCCGAAATCACGTCATCAAGGCCTGGCGAGCTCTGTGGGTCCGAATGGCCGCTATGGGCTAACGCGCCAACATTCCGCACGCGAGGCTGTGGTACGACTGCCAAGGGCGGCAAACCACATCAGCCAACTGTTCAAGACGCGGAGAGATTCGGATTACCGGAAGAACAGCCTCGCGGAGGACTTCAGAGACATCCGCAACCTCGTCTTCGCGAACGCCCCGCGGACCCTGATGGACATCCGTCGATCGGACGCTCCGGAGGCTTCCGCCGGCGAAGTCGACCCGAAGGCGCTCTCCGATGTGATGGGCAACACCATCTCCGAATCGAAGGCGCTTCAGCGCACCTACACGCCGGCTCAGATCGCCACGGCGGCCAAGGTTCCCGAGACTCGAAGGAAGGGCCGACGAGCTCGGGCCGCGAACGAAAGCGGCTCATAATTCCGAAATTGCCGGTCTGGCGATTCCGAACCGAGGCGTCCCGAGATTTCTGAGAGGATGAAAAAAATAAGTATCTTCAGAGAGATACATGGCGCGGGCGACGGGGCTCGAACCCGCGACCTCCGGCGTGACAGGCCGGCACTCTAACCAACTGAGCTACGCCCGCGCTGGGCGGCTGAGGCATTCGCCGTCAGCGACGTGGTGAGTATTGCCCCCGGCCCGAAGTGTCAAGCGAGTGTCGCCGGCAAAATCACATCTGGGGAAAAATATCCTCGACCTCCCCTATTGGTCGTCTGCGCCGGCCCCGTTTTCCGGCGATGCGAGGCAGGGATCGAGCAGGATGTGACGCCTGTCCTGGCGGCTGTATCCGCCCCGCAGGACCGCTTTATCGCCCGGTTTGAGATCGTTGGCGCCATAGGTCACGCAGAGAACCCGGACGCCCGGCTCGGCGCAGACCGCGACATACCAGAGTGCGCCGTCCGTCCGGACGAGGCTCACCGTTCCCGCGATCGCCATGTCGACACGCGAATCGGCGGGAATCGAATCGGGAAGCTGTGCCGTTATGGATTCGCAGCTCGCCGGCTTGCCGGGTTGCTCGGGGTGCGAGAAGGCCGGGCGACCGGTGAAGAAGGAATCGGGCAGCAGTGTCTGTGCCGCGCCCTGCCCCGAGACCAAGGCGAGCCCGACACAGGCAACGGCACCCGCGTAGCTCAGGACAGGACGAGGGCGGGTCGGGCTGCGCGTCTTCATGGCACCGGCAGGGTGACGATGAAGATGGCGAATTTCGGCCTCTGGGCGACGTTTGCTGGCGGCCTGCCCGACAACGCTTGCGATGCGGCTGCCGAGGCCTTAAACGCGACCACGTGGGGCGGTTAGCTCAGTTGGTAGAGCGTCTCCTTTACACGGAGAGGGTCGGCGGTTCGAGCCCGTCACCGCCCACCATCATCCCGACATTGACGGTATCCGGCGGTCAGGAGCGATCCCTGCGCCGCTTGGCCGCGGCATCAAGCCGAACAATCCGGCGGATCGCTTCGTCGACCCCGCTCGCACTGACCAGCTTGAGCGGGTCCAGTGAATGGACGGCCTGCGCCAGCGCCTGCCGCACCGGCGCGGGGAGGCTATCGAACGCCGCCCAGCGATCCGGCGTCAGTCGTCGCTTTGGAAAGCGCTGCCGCTTCATGACATGTCGATCGGATTCGCTTGCGAGGAAGCTCGATCAAGATGACCGTGGCCAGGTCCGCCGACAATGACCGGCGCTGCGCCTAAACGAAAACCGCCGGCGCTTGCGCGCCGGCGGCTGGTTCTTTCGAGACCGGAGGTCAGTGGGCGACGAGACCCGCTGCGTCGTCGTCCGTGCCCTTGGGCAGCGGGGCCTTGAGATCCTCCTCCCAGACGATCGGAACCGGCTGGCGGGTCAGCGCGTGCTGGAGCACCTGCTCCATGCGCGCGACCGGGATGATCTCCATGCCGTCCTTCACCGACTTGGGAAGGTCGATCAGGTCCTTGGCGTTCTCCTCGGGGATCAGCACCTTCTTGATGCCGCCACGGAGCGCCGCCAGGAGCTTCTCCTTCAGACCGCCGATCGGCAGCACCCTGCCCCGCAGCGTGACCTCACCGGTCATGGCGACGTCGCGATTGGTCGGGATGCCGGTCAGGATCGAGACGATGGTGGTCGCCATCGCGATACCGGCCGACGGGCCGTCCTTCGGGGTTGCCCCTTCGGGAAGGTGGACGTGGATGTCACGCCGGTCGAAGAGCGGCGGCTCGATGCCGAAATCCACGGCCCGCGAGCGGACATAGGATGCCGCCGCCGAGATCGATTCCTTCATCACGTCGCGCAGGTTGCCGGTGACGGTCATGCGGCCCTTGCCGGGCACCATGACGCCCTCGATCGTCAGCAATTCGCCGCCGACCTCGGTCCAGGCCAAGCCGGTGACGACACCGACCTGATTCTCCGTCTCCGCCATGCCGTAGCGATAGCGTGGCGGGCCGAGATACTCTTCCAGCAGCGGCTCATCGACGACCACCTTGGCCTTCTTGCCGAGCACGATGTCCTTCACGCCCTTGCGGACCGTGTTGGAGATCTCGCGCTCGAGATTGCGGACACCGGCCTCGCGGGTGTAACGCCGCACCAGGGTCTGCAGGGCGCCGTCAGTGATCGACCACTCCTTGCCGTCGAGCCCGTGCTTCTTGATCGCATTCGCGATCAGGTGCTTGCGCGCGATCTCGGTCTTCTCTTCCTCCGTGTAGCCGGCGATGCGGATCACCTCCATGCGGTCCAGAAGGGCCGGCGGGATGTTCAGCGTGTTCGCCGTCGTCACGAACATCACGTTCGACAGGTCGTAATCGACCTCGAGGTAATGATCGTTGAAGGTCGAGTTCTGCTCGGGGTCGAGCACCTCCAGCAGGGCCGCCGACGGATCGCCGCGGAAGTCCTGGCCCATCTTGTCGATCTCGTCGAGCAGGATGAGCGGATTCGAGGTCTTGGCCTTCTTCATCGACTGGATGATCTTGCCGGGCATCGAGCCGATATAGGTGCGGCGGTGACCGCGGATCTCGGCCTCGTCACGCACGCCGCCGAGTGACATGCGTACGAACTCGCGGCCGGTCGCCTTGGCGATCGACTTGCCGAGCGAGGTCTTGCCGACGCCCGGAGGGCCGACGAGGCACAGGATCGGGCCGGCGAGCTTGTTGGCGCGCTGCTGCACGGCGAGATATTCGACGATGCGGTCCTTGACCTTGTCGAGGCCGAAATGATCGTCGTCGAGCACCACCTGGGCGGCGTTGAGGTCCTTCTTGATCTTCGAGCGCTTGTTCCAGGGGATGCCGAGCATCCAGTCGAGATAGTTGCGCACCACGGTCGCTTCCGCGGACATCGGCGACATCTGGCGCAGCTTCTTCAGCTCCGCCGTCGCCTTGTCGCGGGCTTCCTTGGTCAGCTTGGTCTGGGCGATGCGCTCTTCCAGTTCGGCCAGCTCGTCACGGCCTTCCTCGCCGTCGCCCAGCTCCTTCTGGATCGCCTTCATCTGCTCGTTGAGATAGTACTCGCGCTGGGTCTTCTCCATCTGGCGCTTGACGCGCGAGCGGATGCGCTTCTCGACCTGCAGCACGGACATCTCGCTTTCCATCAGCGAGAGCACCTTCTCCAGGCGGTGGGCGACGTTGGTGATCTCCAGCACGCCCTGGCGATCGGCGATCTTGACCGCGAGATGCGAGGCGACGGTGTCGGCGAGCTTGGTCGGCTCGTCGATCTGCGTGACCGCGGCGACGATCTCGCCCGAGATCTTCTTGTTGAGCTTCACATAGCTCTCGAACTCGCTGACGACCGAGCGGGCGAGCGCCTCGACCTCAACCTTCTTGCCCTCTTCCTCGGCAAGGCCGGTGGCCTCGGCCTCGTAGAAGGATTCGCTGGCCGCATAGGACGAGGCCTTGGCGCGGCCGACGCCCTCGACCAGCACCTTCACGGTGGAGTCGGGCAGCTTCAGGAGCTGCAGCACGCGGGCGAGCGTACCGATCTCGTAGATCTCGTTGGGCTGCGGGTCATCGTCGCCGGCGTTCTTCTGGGTCGCCAGCAGGATGAGCCCGTCCGTCTTCACCACTTCCTCGAGCGCGCGGATGGACTTCTCACGGCCGACGAAGAGCGGGACGATCATATGGGGGAAAACGACGATGTCGCGCAAAGGCAGAACCGGGTAGGTGCCGGTCTCGCCTGTGACGAATGGAGCGCGGGGCGTCGAGCCAGTCATGGCAGTTCCTTTGCAGTTGCGCCCGGCGGACCCCCAAGATGGGCGGAGCGATCGGACGTGTGCGGCCAAGGCGACCATTCGCCTCTCCGCCCTCGCGCATCGCACCCTATGAGGCATGCGACTCTCGCAAGTGCACCTAAAGTGGAGACTTCCTCGCCGGCTTTCAAGCGAGGTATCCGGCTCATGCACCGCTGTCCTGCAGCAGACGAAGGACGGATACCGCGACGTCAGGCGGTTCAATCTCGCGCAGGGCTGCCGCGATGCGAAACCGCGTCAGCCGACCAGATTAAAAACGCAAAACGCGCGCCAAGGGGCGCGCGTCCTGTTGTCGCAATGCAGGAGAGATCAGGAGGCCGAGGCCGTCTTCGTCTCATCCTCGCGCTCCGCGTAGATGAAGAGCGGACGCGCCTTGTTCTCGACAGCCTCAGGGCCGATCACGACCTGCTCGACGCCTTCGAGACCGGGCAATTCGTACATGGTCTCGAGCAGGATGCCTTCCATGATCGAACGCAGGCCGCGCGCGCCGGTCTTCCGCTCGATCGCCTTGCGGGCGATCAGGCTGACGGCCTCGTCGGTGAAGGTGAGCTGGGTGTCCTCCATCTCGAACAGGCGCTGATACTGCTTGACCAGCGCGTTCTTCGGCTCGGTCAGGATGGTCTTCAGCGCCGGCTCGTCGAGATCCTCCAGCGTCGCCAGGACCGGCAGACGGCCGACGAACTCGGGGATCAGGCCGAACTTCAGGAGATCCTCGGGCTCGACCTGACGGAAGATCTGGCCGATGCGGCGATCATCCGGGGCCTCGACCTTGGCGCCGAAGCCGATCGAGGTGCCCTTGCCGCGGCTCGAAATGATCTTGTCGAGACCGGCGAAGGCGCCGCCGCAGATGAAGAGGATGTTCGTCGTGTCGACCTGCAGGAATTCCTGCTGCGGATGCTTGCGCCCGCCCTGCGGCGGCACGGAGGCGACGGTGCCTTCCATGATCTTCAGCAGCGCCTGCTGGACACCCTCGCCCGAGACGTCGCGGGTGATCGAGGGGTTGTCCGACTTGCGGCTGATCTTGTCGATCTCGTCGATATAGACGATGCCGCGCTGCGCCCGCTCGACATTGTAGTCGGAGGCTTGCAGCAGCTTGAGGATGATGTTCTCGACGTCCTCGCCGACATAGCCGGCCTCGGTCAGCGTCGTCGCATCGGCCATCGTGAAGGGCACGTCCAGGATGCGGGCGAGCGTCTGCGCGAGCAGCGTCTTGCCCGAGCCGGTCGGCCCGATCAGCAGGATGTTCGACTTCGCCAGCTCGACGTCGTTCTGCTTCGTCGCGTGCGAGAGGCGCTTGTAGTGGTTGTGCACCGCCACGGAGAGCACCTTCTTGGCGTGCTCCTGGCCGATGACGTAGTCGTCGAGGACCTTGCGGATTTCCTTGGGGGTCGGCACGCCGTCCTTCGACTTCACCAGCGCGGATTTGGATTCCTCGCGGATGATGTCCATGCAGAGCTCGACGCATTCATCGCAGATGAACACGGTCGGGCCCGCGATGAGCTTGCGAACCTCATGTTGGCTCTTGCCGCAGAAAGAGCAGTAAAGCGTGCTCTTCGAGTCGCCGCCGGGCTTGTTAGCCATCCGTCCATCTCCAGTTCGGGAGCCGGAAGCCGCATCGCCTGCAGCCGTCGTCTCTCCGTCATACTTAAGCGCTCAGATCACGATGATTAGGTTAACGGCCCGTTCCGGTACATTCGGATACGCAGGGCCGGCCCAAGCCGGATCAGAATGGAGCGCCAGTCCGCTCACCCCCGGCCCCATGCAAACACGGGGCCGTCCCTCATTCAATATGGGGGCTCGGATGAGCCGGGCCAACCCACAGGATCGCGAGCGCCCGATCAGGCCTCGGCCTCCGGCCGGCGCTCCATGACCTTGTCGATCAGGCCGAACTCCTTGGCCTGCTCGGCGGTCATGAAATTATCGCGTTCCAGCGCGGCGTGGATGTCCTCGTAGGAGCGCCCGGTGTGCTTCACGTAGATCTCGTTCAGCCGCTTCTTCAGGCTCTCGACTTCCCTGGCATGGATCAGGATGTCGGTGACCTGGCCCTGAAAACCGCCGGAGGGCTGGTGAACCATGATGCGGGCGTTCGGCAGGGCGAAGCGCATGTCCTTGGCGCCGGCCGTCAGCAGGAGCGAGCCCATCGAGGCGGCCTGGCCGATGCAGACCGTCGTCACCGGGCAGCGGATCAGCTGCATCGTGTCGTAGATCGACAGGCCGGAGGTCACCACGCCGCCGGGCGAGTTGATGTAGAAGGAGATTTCCTTCTTGGGGTTCTCGGCTTCGAGGAACAGGAGCTGCGCCACGATCAGCGACGCCGAGTAATCCTCGACCGGGCCGGTCAGGAAGATGATGCGCTCGCGCAGCAGGCGCGAATAGATGTCGAAGGCGCGTTCGCCGCGGCTCGACTGCTCGACCACCATCGGGACGAGATTGTTGTAGGTCTCGAGCGGATCGCGAAGCATGGATCTGTCCTTGAGGTGAAGGCGCCGGGCAACCGGCGAAACATCGAATCGGCAGCGTTTAGGAAGCCACCCACATAAGCACGGCAATCGCGACTGAAAAGGGAAGCGCCGCCGGTCGCGAAGGCCGGCGGCGCGATAGCTGTCGTTAAGGTTGCCGTGAGGCTCAGGCGGAGGCGTCGTCGGCCTTGGCTTCGGCCTTCTTCGTCTTCTTGGCGGCGGCCTTCTTCGGCTTGGCCTCGGTGGCTTCCTCGGCGTCGTCGTCGGCGTAGAGCGCCTCGCGCGAAACCGTCTGGTCCTCGACCTTCACCTGGCCGAGCAGATGGTCGACGACCTTCTCCTCGAAGATCGGGGCGCGGATTTCAGCCAGAGCCTGCGGGTTCTTGCGGTAAAAGTCCCAGACCTGCTTCTCCTGGCCCGGGAACTGGCGGGCGCGCTCGATCAGGGCCTGCGTGACCTCGTCATCCGAGATCTGGACCTTGGCCTGCTCGCCGATCTCGGCCAGCACGAGGCCCAGACGCACGCGGCGCTCGGCGATCTTGCGGTAGTCGGCGCGAGCGGCGTCCTCGGTGGTGTCCTCGTCGGCGAAGGTCTTGTTGGCCTGCTTCATGTCGGCCTCGACCTGGCTCCACACGCTGGCGAACTCCTGCTCGACCAGGGTCGGCGGCAATTCGAAGGTGTACTTGCCGTCGAGCGCGTCGAGCAGGCCCTTCTTGAGCTTGCGGCGCGACTGGGCGGTGAAGTCACGGCCGATCTGCTCGCTCACCGCTTCCTTGAGCTTGTCGAGCGATTCCATGCCGAAGGCCTTGGCGAGCTCGTCATTGATCTCGATGGCGTCCGGGCCCTGCACGTCGGTGACGGTGACCTCGAACTCGGCCGGCTTGCCGGCGAGGTTCTCGGCCGCATAGTTCTCGGGGAAGGTCACCTTGACGGTGCGGGTCTCGCCGGTCTTGGCGCCTTCGAGTTGCTCCTCGAAGCCCGGGATGAACTGGCCGGCGCCGAGATCGAGCGGGATGCCCTCGCCCGTGCCGCCGTCGAACTTCTCGCCGTCGAGCGTGCCGACGAAAGAGATGATCAGGCGGTCGCCCTTCTCGGCCTTGGCCTTCTCGCCCTTCGAGGTGTAGCTGCGGTTGCCGGAAGCCATGCGCAGCAGCGCGGCGTCGACATCGGCGTCCGGAACCTCGGCGACCGGCTTCACGAGCGAGACGTCCGAGAGGTCGGCGAGCTCGATCTTCGGGAGAACCTCAAGCGCGACGGTGAAGGCGAGATCGCCCTTGGCTTCCATCGCGGCCTCGATCTCTTCCTTGTTCTCGGGGAAGCGGATCTGCGGCTCGAAGGCGAGCTTCAGGTTGTTGTCGGCGACGATCTTCTGGTTCGCCTCGTTGACGGCGTTCTGCAGCACGTCGGACATGACCGAGCGGCCATAGAGGCGGCGCAGATGCGCGACCGGCACCTTGCCCGGGCGGAAGCCGTTGATCTTGGCCTTGCCCTGGAGGTCCTGGAGGCTGCCATCGAGCCTGGACTTCAGGTCGGCGGCGTTCAGCACCACCTGGAATTCGCGCTTGAGGCCCTGGGACAGGGTTTCGGTCACGTTCATTTTTCTACCGCCAACAGCTCGTTTACGTCTCAATGTCCAAAGCGCGACGCCGGTTCCGACCGCCGCCGCGCTCGCGAAAAACTAGACCGATGGTGCGGGCGGAGGGACTCGAACCCCCACGACTTTCGCCGCTGGTACCTAAAACCAGTGCGTCTACCAATTCCGCCACGCCCGCCGGCCGATAGCGCTGCGCGCGAGCAAACGCAGCGCGGCCATCGTCAAGCCGCAGGCCTATACGCATTTCGGCCGGGCCATGCAGCAAAAAAATGACGGTTCTGCAAAACAGGCCGCCCACAGCGCATTTCGAAGCCAGGGCGGGACCGGCTCTCGCCAGAACCGGCCGGCCGGATTATGCGATAGGCCATGACGAAGCCGCCCGCCACCGCCCGCCTCTCGCTCACGCGCCGCCATATGTTGGCGGGGCTCGGCGGCGCCGGCCTGATCGCGCCCTCGACGGGTTTCGCGCAAACACCGGTCTCGCCCGCCAAAGCCCTGGCCGAGCCGCAGCGGCAATCGCTCATCGCTGCCCCGACGAAGGCACGCCTACGCCCCTCGCCGCCGGTCGATACGGAAATCTGGGCCTTCGATGGCGCGACGCCGGCCCCGCCCCTGCGAATCAAGCAGGGCGAAACGCTGGCCGTGAAGCTCGAAAACAAGACGACCGCACCGCTCGACCTGCACTGGTACGGCCTGCGTGGCGAGGCCGAACGCGATGGCGCCGCCAGCTTCACGCGCCCGCCGATCGCGCCCGAAGAAGCCGGCGAGTTCCGGATCACGCCACAAGATTCGGGCACCCTGCTCTATCGGCCGCTCCGGGCCGGTGGCTCATCCGAGCCGGCGGGCCGTGGCCTGAGCGGGCTCGTCATCGTCGAGGAGAAGGAACCGCTGCCCGTCGATCTCGACCTGCCCGTACTCGTTACGGACTGGCTGATCGGCGACGACCAGGCGATCCAGCCTTTCGTGCTGCAGGGCAACGCCTCGGCCTCGGCCGGGCGGCTCGGGAGCTGGCTCACCGTCAACGGACGCTCGCCGCCGCTGCCGATCTCGGCGCGCCCCGGCGCACGCATCCGCCTCCGGCTCGCCAATGCCTGCAACGCCCGGATCATGCGACTGCGCTTCGACGGCGGAAAGCCGACCGTGATCGCCGTCGACAGCCAGCCGACCGAGAGTTTCGAGCCCGTGCGCTCGCAACTGCCCTTCGCGCCGGGCACGCGCTACGACGTCATCCTCGACCTGCCGATCGAGGTCGGCGCCGCCGTCAATGTCAGTGCCCTGATCGGCGGCGGGCTACCTTTGGTCCGGATCGTGACGGCGGGCCAGCCACAGGTGCCGCCGGCTGCGGCGCCGGCCCTCAAGCTCAACCCTGCATTGCCGCTCGGCGTGCGGATGCAGGACGCGCTTCGCCCCGAACTCCTGATCGAGGGCGGCGCCAAGCTCACCGAGGATCAGAAGCTCGATTTCACCGGGCTGGACCTCGCCAGCCCGTGGCGGGTCAATGGCGGCACGGGCTCGTTCGAGGGCAAGCCGCTGTTCAGCGTCAAGCGCGGCACGCCGATCGTGATGGCGATCGACAACCGCACCGCCTTCATCCAGCCGTTCCACGTCCACGGCCACAGCTTCCGGCTGCTGCATCCGCTCGACGACGGCTGGGAGAACTATTTCCTCGACACCGTGCAGATTCCCGAGCGCAAGAAGCTGCACATCGCCTTCATCGCCGACAACCCCGGCCGCTGGCTGATCTCGTCGACGGTGCTGGAGCGCTTCGACCTCGGGCTGTGGAGCTGGTTCGAGGTGATGTGAGGTTGCCTCCCCGTCATTCCGGGGCAGGCCGAAGGCCTGAGCCCGGAACCCATGAACACCGCACTACCGTCGTGATCGTGCTTGTCCCGACCATCCACGTCTTCGCTGGTCGAAGGCCGTGGTTAAGACGTGGATGCTCGCCACAAGGGCGAGCATGACGAACTGGAACTGCGTCGTGTTCATGGGTTCCGGGCTCGCCGCTACGCGGCGCCCCGGAATGACGGCAATGGTTCAGCGGCTCATAGCCCCAGCCGCTCGACCACGTCCTGCACGATCGCGTCCTTGCTGTCCTCGACCGAGACGACGAGTGGGCGCTCGTCGTCGCCCGGCTCTTCCAGCGCGGCGAACTGGCTGTCGAGCAGGGCTGGCGGCATGAAATGGTGCTGGCGGGCGGCCATGCGCCGGCCGATCAATTCGCGCGAGCCCTTGAGGTAGACCAGCGCTACATCCTGCCGGTCGCCGACGATCACCTGCCGATAGGCGCGCTTGAGCGCCGAGCAGGTGACGATGCCGTGCTCGCCCTTGGCCCGGAGATCGTCGATCCAGGCGGCGATGGCCGCGAGCCAAGGCTTGCGGTCGTCATCGTTGAGCGGCGTGCCACCGGCCATCTTGGCGACGTTCTCAGGGGGATGGAAGGAATCGGCGTCGCGGAACGGCCAGCCGAGGCGCTCCGCCAGCCGCTCGCCGAGTGAGGTCTTGCCCGAGCTCGCGACGCCCATCACGACGATGACGGCCGGGCGGCCGCCGCTTGTTGCCTCTGCCACTGCTTCAGCCCTGCTTCTTGGCTTCGACATGGCCGCCGAATCCGGCGCGCATCGCCGAGAGGATCTTCTCGCCGAAGGTGTGGTCGACGCGCGAGCGGAAGCGCGCGAACAGGGCCGAGGTCAGCACTTCGGCCGGGGTCGCCGTCTCGACGGCGGCATCGACCGTCCAGCGGCCCTCGCCCGAATCCGAGACGTTGCCGGTATAGGAGGAGAGCTCCTCGTCGGCGGCCAGCGCCTCGGCCGTGAGATCGAGCAGCCAGGAGGTGACGACCGAGCCGCGACGCCAGACCTCGGCGATCTCGGCGGTATCGAAATCAAAGCCGTATTCGGCCGGCAGGCCTTCCTTGGCCGAGGCGTTGCGCAGGAGGTCGAAACCCTCAGCGAAGGCCTGCATCATACCGTACTCGATGCCGTTATGGATCATCTTGACGAAATGGCCGGCGCCGGTCGGGCCGCAATGGAGATAGCCCTGCTCGCTCGTCGGGTTGCGACCCTCGCGATGCTTGGTCGGCTCGATGTCGCCCTTGCCGGGCGCCAGCGTCGCGAAGATCGGCTCCAGCCGGTCGAAGGCGGCCTTATCGCCGCCGATCATCAGGCAATAGCCGCGATCCAACCCATGGACCCCGCCGGAGGTGCCGATATCCATGTAATGGATGCCCTTCGCACCCAGCTCCTTGCCGCGGCGGACATCGTCCTTCCAGAAGGCATTGCCGCCGTCGATCAGCGTGTCGCCGGAAGAGACGAGGCCGGCCAGTTCGGCCAGCGTCGCCTCGGTGATTTTGCCGGCCGGGAGCATCACCCAGATCGCGCGCGGCGCCTTGAGCTTGGCGACCATGTCCTTGAGATCGCTGGCCAACGTCGCACCATCGGCGGCGAGCGCCTGGCCCGGCTTCGGGTCGCGATCATAGACCACGCATTCATGGCCGGCGCGCATCAGGCGGCGCACGATGTTGCCACCCATCCGGCCGAGGCCGATCACTCCAAGCTGCATGTCAGATACTCCGCAAAGCCGGCTTTCGCTGCTTCAAGCATGGAGGCGGCGGGCGGGGCAAGCGGGCTCGACGCAGGCCTCAGGCCCGGATTTACGATTGCAAGGCCCGCCAACGCCCCGGCGTGACGCCATAGGCACGGCGGAACTGGCGGGTGAGATGGCTCTGGTCGGCGAAGCCGCAGGCGAAGGCCGCATCTCTATACCAAAGACCTGTTCGCGACCGGCAACGATATCGACAACCGCGCTGCCGTCGCGGCGGTGGCGACGGATGCGCTCGACCTCGTCGGCCTCGGGCTCCATGGCGAGCGCAAGGAGATCGACAAGATCACCAAGGGATTGAAGCTGCACGGATAGCGCCCTGCAGCGCGTGCTCCTGCCGCAGACTTCGCTGCCCTGTCACTAGGCAGCTCAAGACCGAGCGCCCGATAATCGCCGCCGGGAACGCGACTTTCGTCGTGCTCGTCCAGCGCATTTTTTGGCATTTACGACTCCCGCAGAATCGCCTTAGCCTCCTTCTTGTCGGTAACAACTGAAAGGAGGTGATCCAGTGTCTCATTGTCATCAACCGCTGGTGCAAGGCGGGCGGACCTGGACCTCTTCTTGCTGGGGTTTCTATTCCGCGTGAGTTTTCGCACCTTCAGATCCGGTTCGCCGGATCGCGGTTCGGCAATGGAAGGGCAGCTCGCAAGGGCTGCCCTTCTTGCTTTCAAGCGGCTAATGCTGGCGCATGGCCGCGAGCCGTGGCAGACAGGCGGCGTGTCACGCTTTTCCCTGTCCAACGCCCCGAGTACCGGCCGTGTCCGTTCCTGATCCGAGCCGCGAGGCCATTCTCGACTTCATCGAGGAAGAGCGCGCTGCCGGCCGCGAGGTCGGCCGACGCGAGATCGCCAAAGCCTTCGGCCTCGACGGCGGCGGCAAGATCTGGCTGAAGCGCCTGCTCAAGGAGATGGCGGAGGAAGGCGAGATCGGCGGCGACGGCAAGGAGCGCCCGGTCCATCAGCGTGGCGCGCTGCCGCCCGTGCTGCTCTCCGAGATCAAGCGCCGCGACCGTGAGGGCGATCTCGTCGCCCAGCCGCTGGAATGGGACGAGGCGGAGCACGGTGCCCCGCCGCAGATCCTGATCGAGCGCACCCGCGAGGGACGACGCAAGGACAAGACGGCCGGCCCTGCCCCGGGTGTCGGCGATCAGGTCATCCTGAAGCTGACGCGTCTGCGCGGCGTCGAGGGCTTCGGCTATTCCGGCCGCGTGCTCAAGGTGATGGGCAAGGCGAGGGCCGCCGTGCTCGGCATCTTCCGGGCCCTGCCCGACGGCTCCGGCCGGCTTGTGCCGATCGACAAGAAGGCGCAGGGGCGCGAGGCCATCATCCCGAAGGGCCGCACCGGCGAGGCGCAGGATGGCGACCTCGTCTCGGTATCCTTGCGCCGGGAGAGCCGCTTCGGCCCGCCGGAGGCGCAGGTGCGCGAGCGACTGGGCTCGATCAAGTCCGAGCGCGCCGTCAGCCTGATCGCGATCCACGCCCATGGCATTCCGCACGAGTTCCCCCCGGCCGCGCTTCAGGAAGCGGCAAACGCGCCGCTCGCGAGCCTGAAGGGTCGCGAGGACTGGCGCGACCTGCCGCTCGTCACCATCGACCCTGCCGATGCGAAGGACCATGACGACGCGGTCCACGCTGCGCCGGACGAGAACCCCGACAATCCCGGCGGCTTCGTCGTCACCGTCGCCATCGCCGATGTCGCGGCCTATGTGACGCCGCATTCGGCGCTCGACCGCGAGGCGCTGGAGCGCGGCAACTCGGTCTATTTCCCCGACCGCGTCGTGCCGATGCTGCCGGAGCGGATCTCGAACGATCTGTGTTCGCTGCGTGAGCATGAGGACCGGCCGGCGCTCGCCGTCAGGCTCGTGCTCAAGGCCGACGGCTCGAAGAAGAGCCATTCCTTCCACCGCGTGCTGATGCGCTCGGCGGCGAAGCTCTCCTACCAGCAGGCGCAAGCCGCCATCGACGGCAGCCCCGACGAGAAGACCGCCCCGATCCGCGAGAGCGTGCTGATGCCGCTCTGGGCGGCCTATGGCATCGCGGCGCGTGCCCGCGACCAGCGCCAGCCGCTCGAGCTCGACCTGCCCGAGCGCAAGCTGATCCTGAAGCCCGACGGCTCGGTCGACCGCGTCATCGTGCCGGACCGGCTCGCGGCGCATCGCCTGATCGAGGAGTTCATGATCCTCGCCAATGTCGCGGCGGCCGAGACGCTGGAGAAGGCCGGTAGCCTGCTGATCTATCGCTGCCATGACGAGCCCTCGCTGGAAAAAATGCGGGCGCTCGGCGAGGTGCTGGCCTCGATCGGCATCAAGCTGCCTCAGGACGGGGCGCTGAGGCCCGTGCTGTTCAACCGCATCCTCGGCATGATCAAGGGCTCGGAGAACGAGACGCTGATCAACGAGGTTGTGCTGCGCACGCAGGCCCAGGCCGAATATGTCGCGGAGAATTACGGGCATTTCGGCCTGAACCTGCGCCGCTATGCCCATTTCACCTCGCCGATCCGGCGCTATGCCGACCTGATCGTGCATCGCGCCCTGATCACGGCGCTGAAGCTCGGCGATGACGGCCTGCCGAAGAGCACGACGCTCGCGGAACTGCGCGAGGTCGCGACCCGCATCTCGGCGGCCGAACGGCGCGCCATGGCGGCCGAGCGCGAGACCACCGATCGCCTGATCGCGCATTTCCTCGCCGACCAGATCGGCGCGAGCTTCGACGGGCGCATCGGCGGCGTGCACAAGGCTGGCCTGTTCGTGAAGCTCGACGGCACCGGCGCCGACGGGTTCATTCCAGCCTCGACGCTGGGCGGGGACTACTACCGCTATGACGAGGCCGCCCATGCCCTGATCGGCGAGCGCACCGGCGAGAGCTGGCGCCTCGGCGACCGCGTCCATGTCAAGCTGGTCGAGGCCGCGCCGGTCGCGGGCGCCCTGCGCTTCGAGCTTCTCTCTCCCGGGCGGAAAGTGGCCACGGGCGGCGGCGGCAGGCGACGCGGCGGGGCCGTGCCTTTCGGGACTAGTCGGCCGGCGGCCAGCTTCGGCAAGAAGGGCAAGCCGGGTGGGGGCGGCTTCGGCAAAAGCAAGCCCGGCAAGAGGCGGTGATGGGTGTCCATATCCACAGCGCGGAGACGCATCTCGATGCCCGCGACTGGCGCCAGGCGGTTGCGCGGGGCTTGAGAGGCCGCTGCCCGCATTGCGGGAAAGGCCGGCTGTTCCGTGCGTTCCTGAAGCCCGTCGATCGATGCGAGGCCTGCGGCGAGGATCTGCATCACCAGCGCGCCGACGACCTGCCGCCCTATATCGTCATCACCATCGTCGGCCATATCATCGTCGGCGGCCTGCTCCTGGCGGAGAAACTTGGCGACTGGCCGATGTGGCTGCACATGGTCGTCTGGCCGGCACTGACCCTGATCCTTTCCATCGCGCTGATGCAGCCCGTGAAGGGCGGCGTCGTCGGCCTGCAATGGGCCGTGCGCATGCATGGCTTCGGCGGCGAGCCCGACCGGCCCAAGCGCCAGCCCCTGCCCCCTTCGGATTCACGCCCATGACCGACCACACCGTCACCCTCACCCAGGCCGAGCGGGCGCGCACCACCGCCAATCAGCGTCCCAAGGACGCCGCGACCATGATGATCCTGGATCGCAGCGGCACGCGCCCGAAGGTGCTGATGGGCAAGCGCCATGCGAGCCACAAGTTCATGCCGGGCAAATACGTCTTCCCGGGCGGGCGCGTCGATGCCGGCGACCGGCAGATGGTCGCGACCGGCGCCGTGCCGCAGATCTGCGAGGACCGGCTCGGCAAGCGCTGCCTGCGCCCCAGCGCCGGCAAGGCGCGCGCGCTGGCGATGGCGGCGATCCGCGAGACCTTCGAGGAAACCGGCCTGCTCTTCGGCTCGGACGAGTTCGGCGCGCCTGTTTCCCCGCCGCCCGGAAGCTGGAGCGACTTCGCCGCGCAGGGCATCTATCCCGATCTCTCGGCGGTGACCTTCGTCGCGCGCGCGATCACGCCGCCGCGCCGGCCGAAGCGATTCGACACCCGTTTCTTCACGATCGACGCTTCCGCCGTCGCCAAGCGGGTCGACGGCATCATCGGCCCCGATTCGGAATTGGTCGACCTGGTCTGGGTCGATTTCGACGAAGCCAAGGAACTCGACCTGCCGACGATCACCAAGGTGATCATCCAGGAGGTCGAGGCCCGGATCGTGGGCGGTTTCGCGCCCTATCTGCCCGTCCCGTTCTACTGGGAGAAGCGCGGCAGCTTCGTGCGCGAGGAACTCTAAGAGGCCATTCGCGCCGGTAAGCTATTCTTCCTTGACTTCGCCGGCCCTTTGCGGCATTCCCCGCGCTGACGGTTTGCCGGGTTCGCCCGGCCATTTTCTTTTCCGAGGGCCTTAGGCCCGCATGGCTCGAGGATAGACCCATGGCCAAGGCCGTGACGATCAAGATCAAACTGCTTTCGACCGCCGACACCGGCTTTTTCTACGTGACGAAGAAGAACTCGCGCACGATGACCGAGAAGATGTCGAAGAAGAAGTACGACCCGGTCGCGCGCAAGCACGTCGAGTTCAAGGAAACCAAGATCAAGTGAGGCCTGGCCTCCCGATCTGATTTCGCTTTAAAAGCCGCCCTTTCGGGCGGTTTTTTCGTTTGAAGGTTTGGCGTCGCGACGTCAGTCTCGGCTGCTTCCGAAGTCTCTGAGACGCCTCCGCCGCACGGCTATCCGCAATAGGCGCGGATGATCCTGCCGGTCTTCGGATCGGTCTCGATGGTCACCCGCTCCGGGCGGTAATCCATGGTCACGCCCTGCCCCGACCGAATCTGCCGCACGATCGTCGCGCCGGTGGCCTGCTGGGCTTCGGCATCGCCGATCCGGGCCTTGCCCGCCAGCGCCTCCGCCTCATCCTCGCTGCACGCGCCGGCCAAGCCTGGCACGGCTCCCATCGGAGCCTGCTGCGCATCGCTCTGGCAGGCTGCCAGCGTCAACGCGACCAGCGACAGAACGCCAGCCGCCAGACATCTCTGCGTCATCGTCACAACCCCTTTCAGGCCATCCGAACGATCGCCGGTGGCTCTACGATCGCGATGAGACACAGCCATGGCAAGGGGATGGCTGCGCTCAGGCCGCGATACCCGCAGCCTCCGGGCTCACCGGAAGCTCGGCCTGCCATGTCGCCAGCGCGCTGCGACCGGTCTCGGTCAGCGCGTAGACGCCGCGCCCGGAACGCTCGAACCAGCCATAGACATTGCGGTGCAGGATCTTCTGCGCATCCGGGCAGGACGGCTTGAGGTCGCGCGGGCGCTTCGGTTCCGCCGCCATGGCTGCCGCGCAGGCCAGAGCCTGCTGGCGATAGGCCGTCATGATCGGCTTGCGCGTGCCTCCGCCCATGACCGGGTCGCCCCGGCGGCGCTTGTGCTCGTCCACCAGCCGCGAGCGCCGGCGCGGGTCCTTGCGCGGCGTCGGCGCCGCCGGCGACACGAGGATATCGACATGGCCGGCCTTCGAGACGCCGAGCAAGCCGAAGCCAAGGCGGCGGCAGAGGTTGCGATAGCGCGGATCGCTCTCGCGCCCCTTCCCCCGGGCGGAAAGCTGAGCCGCAAGCCAGATCTCGTCGCCGAGGCTGAGCCGGTCCACGCCCTGCAGGATGAGTTCGAGGTTGAAGCTCAGCTTCAGCTCGCCGATCACGACGACGGAGGGGTCTCCGTCGCGAAGTCCGACGAGATCGCAAGGCCCGATCTCGCCCTTCACGGTGTAACCGAGCCCTTCAAGGAAGCGCTTGACGGGCAGATAGAGCGACGTTTCCACATCCACCTCCGGAGAGCAGATGGCCATACTGACCGGCAGTCGTTTCGGAGAGGCAAACGCCGGCCGGCGCCACGATGGCTCAAACGAAAAATCCACCCGCCATCGGCCGAGATGGTCGGCCGGTGGCGGGTGGATTTGATCTCGACGGCCAGGAATCAGCCGCGACCGCGATCCGAGCGGATCGCGCCGCCCCCGATCATTCCCACTCGATTATTTTGAGATAACCTAGTGCGTTGAAAAATAATGCGAAAATATTTTTTCATACATCAAGATACCGTCGAGCTTACCGTCAGAAAAGTTCAGTCTTGAAATTATTGAACTTTTCGGGCTGGTGACGAGGCTCGACATTTCGACATCTATCGGTGAGGACGGCAAATTTCGGCATATCAACACCAACCCGCCAAATGTGCTCGATTATCTCGATCATACCCTCCTGCGCCTTCGTTTGCTATCTTCTCACCCGCGAGTTGCGGCATCCACTAGTTATCCCCACCAACTAGACTGGAGGATGATGGGTGAAAAGCAGTCTGAGCGCCGCCATTGTCTTTTCCTGCCGATGCGTTGCCGGCCCGCCTGTCATCGCATCTTTGACAAAACATAGATACCGACCAGCGCGTTCGTTTTCTTCGCTCACTTCATCATCCGACACGATACTTGGCGTGCTTTTCACCGATCCATCCGGATTTATCCGAACATAGAGGGCGTCCTGCTTCCGACGATCTTTCTCCCCTCCTGCGATCTTAAGTGCCGCTGGGTTCGGCTTAGAGGTCCCCACATAGATCCCGTTTCCACTCTCCCAGCGCGCAATTTTCTCATAACGAAGCAGATCGAGTGCACTGGCGATCTCAAACGGAAAATGATCCTCCCCCATATCAAGGTCTTCATCAATCATGCGATGAAGCTCCTCCAGTTCATTCCAGTGCATAATCATGTAGTCCATCAACATGCCTACCAACTGCTTGCAAGTATGATCATTTATCGCGCGAAGGATCGGACGTGAAAGCGGGAAAATCCCCATAGCCACCAAACGCAACATAAACGCCTTGGCGAACTCTTCCTGTGCGATGAGTATTAAATATAACCGGCTTGACGGCGGCTCTACAAACTCAAGCGTCACCGCATCGTCAAGCAATCTTGCGCCGTTTGCAATGCAAGCGGCAATAGATTTTTCAAGTGTTTTAGGTGAAGGGGCGGCTACTCGATTCATACTACCATCTTCCGGTACAACAAGCGGCAACCAACAAGTTCAAAGGCAACTCAAGATTGTTGACGGGTGGCCTGTAGTGCCCCGTAGTGCACCGGATCATGCGCCCTGATCGCCTCAAGGATGATGTTCACAACAGCTTGGGCCTCGCTCATATCCGGGAGTTGCATCCCCCCTGCGCGTTTCAAAGCGTGGGAATAGAAGTGCATGAACTTGCGCGCGCGCTCTGCCTTCAATGGCTCGGGAATGAGTTTGGGAATACTGATGTCAATTTTGCTGTGCTCAAGGAACTTAAAAGATAGGTAGCCCTCTACAAAACGGCGGGCCATATTCCCTAAATTAAAAATGATCTGAGGATCACTTGATGGATTCTCCGAATATTCGATAAGTTGTATAAATAGAAATAGATATTCTGATCGGTATTTTTTTATTGATTCAGGACACTCTACAACGCGCGAGCAAATCAGGCCATTACTGTCTATTCTCTCGACAAGATATGCTTTCCCAAAGCCTTTTGGTGTGCGCTCAGACATCCACTCCCAAGTGAGGTGGAAAAACTCGTAGCTATGCGTTGATATAAAAATCTGCTTGGCGAGACATTTATGTCTTGGATCAGCGTCGCTATCGAATTTATAGAACGTCTCCTTGATGAATGCGTTTATATGGAGCAGATGGTGAGCGTCTAAACTCGAAATCGGATCATCGATATAGACGATTGTATCGTCTAGGACGTTGCCATTCTCAAAGAGTTTCGTGACGAAATAGCAAAAGGCGATAGCGGTTCTCTCCCCTTCGCTAAGGTTGCGTGCGGGATGTTCTCCGCGCATCAGGAGAAAATTGCCCTCAGCTGTGACTTTCACTTGGATATCGGCTTTCCCGAAAAACCTCAGTAAGGTCTCATTTATTGCTTCTGCACCTTTCGCCGCATTGGAGAGTTCCGATTGCAAAGTCGCAATTTCCTGATCCAACACTGAAAGGTCTTTCTTCGCCTTATTGGCGGATTCCTCCAGTTCGGTAATTTTAGCTTGAGTTTTAAAGCGATCTATCCTGCGCATCGTAGCAGCTGCGTAGTGGACTTTTAGCTTCTCTATCGCTACGCTACGAGCTTGAACGAAGTCGCGAGTCCGCTCGTTGTTTTTCTCAATCAGCCGATTAAATCGTTCAACTGCGCCTTCCAGCTTAGCGATTTCTAGTTGCTGTTCCGGGGCCGTGAGTGCGCGAAACGGATTCTCATACCTGCTTTCAAGTAATTCGATAAGGGCCTGTATATCGTTATTGAACTTATCTCGCGCAGCTTTCAGCGCCGCTCCCGCCTCGTTGTGTTCTTTTTCAAGGTCCGGGTAGAATGCACTGCGCACATAGGATGCACCGTCGATGTGAAGCATGCGCTCCCGAATTTCTTGTATCGACTTAGAAATACGCCTTTTCAGATCATCAAATGCGTCTGAGAAATGCGCATTAAGCGCCTCAATGCGGTCGTGCTTCAGAGGATTCTCACAGAACTCGCAATGGGTAGCACCAACATGAAGATGCAAACCCTGCTCGACCCAACTACCGATGTCTGGATGCTCTACAAGACGCGAAATCGTTCCAGACATGCCAAGTTGCTCTGCCACCAACGCCGATGCCCTCGACCAAATCTCCTCCAGCGCTCTAATGTTAAGTTCAAGGTCTGGAAGGACCGGCTTTTCCTCCGTCGCAACAGCCCTACGCTTCTCATTCTGGAAACTTTCATCATCGAGGGGTTCTGGTATTGCTCCGTTCCAACCCTCAATAATCGGCCTCACATGGCGTCGGTCAAATCTGGCAATCCCTAGTTCCCTTGCGATTTGCCCTGCACATTCCGTTTCCGCTTCGGAGATGATTTTATCCAGTTTGGCAGCTTCTTTTTCTCCGTCCGTCAGTTCTGTGTTGAGTTTCTCGCGTTGCTCCTCCTTCTTGGTAAGATCATCCTGCTTCTCGATGTTTTCTGATCCAAGTAGAAGAATCGGTGTGAAACCGCTGGTATCGTCCCACCGAAGATTCTCCTTCCGGAAATCTTCGTTGAAAACGCGGACATTACATGGGATACGGAAATCCTGCTCATATAGGTTTCCATCATGGTGCGACAGGCTGAACTTCGCACCGGAATAATCCGGATGGAGTTCCCCTTTCTCCAAGCACCTAAAGAGGCGAGACAAGGTTGTCTTGCCTGAGTAGTTCCATCCATATAGCAGATTGAAATTGGCAAACTCCGGTAGTTGCCCCCCGGAATAATCATGGAAGACGCCAAAGTTCTTTACACTGCTAATCCGTCTGAACACGTTGCTTGCCCCCCACAAGCGCAACTGAGGATCAAATCATCGGCAGTAGCCATCCGATCGATCTCTAACTGTCATTACTGTAGAATGGCCGGTTGCGCTTGCCCAGAAGTATCTACAGCTCTGCTCATGCAAATTCGGCCCCATGCTAAGCGCGCCAGTGACGCATCGCCTTTCGAATGTTGCTTTTCTTAGCCAAAGCCTGCGACCACCGTTTCGATGGGCAGGAACAGCGTCCGGCTGTCCTCGGGATACTCTATGAACTCCGCACAGCGCAGATAGAAGCGTTTGGCCGCTTCATCCTTCGCTTGGACAAGCACGGCCCCGATGCCGATGCTTTGCGAGGCGACTGCAATCCGCCGTAGCGCATCCGCCAAAAGGTCCGCGCCGAGGCCCTTGCCCGCATGGTCGAGGCTAACGGCGAGCCGCCCGATAATCGAAACCGGAATCAGGTCGGGCGCGTTACGCCGCACCCTGCCGGGAGCCGCACCCCGCTCAACCGATCCGGCCGAGATACAGAAATAGCCGACAACCCGATTGCCCGCGCACACGACATAGGTGCGCGAAAACCGGCTTTCGTTCTTCAAGGCCCGATGGCGCAGCCAGTCGTTCAGGGCAGGCTCGCCGCAGTCGAACGTCGAAAGATCATGTTCCGCCGTTAGAGGGGCCGGGGCAGACAGTCCCGATTCAGGATGGTCCCGCGTGTCGTCTATTTCTGCCATGCCGGGGTCCGGCGCAGCAACGCCTTGAGCTTCGGTCCCGGCGCAGGCGGGTTGTCGAGCGCCTGCATGAAGGCGTCGTAGCGTTCGGAGTCTAGCGTGAACAAACGCTGGTCGAGCAGCACATCCACCGCTTGCCGCCGTGCGCTTTCGACCATGAACTCGGTGCGCGTCTTGCCGAGGACTGCCGCCGCATCGTCAATGAGCTGGCGGGTGCCGGTTTCGATACGCAGGTTGATGCTGCCCTTGGCGTCAGCCGCAGAGGCGCGCGCCGCGACGGCAGCGGCCGCAGAGCGGGAAGATTCGGAGGGGGCGAGACGTGTTTTTGCCATGACCGGAATATGGGCGTTTGTATCCACACTGTCAATACGGAAGAAGGTAAGGAAGGTATGGGCGTCGCCCTTCGGGCCGGGCCTTCGGCTACGCCGGACCCACGGCAGCGGCGCGTTTCCGCCACTCGGCTTCAATCCCCTAACGCATGACTGTCGCCAGTTAGAAATGCGGTCCCGACGCTTGCGCGCCGGGGCTTTGTCACTGGCGGCCCTCCGGCTCTCTACGGCGCAATGTGGAAGCGCGTTCGCCTCCGGGCCGGCGCGGCTGCCGCCGCGTCTTATCTGATCGCTACGAAGAAGATTGCTAAGGGCGTTGCCCTCGCGCGGCGCAAGAAAACTCTCCGGCCTTTCGCGGCATAAACGGCCCGCTCCCCGCAAGCGGGTCCCCTCCATTTATTCCACGGTGCCAAAGACTTCTCCTGCGCCTTGCTACCCGTGGCTCGCCGCCGGGCAAGGGTTCAGGAGCGGCGCTGCGCTGCTCTGAACCCCAAACCCGAGGATCAGAGACATGACCAACCTTTCCGACAGCAATCCCCGCATCTATGTCGCCTGCCTTGCCGCCTACAATAACGGCTATCTGCATGGGGCTTGGATCGAGGCGGATCAGGACGCGGACGAAATCAGGGACGAGATTGCGGCCATGCTCGCACGGTCCCCCATCGAGCACGCGGAGGAATATGCCATCCATGATTATGAGGGCTTCGAGGGCGTCACGATCAGCGAATATGCCGGCATCGACACCGTGGCACGCATGGGCGCTTTCATCGCCGAGCATGGCGCGCTAGGCGCTGGCCTGCTGGATCAGTGCGACGATGACATGGACCAAGCCGAAACCGCCTTGCGGGACTGCTATCACGGCCAGTTCGCCAGCCTTGCCGACTTCATGGAGGACTTGACCGCTGAAAGCGGCATGGCGATCCCCGAGGCGCTACGCTACTACATTGATTGGAAAGCAATGGCCCGCGACGCTGAAATGAACGGCGAGTTTTTCACAGTCGAAACCGCACATGACGAGGTGCATGTGTTTTCCAGCCAATGAAAGCCGGAGCGTCTTGCCCGCACTTTTGCGGGCGGGCGTCTCGCAGAATCATCGAAATAGTGTTAAGCAGAAAATAACCAAGAATGATCGGGCTGGCCGCTCAAGGTATCTGCTTTGAGCGGCTTCTATATTTCCAGCGATCTTTGAACCTCTAAGGGCTGGGCGCTGCCTTGCGCGCCCCGGCTTTGGGAGGTGACGCCATGCTTAGCATCGACTGGCGTTCGCCGGTGGCATACAGGCATGCGAAGCACATTTCGGCCGCCGGTTTCGCTTGGGAATATCTGCGCCGGAATGACGATTATCGTCAGGAGTTCCAGACCATCGCACTAACCGGAGGACCGTCCGGCCGTGACCTTGAAGCGTTCGCAGATCGCTGGGGGTTGCGATTTCCCGTGCGATCCCGACGCGCCGCATGACCGGCCGCCACCAATCTGGAGTCCGAGCCTTCAACCGCAAGCGGTGATGCTCTCGCCGGTCGAGCATAAGGACGGCGACACCGAACCGATATTGACGCTTGCCCATCTCGCCGGCCTCGATCTGCGCCGCGCTGCCGATGGCTGGCACGGCATCTGGCAGGTGGATGGCGTCGCACATCAATTCTGGCTTCCCGAGCCGGTGCCGGATGCCGCCGCCTTCTATGCCGTCACCCTGCCGATGGATTCCTTTCTGGAGCTTCGCGCACACGCTGCGCGCCGTTTCTGGCGGTCCCTCAACGGCCGCGCACCCGGTCCCGACTTCCGGGCCGTTCCCGCCCAGCTCCGGCAATGGCACACCCTTTCCCTCCGCGCGCTCGACGCCCGCCTACGCGACGAGAGCTATCGCACCGTCGCCGAAGTCCTGCTCGGCTTTCGCGGCACCAAGGAGGATTTCGAGAATGACCCGCGCAAGAACAAGGCCCGCCGTCTGGTTGCGCACGGCATCAAGATGATGTGCGGCGGCTATCGCCTGTTGCTCCACTACCCGATCAAGCCCGGCAAGCGTTGATCGTTAGCGAGCACCGTCTTGTTGCAAGTCGCAAACTTACTGCCAGTTGCAACAAAGAGGTGCGATACGAAAAGAGCCGGAAAGCCAGCCCTCGGGGAAATGTTGCGGACTTTAGAATACCTACGAGGATTTCAGCAAGAATGGAGTGGAGCTAACAGACTGCTTCATGTGTCAAGAACGGCAAGGCGGCTGCTCAACTGAATAACTCGTTGCGCAATCCATGGTTTCGCACGACCATGCCGGAAATTTATTTTGAGGAATGTTCCATGACCTTACTAAAGACGCTGCGTTTGATTCTCAGTCCTTGCGCCCCGGTGGATCGTGTTAACTTCATCCAGCTAGAGCTTGACCCAGAAGTGATGCGGTTTCTTAACAATGGTGCGGTTGATCATGACAGGATCGATTCGACGACCGCGCCATTTCTCATGCCACGAGGAACCGAGCCGAACGTCTGGACAGCGCGACGCAATGCGGATGACGAGTTCGTCGGCTGGTTCTGCTTGTTGCCGAAAGGGAGGGCGTTAGCTGAGATCGGATATCGACTGCGCCGGGAAGCTTGGGCTCAGGGGCTGGCAACTGAAGGAGCTTTGGCTCTTATCGGTTGGGGCTTCGAGGTCGCAGGATATGACAAGATTGTGGCCAATACAATGGCGGTCAACCAAGGGTCGCGCCGTGTAATGGAGAAGATTGGTATGAAACACACGCGGACGGATTTCTTGGATTTTCCCGACCCCATACCCGGCACGGAGCACGGCGAGGTAACGTATGAGTTGACCTGTTCAGAATGGGCCAACAATTGAGGGGCATATCAGCTTTTAGGACGCGTCAAAGCCACTCGAAACGTCAGCGATTAGGTCGATTCCTGTCGGTCAGATATCGTAAAATTCCAAAGCCTGCGAGGTGAAGTAAGCTGAAAACCGCCGATGCTCACGCCTTGTTAGCTGCCGCCTGTTCCAGAATCTTCCTATAGCCCTCATGCGAAAGCCATTGCGCGCGTTCGAGATGGCTTTGCCAGCAACGATAGGTCCGAAGTTCCTCGGCAGCCGGATTGCGGTGAAGCACGATCCGCGCGACTTCTTTCCAGTCCGCGCCCTCGGCCTTGGCATCCAGCAAGCGTAGATAGGTGACGTAGTGCCGTTCGTCATAGACGGTTATAGTGTCGCCGGTCGGCGCTTCGTCGTCCACATCGGGATCGAGTTCGACAGGAACCCGCATAGTCATTCCCCGTATCTGAGAGAGCTTGTCTGCGGTGCGCCCCCGCAAACGATTCTCTCTGACTCTTGGTGATCGGGGAGTTAGTAACCGTCACGAAACGGCCCCATGGCCTTTAGCTCGGAAAGCCTGTTGTATACGCCACAGGCTCCCCGACCATAGGTCAAGGAGTTGGTGCCGTTCTGGCTGGCACCGGCCATTCGTGAGGGGTTACTACGCCCCAGAGCAGCGCGTCTGCTCCACCCACAATCTTAGCCGAGCTGCACGCGAATGTCTTTGCCTATTCGGCGCGGCAGGCATCGAGCCGCTGAAATCCCTCACCTATTGGCTGCGCGACGCCCCGAAGGGGGGTGCCGCCAGCGCGTAGGCGCAAATGCGGCACGCTACGCGCCGCCGATGCCTCGCCATGGTTCGCCACAGTCCGCTGCCGCCCCCGGCAGCCCAATCCCGACTGGAGGTGATCCATGCCCAACCCGCTTGCGGGCCTGCCGCCGCGCCTGTTGCGCACCAAGGAAGCCGCGCGCTTCCTCGGCATATCCATCCGCACCCTTGAGAAACATCGCACCTACGGCACCGGCCCGACCTATCGCAAGGTCGGCGGTCGCGTCCTCTACACCGTCCGCGATCTGGAAGACTGGAGCGCGGCCGGCGAGCGCAAATCCACCCGCGACAAGACCGCCGGCACCGTATTTCCCGCGCGTCCGCTCACCCCCGAAGAACGGGGCGACTGCTAGATGCTGCGCGAGGACGATCACGAGCCGGCGTTGCCGGGCGAGGACAGCGAGCGCAGCCGCCTAGACCCCTTCGTGGTTGCAACGGGCGACGCGCCGCCGCGCGACCAGCGCGATTTGATGGAACGGCCGTTCTTCTCGCTGGCGAAGACCCCGCGCACCAAGCCGATTCTCTACAAGACCGCCGACATAGAGGTGCAGGTGTTCGGGATGCCCGAGCACGGCATGGCGACCATATGGGACGCCGATGTGCTGATATGGGCGGCCTCGCAGATCGTCGCGGCCGAGAATGACGGCCTCACCACGTCGCGCTTTGTCCGGTTTACGCCTTACCATCTGTTGCGCGCCATCGGACGCCCGACCGGCAATCACCAATACCGGCTTCTGAAAGCCGCGCTGGCGCGGCTGCAATCGACCGTCATCGCCACCACCATCCGCAACGGCCCGCATTGGCGTCGCCGGCAATTCTCATGGATCAACGAGTGGGAGGAAATGACGACGCGCGCCGGCCGCGTCGAGGGCATGGAGTTCGTCCTGCCCGAATGGTTCTACAACAGCGTCATCGACCGCTCGCTGGTCCTGACAATCGACCCGGCCTATTTCCGGCTGACTGGCGGCATCGAGCGTTGGCTTTACCGCGTCGCCAGAAAGCACGCCGGGCACCAGCGCCACGGCTGGATTTTCGAGGTCGCGCACCTTCACCAGAAATCCGGGAGTCTCGCGCGGCCGTCCGACTTCGCGCTCGACCTGCGCCGGATCGCGGCCCGCCAGCAACTTCCCGGCTACCTGCTCCAGATCGAGCGGGAAGACGGCCGCGAGCTGCTGCGCATCCGCCCCGAAAACCTATCAACAGGCACTGTTGATAACCCTGTTAATGCCATCGGCAGATCAGGCGCACGGGGTATCGGCAGATCAGGCGCACCACTATCGGCAGATCAGGCGCACGAACCGCAGCTAACGCTTTGGCCTGAAAAGCGGAATCCGACCGCTAACTTATCTAACAGAGAATCTTCTTTAACTGTTTCTGTGGGTGTGAAGCACGCGCCCAGTGCCACCCGCGATCATCTTGCCAATGATCGTGCGCGTTCGCAACACGCTGCGAAAGAGCCATCCCGACCTGTCCGTCTTCCGTGGATTCCAGGCATCGAGCCGGAGGACACGCCATGAGCGGATCATCGACATCACCCCGAGCGGCTCACGCTTCTTTCCGTGGTCGATATCAGGATCGCCACAAGCAGGGATCGGAAGGTCGGGCGGCCAAGCTAACTCGCGTCCTCGCTGTCGCAAGGTGCGATGCGGACAAGAGTCTCGACGGTCTCACCCGAACCCTCGTCCCCTCGGGGGACATCTCTCCGCCGCGGCGGAACTCGCAACCTACGTCAGCCGGCATCCATGTGGATGACAGGCAGACGCCCTTAAACAGCGGGTATCGGCCTCTGCGCGATTGCCTGGCCGTCACCCGTTTTCCATATGAAGGTGGTTCCTTCGACCCAGATGCGGTGCATGAGCACGGCCATCCGGCGCGCAAGCGCGGTGACGGCCCGCTTGTGCCCCCGGTTCTTCACCAGCCGCATGCCCCATGCCTTGAGCGACGACCAGCGCTTCACACGGATGAGCAGGATGTGCGCGGCCTCGTAAAGCGCCGCCCGTGCCATCGCATCGCCGCTCTTGGAGACGCGCCCGGTCCAGTCGACCTCGCCAGACTGGTGAGCGCGCGGTGTCAGCCCAAGATGCGCCCCGACCGATTTGGAGCGCCGGAACCGCGAGGGCACGTCGATGGTCGCACGATAGGTCAGCGCCACGATGGGGCCGACGCCGGGAACGGTCATCAGCCGGCGGCACACATCGTCGTCACGGGCGAAGTCCGTCGCCGCCTTTTGCAGGTTGGTATATTCGAGAGCCAAGGCGCGTCTCGCTTTCAGCATCGGGGTGAGCGCCCGCATCAGCATCGCACGATCGCCGGCGAGTTCCAGAACGCGCGCTTCGAAGTTGCGCTTGGAGACCACGCCCATCTTCAGGCCGAAGCTGCGCAGCATGCCTCTGATCGCCAGTTCGATATCCATCAGCTTGCGCACCAGCGTCTGCCTGGCCACCAGCAGGAAGCGCAGTTCCTGCGCGGTCTGCGTCTTCACATGCACGGCGCGGAACCAGCCGGTGCGCATGATGTTGGCGATCCCGCGCGCGTCGTTGCGATCGGTCTTGTTCGGCATCGCCGACAGCGCCGCCTTGGCATGGCGCGTCTCGATGCACACGACCGGCAGACCGGCTTCGGCCATTCCTCCGTAAAGCCATTGCGACGGAGCGCCGGCCTCCAGGCCGATCCGCTTCATCGCCATACCGCATTGCCCGAAGAACGCGACGAGGTCGTCCGGCTCGGAAGCAACTTTCGCCTCCTTCATCACGGCCCCGTCAGCATCCACGATGCAGATGCTTGTCATCTCAAGGGAAACATCCAGTCCTGCAAAGTAGTCCATCGTCTCTCTCCATTCCGGTTGGTGGTGGACCGGCATGAGCCGGTCAGATCACCGTTCACGGTATGGCAAGAGGCGCTTGCTCCACACGCGACGAGAACAGAAACAGTTACCCCAGCTAACTCTTTTTCTTTGACGCGCGCGAAGGCGAAGCGTGGTGCCGGTTCTGCCGGGAGCGGCGAGCCATGACGCCCGCCGTTGACGCAGCGCACGCGCGCGCACCCCACCAGCACATCGCCGGAGACGCACAATGACCCGCCGCGCCCACCGCAGCGCGCACGGCCGTCCGCTGCCGGACGGACCTGCGCCCTTTACCACATTGGTCGAGCTGACCTTCGAGAAACGCAAGGTCGAGCACTGGATACGCTTCGGCCGCAAGAGCTACGAGCAGATCATCGACCGCCGCCGCAGCGTCGTCGGCTTCGCGCCGGGCAGCGTCTTTGCCTTCGTGCGATGGGCGAGCGGCGAGCACGGCACTGTCGTTTCGCGCATCGACATTGTGCGCGCCATCGGCCGGGGCGAGCCGTTCCAGACATTGCCGTTCGTGCGCCCCGGCGGCGAAATCCTGTTGCGCCTCGACGGCTGGCCGAAGGTGCAGCGTGCGCTTGCCGCTATCGACGCCGTGGATGCGCTCGGCCTCGATCCGGCCGACGCCTCGCCGGAGCATTGGCGGCACGTCCACAACCGTTTGACCGCCAATCTGGAGCCGCACGCCTACACGCCCGAGCGACACGCCGCTTGGCTTCATCGCCGTAGGATCGACCCATGACGCGCCGCCGCACCCTAACGGTGACGGTGCTCGCCGTCATCGGCATCGCCGCTTCAAGCGCGGTCGAGACGCCATTGAGGCTCATCTGGAACGCCACCGCCAGCGCGCCAGTCGGGTTCTACACCGTCGAGCAGGCAGACCGGATCGACGTGCCCGAGCTGGTCGCCATCATGCCGCCCGAACCGCTCGCCGGCTTCATGGTCGAGCGCGGCTATATCGCGCGAGGCGTCCCGCTGTTGAAGCGCGTCGTCGGCCTACAGGGGCAGCAGGTTTGCCGCGCCGGCCGCACGATCACGGTGGACGGGATCGAGATGGGCGAGGCGCTGGAGCGCGACAGCCTCGGCCGCGATCTGCCCGTCTGGCAGGGCTGCCGCGTCATCGCGCCCGGCGAAATCTTCCTCATGAATTGGGAAGTCCGCGACAGCCTCGACGGCCGCTACTTCGGCCCCATCCCCGCAGCTTCCGTCATCGGCCGAGCGGTCCCGCTCTGGACCGATGAGGAAGGCGTCGGCCGCTACGAGTGGCGCGCGCCGACGCACTGAAACCACCCCCCGAAAACCAACCGCAGGAGATTTCCCATGGCAGAGATAGGCACCTTCACCCGCACCGAAACCGGCTATGCGGGAGAGCTTCATTCGTTCGGCCTCCACGAAAAGCTGTTCATCGTCCCGGCCAAGCCCAGCGACGTGAAAAACGCGCCCGATTATCGCGTGCGCCTCGATAGCGAGGACGGCCCGGACGCCGGCCCGGCATGGAAAGACTCCAGCGAGAACGCTGGCGAGTTCGTGTCGATGCGATTGGAGGGGCCAATCTTCCCGTCCCCGATCCGCGCCAAACTGTTCCAGTCCAACGACGATCCTTCGGTCTGGACGCTGCGTTGGAAGCACCCCCGGAAGATCGAGGACGAGGAATGACGGCCGCGCGCGTCCGACCCGCCATCCGGTCCAAGATCGTCATCCCTTTGTTCGCGGGAAAGCCGTCTCATCCCTTCGTCCCGCTCGGCCACCGGACGGCCGGCGCGCGCAGCGAAGGTCAGGGGCGGCCATCGGCCGGCGCTTGCGTCTTGCCCTTGACCGCAGCGAGCACGCTGGCAGGCTGGCGGCGAAGCGGAGACAGGCCGGCATGGCATTATGCCGTCCTGATACTGGCGGGGGCGCTTTCCGTCTGCACCGGATCGGGCGTCGCTGTCGCGCAATCCGTGCCGGTCGAGCGCCCGGCCGCCGCCCATCCTTATGCGGCGCACATCGCCGACGCGTCGCAGCGTTTCGGCATCCCCGAGCACTGGATTCGCGCCGTGCTGCGCGCCGAAAGCGCGGGCGATGTGCGGGCGGTTTCGTCGGCCGGCGCGATGGGATTGATGCAGGTGATGCCCGACACATGGGCGGGCCTGCGCGTCCGCCATGGCCTCGGCCGCGATCCCTACGACCCGCGCGACAACATCCTCGCAGGCACGGCATATCTGCGCGAAATGTTCGACCGCTACGGCAATGTCGGCGCGATGCTTGCGGCCTACAATGCCGGTCCCGGCCGCTATGACGAACACCTTGCGACCGGCCGCGCCCTGCCGGCCGAGACGCGGGCCTATGTCGCCGCGCTCGCGCCGATCCTCGGCGGCGCGACTGCAACCGAAGCGCCATCATCGGCACCGCCACCGCCGCCAGATTGGCGCGAGGCACCGCTGTTCGTCATGCGTCCGGGCGACGCACGGGCTGTCGCCGCGCCGCCGTCCGACGCACAATCTGGCGACGGCCGCGCGACCGTTCCGGCGCGCGATCCCGTCGATGCAGAGTCGCAGGGCGACAGCATTTTCGTCGCCGACGCGAGCGGTTCGGGAACGCCATGAGGGCGGCGTTCCCGCGCTCGGCGGCACTGGTTTCGGCATCCGGTCGGGCAGGTTTGCGCCCGGCAGGGTTTCGGGCAGGAGGGGCAGAAAAGACAGAAAGGGCGGAGGGCAAGATTAAAGAAGACGGCACCATGTCGGGCCGCTTCCGAAAATTGTTGTTGTCTGCACACTGGTTAGGTGGCCGGTTCCGGCACCATGGTTTTGAGGGGCCGCGTGCCGCGATTCTGCGCAAAGCCTTGGCTTTGCAGGGTTTCGAGCGGCACCATAGGCGCAGATCGGCCGTTTTTCGGCGGTTTCGGCTGGAGTCGCGCCCTTGAGCGCCGACGACGAAAACCGCTTCCGACCGAAGCCCGGCCGCATCCGATCCGACACGCCGAAGGCCGGTAAGACCAAGAGCTTTTTCACGCAGGTCAGGAAGATCACCCGGCAGCATCAGGCGGCGGCCTCCCGCGATCCTTCCATGCCGTCATTCGCCCGCCCGTCATCGCCGGGCCGGTCCCGCGCCGTGGTCGCCAGCGGCAAGGGCGTGAAGCGCGGCCGGGGCGCGAGCTTCGTGCGCGCCCGGAACATTTCCGGCAACTGGCATCATCGCCAGCCGGGCAGCCGCCGCGTGATCGTCAAGCAGCGTAGCGTCAGGGCCGCGTGGAAGGGCGGCCGTGCCCGCGCGCATCTGCGCTATGTCCAGCGCGACGGCACGTCACGCGACGGCGAGCGCGGCCAGCTCTATTCGGCGACCGAGGAGCGCGCCGACGCCGACGACTTCCTTGATCGCGGCAAGGACGACCGCCATCAATTCAGGTTCATCGTTTCGCCCGAGGACGGCGCGGAGCTGTCAGACCTCACGGCCTACACCCGCGATTTCATGAAACAGGTGGAAGCCGACCTCGGCACGAAACTCGATTGGGTTGCCGTCAATCACTACAACACCGGCCATCCCCATGTGCATATCGTCGTCAACGGCCGCGACGATACGGGCGGGGATCTAGTCGTCAACGGCGACTATCTTTCGGCCGGCCTGCGCGAGCGCGCCAGCGAGCTTGCCAGTCTGGAACTCGGCCCCGTCACCGAAATCGAGCAGACCCGCAAGCTGTCGGCCGAGATCGACCAAGACCGTTTCACCCGGATCGACCGCGCCATGGCCGAGGAAGCCGATACCCGTTTCCTCGACTTGCGCCATGAACCGGCAGAGCCGAGGCGGCAGTTCGAGCGGACGCTGCGCCTGCGCCGTCTTACAAAGCTAGAGAAGATGGGATTGGCGACCGAGCACGCGCCCGGCGTTTGGGAGTTAAGCAAGGACATGGAGCTGGCTCTGCGCAAGCTGGGCGAGCGCGGCGACATCATCCGCACCATGCAGAAGGCGCTCGGCCCGCAGCGCGGCGAACGCGATCCCATGAGTTTTCAAATCCATGACGGAGCGCCCGAGACGCCCATCGTCGGCCGCGTCGTGGACAAGCATCTGTCCGACGAGTTGGGCGAGAACCTGACAATCGTGGTGGACGGGATCGACGGGCGGACCCATCACATTGCCGGCATCGCGCCCGAGCGGCTGGAGGACGCCCGCATAGGCAGCGTCGTTCAGATCGGCCCGGCCGAAGCGGCAGCCCGGCCGTCCGACCGCACCATCACCGCCATCGCCGAGGACGGCATCTATCGCCCGAGCCGTCATCTGGAGCAGACCAAGTTCGAGGGCCGTGTTCCGGGCGGCGACTACGAGGGCTATGTCGATGCTCATGTGCGCCGGCTGGAGGCGTTACGCCGCGCCGGAATCGTCGAGCGCATCGACGCCGACCAGTGGCGCATTCCCGAAGATTTCGAGAGCCGCGCCGCCGCCTATGATGCCGGCCGCGACCGGCAGGCCAGCGTTCGCGTCGTCTCTCCCGTCAATCTGGACAGGCAGATCGGATCGGACGGCGCGACCTGGCTGGACCGGCGGCTGATCCATGGCGAGACGGCCGGCCCTGCGCCGACCGGCTTCGGCCAGCAGGTGCGCGAGGCGATGGAGCAGCGCCGCGAGCATCATGTCGAGCAGCGCGACGCCAGCCGAGCGCGGGACGGTCGCATCTTCTATCGGCGCAACCTTCTCGCTACGCTGCGCGAACGCGAGGTTGCTCGCATCGGCGCGGAGATGGCCGAGGGCAAGGGGTTGCCGTTCCGTGCCGCTACGGACGGCGAGAACGTCAGCGGCAAGTTCACCGGGACTGTTCAGCTAACGAGCGGCAAGTTCGCCGTGGTGGAAAAGAGCCATGAGTTCACGCTTGTCCCGTGGCGGCCGGTCATCGACCGCCAGCTCGGCCGCGAGGTCGCGGGTATCATGCAGGGCGGTTCGGTGTCGTGGCAGTTGGGGCGGCAAAGGGGCATAAGCCTCTAATCTGTTGTAGATGAACGCAGCCGCTCGAAACCCGCGATGAGGCTGTTGAGTCCGAAGTTGAACGCAGCATCCATGCCGTCTGTTTCCAACTCGTGAAACAGATCGTGCAGGAAGGACGACGGTGCTTGCTCGGACACATCTGGCCTGTCCGGAACTCTCTCATCGGCATCAGATGCCTGCTGCTCGAGAACGGAACCGACCACATAGTGACTGACCGCCCGGAGCGCCCAAACAGCGTGCTTCGGACCAAAGCCCGCCGCGCAGAGAAAGCGTATTTGTGTCTCGGCAGCGCCAAAATTCGGTTCTGTCGGTCGAGTGCCGGCATGGATGCGCGCCCCGTCGCGATAATAGAGCAACGCCGTTCTGAAACTCTGGGCGTTCTCTTTCAGGAATAGCCGCCAGTCTTCGTTCTCTTCGGGTAGCGAGCGGGTGTGGCGTTCCGTCAGCATTGCCTCGGCCAGTGCGTCAAGCAGCGCGCGCTTGTTCTGGAAATGCCAGTAAAGCGCAGGCTGCTGAACCTTGAGGCGTTCAGCGAGCTTTCGCGTCGTCAGGTTGTCCATGCCAACCTCGTTCAGCAGCTCCAGCGCCGCTGCGATCACGGTGCCCTTGTCCAGTTTGGTCATTCACGTTCCTTCGCCAACGCTTGACAATTTATCACCGATAAGTTCTATGTCTATGTCCTTATCATTGATAAAGTCGCTCGCATTGAGCGGCGCTGGAGTTTCAGGTGCGCAGCTCTGCCATCATCGCCCTGCTGATCGTCAGTCTCGACGCCATGGGACTCGGCCTCATCATGCCGGTCCTTCCGACGCTTCTGCGCGAGCTTGTGCCGGCGGAGCAGGTCGCTGGTCACTATGGTGCCTTGCTGTCACTCTATGCGTTGATGCAGGTCATCTTCGCGCCCGTGCTTGGACAATTTTCAGATGCTTACGGTCGGCGTCCGGTGCTTCTGGCTTCCCTTGCGGGAGCCGCAGTCGATTACACGATTATGGCATCAGCGCCGGTCTTATGGGTGCTCTATATCGGCCGGCTCGTCTCCGGCATCACGGGCGCAACCGGAGCTGTAGCTGCCTCAACCATTGCGGATTCGACTGGGGAAGGTTCTCGCGCACGCT